>PVML01016889.1_pt1 | contig 682742 bp, 598 predicted proteins | sample 1853371 | NCBI WGS metagenome assembly PVML01 (sample SAMN08533508, study PRJNA380276) | Human gut metagenome, whole genome shotgun sequencing project. | isolation source: participant 1, chromium library | host: Homo sapiens | collected 2017 | reverse complement strand
ATTTGATATGGAAGAGGGATGACGCTCTGGTATAGACTGGGGCGTTATTTTTGTGGAAAAAAGTAGGTTCAGAGGATATAATATAATCATGGTGATTTAGGGAGATGGGGAAAAGCGATTTTGATTTTATATGAAAGGAATGGTTGTGAAATGTATTACGAGGAAGAAACAGCTGAGAAGCCAGAAAAATGGCCTGCGAATGCTCGTGAACAGATTTTAGATACATTATGTGAATGTGTAGAAGAATTTAAGAAAAATCCGTCTTATAAGACAAGAGAAGTCCTTTTGTCTTTAACATGTGAGCATGATTTGAATTTGAATGAGAATTCTGGATTGGTTCGTGTAACCGAGTATGAAGTTGGGATACTGAATTTTCTCTATTTAGTTGGTAATGCATATCAAATATCTTCATTAAAAACATATATATACAATATTATAACGCAGGTAACTAGGCTACAGAAAATTACTTCTTGGTTTAATCCTGTGATTAATTGTGATGAAGAAAATACATATCGTGTAATACCATATGAACAGGGGCTTATGTTCCCACTGAGATTGTATCATATAGCGTATCAAAAGTTCACAATAGAAAAGAATAAGTCATTTGCAGAACAATTAATAGAAATTGTAGAGGAAACGTTAGAAAGCTGCCAAACGGAAGAAGAGATTGATACCCTGACTCATTCATATACATCTATGTTACTGGATATTAGTAATATGCATGGAAGTAAAAGAGAAAAGTTATGGGAATTTACAAGAGAAGAATTATACAAGTTATTAGCAATAGAAGCAAAGCTGCTTAGAATGAATAAGCAGCCTGCAAACATTCGACCAGTTAAGGGTGTGCTTATGATGATGATAAGCAATTTCATTTTAAAATCGAGAAATGGGTATAACAATGATTATATTTGTAAATATCTGCCAATAGAAGTCGCAAAGAGTAGTATTAGTAATCATCAAATTTGGATGAAGAAAACAGAGCTGCTTAATGACGAACGAGAGAAAAAAGTTATTCCAGAATTATTTGAAGATATGTCATGGATTTATTATGACTGGATAAAAGACATTGATTTTTCTGAGACACGAAACTATTATGTATCATGTTTCAGTAAGTCAATAAATAATAGCCATATGCAAGATGGTTATGGAGAATGTTTGTATGGATATAAAAATGATAGAATTGTGGACCTGATTGGACCTATTGGATTATATACATTGACAAAAAAGGCTGACGCTGACGCAGATTTGCCAGATACTATGAAAAGACCATATATAGCTCAAGTAATAACATTTGATGTTTTATATGACATTGAAGAAGCAAAGACGGAATTACAATACTTATTTAGCGTTATAGACATGTTTGATTTATCTGACAATAATAAGAAAATGTTTTTACAGGAGATATTGCAATATTGGATTCTTTCTGTTAAAGATATCAAATGGAAAGATGAAAGAGAAAGAAGATATGTTATTTTTTTATATGACGATTATGAATATATTGAAACAGAATTGGATGATACATTCTTGAAAGTTAAAACATCACTTTTCATTACGCCTGATTTTATTATAGGGAAAAATCCTAGCAAATGGGAAATAACGCGACAACTTGCGGCAAAAAGAAAAGCATTGTTTAGTAAAGAATATCTGTTTTGTGAAGATTGTTTAATGCAAGATCATGATGTGGCAATACATAAGAAACCGGAAAAATGTTCGATATGTGGTTCTAAAAATATAAGGATGATATATCACGAGAATGCTTAGTAGTAAGAATCCTCGTTTTACTACAAACTTTACTACTAACAGGTAGTAACAACTTGCTAAATTCTGCTCTGATTTGCCACATTCCGTAATTTCAGAGCAAACAACAAAATACCTAGAAACCCTCGCAAAACAGGGCATTTCAGGGCAAAAAGGAGTAAATCAAAACGATGATAAAAGTCTTATTCATCTGCCACGGCAGTAATATCTAATTATAACCAGACGAAAAGAAAAATTGACTTTTCGCCTGGTTATTTTATGTTATACTAATCCTATCTTGAATTACGATATGTCTAAATGATGGTGCAGCACATCACTTGCATGAAAAAATGCCTATGTACAACACCTGTTTCAAGATACAACCACAGGAACTGTGGCGTGCCATGCACCATACCTACCACAAAAGGAGCATCCCATGGGATTGAAATTTTATATAGGAGCCTCTGGCTCCGGCAAAAGCTATCGTTTATATGAAGACATCATTGCCCAGGCAATGGAGAATCCGCACAGGAACTACCTGATTGTAGTGCCGGATCAGTTCACCATGCAGACCCAGCTGGACATGGTGCGCCGCCACCCCAGAAGCGGTATCATGAATATTGATGTATTGAGCTTTGGACGGCTTTCTCATCGTATCTTTGAAGAGGTAGGCGGCAATGATAAGCCCGTATTGGATGATACAGGTAAGAGTCTCGTACTGCGTAAAGTAGCGGCAGGACTGGAAGATGACCTTAGTGTCATGAAGCGGAATATTAAGAAGATAGGCTACATCCATGAGGTGAAGTCTGCCCTTTCCGAATTCATGCAGTATGGACTTGGTACGAAGGAAGTAGAACAGCTGGTGGAATATTCCTCTAAGAGGGGCGCCCTGTCCTATAAATTAAAGGACCTGCATCTGCTCTATGAAGGATTTCTGCAATATATCAGAGAGAAATATATCACAACAGAAGAGACACTGGACCGTCTGCGTCATGTACTGCCCAAGTCCCGCATCGTGGCAGACAGTGTCATTGCCTTTGATGGGTTTACGGGCTTTACCCCAATACAGTACAACGTTATCCAGGAGCTGATGCTGCTGGCAAATGAGGTCATTGTGACAGTCACTGCTGACACTAGGGAGGACTGCTATAAGCCTGATGGCGAGCAGAAGCTTTTTCACCTGAGTAAGAAGACCATATATGATCTGGAGAAAAAGGCGAAGGAAGCCGGAGTGGCAAGAGCAAAGGATGTTCTGATCACAGAAGCGACGGTGCAGCGGTATGTGGATAATCCCGGCTTATCCCATTTGGAGAGAGAACTGTTCCGGTATCCGACCACAGAGTATCGGAAGGAGCAGGACAGCATTCGTATTATGGAAGCCTCCACGCCCAAGGAAGAACTGCGTCAGATCTGTCTGTCAATCAGGCAGTTAATCAGGGAAGAGGGATACTGTTACCGTGATATTGCAGTTGTTACAGGGGATATCGAGAGATATGGATATCTGGCAAAGGAAGAGTTCGAGAAGTTTGGAATCCCCTATTATCTGGATCAGACCAATAAGCTGGTGCTGAATCCCTTTATTGAGTTTATCCGCAGTGCGTTACTGGTATCCATACAGGAATATTCCTATGAAGCTGTATTTCATTTTCTAAGATGTGGTCTTTCTGGTATCACCCCGGAGGAGACTGACCGACTGGAGAACTATGTGCGCACCATGGGAATACGGGGGAGAAAGGCATGGAATGAGCCATTCACCAGACGCCTGAAACGGCAGGAAGAGGAAGCACAGGAGCTGGAGCAGTTGAATCATCTCCGACAGCAGATCACAGACATGCTGGAGCCGTTGCTGATTAAGGAAGCAACAGGGGAAGCACTGGTCAGGGCATTATATGATTTTATCGTGAGGGCAGATATCGAGAATAAGCTGGCTGAGTATGAAGATGCTTTCACTGCGCAGGGCAATCTGGTAAAAGCCAAGGAGTATGCACAGATTTATCGCCTGGTCATGGAACTTCTGGAACAGATCATTGGCCTGCTTGGTGATGAGACTATGACGATAAAGGAATTTGCAGATATTCTGGATGCAGGCTTTGCAGAGATCAAGGTAGGAACGATTCCCCAGAATGTGGATAAGGTCGTAATTGGTGATATCGAGAGAACCAGACTTTGTGAGATCAAGGCATTGTTCTTCATGGGCGTAAATGACGGTATCATTCCACGAAGCGGTGCAAAAGGCGGTATTATTTCCGATATTGACAGGGAATTCTTACAGGAATCCGATTTTGAACTGGCACCCACTCCGAGACAGCAGATGTATATTCAGAGGCTGTATCTGTATCTGATGATGACGAAGCCTACCCGTTATCTGCGGTTATCCTATGCCAAGGTGGATTCGGAAGGTAAGAGCATCAGACCGGCATATCTCATAGCAATGGTGTGCCGGCTTTTCCCGAAAATGACAATAGAAAAGCCAGAGCTGAGAGATATTGAGGAACAGATTGATGCACCTGCGGATGCCATGGAATATCTGGTGAGAATGCTGCGCCAGTATGCGGCAGAAGATGATAAGTTAGATAAGAAGTTGTTCCTGACACTTTATGACACGTATGTCAGGAATGAAAAATATGCACCGATTCTGGAACAGATGAAGAGGGCTGCCTTTTTCCACTATGAGAATGGGAAACTGCCTAAAGAACTGGCGAAGCTCCTGTATGGACAGGTGCTTCATAACAGCGTCAGCAGGCTGGAGAAGTTCGCCTCCTGTGCCTATGCCCATTTCCTGCAATATGGATTGGGGCTGGAAGAACGGGATAAGTACAGCTTTGAGACTGTGGATATGGGTAATGTATTTCATGCTGTATTGGAGAATTTTGCAGATAAATTGCCCACAGAAGGGTATACCTGGTTTGATTTCCCAAAGGAGGTCGGGGAACGGCTGGTAAAGGAATGTCTGGAGAATTATGCGGCTGCGTATGGAGAGACTGTGCTTTACAGCAGTAAGAGAAATGAGTATCTGATCACCAGAATGGAGAGGATTCTTGACAGGACTGTACAGACACTGCAATATCAGTTACAGCAGGGGGCTTTTACGCCGGAGAATTTCGAGATGTCTTTTGAAATGGCATTAGATCTGGATGCGGTGAATATCACCTTGTCTGAGGAAGAGAAGATGCGCCTGATTGGGCGTATTGACAGAATTGACACCTGTGAGAGGCAGGATAAGCTCTATGTGAAGGTCATTGATTATAAATCCGGTAACCGCAGGTTTGACCTGGCTGCGCTTTATTACGGATTGCAGCTACAGCTTGTTGTATATATGAATGCGGCAGTAGAGATGCAGCAAAAGGCACACAGGGATAAGAAAGTTATCCCGGCAGCCATGTTGTACTATCATGTCAGCGACCCGATGACGGATACGGATAAGGGACAGCCTGACCCACAGGAGATTCAGGATGCTATTCTGGAAGAGTTGAAGATGACAGGCATGGTCAGTGATGAGGAAGAGATCATTCAGCTATTGGATAAGGACTTTACAGATAAATCCAAAGTATTACCCGTAGCGAAGAAAAAGGATGGCAGCTTCACCCAGGCATCCTCTGTGCTTTCCCAGGAGGATTTCCATGTGGTTTCAGATTATGTAAACCATAAGATCAGGGAGCTGGGAAGTGAGATTCTTGCAGGGGATATTGCACTGAATCCGTATAAGCAGACCAAGGGTAATGCCTGTACGTATTGCAGTTACCGCAGTATCTGTGGCTTTGATGGGAAACTTGGGGCAGATCTGGTGAGAGAATTGCAGGATATGGATCAGGAAGAGGCTTTGGATGAGATGAAGAAAGAACTGGAGGAAGAACCATGGCAGTAAAGTATACACCGGATCAGCAACGGGTCATTGATACCAGGGATAAGAATATTCTGGTGTCTGCGGCTGCCGGTTCCGGTAAGACGGCAGTGCTGGTAGAGAGAATTATCAGGAAAATATGTGATGAAGAACATCCGGTAGATATTGACCGTCTTTTAATTGTGACTTTTACCTCTGCGGCTGCGGCACAGATGAGGGAACGTATCAGCAGGGCGATTCAGAAGAGGCTGGAGGAACATCCTGAGAACGAACACTTGCAGAAGCAGTCTGCGCTGATACACAATGCGCAGATTACTACGATTGATTCTTTCTGTCTGTTCATTATCCGCAATAACTTCAACGAGATAGGTCTGGATCCCGGATTCCGTGTAGCTGATGAGGGCGAGATCAAGCTGCTGGAAGCAGATGTGATGGAGAGGCTGTTAGAAGATGCCCATGGGGAAGCAAGCCCGGAGTTTCTGCATTTTGTAGACAGTTACAGCACCGGCAGCAGTGACCAGAAGATTGAAGAAGCCATTTACAGACTGTATCATTTCTCCATGAGTTATCCTTTCCCGGAAGAGTGGCTGGAAGCCAGAAGAGAGGACTACAAGGTGCAGACGGTAGAAGAGCTGAATGACAGAAAATGGTATCAGGATGCTCTTGAATACATGGATACCGTGTTGGAAGAGTGCAGGAAGCGCATTCATAAGGCATTGGAGATTGCACAGGGATATGGCGGTCCTATTCAATATGTAGAGAATCTGGAGGCGGATCTTCAATTGTTGGAGAACATGGGAAAAGCAAGAGATTACAGTCAGTTGTATGACAGCTTTACCTATATCAGCTTTACCACTCTGTCACGTAAGAAAGCAGAGGATGTTGATCCTGTCAGAAAGGATATGGTAAAGGCAATCCGTGATGAAGTGAAGAAAAGCATCGCAGACTTGAAGAAGACATTGTTTCCCATTTCACCGGAAGATATGCTGGCGGATATGTCTGTCTGCCAGAAGGCAGTGGATGAACTGGTCACGCTGACGCTTTCCTTCAAGGAAAGACTGGATGCAGCTAAAAGAGATAAGAACCTTGTGGATTTCTCGGATATGGAGCATTTTGCACTGGAGATTCTGCTGGCCAAAGCTGATAACGGTGAATTAAAACCGAGAGAGACAGCGCTGGAACTGCAGGATTATTTTGAAGAGATCATGATTGATGAGTATCAGGATTCCAACGAAGTACAGGAGCTTCTGCTTCGCAGCATCTCTGGTGAGGATAAAGGGCACTATAATCGTTTCATGGTAGGAGATGTGAAGCAGAGTATCTATAAATTTCGTCTGGCAAGACCTGAGATCTTCATGGAGAAATATGATACCTATAAGACAGGAGAAGATGTAAAAGACAGAGTCCGCATTGACTTGAGCAGGAACTTCAGAAGCCGTAGGGAAGTGACAGAAGCGACGAATTTCTTATGTGGACAACTTATGGCAAAAGAAGTAGGTAATGTGGAATATGATGAGAATGCAGCCCTGTATGCAGGCGCTTCTTATGTAGAACCGCAGGATGCCGGACAATATGCGACAGAGCTTCTGATCGCAACGGATTCAGAAGATGAATCACAGCCTATGACAGAGAAGGAGAAGGAAGCTGTCATGGTGGCAGAGAGGATTCAGGAGCTGGTAGGGCATTTCCCGGTGACGGACGATCAGACGGGGGAACAGCGCCCGGCGAAATATTCTGATATTGTACTGTTGTTTCGAGCTACGACAGGGTGGGATGAGGATTTCAGAAGGATTCTGACTCAGAAAGGAATCCCTGTGCACATCACGAGCAAGACGGGGTATTTTCAGACGCTGGAGATTCAGGGGATTGTGAATCTGCTTCGAGTACTGGACAACCCACTACAGGATATCCCTTTATATGGTGTACTGAAATTACCATGCTTTGATATAACAGAAGCAGAGGTTGCCATGCTTCGGTGTGCGGCAAAAGAAAATAAGGAAAAAATGAAAAAAACGGCAGATAAGCAGTTCTTATATGAAGAGATATGCCAATACTGCAAGGAGCCTCCTGCACAGGATGGCACTGTATATGATGAGATATTGCTACAGAAGCTGGCATTCCTACTACAGAAGCTGGAACAGTACCGCAGGATGGTGGCATATACGCCAATCAAGGAGCTTCTGGGCTTTCTGATACAGGATACAGGATATGACACATATGTCAGTTCTATGCCGGGAGGAGATCAGAGACAGGCAAATATCGCATTACTTCTGGAGCGGGCAGGTAATTTTGAGAAGACCTCCTTCTATGGACTTTTTCATTTCATACGATATCTGGAGACTATGCAGGAACAGGAAGTGGATTTTGGCGAAGCCAACATTCTGGATGAGAGTGCGGATGTTGTCAGAGTAATGACGATTCACAAGAGTAAAGGTCTGGAATTTCCTATCTGCTTTGTATGCGGCCTGGCGAAGCAGTTCAATCAGATGGATGCCAGAGCATCGATTCTGATGGATGTGGAGCTTGGTATTGGTGTAGACTGCATAGACCCTGTCATGCGCACCAGAAGGAAGACAATGCGTAAAAATGTAGTGGCACAGAGAATGAAAGAGGACACCAGAGGCGAAGACCTGCGTGTACTCTACGTAGCATTGACCCGTGCCAAGGAGAAGCTGATTTTGACCGCTTATCAGGGGGAGAGGCTGGATAAGAAGTTATCCGACAGACTCTACCTTACTATGGAAAATGCACAGAAACTGCCTTTTTCTGTAGTGATGGGTTCAGCCTGCTATTTTGATATGATCCTGTCTGCATTGATGCGTCACAGAGATATGGAATCCCTGTTGGAAGAGAGAGGACTGCCATATGAGAAGCATCAGTTACCTTATGGGGAGATTCCCTTACAGATCAGGTTGTGGCAGGAGGATAATTCACTGGAGAAAAAGGTGAAAGAAACCGGTAAGGCAGCTATGCTTGAGGAGGCTTTATCACATACCGCGCAATATGCAGATACACAGCTGGAACAGAAGCTTTCCGACAGGCTGAACTTTAAGTACCCTTATGCATATCTGGAGGGGCTGACAGTCAAGACCACCGTATCAGAGCTGAAAAAGGCAGCCTTCGAGGAAGAGGCAGAGCCGGCAGCAGAATTGATCATGACGGCAAGAGAGCCATACATTCCCCGCTTTATATCGGGAGAAGAGGCAGTGCAGGGAACACAATACGGTACTGCTGTGCACAAGGTCATGGAATTACTGTCTTTTGATGCATCTTATCAGAATGTTCCGTCAGATAAAGTCTATATGGGGAAAATATGGGGTGAGATGCAGACATGGATTGCAGAAGGCAGAGTACAGAAAGAGGACATTGGCTGTGTAAATACTTCACGTATTGCTTCATTCTTCCATTCCAATCTGGCAAAGAGAATGATATCAGCACAGCAAAGGGGAGAGCTGTACAGAGAGCAGCCCTTTGTACTGGGATTGCCGGCGCATGAATTAAAAGAGCAGTATCCTTCGGAAGAGACAGTATTGATACAGGGTGTAATTGATGTCTTTTTCTATGAAGATGGGGAGCTGGTCATTGCAGATTATAAGACGGACAGGGTGGAACAGGCGATAGAGCTGGAGAAGCGATACCGGACACAGCTGGATTATTATCAGAGAGCGCTGGAACAGATTACTGGGGCGCATGTAAAAGAGCGGATCATTTACTCTTTCGCTTTAGCACAGGAAATCGGGCTGTAACCTTGCAAGTTTGCCCATTATAGCATATAATGGAGCTTGTTTAGAGTCGCCTGGACGACTTCATATAGAGGTGAGCACATGAAAAAGAAGAAAATAAAGAAGTTAATATTTGGAAACCTTGGTTTTCTCATAGGTTTTGTCGTGTTGTTCTCGCCGGGGCTGCTGGGACTCAGTATTGTGGATGCCAGTGCAGTCAAGGCTGCATTGTCCCTGACATTGGGAATCATGATGCCTGCGGGAATGGTAGCATATAATTACAAGACAATATCACAGAAGAATGATGTAAAATTAATTGGTACGAATCAGTATTCCGTAGAGGGTATCAGACAGGAGATGAAGCATTATCTTGGAAGTGGAGTCTTTGGACAGGTAGCCAGGGCTAGTCTGGATGAGCTGGATAAATGTGAGAAGATGCAGGCCGGTGTGGATGAAGTGCTGGACCGCAAATTCGAGAAGGGCAGTCTGACTTATCAGAAGTTTGATTCCATTGCCAAGGCTGCACAGGATACCATATTGGCGAATATGGTGAATATGCTTAACCGCATGAAGGTAATTGATGATGGTGTCTATGCCAGACTGCAGAATTATAAGCATGATGATATACCGGATGATATCCAGATACAGCAGCTGGAACTGTATAATAAGAACATTGCGGCTGTCAAAGAAAAACGCAATCAGAATGAAGGGCTTATTTACAAGCTGGATGAACTCAGGATTGAGCTTGCAGCCTCAGAGGCAGTAGATGCGGCAGGAATCAAGGCATACGCAGAGATTGATACCTTGATTAAGCAGATAGAGTACTATCAGAACTGATATTATATCAGGGGAGAGGAAGGAGTATACAATTGAAGAGAAGCAACAATAAGACAACGATACTGGTCATTGTGATTGCCGTAGTTGTGTTTGCACTGGCACTTGCCGGTATCAATGCAACGAGAAATATTGGCAAATCTGCCAAGACAATCAGTACGGAATCCGCTACGACCAGTATAGACAAGATGCTGCGTAACATTGAGGTGACGTATGCGGATCCCGTGAAATCACAGGTTGACCTGCTGGACACACAGGAAGAGGATGAGCTTCCTGACATTGACAAGAACGAGATTACCGTAAATGAGGATTCCAGCCTGTATGTGGAGATTTTTACAGCGCCGGAGCGTTCAGGCTCTGATAAGGATGGCTGGATGAATGAAATGGCAGAGAAGTTCAACCGTGAAGATATGCAGGTGAACGGCCAGGATGTATCTGTCAGGATCAGAAATGTCACTTCGGGACTTGCCATGGAATATATTGCCACCGGCAAATATGTACCTGATGGATTCTCACCATCCAATGCATTCTGGGGAAAGATGCTGGAAGCGGATGATGTGCGTGTACAGACCGTGGCAGAGAGACTTGTTGGCAATGTGCCGATTCTGATGTTCCAGAATGATACGTATGATGAGCTGATGAAGAAATACGGAGCCCTGAATCTGAAGACGGTTGTAGAAGCAACTGCCAATGGCGAGATTACCATGGGATATACGAACCCTTATGCCAGCTCTACAGGCCTGAACTTCCTGATTAGCACATTGCAGACCTATAGCCCGTCTGATCCGTTAAGTGATGAGGCGGTAGCAGGTTTCCAGACATTCCAGGCTAATGTGCCTTTTGTTGCATATAATACGCCGCAGATGAAGACTGCCGTAGAATCAGGTTCTCTGACTGGTCTGATCTATGAATATCAGGCTTACCAGAATGACAAGGAATTGCAGAGAAAATATAAGGCAGTTCCATTTGGCTTCCGTCATGACGGACCACTCTATGCAGTGGGCAATATCAGTGATGAGAAGCTCCAGATTCTGCAGATGTTCGCTGATTACTGTCTGACAGATGAAGCGCAGGCATTGGCAACAGAGTATGGTTTTAATGGCATGGATGATTATATCTGTGAACAAAGAGATGTATCAGGAGATGATCTTCTCAATGCCCAGGAACTCTGGAAAGAAGAGAAGGATAACGGTAAGCCGGTCATTGCTGTATTCGTGGCAGATGTATCAGGAAGTATGGATGGAGAACCCATCAACATGCTTCGCCAGTCTCTGATCAATGGTATGAAGTACATTGGAAAAGACAATTATGTAGGATTGGTTTCCTATAGTGACGACGTCACAGTCAATGTACCTGTTGGAAAATTTGACCTGAATCATCAGTCTGCTTTCAAGGGCGGTGTAGAGAGCCTTGAGACAGGCGGCGGTACAGCTACTTTTGATGGAATTATAGTAGGTATCCACTTGCTGCAGGAAGCAATGGCGGAATATCCGGAGGCAAAGCCGATGCTCTTCGTATTATCAGATGGACAGAGCAACCGTGGCTATGACCTGTCTGATATCAGAGAACCGCTGGATGCGCTTAATATTCCTGTGTATACCATCGGTTATAATGCAGATATCGATGCCCTTTCCCAGATATCTGCAATCAATGAAGCAGCCAGCATCAATGCTGACACAGATGATGTAGTATATAAGATTAAGAACTTGTTTAATGCGAATTTATAAGGAGGACAATATGGGATTTTCATTGGATATGCCGGATGAAGCGGCAATTAAAGAACAGGTAAAGGCAGAGCTTGCTCCACTTCCGGAGAGAAAAGAGGCTATCGCAGAGGTTGCTGGTAAGAATGCAGATGCATTCCTTACAGTAGATTTGAATTCTTTTGATGAAAGAAAAGAACTGACAACAGCAATCGAGACATTTGGTGCAGACCTGGTCAAGGATTCAGCAACCAAGAATGAACTGTTAAAGACTAAGGTTGGTGATCTGGGTAATTTCGGGGGAGCCAGCGCAGATGTAGCTAAGGGACTGGAAGATCTGACTATTGAGATGAAAGATCTGGATCCTTCTGCAATTGATTTCATGAAGACTGGTCCTTTGGGTAAGATTTTCAACCCTGTAAGAAGATATTTCACCAAGTTTGAAGACTCTGACAAGGCAATCGGCGATATCATCAAGTCACTGGATAAGGGAGAGACTTCCCTTAGAAATGACAACACAACACTGGAGCTGGAACAGGCATCCATGCGTGACCTCACTAAGCAGTTAAATGAAAAAGTGGAAATGGGCACACAGCTTGACGAATATTTAACAAATGCCATTGAGAAAGCAAAGGCAGATGGCACAGACCCTGACAGAGTGAAGTTCGTAGAAGAAGAAATCCTGCTTCCACTCAGACAGAGACTCCTTGACTTTGAACAGATGCTGGCTGTAAATCAGCAGGGTATCGTTGCAATGGAGATCATCCGTAGAAATAATCTGGAGCTGATTCGTTCCGTAGAACGTGCCAAGACAGTAACCGTATCTGCTCTGCGTGTAGCAGTTACAGTAGCAAGTGCTCTGTACCACCAGAAGATCGTATTAGAGAAAGTAAATCTCTTAAATGAGACGACCAATAATATGATCGCTGCCACCTCCAAGATGTTAAAGGAACAGGGCGCAGAGATTCAGAAGCAGGCTATTGAATCCAATATTTCCATTGATACAATGAAGCAGGCTTTTGCAGATACTTTTGCAGCGCTGGAAGACATCAGCAACTACAAGCAGGAGGCTCTGCCTAGAGTACGTCAGACAATTGACGAGTTCAAGGCTCTGACAGAAGAAGGCGAGAAGGCTCTGCAGAGAATAGAAAAGGTATATTAATATATGTTTCAGTATGTTTTATTTGATCTGGATGGGACACTGACAGACCCCAAGACAGGAATCACAAGCTGCGTGCAGTATGCACTGGCGGATGCGGGAATCGAAGAACCCGATCTGGACAAACTGGAGCCCTTTATCGGTCCGCCTCTGACAGACAGCTTCAGGGAATTCTATGGCTTTGATGACGAACAGATTAAGCGTGCCATAGACAAGTATCATGAGAGATTCGATGAGAAGGGTATCTTTGAGAATGAACTCATAGAAGGAATCCCTGAATTATTAAAGGCTCTGAAGGATGCCGGACGCAGAGTTTCCATTGCGTCCAGCAAACCAAGACCTCTGGTTATCAGGATTCTGGAGCACTTTGAAATCGCACAGTATTTTGATACCGTAGTGGGCAGCGAGTTTGATGGCAGATTTGCAACGAAGGAAGCAGTTGTAGAAGAAGCACTCAAACAGTTGGTTCCTTCTGTATATGAGAAGGAAGATGTCGCCATGGTCGGTGACCGCAAGTTCGACATTCAGGGAGCGAGAGCTCATGGACTGACGGGAATCGGCGTAAGCTTCGGCTATGCCGGTGAGCATGAACTGGAGGATGCAGGCGCAGACTATATTGTAGATACAGTAGAGGAGCTGCAGAGACTTTTGCTGCAGGGAAGCCTATGAGCAGAAGATTAAAAGCTCCCAGAGAACCTAAAGTACAGCCAAAGCGTACACATCCACTGGAAAAGGCATGGTATATCCTGAAACCGTTCATTCTGTATATGGTCATTAAGACTGCGGCATTGCTGTTATTATCCTTACTGGTCATATCGGTTCCAATCAGCTCCATGGCAGAATGGGTAACGGTTCACAGTAATCAGATCAATGCGGTGCTCAATGCATTGGCGAGCATCTTCGCTGTTGCATTTCTGATGAATGACTTCCTCAAGGAAGTAAATGTAATTGGCGAGATTGACATTGACAGCAGTTTTTTCAGGCAGTTCTGTGCATGGATGAAGAATGGAGTGAAAGCAGACAAAGATAAGGCAGTACCTCTGGCACTGTCTGCATCACTTGGAATCACTTCGGCTTTGGCGTTTAACATTCTGGCTGGAATCATACAGATACAGTCACCGGGTTATCAGAAGGTAGAAGCTATCCAGTATTCTGTTCCCATATGGCTTGGACTGATTCTGTATGGACTGATTTCTCCTTTTGTAGAAGAAGTCGTATTCAGAGGACTGACATATACCCGTATGCGCAGATTCTTTGGAATCCCTCTGAGTGTAATTGTGACAGCAGTGTTGTTTGCCGGTTTTCATGGTAATCTGGCGCAGTTCGTATATGCATTATGCATGGGAGTGCTGTTGGCACTGTGCTATGAGTGGGTGAAGAGCTTTGCAGCACCGCTGGTATTTCATATGGCAGCGAATATTGTAGTATTCGTAGTATCCAGCCTGATGGGTGGCAGTTCTGCATTGCTGTATATACCGTTTCTTGTGTTTTTCCTGCTGTTGTCTGTAATCCTGACAGCATTGCTGTATGGTAAAACACGATAATATATGAATAGAACGTTACTGTACACAGGTAGTATGCCGCGAAGTGTTTTCATGCAGATTATGCATGAAAATCACGAGTTTGCATGCGCCAAAATCAATGCAATTGATTTTGTGTGCATAAATTGTTGCTGGAACGAGGTACGAGTGAACAGTAACAATAGAACAGGAAAACGCACAAAATTATAAATTTACTCTTTACAAATGAAAAAAATTTTTTTATAATGATGAAAACGTAAAAAATCTAATATAGCGAACAAGGTAACCAAAGGCGGTTTAATATAGCGTATTTTTGGTTGCCTTTTTTTGTTACTTTATCTGACTATTTTATACAGAACACACATATTGTCAAATAATCTGACAATTCATAGAAAACGCCCTGTTTACAAGGAAAAAACTAAGGTGTATAGTTAGAAAAATCAAAGCACTGCATAGATTTTGAAGTTAGAAAAATGTACCCGTGGTACATAGAAAGAAAAGGAGAAAGCAAGATGTTTGATGCAAAAATGAATGTTCCCGAAGCACCGCTTCACAGAGCAGAATTTGAACATGACAACTGTGGTATTGGTGCTGTTGTAAACATCAAAGGTACGAAGAGCCGTGAAACGGTTGAAAATGCCCTCAGAATCGTAGAGAATCTGGAGCACAGAGCCGGTAAAGATGCAGAAGGCAAGACTGGTGACGGTGTTGGTATTCTGGTACAGATAAGCCACAAATTCTTTTCCAGGGTAACCAAGCCTCTTGGCATTGAACTTGGAGGAGAGCGCGAATACGGTATCGGTATGTTCTTCTTCCCGCAGGATGAACTGAAACGTAATCAGGCGAAGAAGATGTTTGAGATCATCGTAGAGAAGGAAGGGCTGGAATTCCTTGGCTGGCGTGAAGTTCCCTGTGTACCTTCCGTACTGGGACATAAGGCAGTAGAATGTATGCCTTACATTATGCAGGCATTCATCAAGAAACCGGCAGATGTTGAGAAAGGACTGGACTTTGACAGAAAGCTCTATATTGCAAGAAGAGTATTTGAACAGAGTTCCGATAATACCTATGTGGTATCTCTTAACAGCCGTACAATTGTATACAAGGGCATGTTCCTTGTAAAACAGCTCCGCTCTTTCTTTACGGATCTGCAGAGCGAGGATTATGAATCAGCGATTGCAATGGTTCACTCACGTTTCTCTACAAACACCAATCCGAGCTGGGAGCGTGCACATCCGAACAGATTTATCGTACATAATGGTGAGATCAATACCATTCGTGGTAATGTGGATAAGATGATCGCCCGTGAAGAGAATATGGCATCTGACCATTTAAAGGGTGAGTTCCACAAGATTCTTCCTGTTGTCAATGCACAGGGCTCTGACTCCGCTATGCTGGACAACACACTGGAATTCCTGGTTATGAGTGGTATGGATCTTCCACTTGCGGTAATGATTACGATTCCTGAACCATGGGCTAACAACAAGACCATGTCTCAGAGCAAGAAAGACTTCTATCAGTACTACGCAACGATGATGGAGCCGTGGGACGGTCCTGCATCTATTGTCTTTTCCGATGGTGATATCATGGGTGCGGTACTTGACCGTAATGGTCTGCGTCCTTCCCGTTATTATATTACTTCTGATGACCAGTTGATCCTTTCCTCAGAAGTCGGTGTTCTTCCTGTTGACCCGACCAAGATCGTGAAGAAGGACAGACTTCGTCCGGGCAAGATGCTTCTGATCGATACTGTAAAAGGTGAAGTGGTAGATGATGATACCCTGAAGGAAAAATATGCAAAGCGCCGTCCTTATGGTGCATGGCTGGATTCCAACCTGGTAGAGCTTAGAGAGCTTAAAATCCCAAATATGAAAGTACCTGAGTTCTCCTATGTAGAGCGTCAGAGAATGCAGAAGGCATTCGGTTATACCTATGAGGAATTGAAGACAAGTATCCTTCCTATGGCGAGAAATGGTGCAGAGTCTATTGCAGCAATGGGCGTAGATACACCACTTCCGGTTCTGGCAAAGACACATCATCCACTGTTTCATTATTTCAAGCAGTTGTTCGCACAGGTAACGAATCCGCCTATTGATGCGATTCGTGAGGAAGTTGTTACTTCCACCAGTGTCTACATTGGAAAAGACGGCAACCTGCTGGAGGACTGTGAGCAGAACTGTCACGTATTGAAGGTAAACAACCCAATCCTGACATCTACTGACCTTTTGAAGATCAAGAATATGAAGAAGGAAGGCTTCCAGGTAGTTGAGATTCCTATCATTTATTATAAGAACACAAGTCTGGAGCGTGCAATTGACAGACTGTATGTAGAAGTAGACAGAGCATACCGTGATGGTGCAAATATCATTATCCTGTCTGATCGTGGCGTAGATGAGAACCATGTGGCAATTCCTTCCCTGTTGGCTGTATCTGCAATGCAGAAGCACCTGGTACGCACTAAGAAGAGAACCAGTGTAGCGTTGATCATCGAATCCGCAGAACCAAGAGAAGTGCATGATTTTGCCACACTGTTAGGCTATGGTGCCTGTGCAGTCAACCCATATCTGGCTCAGGAATCTATCAAGGAGCTGATCGAGACAGGTATGCTGGATAAGGACTATCATGCAGCAGTTGATGATTACAATAATGCAGTGCTTCATGGAATCGTTAAGATTGCCTCCAAGATGGGTATTTCCACAATCCAGTCCTATCAGGGATCACAGATCTTTGAAGCAATCGGTCTGAATGCGGAAGTAATCGATAAATACTTTACCAATACTGTCTGTAGGGTAGGTGGTCTGTCCATAAAGGATATTGAGAAGCAGGTAGATGACCTTCATTCACTGGCATTTGACCCATTGGGACTGGCAACAGACCTGACTCTGGATAATCCGGGACAGCATAAGGCAAGAAGCGGTGCAGAGGAACATCTGTACAATCCTGCGACCATCCATATGTTACAGCAGTCTACGAGACTCGGCAATTATGAGATGTTCAAGGAATATACGAAGCTTGTTAATGATGAGACAAGTATCAAGAACCTGCGTGGTCTGATGGACTTTAATTATCCTGAAAAAGGCGTTCCGATTGATGAAGTAGAGAGTGTGGACAGTATCGTGACCCGCTTCAAGACAGGTGCGATGTCCTATGGTTCTATCTCCAAGGAAGCGCATGAGACTTTGGCAATCGCCATGAACACCCTGCATGGTAAATCCAACAGTGGTGAAGGTGGTGAAGACCTTGACAGAATGGAGATAGGTGCTGACGGACTTAACAGATGTTCTGCAATCAAGCAGGTAGCCAGTGGACGTTTCGGTGTTACCAGCAGATATCTGGTCAGCGCACAGGAGATTCAGATCAAGATGGCACAGGGAGCTAAGCCCGGTGAAGGTGGACATCTGCCTGCAGGTAAGGTTTATCCCTGGGTTGCAAAGACCAGACATTCCACGCCTGGAGTAGGTCTGATCTCACCGCCACCTCATCATGATATCTATTCAATTGAGGACTTGGCACAGTTGATTTATGACTTGAAGAACTCCAATACAGCAGCAAGAATCAGTGTCAAGCTGGTATCTGAGGCTGGTGTAGGTACAGTCGCAGCCGGTGTTGCCAAGGCTGGTGCGCAGGTCGTATTGATTTCCGGCTATGATGGCGGTACAGGTGCAGCGCCTAAGAGCTCTATTCACAATGCAGGTCTTCCATGGGAGCTTGGTGTAGCAGAGACACATCAGACTCTGATCCAGAACGGACTTCGTAATAAGGTACGTATCGAGACAGATGGTAAGCTGATGAGCGGTCGTGATGTAGCAATCGCAGCTATGCTCGGTGCAGAGGAATTCGGCTTTGCAACTGCTCCGCTTGTAACTATGGGCTGCGTCATGATGCGTGTATGCAACCTGGATACCTGTCCTGTAGGTATTGCAACACAGAATCCTGAGCTTCGTAAGCGTTTCAAGGGCAAGCCGGAATATGTTATGAACTTCATGAAGTTCATTGCACAGGAGCTTCGAGAATATATGGCTGCTCTGGGTGTCAGAACAGTGGATGAATTAGTCGGCAGAACAGATCTGTTGAAAGTGAAGGATAAGCTTCCGGAGGGAACACCTAAGCTTGATCTGTCACAGATTCTGAGCAATCCTTATACAAAGGAAAAGGCGGTATTTGATCCGAAGCAGGTATATGACTTTGAATTAGAGAAGACCATGGATGAGAGGGTGCTCTTAAAACAACTTGATAAAGCACTCCAGACAGGACAGAAGCGCAGCATTGAAGTTGATGTTATGAATACAGACAGGGCCTTTGGTACAATTCTTGGTTCTGAAATCACCAGGAAATTTGGCGATACCTTAGAGGAAGATACTTTCAGGGTATTGTGTAATGGCGCTGGCGGACAGAGTTTTGGTGCTTTTATTCCAAAGGGGCTGACACTGGAGCTGGTCGGCGATTCCAATGATTATTTCGGCAAAGGGCTTTCCGGTGGTAAATTAATCGTATATCCGCCTAAGGGAAGCACATTCAAGCAGGATGAGAATATCATCATCGGTAACGTAGCCCTCTATGGTGCGACCAGTGGTAAGGCATTCATCAATGGTGTGGCAGGTGAACGTTTCTGTGTACGTAACTCCGGTGCAATCGCTGTTGTGGAAGGCGTGGGCGATCATGGCTGTGAATACATGACAGGTGGACGTGTGGTTGTGCTTGGTACAACAGGTAAGAACTTTGCAGCAGGCATGAGCGGCGGTATTGCTTATGTCATGGATGAAGACAATGACCTGTACATGAGAGTCAACAAAGAGATGGTATCCATGAGTGAGATTACCAACAAATATGATGTCATCGAATTAAAGGATATGATTCAGGAGCACGTTGCCCTGACCAATTCTGAGAAAGGTAAGAAGATTCTGGAGAACTTCGGTGAATACCTGCCTAAATTCAAGAAGATCATTCCTTATGACTACGATAGAATGTTAAAGACCATCGTACAGATGGAGGAAAAAGGTTTAAGCGCTGAACAGGCACAGATCGAAGCATTCTATGCAAACACAAGGAAATAACGGAGGTATAGAGATGGGAAAACCAACAGGATTTTTAGAATATGAAAGAAAAACCTCCAAGGCTGAGGCACCTAAGGAGAGAATCAAGCATTTTAACGAATTCCATACACACTTATCTATGGAGGAACAGAGCAAACAGGGAGCACGCTGCATGGACTGCGGCGTACCCTTCTGTCAGGCTGGTATGACCATTGCAGGTATGACTTCAGGATGTCCTTTGCATAATCTGGTTCCTGAATGGAACGATCTGGCTTACAGTGGCAACTGGGAACGTGCCTATAACCGTCTGAAAAAGACAAACAACTTCCCGGAGTTTACTTCCAGAGTGTGTCCTGCATTATGTGAGAATGCCTGCACTTGTGGCTTGAACGGTGATGCAGTGGCAACCAAGGAGAACGAATATGCCATTATCGAGAACGCTTATGAAAAAGGCTATGCCTGTGCAAAGCCTCCCAAGGTTCGTACCAATAAGAAGGTAGCCGTTATCGGAAGCGGTCCTTCCGGACTGGCTGTAGCAGATCAGCTCAACAAGCGTGGCCACAATGTTACAGTCTTTGAAAGAAGTGACAGAGTAGGCGGCTTACTGATGTACGGCATTCCTAACATGAAGCTTGAGAAGCACATCATTGACCGTAAGATCAGGATCATGGAAGAAGAGGGCGTGAAGTTCGTTACCAATACAGATATCGGTAAGGATGCAAAGAGCAGGAAACTTTTAGATGGTTTTGACAGAGTGGTATTGTGCTGTGGTGCTTCCAATCCAAGAGATATCAAAGCACCGGGCAGAGATGCAAAAGGCATTTATTTCGCAGTAGATTTCTTAAAGGGCGTAACAAAGAGTCTGCTGGATTCCAACTTAAAGGACGGCAATTTCGTATCTACCAAGGATAAGCACGTAGTTATTATCGGAGGTGGTGATACAGGTAACGACTGTGTTGGTACTTCTATCCGTCTGGGTGCGAAGTCCGTGACACAGATCGAGATGATGCCAAAGGCTCCGGACCATCGGGCTGCCAACAATCCATGGCCTGAATGGCCTAAGATCTGCAAGACAGATTATGGTCAGGAAGAGGCAATTGCCATGTTCGGACATGATCCGAGAATCTATGAATCTACTGTAAAGGAATTTATTAAGGATAAGAATGGTAATCTCAGTGCTGTTAAGATCGTGAAGCTTGCCTGGGAGAAAGATCCTGAGACAGGCAGAATGAACATGAAGGAGATTCCTGACAGTGAGCAGATTCTGGAGGCACAGATTGCACTGATTGCAGCAGGTTTCCTTGGAAGCCAGAAGTATGTAACGGATGCCTTCAAGGTAGCTGTTGATGGAAGAAGCAATGTCAAGACAGAAGCCGGTAAGTATAAGACCAGCGTGGATAACATCTTCACTGCCGGGGATATGCATACGGGACAGTCTCTGGTAGTCAAGGCAATCAGACAAGGCAGAGAGTGTGCCAGAGAAGTGGATGAGAGCCTGATGGGCTACTCCAATATGTTTATACAGTAAATAGGGACGCACTGCCTCGGTGTGGCTCGCCAGATATAGTTTATTTCAAGAAAGCGCAGATATTTCATTCGAAGACACGTTTTCACTCCGCTGCTCGATGTAGCGGTACATAAGGGTGCATGAGCTTATCAGCTCCTGCGCCCTAAGTACCGACACTCGCAGAGGGTCTTCTTATGAAACATTCTGTGTTTTCTTGCTATTTACATACAAGATGGCGAGCCACACCGAGGCGGTGCTGTCTATTGCAAGTGTATGAAAAGGGATGGAGGGGGGACGGCGGGCTGACACCGCCTGGGGATTGCATTATTTTATTTGGTAGCGGAGTGAGCATTTATTTACCAAAATGAAATATGGGGAAAGTCTCATATGGTGGCAAATAAATAATTGCAATGTGATAAAACTTACAGTATGATAAAAGAAAAGGAAGGAGTGGTGGTCGATGACACAAATGAAAGAACGTGCTGTTGCGTTAATAGAACGTATACCAGATGACAATATGTTTTATGTGCTTAATATTCTTGAGAATATTGAAGAAATGTCATCTAACAAGTCTGAAGATAAGAAACAGGCAATGGAAGCACTCCAGAATATTTTAAAGTTCAGTGGAAGACTACCGGCAGATTTTGATGCGGATAAGGAATTAGAAGAAGCAAGGGAGAAAAAATATGGTAGTATTGGTTGATACAAATATCATTATAGATGCATTAGCTAATAGAGAACCATATGCTGATAATGCTAAAAAAATTTTGGAAAAATGTGCTGCCAGAGAAGTGACAGGAATACTTGCGGCGCATAGTATACCTAATATGTTCTATATTTTTAGGAAAAACTTTAGTCAGGATGAAAGAAGATTTCTTCTAAAAAATTTGTGTAATATCTTTAAAATTTCTGATTTGAATGCGAAGAAGATATTAGCTGCTTTAGAAAACGAGAAATTTTCGATTTTGAAGATTGTTTACAGGAAGAATGTGCAGTTGAGTCTATGGCAGATTATATTGTAACAAGAAATCCGGCAGATTTTGCAAATTCAAGAGTGAAAGTAATCTTACCAGAGGAATTTTTGAAAAAATTATAATAAAATGTATCTTACAAAAGCAAGTTTGAGACCAGTACTTCGGTATTGGTCTTTTTCAAAATATTTTATGGAAACATTTAGTAAAGTGGGAGGTTCTATATGCAGCAGGCGAGAAAGTTAAGACGTGATGATAAGGTAGCAATTGTCAGTTTATCCAGTGGCATGCTTGGGGAGGAATATTGCAGCCACAATATAGAAATTGGCGTGAGGCGTTTAAGAGAATATGGATTGGAGCCGGTTTTTATGCCAAATGCTTTGAAGGGTGTGGAGTATCTGAAAGACCACCCGGAGGCGAGGGCAGTGGATTTAAAGTCGGCTTTTCTTGATGATACGATAGCCGGAATTATCTGCGCACTTCCTGTTGTGTATAATGTCAATTTTGGACATGCCACGCCTCGCTGTGCCTTGCAGTATGGAGCCATGGCAAGAGTGGATATGGAGAAGAAAGTTATCATTTTTTCATAAAGCAATTGACATATAACGTACGAATCAGTAGAATATAATGCATAGGTGAATATAAGTAGTACTATTTAGAACTACTAACAAATAATAAAAAGGAGACATCATAATGAGATTAGGAATTTTAGGCTATGGCAACCTTGGCAAAGGTATAGAGTGTGCAGTCCGCCAGAATGCAGACGTAGAATTAAAGGCAGTTTTCACCAGACGTGATCCTGCTACTGTAAAGATTCAGACAGCAGGTGTGCCTGTATACCATGTGGATGAAGTAGAAGCTCATAAGGATGAGATTGATGTGTTGGTTATCTGCGGCGGCAGTGCGACAGATTTACCGAAACAGACACCGGAGTATGCAAAGTACTTCAATGTTATCGACAGTTTCGATACACATGCCAATATTCCACAGCATTTTGCCAATGTAGATAAGGTGGCAAAGGAGAACGGTCATATTGCATTGATTTCAGCAGGCTGGGATCCTGGAATGTTCTCTCTGAACCGTTTATATGCAAACTGCATTTTGCCTGAAGGCAACGATTATACTTTCTGGGGAAAAGGCGTAAGCCAGGGACATTCTGATGCCATCCGCCGTATCAAGGGTGTAAAGAATGGCAAGCAGTATACCATTCCTGTCCAGTCCGCATTAGACGCTGTCCGCAATGGTGAGAATCCTGAACTGACTACCAGACAGAAGCACACAAGAGAGTGCTTCGTAGTGGCAGAGGAAGGTGCAGACTTAGCACAGATTGAGAATGATATCAAGACAATGCCTAACTATTTTGCAGATTATGATACAACAGTTCATTTCATTACAGAGGAAGAATTGGAGCGTGACCATAGTGGTATTCCTCATGGTGGATTCGTGTTCCGTACAGGCGTGACAGGCTGGAATAAAGAGAACAAGCACGTAATCGAATACAGCCTGAAGCTGGATTCCAACCCAGAGTTTACTTCATCTGTTATCGTGGCATATGCAAGAGCTATCAACAGACTTTATCAGGAAGGACAGACAGGATGCAAGACTGTATTTGATATCGCACCTGCATACCTCAGCCCATTAAGCGGAGAAGAATTAAGAGCACATTTACTGTAAAAATACATTCGCAAAGGAGAAAAGATGGAATCCTATATTAATCAGGTAGATTTTTTCAAGGGCAATGATCCTGAGAAGATCGCACAGGAGTATGGAACACCTTTATATGTATATAATGAAGAAATCATCCGCAAGCATATGGATGCAGTGGCGAAGGTCATTACGAAATATCCCTATACAGCGAATTATTCTGTAAAAGCCAATACCAACATCCATATATTGAAGCTTGCGCTGGAAGAAGGCAATAACTGTGATGCCATGAGCATCGGCGAGATCCGCATGCTGCAAAAGGCAGGCTTCCCCACAGACCGCATTTTCTATGTACCAAACAATGTATCAGAGGAAGAACTGAAAGAGGCAATCTCAATTGGGGTTATGACCAGCCTTGACAGTCTGGCACAGCTGGAATTATACGGTTCTCTGAATCCGGGCGGCAAGTGTGCAGTGCGCCTTAACCCTGGAGTTGGCGCAGGACATCATGAGAAGGTCGTAACAGCCGGTAAAAAGACAAAATTCGGTATTGCAGAGGAAGATATTGACCAGATTTTTGAAATCGCAGCCAGATATCAGCTGACCATTGCAGGAATCAATCAGCATATCGGTTCTCTGTTTATGGACCCCGAACCATATTTGAAGGCTGTATCTAATCTGCTTCGTATCGCAGAGAGATTCCCTAATCTGGAATTTATTGACTTTGGCGGCGGTTATGGCATCCCTTATCATAAGCTGGATGACGAGACTGAGTTTGACATGGAGAGCTTCCGTCAGCGTCTGGTACCGATTCTGGATCAGTTTGTGGCAGAATACGGAAAGGCACCGCTTTTCAAATCAGAACCAGGGCGTTACTGTGTAGCAGAAGGAAGTGTGATTCTTGGCAGAGTCCATGCTGTGAAACAGAATGCAGGCAAGAAATATGTAGGAACAGATGTCGGCATGAATGTGCTGGTGCGTCCATCCATGTATGATTCCTGGCATGATATCGAAGTACTCCGTAATGGACAAGTTGTTCCAAGAACGGATATGGAAGAGCAGACAGTCACCGGCAACATCTGTGAATCAGGTGATTTACTGGCAAAAGACCGTATGCTTCCTCAGATCAGAAGAGGTGATCTGGCTTGTATCCTTGATACAGGAGCATATGGATACAGTATGTGTTCTTCTTACAATTCCAGACCAAGACCGGCAGAGGTCATGATCTGCAAGGATGGCAGTGTGAAGCTGATCCGCAGACGAGAGACGATTGAAGATCTTATGGCATATATGTAAAGCTGCTTATGCTCAATATGTTTTTGTAAAAAGCATATTGGGCATAAATTGTTGTTGGAACGAGTGATGAGTGAACAGTGACCTTGTCAGAAATGGGATGCTGTGATAGTATGTAAAATAAACTCAACTTCGCAGATGTTGGAAAGGCATGGTAATCAATATGACAAGTGAAGAAAAGAAGAGAAGGAAACGTAAGAATCTTCTGATTGCGCTGGGAGTGATTCTTGCAATTGTTATAATAATCGCAGCTTCGATAGCCTGGATATGGCCCAAGTCCAAAGATATATCAGAAAGTACGGTTTTTCAGGCGCAGGAAGTAGAGCAGCAGACACAGTATATTGTTTCTTTATTGGACGAGGCTGATTATACGACTTTCAATACCTGTACGACAGGCGATATGAATACGACACTGACACCGGCAGCGATCACCCAGGCAAAAGCCAAAGTCAGTGACAATTTTGGCAGCTTTGTATCATTTGGTGACATTACGATGGATGAGATGAACCAGCATGGTAATGTGTATGCTTTTGCGCAGCAGGAAGTGAAGTACGAGAATGTCACAGTGATCTATTCCCTGACTTTTGATGAAAATATGAAACTCGTAGGTCTGTATATCAGATAAAAGACATAGTACATGCAATACGTGCATATATATAATGATGCCAGGGGCTTAATGATGTGCCCCAATATGAGCATAAAAATGGAGCGTTTATTGCATGGAGACAATCAGAATATCGGCAAAGAGCATAATAAAAGGAGAAGTGGCAATATGTCTGCTTCTCCTTTTTCTATATGGCTACAGACAGGCAGGGAACGTAATCAGGACAATGTCACAGGTGACAGAAGTGCATAAAATCGCAATTACCTTTGATGATGACGTTATAATAGGACTAAGTCAAGAGATTAGCTGTAAAGAAGCAAGTGCTTAACCCTATTTTTATTCAAATGCCATATAAAATATAGCACCCATGGGCAGTCGCCAAGGTTCAGCAAGTCTGATTTTGACGGGCAGAGGTACACAACGAAACTATGCGGAGTAACCGTACCTGAGCAGCTTCCCGTGACAATTTATGATATTTTGAAGTGCATCGTGATGAATGAAGAGTTGCCGGACAAGCATGAGGCAGACTTCTTTTTCGGGGAAGAAGAACAGGCGCATACGCATTCCCATACATGGACAGGTACCATTAACCAGAAGATTGCTCCGTTTGGTTATCTGGACATTACAGATATGGATATGTGGATGCTGAATGAGTGCTATTATAATGGAAACTCAGCACTTACTAATCCGTCCAACTTGAAATGGGATCCTAACCTTGGCAATGTCTCTTTTACGTCACAGGGTAATTATTCTCATGGGTCGAATCCACAGTCAGGCACTGATGGTAACGGACGGCTGGTATTCTTTGTGACTGCCGGTGACCAGAAGGTCAACAATGAGAATATCTATGGCAACACGGATCATGTATGTGGCTCTAATGGTGATGGAGTTACAGTTGATAATACATGTCAGCTTACGCTTATGGCGATTCCCATTGCTGGACACCGTGTAATAATGATGAGAACCATAAGAAGAAGACAGGACAATTAGTTCAGCATGGTGGTGAAGCTGTTAATATATCAGATACCTTTATCAATATTGATAGAGCCGATGCGTCCTGGCTATAATCTCTACATGGATATCAGTACTATTGGTAATTACTATGGAGAGAATCTGGATACAAGTGGCGAATACACGGATAGTAACTTATACTATAAGATGCAGATAACTCCGAGGTATTGGTTACTCAATCTTGATACAAATCTGTATACACCTTTGGATGTTTATATGGGTCAGAGTGGCAATTATAAGCCGGTTGCTGCATTTGACTGCAACAGCTCTGTAAGTGAATATTATCTGTATATGGACTGGCAGAATGAATATCAGAGGAGAAACTATACAGCAAAGGAAAAGAAAACAACAGGTGATGTTGTTGATTACTTTACATCTGCTGAATCTCCAAGTATCAGAGTGCCATCTACTCAGAAGGATATTCTTGGCACTGCTCAAAGATTATTCTTAAATGACATCAACAGGACGTTCATTGGTTCAACTACTACTTCATTTATTGGTTAAGTAGATGAAGGGGCGATAATCAGTTATATAATAAATAAGCAGATTTTTGATGGTAATTCAATTATAAAGATAATTACTATGCTAAAAATATAAAGAATATGGCAACTAAAAATGTATGATTGCAGATATATATGTTAAATATTACTATATGTTTTATCTACAAAATAGGGAGGCTGCCATAATGATTTTAAAAGAACAAATTAATAAATATTTGATCTATTGTAAATTCCAAAAAGAGCTTAATGACAAGACAATAAAGGCATATAGAGCGGATCTGGAACAGTTTATGGTATTGATTGGAGAAAGTGAAAATAATCCAGATAAAGAAAAGCTGAATTCATATCTCTTATATCTTCACCGTATGTATAAGCAAAAAACAGTTAAGAGGAAAATTGCCAGTGTAAAAGCACTATTTCATTATTTGGAGGAAGAAGAGATAATAGAGATAAATCCATTTCACAAGGTAAAAACAAAGTTTAAAGAAGAAGTCGTTTTACCTAAAATTATTCCAAGAGATGTTATAGAGCAGTTGCTGAATCATCTTTATAGGGAAAGAAGTATTAAAGAATATTCGGAGTGGCGTAAAAAAATTATTTTAAGAGATATTGCAATAGTAGAAACACTTTTTTCAACAGGGCTTCGTATTTCAGAATTGTGTCATTTACAAAGTAAATATGTTGACTTGAAAAATGGTGTGCTATGTATCCAAGGGAAAGGAGGAAAAGAAAGGTATCTTCAAATAGGAAATAATGATGTATTGTCTATTTTGAATGTTTACAAAAAGTGTTTTGAAGATGAGATAAAAAAGCATGGTCATTTTTTTGTCAATCGATACGGCAAGCCATTGTCTGAGCAATCAGCCAGAAATATGATACATAAATACGCAGACGAGATACAGGTGGATATAAATATTACGCCACATATGTTCCGTCATTCATTTGCCACATACCTGATGGAAGAAGATGTAAATATCAGATATATACAAAAAATGCTGGGGCATGCTTCTATAACGACAACAGAGATATATACATATGTAACGACTGAGAAGGAAAAAGAAATATTGCAGACAAAGCATCCGAGAAATAAGATGAGTTTAAGGAAAAATTTGTAATTTAGTATATTTTAATTGCTATATTTTGGAAAAATTTATATAATTAGTATGGTAACGATAATTAGGAATTATCGGATGAAAATTAGAAAAACAGAGAACAAATTCATATTTTTTATACAGTATTTGGGTGAAAAAATGTCAGATTTCAAATTTGTATGTCGAGAAGAAGAACTTAATTTTGTGCAAGAAGCTTTATTAGAAAAGAAGTTTATTATATATTATTATTTTAATGATAGTGGTCTAACTCATTATTTAAAGAAATTGAATTCGATTTTAAACACCGATAATGAGATATGTTTCTATGTTGATTGTATTAAAAGCCAAAGTATTGCTATTCAAATTGCTACACAAATTATTTCTTGTTTCGATAAGAAAAAATTATCTCAATATACAAAAAGTAATGGTGAGGTAATCAAGAAAATTATAGAATCATTATCATCGTCTATAGATATTATACCATTCGTAAACGCTGGGGAACTTGTATCAAGTTTTGCAGATGCAATAAAAGACACTCTTGATACAGACATTGAACATTTATCAGATTATAAAATTGAAAAAGCAATTATTAGTATGCTTGGTCAAATAGAAAAAAAAGGAAAAATTAGAAAAGTATATATTTTAGTTGATGATGCAAGTTCTTTAAAACCAGAAGGGATAGAGTTTGTTGCTAAAATTATGGATTTTGATGTAGTGAGAACGTTGCTAACAATCCCTAATAATCATATTGACCCAGGAATGGAAAATCTATCTAAAATTTGTGCAAATGACTATAAGCCATATGAATTAGAAAAGATATTTAAGCGTCCAAATGATACTATGATAAAAGGATTATTTAGATGTTATGAACAAAACTATAATGATGATTATTTAAACATTTTTAATAGATATGAAAGAAATATCCATGTAATCATGTCATATATCCGGGGATTTCATATGGATTTCATGCAATTAGATAAGCCATCTATTTGTATATTAAAAATTTTATTGATTTTAGGAACACCTTTGGATATTGTGACTTTGAAAACAATATACATTCGAAATGCGCATTTACCAACAAATATAGTCGAGGCTGATTTTAACGTTTTAATTAATAAAATGAGCATACAGGGCTTTATAGCACGTGACCAAAGAGATTGTATACATTTAAATAATAATATTGTAAGTGAAAAAGATATAAAAATTACTTTGATTGAACGACTGTCTATTTCAAGAGATATTATTGATACATTTGAAACATGTAAGATGCAATTGACAATTCCACAGTTAAAATTTGCAGTATCCAATTTAGATAAAGATTATAATAGACGTAAATCATATATTTTACTGCTATTAGATAAGCAAAAATCAATAGGACAGGTAGAACAACAGTATCTTGATATGTTATTCTATTTAGATAATAAATACGATTTAATAAAAATATGTTCTATGTATTACAATTTACAGGTGTATGATGTTCCCTTTTTACGACTTCAGCAGCACACAGAATTTCTAGAGGAAAGGGAATGTAAAGATTTACTTGCATTATTAAAAGAAAGATTACATAAAGACAACTATTGCGAAAAATTATGGGACTTGGTTAATAGTAGTATAAATCTAGATGAGAAGTGCTTATTGATGGCAGTTCTGTTTACAGCTTTATTTAACAATGGTGAAAATGAGAAATGCTTAGAAATATTACATGATACAAACAATAAATTTTATTATGAAAACTTTCGCCCATCTTGTTACTATCATTTTTTACTTAGAAATGTAAGTTATTACGTAGAAAACGTAGAAGAAGGCATACAAAATTACAGTTATTGTTTGTCAAAATTTAAAAATTGCGATCCAGTAAATTACAATCGAACTTTATCAAATTTTATTGGTTATTTAATGAAACATATAAAGAACAAACAAGCCAAGCGAGTTTTAAACAATAAAATCGATGAGGTTAAATCTATTTTGGAATTTAATGACCAAAAATATTTGTATTTAAACATAAATTATGGAATTTATTTAATGTTAGAAACGAATGATGATCCAACACCATATTTTGATTCAATTTTATTTGATGCAGGAACAACAGAAACACCATATATATATGCAAAAATTAATCAAGCTCTTTATATTGCCCAGCATAATCCCATCGAGGCACTTAAATGCCTTGATGAGATATTTTATGCTTCAATTTGTGACTCAAATGTTGTACCAACAAAAATTTTTTATAAAATAAATAGGTTACTTGTTGATTATATGAATGACATAAATAATGTTGAATTCTTAGAAGAAATCAAATCAACACCTCTACGAGGCGATGAAAAATATACAAAATATCTATATTCATTTTATTCATATAGATTTAAAAATAAAATAAAATATAAAGATTTAGATTTCAAACAATGCTTCTTGCCAGGGTATATTTTTTATCATGGCTTTGATGCAGAAGTACTTATGTCAAGCTTAGCAAGACCTAATTTGAGAATATGATTAATTAATTCTTCATAAGATTTAAAATGACTATTAAGAAAGCTGTTCACAAAACCACCCTGTATTCCTAAATTCATTAGAACATTTACTTCTAAGAAGTATGGTGTAAGGCTTTCTTCTTCTAGCATAAAATCAATTCGAGCATAATCACAAGGTTGCATAGCCGAATAATACTTTTTAGCCATATACATAAGTTGCTTATTAATAGCAATATCTTGGCTCTCAAAACGTTCCATTCCAGAATCTGCAAATCGTTTTTGAGAATATGTCATGATATTTCCAGTTTTATTGGATACAGTATAGTGAGGTGGTGCAATTAATGGATTTCCGGAGATAGTATTTATCAAAGATACTCCGTAGCATATTCCCTTAATGTATTTTTCAACGATAACATCTATATTTTGTTGAGCATAGAGTTTTGATTTTGCTATTGCATCCTTCCAAGAATGGCAAAGGGAACTTTCGTCTATATTTATTGATGCACTACCGAAACGCGGTTTAACAAAATATGGACCAGGGAATGGAGCTATTTTACATAATGGATATTCTTTAGAGCAAACTACCCATGGAGCGGTTTTTAATCCCAAATGTTCTGCAAGTTGTTTAGACATACTTTTATCTTCAACAAGCGCACGAACATTTGGAGTTGCGCCTATGTATTTTATATTGTAATATTCACACAACGATTGAACAAAAATTTCACTATTTCTAAATCCTAATCTATTATAAACGGACCAGACTAATTGGTATTTATCGTGATTTTTTATGAGATAATCAACATCACTGGCTGTATCTATGTTATATTTTGATTTCTGCAATATATCAACAATTTTCCAATGGTAAGTCTCGGCATAAAACTTTTCCTCTGATGTTTTAGGTGGATTTAATACAATACCATTTGTGGGTGCAAATTGGGCTAAAAATAGAATATTTGTCATTTTTTCCTCCTTCGTGTTTTCCTTAAACATAACCTATATAGCAATGAGTATTATTTTCTAATGTCAGCAATCCATTTCTACAATGTGATTCAAAAAAGTTCGTTAAACTATCCATATATTTGCTATAATTTTCTTCACTTCTAGTTGGACAATATGATGCAGATTGATGCAATCCCAAAAAATTTTCTAAATTAGTGTCTGCTGAATAAAAGAAAAATTCACTTAAAACCATTAATTTTACTGTGTTTTCTGCTCAAAGATGGTATAATAAAGTGCAGGTTTTTAACGGATCTCAAATCTTTTTTCGTGCAGTTTTCAATAGAAAAATACCATTTATGGAGCGGAAAATAATGTACAAATATACTGATAATACACAAAGTAACTTTCTGGATTTCAATCAGCCAATAGGACTTCACATGAACCCTGAAAACAGATGGGTAAAAATGGCAGATGCTATTCCATGGGGAGTCTTTGAAAAGAAATATTCCCGCCTGTTCAAAGGCAAGAATGGCCGAGTAGCCAAGCCATTACGTCTTGCCCTTGGCTCATTGATCATACAAACGAAATATCAGTATTCTGACAGGGAACTCGTTGAACAACTGACAGAAAATCCGTATTACCAGTATTTCATTGGGCTTCCAGGTTATCAGGAAGAACCGCCAATTGATGCAAGTACCTTAGTCCTGTTCCGTAAACGTCTGAATATGGATGTTATCATGGAAGCGAATGAATATATGCTGGATGCAGTCAAAGAAAAGGAATCCAGTGGCAAAAAGGATGATGACCATAACAATCCACCTTCAGGGGGAGAAGGTGATGGGCAGGATACAAAGCAGGGACAGTTCCCTGAAAATAAAGGAACCCTGATGATTGATGCCACCTGTGCCCCATCTAATATCCGATATCCACAGGATTTTTCCCTGCTGAATGAAGCAAGGGAAAAACTGGAAACGGTTATCATCCGCTTCTGCAAAACATATGGATTTTCCAGCCCCCGCATGTACCGCAGGATAGCAAGAAAAAATTATCTTGCACTTGCAAAAGCAAAAAAGCGCAGCACTAAGAAGATCAGGGCAACGATCCGTAAACAGCTGGCATTCATCAGACGAGATATCGGGTACCTCGAAAATTTCATGCAGGACGGTTATGCACCGACATCGAAAGAGAGCACTCTCCTGCTGACAATCTATAAACTGTATGAGCAACAGCAATATATGTACCAGAACAAGACCCATAGTGTAGACAACCGCATTGTCAGTATTACACAGCCATGGATCAGACCAATCGTCAGGGGAAAAACAAAGTCACCAGTAGAATTCGGGGCAAAGTTTGACCTTAGCATTGATGATAATGGTCTTGGCAGAATAGAAAAGGTATCCTATGATGCATACAATGAAAGTACCGTGTTGAAAGAAGCGGCAGAGCGTTTCAGGGAACGGACCGGTCATTATCCGGAGCGTATATTAGCAGACCAGATCTATCGTACCAGAGAAAACAGAAAATACTGTAAGATGCATGGAATACGATTATCCGGCCCAAAGCTTGGGAGACCAAGCCTTGAAAAACAGTCAGTGAAAGAGAAAAAACAGGAATATCAGGATAACAAGGATCGAATAGAGGTAGAAAGAGCCTTCAGCTTAAGCAAACGTTGCTATGGAATGGGCTTGATTAAAACCAAGCTTTATGACACAACCCTAACTTCAATCGCATTATCCGTATTTGTGACGAATCTGTTCAAGATACAGTCACGGATACTTTTTACACTTTTATGGCTACTGGAACTATTAACACGTCAATCTGCTGATTTTGAGCCAGAGACGGTTTAATCAGCAGACACTAAATTAAATATAAGCGGATTACTAAAAGATTTTGTAATATAATTTCCTGTAAAGAAATTTTTATAATCATCGGCTGATATAGCTCCACGCATTCCGCGTGATGAACCTGAAAAATCAGGGCAAAATTTCTTGCTTATTAAATCAATGGCTTGTACCCTTTCACTTTTTTCGTCACGACAATTCCAAATTAATATTACTTGTCCTTTGTCTTTTAATATCCGCTGACACTCTATTTTAAATGCAATTCTATTGAACCAATGAAACGACTGTGCTGCAGTAATATAATTTACGCAGTGTTCCTGTAGCGTTGTGGCTTCAGCAGTAGCATTTATAGACACAAAATTATCTCTATATGATAAGTTTAACTCGGCTATTTTACGCATATCATTGTTTGGTTCAACTGCATATACTAAATTGCAAATATCTAAAAGTTCTTTTGAAAGGATGCCGGTTCCTGAACCAATATCTGCAACTACAGTTGAAGCATTCATGCCAGCTTCAGAGCATAAATATGTAAAAAGCGCGTGTGGATATGAAGGGCGATACTTGTCATAGATATCAGCAATTCCATTAAATATGTTTTCATTCATATACTTTTCTCCTATTGTTGAAATATTAAGGAAAAGGAATAATCTTTATTAATAGCGCAATATAACACTTATCCGCATATTCTATGTTTCATCCGATAATTCCTAATTATCGTTACCATATTAGAATAAAATCAATTTTCGACAGGCTCCTTTACCTAACGGCGAATTAGGTGAAGTGGTTTTCTTTTGCTCAAAAACATTCACCTTTTACTGCACTTTGACAATTTCATATCTGTGCATCAGGCACACATCCGACCGGACGGAGAGCCGGAAATCACAAGTCATGGTACGCCATGCGGTTTATCCCAAGCGAGAACTATCTGTGACTTTACCGTCTGTGGTGGGATAAAATGCGATGATACCGGTCGGAGATAATGATACCTTCCAGCCTATTCCTGTGCTGCTTTATGGCACTAAGAAATTTTAGGAGGCGTGACAATGGCAAAGAGTGCAGGAGAATAAGCTGACTTTATGTGAGGCGGAAGTGGGAACAGGAAAAATTTGCAGAGAGAAGCGGATGCCAACCTCATACTGGAACTGGCAAGGCTGGGGGAGCAATTGTGCGGATTGTTGTGGACGCTGTAACAGGCACTTTTGCTGTTATGCTTTTTGTGGCTTGTATTGCAGTTTTCAGGGCTGGGGAATGTATGAGAGCGATGGAAAAAATGAAACGATTATAGAGGAATATCGAACAAGCTGGTTGTCATATAGTGAGATAAGCCAGCTTGCTGCTTTGTGGAGTGAAAAAATGGAAGAATGGGAAAACTGGAGGTCGGTTGATATACGAACAGTTAACCGGGATGGACTCGTAGATATAACAAGAATCCCGGAAGATGATTCGGATGGTATGGATAAAGAAATGCAGATAAGAAATTTTTTAAAGAATGTAAAAAATCCGTATTGTTTCATGGTAGGAGATATAATAGTTAAATCTTCTTTTATTGAAGGAGCCAGCCTAAAACAAAGATTACGAGAGCTGGCTGATGGGATATAGAATGAAAATTGCTATAAAGGGCTGGAAAAAAGGAAAGTTCTGTGCTAATAAATGTATAGGCCTATATGAATAGAAAGCACTTCTTAATTTATAGCAGATCGTTCTGGCTAATATGAATAAGGAGTTTTTTTATGTTATCAAATAACTTATCTAAAACATATCTATGCGGAGGCTATCTGCGTTTATCTCATAGCGACGAAGTCGCATTTGAAGATGAAGCTGTTGCGGGTATTGAAACGCTGCGAAGCAACAGTATTGAAAATCAAAAAGAATATATTGAAGATTATTTACATAGTAAATCAGAAATTAAGCTAGTTGATTTCTATATTGATGACGGTTATAGCGGTGTGAACTTTGATAGACCTGATTTTCAAAGAATGCTGCAGGATATCAAAGACAAGAAGATAAATTGTGTCATTGTAAAGGATCTGTCGCGATTAGGAAGAAACTATATTGAGGTTGGAAAATATATTGAGAGACTTTTTCCTTTTCTGGGTGTGCGTTTTATTGCAATCAATGATAATTTCGACAGTGCAGATGATACGGCAGCATCCAATCATATGATTGTTCCTTTTAAAAACTTAATCAATGATGCTTATTGCAGAGACATCTCAATTAAAATCAGAAGCCATTTAGAAGTAAAGAGGAAACGTGGGGAATTTATTGGTGCTTTTGCAGTCTATGGATATATGCGAGGGAAAGATAAAAGTAAGCTGATTGTTGATCCTTATGCAGCAGAGATTGTAAAAGAGATTTATGGTATGAAGATGGATGGAATGAGCCAGCAGGCAATCGCTGATGAATTAAACCGTTTGGGGATTCTTTCTCCGGCAGAATACAAGAAAGAGCAGGGGAGCGGATATAAGACGGCATTCCAGACACACAGTAAGGCGAAGTGGACCGCAATGGCAGTTATGCGTGTTTTGACAAATGAGATTTATGTGGGAACTTTGATACAGGGAAAGGAGAGCACCTCCAATTATAAAGTCAAAGTGAGGGAAAAGAAGCCACAGGAAGAATGGATCCGGGTAGAAAATGCACATGAGGAAGTTATAAGCAGTGCTGATTTTGAAATCATTTCAGATATTATACAGAAAGACACAAGGGTAACTGCCGGAAAAAGTGCAGTCTCTGTATATTCCGGCTATCTGCTGTGTGCGGATTGTGGATGCAGTATGGTAAGAAAGAAGGCATACAGCGGTTCTTTTGAATATGTATATTATGTCTGCTCTGGAAATAAGAAGAACAAAGATACATGTAGTAGCCATAGAATCAGTGAAAATGCATTAAATCGTGCCGTAACAAAAACATTGCAGCTTCATTTGAAGTATTTGGCTGATTTACAGGCGAATATCCAGTACATACGGGAAACATCCTGCAATTCAGATAAGATAAAAATGATGGTACTGCAATCTGAAAAAAATAAGGAAGATATTGAAAAGTATAATCGTTTAAAATTGGAATGTTATGAGGACTATAAAAAAGAACTAATTACCCAGGACGAGTATCTGATGTTTAAGAAGGAATTAGATAACAGAATGGAAGATACTAAGAAGGCTGTCATAGAATTGGGTAAGAAAAAGAGAATGTTATTAGAAAGAAGATACGAAAAAGAAAGTTCTATGGAGAAATTTTTGATAAGCAAAGAGATAGAGTTAAAGCGTTCCTTATTAGTCCGTTTTATCAGTCAGATCTATGTGTATGAAGATCATCGGATAGAGATTATCTTTCGCTATCAGGATGAGATCGAGCAATTAGCCGGGCTGGTAGATGAAATCAAGCAGGAAGCGGCTCCCCGGGAGGTGATTTGATGGCACGAAAAGTTAGAAATCATCCGGTTCCGAGAGATAAGATGAATGAGAATAGCTTATCGGAACAGACCTCAAAAGCTAAAATGCAGGCTTTTTCCGTTGCACTTTACATTCGACTGTCTAAAGAAGATAGCGGAAAAAACAATCAAAATACAGTTGAAAATCAAAAAGCTCTTCTGGAAGATTTTGTAAAAAATAAGCCAGATATGAAAGCGGTTGATATTTATATCGACAATGGATTTAGTGGAACAAATTTTGAACGTCCTGCTTTTCAGAAAATGATGGAAGATGCCAAACGGGGTAGGATTAATTGTATTATTGTAAAAGATTTGTCTCGTTTTGGACGTAGTTACATAGAAACAGGAAACTATCTGGAAAAGATATTCCCTTTCTTAAACATACGGTTCATTTCTGTTACAGACCATTTTGATACTTTTGCCGTAACTTCTTCTGAAGATGGAAGAGTATTAGCGAACGGAATGGAAATTCCGCTGAAAAATATTATCAATGAGGTATATGCAAAGGATATTTCCAGAAAAGTAGGCTCTGCCATAGAAATCAAGAAAAGAGAAGGAGGATATGGCGGTGGAGTTGCTCCATACGGTTATAAAAAATCAAGCACAGTCAAGGGCAAATATGAAGTGGATGAGGAAGCTGCCAAGGTGGTGCGCTATATCTTTGGACTGCGGTCTGAGGGTTATGGATATTGCAGTATTGTAAAAATTTTGAATGAAAAGGGAATAAAGTCGCCCAGCGCATACCGTTACGAAAAAGGGATTGTAAGAAATGAGAAGATGAGGAATGTTCTTTGGAAAATCTATGCTATAGAGGATATGCTCCGTGATGAAGTGTACTTGGGAAATATGGTAAGAGGCAAGACGCATTCAGCTATGCATAAGGGAGAAAAGAGACACTATGTTCCAAGGTCGGAATGGGTAATTGTTCCGGGAACTCATGAGCCTATTGTATCCAAAGAACTCTTTGAAGCAGTACAAGCAGTTAATGAAAAGAAAGCGCAGGAGCATAAAAAACATATGGAAAAAGCAAAAGAAAATCCGAAACATGATAATTTGTTTAAAGGCAAAATATTTTGTGGGGATTGTGGCATCACGATGGGAGGTGCTGTTGGTAATTACAATTCTATGAGCTACTATTGCCCCAATTACAGAGAAAATGGAGCAATGGGATGCGTTAAAAAGCATATCAGTGCAAGAAAACTGGAAAAAGCAGTATTAGAAGCGGTTCAGATACATCTGAAAATATTCTTAGAAGGCAGAGAAGAAATTCGGTCAAGAAATGGAAGTGCTGAAATCGGAAAGAGGCGAATGGTGCTTGAAAGTGAGACAAGAGACTTAAGACAAAAAGAGGCACAGTATCAGCAGAAATTAAGCAGCACCTATCTTGACTATAAAGATAAATTACTTACGGTTCAGGAATATTTCATGTTGAAAAATAAATATCAAGCTGCACTTGCAGAACTTAAGGTGGCTCGTAAAGAGAAAGAACTGCTTTTGAATAAAATGCAGGAGACTTATGGAGAGGATCTGGAACTATCTCACGCCGCAGAACAGTATTTCGGGCAGATGGTGGTTACAAAAGATATGGTGGATGCCCTAATAGAACGAATAGAAGTATTTGAAAAAGGGCGTATTCATATTATATTTCGATTCGAGGATGAATATCGGAGTTTACTGGAAAAGAGAGCTGATATGGAGCAGGAGGGAGCAAATTGAAAGAGAATTTTAATCTCTCTGATTTGAGTGTCCGCTGTAGCGGACAGACGGGAGCAAGGATGAAGAAATATATGGTTGCAAAATATATCCGGCTTTCCATGGAAGATTTAGATTTATGCAATTCTGAAGAAAAGGCAGAGAGTGTAAGTATCAGTAACCAGAGAAATTTCATAGATACCTTTATAGAGCAAGGAGAAGAATTCCAGGGAGCAGAAATCAAGGAATTTGTGGATGACGGATATTCCGGCACTAATTTTGACAGACCGGCGATAAAGGAGCTGCTCCGGTCATGCAGGCAGGGAGAAATAGATTGCATTATCGTAAAGGATTTGTCACGTTTTGGACGAAATTATCTGGAAGTTGGAGATTATTTGGAACAGATTTTCCCGTTTTTGGGTGTTCGTTTTATCAGCATCAATGAGGGGTTTGACAGTAAAAATTTTTTCGGACAGACGGGTGGAATGGATGTCGCTTTTAAGGATTTTATCTATGAGATGTATAGCAGAGATTTGTCTGAAAAGGTAAAAAGCGGAGTTACAACCTGCATGAAAAGGGGTGAATATTACGCAGGATGCATGGTGTATGGCTACCAAAAGTCATCAGATGGTAAAAGAATGGAAGTTGACGAGGGGGCAGCAGTTACTATACGGCGTATTTTTCAGGAGTTGGCAGATGGAAAAGATGCAAAAACTTTGGCAATCGAACTAAATGCAGAGGGAGTGCCGACCAGGCTGACTTATAAGCAGGCAAAGGGAGAGCAGCTTAACCGGCATTATAAAGCAGATATATGGAATCGTAACAAGATACATTCTATTATCCATAACCGGGTATATCAGGGAGATATGGTGTATCGAAAGGCGGTCCGTACCCAAATTGGCTGTAAACAGAAGGTAAGACAGCCGGAAGAAAAATGGCTTGTGATACCGGATCATCACGAGGCGATTGTCAGCCGGGAACTTTTCAAGAAGGCGAATGACAGTATCAGAAAAGGAAAAGCTGCGGTTTATGATCGCACTTCTGTCTGCCGGGGAATTGTCTTTTGCGGATGCTGTGGTAACCGGTTAGAACTGCGGAAAACAAAGACACCTTATTATCTGTGTAAACGCAGAAATCTGCTGGATAATATAAAGTGCAATGAGATTCGCATGGAAAAAAAACAGATTGAGCAGACGATATGGACTATCTGGCAGGAACATTGTAGATTGTTTGCGACAATTCCTGTCTCCGAGCTCTTTGAAAAACGGCAGGAGAAGTTAAAAAGGCAGGAAAATAGACTAATGCAGAGCTTAGAGCGTTTCCCTGCTGAAAAAATCAAACTATATGAACGGTTCCGTTCTGGTATGGTAAAACAGGATGTATTCTTAAAAGAAAAGGAGCAGTTGAGTAAGCAGGAGGATGCAGTACGGAGAGAAATAGAGAAAGTCTCCGGACAGATTGACATACAGGAAAAAAGGGAAAAGAACTGTCAGTGCGTTGCGGATCTTGTAGAAAGATATGGAATAAGTGAAACATTGACAGAAGAGTTTATGAGGGAGATGGTGGAGAAAGTCATAGTATATGAGGATAGGCGGATAGAGGTTGTCTGGAAGTATCGGGAGGAATTTGAAGAGCTATTGTAAGATTAAAAAAATTTGGTCCTTACTTGACATCAGCAGATGATGGGCCGCATCCTGTATACACGCCAAGACTTCTGGAGGGATTGGAGAAGAGAGGCGTGGTTGCCACCTTCTTCGTGACAGGTGAGAATGCGGCGCAATATCCTGATATTATCAAACGCATGGATAAGGATGGCCATTTGATAGGGAATCATACCTATACCCACATCAGCTGACCAGTGCCAACCGTGACAAGTTTCGTTCAGAATTGGTAAAGACCAATGAAACACTGAAGCAGATTACAGGTAAGGATGTAACCTTTGTACGCCCGCCTTATGGAAGCTGGGATAAAAGCTTCGAAACAGAATTGAATATGTTCCCGGTTCTGTGGAACATAGATCCCCTGGACTGGTGCTCCAATAATGCCGACTGCGTGGTGCGCAAGGTAGAATCCAATGCAGAAGAGAACGCCATTATCCTTTTGCATGACTGCTATGAAACATCTGTAAAAGCCGCACTGCGCATTATAGATGATCTCACCGCACAGGGTTATCACTTCGTCACGGTGGATGAGATATTATTTGACTGATTATTCCACTCTTTGAAATTCTCTCCAAAAGGCGATAGTCTCCTGTAAGTCGGCTTCATCTTCGAATAGATTCAGCTTCTTTGCAGTTTCAATCGCAAAATCCACATAGCCATTGGCTCTGGCAGTTATGACATTATCGCAGACTGCAACATCCAGATCTGTAGAATGTGTGGAGTCAATTCCATCCAGGAGACCAGCATGCTCTAAGACATCTACACCGGCACAGATGCCGGCAATGAGTCCATGATTTTGATTTACCAGTCTTAAATAATTCCAGACATCTTCCTTATCAATAGGAGTAATATCACCGCCGGGAACAATCAGCAATTCAACATCAGAGGGGTTAATCTGGATTAATGCACCCGCTGTATGAATGGAATATCCTTCCATTGCTGTTATTGTCCCGCCATTTGGTGAGACGAACACAACATCCTTACCGGTTACTTTTAGAAAATAATTTAATATTACAATTTCATAGATACAACTACATATACAATAGCAACAGAGCCTTTTAAATGCTATTCTGATGTGGGTGAAAGAAAAATATACACATTTTAGCAGAACGCAGGATTGTAGAATATTAACAAATCTAAAAGAAATTGTAGTCATTTTGCACTTTGTATAAGTTGCTGAATTTGTTCAATAGTGCCTTTGAAAAATTGTGCATTTCCATGATAAAATATTTTCAGACGATGAAAGGAGATATTTATTCATGAAAAGAATCAAAGCAGCATGCTTATTACAGACAATATGTTTTCAACCTAAAGATACGAATCCTCCGGAGTGCAGTAAACAACTGGTACATCAGGAATATGAGGCCTATAAGGCACAGATGAAACGCCGCGGCACACAATTTGAGATTTTAGAAGAAAATGTGCAGGAGGATGGTTCCATCATTATCAAAATAAAAAAACAGAATAACCAGCAGCCTGTAGGGGATTATTTTGATTGATGTTGTTGTCAGAATATATGCATTCAGCTTTGGATGCATATATTTTTAGCTTTTAATGGAGGAATGACTATGTATCAGATTGGACAATGCATCGTGTATAGAAATGTTGGTGTATGCAGAGTAGAAGCAATAGGAAAGCTTGGATTTACCTCGGATAAGGACAAGGAATACTATACCTTGCAGCCACTTAATGCCAATGGAAATGCCAAAATCTATGTGCCGGTGGATAAGGATACATTTATGCGGAACGTGATTACCAAAGATGAGGTATATGAATATCTGAATAAATTGCAAACAATGCAGATAGAGCCTTTCACGGCGAAAAAGACTGTGCAGCTGACAGAGCATTATCGTGAGTTACTGGATGATTACGATATTGAACAGCATTTGAAACTGTTCAAAGAAATATCCCAAAAAGAAGAAAAAGCCAGAAAAAATGGTAAAAAACTTGGACAACTTGATACAAATTATAAGAATCAGAGCCTGCATCTTCTGGTGGATGAATTCTCCTATGCATTAAATGAAACGCAGGAAGCGTCAAAAAAGCGTTTATATGATGCAGTCAGTGTATTGGTTTAAAATACATGTAAATTGCAATTTCTTTCTTCTTATGTTAGAATGGTGAAAAAGCAATTAAGGAGGAAGACTTATGCGGGCACAGTTACATTTTACACCATCGAAGGGATGGATGAATGATCCAAACGGAATGGTTTACATAAATGGGGAGTACCATTTGTTTTATCAGCATTATCCTGATGATATCGTATGGGGACCTATGCATTGGGGGCATGCGGTATCAACTGATCTGTTACATTGGGAGCATAAGGAGATTGCGCTTTATCCGGATGAACTTGGATACATTTTCTCTGGTTCATGTGTATTGGATGTTGACAACGTATCAGGCTTTGGGAGCAGAGAGAATCCGCCCCTTATAGCTATTTATACCAATCATGCACCGGATAACGGGCAACAGCAGCAGAGCATAGCATATAGCCTGGATTATGAGCACTTCATTAAATATGAAGGGAACCCGGTCATTCCCAATACACAGGAGAAAGATTTTCGTGATCCCAAGGTCTTTGTAAACAGGAAGCAGCAGGGATATACCATGGCTCTGGCAGCAGGAAAACGCATACTTTTCTATCACACAATGGATTTTAAGAAGTGGGAGCTGACAGGTTCTTTTGAACCGGGAAAAGACAATAATGGAGTGGCTGGAATCTGCGAGTGCCCGGACTGCTTTCAGGTTGAGACTGCACAGGGCAGGAAATGGATCTTGTCTATTAGTATGATCGCGCTAAAGGAAAGTGGTGAAGAGGATCATGTCATGCAGTATTATGTGGGAGAATTCGACGGCAGGACATTTCAGGCAGAGCAAAAGGCACACACTTTGGATTACGGAACAGATAATTATGCAGCTGTAACGTTTCAGAATGCGAAAGATGCCATACTCTTAGGATGGGCAGACAGCTGGGAGTATGTATACAAAGTACCTGCACAGGATTACAGAGGAACCATGACGCTGGCAAGAAAGCTTACATTGCAGCAGATAGAGAATCAGTATTATCTGTGTCAAAAGCCTGTGGGAATCGAAGCATTTCCAGTTGTTGATACACCAGAACCGGATGGAATCTGGCGCATGCATATCTGCTATGACCAGGCATATCAGTTAAGCTGGCAGACCCAGGACGGAGCAAAAATAGAATTGCTCATAAATGACACAAGTGTCATAACCAAGCGGACACATCCACAGGAAACAGAGGCTGCTTTGGTATGCAGCGCACCAAGATTGATTGCAGGAGAGGCACAGATGGATATTGTTGCAGATGGTAATCTCATTGAAATCTATGCGGAGAATGGATTGGTCAGTATGACGGTGAAGCTGTGGTAGTATCATTATGGTATTTTTGGAAATAATAGATACATTTGAAAAAAAAATAAAAATTTTTAAATATGTGTTGACAAACGGGCTCGACCATAGTATATTATTATTTGTTCGCACGACACAGTGATGGACAGTAATAAATGCGATAGTGGCGTAGTTGGTAACGCGCGACCTTGCCAAGGTCGAGACCGCGGGTTCGAGCCCCGTCTATCGCTCTTGAGACTCTTGATGATTCAGGAGTCTTTTTTCTTGCAAAAAATATTCTGCAGGATACCCCTCTTGACTTTTTGTGAAGTTTGAAGGATGATAAGAAGAAGGGTATAGCATACCCTAATCGAGAGCGAAGTGTAGAGAATACACAGAAAGGCATGACAAAAAATGCGTACAATGGAATTTAAAATGGAACGCCCCGGTCTGGTTCATGAAGGTGATGTTATCACCGTAACAGAAGGCGTTCTACCAAGTAACTATTATTACACCATAGATCCGTCTCTGGCTATGTCCGGAAACGTACCTTTTCGCGAAAGGCTTATGGCGCGCAGCGGTAAAGTGCTCTCTGTCGTAGAGAATGAGCGCGGTTTCTATGTGACTGTGGAGTTCGATGAGAAGTAGAAAGGAAGAATATTATGGCAACTAAAATCAGCACAAACAATGCACCGGCAGCAATTGGACCATATTCCCAGGCAATCGTAGCAGGAGATTTCCTGTTTGCATCAGGTCAGATTCCTATCAATCCTGCAACAGGTAATGTAGAAGCAACAGATATTACAGGACAGGCAGAACAGTCCATGAAGAATGTAGGCGCAATCCTTGAAGCAGCAGGTGCTTCTTATGATAAAGTAGTCAAGACTACATGTTTCCTGGCTGATATTGCAGATTTTGCAGCTTTCAATGAAGTATATGCAAAGTATTTTACACAGAATCCGGCAAGAAGCTGTGTCGCAGTAAAAGACCTTCCTAAGGGAGTTCTCTGCGAAGTAGAAGTTACAGCATACTTAAAATAGTACAGTAAACCCATATGGGGTAGTTTTGGCAAATGCTGGAAAGGCATGGTTATTTACATGAAAAATATAGTTCTGATTGGTATGCCCGGAGCAGGGAAGAGTACAGTAGGTGTTGTACTTGCCAAAAATATGGGTATGTCTTTTATGGATTCAGACCTGGTGATTCAGGAGCAGGAAGGCAAGAAGCTTCATGAGATCATTGAGGAATGCGGTTCTGATGGATTCCTCAAGGTAGAAGAAAGAATCAATGCTTCCCTTAATCCCACGAATACAGTCATTGCAACAGGAGGAAGCGTGGTATATGGTGCAAAAGCAATGGAGCATCTGAGAGAGATAGGAACGGTATGTTATCTGAAGCTTTCCTATGAGAGCATCCGTGACCGCCTGGGAGATCTGGCACAGCGCGGAGTTGTTCTGAAAAGTGGACAGACTCTTCTTGATCTGTATGAAGAGCGTACGCCGCTTTATGAGAAATATGCGCAGATTACGATAGACTGTGAGAACAAAAATATTCGTGAAGTGGTCGGAGAAATCGCCCGCATAGCGAAAAGATAACGTATGTATAAAATGAAAAAGAATCCGCATACTAATCCTGTATAGAACCTTAGATGTGCAGTAGAAAGGACATATATATGGATTATGTAAACGCATTCTGGGTAGGTGGCATAATCTGTGCACTGGCGCAGATATTGCTGGACAGAACGAAGATGCTGCCCGGGCGGGTCATGGTATTGCTGGTGTGCCTTGGAGCAATCATTAGTTTCTTTGGTTGGTATGAGCCTTTTGCAGAGTATGCAGGCGCAGGAGCCAATGTGCCACTCCTTGGCTATGGGAATATCCTCATGAAAGGCATCAAAGAAGCTGTAGATAAGGATGGATTTATTGGTCTTTTCAAAGGCGGCTTCACCAATGGCGCAGTAGGATGCAGTGCAGCGCTGATATTTGGATATCTTGCCAGTCTCATATTCAGACCCAAAGTAAAAAAGGCATAGTGATATGCCTTTTTTATGTGTCTCGATCACAACTCTTCGAAATCCAGTCCGGCTTCGGCAAGAAAACTGCGGATATATTGATCCCACAATGCATCTACACTCTTATCCATGATAAAGGTAGTAAAAGCAGTACCGGTAACACAAGTCACCCGTCCCTTGTCATAGCGGATATTTAAGCCCAGAGAGCGAATCAGGGATGCATCAACACCACATTCAGGATTCTGTGCAATCTGTGCAGTCAGCTCTGGTGAAGCATGAAGTACAACCTTGAAAGATACCGGAGTCTTTTTCCCTTTGATTAATTGAAAACAGATCGGACGAATATCCTTCCACTGGGAAAAGACAGGAAGCGCCCCGCCAGCAGCTTCAATCTCTTCGCTGGTATAGAAATCCTTCACAATATGACCATCTATTTCAAACGTATTGAACGTAGTCACAGAAGCATCCTCCACCAGAAACGCATCAAACTTCTCTGATACCAGAAGCGCATTCATAAAATTCTTGGTAATCTTTATTTCTAAGGCTGTCATTACAGTCTCCCTTTCTTATAAACGAGCATATTTTGCTTCAATTTTCGACTTACAAATTGGTAACTATTCAGAGCCATGCAAATTGAAGCAGAATATGCTTATTTATAAGCATATTTGATACAATTTATATGGCGAAGTAACCACATAAGCAAAAGTAAAGCATCAAAGATGCGATTTTGCGCATGGGGTTCTGAATAGTTACACAAATTGAAATATTGACGGTTACAGAATTGTGCAGCTATCATAATGCAGCACAATTCGTTCCATTTATTCTAAGTGTAACATTTGAAGTAAAGTAGTGCAAATTATTTTTAAAACATCTTTTCAAATGATAAAATATATGCTAACATAAAATGTAGTTTTCAAAACTACATAAAATAGTAAAGATTAATATAAGAGGTATATAGATATGAGCTATAAAATAGTTGTAGATAGTTGCTGTGAATTACCAGAAGAATTAAAACATGATCCCAGATACGAGATTGTTCCGTTGACGCTGATCGTGGGAGATTCCTATGAGCGATTGGATGATGATGGATTTGATCAGAAGGAATTCCTACGGGCAGTAGCAGAGTGCCCTGTCAGCCCCAGGTCAGCATGTCCTTCACCGGAGAAATATATGGAAGCATACCGCACAGATGCGGATCATGTGTATGTAGTGACACTTTCCTCCAAGCTCAGTGGCAGCTATAACAGCGCAGTATTAGGTAAGAACCTTTATCATGAGACATATGGTGAGAAGCAGATCTATGTAGTAGATTCCCGTTCTGCTTCCTGCGGTGAGACACAGATTGCCATGCAGATTGCCAGATGGGAAGACGAAGGCATGGGATACGAAGAGATTACAGAGAAGATAGAGAAGTTCACAGACGGGATGCATACCTATTTTGTATTGGATAATCTGGATACACTGCGTAAGAATGGCAGACTTTCGGGTGTCAAGGCACTGGTTGCCTCTACATTAAGCATTAAGCCTGTTATGGCAGGAGACCAGGGAAGTATCGTACAGCTGGGACAGTCGGTAGGTATCAAGAAAGCACTGGCTAAAATGGTGGATTATGTAGTCAGGGATGTGGTTGATGCGGAGAAGAAATGCCTGATGATCACACATTGCAATAATCAGGAAAGAGCCAATAGTGTGAAAGAACAGATTCTGTCAAAGGTGAAGTTTAAAGACGTACTGATCATGGACACAGCAGGAATCAGCAGCATGTACGCGAATGATGGTGGTGTGATTGTAACTGCATAGAATAGACATAAAAAAGGGAAACGTCAGGGTGGCGTTTCCCTTAAATTTTTGCCCATGTGGTTACTTTGCATGAACCTGAATAGTTAATCCATGTCGTTGACTTCTTCACGTAAAAATTTTAATTCTGAATAGCGAAATGGTGAATAGTGAAATTCACGATAATCCTGCATCATAACTGTAATGGGAGTCAGCATGGAGATAAATCGCATGTTGACAATTACTTTTTTATTGATACGACAGAATTCTTTATAAGGCTCTGTCAGCAGCTGAACCTGTCCGGCATCTTCTGTCACGGCTACGAAAGTACCATCTTTCATATAGAGGGCATTTCCATCTTCTCTAGGTGTATAATATATAATGTCCCGAACTGGAATATAATGTTCGCATCCATCAGTAAGATGCACGGATATCGTTTCAATATGCCCCTGTACATGGGCATCACCCAAAGCCAGAAGCTCTGGCAGAGGATCAGGAAGATATGGCTTCTTCTGATGGATGACATTTGGTGGAAGGTCAGGCAGCTGCGTATAGTCTATTTTGGATGAATACAGTACGATAGGTGCTGTAACCCCCATTTCTGTAATAGTAGCAACGATTTCTGCTGTCAAAGTAGGACTTTCGGACATGTCCATAAATATCATGTCGTACATGAGCGGGTGGAACAGAAAATGTTCCCTGTCGCCATAGGAATCCACATACAACAGATTAGGGGTTCCCATACGCTTATCGGATTCTCTTGAAAGCAGACGTTCCAGATGCTTTCGATCCGCAATATTATCATCGCAGATAGCGATATGCATGGTGTCAATTCCTCCTTAAAAAAATTCGAAATGAAACGGTGAATAGTAAAGAGCTGCAACTGCGGCAATCTGCACAAGAAGAATAAAAGGCATTCCATATACGAAATACCAGTGCCTTGTCTTGTGATGGAAGAAATACATACCAATTATGGAACCGAGGCTTCCGCCAATCAGTGCAACAATAAAAAGCGTAGACTCTGGAATTCTCCAGAGTCTTTTTACCGCACGCCTTTTATCAATGCCCATGACTGCGAAACCGATCAGATTCATAATAACCAGATAGCCTGTAATGATACTGATTACAATCATAGTGTTATTCCTTATTTATTATTGTTCTTAACTTCCTGCATCTTCATAGCACGAACCTTCAGAGACAGACCAAACAGGTTAATGAAGCCTTCTGCATCATGATGGTCATACAGATCGCCTGTTGTGAAGGAAGCAAGGCTTTCATTGTAGAGAGAGTAAGGACTTGTCTCACCGGCTTTGATGATATTGCCCTTGTAGAGCTTGAACTTAACTTCACCAGTTACATATTCCTGTGTCTTTTCCATGAATGCCTGCAGGGCTTCACGCTTCGGTGTGAACCATTTGCCTTCGTATACAACATTTGCAAATTCGTTGCTTAATTCTTTCTTCAGGCTGTATGTATCACGGTCAAGAACCAGCTCTTCCAGCTGCTGATGGGCTTCCATCAGGATAGTTCCGCCAGGTGTCTCATATACACCACGGGACTTCATGCCTACAACACGGTTCTCTACGATATCTACGATACCAACACCATGCTTGCCGCCCAGTCTGTTTAACTCTCTGATGATGTCAGATACTTTCATTTTCTGACCGTTTACAGAAGTAGGAACACCTTTTTCAAAAGTCATGGTTACATACTCGCCCTTCTCAGGAGCTTTCTCAGGAGTTGTACCAAGAACAAGAAGATGATCATAGTTAGGCTCGTTGGAAGGATCTTCCAGCTCAAGACCTTCATGGCTGATGTGCCAGATGTTACGGTCACGGCTGTAAGAAGAATCTGTAGAGAAAGGAAGGTGGATGCCATGAGCCTTGCAGTATTCGATCTCAGATTCACGGGAATCCATTTTCCACTTGTCATTTCTCCAGGGAGCGATGATCTTGATATCAGGAGCCAGAGCCTTGATACCCAGCTCGAAACGGATCTGGTCATTACCCTTACCTGTAGCACCATGACAGATTGCTACAGCGCCTTCTTTTCTGGCAATCTCTACTAATTTCTTGGCAATCAGAGGTCTTGCCATGGAAGTACCTAATAAATATTTATTCTCATATACAGCGTGAGCCTGTACACATGGAACGATATAATCGTCGCAGAATTCATCTACTACATTCTCAATGTAGAGCTTCTCAGCACCGCATGCCTTGGCTCTTGCATCCAGACCATCCAGCTCTTCACCCTGACCACAGTCAACGCAGACGCAGACTACATCATAATCGTAGTTCTCCTTTAACCAGGGAATAATAGCTGTGGTATCCAGTCCACCGGAATAAGCTAATACAACTTTTTCTTTCATAATGATATCTCCTTTGTTCGTGATATGTTTTCACATTGATGACTATGCCTGTATGCATATTGCTCATGGAAATAATATACAACATATAATGAAATAAATCAAGTGAAATATTATGCATAAGCTATTGACAAATTCTATAAAAAGCGTAAAATAATCAAATGCAACTGCATAATATACATAATAAAACGTATAAAAATACAAACAATACAAAAAAGCCATGAAAAAAATTGTACGAATAAATATTCACTAAAATATGGTAAAAATGTTGTATTTCATCAGGGATTCAGTTAAGATAAAAGATAGGCTCGAAATGCCTTTTAATATGTAGAAAGATTGGTGTAATGAAATGGTACGGTTGATGACGATTGAGGATTATGAAGAGGTACATGCTCTGTGGATGAAGATCAAAGGCTTTGCAATCAGAAGTATTGATGATTCCAGAGAAGGTGTGGAGCGTTTCCTTCGCCGTAATCCTACTACCAGCGTAGTAGCAGTGGAAGATGGCAGGATTGTAGGTGCGATTCTGTGTGGACATGATGGCAGACAGGGATGCCTCTATCATGTATGTGTAGACCCTGCTTACCGAAGACGCGGTATTGGCAAGACAATGGTTGTCTTCTGTATGGAAGCGTTGAGAAAAGAACAGATCAATAAGGTCTATCTCATTGCCTTTACACAGAATGATGAAGGCAACGCCTTCTGGCATCATGTGGGATGGGTAGAACGTGAAGACAGAAATTATTATGATTTTATATTAAATAAGGAAAATATTATTGCATTTAACCAGTAATCAGAACAAAGGAGGTCATGCAGATGAAAGTTATTGATGGCGGTGTTACCGCAGCAAAAGGATTTGAGGCAGCAGGTGCAGAGGCTGCAATTAAGTATCAGAACAGAAAAGATATGGCAATGGTATACAGTAAGGTGCCTTGCAAGGCAGCAGGTACTTTTACTACGAATGTGGTAAAGGCTGCTCCTGTATTATGGGATAGAGATATTGTGACAAACAGTGAATATGCACAGGCAGTTGTAGTGAACGCAGGAATCGCCAATGCATGTACAGGCAAGCAGGGACTGGATTACTGCCGCAGGGAAGCAGAAGTGACAGGCAGGCTTCTTGAAATTCCCGCAGAAGCAGTACTGGTTGGTTCCACAGGTGTCATCGGCATGCAGCTTCCGATGGATCGTATTGAGGCAGGTATTGCCAAGCTTGTAGAAGCCAAGTCAGACACACTGGAGGCAGGACATACAGCAGCATGCTCCATTATGACAACAGATACGATTTCCAAGGAGATCGCAGTGTCTTTTGAACTGGATGGCAAAGAAATCACGGTAGGCGGCATGAGCAAGGGCTCAGGTATGATACATCCTAATATGTGTACCATGCTTGCATATATCACTACAGATATGGCAATCTCCAAAGAACTCCTTCAGGAAGCACTCAGTACAAGTGTAGCAGATACTTTCAACATGATTACGGTAGATGGCGATACTTCCACCAATGATACCTGCCTTGTTATGGCGAATGGCATGGCTGGCAATACAGAAGTTACCCAGAAGGGTGAAGCATATGACAGGTTCTTTGAAGCACTGAACTATGTATGTACCTATCTGGCTAAGAAGATGGCTGGCGACGGAGAAGGCGCTACGAAGCTTTTTGAAGCAAAGGTTGTGAATGCCAGGTCCAAGGAAGATGCAAGGACTCTTTCAAGGGCAATTGTCGGCTCCAACTTATCCAAAGCTGCCATTTATGGGTGTGATGCGAACTTTGGGCGTTTCCTGTGCGCAATGGGTTATTCTGGGGCGCAGTTCGACCAGAATGATGTAGAGCTTTTCTTTGAAAGTGAAAATGGCAGATTACAGGTATTTGACCACGGTACGCCAATTGTATTTGATGAAGAAAAGGCATTACAGATCATGAAAGCTGATGCAGTAACCGTATATGTTGACATGCATGAGGGAGAAGCAGGGGCGACGGCATGGGGTTGTGACCTGACTTATGATTATGTCAAGATTAACGCAGATTACCGCTCTTAAATTCGTAACTGTTCAGATATTGGAAAGGTATAGGTTATATAATGGAAAAGAACATGGAAGAGATTTTATCAAAAGCAGAAGTCCTGATAGAGGCGCTGCCTTACATCCAGCGTTTTAACAGAAAGATCATTGTTGTAAAGTACGGCGGAAGCGCCATGAGCAGTGAAGAATTGCAGAAGAATGTCATTAAGGATGTGACACTTCTGAAATTAGTAGGTTTCAAGCCGATTATCGTGCATGGTGGCGGTAAGGAGATCAGCCGCTGGGTAGGCAAGGTCGGTAAGGAGGCCAAGTTCGTCAATGGTCTTCGTGTTACAGATGCAGAGACCATGGAAATCGCAGAAATGGTCTTGAATAAAGTAAATAAAGGACTTGTATCCATGGTACAGGAGTTGGGTGTCAAGGCTGTAGGTATCAGTGGTAAGGACGGCGGTTTATTAAAGGTAGACAAGAAGTACTCCAACGGAGAAGATATCGGATTTGTAGGTGATATCAAGGATGTAGATCCCAAGATTCTCTATGATCTGCTGGAGAGAGATTTCCTGCCTATCGTAGCGCCTATCGGCATGGATGATAATTTCCAGACCTACAATATCAATGCAGATGATGCAGCATGCGCCATTGCAAAAGCTGTAGGGGCTGAGAAATTAGCATTCCTGACAGACATTGAAGGACTGTATAAGGACATCAATGATAAGTCATCTTTCATCTCAAGACTGTCTGCTTCTGAGGCAGACCAGTTGATTAACGATGGATTTATTGGTGGCGGTATGCTTCCAAAGCTTGCAAACTGCACTTCAGCAATCAAGAATGGTGTTAATCGTGTACATATTTTGGATGGCCGTATTCCTCATTGCCTTTTGCTGGAGATCTTTACCCAGAAGGGTATCGGAACAGCTATTGTCAAAGATGATGAAGAGGATAAGATTCTGTAGGAAGGAGAACAGCTGCCATGAATATGAAAGAATATATCGACGAGGCGGAGAAGGATCTGCTTCATACCTATAACCGTTATCAGATTGTATGGGATAAGGGGGATGGTGTGCATCTCTATGACCTGGATGGCAGAGAATATCTGGATTTCGTATCCGGTATTGCTGTTTTTGCACTGGGCTATAACAACAAAGCATATAATGATGCTCTGAAAGCACAGATTGATAAGGTCATTCATACATCTAACTATTATTACAATGTACCTGCGATCGAAGCTGCAAGAAAGATCAAGAAGATATCAGGTATGGACAGAGTATTCTTTACCAACAGTGGTACAGAAGCAATCGAAGGAGCGATTAAGGCTGCAAGAAAATATGCATACCTCAAGGATGGCACAACAGATCATGAGATCATTGCCATGAATCATTCCTTCCACGGCAGAACTATGGGAGCCCTTGCGGTTACAGGCAATCCTCATTACAGAGAGGCTTTTGAGCCACTGATCGGCAATATCAAGTTCGCAGAGTTGAACGATTTTGACAGTGTAATGGCACAGGTAACAGATAAGACCTGCGCGATCATATTCGAGACTGTTCAGGGAGAAGGCGGCATTTACCCTGCTACAGAAGAATTTATGTCCAAGGTAAAGGCACTTTGTGAAGAAAAAGACATTCTCCTGATTCTGGATGAGATTCAGTGCGGTATGGGAAGAACCGGATATATGTATGCATGGCAGCGTTATGGTATCAAGCCGGATATCATGACAAGTGCCAAGGCTTTGGGCTGTGGTGTTCCTGTGGGCGCCTTTATGATGACAGAGAAGGTGGCACAGAACTCTCTTACAAGTGGAGATCACGGAAGTACTTATGGTGGCAACCCGCTTGCCTGTGCAGCCGTATCCAAGGTAATTGACCTTTTTGAAGAAGAGAATATTCTGGATAATGTAAAAGAAGTCGGTGAATATCTGGCTGGTAAATTGGATGAACTTGTGTTAAAATATGATTTCGTGAAAGAACACAGAGGTCTTGGTCTGTTGCAGGGACTGGAATGTGATAAGCCGGTAGCAGGAATTATCAACAAGGCATTAGACAAAGGACTTCTCTTAATTAATGCAGGCACACATGTAATCCGATTTATCCCGGCACTTACAGTTTCCAAAGAAAATGTAGATGAAATGATAACAATTCTGGATGCATGTCTGGCTGAAGCTGAATAAAAGCCCCTGCTAAGCGGGCAATAGCGACATGGAGAATGCACATGAATTTAAGAAAAAGATGGATTTCAGTACTGGCAGTGATTCTGGTACTGGCTGCAATGATTGCAGGTATTACATTATTGACACCGGTTTCTGACGGGATGAATCTTCTGGATTGGCATAAGGAGACCATTCACCTGTGGTATACGGATGATTCCCTTACGGATTATCTCAATAACAAGGCATTGGATTTCTACAATGCCACAGATGTCAGAGTGGAGACGAAGCTTGTATCAGGACTGGAATATCTCGAAGCAATCAATCAGGCGAGCCTTTCAGATGAAGAGACGACCCCGGATGTGTATATTCTCAGTAATGATTCGCTGGAAAAGGCATATCTGGCTGGTCTTGCCACACCAATTAACAATACAAAGATACTGGAAGACAGTACTTTGTTTAGCCAGGCAGCCAGAAATGCAGTGAGCTATCATGGTAACTATGTAGGTTATCCGTTGTATTTTGAAACAAGTGCACTTTTATATAATAAGACCTATCTGAACCAGATTGCGGCAGAGGCTGGACTTGAGAATGCAGATTCCCTGATTCCTTCCTCCATAGCGGATATACTGACCATAGCAGACCAGTATTCCACACCGGAGAATGTAGAGTATTTCTTCAGATGGGATGTATCAGATATCTTTTATAATTATTTCTTTATCGGTAACTATATTTCTGTTGGTGGAGATGCAGGAGACGATAAGAGTCATATTGATATTTATAATACGCAGTCTATCGCCAGCCTAAAGGTATATCAGGAGATGAACCAGTTCTTCTCCATTGATACCAAGGAATCCAGCTATGATTCTGTTATTCAGGAGTTTCTGGATGGTAAGACGATATACACAATTGCTACAAGTGATTGCCTGAAACGTCTCGAAGAGGCTTCCGGAAATGGAGAATTCGATTGTGAATATGGAATTGCCAAGCTTCCGGATATCAATCAGGATATGATTACCAAAGGCATGTCTGTTACCAATGCATTGGTTATCAATGGGTATTCCGGGCAGAAGGACATTGCCAATCAGTTTGTGGAATTCCTGTCTGAACAGGGCAGTGAGGATCTGTATGAAATGACAGGCAAGCTCCCCGCCAGACTACAGACTTCTTATGAGGATGACAGACAGCTGGCATTTGTGCAGAATTATATTGATTCAGTGCCTATCCCCAAGCTGACGGAGACCAGTAATTTCTGGGTAGAATTGGAGATCTGCTTTGCCAAGGTATGGGATGGAGCGGATGCCAATACAGAACTGAGGAGTCTTTCAGAGCAGATTAAGACCCAGGCAGCCGGAGAAACCTATACAGAAGAAGTATTAGAAGATCCACAGGTAGAACTTCTGCCGGATACCGGTTATGAAGAAAGCAACGACAGCGAATAAAAAATGATATTTTATCCAATCATATGAGTAAACGAAAAAGGAGAAGTTACTGATATGATTGGATTTTTTATTGCGATGCTTTCCGGTGCATTGATGAGTGTACAGGGAGTCTTTAATACCAAACTGACGGAGAGTACAAGTCTGTGGGTTGCCAACGCATTTGTACAGTTTACGGCTTTTTTGCTATGCATTGCCGCATGGCTCGTTACAGACAGAAGCTCCATGCGTTCTCTGTTCAATGTAGAACCGAAATATTTTCTGCTGGGAGGCGTTATGGGGGCATTTATAACCCTGACCGTCATTAAGAGCATGGATTCATTAGGTCCTGCCAAGGCAGTTATGCTGATAGTAATTGCCCAGCTCATCATTGCTTATTTGATTGAGCTGTTTGGATTGTTTGGGGTAGAGAAGCAGCCCTTTGTCTGGAGAAAGGCAATCGGAGCGTTGGTGGCAATCGCAGGCTTTATTGTATTCAAATGGGATTAGCTAACAATGTGAAATGTAAAAAATAGTACTTGTATTAGACTGGTAATTATCATAGAATAAGTTATATATGCATAGAGGGGCCTTTATCATGGAGAAAGAGGTTAAGAGCATGATAAAGCTATCATATACGGAATTAAGTATAAAATTGAAAAAAAGAGCTGTAGCAATTGCAGCAATAATGTGCGTGGTAACGACTGCAAGTGGATGCGGGAGCTACAATGCAGAGCTTACCTGGGAGATAGAAGAATCCACGGTCAGTGAAGAAGCAGACATTGAATCCACAAAGACGCCTGAAGAAGCAGACATGATCTGTGTATATGTAGGCGGAGCAGTCAGCGACAGTGGCGTGTATCTGCTGCCGCAGGGCAGCAGGCTTTATGAGGCAATCGAAGCAGCCGGGGGAATGACGGAAGGTGCAGATCCCTATTATCTGAACCAGGCGAAGGTTCTTGAGGATGCAGAGCAGATCATTGTACTGACAACACAGGAAGTACAGGAGAGAAAGCAACAGATACAGCATGAGGAAGAAGAAGCGGGGCTTGTGAACATCAATACCGCAGATGTGGCACAGCTTATGCAGCTGAATGGAATCGGGCAGTCCAGGGCAGAGGCAATCGTTGCTTATCGCGAGCAGTGTGGACGATTTACACAGATAGAAGACATACAGATGGTCACAGGTATTAAAGCCGGCCTGTATGAGAAAATCAAGGATAAAATAACAGTCGGTTAGATTCCGAAGAGGGAGCAGGGACATGGGTAAGAAAGTCTTGGTAGTGGATGATGAGAAGTTAATCGTAAAGGGTGTCCGTTTCAGCCTGGAACAGGATGATATGGAAGTGGATTGTGCCTATGACGGAGAAGAGGCACTGGATAAAATAAAAAATAACAAGTATGATTTAATCCTGCTTGATATCATGCTTCCCAAATTAACAGGATTGGAAGTATGCCAGCAGGTAAGAGAGTTCTCGGATGTGCCTATTGTCATGCTGACAGCAAAAGGCGATGATATGGATAAGATTCTGGGTCTGGAATACGGTGCAGATGACTATATTACGAAGCCTTTTAATATTCTGGAGGTAAAGGCACGTATCAAGGCAATCATGCGCAGAACCTCCGGTAAGTCAGAACATACGAAGAAAGAACAGCAGCAGGTGGTAGAGACAGGCGACCTGAAGCTTGATTGTGAGGGTAAGAGACTCTATATCTGCGGTAAGGAGATCAATCTGACTACGAAGGAATTTGACGTTCTGGAGCTTCTTGTACTGAACCCCAATAAGGTATACAGCAGAGAGAATCTGTTGAAGCTCGTATGGGGAGCAGATTATCCGGGGGATGTACGTACAGTGGATGTGCATATCAGAAGATTGCGTGAGAAGATTGAAGCCAATCCAAGTGAACCAAAGTATGTACATACGAAGTGGGGCATCGGCTATTACTACAAAAATTAGTAGGGCTTGAAGAAAGGCATGGATATACAAGTGTCAAAGATTTGGGACAAAATCAGGAAAAATAAAGTATTCAGGAGTCTGCGGTTCAGAATCTTCCTGATTATTCTGATTGCGGGCAGCATTCCGGGAATTATCATGTATCTGGGAATCCGGGAACGATATATGGCAAATGCCGTCAATACCAGGGTGAATGAAGTACAGACGCAGGTTAAGATTATTGCGGACCATCTGCTGACTTATAATTATCTGCTGGACAGCAGTAATGAAGTGGTGAATGCAGAGCTGGCGCAGTTGTCCAACCTGTATGACGGACGTGTACTGATTATAGATGGTAATTTCAAGATTATAAAAGATACATACGGAATCAGTGAAGGCAAGCTGCTGATCAGTGAAGATATTATCCGCTGCTTCAAAGGAGAAGGCAGTTCTTCTCATATGGCGGGCAATAACTACATTGAAATCGTAGTACCTATCGAAGAGAAACAGTCAGGTACAACGCAGGCTAAGAACAGTGTATTAAGTAATAATCCATCTAAAATAACAGGTATTATGATTACAAGTGTATCAATGGATTCAATTATTACAAGTTATGAATATCTCCAGAGCCGTGCTTATATCATAGAGATTCTGGTAGTGGTATTGATGTTTGGCATTGCCTTTTTCCTGAGCAGATATGTACTGAAGCCATTTGAAAAGATCACAGAATCTATCAACGAGGTAAAGAACGGATTTACGGATGAAGAGATTCATGTAACAGAATATATCGAGACAGAGCATATCGGTGACGCTTTTAATCAGATGCTTGGAAGAATGAAGGTACTGGATGATTCCAGACAGGAATTCGTATCCAATGTGTCCCATGAGCTGAAGACCCCTCTGGCATCCATGAAGGTGCTGGCGGATTCCCTGCTTGCACAGGAGGATGTACCCGCAGAGCTGTATCGCGAATTCATGACGGATATTGCGGATGAGATAGACCGTGAGAACAAAATCATAACGGATCTTCTGGCACTGGTGAAGATGACCAGGACTTCAGCAGATATGAATGTAGAGCCTATGGATATCAATGCTTTACTGGAGTTATTGCTGAAGCGTCTGGGACCTATTGCAGCCAGGGCGAATGTGAAGCTTGTATTTGAGAGCAGGCGCAAGGTCAGTGCAGAGGTGGATGAGGTGAAGCTTACGCTGGCATTATCCAATCTTGTGGAAAATGCAATCAAATACAACGTAGATGGTGGATGGGTGAAGGTTATTCTGGATGCAGATCATCAATACTTTACCGTAGGGGTGTCAGATTCGGGAATTGGTATTCCGCAGGAATCCATAGAGCATATTTATGAGCGCTTTTACAGGGTAGATAAATCACATTCCCGTGAAATAGGAGGAACCGGACTGGGACTTGCTATTACCAGGAGTGCCATTCTCATGCATAGAGGTTCTGTTAATGTAACAAGTGAGGAAGGTGTAGGGACTACTTTTACAGTGAAGATTCCATTATCCTACATTGCTCCCGTATAAAACAGGAAAGGCACAGAGCGTATGAATACAAGAAAGAATATGATATGGCTGCTTATCATGGCGGTATGTATCATATGTTTGGGTGGATGTGCAAAGAAGGAGCAGGAAGGCACTCCGGTAGAGATATCTTACCTGAACAAGAGTGAGACTAAGATTGTAACAGAACAGCATTATCTGGAAGGAACCACAACCAAGGAAATGATCGTTGAGGTTCTGACTTTATTGTGCTCTGTTCCTGAGAATAAAGAGTTAAAGGCGACGTTGTCCGGTGGAATCAATATCATCAATTATTCACTGGATGAAGGGCAGGTTACAGTCTCCTTAGGAGAAAAATACAAGGAATTGTCCAAAACGACAGAGGTTCTGACCAGAGCAGCGGTGGTGCGCAGTCTCACACAGATACCGGATGTTGGGTATGTGATGATTACAGTAGCCGGGGAGCCGCTTATGGATATGGCGGGCAACCCGCTTGGAATCATGACAGCAGATATGTTCGTTGATAACGAGGGTGAGCAGATGAATTCCTATGAAAAGGTAACGATTCGTCTGTATTTTGCCAATGAGACTGGAGATGGGCTGATTCCAATTAACAGGGAGCTATTGCACAATATTGATGTGTCCAATATTTCCATGGAGAAGCTTGTTGTAGAACAGCTGATTGCAGGACCTGCCAATGACGAATCCTATCCGACGATTAACCCGGACACGAAGCTTCTTGGAGTAACGGTAAAAGATGGAATATGTTATGTCAACCTGGACAGTACATTCCTGACGCCTGTAAATCGGGTAACCAGTGACGTCACGATATATTCGATCACAAATTCACTGGTAGAATTAAGTAATATCAATAAAGTGCAGATATCCATAGATGGTAAGAAGGATGTAAAGTTCCGTGATAAATATGATCTGACTACAATCTTTGAAAGAAATCTGCAATTATTACAATGATACTAGGATTGTGAGAGCACGTAGTGCGGAACAATCCGTTGGTATCATAATTATATAGAAAAGGAAGAATAAATGAGAAGACCACTATGCTTAGTATGTATGGCATTTGTGGCCGCTGTTTTTATAATGCTTCACATACAGCCGATGCAGGGGCATGCCTTATCTGAGGAACAGGAAGGACAGGTTGTGACCAGACAGGGCATTGTTACGGCAAAGGAATCTAAAGATGGTAATCTGATTCTATATCTTGAGGGCAAGGACAAAGAGGGATTTCTGTGTTACATGTCAGATGTAACAGAACCGAAGCTTGGCAGTGTGGTAACAGTCCAGGGGAAGGCAATGAATTTCAGACAGGACAGAAATCCAGGCGGCTTTGACCAGAGAGAATACTATAGAGTGCAGAGGGTATATTATCAGATGAAAAATGGGAGACTCCTGACACAAAGCGGGCAATACAGCTTCTATCGAGAGTCTCTTTATCGTCTGCGCAGACAATTGGAGAGAATATTGGAACAGTGCATGGAGGAACAGGATGCTGCTGTTATGAAAGCAGTTCTACTGGGGAATAAGCAGGAGCTGGATACCGAAAAGAAGCAGCTCTATCAGAAAAGCGGGATTGCACATGTGCTGGCTATATCAGGGGTACATATTACGATTCTTGGGATGGGATTGTATGAAGCCTTGCGAAGATTGCGGATACCGGGCTGGCTGTGTTCAGTCGTTGCAATCATTCTGATGCTGTTGTATGGAGATATGGTTGGAATGAGTACTTCTGCGTATCGTGCCATCTTCATGTTTGCATTGAAGATGGGGGCGCAGCTTCTGCATAGAACTTATGATATGCTGACAGCTTTGGCACTTGCGGCAGCAGGCGTATTGCTGGAACAGCCATTATACCTGTATCATGCCGGATTTCTGTTGTCCTTTGGCGCAATTCTTGGAATCGGCTGTATGCTGGATGTAATAAAAACAGATATGACACAGATGTCGTTTAAAGGAATGGGAGATAAAGCATGGATATATAAGAGATTAATAAAGATACGTGAGGGGTTAGCGGGTGGATTTGCTGTTTTTACAGTACATTTTCCTATTATGCTGTGGTTTTATTATGAGTTTCCCATCTATTCATTTCTGCTGAATCTATTGATTATTCCTGCAATGGGAATGGTAATGATTCTGGGGCTGGTATGTATAGGTTTCGGGACTTTCTCCTGGGGATTCATGCGTGGAATCTCCTATCTGGCGGCGCAGGGCTGCCATTTGATATTGCAGGGGTTTGATCTGCTGTGTGAAGGCTCATTGAAGCTACCCGGCTCGACCTGGATTGTGGGAAGACCAGCCGTGTGGAGAATCGTGATTTTTTATATTGTTATAATATTACTGTATGTAATCCATCAGTATCTGAAGAAAGAGAGAACACAGGTCATTCCATACTGGTTAAAAATGACCTGGATTCTTGCAGCGGTTATAATGCTGACGCATAGAACCTATGGGAAGCTGGAAATAACCGTGATGGATGTGGGACAGGGGGATGGCATCTGGCTGGAGACGGATAAGGGAGAACATTACCTGATTGACGGTGGTTCCACTTCGGAGAGTAAGCTTGCCCGGTACACTCTGGTCCCATTTCTGAAATATACAGGAACAGATAGATTAGATGCTGTGTTTCTGACGCATCTGGATGAAGATCATATATCCGGTGTGAGGGAGCTGTTGGAGAATCCGCAGGGAATCCGGATAGAGCAGGTCGTCATTGCACAGGCTGCAAAGAAGGATGAGAAATATGAAGCACTAAGAGAATTGTGTAAAGAGCAGAAAGTCCCCCTGCGTCATGTAAAAAGTGGCGACTATATGGAAGCGGGAAAAATGAGATTACAGATCCTGCATCCCGAGGCAGAATATCAGGCACAGGACCGTAATGGATATTCGCTGGTGATGAAGCTGGAATATGGTGAGTTCCATGCGTTGTTTACCGGGGATGTGACAGAAGATGGAGAGATGGCAGTGGCTAGGACATTACCATCAGACTGGAAATGTCATTACTATAAGGTGGCGCATCATGGTTCACGATACTCTAATTCTGAGCTTTTGCTGAATCAGCTGCAACCTGATATAGCAGTGATCTCCTGTGGAGAGAATAACAGTTATGGACATCCTCATACGGAAGTATTGGAACGATTGCGGCAGGTTGGAACAACAGTATATAGAACAGATGAAAGCGGGGCAGTTATGCTGACTGTTTCTGGTAGCCAGTTAAAGATGAAAAAACACATAATGGCACTTTCAAAATGAAAATCTGAGATATATGGCAAAAGATGAGTAACTATGATAAGATAATATTGCTGGCAAAAACAGTGAAACTTTAACAGGAGGCATGGTGGGGCGATGAAGAGAGTCATACAGGATATCAAAGAGGGAACATTCAGCCATGTATACCTGTTATATGGAGAAGAAGCTTATCTGCGTAAGCAGTATCGTGATAAACTGAAATGTGCGTTGGTGTCACCGGATGATACGATGAACTGTAGCATCTATGCAGGAAAAGACATCAATGTGAATGAAGTTGTAGACATGGCAGGGACTATGCCCTTTTTTGCAGAGCGCAGAGTGATCGTAATTGAAAACAGCGGCTGGATGAAGACGGGAAATGAGAAAATGGTTGATTTTCTCAAACATATTCCTGAAACTACTTATATGATATTTGTTGAAGAAGAGGTAGATAAGCGAAGCAAGCTCTTTAAAGCAGTGTCGTCTAATGGTTATGCGGCAGTCTGTGATGTACAGGATGAGAATACCTTGAAGAAGTGGATTATGGGACTGCTCAAGAAGGAAAATAAGTTGATTACCCCGGATGCACTGAATCTTCTGTTGGACAGGACCGGTACAGATATGGAGAATATCCGCCATGAAGTCGAGAAATTGATATGCTACAAATATGAAGAAGAAGGCATTACGGCAAAGGATGTGGAAGAACTGTGCACTGTAAGAGTGCAGAATAAGATATTTGATATGGTGGAAGCAGTGGCAGATAAGAAACAGAAACAGGCACTGGATTTGTATTATGACTTATTAGCATTAAAAGAAGCTCCACTTAAGATACTTGCGCTAATAGCCAGACAGTTCAACATTCTGTTGCAGGTAAGGGAAATGAAAGCGAAAGGGTATGACGAAAATACCATAGCCCAGAAGACGGGATTGAATGCCTATTTCCTGAAAAAGAAATATATTCCACAGGCTATGCGTTTTAAACAGGAACAGCTGATGGAAGCCGTCAGTGAATGTGTACAGGCGGATGAAGATGTAAAAACCGGTAGAATGAGTGATCTTATGAGTGTAGAATTAATTATAGTAGGACTTAGCAATTAACAGGAGGAAGAGAAAGATGATACCAAAAGACCCGGTAATGTTATTAAGCTTTGTGAATCTGAAGCTGCGTGACTTCTATAGCAGCCTGGATGCACTGTGTGAGGATCTGGATGTAGACGAGAAAGAGATTATAGAGAAGCTTGCATCTATTGATTATCATTATGATGCAGAGAGAAATCAGTTCGTATAAAAAACATAAACAGGTGATAAAAAACCATGGTCATTCAACTGTCTGAATGACCATGGTTTTTATGTTAGCTTAAATTAATTCTGATTCAGGAAATCATACTGGGACATGAATAATTTATAATATTCTCCATGTTTTGCAAGGAGTTCTTCGTGAGTACCCTTCTCCAGGATATTTCCCTTGTCTACATACATAATGCAGTTGGCATTTTTAATCGTAGATAATCTGTGGGCAATGATAAAGGAAGTACGTCCTTCCAGTAGTTTATTCAAGCCCTTCTGTAATAAAATCTCAGTTTCTGTATCAATACTGGAAGTGGCTTCATCCAGTATCAGGATAGCCGGGTTCTCCAACAGGGCTCTTGCGAAGCTGATAAGCTGTCTCTGACCGGCAGAGAGGCGGCTGCCCCGTTCATTGACCTGCGTCTGATAACCGTCTTCCATATCCATAATGAAATCATGTGCACATACTGTCTTGGCAGCGGCAATGACTTCCTCATCAGAAGTATTCAGATTACCATAACGGATGTTATCCATTATAGTGCCGGAGAAAATAAAGCTGTCCTGCATCATAATCCCCATCTGCTTACGCAGGGATGAGAGAGTTACCTTGGAGATATCCGTGCCATCAATGGTAATTGTACCGGAGTCAACATTGTAGAATCGGCTGATCAGATTTACAATTGTGGATTTACCGGCGCCTGTAGGTCCTACAATAGCATAGGTATCACCGGGCTTGGCAGTAAAGTTCACATTGTTCAGAATCTGTACACCGTCTTCATAGCTGAAGCATACATTCTGGAAGCTCACTTCCCCCTTGATTGGTGGCATTGGAACTGCATCAGGGGCATCCTTGACATTGACCGGTTCATCAATTGTCTCAAAGATTCTCTCCAGATAAGCAATGGCAGTCAGCAGGGAATTATAGAAAGAAGCCAGTGTATTAATAGGCTCCCAGAATCTGGAGATATAGGAGGAGAAGGCAATCAGTACACCTACTGTAACTCCATATAATTCTCCTGATATCCAGCTGATACCGACTACATATATAATAGCAGTTGTTACTGTAGAGATGGAATCTATACAAGGCCACATCAGGAAGTTGTATTTGACTGCACGCATCCAGGCATCACGATAATTGCCGCTTAACCTGTTGAAGATAGAAGTATTCTCATTTTCACGGACAAAGGATTGGGTGACACGGATACCATTGATACTTTCTGCAATATATGCCGTCAGGTTGGACTGCTTATTACTCTGTATCTGCCAGGCACTGCGCTGTTTCTTCTTCACAGCAATAATGACTGCAGCAAGAACGGGAAGGCCACACAGACAGATCAAGGTCAGTCTTACATGAAGTGTCAGCATAAAAATCAGAATAAAAATCAGGTTGCACATATCTGTAATCGTATTGATGATACCATTTGACAACAGATCACTCAGACTGTTTACATAATTTACCACTCTGACCTGGATTTTGCCATGAGGTCTTTCATCGTAGTATGAGAAAGGCAGCTCCTGCAAATGGCAGAAGATATCACTTCTGAGCTGGTGGACAATCTCCTGTCCAATGCGGCTGGTAATTCGTATCTTCCAGCGGATGCAGATGCAGGAATACAGAATAATAACAACTGTTATGATAGTAATCTGTACAATGGCATGAATGTTTCCGGCTGGTATGTATTCATCCATGATTTTCATGATGAAAGTAGGAAAGAGCATAGTCAGTGCTGAAGAGGAAAGCATCAGGAATAAGGCAAGTGCCAGTTGCCCTTTATAAGGGCGCACATAGGTAAAAAGCCTTTTTAACTGATTGATGTCAAATTTATCTTCCATCACTTCGTCAATGTCATATTTATTTCGTGCCATGATATTCCTCCTTTCCTGATTCCTGCTTGGTATATTGTTCGTATTCTCCATACTGATGGCGGAATACAGTTGCATAGTAGCCATTCTTTGCCAGTAATTCGTCATGTGTTCCCTGTTCTACGATATGGCCGTTATTCAGGACAAGGATAACATCAGAATCCTTGATAGAAGAGATTCTGTATGCGACTACGAAAATCGTACATTGATGGTCAATAGAGCTTAACTGCTTCTGGATGTAGCTCTCAGTCTCCATATCGACAGCGGATGTGGTATCATCCAGAATCAGAATAGACGGTTCCTTTAACAGTGCTCTTGCCAGAGAAATCCTCTGTTTCTGCCCACCGGAAAGTCCCACACCTCTTTCTCCTACAATAGTATCATAGCCATCCGGCATTGCCTGAATGAACGCATCCGCATCGGCCATAATGGCAGCCTTCTGTACTTCTTCAAAAGGACAGTCAGGGCGGCTGTAGGCTATATTACCCTCTACGGTGTCTGAGAAAAGGAATACATCCTGCATTGCCATACCGATATTGGCTCTGAGGTTGTAGAGATCCAGGTCTTTTACATTGATGCCATCCACCAGAACTTCACCATCTGTAACATCATAGAAACGGCAAAGCAGATTCATGATCGTGGATTTACCAGAGCCGGTAGAACCAAGAATACCTACAATCTGACCACTCTTAATATGGAAGCTTACATTATGGATGATATCCTCATCATCTGCACTATAGGAGACATTTCGAAATTCTACATCTCCGTTGAGACGCTTCTTCCCAATGCCGCTGACCGGACGTTTTACATCAGGTTCTTCGCTGTATGTAGCATATATCTTCTCGACAGAAGTGGTAAAACGTTGAATGTCATTGATACGCCAGCCTATCTGACGCAGAGGATTCATCAGCATCCACAGATAACCATTGATCGTAACATAATTACCCAGGGTCATGCTGCCGCGGATAACCATGATACTTCCCACCAGCATAAGGATGACAGTCAGCATATTGGACAGAAATTCAAAAAGAGGCACATATTTTGTCCAGATTTCAGCTGCTGCAAGCTCTGCATCACGGTAAGCATCATTTTCCTTATTAAATTTCTGAATCTCGTAATCTTCCTTGGAGAAAGCCTTCACCACTCGGTTACCACTGACATTTTCCTGAACAAAGGTATTCAGGGAGGAGAACTGTTCACGAATATGCTGGAATCGTGGACGGCCTTCCTTTGTCTGACTGAATGTTACGGCTGCGGCAAAAGGCAGGATGATGCACATGCACAGAGCCAGCTGCCAGCTTACCGTGAAGATCATGATCAGGGCGAAGAAAAACAGAAATACATTTTCATAGACCTGATAAATAACAAATGCTACGAAATGTCGGATTGCATCCATATCACCTGTCTGACGGCTCAGGAGATCACCGGTACGCTTCTTATTATAGAAAGCGAAGTCTTCCTGGAGAAGCTTGCGGTATACAGTATCACGCATGGAATAAAGAACATCCTGCGAACAGGTCTCGAAGATGACCTGTGACCAGTAACGGAGTACACCACGAATGATCGTAATCAGGATCAGTAATGCAATCAGCCAGGGCAGAAGATCATATTGCCCGGCAGTGATAACGTCATCTACAATGGCACCGGATACGATAGGCTTTACGATAGCCAGTATGGAGATGATCGTGACCAGGACAAGACCGAAGAACATCTTACGGTTATGTTTCCTGAGAAAAGAATAGAACCACTCAAATGCAGTCATAAAAGTAACCCCTTACCTTTCTTGAATTGTTTGCAAACGTATATCTATTATAGTAAAAAAAATGACAATTAGGAAGTCAAAAAGTCGTACATTTTAAGACATTTATTGTCTTTTTCTATTCGGATAAAAATAAAAAGGAGTATTGCATTCAGAACGTATGTATGGTATAGTGTAACAAACAAATATTCGGAACGCAAGTTCTAATTTAAAATTAGAAATAAAAAGAGGAAGAAATGCAGAAAAATTATAAATATGATGTCTCAGTAGAAATGTTTACTCCCAGTAGTCAGACCATAATGGATAAACTGAAGATATTAAGTGATGCAGCTAAATATGATGTATCTTGTAGTAGCTCAGGAGTGAGTCGTAAGGGCAATGGCAGGGATATGGGAAACTGCATATCTGCAGGAATCTGCCACAGCTTTGCAGCAGATGGAAGATGTATCTCACTATTGAAGATTCTACTATCCAATGAATGTATCTATGACTGCAAGTACTGTCTTAACCGCCGCAGTAATGATGTACCCAGAGCCACATTCACGCCGGACGAGGTCTGTGAACTGACGATGAATTTCTACCGCCGTAATTATATAGAAGGTTTATTCCTGAGTTCCGGCATTATAGGTACTCCCAATCAGACGATGGAAATGATATGGCAGGTGGTTTATAAGCTTCGCAATGTTTATCATTTTCGTGGATATATTCATGTAAAAGGCATACCAGGAGCGGATCCTGTTCTGATACAGAAGACAGGGTATCTTACAGACAGAATGAGCGTGAACCTGGAATTACCTACAGCAGACGGTCTTAAAAAGCTTGCACCAAACAAACATCGCAAGAACATTCTGACACCGATGCGCCAGATCCAACAGGGAATCCGGCAGGGGAGAAATGAAGTGGCAATATACCGTCATGCGCCTGATTTTGTACCCGCAGGGCAGTCTACGCAGATGATCGTGGGAGCCACACCGGAGAGCGATTATCAGATCATGGCAGTAGCGCAGGGACTGTATGATAATTTTGAGCTAAAGAGGGTGTTTTATTCTGCTTATGTCAGTATCAATGAAGATAAGGAGTTGCCGGCACTTCATACGGGAACGCCACTTCTTCGGGAACACAGGTTATATCAGGCAGACTGGTTGATGCGGTTCTACCAGTTCAGAGCGGAAGAACTGTTGAATGAGAAAAGACCTAATTTCAACATTCTGCTTGACCCCAAGTGTGACTGGGCATTACAGCATCTGGAACAGTTCCCGGTGGAGATCAACAGGGCTGATTATCATACGCTTCTTCGAGTGCCGGGTATTGGTGTCAACAGTGCCAGAAGGATATGCGGTGCAAGAAAGACCGCCAGACTTGGCTTCGAGGATCTCAAGAAGATGGGTGTTGTATTAAAGAGAGCGCTGTATTTTATTACCTGTAGTGGCAAAATGATGTATCCTACCAAACTGGAGGAAGATTATATTACCAGAAATCTTCTTTCCATACATGAGAAGCTGCCTTTTGATCAGAGTGGGATAACCTATAAGCAGTTATCGCTGCTGGATGACAGTACGGAGAATGTCAGAATGCTGCAACAAGGTGATAACAGGGATAAGGCAGTATGAACAAAATCAGTTTTGCAAATAGTATGCAGGTTATGGAAAGGGATGGTTATCAGAAATAATGGAAGAATATGAATATGCACTGATCTGCGAAGACAGTATAGACGGGATATTGAGTGGAATCTATGAGGCATATCAGATTAAGAAAGAAGAACAGATAGACAGCCACGACAGAATCCATCTTCTGACAGAGGAACCGTATATACAGAGATTGTCCTGTTACTATCAGCATATTGAGACTGACAGAGGCAAGGCAGAGAAAGTCATCAGGACATTGAAAAAAGAATTTGGAGAAAGCGGTTTTTATGATCTGTGTCTGGCAATGGTTTCAAAAGGGGAAGAGAAAGCAGATGCTGTATATCATACGGTCGTTTTGGGGCTTCGGACTCATGATAAGAGAATTCTGGAACGGCTTCATGTAGAGGCTGTGAGCAGGACATTTTCCTATTATAGGCGGACATCCAGAGAATTGAACCATTGGAGAGAATTTCTAAGATTTGAAGAACTGGAGAATGGGATTTTGTATGCAAGAATCGCACCAAAAAGCGATATTCTTACATTTTTGATTCCACATTTTGCAGACCGTCTGCCTGCGGACAATTTTATCATCTATGATGAGAACAGAGGTATATTTGGGCTGCATCCACAATTTCATGACTGGTATCTTGTCACTCATCAGAATTTTGATACGAGTATGCTGCATTTCTCGCAGAATGAGACAATTTACAGGGAGTTGTTTACGTGTTTCTGTCAGAGTGTTGCCATACAGGAGAGAAAGAATCCGGGGCTACAGATGAACATGCTTCCTAAGTGGTTTCGACCATATATGGTGGAGTTTAGGTGATAAAAAATTAAAATGTATAATGAAAATTACAAATTTAAGTTAAAAATATAAAATTGCGACAGTTTTTAACCGGATTTAATGGATAATTTGACAAGAAATATTCCAGATTGTACTTAAATAGGAACATGGAAACGACATAATTCACGAAAGTTTCCAATATGTATTTACATCATGCCAGTTTCGTGTATAATAAGCACTTGAATAAGAAATATTCAAATAAGAAACAATGATCCCATGCATTGACATGTGGATGTTTACCGCATAAGGTAAAGAAACGGTTGTGTGCTCTATCATCTGTGAATGATAGATGCCAGAAAGGTATAGGTATAAGGACATGAAAGAACGTAAAATTAAAATGACACCGGAAGAAGTAAAGGACTTTGTGAATAAGGCATCTCAGTGTGATTTTGATATTGATATTTTCTATAATCACTTTATTATTGATGCGAAATCCATTTTAGGCGTTATGGGTCTGGATTTTAATTCTACGCTTACAGTAAAGTACGCTGGTGATAACCATGAATTTGAAAGTTATGTAAACACACTTTGCGTAGCATAAGTATTTCTGTTGTATGAGCATATTTGACTCCCTGTTACTGTTATAGTACTATAAGCAGTGACGGGGAGTTTTTGCATAATGAGGAAGACCTGGAGAGTACATAAGATACATAAGAATAGAAAGGAGGAGCCGTATGGAGATCAGAGTATCAGTTAGACAGCTTGTAGAATTTATTCTCAGAGAGGGTAATATTGATAACAGAAGAACCGGCGGCTCCGATACAGCCATGCAGGAGGGCGGACGCATACACAGGATGATCCAGCGCAGAATGGGCAGTGATTATCATGCAGAAGTCATGCTTCGCCATGTCTGGAAGACACAGGAATATGATGTGGTGATCGAAGGCAGGGCAGATGGAATCATAGACATGCTCTGGAATCAGCGGGCAGAAGCACAGGATTCGGAGGTATTAATCGAGGAAAGCGCCGGATTGCCCACGGATATGAACAGTGTCATGGATGAGGTCGTGATAGATGAGATCAAGGGTACATACAGAGATTTGAAGAGAGTCAACAAGCCTGTAGGAGTTCATCTTGCGCAGGCAAAATGCTATGCCTATATCTATGCAAGCCAGAACAGGATATCTGCAATAGGTGTTCGTATGACTTATTGTAATATGGAGACAGAAGAGATTAAATATTTCCATGAATCCTATACTTTTGACGAATTATCCGAATGGTTCACACAGTTACTGCTTGAATACAAGAAGTGGACAGATTTTCAGTTTGCATGGAACAGGAAGAGAACGGAGTCCATCAAACAGATGTCTTTTCCATTTCCTTATAGAGAAGGACAGAAAGAACTGGTAACTTATGTATACCAGACTATTTATCATAGACGTAAGCTATTTCTGGAAGCACCTACGGGAGTAGGTAAGACGATATCTACGGTATTCCCATCGGTAAAAGCCATAGGAGAGGGCATGGCTGAGAAGATATTTTACCTGACAGCCAAAACAATCACAAGAACTGTGGCACAGGACTGCTTCAAACTGCTGGCAGAGCATGGTCTTGCAATGAAAGTACTGGTCATTACGGCAAAAGACAAAATATGTCCCATGGAAGAAACAGAGTGTAACCCGGATTACTGCCCTTATGCCAAAGGTCATTTTGACAGAATCAATGATGCTATGTATGAACTGCTTCAGTCGGAGAATATGTTTTCAAGAGATATCATTCTGGAATGCGCAGGAAAGCATCAGGTATGCCCCTTTGAAATGAGTCTGGATATGAGCCTGTATGCGGATGCCATCATATGTGACTATAACTACGTGTTTGATCCGAATGTGTATCTCAAACGTTTCTTTGCAGAAGGACTTGGAAGCAAAGATTATATATTCCTGATTGATGAGGCGCACAATCTGCTGGAGAGAGGCAGAGAGATGTACAGTGCAGCCCTTTTCAAGGAAGATTTCCTCAAAATGAAGAAATTAGTCAAGAAGGAAAGCCCCAAGCTGGAGAGGCAGCTGGAGAAATGCAATAAGGAGCTTCTGGCTATGAAGCGGGAATGTGTGAATTACAGAAGGGAAGATATGATTGCGCCTTTTGTTATGGCATTGACCAGAGCCTATGCTACGATGGATGAATTTCTGGAAGAACATGACAGTATGCCGGAGCGCAGTGAGCTTCTGGATTTTTATTTTGATATTGCTCATTTCCTGAATATGTATGAGATTATGGACGATAATTATGTGGTGTACAGTCAGCAGATGCAGGAGGGGGAGTTTATGCTCAAGCTCTTCTGCGTGAATCCTGCGAACAATCTCAAGAACTGTATGTACAGAGGACGCAGCACGATTCTGTTCTCCGCAACATTTCTGCCCATACAATATTATAAGAAGCTTCTGGGTGGGGAAGAGCAGGATTATGAAGTCTATGCACAGTCCACCTTTCAGGAAGAAAAGAAGAAGCTGCTTCTGGCAAATGATGTGACCAGTAAATATGTGAGACGAAGTGATGAAGAATATCAGAGAATCGCCAGATATATTTACGAAGTGGTACAGCAGCGATATGGCAATTATATGGTGTTTTTTCCTTCCCATGCATTTCTGGAAGAAGTATATGACTGCTTTATGGAATACTATTACAATGAGGAATGTATGGAATGTATTCTTCAGGAAGAATATATGAGCGAATTAATGAGAGAGGATTTCCTGAAACGCTTCACAGGCAATGAAGGATGTGACCTGAATACGGAGATAGCCTTTGAGATAGAAGAGGAAGAAGATAAGATTCTGATAGGCTTCTGTGTTATGGGAGGAATTTTCTCAGAAGGAATTGACCTGAAAAATGACAGCCTTATCGGGGCGTTGATTGTCGGAACCGGATTGCCACAGGTATGCTGTGAAAGAGAACTGCTGAAAGAATATTTTGACGAACTGGGAGACAATGGTTTTGATTATGCATACCGTTATCCTGGCATGAATAAGGTTTTGCAGTCCGCGGGGCGGGTGATTCGTACCACAGAGGATGTGGGAGTTGTTGTTCTTCTGGATGAGCGTTTTATGACATATCAGTATAGAAGGATGTTTCCAAGAGAATGGAGCCAGTATGAAATTGTTAATGTGGATGAAGTCTCAAAAAGAGTGGAAAAGTTCTGGAATGACTGGTTATAAATGTGTAAAAAAAGAATATGACTGACATTGATAAGACGTAAAAACACAGTAAAATAATAAAAAAACGCACGTTATTCCTGGCTTCACAATTTAAAATGTGCATTTTCAATTAAATAACATGGGTGTGGATAACTTTGTGGAAATTGTGGTTTTCTCAACCTTTTAAGGCTGTTTGTCACGTCGAACATCATATAAATGTGGAAAAAAGGAATCATTTACGATGAAAATATGATATGAAAAAGGAGAGATTTTTCATGGCATTTCACAAAATAAATTAACAGAAAACTTTAAAAAACGACAGAAAATGATATACTTATAGTGTACACGTTACTGAGAATGAAGAAAGGCGGGAGTAAGAGATGTGGGCATATGAAAGTGTATTTTATCAGATATATCCTTTAGGATTCTGTGGAGCACCATTTGAAAATGATGGAGTACTGACACACAGGATTCTGAAAGTAGTGGACTGGATTCCTCATATGAAGAAGCTGGGTGTGAATGCAGTATATTTCTCACCGGTATTTGAATCCGATACACATGGATATAACACCAGGGACTACAGAATGGTAGATAAGAGACTGGGAACCAATGAGGATTTGAAAGAGGTCGTTGCCAGATTACATGAGAATGGCATCAGAGTGATACTGGATGGTGTATTCAATCATGTAGGACGAGGCTTCTGGGCTTTTCAGGATGTATTAAAGAATAGGGAGAATTCCCCGTACCGCAACTGGTTCATGCTGAATTTCCAGGGAGATTCCCCATATCATGATGGATTATGGTATGAAGGCTGGGAAGGCAATTATGATCTGGTAAAGCTGAATCTTGGAAATGAAGAAGCAGTGGTTCATATTCTGGAGAGTGTGGCACAGTGGATTGATGAATTTGATATTGATGGTCTGAGGCTGGATGTGGCATATTGCCTTTCACCGGAGTTCTGCAGGCGGCTGCGCAGCTTCTGTGACAGCAGGAAACAGGATTTCTTCCTGGTAGGCGAGATGCTGCATGGTGATTATAAGAGACTTGTGGGCGATGATATGCTGCATTCTGCTACCAATTATGAATGCTATAAGGGCTTGTACAGCAGCTTTAATTCCATGAACCTGTTTGAAATCGTACATTCTCTGCTCAGACAGTTCGGACCGGAGAACTGGACATTGTACAGGGGCAAGCACCTGTTGTCCTTTGTAGATAACCATGATGTGACCAGAGTAGCGAGCATATTGACCAATGAGAAGCATCTGCCACTGATCTATGCAATGTGCTTTGGCATGCCGGGCATTCCCTGTGTATACTATGGCAGTGAGTGGGGGGCGAAGGCACAGAAGTCAGAAGGGGATCCTGCACTGAGAGCGTGCTTTGATGCACCTGTATGGAATGAATTGTCAGAGTGGATATCTAAGCTTGCCGAGGCGAAGAAGTCAAGTAATGCCCTGCAATATGGCGATTTCCGTTCTGTTGTACTGACCAACAGACAGTGTATCTTTGAACGAAAGACAGATCAGGAGAGAGTATTTGTTGCTATCAACGCAGATGAGAACGAATATACAGCACATTTTGATGCCGGCTGTGGCACAGCCATTGACCTGATTACAGGCGAACCGCATGATTTTGGAGGAGGAAGTAAGCTTCCACCATATTCTGCATACTTCTGGAAGTGCGAACATTAAACGGGTTGTAACTATTCAGAGCCATGCAAAAAGCTTCCTGTGAATGCTTATATGCATTCAACAGGAAGCTTTTTATATGGTGAGTAACTACATTATCCCATTACAACTTCTACATTTACATCAGTCTTGCCGGCTTCATAAGGAATGATATGTCCTTCTACAGCCTTGCCATCTACAGTCATAGATGCGACACCCTTTTGTACATTCTCAGGATTCTTTACGGTGATATGATAGTTCACATCACGGTATTTTCTGGTGAGCTTGAAATCACCGAAGCCTTCCGGGATACAAGGATTGATGCCCAGACCATGATGAGTAGGATATACACCAAGAATATACTGGGAGATATTTACAAATGTCCATGCCGCAGTACCTGTCAGCCAGCTGTTCTTAGCCTCACCATGATATTTTGCATCACGGCCGGCTACCATCTGGGAATATACATATGGTTCTGTTCTGTGAATTTCGCTGATATCTTCTACATAAGCAGGACAGGTCTTCTGATATACCTCAAAGGCTCTGTTGCCACGTCCGATGACAGTCTCAGCGATAGAGATCCATGGATTGTTGTGGCAGAAGATACCTGCATTTTCCTTATATCCGGGTGGATAGGAGGAAATTTCACCAAGCTCGAGGTGATATCTTGTATAAGCAGGCTGCAGGATCATAACACCATATTTGGTATCCAGTCTTTCTTTTACAGAATCCAGAGCCTTCTGTGCAAGACCTTCCTTTACACCAATTCCAGCCAGAACGCAGAAGCCCTGTGGCTCAATGTAGATCTGACCTTCTTCACATTCCTTGGAACCTACCTTGTGGCTGTAAGCATCATAAGCTCTTACGAACCATTCACCATCCCAGCCATCTTTCATGACAGCTTCGTTCATAAGCTCTACTTCTTTACGTGCTCTTGCCGCTTCTGCTGTATCACCCAGAAGCTCTGCCAGCTGTGCATATTCTTCACCATATTTTACGAACATTCCACCGATGAAGACGGATTCTGCAACAGGTCCTTCACTTGGACCAAAGGTCTGGAAGGATTCACCCGGGTGCTCAGAGAAGCAGTTCAGGTTCAGACAGTCATTCCAGTCTGCACGACCGATCAGTGGCAGATTGTGAGGTCCCTTGTGGTTTACTGTATAATCAAAGGAACGTTTTAAGTGATCCATCAGAGGAGTTGCAACACTCATATCATTATCAAAAGGCACCATTTCCTTTAAGATGGACAGATCGCCGGTCTCACGTACATAAGCGCTTGTACCTGCAATCAGCCATAACGGATCATCATTGAATCCGCTTCCGATATCGGAGTTGCCCTTCTTGGTAAGTGGCTGATACTGATGATAAGCACTGCCATCCTGGAATTGTGTAGAAGCGATATCAATGATACGTTCTCTTGCACGGTCTGGAATCAGATGTACGAAGCCCAGTAAATCCTGACAGGAATCACGGAAGCCCATACCACGGCCGATACCGGATTCATAGTAGGAAGCAGAACGGCTCATGTTGAAGGTTACCATACACTGATACTGGTTCCAGATATTGACCATACGGTTGACCTTGTCATTGGAGGATTCTACTACGTATTTGGATAAGAGGTTCTCCCAGTATGTATTTAATTCTGCAAAAGCCTTCTCTACATCTGCATCTGTCTGATAACGTGCCATCATGGCATTTGCCGGTTTTTTGTTAATGACATTAGGTGCTTCAAATTTCTCATCCTCAGGATTCTCTACATATCCTAATAAGAAGACATAGGATTTCTCTTCACCTGGAGCAAGTGTGATATCAAGCTGCTGGGAAGCGATAGGAGCCCATCCGCTTGCTACGGAGTTGGTACATTTACCGGCAATAACAGCCTGCGGTTTATCAGCACCATTGTAAGTACCGATGAAGCTTTCACGGATTGTATCAAAACCTGCAATAGGAGCATTTACTGTATAAATAGCGTAGTGATTACGACGCTCTCTGTATTCTGTCTTGTGATAAATCGTAGAACCGATGACCTCTACTTCACCTGTGCTTAAATTACGCTGGAAGTTACGGGAATCATCATCTGCGTTCCACAGACACCACTCTATATAGGAGAATACGGAGATTTTCTTCTCCTGGGCAGAGGTGTTCTTAATCTTTAGCTGTGAGATTTCACAGTTATCATTCATAGGAACAAAGCTCAGGATATTAGCCTGAATCCCATTCTTGGAACCGGCGAAACGGCTGTATCCGATACCGTGTCTGCATTCGTAGGAATCAAGCTCTGTCTTGGTCGGCTGCCAGCCTGGATTCCATATGGTATCGCCATCTTTTATATAGAAGTATTTACCATTGGTATCATAAGGAACATCATTATAACGATAACGTGTCAGACGAAGCAGCTTCGCATCCTTATAGAAGGTATATCCACCACAGGTATTGGATATCAGGGAAAAGAATTCATTACATCCCAGATAGTTGATCCATGGCAGCGGAGTTTTGGGAGTCGTGATGACGTATTCACGGTTGGCGTCATCGAAATAACCAAATTTCATATTGTATTCTCCTTTACTATTGAGTGAAATAATATAGTACATAGTTAAGAAAACGTTTAAGTAGTTCTTTATGCCTGCATTATACAGTATATAAATTTTAAAAACAAGGGAAAAATCAAAGAAAATACTAAAATTGCAGGAAAATGCGAAAATACGAAAAGAAGCGGACATAAAGCGTATTCGTATTCTGGACTAAACGAAAAAATGTATAGAAACAGGATAAATATGAAGAGAAAACAACAACTTTTACTATTACATTATATAAAAGTATGGCAATATTTATATAAAATTTCAAAAATCTATTGCAAAAGTGTACAACATGATGTACAGTAAAATACGTAAACGATTAAGGAGCAAATTTAAGGGAAACAAAAGGGGAATTCTTCCTGGCCGTAAACATCTCTGGAAAGAAAGGAGCATAGCCTTATGGTATCCATGAAAGATATCGCTGCAGCCTGTGGCGTGTCGGTTGCTACAGTCAGTAAAGCATTGAACAATCATAGCGACATCAGTGATGAGACAAAGGCTGTGATCAAACAAAAGGCAAGGGAGATGGGATATCATCCAAATTTCTCGGCAAGGGCCTTGAAGACAAATAAGAGTTATAACATAGGAGTCCTGTATAAGGATGATGCCGGAAGCGGGCTGACTCATGATTACTTTGCGTGGATACTGGAGAACTTCAAAGTAACCGCTGAGAATAATGGCTACGATATTACTTTCCTGAATAATTCAAGATTGAGAAAAGACAGGATGTCTTATCTGGAACACAGTATATATCGTGGAATGGATGGCGTGATGATAGCCATTGCGGATTATAAGAACCCTGAAGTGATTGAATTGTTACAGGGTGAATTGCCGGTAGTCACGATCGACTATGTATATAATGGGAGAATCTCCATTATGTCAGATAATGTGGAAGGAATGCAGGCATTACTGCAATATGCATATGACAAAGGGCATCGCAGGATTGCATATATCCATGGAGAGGAATCCACAGTTACGGTGAACAGGGTATCAACCTTTTATCAATTTATGGAGAAGAAGGGCATAGAAGTGCCGGAGGAATATGTAAGAGAAGCAAAATACAGAGATTCTTATACGGCCGGTATTCTTACAAATCATCTGATTGATCTGCCTGAACCGCCCACCTGTATTTTTTATCCGGATGATTTCTCTGCGATTGGAGGAATGAATGTGGTAAAGAACAGAGGTCTGAAGATTCCACAGGATATTTCACTGATAGGTTATGATGGCATCCAGATTGCTTCCCAGATTGATCCGCCCCTGACCACATATCGTCAGAACACAGTAGATATAGGAAAGCTCGCAGCAGAGAAGCTGATCAGTCTTATCGAGAGACCGAAATCTACGATAATCGGACAGTATACAGTGAATGGGTGTCTGGTAGAAGGCAATACAGTCTTGGACAGACAGCTGAAATAATAATAAAAGGAGACGATGATTATGAAAGACTTCTTAGAAAACACATGGAAACACAGGGCACATGTAGTGCTGGCACTTCCGGCATTCCTGATATTGCTTTTTATCATGTATGTGCCTATGGCTGGTCTTGTGATGGCATTTAAGTCTTTTGACTACACAAAAGGAATCTGGGCAAGCCCATGGAACGGACTGGATAACTTCAAATATCTGCTGGCTTCCAAAACAACCTTTATTACAATGACGCGAAACACATTAATGTACTACGTAATCTTTACAGCAATCGGTACTTTCCTCAATGTAGTTCTGGCAATTGCAATTGACCAGTTCGTATTTAAAAAAGTAGCAAAGACCATGCAGACGATCATGATCATTCCGGTATTTATCTCTTACGCAGCAGTACAGTTCATTGTATATGCATTCATCAGTACAGATACCGGTATCCTCAACAATACATTCGGTTTAACTACAAGATTTTATTCCACTCCGTCCTTATGGCCGGCAATCCTGACAATCGTTAAGATCTGGAACAGCGTAGGTTACGGTTCAGTTCTTTATATGTCAGTCCTGGCAGGTATCGACACAGCATTGTATGAAGCAGCTGAGATTGATGGTGCAAACAGATGGCAGATGATCAGACACATTACATTACCTGCACTGGTGCCTATGATTACAGTTATGTTACTTCTTTCAGTTGGTAGCATCATGAGATCTGATACAGGTCTTTTCTACCAGGTAACAAGAAACAGCGGTATTCTTTATCCTACAACACAGGTTATCGATTCTTATGTATTAAATGCAATTTTCAAGAATTCCAACTTCGGATTCACCGCCGCAACCAGCTTCTTCCAGTCTATTGTAGGCTTGCTGCTGATGCTGTTTGCTAATGGAATGGTCCGGAAGATCGCACCGGAAAATGCATTATTCTAAAGGAGGAGACGTCATGAGTAGAAAAGGAAATAAGGCTGACTTGGCTCCGTCCAGGAGGGAAAGAAAAGGAATTGGCCAGTATATATTAGGTTTCTTCCTTCTATTATATACATTGTTCTGTGGATTACCTATTGTACTGGTATTCATCGCAGCTTTCACAGATGAAGTTGCCATTAACCAGAACGGTTTCAGCTTCTTCCCTGAGAAATGGTCAATGTCAGGATTTAATGCAGTGCTTAGATATGGTAAACAGTTACTTACATCCTATGGTGTTACTATTTTTGTAACAGTTGTAGGTACATTCCTTGGATTGATGGTTATGGCAATGTTCGCATATGCAATTAGCCGTAAAGGATTTAAACTTGGTAAATTCTTATCCGTATACTTACTGATTCCCATGTTGTTCAATGGTGGTCAGCTTTCCGGATACATAATCTTTACAAGCTACTACCATTTAAAAGACAGCTTGCTGTTACTGATTTTGCCATTGTGTGTAAGCACAATGAATGTAATCATCCTGAGAACCTTCATCGTAAACAGTATTCCAGCTGAACTGATGGAAGCAGCCAAGATCGATGGCGCAGGTGAGTATAGAACATTCTTCCAGATTACATTGCCTTTGATGAAACCGTCAATGGCAGCTGTTGGATTCATGATGGCAACAGCTTACTGGAATGACTGGCAGAACGCATTGCTTTACATTACATCAGACAACAAGAAACCGTTACAGCTTCTGCTTGTTAATATTCAGAAGAGTATCGAGTTCCTGCTGAACAACTCTAACGTACCTGCTTCGGCAAGGGCAGCTATGGGTGGTAATATTCCACAGTATTCCGCAACAATGGCTACTGTAGTAGTCGTAATCGCACCAATCATGGTAGTATATCCTTTCTTCCAGAAGTATTTTGTAAAGGGTCTTACCGTTGGTTCTGTAAAAGGTTAACTTATTTCGATATTCAAGGTGTCTGTAATGGTAACAGCACTTTAGTGAATATATACACATTAAAAGGGAGGTTATTTTCTATGAAGAGAAAATCTATTAACAAACTACTGTCAACAGTAATGGTAGCTGCAATGTCTGCAGGACTTTTAGCAGGATGCGGTGCGAGCGCAGGCACTGACACAGCTGCAACAACACCTGCAACAGACAATGCTGCAGCAACAGAGAGTAGCTCTACAGGGGATAGCACTGCTGCAGCTGATTCAGGTGATAAGGTTACAATCAACGTAACCAGAGCAACATTCAACCTTGCAAATCCTGACACAGAACAGGTTAAGAAGGTTCAGGATGCAGTAAATGAGTATATCGGTGATAAGATCAATGTTCAGGTTAATCTGACAGATATTGGTTCCGGTGAATATACAGACAAGGCTAACCTTGCACTGGCTAACAATGAAATCAACTTACTGTGGACAGCTTCATGGGAAAGTGTAATCGGTACAAATGATCTGGTTCCTCAGAAAGCAGTATATGATCTGACAGACCTGATTCAGGGTACAGACGTATATAACTCCATGGATGAAGGACAGTGGGAAGCTACCAAGTATGATGGCAAGATTTACTTCATCCCTGTATATAAGGACAACGTAGAAGGCTATGATATCATGGCTCGTAAGGAACTGGCTGACAAGTATGGATGGGATTTATCTTCAGTTAAGACTCTGAAGGATCTCGAACCAATGCTTGAAGATGCTAAGAGCGAAGGACTTAAGTATCCTTGGTTAACACAGAAGACAGCTATGTTCTACAGATTCTACATCAATGATTTTGATTTCTTCACAGCTGATGCAACAGCTAACTGGGTAGCAGTTGATAAGAACACAAACGAAGTAGTAGATACAATCCAGACAGACCAGTACAAGGAATTCTGTACATTAATGGCTGAGTGGGCAGAAAAAGGCTACATTTCAGAAGATGATGTAACAAAGACAACAACAGATACAACAACACAGACACAGGATTGGGCATTCTCATGGTGGACAGATATCCCTGTAAATGCAGAAGCTAACTCCCGTTATGGTCAGGATGTTGTAATGACACCTATCACAGACAGATGGGCACATTCCACATCAGCTCTTGGTTCTGTATGGTGTGTAACAGCTAACAGTACAGAAGAGCAGGCTAAGGCTTGTGTCGATTTCATGGGTCTTCTTTATACAGACAGCAAGTTAGCTGATATGTGGACATTCGGTATCGAAGGCGAAGATTACAGCTATGACGAGAATGGCCAGGTTGTTCAGAATTCTGATAAGTACAACCACTCCATGTGGGAATCTGCATCAGCTACAATCGTAACACCAGTTGCAGGCGAGCCTGAAAATAAGGCAGATCTGTACGGCTGGTTACCAGGATGTATTAGCTGAGTTCCAGTCACAGTATGACGCTTGGAAGGCTCAATAAGCTATACAGATAATAATCGGATAAGGTTATAGGAAATGAATGCGGTTGGAGCAATCCGGCCGCATTTCTTATGTTTTTCTAAATTATTGCCCACTTCAATTTACGACTCCGTTAAAACATGATACGATACAGTCATGGTAAACGCAAGCAGGCACGTCTTATAGCTTTTTGTGCCTTTTATAAAGGAATGGAGTTTGAATATGAGACAGGAAGAATTTTTGAACAGCTTCCGTGAAGCACTGATTGGCAAAGTGCCGGATAATGTCATACAGGATAATTTGAATTATTACAGAAATTATATTAGCAGCCAGATCAACAGCGGCAGACGGGAAGAAGACGTCTTGGGCAGCCTTGGCGATCCAAGACTTCTGGCGAAGACAATTGAAGAGAGCAATAAATTTGCTATGGGAGAAGAACGGCAAAGCTATTATCAGGACAATAATACAGGTGCGTACAGGAATCAGAATGATGATCAGGAACAGAAGACAGGTTATCATAAGACGGTTAATCTGCCCGGGTGGCTGTTGAGCATCATTGGGCTTGCACTGATGATGCTTGTGATTGTAGTGGCTTTCTCGTTGATTTCATTTTTTGCACCTGCGATTCTTGCACTGTCGTTGGTATTGCTTGTTATTCATCTTATCAGATCCTGGCAAAGACGATATTGAAACAATGGATAAGAAGTTATGTAGACAGACGGATTATGCAAAATGAGAAAAGAACCATATATAAGCGGTTCTTTTCGTATCTAAAATTTGAAAAAGGTTACAATAATTGACTTTGAAAGTCAAACAATTTCAAAAAAAGAAAATAGAAAAGCGACTGCGTAAGCAGTCGCTTTTCGTTAAGGGGAGTATAAATAATTAATATATAAGGGTTGTAAAGAGGATTGAAGGAGTATCTCTTTACTGATATTAGTATATCAATTATGACCTAAAAGGTCAATTGTTTTTGAAAAACAAAATTTACCAAATACTGATTGGCAGTTTTAGACAGTGTTACAAAAGTTAACCAAATATGTAAATAAATTGCACGGTATATTTTTGTGCAAATATGCAAATGCTATTCACGTAACATGAAGACATGTTAGAACATACCAAAAAACAAAAAGTATGTTCGAGAAAAAAGGGATTATGGTAAAGCAGAATCCCAAATATTTGGAGGTATCTTATGTCTAACAATTATAAGGACGAGCAGAATCAGAACAACCAGTGCAATAACAGCACAAAGAACAACTCCCAGAATTCAACCAATTCTCAGAATTCCAAGAATTATCAGGATTCCAAGAACTCCCAGAATTCTCAGAACTCCAGAAATGAATACGAAGACAGCAACAACCAGCAGAACTGCCGTAACAATTCCAACAACAGCAGCAAATTCTAACTGGTACGGGGCGGCTTTTGAAGCCGCCCTTTTTGCTGTGAATAGATATTTTTTAATTGACGCATTTTGTATATGAATGTAATATAAGGTTATGAGAAAATATGAGTTGATAGCTCCCTGCCATTTTGGGCTGGAAGCCGTATTAAAAAAAGAAATTATTGATCTGGGTTATGATGTACTGCTCGTAGAAGACGGACGTGTAACCTTCCTGGGCGATGAAGAGGCGGTGTGCCGTGCAAATATCGGTCTGAGGACAGCTGAGAGAATCCTTGTGAAAGTAGGAGCCTTTCATGCAGAGACCTTTGACGAATTATTTGAAAATACAAAGGCACTTCCCTGGGAGGAATACATACCGGCTGACGGCAGATTCTGGGTAGCCAAGGCAGCCAGTGTTAAGAGCAGGCTGTTCTCCCCATCGGATATTCAGTCAATTATGAAAAAGGCAATGGTAGAGCGCCTGAAGAATATCTACCATATTAACTGGTTTAAGGAAGATGGAGCCAATTATCCTGTCAGAGTATTCCTGATGAAGGACGAAGTGACTGTAGGACTGGATACGACAGGAGATTCCCTGCATAAGCGTGGCTATCGTAAATTTACAGCCAAGGCTCCTATTGCAGAGAACCTGGCAGCAGCCATGATCATGCTGACTCCCTGGAGAGAGGACAGAATACTGGTAGATCCCTTCTGCGGAAGCGGCACGATTCCTATAGAAGCTGCTATGATGGCTGCCAATATGGCGCCTGGCATGAAGCGTGGATTCACAGCCCTGAAATGGGAGCAGGTAGTGCCCAGGGTATACTGGGATGATGCATATGATGAAGCACGTTCCATGGTGGATATGTCCATAGAGACACATATCTATGGATATGATATTGATGAAGAAATGGTTCGTATTGCAGGTCAGAACGCGCATCTTGCAGGTGTAGAGAAGCTTGTGCATTTTGAACAGCGACCGGTAGAGAAGCTTGCAAGTGAAGATAAATACGGATTCCTGATTACGAATCCTCCCTATGGTGAACGTCTGGAAGAAAAAGCCAATATTCCACCACTTTACCGTAAGCTTGGAGAACGCTTCAAGGCTCTGGATACCTGGTCATTGTATCTGATTACTTCTTATGAAGATGCACAGAAGGACATCGGAAGAAAAGCCGATAAGAACAGAAAGATCTATAACGGTATGATGAAGACATATTATTATCAGTTCCAGGGACCTAAGCCACCCAGAAAGGCATAAGCTATGGTCAGTCATTTGGGACAGGATAAGTTATACAGACATGCGGTAATATGGACAATTATATTTGCAGTCGTAAGCTGTGCTGTTATGGTCATTTTTAAAATGAATGAAGCCTATTTTGATTCCTATAGTGTAGTGCTGCTTCAAGAGGACAATGCCCCACAGGAACAGACAAGCGTTGCCAGATATAATATGAAGGTGGAATTAGAAGATAAGGCACAATCAGAATTGATACTTCCGCTGACACAGAAACTGAGCGCTGACCATGTAACTGTGAGGGAAGACTTCGTAGAGGAGAAAATGGTAGTAACCATGAAGGGCGCTGCCTCTTGTCTGGAGTCGGGCTCTCTGGTGACGATAGATTCCAATATTCTGGATGCTGTTGGTGTATACAGGCAACAGGAAGACATTGTCCTGGAGATGTACTGTAAGGATGCATATGGCTATGAACTGAGCCTGGAAGAGAATCAGCTGGTGGTATCTTTTGTGCCGCTTAGAAGCCAGTATCAGATCGTATCTGTAATTTATGTTCCGTTAAAAGACAGAGAGAGACTTGTCAATCAGGACATGCAGGAACTGGACAAAATAGCCGGAGCGTATGGAATGAAGGTCTATAAGACCTGGCAGATGCAGACAGAGTACTCACAGCAGCAGGTCGTTGATTTTGCAAATCAGATACATGCAGATATGCTGCTTGGCATTGGCGTGGAGGAAGGTGCCGGGCAGGACAGGATCGAGACATTGTGCAATGCAGGATATTTTATCCCGGATTTTGGAGGGGTTGACCTTGCAGCTGTTATGACAGACAGTATGAACCGTGTATACAGCGCTTTGGAAATTCAGGTGATGGATGCAGGAGAGGAATATACGTTGATACATGATGCATCCGTTCCGGCGGCAATGACCTTCTATTATACGAAGCGGGCGGCAACAGGCAGACCTGAGACAGAATATGATATGAACAGAAAGCTTATCAACGCACTGACAGATATGTATAAGCAGGTCTTGTCAACGTATTTTACTTCAGAATAATAGGTGGCAGTTTGTACATATTAGAAATGAGGATGAAAATGAAGGCAGATAGAATTATTTTTGCGACAGGTAATGAAGGGAAGATGAAAGAGATCAGGATGATCCTTGCAGATATGAAGCTTCCAATCCAATCCATGAAAGAAGCAGATATTCATATAGATATAGAAGAAAACGGACAGTCTTTTGAAGAAAATGCACTGATCAAGGCAAGAGCAGTCGCGACAGCAGCGCAGCAAAAAGGCATTCAGGCTGTAGTTCTTGCAGATGACTCAGGGCTTGAGATTGATTATCTGAATAAAGAGCCGGGAATTTATTCTGCAAGATATATGGGAGAAGACACATCCTATCATATTAAGAATGCGAACCTGATCGAAAGACTTGATGGTGTGGAAGATGAGAAGAGGACTGCGCGCTTTGTCTGTGTGATAGCGGCAGTATGCCCGGATGGAAGCGAGCATGTCACCAGAGGTACGATAGAGGGCAGAATCGGATATGAGGAGAAAGGCGAGAACGGATTCGGATATGATCCGATCTTCTATGTGCCTGAGTATCATTGCTATTCTGCAGAGCTTGCACCGGAGGAAAAGAATAAAATCAGTCATCGTGGCAAAGCATTGGAAGAAATGAAGACTGTACTGATGAAAGAGATGTAAAAAGGGACATAGTGTGACCGCCAAAGTTTGCAGGTTACAGAAAGGCATGGTCATTAATATGAAAATATTGATCGTGAGCGATACACATCATAGAAATGAGAATTATTTAAAAGTATTGCAGAAGGTCGGCAAGGTGGATATGGTGATCCACCTTGGCGATGTAGAAGGCAGTGAATATACGATTCAGGAGGCAGCAGGCTGCCCCGTTGAGATGGTTTGCGGCAATAATGATTTTTTTTCTGAACTTCCTTCAGAAAAGACTTTACAAATAGGTAAGTATCGTGTTATGATAACACACGGTCATCGATATTACATAGGAATGGGTAATGAGATGCTGAAACAGGAAGCCATTGCACATGGCGCCGATATCGTGATGTATGGACATACCCACAGGCCGGTAATAGAGATAGACAGTGACATCATAGCAATCAATCCGGGAAGTCTTTCTTTTCCGAGACAGGAGAATCGCAAACCTTCCTATATAATAATGGAGATTGACGATGCTGGTGATGCTCATTTCACTCTCAATTATCTCGATTAAAACTTTTTGAAAAATAAAATAAAAAAGTGTTGACAATTGAGATGAACTAATATATAATAAATTTTGTCGCTGTGAGAGACAAGGAAATGTAAGCAAGACAAAGTTCTTGATTTTACATAGACCGGGGTGTGGCTCAGCTTGGCTAGAGCGCCTGCTTTGGGAGCAGGAGGTCGCAGGTTCGAATCCTGTCACCCCGATTCAAAATCAAACAGCAACCGTACATGCGGGTGTAGTTCAATGGTAGAACACCAGCCTTCCAAGCTGGATACGTGGGTTCGATTCCCATCACCCGCTCTGCAAATGAAACGATCCAACTCATTTGCACATACCTAGTGTATGAAATGTGTTCGTAGCTCAGCTGGATAGAGCAACGGCCTTCTAAGCCGTGGGTCGGGGGTTCGAATCCCTTCGAGCACGTTGAGATTGAGTTTTGCCTTATCTCACATGGTGGGTATAGCGCAGTTGGTTAGCGCGTCAGATTGTGGCTCTGAAGGCCCAGGGTTCGAATCCCTGTACCCACCCTATTGGGCTATCGCCAAGCGGTAAGGCACAGGATTTTGATTCCTGCACTCGCTGGTTCGAATCCAGCTAGCCCAGTTAGATTTTCTACAACGAGCGCAGTTAACAAATATAATAAAGATATGGGATATTAGCTCAGTCGGTAGAGCACTTGACTTTTAATCAAGTTGTCCCGGGTTCGAATCCCGGATGTCTCACTAAGGTAAAGACCTCAGAAACGCTATAAAATCAACGGTTCTGAGGTTTTTTGTTTATCTGATGTTAAGTGAAAGTAACCGTTTTTATGTGGACATATTTGTCCAATTTTGTCCGCAAAATGTCCACAGTATCTTCCAGTACTGTCTGTACATTTTCTTTTTCTTCCATTACATGATTATAAACATCAATGACAACTTTCTCTCCTGCCTGAGTCCTCTGTCAGACTTTGTTTTATTTTCAACCAGAGGGTCATTTACAACAAAATGTATATAAATTATTGCTATAGAATATTCTTATTGGTACAGCGTTTGCAGGGAATCCAAATCGTTTTATCAACTTCTTTGTAATCAATACTTATAGCATTTTTCATTCCGCTACAATATGGATTAGTATTCACTCTAAGATACTTCATGGCAATAAAAAAGCAGATAGCGGGAATCGAACCCGTCTCTCCAGCTTGGGAAGCTAGCGTTCTACCGATGAACTATATCTGCATGTTTACATAAAAATATGAAGTTAATTCTATTATAATCTCTGGTTATAGAAATGCAAGTCATTTCATATAGAAAAGTGCAATAAAAAGTGTTGCACTTTTTTGTGCGTTATGCTATCATGTATCACAGTGGCGCACAAATGTCTTTGAGCGAGAAACAAGAAATGAGAGGTACGAAAGTTTTATGGAGGGGACGAACGTATATTATGTCGTTAAGAAAGGAGCATTGCCGGAAGTACTGCTTAAGGTAGTCGAGGCAAACCGTCTGATTGATACACAGAAGGCTGCATCTGTACAGGAAGCAGTGGATATGGTCGGAATCAGCAGAAGCTCTTATTATAAATATAAAGATGATATTTTCCCATTCCATGATTCAGCACAAGGAACGACGCTGACGTTATCCTGTCAGATGAATGATGAACCTGGGCTGCTGTCAGATGTACTGAAGGTAGTAGCGGAATTCAAGGCAAATATATTGACGATTCACCAGTCCATTCCCATTAACGGGATAGCATCCTTGTCTCTGAGTATTCAGATTCTGGCGGCAACGGGAGATGTATCAGAGATGATACAGGAGATGGAGAAGAAGAACGGCGTACATAGTGTGAAGGTTCTGGCGAGAGAGTGATAAATAGGGATAAGCCCTGAATATAAACAGTAGAGGAGATATGGAATGATTAAAGCAGCGATATTTGGTTACGGTACAGTCGGAAGCGGTATATATGAGGTACTTACTAGAAACAGTGCCGTGATACAGGGAAAGCTTGGAGACAGAATCGAAGTAAAATATGTTCTGGATCTGAGAGAATTTCCTGGTGATCCGGTACAGGATGTGCTGGTGCATGATGTGAATACGATTCTGGATGATGAAGAAGTATCTATTATCTGCGAGACGATGGGTGGAGAGAAGCCGGCATATGATTTCACCAGACGCGCATTAGAGCTTGGCAAGAGCGTATGTACTTCCAACAAAGAGCTGGTAGAGAAGCATGGGGCAGAGCTTTTAAAGATTGCGCAGGAGCATCATTGCAGTTATCTTTTTGAAGCAAGTGTAGGCGGCGGTATTCCTATTATCAGACCATTATGCACCTCTCTGGCACAAGAGCATATAGAATCCATTACAGGTATTCTCAATGGTACAACGAACTATATCCTGTCCAAGATGGAGAATGAGGGAGCAGATTTTGAAACAGTGCTTAAAAGAGCACAGGAGAAGGGCTACGCTGAACGTAATCCGGAAGCTGATGTATGTGGATATGATGCAGGCCGTAAGATTGCGATTCTGACATCACTGGCATATGGTAAGAATGTGGATTTCGCAGACCTGTATGTAGAGGGAATCACACAGATTACCAGGATGGATTTTGCATATGCAAAGAAGCTTGGTACTACAATTAAGTTATTTGCCAAGAGCCAGTGCATAGATGGAAAATATTATGCAATGGTAGCTCCTTTTATGGTAACTGCTGACAATCCATTATATGCAGTACAGAATGTATTCAATGCAATTCTGGTACACGGTAATATGGTAGGTGATACAATGTATTATGGAAAAGGCGCCGGTAAGCTTGCAACAGCAAGTGCAGTCGTAGCAGATGTCATTGATTGTGCAAAACATCTGGGCAAACATGTACAGGTCATCTGGGAGGAAGACAAGCTGGAGATTTCACCGATGGATGATTTCACAAGACGTTTCTTTGTAAGAGTAAAAGGAACAGACAGAGCACAGATCACAGAGAATTTCGGTGAAGTAGAATTCATAGATTCTGTAGCAGAAGAGGAAACAGGTTTCATCACTTCTGAAATGACAGAGAAAGCATATGAGGAATGTGCAAAGAAAGCGGGCAACGTAATCAATCGCATCCGTTTTGAAAATTAAGGGCTGTATGAAAAATAAGGAAAGGTAAGGTAATTGGAAAATGAAGAAAGTAGTTAAATTCGGTGGAAGCTCACTGGCAAGCGCAGAGCAGTTCAGAAAAGTAGGTGAGATCATTCATGCAGATGAGAACAGAAAGTATGTTGTTCCATCCGCACCGGGTAAACGCTATGATGGAGATACAAAGGTAACAGATATGCTTTATGGATGCTATGATCTGGCTGAGAAGGATCATGATTTCATGAAGGAAATGACACAGATCGAGAAGCGCTATCAGGAGATCATTGATGGTCTGAATCTGGATCTGGATCTTACTAAGGAATTTGACACAATTATTGATAATTTCAAGAAAAAGGCAGGAACTAACTATGCAGCCAGCCGTGGAGAGTATCTCAACGGTATTATCATGGCAAATTATCTGGGCTATGAATTCGTTGATCCAGCAGAAGCAATCCGTTTCAATGAAGCTGGTGTCTTTGATGCAGAGCTGACACAGAAATTATTGTCCAAGAGACTTGAGAATGTAGAGAGAGCTGTTATTCCAGGTTTCTACGGCGCTATGGCTGACGGCGTAGTAAAGACTTTTTCCAGAGGTGGTTCTGATATCACAGGTTCTATCGTAGCCAAGGCTGTACAGGCTGATGTATATGAGAACTGGACAGATGTATCCGGCTTTAAGATCGCAGATCCCCGTATCATCAAGAATCCGGAAGGAATTGATATCATTACATATAGTGAATTGCGTGAATTGTCTTACATGGGTGCAACCGTACTTCATGAGGATGCTATTTTCCCGGTCAGAAAAGAAGGTATCCCTATCAATATCAAGAATACCAACGCACCGGAAGATGAGGGTACATGGATCGTAGGTAACACCTGCCAGAAATCCAAGTATGTCATTACAGGTATTGCAGGTAAGAAGGGCTTTGCTTCTATTAATATAGAAAAAGACATGATGAACTCTGAGATCGGTTTTGGACGTAAGGTACTTCAGGTATTTGAAGAGTACGGTATCTCTTTTGAGCATATGCCATCCGGTATTGATACATTAAGTGTAATGGTACATCAGTCCGAATTTGAAGCAAAAGAGCAGAATGTCCTATCCGGTATCAGCAAAGCCGTTAATCCGGATCATATTGATATTCAGTCTGATCTGGCACTGATTGCAGTTGTTGGACGTGGCATGAAAGCAACCAGAGGTACAGCAGGCCGCATCTTTGCTGCACTGGCACACGCCAATGTAAATGTCAGAATGATTGATCAGGGTTCCAGTGAATTGAACATCATTATCGGCGTATCCAATGAAGATTTCGAAGCTGCAATCAAGGCAATTTATGCTATTTTTGTAGAAATACGTCTGTAATAGAGTGTAACTATTCAGAGCCATGCAAATTGAGTCGGAATATGCTTATTTATAAGCATATTTGACACAATTTATATGGCGATGTAACCACAATAAGCAGATAACAAGTAAACTTGTTATCCAGAAAAGCTGTGAAACAGCGATTTTGCGCATGTGGTTCTGAATCAATGTCACTTAGTTAAGCTTATTACAAATTAATGGATTTGTGTGCTTTTATCGTGAAAAGGATGTGGTAAACAAAAAAAGAATAAAACAGTCTTCGTTTAAAAAAGAACATATAAATATCAGGCATGACTTTAAGACAGACTTTCGTCTGTCTCTAAAATAGTGTATACTAGATTTGGCAGCTACTCCAGGTTATACAAAACGGTAAGAGAAGCTTGCTGGTTTTTGGACTCTATGCTGGCGGGCATAGTTCCTATTAGGCCTGATAGGTAGGATATACTTACTTATCAGGCTTTCTGCATTTGATGGTGCGACTCCTCTTAGAAAATCAAAACAGATTTTCATTGCGAGAGAAAAATTGACTTGGTACTCATGTTTGCGATTTCTACTTTTTACCGGAACATGTAAAATAATTATGGAACAGAAATTGTACAAAATGAGCCTGCTCCACAGTTCAAATGCAACATACTCTGTTTTTTTAGAGTGTAAATTAGTGGCTCCAATGGTATGCTTTAAGTCGCGAAAAGAAGTTTCAATGCCCCAGCGGAGATTGTAACAGTATTTTATATCGTCCGGTGTAAAGTCTTCTTCGGAAAGTGTAGTGATGATATTTTCAAAAACACCATCGGACACTTCAACGCGGACGATTCTTAGTTTAAGCAGATATTCATCGGAAATATCAGCCGGATTAAGATAGTCGAAAACTATGTTTTTACAAATATAGCGGTATTGTGATTCTTTTTCGGGATGTTTATGTTTCTTTTTTGATTGTGTTCTGGTCAGAATCAGTTCTATGGTTGTATCCAGTTTGTCAGGAAGAGTCTCGACTCCAAGAAAACGCTGTACATTCAAATCCTTGGCACGAATCAAAAAATCAACGTTATTTTCGATTGCATGGGCAAAAACGTTGTAACTGGAAAATCCTCTGTCAGCAATGAAAATGGGGGATCCCCCATAGGCATACCGATCCATAAGATTGCAGATAGCCTGAAACTCATTTTTAAGGCGCCCAGGCTGAACTTCTAAATCAAGATACCGCTTAGAACATAGCTCATATAAAGAGATGGTATGAACCATATTAAAACCGGATACAGATTTGCCATTAGGCTCGTGGAAGGTGTCTGGATCGTCAGGATTTCTGGCAATGTTAAATTCAGACCCATCACACGCAATCAGATAGTATTTTCCGCGAAATTTTTCTAAGGGGAATTTAAGGTTAAATTCCTTGAGAAGGTGACGGAATGCAGAAACGGAAAGTTTGGAACGTTGTTGATAAAAAGCAGAGTTCGTAGGAACTGAGGAATCATACTCAAAAAATTTGAGAAGTTCATGATTTAAACTTCCGCTTTCCATGGAAATGATCAGATGCATCATTTTCTTAAAATCAAGTTTGCGTTTGCGTATAAAATCTTTATCTGGATTTTTTACAAAAGAAGAAAGTGAGTGGGACATCTCATCAATAATGTCCCAAAGTGTAGTTTTGACAATTTCAGGAAATGTCATAGGTAAACCTCCTTGAATTAGAATGAAATATAGTTCTAATTCAAGGGCCGCTCTCGTTACCTTAAAAAATATCAGTAACGAGAGCGGCCGCACATTTTGATTGATGTGTCAACTATAATTTATAAATTTTTGTTAGAGGTTTACCTCATAGTGAACCAATAAGCTTAACTAAGTGACATTGGTTCTGAATAGTTGTTACTGTTCACTCGTACCTCGTTCCAGCAACAATTTATGCACACAAAATCAATTGCATTGATTTTGGCGCATGCAAACTCGTGATTTTCATGCATAATCTGCATGAAAACACTTCGCGGCATACTACCTGTGTACAGTAACGAATAGTTACAGTAAAATAAAAAATATGAAAAAAAGAATTGACAATATGGTATAGCTTATGTATAATAAATTTTGCGTCAAGAGAGACGCATAATTAGATATTGGTAGAGGATATTCAGTATCGAGGAGAAATACTCAAGAGGCTGAAGAGGCGCCCCTGCTAAGGGTGTAGGTCGGGTAACCGGCGCGAGGGTTCAAATCCCTCTTTCTCCGTTCTTGTTTATGAAATGTAGAAAAGAAATCTTAGCAACATCAAGATTCTTTTTTTTCGCCCAGCCGAAACTACATAAAAATAAATAAGAAAACATATTGACAGAAATGAAAAAACGTGTTAATATGAAAACCCACTGTGGAAGCAGCGGTTGTGAGAAATAAAAATATTTCAAAAAAGTTCTTGACAAACTTCAAAACGTATGATAAAGTAATGGAGTTGTGTCAAACAAGAACACGCAGAACCTTGACAAATAAACAGTAATGCAACCCTGAAAATTCTATTGAGAAAGTTTCAGAAATGAAACAATAGGATTGTTCAGAGAACAAAACCTTTAAAAAGTAAAAAGCGCAAATCGAAGATTTGCGACGGATAAGCCAGTTTAACTGGTGCAAGAATCAAACAACTTTAACATGAGAGTTTGATCCTGGCTCAGGATGAACGCTGGCGGCGTGCTTAACACATGCAAGTCGAACGGACTTTATATGAAGCCTAGCGATTATAAAGTTAGTGGCGGACGGGTGAGTAACGCGTGAATAACCTGCCCTGTACCGGGGGACAACAGTTGGAAACGGCTGCTAATACCGCATAAGCGCACGGTTCCGCATGGAACAGTGTGAAAAACTCCGGTGGTACAGGATGGATTCGCGTCTGATTAGCCAGTTGGTGGGGTAACGGCCTACCAAAGCAACGATCAGTAGCCGGCCTGAGAGGGTGAACGGCCACATTGGGACTGAGACACGGCCCAAACTCCTACGGGAGGCAGCAGTGGGGAATATTGCACAATGGGGGAAACCCTGATGCAGCGACGCCGCGTGAGTGAAGAAGTTATTCGTAACGTAAAGCTCTATCAGCAGGGAAGAAAATGACGGTACCTGACTAAGAAGCCCCGGCTAACTACGTGCCAGCAGCCGCGGTAATACGTAGGGGGCAAGCGTTATCCGGATTTACTGGGTGTAAAGGGAGCGTAGACGGCACAGCAAGTCTGATGTGAAAGCCCGGGGCCCAACCCCGGAACTGCATTGGAAACTGCTGGGCTTGAGTGCAGGAGAGGTAAGCGGAATTCCTAGTGTAGCGGTGAAATGCGTAGATATTAGGAGGAACACCAGTGGCGAAGGCGGCTTACTGGACTGTAACTGACGTTGAGGCTCGAAAGCGTGGGGAGCAAACAGGATTAGATACCCTGGTAGTCCACGCTGTAAACGATGATTACTAGGTGTCGGGGGACCAAGGTCCTTCGGTGCCGCCGCAAACGCAATAAGTAATCCACCTGGGGAGTACGTTCGCAAGAATGAAACTCAAAGGAATTGACGGGGACCCGCACAAGCGGTGGAGCATGTGGTTTAATTCGAAGCAACGCGAAGAACCTTACCTGGTCTTGACATCCCGATGACCGCTCTGTAATGAGAGCTTTTCTTCGGAACATTGGAGACAGGTGGTGCATGGTTGTCGTCAGCTCGTGTCGTGAGATGTTGGGTTAAGTCCCGCAACGAGCGCAACCCCTATCTTCAGTAGCCAGCATTTAAGGTGGGCACTCTGGAGAGACTGCCCGGGATAACCGGGAGGAAGGCGGGGATGACGTCAAATCATCATGCCCCTTATGACCAGGGCTACACACGTGCTACAATGGCGTAACAAAGGGAAGCGAACCCGTGAGGGGGAGCAAATCCCAAAAATAACGTCCCAGTTCGGACTGTAGTCTGCAACCCGACTACACGAAGCTGGAATCGCTAGTAATCGCGAATCAGAATGTCGCGGTGAATACGTTCCCGGGTCTTGTACACACCGCCCGTCACACCATGGGAGTCGGAAATGCCCGAAGTCAGTGACCTAACCGCAAGGAAGGAGCTGCCGAAGGTGGAGCCGGTAACTGGGGTGAAGTCGTAACAAGGTAGCCGTATCGGAAGGTGCGGCTGGATCACCTCCTTTCTAAGGAAAAGAATAAGTAGGGGTTACATTACTGTTGATTTATCAAGCTGAGAGCTGAGTGCGCAGATTAACGGATGGACGGAACGCAGGTTTACTTGCAGGAACGGACAGACGGGAAGCTGCATAAGAAGCCGGCTGTTATGAAATAGATGCGAAGCGTCTATGAATGAGAAGCGGCGGCACGAAGCGGAAGATAAATCGAAATTTCTGGTGGCGATGCGCTTAGGGGACACACCCGTTCCTATCCCGAACACGATGGTTAAGACCTAAGCGGCCGATGGTACTCCGCTGGAGACGGCGTGGGAGAGCAGGTGGCTGCCAGATCCCTTTAAAAGAAACATGTGAAGACATGTTCATATAGATGGCATACAGTGACCAAGACCTGTATCAGGAAGATAAAGGCTTTGGATGACTGCATGGCAGTCAGAAGGCTGTTGATACAGCCGCAGAGTGTTCCTTGAAAACCGAATACAGAAAATCAATCTAATCTTAAATATTCTATAGAATCTATTGATAGAAATAGAAGTTAAGACATCCGAGGTAACCAAACAACTGAAAATCAGTTTTGGTTATAAATAGCAAGCAAAAGACAGAGAGATCTGTCGAGAGAACAAAGTATCTTATAAGTGCCCGAGTATGCAACGCTATGCATATGAAGGTTAAGCGAAGAAGAGCGCAGGGTGGATGCCTTGGCACTGAGAGCCGATGAAAGACGTGATAAGCTGCGAAAAGCCATGGGGAGGTGCAAATGACCTTTGATCCATGGATATCTGAATGGGGAAACCTACATGAGCATACCTCATGTGGCCTGTACTGAATCCATAGGTGCAGGCCGGGAACCCGGTGAACTGAAACATCTAAGTAGCCGGAGGAAGAGAAAGAAAATATTCGATTTCCAAAGTAGCGGCGAGCGAAATGGAAAGAGCCCAAACCGGTGTGCGTGCACACCGGGGTTCGGACTGCATGACTGATCCACGATCCCAGCAGAACGGTACTGGAAAGACCGGCGGTAAAGGGTGAGAGCCCCGTAAGCGAAGGGAGAAGGGACAGGGCAGTATCCAGAGTACTACGAGACACGAGAAACCTTGTAGGAATGAGCGGGGACCACCCCGTAAGGCTAAATACTACTCAGTGACCGATAGAGCATAGTACTGTGAAGGAAAGGTGAAAAGGACCCCGGGAGGGGAGTGAAAGAGAACCTGAAACCCTGTGTTTACAAGCTGTGGAAGTACTCTATATGTACGACCGCGTACTTTTTGTAGAACGGTCCGGCGAGCTGCGGATGCTGGCGAGGTTAAGCACTGAAGGTGCGGAGCCGAAGGGAAACCATGTCTGAACAGGGCGTCAACATCTCCTATGGAGATGCAGTCAGTATACGCAGACCCGAAACCGGGTGATCTATCCATGTCCAGGATGAAGTTGCCGTAAAAGGCAGTGGAGGTCCGAACGCACATCCGTTGAAAAGGGTGGCGATGAGGTGTGGATAGGGGAGAAATTCCAATCGAACCCGGAGATAGCTGGTTCTCCTCGAAATAGCTTTAGGGCTAGCCTCGTGAGAGTCAGGCGGAGGTAGAGCACTGAATACCCGAGGGGGCGTCAAAGCTTACCAAAGGTTATCAAACTCCGAATGCCGCGCTGATGCTTCACGGGAGTCAGACTACACGAGATAAGTTGGGTGGTCAAAAGGGAAACAGCCCAGACCTGCAGCTAAGGTCCCAAAGTGCGTGTTAAGTGGAAAAGGATGTGGGATTTCGAAGACAACCAGGATGTTGGCTCAGAAGCAGCCACACATTCAAAGAGTGCGTAATAGCTCACTGGTCGAGAGGTCCTGCGCCGAAAATGTCCGGGGCTCAAACACGCCACCGAAGCTCAGGAATGTATTTATACATTGGTAGAGGAGCATTGTCAGTGCATCGAAGCTGTACCGGTAAGGAGCAGTGGAGCGCTGAGAAGAGAGAATGCCGGAATGAGTAGCGAGAAAGAGGTGAGAATCCTCTTGGCCGAATATCCAAGGATTCCGGGGTAAAGCTGATCTGCCCCGGGTAAGTCGGGACCTAAGGCGAGGCAGAAATGCGTAGCCGATGGACAGCAGGTGGAGATTCCTGCACTGCCATATATCAGAAATGTGGGGACGCATCAGGAAAGTGTGGGCCGGGAAAGGAAAGACCGGTGCAAGCGGAGGAGGGGACATGCAGGCAAATCCGCATGTCAACCCAAGAGCGTTATGCGGAGCGAAGAATAGTAGCGAAGCACACGGACAGGGTGCCGAGAAAAGCCGCTATCGTGTATATGGTACCCGTACCGTAAACCGACACAGGTGGATGAGGAGAGAATCCTAAGGCCGGCGGGAGAAGCATTGTTAAGGAACTCGGCAAAATGGCCCCGTAACTTAGGGATAAGGGGTGCCACAGTGATGTGGCCGCAGAGAATAGGCTCAAGCAACTGTTTAGCAAAAACACAGGTCTATGCGAAACCGAGAGGTGAGGTATATGGGCTGACGCCTGCCCGGTGCTGGAAGGTTAAGAGGAGAGGTCAGGAAACGAAGCCTTGAATTGAAGCCCCAGTAAACGGCGGCCGTAACTATAACGGTCCTAAGGTAGCGAAATTCCTTGTCGGGTAAGTTCCGACCCGCACGAAAGGCGTAATGATTTGAGCGCTGTCTCGACAATGCACCCGGTGAAATTGAAGTACCAGTGAAGATGCTGGTTACCCGCGCCAGGACGGAAAGACCCCATGGAGCTTTACTCCAGCTTGATACTGGGATCCGGTGTCCAATGTACAGGATAGGTGGGAGGCTGAGAGCCATGAACGCAAGTTTATGGGGAGCCGCTGTTGGGATACCACCCTTTGGGTACTGGATTTCTAACCTGCGCCCGTGACCCGGGCGGGGGACAATGTCTGGCGGGGAGTTTGACTGGGGCGGTCGCCTCCGAAAGGGTATCGGAGGCGCTCAAAGGTTCACTCAGAATGGTCGGAAACCATTCGGAGAGCGCAAAGGCAGAAGTGAGCCTGACTGTGACACCGACGGGTGGAACAGGTACGAAAGTAGGACTTAGTGATCCGGTGGTATAAAGTGGGATTGCCATCGCTCAACGGATAAAAGCTACCCTGGGGATAACAGGCTGATCACTCCCAAGAGTTCACATCGACGGAGTGGTTTGGCACCTCGATGTCGGCTCATCGCATCCTGGGGCTGTAGCAGGTCCCAAGGGTTGGGCTGTTCGCCCATTAAAGCGGTACGCGAGCTGGGTTCAGAACGTCGTGAGACAGTTCGGTCCCTATCCGGCGCGGGCGGAGGATATCAGAGAGGAGCTGTCCTTAGTACGAGAGGACCGGGATGGACGGACCGCTGGTGCATCTGTTGGATACCAGATCCATGGCAGAGTAGCCAAGTCCGGCAGGGATAAACGCTGAAGGCATCTAAGCGTGAAGCCCCCCTCAGGATGAGATATCCCATTCTATAAGAATGTAAGACCCCTTAGAGACTATGAGGTAGATAGGGCATGGGTGTAAGTGCAGAGATGCACTGAGCTGAATGTCACTAATAGGTCGAGGGCTTATCCGGGAAGGCACAGGAAAGAGATACAAAAGGATGAAGATAGTTTTCAGTATTCGGTTTTGAGGGAACACTAACAGATATGGCCTAGTGGCTCAGTTGGTTAGAGCGCCGCCCTGTCACGGCGGAGGTCACGGGTTCGAGTCCCGTCTGGGTCGTTGATTCTTTATGAATCGCGATAATAAACTTTTGTTTGTTTGGGATCTTAGCTCAGCTGGGAGAGCATCTGCCTTACAAGCAGAGGGTCACAGGTTCGAGCCCTGTAGGTCCCATTTTTAATTCAATATTGCGTATTATAAATACGCCGATGTGGCTCAATTGGCAGAGCAGCTGATTTGTAATCAGCAGGTTATCGGTTCGAGTCCGATCATCGGCTTTTATGGATGGATTCCCGAGTGGCCAAAGGGGACAGACTGTAAATCTGCTGCAAATTGCTTCGGTGGTTCGAATCCACCTCCATCCATTAAATAAATAACGCGGGGTGGAGCAGTCTGGAAGCTCGTCGGGCTCATAACCCGAAGGTCATAGGTTCAAATCCTGTCCCCGCTACTCAATGCCCAGATAGCTCAGTCGGTAGAGCAGAGGACTGAAAATCCTCGTGTCACTGGTTCGATTCCGGTTCTGGGCATTTTTTGTTGCTTAAAAATAATCTAAAAAAGACACGGATTTCCGTGTTTTTTTTTATAATGTATGCTAAAATAACTATGTATGGTTATGTGAAACAGAGGGGAACTCAAAATGAAAAAGGATAATAAGTGTAAACGAATATCCGCACTTATCATAATCGTAATAATGGGCATATTAATGCTCGTATATTTTACATTTTGTTATATTTTCCAAACACACTATTTCTTTCATACAACAATTGATTATATTGAGAGCAGCGTACAGACAGTTGATACAGTATCGGATATTTTAAAGGATGAATTTCAGAAATATTCACTTCATGTAATTGGAAGGGAAGATACAGAAGTGACGATTTCGGCAGAAGATGTTTCTTTAAAGGTAGATACGCAGGATGCATTGCAGGAAATTATGGACAGTCAGAATGCATGGCTTTGGCCTGTGTCAATCTGGAAAGAATATTCCTATGATTTGGAGCATATTGGACAGTATGAGGAAGATGCATTAGAGCAGATAATAGATACTATTCCATTTATGCAGCGGGATTATATGAAGGCTCCACAAAATGCATATATTGGTGACTTTCAGGAATCAACGGGTCAATATGAACTTGTGAAAGCTTATCCGGGAACATATCTGAGGAAGGGAAAGGTATGTGACTCTATAAAACTTGCGTTAGAAAATATGGACACGGAACTGAATCTTGAGGAAGCAGGCTGTTACATTGAGCCGTCCATAACAAGTGAAGATAAAGAACTGCTGCGTTTATGGACAGAGATAAATAAACAGGTCTCAGCTCGGATTACATATCAATTTGGTGAGAAAGAAGAGGTAGTAGACGCAAGCCTTATTCATAATTGGCTGTTTACGATTAATCATGCTGTTTATATAAGAGAAGATGAGGTAAAGGCTTATGTGAAAGAGCTTGCCAGGTCTTATGATACAGCTTATCGAAAACATGCTTTTACGACAGCAGAAGGTAAGGATATTACAATAGACAGTGGATTTTATGGCTGGCGAATGAACCGGTCAGAGGAAACGGAAGAGCTGATAAATTTAGTTAAACAGGGAGCTGTTGTAGAGAGAGAACCTGTCTATATTCAGACAGCGGCAAGTCACGGAGAACGGGATTATGGCGACACGTATGTTGAAATAAATTTATCAAAACAGCATTTATATTTCTGGGAAAAAGGAAACATAATAATAGAAAGCGATTTTGTAAGTGGAAATATGGTAAAGGGAATGGCAACGCCAGGGGGCATATTCCCGATAACCTATAAAGAAAGGAATGCAGTTTTAAAGGGAACAAATTATAGAACCCCAGTATCTTATTGGATGCCTTTTAATGGGGGAATTGGTATGCATGATGCTCCTTGGAGAAAACAGTTTGGTGGTACGATTTATGAAACAAATGGTTCACATGGTTGTATCAACCTTCCTGTGGATGTAGCACGGGAAATTTATGAACATGTGGCAGCGGGAATGCCGGTTATATGCTATTATGAATAGTGTGAAAAAACTATAAACAGAAGTTTTGGTATATAACAGCGTTGTGTCTATGCAAGACATCTGAGGTAAAGCTACGTAGATTACCGAAAGCTTGCAGGTTATAGAAAGGCTTGGTGATAAACATGTACGAAAGTGAATTAAGACAGTATGCAGATGATATTTTAAATTCTGATAATTTCCAGAAAATCAAAGAGCATATTCAGCATGGAAATATGACAGTCAATGAGCATTGTATTAATGTTGCCAAGACAAGTTTGAGAATTAGAGACAAACTTCATATTAAATGCAATAAAAGAGATCTGATCAGAGGTGCATTGCTTCATGATTATTTTCTGTATGACTGGCATTTTAAAGATTTAAAAAATCCGCATAAACTGCATGGCTTTTATCATCCTTCAAGGGCACTACACAATGCTCAGAAAGAATACACATTGACAAAACGTCAGGAGGATATTATCAAAAAGCATATGTGGCCATTAACTGTTGTTCCGCCTATGTGCAGAGAAGCATGGATTGTAACAGCAGCAGATAAATATTGTTCTTTTATGGAAACGGTACATTTGCATAAGGGAAAGATAAAAATAAGAAAAGGTATTTTAAAAATACAAAGTATATAAATTTAAGGAGGATACGACAATAGATAAGAGTAGGGGTTACGCGAATAATAAAGCGTATAATGAAAGGAAATATAAATTTATGAGAAAGACCAAAATTGTTTGTACAATAGGACCCGCTTCTGAAAGCGCAGAAAAGCTGGAAGAGCTTATGCTTGCAGGTATGAATGTGGCACGTTTCAATTTTTCACACGGTGATTATGAGGAACATAGAGCCAAATTTGAAAGAACTGTACAGATAGCAGAGAAATTAGGTCTTCCTGTTGCTACAATGATGGATACTAAGGGACCTGAAATCCGCCTGAGAGATTTTGAGGGTGGTAAAGTGTACCTTGAGACAGGAACAATCTTTGCCCTTACTACAGAAGAAATAATGGGAACTGCTCAGAGAGCTACCATTACGTATAAGAATTTAAAAGATGATGTCAGCATTGGAAAGAAGATCTTAATTGATGATGGTCTGATTGCTATGGAAGTAGTCGATATTACAGATACGGATATTATCTGTCAGGTTATCAATGGTGGATATGTATCCAATCATAAGGGTATTAATGTACCCGGTGTTGTATTGACGATGCCTTACATTAGTGATGTAGACAGAGAAGATATTCTTTTCGGTGTAAAGATGGGATATGATTATATTGCTGCTTCTTTTGTAAGAAATAAAGAAGATGTAGAACAGGTTCGCCAGTTGATCAGAGAAAATGGCGGTAACATGAAGATTATATCCAAGATTGAAAATACACAGGGACTGGAGAATCTGGAAGAGATTATGGAAGCATCAGACGGTATTATGGTTGCAAGAGGTGACATGGGCGTAGAAGTTGCCATGGAAGAAGTTCCTGTATTCCAGAAGAGAATGATTAAAAAGGCTCTGGTGCAGGGTAAAATTGTTATTACTGCAACACAGATGCTGGATTCCATGATTAAGAATCCAAGACCTACCCGTGCTGAGGTAACAGACGTTGCCAATGCAATTTATGATGGTACTTCTGCAATTATGCTCAGTGGTGAAAGTGCTGCGGGTGCTTATCCGGTAGAAGCTGTTAAAACAATGGCAAGAATTGCAGAAAGAGCAGAAAAGGATATTGATTATATATCACGTTTCTCCAGAAGAAATGATGATGTAAAGGAAGATGTGACAACAGCAATCTCTCATGCATGCTGTACAACAGCAATTGATCTGGAAGCAGCGGCAATTATTACCGTTACAATGTCAGGCTTTACTGCAAGTATGGTAGCAAGATATCAGCCTGCATGCCCTGTAATTGGATGTACTGTGGATAAGAAGGTGTTCCGTCAGCTGGGGCTTGTATGGGGTGTACAGCCACTTCTGATTAACAGAGAAGACAGTGCAGAGAAATTATTTGATTCTGCTGTTGAAGCAAGCAAAAAGGCAGGATTCGTTCAGACAGGAGACAGAGTAGTCTTAACAGCAGGTGTTCCTCTTGGTATCTCCGGTAAAACAAATATGCTGAGAGTTGTAGATGTTGAATAACAATTGTAACAACTAAGATTCATACAGCTTGTGAAAGAAGATTCTTATTTACAGATATAAACTGTATGGCTGGACATCAACATGAGCAAAATGAGCTGTAAAATAGCAATTTTGCTCATGTTGTCTAAATAGTTACAGCGAATTTGTAAATAGAACGCTATTGCATAAAAATACGAAAGGTATACTTAACTGGTATGGGTAAAATATATTGTATTATAGGCAAAAGTTCATCAGGGAAAGACACAATATATAAGAAGCTGATACAAGATAAGGATTTGAATCTGCATCATATTGTACCCTATACGACCCGGCCGATCCGAGAAGGAGAAAAGGAAGGGATAGAATATCATTTTACAGATGAAGCTACACTACAAAAATACCGGGATCATAATAAGCTGGTAGAATGCAGAGCATATCAGACAATATATGGAATATGGTATTATTATACAGTAAAGGATGATCAGATTGACCTTTCAAAATATAGTTATCTGATTCCTGGAGTATTGCGGTCGTATTGTATGACAAGAGATTATTTTGGAGCAGACAAGGTATTGCCTATTTATGTAGAGGTAGAGGATGGGGAGCGTCTAACGAGAGCTTTGCAGCGAGAGAAAAGCCAGAGCGTTCCTAAATACGAGGAAATGTGTCGGAGATTTCTTACAGACAGTCAGGATTTTTCAAAAGAAAAACTGGAAGAGGCAGGAATCAGCCGGGCATTTTATAATAATGAATTAGATTCCTGTATACAGGAAATCAAACAATATATTCAAGAAAATGATCGGTTATAATTTTAGTGGATAACGGATTATAAAAGGGGTGATATCGTGGATATCAAAGTAAACCAGGTAGAACAGACAGTTCAGACACAGCAGCAGTCCAATGTACAGCAAACAGATGATACATTTCGTTTCATGCTGGCAAGTAATATAGAAGAAGCCGGGCTGGCGGACAGATTGAACTTGATGATGGAAGAGATCGTAATGCAGGGTGATAAGATCACTAAGCGCATGGATGTAAAGGATATGCGCCGGTATCGCGCCCTGATCAAGGATTTCATGAATGAAATTGTGAATCGTTCTCACAAATTTTCAAGAGAAAATTTTCTGGATCGTCGTGGAAGACATAGAGTATATGGTATTGTCAGACTGGTAGATGGGAAGCTGGATGAGCTTGCTCAGGAGTTAATGAAGGAAGAAAAGGACGAGATTGCGATTCTTGCCAAGGTAGGAGAGATACGCGGCTTACTGTTGGATATTTTTACATAAAATGGCAGAGAGGCTTCTTGTCTGGGTTTGAATAGCTAAGAAATAGGAAAGAATAGAGGCTTGGGGTAGATATGTCACAGGAGCAGCAAGTGTTTGGTTGGGAATCTGTCATTGGACAGAATCAATTAACAGACAATCTGCAAAATGCATTAAAATTTAATAAGATATCTCATGCCTATATGATTCAGGGTGAGAAATTATCAGGTAAAAGAATGATTGCAGATATTTTTGCAAGAGCTCTACAGTGTGAAAGCGAGGGAGAGCGTCCCTGTAATCAGTGTCGTTCCTGTAAGCAGGCAATGAATGGGAATCATCCTGATATTATATACGTGGAACACGATAAACCAAATGTAATCAGTGTGGATAATATCAGAACCCAGATTAATGGCGATATTGCAATCAAGCCGTATAGTGGTCCGCATAAGATCTATATTATGGATGAGGCGGAAAAGATGAATACGCAGGCACAGAATGCCTTGTTAAAAACACTGGAAGAACCACCAGAGTATGCTGTAATCTTATTGCTTACTACAAATGTGGAGTCCATGCTGCCTACTATATTAAGTCGATGTGTTGTGCTTGACACAAAACCGGTGGCAGATGATAAGATAAAGAAATATCTCATGGAAAAGGTGGAAATACCGGATTACAGAGCCGGTATCTGTGCGTCTTTTGCCAGAGGAAATGTAGGGAAAGCAGTGATGCTTGCCTCGAATGAGGACTTTGACCATTTAAAGTTGGAAGTTCTGGGAATTATGAAAAATGTAGCCAATCTGGAAGTAAACCAGATGGCAGCAGCAGTAAAGAAAATAAATGAGGAAAAATATGACATGAACGATTACCTGGATCTGTGTTTTATCTGGTATCGTGATGTGTTATTATATAAAGCATGTGGTGAACAGAGTCCTTTGATTTTTAAGGAGGACAGGTTGGATATCAGAAGAATAGCAGCCAGTTGTTCTTATGAAGGAATTGATCGGATTATACATGCGATAGAGCAGGCAAGGAATCGTCTGAAGTCAAATGTAAATGCTGATCTGACAATGGAGCTGTTATTTATGGAAATGAAAGCAGAAGCATAAAGTTTGTAGAGTGAGGTTAATAGATTATGGTAAAAGTAATTGGAGTAAGATTTAGAACTGCAGGTAAAATATATTTTTTTGATCCATTAAAATTTGATGTCAAAAGAGGAGATCATGTTATTGTAGAAACAGCCCGTGGAATCGAGTACGGTACAGTAGTAGGAGATCCTAAGGAAGTAGAGGATGATAAGGTCATTCAGCCTCTAAAGCCTGTACTTCGTGTAGCAACAGCCAGAGATACGGAACAGGAGAATGCAAATAAGCAGAAGGAAAGAGAAGCCTTTAAAATATGCTTGGAGAAAATTAAAAAACATAAGCTGGATATGAAGCTGATTGATGCAGAATATACTTTTGATAATAATAAAGTATTATTTTATTTTACTGCGGATGGAAGAATTGATTTCAGAGAACTGGTAAAGGATCTGGCTTCTGTATTTAAAACACGTATTGAGCTTCGCCAGATCGGTGTCAGAGATGAGACCAAGATCATGGGAGGTATTGGAATCTGTGGCAGAACGTTATGCTGTCATGCACATTTATCAGAATTTGTACCCGTATCTATTAAAATGGCAAAGGAGCAGAATCTGTCATTGAATCCTACCAAGATCTCAGGTATGTGTGGCAGATTGATGTGTTGTCTCAAGCATGAGGAAGAGACATATGAATATCTGAATAGAAAGCTTCCAAATGTTGGCGATTACGTAACAACAGATGATGGATTAAAGGGTGAAGTACATAGTGTGAATGTATTACGCCAGCTTGTAAAAGTTCTGATTGAAAATAATGATGAAAAGGAAATTCGTGAGTACAAGGTAGAACAGCTTCGCTTTAAGAAAAGACATCGCAAAGAAAAGCAGGATGATGTAACAGATGCAGAGTTAAAAGAGCTTGAAAAGCTTGAAAAGCAGGAGGGAAGGTCTAAGCTGGATGACAATTAAGCTGAAGGAACATGAAAGGATTGATAATCTGGAGAGAAATGGTTATCAGATCATTCAGGATTCAGACAAGTTCTGTTTTGGAATGGATGCAGTGCTTCTATCCGGCTTTGCTAAAGTGAAATCAGGTGGTAAAGTGCTGGATCTTGGAACCGGAACGGGAATTATTCCAATTCTGATGGAGGCAAAGACGCAGGGAGAACATTTTACCGGACTTGAAATACAGGAAGAAAGTGCGGATATGGCAAGGCGCAGTGTCCTTTTAAATCATCTGGAAAATAAAATTGACATAGTATGTGGTGACATCAAAGAAGCAGATACACTTTTTCAGGCTGCTTCTTTTGACGTTATAACCTGTAATCCTCCCTATATGATAGGGCAGCATGGAATTACCAATCCAGATGCTCCCAAAGCCATTGCCAGACATGAGATTTTGTGTACATTAGAGGATGTAATACAGAAAGCTGCCATTTTATTAAAACCGGGTGGTAATTTCTATATGGTTCACAGACCATTCAGATTGGCGGAGATCATATCTGTGATGGTCAGATATAAATTGGAACCCAAGCGTATGAGACTTGTCTATCCATATGTGGATAAAGAGCCTAATATGGTATTAATAGAGGGGTGTCGTGGCGGTAAATCACGTATGACAGTGGAAAAACCCTTAATTGTGTATAAAGAACTGGGAAAATATACAGATGAAATATATGAAGTATACGGATATTAGTGTGAAAAATAATAAAAAATACAAAACTGTGATGTGTATATTAGCTGTGATTGGGGTAATGTTTGGTTGTGGAGATACCAGCCAACAGACATTGGCAGAGATACACAGTACAGAAAGTCCGCAGAATGTGGAGACATTAGGACAGGAGAATTTAGGGGCTGTAAGCGCGGAAACCGAACAGGAGAGCCAAAATAGTGTAGGCACGCAAGCGTCAGGACAGAATGTTGCAGGTGCAGAGACATCATTACAGGAGAGCCAGAATACTGTAAATGCCCAAGGGAATCAGGATGTTGAAGGTACAAATGCAGAAGTACAGAGCGTAGAACAGGAGCGAAAAGAGCCTGTAAAGGTAAAGGGTATCTATGTCAGTGGTCCAATAGCGGGAAATGCGAGAATGGATGAACTTATTGAGTTAGTAGATACCACAGAGCTGAATGCCATGGTCATAGATATTAAAAATGATGATGGCAGGGTTACGTATAAGATGGACCCCGATACACTTGTTTCCCAAATAGGTGCAAGCATCAATTATGTATCAGATATGAAAGAACTTGTACAGCGCTGTAAGGAGAAGAATATCTATCTGATTGCAAGAGTGGTGGCTTTTAAAGATCCTTATCTGGCGCAGCAAAGACCTGAATTGGCGGTAAGGAAAAAAAATGGAGATATTTTCTATGATAAATCCGGGCTGGCGTGGGTGAATCCCTATAATAGGGAAGTATGGGATTATCTGGTAGAGATTGGGACACAGGCTGCAGAGGCAGGCTTTGACGAGGTGCAATTTGATTATATACGTTTCTCTACGGATCTCAAGACAGATAAAATGGACTTTGGCCCAGCGGCAGAGGAACAGAGTAAAACGGATGTTATTACAGAATTCACACAGTACGCTTATGATAAATTATCACCAGAGGGCGTATATGTGTCAGCGGATGTATATGGAACAATTATTGACAGCAAAATAGACCAGGACATAGTTGGTCAGAATTTTGTAGATATGGCATCCCACCTGGATTATATATGTCCTATGGTATATCCGTCACATTATGCGAATGGAGTATATGGAATCCCCATTCCGGATGCACAGCCCTATGACACGGTAAAAGCGGCTATGCAGGCAGCAGCAAAACAACTGGAAAAGATACCAGAGGAGAACAGGGCAGCAGGGCGTGTCTGGATTCAGAGCTTTACGGCAAGCTGGGTTGAAGGTCATATCAGTTATGGTCCCAAACAGATCAGGGATCAGATACAGGGTTCACATGATGCAGGATTTGATGAATGGATTCTGTGGAATGCAGCGGTGAAATATAAGAAAGATGCATTTCTGACTGAGGATGAAGCAAGAGCACAACAGGAAGAATGGGACAGTGAAATGAGTGAAGCTATAGAAACGGCTATAGAAACGACGCAGGCAGTGGAAGAAGAAGCGGAAACAGGAGGAACAGATGGCAGGTAAATTGTATTTGTGTGCTACGCCTATAGGAAATTTGCAGGATATGACGCCAAGAGTCATAGAGACTCTTCAGGCAGTAGATTTGATAGCAGCAGAAGATACCAGAAACAGTATGAAACTCATGAATCATTTTGAGATTCATACACCTATGACAAGCTATCATGAATATAATAAGATAGAAAAAGCAAAATATCTCATAGAGCAGCTTCAGGAAGGTAAAAATATCGCATTGATCACAGATGCGGGAACACCTGCAATCTCTGATCCCGGGGAAGTGCTGGTGGCAATGTGCCATGAGGCAGGCATTGTGGTAACTTCTTTGCCGGGACCGGCAGCATGTATTACAGCACTGACATTATCAGGGCTGAGTACGAGAAGATTCTGTTTTGAAGGTTTTCTGCCACCGGATAAGAAGGAAAAGAAAGCGATTCTGGAGGATCTACAGAAGGAATCCCGTACCATTATTTTATATGAAGCACCACATCATCTGATTAGGACACTGGAAGAACTATATAATGCACTAGGAAACCGTCGTATTACCTTATGCCGGGAGCTTACCAAGAAGTTTGAGACAATACTGCCTACGACATTGGAAAATGCTCTGGATATGTATCAATCAGAGGAACCAAGAGGTGAATATGTGCTTGTTCTGGAGGGTAAGAGCCTGGAGGAGTTTCAAAAAGAGCAGGAACAAAACTGGCAGGAGATGTCTATAGAGGAGCACATGGAAATCTATGAGAAACAGGGAATTGACCATAAAGAGGCTATGAAACTTGTCGCAAAGGACAGGGGAGTTTCCAAGAGGGATGTATATCAATATCTGTTAAAAACTGTTGACAAATAGTATGGGTGATAATATACTCCTATTGTTAAAGGTAAGAAACATATACTCCATATGTGGAAAAAGGAGATGAAAGAATGGAAAGAGTATTTGAAATTATCGAAGATCAGTTACATTTGACCGGCGTAGAAATCACGGAAGATTCATCATTTAAGGATGATTTGGGTGCAGACTCCATAGATTTAGTAGAATTAGTAATGGCATTCGAAGAAGAATTCGGTGTAGAAGTATCTTATGAAGAATTAGAGAAGAAAGTCAAGACTGTTGGTGATGCAATCGAATTTTTAAGAGAACAGGGTGCAGACATTTAATTATTATATGTATAGCATAATTTGAGAATAACAAAATTGAAAGAGGCTCTCAGGGAGTCTCTTTTTGTATGAAAAAACAATTCCATGGGTATAGACGCCTAAAACAGGGCATAAAGTAAAATAGAAATAAAATTAAGGAATCAGTCCTATGATGAATTATTTATGGGGAGGTATGCTGTTGACAGGTATTGTATATGGCGTACTTACCGGTAATGTTAAGGATATTACAGATGCCGTGCTAGCATCATCGAGAGAGGCGGTCACGCTATGTTTTACCATGTTTGGAATTGTGGCATTCTGGTCAGGACTTATGGAAGTGGCAGTGGATGCGGGAATCATGAAAGGAATGACTAAGCTGCTAAAGCCGGTCATGGGCTTCCTTTTTCCAAAAATACCGAAAGAGCATCCGGCTCTGACCTCTATATCGGCTAATTTTGTGGCAAATATTCTGGGGCTTGGCTGGGCGGCAACTCCGGCGGGACTTCGGGCAATGTCAGAGCTTGCACATCTGGAAGAAGAACGGGGAAAGCTGACAGACGTAGCCAGTGATGAGATGTGTACCTTTCTGGTCATCAATATATCTTCGCTGCAATTAATACCGGTTAATATTATTGCATATCGTAGTCAGTATGGGAGCGTAAATCCTGCCGGGATCATTGCACCTGCAATTCTGGCAACTCTGACAGGTACGCTTGTGGCAGTATTTTTCTGCAAGTGGAAGACCAAAGCTGTGAAACATCAATTTTGCGCGTGTAAAACTCGTGATTTTCATGCATAATCTGCATGAAAACACTTTGCGGAATACTACCTGTGTACAGTAACGAATAGTTGCATTAATTTATAAAAAAGAAATAGCAAAACCTTTATAAGTAAAAAAGAATATGATAAAATAATACGATTCCTGAGGTATGAACAGGAGACGAAAGGCAAAAGATATTACATGAAGAACATAAAGAGAAAATTGTGGATACTGGCCATTATCCTGTGTGGATATATGGGCTTTGGAATAAAGGCATACGCGGCTGATGAGCAGTGGTTTGCACAGCAGGTAGAGAAGCTTGCGAAGGAAGGCAATGTCTATATTGTAGCACAGGATGGAACTGGAGACTTTCTGACGATTCAGGAAGGGGTAAATGCAGTAAAATCCGGGGATACCCTGATTATCTACCCTGGTATATATGAAGAAAATGTTGAGATCATGGCAAAGACGGTAAATCTTCTGGGAGTTGACCGTGACAGTTGTATATTACAGTATGATACAGTCAACTATGGAAAAGTACCTCTTACAGTTGCTGCTGGTCAGATTAGTAATATTACAATAAAAGGATACAAGAACGCAGATAAGGGAATGTTTTTACCTGTAATATCCGTTCAGGAAGATTCTTTTGACGAGGATTCCCAGGAACTGCTCAGACAGTCAGCATATTCCGGTTATGCAGTACATGTTGACCAAAATTATCTGTATGGAAAAGAATTGTCTTTTGAAAAATGCCGTATAGAGTCCTATAACAGTTATTGTATGGGAATCGGCAGCAGAGGAGAAAGTACGATTACCGTAACAGAATGTGAGCTGCTGGCAGCAGGAGATGGAGGATGCATCTATCTGCATGATGTGGGTACATTAGATGTAGGAGGAAGTTCTACGATGATTTTTCGTAATTCCATGCTGCAGAGTAGTCTGTGTCCTTATATTATGACAATACATGCACTGCATACAGAGAATCAGATGTATCTTACATTCCAGAACGTGAAAGTATATGGCGTAGCATATGAAGATAATGGTGGATATTCCTTCACCAATATGAATACCGGACTTGGTGTAGAACCGCAGATGATGCATGTACTGTCCAATGAGGAGACGGTGGCATATATGGAAAGAAACAAGCAGGCAGCACCATTATTACAGGAAGGTATCACGTATATTGCAACACAGAAAGGTGTAAAGGAGATTGTACCAAAGAAGCGGTATGTATTTAATGTATACAATGTAGATGGTATGCCGGGAGATGGCTGGTGTGGACTTAGTAACACCTGGCTTACTCCTGACAGCTTTGGAAATACACTGCAGGATATGAATGCGATATACCAGCCTTCTATTACTGGGCAAGAGCCTGTTTTAGCTGATGTACTTCTTTATAATAATCATAACGGCTGATATTCAGAACCTGACCTGTCTCCAGCGTCAACGTCCGTTTGTCGTATTCTGTGATGTAATCGGTATTGACCAGATAGGATTTGTGGATTCTTGCAAAATGATGGTCTTTTTGCTGCAGGAGCTGTTCTACTTCATCCAGTTTGTAATAAAAAGAGTCACACCCATTGGTAGTGACCATATGTATTTTACGGCCTTCAGAATTAAAATACAGAATGTCATCAAGCATAACAGTGGCATATTCCGGTCTGTGATAGTAAGTAAAGGAGCTGGTATCAGATATCAGAAGCTGATAGGTTCTGGTTAAATAAGACCATAACTGGCTGCTGCGGCATTGCAATGAATAAATAGGCTGCAAGAGCAGATTATCTTCAAATTGTATGTAATCTGTTTTCTCTGTGACAACGGATATCAGCTTGTGATTTTTCTGCTTCAGGGAAAGGGCAGCCTGGCGTAAACGTCCATTTTCACCATGTATATCAAACAGCAGAATGTCCGGACAGAAGGTATCGCGGGTTTTATCCATAAGATCATCTGAATCGGAACAGACGAGGATATCATGGGGAATGTTATGTTGTTCAAAGGATTCTGTAATTTCCTGAAGAATAGAATTCCTTACTTTTGTCCGGTTGATGCAGAGAGCGATTTTTATCATGGTATTTTACCTGCCTTTCGTAATCTATGGCAGAGTATACACAAGAAGAAAACAGGAATAAAGTACTATTATGAATCTTTTAAAATAAGATTATGTTTTGTTTATGAACAGGAGGAATTATAAAATGAATCTATATGATATTATAGGTCCGGTCATGGTAGGACCTTCCAGTTCCCATACGGCGGGAGCTGTGAAAATAGGCTATGTATCCCGCAAGCTGATGGCACAGCCTATTGTAAAAGCACAGATTCTGTTATATGGTTCTTTCCTTGCGACAGGAAAAGGCCATGGTACACAGATCGCTATCGTGGCAGGTCTGCTTGGCATGAAGACAGATGATTGCAGAATTCCTGACAGCTTCCGACTTGCTAAGGAAACTGGAATGGAGATAAGCTTTGGAGAAGCGGAACTAAAGGATGCACACCCGAATTCAGCACAGCTGATCTTAACTGGAGCAGATGGAAGACAACTGGAGATCGTGGGAGAGTCTATCGGTGGTTCACGTATTAATATTGCCAGTATAGACGGGTTGTCTGCGAACTTCTCAGGTGACTATCCGACACTGATCGTTCATAATCTGGATCAGCCGGGACATGTGGCAGAAGTTACCAGCATGTTATCCCATAAATCCGTTAATATAGCGACAATGCAGCTGTACAGGGCTGGGCGCGGTGGACATGCTGTCATGGTCATTGAGTGTGACCAGGAAGTGCCAAAGGAGTCTATCCAGTGGCTTGCACATCTGGAGGGTATTGAGAAAGTCACTTATTATAGTCTGGAGGAGAAGTAATGGCTTTTGCATATTTAAAGGAGATTATAGAAGCTGCCGAAAAGGAGAACAAACCATTCTGGCAGATTGTTATAGAAGATGATATGAGGGAGCGAAATGTCAGCTATGAGCAGTCCTTCGAGACTATGAGGGGTATGTATCAGGCTATGAAGGAAGCAGATGCGGCATATGACCCTAAACTTCGCTCTGCCAGCGGCATGGTAGGCGGCGATGGAGAGAAGCTGGAAGAGTTTCATAAGAAAAAGAATCGTCTGATAGGAGATTTCCTGACAGAAGTTATGGAGAAGGCAGTAAAAATGGGAGAGTCCAATGCCTGTATGAAAAGAATTGTTGCTGCACCTACAGCTGGCTCCTGTGGTGTTATTCCGGCTGTTCTTCTCACATATGAGAAGCAGAAGAATGTATCAGAGGACAAGCTGGTGGAGGCGCTTTTTGTGGCAGCAGGAATCGGTGAAGTAATAGCAGCCAGTGCGTCCATTGCAGGGGCAGAGGGCGGATGTCAGGCTGAGATAGGTTCTGCCAGTGCCATGGCGGCAGGAGCAGTGGCATATCTGGAAGGCGGCAAAGAACAGGAAATTGTACATGCGGCGGCATTGGCTCTCAAAAACATGCTGGGTCTGACCTGTGATCCCGTGGCAGGACTGGTGGAAGTGCCCTGTGTAAAGAGAAATGTATCCGGTGCGGTAAATGCAGTGGTATCTTCGCAAATGGCGATAGCAGGCATAAAAAGTGCCATTGACCCGGATGAAGTCATTGATTCCATGAGAAGGATAGGTAAGTTAATACCTGCCTGTCTGAGAGAGACCGGTCAGGAAGGACTGGCAACGACACCTACGGCACAGGCGGTCGTAAAACATCTAAGAGAAAAGTAATCAAAAAGTAATTGTTCATGAGACAGATAAAAAAAGCATATAATGCACAAAGACAGAGTATCAGGATTTAAAATATGCAGTCACAGCTTATGCTTCAGATATCTGATATGATTATCCCGGCCCTGGTATTTTATATCATTGCCATGGGGCTTGCATCAAAGAGAGATATTTATCATTGCTTTATCAAAGGGGCTTCCAGTGGTATTAAGACGGTGGCGGAGATCGCCCCTACACTGATTGGACTGATGGTTGCAGTGGGTGTACTTCGGGCATCCGGCTTTCTGGAATATATTGGAGGACTGTTTGGCAGGTTTACGGGAGATTTTCCACAGGAATTGTTCAGCCTTTTTGTGGTGAAGATCATATCATCTTCTGCGGCAACAGGGCTGGCGCTGGATATCTTTAAGGAATATGGTACGGATTCTTATGCGGGGCTGGTTACTTCGCTGGCTCTTAGTTCTACAGAGACGGTATTTTATACAATGTCTGTGTATTATATGGCAGTAGGAGTGACGAAGACCCGCTGGACATTAGCAGGAGCTTTGCTTGCCACAGTGGCAGGATTGGGGATGAGTATGCTATTGGCCGGGTGGATGCTATAAGGAGGAAACAACAAAATGCAAAAGAATATGACAAAGGGGAACCCATTACCCATTATTCTGCAGTTTACGCTGCCTTTAATGATAGGTAATGTCTTTCAACAGATATACAATGCAGTAGACTCCATGATTGTTGGCCGGTTCGTTGGTGCAAATGCACTGGCGGCTGTAGGCTCAACCGGTACGATTATGTTCATGGTGCTCGGAGCGTCTACAGGACTCAGTACGGGATTTACGGTGCTGACTTCACAGAGATTCGGAATCAGTGATGAGAAGGGTACGAGACAGAGTGTTGCAAATGGTATTCTGCTCTCAATTCTGCTGATTATTGGAATGACATTGTTATCCCTGTTGTGTATGAAGAAGGTTCTGACCTTAATGAATACACCGGAGGATATTTTTGCGGATGCATATAGTTACATATCTGTAATCTGTATGGGTATTGTGGCAAGTGTAGCCTATAATTATTTTGCAGCCTGCCTAAGAGCCATAGGGAACAGTAAAGTACCTCTGGTAACACTGGTATTCTCAGCCTGTCTGAATGTCGTATTGGACCTGTTCTTTATCATTAAGATGAATATGGGTGTTGCAGGTGCGGCATGGGCAACGAATATCGCACAGGGCGTGTCTGCATTGCTGTGTGTACTCTATATTCTGAAGAAAGAACCGGTATTGTGCCCGGAAGTATCACAAATCAGATTTTATAAGGATGATACGCACAAGCAGCTGGCCGTAGGGATTCCTATGGCATTGCAATTCGCAATCACTGCTTCTGGAACAATGATCATGCAGGCTGCCATTAATCTGTTTGGTGCGACAGCGGTAGCTTCCTTCTCCGCTGCAAGTAAGATACAGAATATGCTGACGCAGGGTATGATGGCGATAGGACAGACTATGGCTACCTATTCCGGTCAGAACTATGGAGCGGGCGAGATTGAAAGAATTAAGAAGGGCGTCAGGTCCGCATTGATTATAGATGTAATTTATTCTGTACTGGCAGGACTTCTGGCATACTTTGGATTGTCTGTATTGCTGCGTTTCTTTTTTGAAGCGGGCACGGATATGACGCAGGTTATGTTCTATGCCAAAAGGTATACAGTACTTTGCATCCTGTTCTATATACCGCTTAGTGTAATATTTACATTCCGTAATGCCATGCAGGGATGCGGATATGGATTTCTGCCTATGATGGGTGGTGTGGTAGAGCTTGCTGCGAGACTGATCTGTGCGTTGATTTCCATGAAGATCATGAGCTACTCACTGGCTGTATTCTGTGATCCGGCGGCATGGCTGGCAGCAGGTATTTTTACCATGTTTGCATATTTGCATGTGATAAAACAGATCGAAAGGAATGCAAAAAATCGCACAAATTGATGACATTTTATTAAGAATAAGCTGTAAAAAAGGCGTAAACTAAAGGGTTGCGTCTTTTTTTGCTGTATTAAAGTGTAAAAGTGTGCGATAAATACGAGTTGCTAAATAAGTTTTTCTATTTATATAATAGCCATTGTGTAGTTATGAAACACAAAGGGTATGTAAGGTTACTGATTGGAAAGACGAAATGGAGGCATTAAGAATGGAACAGCTTTGTGGCAGTATGGCAATGATGGACAACGAAGGATTTATTCGTGTACTGGGGGATTTGATGGCGCAGAATAAGGGGTTTCAAATTATGATTACTGTGCCTTCCGATAAGAGCAGAGAGTGTGAAAAGAAAGCAGTAAAAGAAACACAGGAAGAAATATCATTGGAGAGAGACGTGACAGGAATGCTGCACAAGATAGGCGTTCCGGCACATATCAAAGGATATCAGTATTTGAGAGAAGCGATTATATACAGTGTAGAAGATCCTGAAATGCTGGGGGCAGTAACCAAGATTCTATATCCTGCCATAGCTAAGAGATCACATACAACATCCAGCAGGGTAGAAAGGGCAATCCGCCATGCCATAGAAGTAGCATGGAACAGAGGCTGTGAAGAGGTTCTGGAAGAAATATTTGGTTATACGATCAGCGTAGGGCGCGGTAAACCGACCAATTCAGAGTTTATTGCAATGCTTGCTGATAAGATAACATTAAAGAGAAAAATCCAAGTTCATTAAATTCGATAATAATTGCATAGGAAATGGTATAAATGATTAGCTATTCTTCTCATTTGTCGTTACAATAAGAGTATAAAAATGTATTTGTGTAACATAAAATGGGAGGGATAGCTATTTATGTATATCGCAGAAAACGGACAATATGCAAAGTTATATATTGAGGAATCGGCATACTCAGGGGTAAAGAAAATTGCATCAAAGGTGGCAGAAGATCTGAAAAAGGTAACAGATCATGAGTTCACGGTAGAATACGGACTACCTAAAGACACAGATAAAATAAATGCCATTGTAATTGCAACTCTGGGGAAAAGTGCCTATCTTGAAAGTATGGAGCAGGCTGGCAAGGTGGAGCTGTCAGCAATCCGCGGCAAAAGAGAAGTGTATGATTTCAGGGTATTGGAGCCTGCTAATGGAGAGAGCCACGCAACATTACTGATAGCAGGAAGTGATAAAAGAGGTACGATATATGGTCTTTTTCACCTTTCAGAAATAATCGGGGTATCACCCTGGGTATGGTTTGCTGATGTGATGCCTGCCCATAAAGATGTGATTACACTGACACAGGAGGATAATAAAACATCAAAGGAGCCTTCTGTAAAATACAGGGGATTTTTTATCAATGATGAGTGGCCCTCCTTTGGAAACTGGACATTTCGTCATTTTGGAGGCTTTACAGCCCAGATGTATGATAAGGTATTTGAATTACTGCTTCGGTTAAAAGGCAATTATCTGTGGCCGGCTATGTGGACCTCTTCCTTCAGTCTGGATGGACCAGGCTTTGACAATGCCAAGCTTGCAGATGAGTATGGAATTGTCATGAGTAATTCCCATCATGAGCCATGCCTGCGTCACAGTGAGGAGTGGGATCTGGTCAGAGGAGAGGATTCCATCTATGGAAATGCCTGGAATTATGACAGAAATAAAGAGGGCTTAACGAATTATTGGAGAGATGGACTAAAAAGAAACGGTAAACTGGAAAATATCATTACAATGGGTATGCGTGGTGAACGTGACAGTGAAATCCTGGGACACAGCGCAACATTAAAAGAAAATATTGATTACCTGAAAGAAGTCATTACAACGCAGAATCAGCTGATTAAGGAATGCGTAAATGAAGATCTGGATCAGGTGCCAAGAATGCTTGCCCTTTATAAAGAAGTAGAGGCATATTTCCATGGGGATGAGAATACCCAGGGATTAAAGGACTGGAAGGAGCTGGATGGTGTGACGTTCATGCTCTGTGAAGACAACTTCGGTAATATGCGTACTTTGCCCACCAAAGAGAATCGTGACCGTAAGGGCGGCTGGGGTATGTACTATCATTTTGATTATCATGGAGATCCTGTATCTTATGAGTGGGTCAACAGTACACATCTGTCTAAGGTATGGGAGCAGATGTGTGAAGCATATGATTATGGCATACGTGATATCTGGGTAGTCAATGTAGGTGACCTCAAGCCACAGGAGCTTCCGTTATCTTATTTCCTGGATCTGGCATATGATTTTGACAAATGGGGTACTTTGTCTCCCAATAAAACCGGAGAATATACAAAAGAGTGGATTTGTACACAGTTTGGTGCCTTTTTCAATGAAGAAGAGCAGGATAGGCTGTATCAGGTCATGGATGGGTATACCAGACTTAACAGTATCCGCAAACCGGAAGCGCTGTATGTGGACACCTATCATCCAGTGCATTATGGAGAAGCGCAGTGGTTATGGAACCAGAGTGAACGTATCATGCAGCTTGCAGATGAACTGGAACAGAAGCTTCTGGAGCGGTTGGAGAAAGAGACAGGAGATACACTGATACATATCAAAGATAAAAATGTGACATATGCGTCATTTTATGAACTGATCTATTATCCGGCAGTGGCTTCCATGAACCAGATACAGATGCAGTTATCCGGTGGCAGGAATCTTCTCTATGCAAAGCAGGGTCGTATAGAAGCCAATGAATATGCAGCAAAGATTGCAAAATGCATACAAAGAGAAAAAGAGTTACAGGAACAGTATCATAAAGTGGCAGAGGGAAAATGGGATGGCATGATGATGTCAGAGCATGTGGGCTTTGTTCACTGGAATGATGAAGAGTGTACATATCCTTTGCAGTGCTATGTCACACCTGCCAATAAGCCAAGAATGATTGTGTCGCCTACTTGTGAAGAAGAGTATACCATGGGGGGAGACTGGACCAGAAAGACGCTCTATCTGGAGGATTTTCTAAATCCCAAGTGCAGGGAAGTATCACTGGATATTGCCAATGGAGGACGGATTCCATTTACTTATACAGTAGAGTGTGATGCCAAGTGGCTGATTCTTTCCCAGAGAAAAGGCGAAGTTACGATAAAAGATCAACTGCTTCTGACCCTGGATAGAGAAGAACTTAGTGGAAAGAAAGAGATACAGACTGCACATTTGTGTATAAAAACTGATTTTGCCAGAGTAAATGTGGAAATCCAGGCATGTTATTTTAAAGATGACATATTACAGGATAAGCACTATGTACCACTTACAGAGTCTGTGGGACTTGCAATAGAGGCAGATGAATATGAAAGCAGCAAGGCTGCACAGGAAGGAGAATTTCAGGTACTGACACCCTATGGCAAGTATCATGCAGGAGTGAAGGCATATCCGGTAACTGCCAAGTATACACAGAATGCCCCTTCAGTTACCTACAAAATGACTTTGCCACAGGACGGTGAGTATGAGATTATTTTACAGACAGCACCCTTGAGTCCGGTTACAATAGAGAATCACCTGCGGATTGGGGTGCAGTGGAACGAAGAGCCTGTTGAGTATCCTGAGACAATAGGTAAAGATTATAAGGGTGGAGCACCTTCCTGTAAAGAATGGGGACAGGGCGTGCTGGATCAGATTCATAACCTGTCACTGCATAAGAATGGTAAAAAAGGCAGCAACACCATAACCATATATGCCTGTGATCCATTTGTATTAGAGCGAATTCTTGTAAAAAAAGCAGGAAAAGAGTGGAAAAAGGGATATCTGGGGATTATTCCCGATCTGTTTGGACAGGAGTAGGATGAAAATAGAAAAGAGGAAATCATGACAAAAAAGACATTATTTCTAAATGGATGGTATTTTACCAAACAGCCTCTTGGCAGTACTTTAGAAGATATCAAAGAAAGAAAAGAAGCTTTTCGGGCAGTGAATCTTCCCCATGACTGGCTGATTTATCAGGGTAAGGAGCTTTATGAAGACTCTACCGGCTGGTATCGTAAGGTCTTTTCCTGTGAAAAGCAGCAGGACTATCGGTATGAGATTTATTTTGAAGGTGTCTATATGGATACGACAGTGTATCTCAATGGACAGGTATTGGGTGAGTGGAAATATGGATATTCCAGTTTCTTCTTTGATATGACTCCTTTGCTACAGGAGGGAGACAATGAATTACTGGTAAGAGTCAATTATCAGGCGCCCAACAGCCGCTGGTATTCTGGTGCAGGTATCTATCGAAATGTATATCTGCGAAAACAGCCAAAGTGCCATTTTATCACAGACAGCCTGTATATCACTCCAGTGAAAAAGAGCGAAGATATGTGGCAGGTGGAAGTCAGTGCAGAATTGTCACAGGAATGTCTGAATCAGGAAAACAGTATACTTATGGTGCAGATATTGGACAGGGAAGGCACAGAAGTGAGCAAAGCAGAGCTGCCGTTTGAAAAGGCAGTCAATCAGGCAGATGGTATCGTAACTGCTCAAATTATGACACAAGTGTCAAATCCTGAACTTTGGAATCTGGAAGAACCATATCTGTATCATTGCAGACTTGTGCTCAAAGATGAAAATAAGGTACTGGATGAGACTAAGGAGCGTTTTGGTTTTCGTATTTTTACCTTTGATACAGATAAGGGCTTCTTCCTGAATGGTGTACACGTAAAACTCAATGGTGTATGTGAGCATCATGATTTTGGTGCATTGGGTGCGGTTTTCAACAAAGAGGCGATGAGAAGAAAACTGGAGATTCTGCGCAAAATGGGCGTGAACAGTATTCGCAGCACGCACAACATGCCCGCAATCGGTCTGTTAGAACTGGCTGATGAGATGGGATTTCTGATCATTGATGAAGCTTTTGACATGTGGGAGAGACCTAAGACCACTTATGATTATGCAAGATTCTTCCCACAGTGGTATCGTAAGGATGTCAGAAGCTGGGTCCGCCGCGACAGGAATCATCCATGCATTCTGTTCTGGAGTATTGGTAACGAAATCTATGATACACATGCCGATGCAAGAGGACAGGAACTGACCAGAAGCTTAATGGAAGAGACAAGAAAGCACGACCCTGCATACCATGCGCAGATTACGATAGGCTCTAATTATATGCCCTGGGAAAATGCGCAGAAATGTGCAGATATTGTAAAATATGCAGGCTATAATTACGGTGAGAAATATTACGACCAACACCACAGGGAACATCCGGACTGGTTCATGTATGGTTCAGAGACTGCTTCTACAGTACAGAGCAGGGGAGTATATCATTTCCCATATAAACAGTCTGTTCTGGCAGATGAGGATGAGCAGTGTTCCGCACTTGGCAACAGTACAACAAGCTGGGGCGCCAAGTCCTCTGAGATGTGTATTCTTACGGAGAGAGACCGGGAATTCTCCATGGGGCAGTTCTTATGGACTGGTTTTGACTATATAGGAGAACCGACACCATACCACACAAGAAATTCCTACTTTGGACAGATAGACACAGCAGGTTTTGAAAAGGACTCCTTTTTTCTATATCGCGGGGCATGGACGGATGCAAAGAAAGCTCCTTTTGTACATGTTTTTCCTTATTGGAATTTCAATCCGGGACAGCTGGTGGATGTAAGAGTGGCTTCCAATGGAACATTTGTGGAGCTGCTGTTAAATGGCAAATCCATAGGAGAATATCAGATTGACCATGAGAAAGGCACTGTCCTTACCGGTAACTGGCAGGTTCCCTATGAGCCTGGAGAGCTGACAGCTATAGCTTATGACGAGAATCATCAGGAGATAGCCAGAGAATCCAGACATTCTTATGGAGAGCCGGTAAAGCTTGTCATGGAGTTGTATCAACCTGAAAAAGAGTTCACAGCAGGTAATTATGATCTTGCCTATGTGACAATATCTGCTGTAGATGCACAGGGATATCCTGTAGAGGATGCAAATCAGTATGTGGAAGTCTCTGTAAAAGGAGCCGGCTGGCTGACAGGACTGGATAATGGAGATAGTACGGATACGGATGAATATAAGGGATATTGCAGACGTATGTTCAACGGTAAGCTTCTGGCAATTGTAGCAATTGGGGAACATAAGGGCAGTATACAGGTTAAGGCAGCGGCTGGAGGATTACAGCCTGCCGAGCTTACCATTGTGGTATCAAAGGAAATCAGCATAGAGGGTACTTCCTTTATTCCAGAAGTATTTGCAAATAAAAGTGGGAAGGATGCTCCTGCCTGGGTTCGTAGAATCGAATTGACAGCAAATGATGGAAATGTCTTTTCACCGGACAAAAAGCAGCTTAGTGTCACTGCAAGAATAGAACCACAAGAGGCAATGAACTGGATAAAACCGGAGGATTTGATCTGGAAAACCGTAAATGATGCGGGAATTGAAAGTCCACTGGCAAAAGTGACAGATGTGTCAGGATTTACGGCTAAGGTAGAAGCTTATGGAGATGGACAATTCAGGCTGCGCTGCATGACCAGAAATGGAACAGATATCGTGAAGGTTATCTCCCAGCTGGAATTCCAGGCACAGGGGCTTGGAGAAGCCAATCTGAATCCGTATGGGTTTATTGCAGGCGGTATGTATACCTATGCGGAAGGTGATGTGGGAAATGGCAATGAACATGGTGTCTCCACAGCCAGAGATGGTAGAACGGTGGTAGGCTTTGACCATGTTGATTTTGGAAGCTTTGGCTCTGACCGGATTACACTTCCTGTATTTGAACTGGGTGGAGAAGAGTGTCCGATTGAGATATGGGAAGGAATACCGGGAAAGCCGGATAGTGAGATGCTTGCAAGGGTAATCTATCACAAGCCCTCTATCTGGAATGTATATCAGGAGGAAAGCTATAAGCTTAACCGCAGAATAAAGGGTGTAACGCAGATTTCTTTTGTACTGCACCAGAAGATACATCTAAAGGGCTTTTCTTTTGCACCACTGCAAAAGGCATATGAAAAGCTGTATGCGTCAGAGAATGATGCTGTATATGGTGATACCTTTACTGTAGCGGGCAGAGAAGTTACGGGAATCGGCAATAATGTAACACTGGAATATCATGACATGGACTTTGGAGTAGAGGGATGTAAGAGTGTTACAATATGTGGCAGAACACATAATGATAAAGACGCCATTCATATCAGTTTCCAGGAAGGTGAGCAGGAGACGAGACAGCTGGTAGAGATTGCAGGGACAGCAGATGGAGAATATCAGCAGCTGACATTTCCATTGCAATGTGTTAAGGGCAGCAAGACAGTACGTTTTATCTTCATGCCGGGAAGTAATTTTGATTTCAGCTGGGTAGAGTTCCATCATTAAATTTAGTACGAGTTTTTACATTTGGCTTGCAAAACAAATATTACTTGTTATAATCAGTTTAGAGTTATTTAATAAATAACAAATATTATTAAAATAGCTTAAATACTTAAAGGAGGAGAAGAGAGATGTCATACTACAGCTTATTAATGGGGGCAGGATTCGGTATTATAGTTGTTGCAGTTATTATTATCATTGCATGGTATGTACTGTGTTCCTATGCTCACATGAAGGCACTTAAGGCACTTGGCTATGATAAGGCATGGCTTGCATGGATTCCTTATGGCGTGTTCTATGCATGTGCTGATGTTGTAACAGGTCAGGATGAAAAGGTGAAATTATTTGGAAGCCTTGAAATTCCTGCTATTGTATTCAAATTGTGGTGGATCATTCCGGTTGCATTTTTACTTTTACCACTGAATGCTACAATAGAAAATCTGATTACACTTGTTCTTGATGTTGTATTCTTAGGATGTACATATGCAAAAATGTATGCAAGATTAGAGAATAAGCAGGAAAATGAGACACAGGCAATTGGCTGCGTATCCGGATTTATCCAGATTATTGCAGTTGTAAAATTCCTGATGTACAAATAATTGATATTTGGGCTCCACAGTCTTGCGACTGTGGAGTTTTTTTAGTGTGACTGGCGGTATTCCTTGGGAGTAACGCCATATTTTTGTTTAAAGAGACTGTAGAAATGAGTGCGGTTGGTGAACTGGAGTCTGGTTGCGATAGAGCCTATGGATTCATTGGTCTCAGTCAGATACTGGGCGGCTTTCTTCAGGCAGAAGGTCATACCGTAATCGTAGAGACACAGACCGGAGTATTTGTTGACGATACGGTTGAGATAATCACCACTGTAATTAAGATGATGCTCTAATTCTGCCCTGGACATTCTGCCATTGCTTTCCTCAAAGAGATGGCTGATACGGGAGAACAACAGAAAATCACTGTTGGTATCCAGGCTGACTTTGGTGCAGTGATAGTATTCAGGTGAAGATAAATAAGACAGGAATGCGCACAGAAGTCCTCTGATCTGATAAGCTGCCCCAAAATCCGGGTAAAGCAGTGTCTGAATCATAGACTGTGCCAGATCATGAAGATGGAGAGCATTCTTGTGATTCTGATAGGCAGGAATGAAGTCCAGGTATGCCTTTTTACCGGGATATTTTAAATCATCCGTAATAAACTGATAGATTTCTCCATTACAGATTTTCTTTTCGGCAGAAAAAGCCGAATTCTGCGCGGACTTGAATAATTCGGAGACAAACTCCGGTAACATTCCAATAAAAAGTACTTTGGTCTTGGCATGATAGTGCTCCAGATGACAGAGACTGCGGTTAATGAGACAGCAGGAACCGGCTGCATAGAGATAGTCCTTGCCTTCAATCTTCTGCACAATACTTCCTTCCAGAACAATGACAAATTCAAAGAAATCATGATAATGCATGACATCCTTTGTACGGGCAAAGTTCTTGGTGGCTGCGGATTCCTGATACATCAGGGATTTCTCAGCGGAAAGAGTCATGATATTAATGTAATCCTCCAATTCTGAACCGCTGCAGTACTCCAGAGTGAGCTGAAAGGGTACATTCATATGATAGAAACGGTTCAGGTCACTATTGGTATTCTGTACGTTAATGCTGGAATACTGGCTTTGCAGCGCCTGCTGCATCTGCATATATTCATTGTCTATCTTAATATTCATTTCAAACCTCCAATGTCTGATACCATATAATCCCATATCTGATACAAATTTTCTGCGCACATATCGTTTTAAGACATTGTTGCGCAGTGTGCTAATTGTATATAATTATGATTAGAAACAAGATAATTATATACAATATTACAATAAAAGTAAAGGTGAATAGCAAGCTGCACAAAAGATATCAAAAAAGGAGAGTGTAATGCGACAGGATTTTACTTATGGAGTTGACCTTGGATGGGTCAGTCAGCTGGAAAAACAGGGAATTACGTGGACTGACAAATCCGGGAAGCATGTAGATCCACTCCAGGCGCTGAAAAGTATGGGCGCAACAGCGGTGCGCTTGAGAGTGTTTGTAAATCCACCTGAGAATGCGATGTGGTGTAAGCCAAAGAAACAGGCATACGGAAGGGAATTTGGTGGAGAAGAATGTATGCTGGGATTGTGTGATGGCAAGAATGTCCTTGAAATGGCAAAAAGAGTCAAGAAGCTGGATATGGATCTGATGATTGACTTCCATTACAGTGACCATTTCGCAGATCCTATCTATCAGGATATACCACAGGCGTGGGAGACATTGGACCAGGATGGATTGAAACAAAAGGTAAGGGAGCACACAAAAGAAGTACTGACTCTTCTTACAGAACATAATATTTATCCTGACTGGGTACAGGTCGGAAATGAAATCAATTCGGGAATCCTGCTTCCGGCGGGAAGTTCATCCGCAAATCCACAGTTCCTTGTAGAACTGCTGAATGCAGGATATGAGGCAGTCAAGGAGTGTTGCCCGGACTGCCAGGTAGTTACCCATATATCCGGTGGAAATGATTATAACATGTGTACCAGGTTCTTTGATGTCTTTTTCCAGAATGGAGGAAAGACAGATATTATGGGATTCTCCTATTATCCATACTGGGTACAGATGAAACATGACGAAGAGAAGCTTACAAAAGATATGACAGCATTGACAGACAGATATCGCAAACCCTTGATGCTTGCAGAAATCGGTGGACCTGAGACAGAGGAAGAAGAAACCTACAAGCTTCTTCGCAGCGCAGTCAGATCAATTAAGGCAGTTCCTGATGGTCAGGGAAAAGGTATCTTTTACTGGGAACCTGAAGTAGGGGCAGATCTGTTGCCGGATCAGTATCCATTAGGAGCAGCCAGAGTCAATGGAGATAAGAACATTCAATTCACCTGTGCAATGAATGCTTATAAGGATGCACGGGCAGAAGAAAAGTAAGGCAACAAGAAGTTGCGCAAATTGCGCATGACCTTGGACAGAGAGGAAGGGAGATTTTATGAAAGAGGCAGCAGACAAGAAAAAGTATAAAGTGCCTTTCTGGAAAACAGTGAAAAAGCACTGGATGCTGTTAGCAATGCTGGCACCGGCAGTCATTTATGTAGTGATATTTGCTTACATACCTATGACGGGCGTTGTGCTTGCATTCAAGAACTATCAGTATGCAGGTGGTATCTATGGCTCTCCGTGGAATGGACTGGATAACTTCAAAGCCCTGCTGGTAGCAGGTAAGTTAGGTCAGGTAACAAGAAATACGCTTTTGTATAATATCGCATTTCTGTTCCTGGGAGTTGTATTTGAAATGGGCAGTGCAATCCTGCTGAATGAAATATTCGGCAAGGTATTTAAGAAGATTGCGCAGTCCTTTATGTTCCTGCCATACTTCATCAGCTGGGTAGTAGCAGGTGCGATCATGTATAACATCTTCAATTATGAAAAGGGTGTATTTAACCATTTATTAAATATGTTAGGTTCTACACCTTTTGACTTATACAATACACCGGGCGCATGGCCATTTATATTAATCTTTTTAAAGATATGGAAACAGACAGGATATGGCTCCGTTGTATATCTGGCAGCAATCACAGGCCTGGATCAGGAAATGTTCGAAGCAGCATCAATAGATGGTGCAGGTGTATGGCAGAAGATTAAATACATCACGATTCCTTCCCTGATGCCTACCATGATGATTCTGGTATTAATGGGAATCGGTAACATCTTCCGCGGAGATTTCGGCCTGTTCTATCAGACAGTAAAGAGCAGTGCATTGTTACAGCCTGTTACGGATGTAATTGATACTTATGTCTTCCGTTTACTGATTAACAACAGTGATGTCGGTGTATCTGCGGCAGCAGGTTTATATCAGTCAGTACTCTGCTTCTTAACGATTACAATATGTAATAAGCTGGTTAAGAAAGTAGATCCGGACTACGCATTATATTAAGGAGGTGTGTAATATGTCAGCGACTCAGGTTCATCATAGAAAAATGACAAAAGACCAAATGATCGTGAATATTGTCGGCTATATTCTGATCGGCATATTTGCACTTGTATGTGTTATCCCGTTTTATCTGATCATTGTGGCATCTTTTACAGATGAGTCAGAATTGATCAGAAACGGATATCCTATTATTCCGACCGTATTCAGTGTACAAAGCTACCTGCTGTGTTTAAAGAATCCTGTGTCCATAGCCAAGGCATATGGAACAACAATTGGTGTTACAGCAGTCGGAACCGCATTTGCAGTATTTATTGCAACGATGACAGGTTATGTACTTTCCCGTAAGGACTTCCCATGGCGCAACAAGTTTTCATTCTTCTTTTTCTTCACGACACTGTTCAGTGGAGGACTGGTTCCATGGTATATGCTTTGTGTACGTTATCTGCACTTTAAGAATTCCTACATAGGTATTCTCTTACCACTGATGTTCTCAGTATGGAACATGATCATTGCAAAATCTTTCATGAACGGTATTCCAAGTGCTATTACAGAATCAGCCAAGATTGATGGTGCTAATGATTTTGTGATCTTCATGAAACTGATACTTCCTCTTAGTAAGCCACTGATTGCGACACTCAGCCTTTTCTCAGCGCTGGCTTACTGGAATGACTGGTATAACTGTATGCTCTATATTACCAATGAGGATATGTTTACATTACAGTACTACTTACAGAGAATGCTGGGTAGTGCAGAAGCTATGAGAATCGTAGCAGAGAAATCCGGTATCGCATTACCATCCGTTCCACTGGAAAGTATGAAGATGGCAATGACCGTTATCGCAACAGGACCGATTGTACTTCTGTATCCATTCGTACAGCGCTACTTTGTAAAAGGCCTTACGATTGGTGCAGTTAAGGGATAATAACTATTTATCAAAAAGGAGAGGACAATATGAAGAAGAAAAAATTACTTGCAACTATTTTAAGTATGTGCATGACAGCATCCATGCTTACAGGCTGTGGCGGCTCTGCTGCATCCTCATCAACGACTGACACATCAGCAAAAGATACTGCCAAGACAGAGACAACGCAGGCAGCTGCTGAGACAGATACAGCAGCAACAGCAGCATCTCTGGACAGCTTACCATCAGAGGTAGGCCAGGGTACTATCGCAGCAACTCCTGAAATGTATGCTTCCACAGATCTGAGCAAGAGCTACACAGTTAATATGTATCTGATCGGTGATACACCAAATGACTGGGATAGTGTTATTAATAAAGTAAATGATTATTTACAGCCATTTAACACAGAGCTTGCAGTTACATTCATGAGCTGGAGTGATTATCAGACCATGTATTCTCTTGTACTTGCAGGTGGTGAACAGGTTGACCTGATCTTTACTGCCCCATGGTGTTTCATGTACAACGAAGCTGCAAAGGGCTCTTTCTATGAACTGACAGATGACTTTGTAGCAAACTATATGCCTCTTACAAGCAAGTACCAGGCAGCAGACAGCTGGGATGAGACAACAATATCCGGAAAGACAATCGCAGTACCATCCAATAAGGCACAGCCTATGGGTAAGATTGTAGCAGTCCGTCAGGACTTAATGGACAAGTACGGTATAAGCGAGCTGGATAACTGGGATGATTATAAGAAATATATGCTGACTATTGCAGAAAAGGAAACTCCTGAAAGTGGTATTTATGCGTTGGCGGCAGCCGGTGATAACAATGAGTTGTGGGATGTATACCGTCAGCAGACAGATACTTTCCTTGCCCTGGACAGCAGCTACCTGGATTTCATGTATGAATACAAAGGAGATATCCCTGCAAAAGAAGACATTAAGCTTGCTTATGAATTTGATTCCTTCCGTAATTATGCAAAAGATATGAAGGAAATGGCAGACGCAGGCTGCTGGAGCAGATCAGCCCTGACTAATACAGTAACAGATGACGATGCTTTTGGTAACTTACAAGGTGCATCTATCGCATGGAATGGTTCTGTATTCACATATATGAGACAGGCTGAAAAGACAGACGGTGTAAAATGTATGGCATATGACCTGACAAAGGAGCATCTGGTAGGTGCAGAAGCATATTCCAACAACGATATGGCGATTGCAGCAGGTTCCAAGAATCCTGAGAGGGCAGCTATGGTACTTGACCTGATCAAATTTGATACTTATCTGAACAGACTGCTTATTCTTGGTGAAGAAGGTGTACATTACTCTATTGATGACCAGAATCAGTATACTAAGTTAGACAAGAGTGCAGACTATGCGCCATTTGCTATTTCAGCATCCTGGGCAATCAAGAACAGTGACTTGAGTGAAGCCGGTGTGGAAGAGCGTGAGAAGAAGATTACAGATGCATGGGAATCCAGAGTACAGATGAATCCTACAATTACATTCGTATTTGATGATACTAATGTAAAGGCATATGTATCCGCAGTAACAGCAGTTCTTACAGATTATGTACCTATGCTTGAGCTTGGTCTTGTAGATGATGTAGATGCTACATTGGATGAAATGATCCAGAAGTGCTATGATGCAGGATTACAGCAGGTATATGATGAGTTCTACTCACAGTATGATGCATGGCTTGCAACTAGATAATAGTTACGGATCTGATAAAACACGATGCGAAGAAAGCTGGCTGATGAAGTCAGCTTTCTTGCTATCAGGAAGGGGGTGTTGGTATGACAATGGAAGAAATTGCAAGGGATATGGGAGTGTCCAGAAGTACGGTATCCAGAGCACTTTCAGGGAAAGGCAGAATCGGGGAAGATACAAGGGCAAGGATCAGAGAGTATGTGGGCAGGCAGTCAGAGGCAGAGAATCAGTCAACGAATAATTTAGCTGTAGTGCTTCCCAATGATGCCTATACGACCAATGCCCCTTTCTTTCAGGAGTGTCTGCTTGGAATCAGTGAAGTGGCGGCGGCGCTTCAATATCATGTCCTGATAACGGCAGGTGCACTGAATGATACCCGTGATATTAAGATGCTTGTGGAGGAACAGAAGATTGATGGAATTATCCTGCTGAGGGGTGTAGAGAATGACAGTGTCTTAAAATACCTGACAGACCGGCACTTCCCGACAGGGCTTACTGGAAGCTGTAAGTATGAGGAAATCCTGCAGGTAGATGCAGACCATTATCAGGCGGCAGCAAGCCTGATGTCCGTTCTGATCGGACAGGGATATCGTAAATTTGCCTTTGTAGCAGGTGATATGCAGTATCGGGTCAATCAGAACCGCAGCGAAGGATGTTATGCCGCTTTGAAGCAATATGGACTGGATATGGAGCAGCAATGCTATTATACTGATTTTAGAAACTCAGAGCCGATAGAGAACTATATTTGTGATATGATAGAGAAAAAGGTTGAGTGTATTGTATGTGCAGATGATGTCATTTGTACCCGTTTCATGTCCTGTCTACAGGCGCAGGGTTATCGGATTCCTGATGATATTGGAATCGTATCACTGTGTAACAGTGCCAGTCTGGAGTGCTTTACTCCGGCAGTGACGGCAGTGAATGTATCTGCAAGGCAGATGGGGAATGTCATAGGAAGGCAGATGATCAACAGGCTGCGAGGAGAAAGCTACAATGCAAAGACAACCTTGAATCATGAAATCCTGCTTCGCAAATCGGCAGACAGAGGATATCGTATCTAATTGTGTATGGGAAAGGTCAGGGCAAGGGAATTATGTATTTATGTGATGAAAAGGTCAGAGAAAAACAAAATTTTAACCTGGACTGGTATTTTTATCATGGAGATAATCAAATACAGACAGGACAAACTCAGGTAAGTGACTATGAACCGGTAAAGCTGCCGCATGACTGGAGTCTGTACTATCCATGGAAAGAGGATGCACCATCCTGCGGTTCCGGTGGATATGCAGAAACGGGAATTGGCTGGTATCGTAGGATTTTTGACGTGAATCCACAGGCATTTACCAAGGGAAGGGTATTTATCCACTTTGAAGGCGTCTATATGCTTTCTACAGTGTGGATAAATGGGCATAAATTAGGACAGCATGTGTATGGATATACGCCTTTTGAATATGAAATCACACAATATCTGCATGAGGATGGCAGGGAAAATGTGCTGGATGTGAAGGTAGACAATTCTGCGCAGCCCGGCTCCAGATGGTACTCCGGCTCCGGTATTACCAGAAATGTATGGATTGTAAAGACATCAGATACTTATATTGCGCCATTTGGAGTAGGAATCCAGATTCCCAGTATAGAAGAGGATAAAGCACATATATCAGTAGAAATCTCTCTTGCCCATGCAGAAGATAAGAAATTATCTGTTCAGACCACTGTATTCTCACCAGATCATGAGATCTGTCTGGAGCTGTGCACTGACAGAAAGGGAGAAACCAATACACTGCATCAGCAGGGAATAATAGGGACTCCGCTTCTGTGGGAAGTGGACGCTCCTTTCCTGTATGAAGCGGTGACTCTGCTCTATGATCAGAATACCCTGATTGATGAGGTACATACCTTCTTTGGTATCCGTACTGCCGTATTTGATGCAGATAAAGGATTTCTGTTAAATGGCAGACAGGTGAAGTTAAATGGTGTGTGTATTCACCATGATGGCGGCTGTATGGGTGCAGCGGTTCCCCTGCCTGTATGGAAAAGACGTTTAGAGAAGCTGAAAGAAATGGGAGTCAATGCCCTTAGAATGGCGCATAATCCACCAGACAGCGCACTGCTGGAGCTGTGTGACAGAATGGGCTTTCTCGTAATGGATGAAGCTTTTGACGAATGGCATTATCTAAAGGGTAAGGAGCTTGGCAGCAATACCCATGAAAGCCACGGCTATTCCCTGTGGTTTGATACCTGTCATGAAGAAGATATGCGTACCATGCTGCTGCGTGACCGCAATCATCCAAGTATTATTCTGTGGAGTATTGGAAATGAAGTGCCTGACCAGACTGCGCCGGAGGGGTATCTTACAGCCAGACATTTAAAGAGCATCTGTAAATCCATTGATCCGCTGCGTGCAGTTACACAGGCAAATGACCAGATTGCAGCAGAGCCAAGGGCAGCCAGGGAAGAATTCTTAAACGAACTGGATGTAGTCGGATATAACTATGTGGGCAGATGGAGAACCAGGGCAGAGACTTACTATGATGAGGATAAACGCAATCATCCCAGCTGGTGCATGATTGGTACAGAGAACAGCGGGCTTGGTGGAATGAGAGGTCGGTATCTCTTTGGTATGGAGGAAAAAGCAGGCTGGTGGATGTGTCCATATTACAGTGCCCCGATAGAGGTGGGACGCCTGCTTCGTTATACCATGACCCATGATTATGTGGCAGGAGATTTCATGTGGACAGGTATTGATTATCTGGGAGAATCCCACTGGCCTAACCGTTCTGCAAACGCAGGAGTGCTGGATACCTGCGGTTTTGCCAAGGACAGCTTCTATTTCTACCAGAGTATCTGGAGAAGAGATATTCCTGTTGCACATTTGCTTCCCCATTGGAATATGGATGTAGATCAGGGAACAATACTTCAGGTGTTAGGCTATACGAACTGTGACAGTGCAGAGCTGATTTTAAATGGTAAATCCTATGGGAAAAAGGCATATTCCTACCCTGACTATGGAATGACACAAACCTATGGGCATTTTGATAAAGAGCCAATTCCTGCAAATACGGACAATCTGTTCCTTGGCTGGGATGTACCATATGAGCCGGGATATGTGGAATTAGTGGGCTTCAAGGATGGTAAAGAAGTCGTGCGTGACAGAGTGGAGACAGCAGGTGAACCATACGCAATCAGGCTCAATTGTTATCAGGATACTCTGGCAGCAGATGGGTTGGATGTAGGACAGATTGAGATAGCCATAGTAGATGAAAAGGGCAGACTGTGTCCGCAGTCAGAACAGTATGTTCAATTATCTGTAGAAGGTGCCGGCGAATTAATCGGCATTGATAATGGTAACTCAGCCAGTCATGAAAGCATGAAAGGAAGCGGTATTCATGTATCTGCCGGACAGGCATTTGCAGTAATACAGTCAACCGGCAGAGCAGGTACATGTGTTGTGAGGGTGGAGGCAGAAGGACTGCAAAGTGCCGGAATAGAATTATCCTTTATATAAACATGTATAAACAGTAAAAAGGCGTCTCCTGATGATCAGGAGGCGCTGTGCTGTCTTTTGCGGTAATCAGTTGGCGTACAGTTGTGACTGGACTTAAAGACTCTGTTAAAAGTTGCCAGACTGTTAAAGCCGCTCTGCATGGCAATGTCAGCAATGGAATACTCGGGATTATCCAGAAGCAGTTCTGCATGGAGCAGACGCCTTTTGGTCAGATATTCATAATAGGATACGCCGGCAAATTCTTTAAATAAACGGATAAAGTGGGATTTACTGAATCCGGTCATTTCCGCAAGCTCGTCCATGGACAAATCTTCCGTACAATGTTCATTCATATAAGTACACAAATTAAAGAAAGTATCAATATAAGATTGCTGCTTATGTTTCTTGAGACTGCTGAAGCTGTCAGTCTGTTTCAGACGAAGCCTGCCTGCCTGCACAAAAAAGGCAATTGCCAGACCGTGAATACTGGCTTCAAAAAGCGGTTCTACTGAAGTATATTCCTGATAGATCTGCATGAGGTACTGAACCAGTCTGGAATGTATCTCAGGGCATTCAGATTCCCGGAACAGGGCATAAGGAAAGAACTTGTTATAAATGGAGTCGAAGCCATTGACTTCTCTTAAAATTGCATGATCTACCTGAAAAATAAGCCTGCGTCCCTTGGGTGGTGCTATCAGTTCATGTATCTGTCCGGATGGGATGATAAAGATATCATTTGGCTCCAGACAGTAGGATTGCTTCTCTATTACAGCAGTGTATATATTCTCAATTGGCATAATAATTTCCAAGTCAGTGTGCCAGTGAGCAGGATAGTTCTCTGCTTCTATATTCATATACAGACGAAACGCCTGTGTAGCCGGATGAAGGACGGTTTCGCGCCTTCCATGCAACTCTTCAATCATAACAAATCCTCCTGATCAAAAATACTCATATTCTCAAATAATATCAAAATGTGATGCGGTACAAACTGCAAAATTTACTTAAATTATTGTTTAGATTGTACTTATCATAACAAAAAACAGCCAATAAATCTAGCGCTTTGTCGTTAGTTTTAAAGAAAATATATAGAAATTATGCAAATATGCATATATAAAATTTTGTAAAATGAGAATATTTGATAATTGTGTGACAATATTTAAGAGGAAAGCAATAGGCAAGTTGTATATAATTTGCTTATAAACGAAAATAAATTAGTGAAAATGCTAACTATATATTAAGTCGTCGAAAGAGGAGATGGGAGAATTGGAATTAGTACATGATCAGGACAAGAATCAGGAGTATCGCAAAGCAGCCAGAAAACTTGTTGCGCAGATGGATTTACGTGAGAAATGCAGCCAGACACTGAACTGGGCTTGCGCAGTAGATAGATTGAACATAAAGGCTTATAACTGGTGGAACGAGGCACTTCATGGGGTGGCAAGAGCCGGTGTGGCAACTGTATTCCCACAGGCTGTCACATTGGCAGGCAGTTTTGATGAGGATCTGGTAGAAGAAGTAGCAGATGCCATATCCACAGAGGGACGTGCAAAATACAATAACCAGCAGAAATATAATGATACGGATATTTATAAGGGACTGACCTTCTGGTCTCCTAATGTCAATATTTTCCGTGATCCCAGATGGGGCAGAGGTCATGAAACCTTTGGAGAAGATCCTTATCTTACAAGCAGACTGGGCGTAAGATTTGTTGAAGGAATCCAGGGACATGATGAGAAGTATATGAAAGCGGCTGCCTGTGCCAAGCATTTTGCAGTGCACAGCGGACCAGAAGATTTAAGGCATCATTTCAATGCAGAAGTATCCAGGAAAGATTTATATGAAACTTATCTGCCGGCATTCAAAGCCTGTGTACAGGAAGCCAAGGTAGAGGCAGTGATGGGAGCCTACAACAGGACAAATGGACAGCCTTGCTGTGGAAGTGAAGAACTTTTGCAGAACATCCTGAGAAAGAAATGGGGATTTCAGGGTCACGTCGTATCAGACTGCTGGGCTATCCGTGATTTCTTCCAGGGACATAAGGTAGTAGACACCGCACAGGAAGCTGTGGCAATGGCTATGAATCATGGATGTGATCTGAACTGTGGTAACTTATTCTCCTGTCTGGAAGATGTTGTAAAGGAAGGTATGGTACCGGAAGAGAGAGTAGATGAAGCAGTAGAGAACCTGTTTACAACCAGAATGAAGCTTGGTACATTAGGAGAAGTCAAGGATAATCCTTATGATAAGATCTCTTTCCTGGAAGCTGATTCTGATAAAATGAAGCAGCTTAATCTGAAAGCAGCAATGAAGAGTGCTGTACTTCTGAAAAATGAAGATAAGCTTCTTCCGCTGGATATAAAGAAATACAAGACAATCGGTGTGATCGGACCAAATGCTAACAACCGTAAAGCACTGGTAGGTAATTATGAAGGAACAGCATCTCAGTATATTACCGTAGTAGAAGGCATTCAGGAATATGCAGGGGATGAGGCAAGAGTATTATACTCAGATGGATGTCATCTTTACAAAGATAAAATAGAGAATCTTGCAGTTGCAAATGATAGAATTGCAGAAGTAAAAGGCATCTGTGAGTACAGTGATATCGTTATCTGCTGTATGGGACTGGATGCAGGACTGGAAGGAGAAGAGGGAGATCAGGGTAATCAGTACGCAAGTGGTGATAAACCAAACTTAAATCTTCCGGGAATCCAGGAAGAAGTACTGGAAACGGTGGCTGCATGTGGTAAGCCTGTTGTACTGGTACTGTTATCAGGAAGTGCACTTGCGATCAACTGGCCGGCAGAACATATTCCGGCAATCCTCTATGGTGGATATCCCGGAGCACAGGGCGGCAGGGCAATTGCAAAGCTGCTGTTTGGTGAAGCAAGTCCGGAAGGCAAGTTACCGATTACTTTCTATAAATCTTCTGAAGAACTTCCTGAATTTACAGATTATGCAATGAAGGGCAGAACCTACAGATATATGGAGCAGGAAGCATTGTTCCCATTTGGATATGGATTATCCTATACGGATTTCGAGATCAGCAATGTGAAGCTTTCCGCAGATGTAGTAACAAAAGAGGGTATCAGGGTAGAAGCAGATATCAGTAATGTAGGCGAGTATGACAGCGCACAGACCTTACAGGTTTATGTATCTACAGGATTAAAGGATGCACCTAAGGTACAGCTGAAAGGATTAAAGAAGGTTGCTGTAAAGAAAAATGAAACGAAGCATGTGGAAATAACATTAACCGACAAGGCTTTTGCATTATACAATGAAGATGGTGAGATGGTACTGACCAAAGGCAGCTGTAAAGTATATGTAGGAAGCAGTCAGCCGGATGCAAGAAGCCGCAAGCTGACAGGAAACAACCCTGTGGAGTTTGAAGTAAAGATTCCTGAGAATCGTATCATTGCAGAGTAGTATAGGTAATTGCGAAACAGGTATAAAGGAGTGACTTATGGTGTGGAAGTGAAGTTACAGACGGTTCCGGCGGTAACCTGTTAAAGCTTATGGCAAGTGCCTATGATGTACAGGCAGGCTGGGCTATCGGAAACGGTATGTTATATGATTCAACCAAGGATGAATGGTATTTTGGACCTACAAGCGATAACTTCAAGGCATATTTAAGCGAAGTAACCAAATATGTACAGGGTGGAATCCTTGATCCTGAAACATTTACACAGGATAATCAGACAGCATGTAACAAGTTCTATCGTGGTGAGACAGCTATCCTCAGTGTAAACCGTTCCCAGTACACAAGCTGGCTGGCTAACCTGGATGAGAACCTTGGTGCCGGCAACTATGAGACATATCAGGTAAATGCTGAGAACGAACAGTTGAACCTTTGGAAGACACCTTTGATCGATAATGTTAATACATGGACATTACAGTTCGCAACAGGTGTTAAGAATGTAGACGCTGACTGGGATGCATATGTTGCTTCCTGTGAAGGACTTAACAGCATCACAATGGCAGATTACATCAACGAAATCTATCAGAGAACCAAATAAATCATGTAGAATATAGAGTAAGAGGCTGTTTCATGCAGCCTCTTATTTTTGATAGAAAATATCAGGTACGAAGATTGTTGGAGAGAAGCTTTCATGCTAAAATAAGGGCGAAAGGCAGGGGATTAGTATGATTAAAGTAGATTTAATTACAGGCTTCCTGGGTTCAGGAAAGACCACTTTTATAAGAAAATATGCTTCCTATCTGGTAGAAAAGGGCATGAAGGTAGGCATTATAGAAAATGATTTCGGTGCAATCAATGTAGATATGGTCATGCTCTCAGATTTGGATTCTGAAATGTGTGATGTAGAGCAGATTGTAGGCGGTAATGTAGAGGCAGACTGGAAGAGGCGATTCAAGGCAAAGCTCATTGCCATGGCAATGCAGGGCTTTAAAAGAGTTGTGGTAGAGCCATCCGGAATCTATGATGTAGATGCTTTCTTCGATGTGTTATATGAAGAGCCTGTCAGCAACTGGTATGAGCCGGGTAATATCTTTACCATCGTAGATTCCAGGGTTGAGGATGATCTGTCTAAGCAGGCGAGGTATCTGATGACCTCACAGATTGCAAATGCCGGTGCAATCATATTCAGTAAGGCGCAGGAGGCTACGCCGGAACAGATTCAGGAAAGTATAAAACGGCTCAACGGTATGTTAGAGGAATTTCACTGCAATCGTACACTTACAGATGAGATCATCACAAAGCCCTGGGATGAACTGACACCGGAAGACTATGAGAAACTGTTAAATTGTGGCTGGCACAGTGCAGACCATGAGAAGTTGTGGTTCGATCACAATGATGCATTTACCTCTCTCTTTTTCATGAATGTGCATATGGCAGCAGAGGAGATAAAAGGTACTGTAGAGAAACTGTTTGCAGATGAGAAATGCGGGCAGATCTTCCGTGTAAAAGGCTTCTTCCCACAGGCGGATGGCAGCTGGATAGAAGTGAATGCAACAAGGGATAACTTCTCCATGAAGACGATAGAACAGGCGCAGGAGGTTGTCATTGTAATCGGGCAGGGACTGAAGGAGGACGCTATACGAGTGTATCTTACCGAGTTTGAATAATCCACACAATCATAAGAATCCAGTATTTATGCGGGTTGCAAACAAATATGTTTAGCGATTGGCAACAAAATGGCAACATTTTGCAATTATTCAAGAGATAGAAATTTTATTTTATAACGTATATAAAGAAACCTTACTGATTTTCAGAAGTAAAAACTGAATATCGGTAAGGTTTTTTCTTTTCTCTTATTTTTCTTTTTTAGTCAATTCTTTTACGAGGTAATCACTCAGTTCCTGAGATGGTACCTTGGCACGTTTTTGGTAAGTATCCAACTCTGGGTACTTATATCTCCATTCATCATATTCTTCCTTGCTGATTTCACTGTTTTCCAATTTGTCAGCATGTTCCATCCATGAACGAAGCATTTCATCGACAGATGAGCCGGGAGCAGATATGGAAGAGTCAAGGCAGAGATGAGGCTGCCCATCTACATTTTTTACCTTCAGACCATACATATCTTCCAGTGCAAATAGTGTGTGCATCAGACCTATGTGAGTATCAATATCTGGTACTGTTAAAGCATGAGTATTGACATCAAAGATCTGAGACATTTGTTTTACAAGATCTATCTTAGGGACTCTGGCCTCAGATTCATACTGAGCCATGCGGACATCTGATGTTTTTCCCTTGAATCCAAGTTGTTCACCGAGTTGCTTTTGTGTCATGCCTTTGCGGTTGCGAAAAAATTTGATACGTTGTCCGATTGCCATTGTTGTTTGCCTCCTTATAATGGTCATTCGTGTTGCCGGAATTAATTGTGATAGAAAACAAAACAATTCTGTTTAGGATCAGTATAGCATGAGCAATTTTAGATAGCAAGAAGAACTTAAACAAAAAAATTTAATATTCTCATCAAACTACTTGACTTAAATAAAAATGTTTAGTATCATGCAAATGTAGCAACCTAAACAAATTACGTTAAGAATGAAAGGAGGGATGCGATGTGACGAACAGAACTTTTATGACAGTAGAAGAAGGTGCAGCTGAAATGGGAGTTTCCAAGTCTTATGCTTATAAGATTGTCAAACAGTTAAATGAAGAATTGCAGAAGTTGGGTTATCTTACGGTGGCAGGCAGGGTAAACACCAATTATTTCCGCAAAAAAGTATGTTACAGCGAAATGTAAAAGAAAGAGAGGAGAATTTGTATGAGTATTCATAAAGATAATGCCAGGATCAGTTATATATCCAGTCATGCAAAACAGGAAAATCTCTATGCAGTTTATGAAACCACAGAACGAAAATTCTGGCGGGAACTTGCAAAATGTAATCAGGAAGAATTTGTAAAAAGCGGGACGGATGGCAAATGCATTGAGGCAAGAGAATTGATTATTGCTTTACCAGAAAGTTTCACAGAATATCAGCCGGACAGACTGCTACAGCTTTTTACAAATCATTTTAAGCAGAATTATGGAACAGAGTGTATTGCTGCTTTGCATCACAATAAAAGAAAGACCAATTATCACGTTCATCTGATATTTGCAGAACGGAAGCTATTGGATGAGCCAATCGTTAAGACTGCCAGTAGAAATATGTTTTATGATGAAAAAGGGAAACATGTCCGAACCAAGAAAGAGATACTGGGGGAAGATGGTGAGATACGAGAAGGCTGCCGTATTGTGAAAAAAGGAGAGGTTTATGAGAAGAAGCTGTTTACAGCGAAAGATGAACGATTTAAGAGTAATTCATTTTTGGAAGAGATAAAGCATTCTTATACAGACTTAATTAATATTTATGTGCAGAACGAGAAACAGAAGTTGCAGGTATTTGAGCGTGGTGGCGTGTATCTTGCAACAAAGAAAATTGGAAAGAACAATCCAAAAGCACACGAGATAGAAGCTGATAATCAGAAACGTCAGGAGTGGAACAGAGCTGTTGATATGGCTTTGATCAGCAGAGTATCAGAATCGCAGATACTGGAAGTGAAGCGAAAATAAATCACTGAACCAATCAAGAAATCTATTGCCCGCTATGGCAACAGTCTAGGATTATTTGCTAGAGTTGTAACAGTGGCAGTTGAAGCATTAGAAGTTTTGATAGAAAGTGTGCTGTTTAAACAATCCAGGAAAGTGCCAGAGCAGACAAGTGTGGCGCAGGTAAGAACGCCGGAAACGGAGCAAACAGCGAGTATTGCAGAAAATATCGTATCGGAAAGCATAGCGATAAAAGAAGAAAGGACAGAACCAAAGCAGCCAGAAATGACAAGGCTTGCATCAAAGTATCCGAAATTTTTCAAAGTTAAGAAAGAACTGGACGAACAAAATATTGCAATTCAGCAGAAACAAAAACAGCTTTCTGCAAAGAAAAAAGAACTGTCAGAAGTCAAAGGATGGTTTAAGGGAAGAAAGAAAAAAGAATTGCAGGAAGAAATTGATGAACTAACAAGCCAGATTAGAGATATGAAAGATTATCTTCCCAGGATTGTGCAGAAAATCGGTTATAGAAGTGTACAGGAATTTTTAAAAGATTTTTAAGTTTCTCAAACTGAATATAGTGAGTATCGAACTGCAATAGAAAAATGGAAGAAAGAAACAGGTAAAGAGCCAGTAGCACATGGTATTAGGGCGAAGCTGGCAGAAAAGAAACAGAAAATACAGAACGAACAGAAAAATAAACAGCATACCCGCAAACAGAATAAAGATTGAGGTGCAAGATAGGAGGACAATCATGAAAAAACACATTATGGGAGAAAATGGAATCAGTTATACTTTAGGAGAGGACGGTCTGTATTATCCAGACCTGTACCTCCCGGAAGAGACAGAGTATCCGATTGGAAAGTATGGAATGTTGAGAAAGACATATTTGCAGGAGCATCGGAAGGGATTATATCTGGAGTTGGTACTTGCTGGAAAGTTAAATGAATATCTGCATCAGATTGACGAGAAGTGTAATCAGATGATGGACAGACTGGTGGAGCAGATGAAAGAAAAGCAGGGAGTGACAGAAGAACTGAAGATGCAGGATTAGATGGTATGGGTTGGGAAAATGAATAATATCTGGGCATGTGCGGAGGAGATAATCTATGAAACATTCATATTTATGTCTGATTACGATTATAGAAAATCATTGATATGAGGGAATTGCTTTGTTATAATAACCAAGTGCATAAATTAAGAAAAATAATAGAAAATTATATAGTACGATATTAGGAGGAAAAGCTATTTCATCTTTAACTTGACATTTATGAATTACTCCGGAGCTACCGTAGTCTTAAAACATTTGGAAAGCGCAGATTTATCGTGTGAATTAATACTTCTCATGTTTGAGAGGACAATTTAGATACCTTATTGTGGTGCAAGCATGAACGGCTTTTGACCTTTTGATTCGGATCTCATAGTATGGCTGTATATAATTTATGGAATTTGGAGATTGCCAAAATGGAAAAAGAAAAAATTTTTGGAGATATAAAAGAAAAATTTTATGATATTGATTTGGGGACAGAATCAAGTATTGTTGTTAATGGAAATTCTTTAGAGTTGCTAAATAAAGTGCCGGATCATTCAATTGCTTTGATTTTAACGGATCCACCATATCATTCCACTAAAAAACGTAATATTGTAGGCGATACAAGCTTTTCAAAAGATTCAGATTATATTGAGTGGATGAAAAAGTATGCAATTGAGTGGAAACGGGTACTGAAGCACAATGGAAGTATTTTTTGTTTTTGTTCGACAGCTATGTCGGCTCAATTACAAATAATGTTTTCACAGTACTTTAATATTTTATCGGAAATTACGTGGACTAAACCTAACGCTCCAGGATATGATGGCTGGAAACAAAAAATGAAAAAGGAATCATTAAGACAGTGGTATCCACATTCTGAAAGAATTATTTTTATGGAAAATGCAGTAGACGGAAATCTTTTTAAAAGTTATTTTGGAAGCCAATTAACTGCTTGGAGGAAAAGTGTTAAGATGTCTACAATAAAACTAGCAGAAATTACGGGGGCATATGGAAAAGTAAATCATGGTGGAGCAGTTGCAAATTGGGAAGCAGGGAGAAATATTCCGAGCAGAGAACAATATGAAAAAATAAAGGCTGCGTTAACAGGGGCGGGAGTAGAAGACATTCCTGATTTTGAGGATATTATAAGACCATTTAATGTAAATAAAGACGTGGAATTTACTGATGTATGGACATTTGAAAATGTTCGGCAATATCGTGGAAAACATCCAGCAGAAAAACCAGTTGATTTATTAAAACATGCCATTAATGCAACAACTTATCCTGGAGATATTGTGTTAGATTGCTTTGCAGGCTCAGGTTCAACAGGAGTTGCAGCATTAGAACTTGAGAGAAAAAGTATATTGTTTGAAATAGAAGAAAAATGGAGTAACTATGCGGCAGATAAGATGCAGAGCGTAGAATATTTTGCAAAAGGGAAAGTCGGAAAATAATCCGACTTTCCTAATTTTTTGCTATAGTTTAAAAGAATCCATTTTCTTTGTTTGCATCTAGAACGCTTTGCATCCATTCTAGAGTAGGATATATACCAGAGTCTTTTACTACAACATTACAGAAATGATGTCCCCAACCAAGGTTATAAGGTTTATGATTAAATGCACCATATTTTAGTTCGTTTATATGAAATAGATTCACTTGTGTAACTGTTAGGTCGGGAACCTCACGCCCTTCGGGTTGAGCTACTTTATTTAAAAATTCATTTCCTGAAAGTTCTTTTAGACAAAGAGGACAAATTGTACAGTTGTTTTCATTTATAATTCGCATTTCTTTTAATTTTTGATAATCGAGTAATCCGTTTGCTTCGCAACGCTTAAGTATTTCAGATTTTCGAAATTGAGCATCTTCCAAGGTCATACCATTTTCAGAGGTAACTTTTATACTGTCAAAGCAAAGCCAATATTCAGCTTCAAGTTGAAGACGACATTCTTGTATTGTTAATTTACGTGCATATTCATATAAGCGAATGCCTGCACCTTTGGGAGATTGGGAAGCAAAACCTAGGTTTACTTTTTTGGAACGAGTTGAATCAAGAGCTGTTGTAGCAGGTACTCTTGCAACAAAATTTCCACCTAAAGGTTTTTCTCGGCTATTGGCAGGTGTCCATTTTAATTTTTCGGGATTATATGTATCCCAATCTGAACGTGTTTCGTAAAAAACTAAGCAGTTATCCCCAAGAGATAAATGATTATTAGCGAGGAACTGTGTCGGATTGTCTGAGTTAAAGTAATCCTTAGGCGAGATAAGTACGATATATCCCTTCTCAAATTTATTTTCTAGAGCAAGTGTTCTCAGATTTTCATCTCTAATCCACTGATGGAATGGAATAAGAACAGTGTTATTTCTGCTAACTCTGTTCTGAAAGATAACATCATCATCAGCACCTCTAGTTTGTCCTGTTTTGCTTATTTTTCTTTCAAGTAATTCTGGTATTTTTGGTAGTTTCTTAGTCATAGTTTTTACCTCCTGAGTTAATTATTTGTTTCGATGCGTATTTTATCAACAAGTCTAAAAAGTTCAGTTAGTGAAATATTAAAGCCATCAGCAATTTTTTGTATATTATTTATTGAAATATTACGATGACCATTTTCTACAGAAGCGTAATAGGTTCGATCCATATTTATATGTAATGCAAATTTTTCTTGGCTAATTTTTTGAGAAATGCGTAATTGTTTAATTGCCATGCCAAAATATAATTGAATATTCATAAAATCACCTCTTTTTTATCATAAAATTAAGAAGATTATAAGACAACGGATTATAAGTCACAAATTGTATTGGCATATAAATTATAATAGAGTAGCAGCTATTGACAAAATGAATAAAAAATGATAAATTTAATAAAAAACAATGAAGCTGCTAAAAAAAGCAGCTAGAAAGGAGACGGAATGAATATTAACAAACAATTGTTGGAGGCTGCAAATCTTAATCCAACAAAAAATAGTAGACAAGAATATATTTTTACGTTATGTGAGTATATAGAAAAGAATGAATTAACATTGCCTTTATATCAAAGAGATGTTAGTTGGACATTGGCAAAATGTGTTGAATTGTTAAATTATCAACTTTTAAGTAAATCTCCCATATCTGCAATCTCCATTAACATAATAAATAATACAGAAAAGGAATTTGCAGTACCACAAGTTTCTTTTATAGAAAGGGAATTACTTTCTGAAACTGTAAGAGGGCAGATGTCTGTTGTAGATGGGCAACAGAGGTTAACGACAAATTATAAAGCATATTGCAATCATCCAGATTTAAAAAGTGTAGTGTTAGATTTAGGAAAGGGAGAATTTGTTATAACCGCAGAAGCATATCGGAAAAATCAGGTACCAGTTGGTGTGCTCTTGAATAAAGATGATAACAAACTAATTGCTTATACAGAAAAAAATAAAGCTTTGGCATCACCAATGGTAGTAAATGCGTTACTACAGATTAGAAATAAAATAAAGACTTACCAATATACAATTAATTTTGCAACAGATCTTACCGAAGATGAGCAGATTAACTGGTTTGAGGTCTTGAATAATGCAGGAAGTCGTGTAAGTATTATTCAAATGAGATTTTCTAAATTGAAAGCACATGGTATTGATGTGTATACACAATATACGCATGTATATCGTAATAAGGTACAGGAATATGGATATGATTTTTTTACACCGCAGAAGACAAATGTTTCATATTCAATTGCAGCATTAAATCCAGCGTATGAAGTGCTTGTTTCCGGTAAACATTCGAATAATTTTGCACCTATTTCATCTGACACAAAAGAAAATCAGCTTTGCAACTTAGAGCCAGATAAATTAAAAGAATGCTTTGAAATGACATTAGAAGCATTGGAAAGAGCTTTGAAGTTTATAGAAAATAATGATTTGGAAAAATTTAATCGTTCTGATTATGTGAATTATCTCGTTGGGTATTTTGTATTCCATAGAGAAGATATTTCGGATAAGCAAAGAGAGAAATTGATAAATTGGTATAATGGTGTTGAATTTACTAATAAATCAAATACTGCTCGGAGAAAGATTTACACGGATCTGCTAAAGATATGAGGATAAGGGGATCCGGTTTTTATCAGAGTTGGGGAAAATAATATGCAAGAGAAGTACTGGAAATATATGGTTCAAATTAAAGCATGGATATTCTATTTAGATGTGTATACAGAAGATTCTTACAGATGGGATAGGATCATTAATATTGTTGTGGCAATTGCGTCTTCAACAAGTATTGCGGCATGGGCTATATGGCAGAAATATTCGTTTGTTTGGTCTATTATAATAGCAATTTCGCAGGTGTTAACAACGATTAAAGGTTTTTTGCCGTATAGTAAGCGATTAAAGATGTTAGTTCCATTTATGGAAGATTTAAAATTTCTATATAACAAAATAGAATATAATTGGTTTAAAGTAGCATCGGGAGATTTGTCAGAGAACGAGATAAATGAATTATTATATTCTTTTAAGGATGAGTTTGCCAATATAGAAAATAAAAACTTAAAAGAAGAGACATTATTAGAAAAAGATAATTTTAGAGAAATTGCCGATAGGAAAAATGATGCATATTTTGCAAATAATTTTTAAGAGGTGTAAGTATGGACGAAAATAATAAACAAAATAAACCAACTGGAGAAAAAAAAGGAGGGAAAAGGGGGTTTTCACTTCCTCCGACAACTTCGAAACCACCAATGCCACCGGTAAAACCGCCCAAAAAGAAATAAAAGATAATCGGTTGTGGGGAGTAGTAATGTAGGTGTATACTTAGAGATAAGAAAGGGGGATGAAAATGAGAAAAGCATTGTGTGTAGGAATTGATTGTTATGAGCATGTGGATGATTTGCATGGTTGTGTAAATGATGCTAATTCAGTAAAAGCAGCTTTAGAGCGAAATGGGGATGGAACTTTAAATTTTGAAGTAAAACTCATGTGTGCTACCAGTGAGACATCATATATAAACAGAAATGATTTAAGGGATGCTATAGAAAATTTATTTAAAACTGATTCGGAAATAGCAGTTTTATATTATTCAGGTCATGGCTCATTAGATGCATTAGGAGGATATTTATGTACGAGTGAAATACAACGTCCTGATGAAGGCGTGTCATTAAATGAAGTGATGGGATTTGTGGCACAATCGAAAGCAAGAAATAAGATCGTTATACTGGATAGTTGTTTTAGTGGAGCAATTTCTAATCCTGTAGAAATGCAGAATTATTCTGTGTTACATAATGGGACAACGATACTTGCAGCTTGTGGACCATCAGAATATGCTTCAGAAGAAAATGGACATGGCATTTTTACTTCTCTTTTAGTTGAAGCATTGTATGGTGGTGCTATGAATTTATTAGGTGAAGTGTCACCAGGTAGCATCTATTCTTATATTGATCGTTCATTGGGAGCGTGGGATGAGCAAAGACCGTTATTTAAGGCCAACATTAGTAGCTTTGTTTCATTAAGAAAAAATGCACCGCCGATTCCGATTGCAGAATTACGACAAATAACGGAAATATTTACTTCACAATATGATGAATATCCATTAGATCCAACTTATGAACCTGATAAACATGAAGCAGATGTTAAAGATGTAAACAAAGAGCATGAGGCTATATTTGCAACTTTGCAAAGATTTGTAAAATTGAATTTGGTAATTCCGGTGGGAGAAGAACATATGTATTATGCTGCAATTCATCATAAATCTTGTAAGTTAACGGCACAGGGACAACATTATTGGCAACTGGTAAATAAGAATACCATCTAAGTGAAAGCAATGTAGAAGGAGAAGATTTAAATGATAAATGTATTTATACCACATCGTTGGAACAATGATGACTATGAAACAATTACTGCATTATTGGATAGAACAAAATACAATGTAAGAGATTATTCTGTCCCAAGTAGCTCACCGTTTGACAGTATTGATATGCGATATAATGTAGATCCGCAAATCCAAAGACAGATTAAATATGCAAATGTTGTTGTTTGTTCAAATCGTCCAGCAAATAATTACGGAATGTCGATGGATGAGATACGATTTGCTATTTCTATTGGTAAGCCGGTTGTTGCTGTTAAGATTACTGAAAGTACAAGTTCTAATATTACAAATTTAAATATTCCGGTAATAGCTAAACGAAAAGATTCATTGGAGGATTGGATTCGCCGGAATGTGTATTAACGTTTATTAAAGATAAGGTGGTAAGAAATGCGGATATTTATATCTCATAAATTAGAAGATGCAGCTACGGCAAATTTGATAGCAAAAGAATTGCAAGAAATTAAAGTGGAATGTTATCTTGACTTGCTTGATAATTCTATAACAGAAAATGGTAAAGCTTTAACTGATCATATACGTGCAAACTTGAATGATTGCACAGATATAATCGTTGTTATGTCGAATATAACAAGATTTTCACAATGGGTTCCATTTGAAGTAGGTATGGCAGCACAAAAAGATATGCCGACAGCGACTTTTTTGAAGGAAGATGTTTCTTTGCCAGATTTTTTGCAATATTGGCCTCGATTAAAGAGATATACGGATATTAAAAAATACGTATTAGCGAGAAATGACGTGGATAGAGAATATCGCTTTATTTATGAATCTGTGAGCCAACAGCGAAAAACAGAACATTTTTATGATGTGTTAAAACAACGTTTATAACAAAGAGAATGTGGCAACAAATTGGCAACAGAAAATCAGTGAGCCAAAATAATATATGCAACTGAAATAAAATAACGGCAAAAAAGATACAAAACTTAAATAAATATATTTAAGAACACCTTTGGACTTGCCGAGCAGAAGAAAAGAGAAAAGGAATTGTATAAAAGCTATGTTGACAAAGGACTTTCTCAGGATATACCATTTCGTGGAGTAGGGGAGCAGTATGTTTTGTTTGCTCTTAATGAACCGAGGGTGTTTCAACTGCTGTTTATGAATGAAGGTGAAACCGTTCCTTACGTCAAAAATGTGTTACCGTTGCTGGATGAAAGTTATGACAGGATTCTGCATTCCATTATGTCTGATTTTTCGATAGAGGAAAAATCGGCGGAACGAATATATCGACACTTATGGATATATACACATGGCATTGCCTGCCTGTGTGCCACAAAGACTTGCAGGTTTGAACAGGATGATATTCAGGAGATGCTTACAGAACTGTTTTTAAGTCTTTTGAAAAATGCAAAAGAGCAGAGTTGATTCGGGGAAAGGAGCGGGAAGTAAACTTATAAATAAAGAGTGGTCTGAATTAAACGAATGGATTTCAAATGGGGATTCTATGGTACAAGCAATTGTCTTTCCCTATGGAAACAACTACGGATGGGGTATTTCCCACAAGAGAAAAGGAAAGCTTATCTGTAATGTATTTCCAGAAAGCGGTGCATTTACCGTTATGATTCAGCTATCTGATAAACAGTTTTCGTCAGTATATGAGAAACTTGATGAATATGCAAAAGAGTATATCGACAACAAGTACCCTTGCAATGATGGTGGTTGGATTCATTATCGGGTGACTGCCGAAGAACAGCTTGCGGATATCAGGACATTGATTGCGACAAAGTGTGGGAAATAGTTTGGAGGTAGGCAAATAGCAAAGACAGCAAGTGAAATTCAAAAAGAAAGAATTGCAGAAATAGAAACTAAGGCAGAGAAGTTGTTGGATAATGCGAATATTGCTACATTGACATCAATCAATGAAAATGGTTATCCACGAACCTGTTTGCTGACTAAAGCAAGAAATGAAGGTTTTTCAGATATTTATTTTATTACATCAAAACGCTCTAAATTAAATGGTAAAGCAACTCATTTTGAGCAAAATTCCAAAGCAAGTGTCTGTTATTTTTCTGGTGGCGACAGTGTGACTTTGATTGGAAATGTAGAATTTATAGAGAGGCGGGAGCTTCAGGAAGCTGTATGGAAGGAGTCTGATCGTCGCTTTTTCAGCAAAGGAATCGATGATTCGAAGTTTTGGCTGTTGAAATTCCATATAATAGAGGCAACTTTCTGGATTGAGGGAAAATTTAGAACATGTAAGTACAGGTAAGGATAAGATTGCGGTGGAGATTGTTGCAGGCATTTATCTAAGTGCAGAACCTGACAGGCTCATAGGACTTGCTGAAATGTTTGATTATAAAAAAACAAACCAGATAACGATAGGTTATCGAATAAATGAAGCATATTGGCACAGAGGAATTGCAACGGAAACGGTAGCATTGCTGATAGCATATTTATGTGACGATATAGGGATTCAGACAATAAAAGCATTTGTTATGCCGGAGAATAAATACTCTGAAAGAGTTCTTATGAACAATGGCTTTACTAAAGATAAGAATATGGTTCAGGGAAAAACTGGGGCGGAAAAGAAGTGGTTGGTTTGCACGTATTTAATTATAAAAACGGTCATGTAAATCTCTTTTGATAAAAACATTGACACCAAATGCGACACCACATATAATATAAACAGGAAGCAGTCATTACACGTTCAGAAAAGCCGGATGTCAACCGATTACGATACCGAAGCATGAACCCATCAAAAAAGTGTATGTTGAGATGGTAAAGCAGATTGTGGAAAGTGAGGCGGTGAATGATGAAAACGCTGAATGATTATTTTGCAATGAATTATCGTATGGAAATTGTAGAGGATAAGGATGAGGGCGGTTTTGTGGTTTCATTTCCGGAGCTTCCGGGATGTATTACCTGTGGAGAAACAGTAGAATCCGCTGTCGCAAACGCTTTAGATGCCAAGAAAGCATGGTTAGAAGCTGCTATGGAAGATGGTATTGAAATCCATGAGCCGGACAGCTTAGAGGATTATTCTGGACAGTTTAAACTTAGAATTCCACGAAGTCTTCATCGTTCCCTTGCAGAACATTCTAAGAGGGAAGGTATCAGCATGAATCAGTATTGTGTATATCTTCTTTCCAGAAACGATGCAGTTTATTCAAAATAGTTTAAGCTAAAGAAGCAACTTACCGAGTTTGAATAAATGCATAGACAAAAAAAGAAAAATAGTCTATAATTGTATTAAATAAATATATAATTCTGAAAATATACAGGTAACTGCCGAGAAGGAGCGACGCAGTTGCCTTGTTCAGATACCGGGGGGTATAAGAACACAAGGAGGAACCAATATGCGTATCGTAGAGAAACTGCTGTACGGGATTGGTGGCTTGCTGGCGCTTATACTTTTTTTTATTCTTCTATGCCATTTTAATCCGAATATAACAGCAAAATTAGGTAATTCCATGGCTGGGCAGGAGCAGACAACAGCAGTGCCGGATGCAGCCACAACAGCAGATATATCAGCATTACCAACACAAACTACATCCACCAGTCAGAATATACCGGATGTAATCAATGTAGCTGCCCAGATTCCACAGGATGATGGAATCAGTACACAGCTATCAGGAGAAGGCGGCTATCAGGCGCCGGATGAGAATTCCATAAATGTACCTGGCAAAGTATCAGGCTTAAATGGTCTGGAAGTTGTAGAAGGCAAAGGCACTGAGATTACAGATCATAAGGCACAGGAGCTGAAGCAGACATTAGGCAAGGGCAATACAGGAGATGGACTTACCTTTGATGAGGTGATATATCCGTATTACCAGATGCTTAATGATACCGGTAAGGCGCTGTACCGTCAGATCTATGCCAATGCACAGGATCTCAGGAAGAGCTTTGCACCGGTAGAGGCTGTTTCTCCGGCTCAGCTTCGCAATGCTTTTATGGCAGTATGCAATGATCACCCAGAACTGTTCTGGATGAATACAGCATATGGGTATCAATATGCACCGGATGGAAGCATTGCTGAGATCGACCTGTCTTTTAATATTACAGCAACACAGATGGATACGGCAAAGGCGGCTTTTGAGGCAGGCGCTAAGGAGATTCTGGATCAGACCTATGGAAAATATACAGATTATGATAAGGAAGCAGCAGTGCATGATGCAATTCTTGATTCTGTTGTATATGATAAGAACGCACCCATGAACCAGAGTGCATACAGTGCATTGGTAAATGGAAGAACGGTATGTGCAGGATACGCGAGGGCTTTCCAGTATATCATGCAGCAGCTGGGGATTCCCTGTTATTATGTAGAAGGGCATGCCGGCGAGAATCATGCATGGAATATCGTGAAGCTGGACGACGGATATTATAATGTGGATACGACCTGGGATGATACCAATCCCAACACGTATGATTATTTCAACTGTTCCGATGCAGATTATTCTAAAAACCATGTAAGGAGAGAGCTTTCTGTGTATCTTCCTCCCTGCAATGGAACAAAATACCGTAATCTGGAAGAGAATACACAACCAGAACAGGATAATAATACGCAGGATATTGTCTATGTAGGATATGTTACACCAACGCAGACTACCACACCTTCACAGTCAACAACCACGACAACGACTACTACACCGGATACAACTACAACAGGGCAGACAACAACAAGTGATAGTACAACCACCAGTGGAACGACCACACAGACCAGAATCACGGCACATGCAGTAAGCAATGCAGCCGGCAGCACGGATACGATTTCTGCGCTGGATGACTATTATGTAGATTGCCTGTCGCACATTCTGGACAGTAACAGCAATCCGGTTACTTTTACTAATGTAGTATCAGATGAGACACTGTGGAAGAAAATCGAAAAAGCATACGAAAAAGGTGATTTCGAGGAAGGCTATGCGATTAGAGCTTTGGTAGAGAAGCATATGGGAAGCTGTACAGTGGATGTAACAGGAACCTTGCAGTCAGATGGAACCTACAAGGTAACACATACTTTTACAATGAGATAGCAGAGGCTGATAAAAGGCATTCTACACTTTATACAAAGTGGGAATGCCTTTTTTGTGTACACTTAACAAATTGTCACACTTTACGAAAAAAAGCGAAATTTTTATATGGACGAAATGGAAAAGGAGGGGTATACTAGGCGGGTAACATGATGATAATTCAGAGGGAGGTATTACAACGTGAGAAAAAGAATGACAGCAGGATTCATGGGTATTCTTATGATACTTATGACAGTATTTACCTGTTTTGTTCCTGGGATGCAGGTACAGGCAGCAGGTAAGACATTGATCGTACATTATGGGGGTCGTGCAGATGACAATTATGAAGGATGGAATCTGTGGCTCTGGGAAGAAGGAAAAGACGGTCAGCAGGTAGACTTCACTGACACAGATGATTATGGGCAGGTAGCGGTGTATCAGACCAACCGTACACCGGCAAGCATCGGTTTCATTGTACGTCTGAACCAATGGGAGGATAAAGACATAGCAGATGACCGCTTCGTGACAATGGATAGTGATACCGTAGAGATATGGCTTACCAGCGGGGAAGCAGAATATGCCACACAGGCTCCTGATGGTGCAGCCACTTATGATCTGCAGGCATTGGAAGAAGCCAGACTGCACGTATATGAAGAAGCAGATGCTGCTAAGCTTAATATCCACTATTATAATTTTGCACAGAGCTACAGCAAAGATACTATAGAAGCCTATGCATGGGCAGGTACAGAGGTAGGTGGCAGCTATCCTTATGTGGAGACAGATGATTATGGTGCGGTATTCCACGTAGGCTTAAAACCGGAGGATGGTGTTACAACAGCTGGTTTTAAGATCATTGAAAATGGTGATGCGGATGCTGCAGCAGAGTATGAGGCAGACCTGACCAAGGCAACAGATCAGACTTTGGATGTATATGTTGTGGAAGGTAATCCTACATTCTGGTATGATAAGAGTGAGGCGGTATTTGAGCCGGTGATCGCAACAGCAGCTTTTAAGGATACGACAAGTAAGGAGATTGTGCTTACTGTGTCAAAGCCTCTTCAATTTGACGCAGCAGATGCATTTGAAGTGACAGATGATGAAGGAAATGCATATCCTGTTGCACAGGTAGAGATTGTAAATGACAAAGAAATTACACTGATCATGGAAGAAGAGCTTGCTTTATCAAAGGCTTATTCTGTGAACAGACAAGGATATGAAGGATGTTCGGTATCTATGGATAAAATTATTGGTTCTACATATTTTGATGAAGAATTGGCATATGACGGTGATGATCTGGGGGCTGTCTATACGAAGGAAAAGACAACCTTCCGTATATGGGCACCTACTGCCGTAGAAGTATCACTTAACCTATATGAGCAGGGTGATGGTGACAATTTAATGGAAACGATTCCAATGACAGCAGATGTCAAAGGAACCTGGGTATGTGAAAAGACAGGGGATCTGAATGGTGTATATTATACTTATTCAGTAAAGATTGGGAATAAAGTAAATGAAGTCGTTGACTTATATGCAAGAAGTGCAGGAGTAAACGGCAACAGAGGTGAAATCCTTGACCTGGAAGCTACCAATCCGGATGGATTTGATGCAGATGTCAGACCTGCATTCAGTAACGCAACAGATGCAGTGATCTATGAACTGCATATCCGTGATTTATCTTCTGATGCTTCTTCAGGAATCCAGAACACAGGTAAGTTCCTTGGACTGACAGAACGTGGAACGAAAAACAGTGAAGGACTGGCAACAGGGATTGATCATATTCTGGATCTGGGAGTGACTCACGTACAGATTCTGCCAAGCTATGATTATGCTACAGTAGATGAGACAAAGCTTGATACAGCACAGTTTAACTGGGGTTATGATCCTAAGAACTATAATATACCTGAAGGTTCTTACAGTACAGATCCTTACCATGGAGAAGTGCGTGTCAATGAAATGAAACAGATGATCCAGACACTTCATGCGAATGGAATCCGTGTGAATATGGACGTTGTATATAACCATACTTACAATCTGGCAGATTCCTGGTTCCAGAAGACAGTGCCGGACTATTACTACAGAAAGAATGGTGACAACTATTCAAACGGTTCAGGCTGTGGTAATGAGACAGCTTCAGAACGTGCCATGATGCGTAAGTATATTGTAGATTCTGTTGTATACTGGGCAACAGAATATCACGTAGATGGTTTCCGATTTGACCTGATGGGCGTACATGACCTGGATACCATGAAAGCTGTAAGGGAAGCACTGGATCAGGTAGATCCTTCTATTATGGTATATGGTGAGGGCTGGACCGGTGGAGAATCAGCATTACCAGCAGCACAACAGGCAACGAAGAACCATATATACCAGTTAGACCGTGTGGGTGCTTTCAGTGATGATATCCGAGATGGAATCAAGGGTAATGTATTTGATTCCCTTGATAAAGGCTTTGTAAGTGGAAAAGAAGGCATGGAAGAGAGCATTAAGTTCGGTGTTGTAGCAGCCACTCCCCATCCACAGGTCATGATCTCCAAGAATGATAAGAAGAGCACGAACTGGTCAGGACAGCCCGGACAGAGCATTAACTATATATCCTGTCACGATAATCTGACCTTCTGGGATAAGCTTGCCATTTCCAATGCGGATGACAGCGAAGCTGACAGAGTGAAAATGAACAAGCTGGGAAGTGCGATCATCCTTACCTCACAGGGTGTTCCTTTCATGCAGGCTGGTGAAGAAATGCTTCGTTCCAAGCCAAATGAGAAGTCAGAGAGCGGATTTGATGAGAACAGCTACTGTTCTCCTGATGCAACGAACAGCATCAAATGGGATAATAAGGGCAATGTGATTGATACCTATGAATATTATAAAGGCCTGATTGCGTTCCGTAAGGCACACAGTGCGCTGCGTATGACAACAGCAACCGATATTCAGAATACACTTACCTTTATGAGTGGACTGGATGCAAATGTAGTGGCTTATACCATTAAGGGTGAGGAACAGGGCGAAACAGCACAGAATATTGCAGTCATTTATAATGGCAATCCTGATGCGGTCACAGTAAACTTACCTGCTGGAACCTGGGATATCTGTGTCAATGGTGAGAAAGCAGGTTGTGAATCTCTTGGAACAGCCGAAGGTTCTGTTACAGTAGAAGGTATCTCTGCCATGGTCCTGGTACAGGGTGATGATACTCTTGGCAAGGCTTCCGCAAAGGATGAGCAGGCAGATACAACAGTAGAGAATGCACAGCAGACAAAAGGCGGTATCTCCACACCGGTTGCCATTCTGTCCGCAATTCTTGTAATTGCAGTAATTGTTGCAGTAGTTCTCATTCGTAGAAAGAAATAAATAACTTCATCCTTTTACCTTGCCAAAGTGAATACCGTCAGTTATGATACTGCTATGAGCGTAGTGTGAAAAAAGAATTTTTCACACGCAAAGGCATGGTAATTATTATGATTGGACAAATGGCAAAGGAGAATAGATATGTATCAGGTTATTGATGGTAAGAAGATTTCCCAGGAAATCAAGGATGAATTAAAAGAAAAAGCAGCTGCCATGGCAAAAGGGGGCAAAAAGGTTGCATTAGCTGTCATTCAGGTAGGAAATGACCCGGCTTCCAGTGTCTATGTCAGAAATAAGAAAAAGGCATGTGAATATATCGGCATCGAATCACTTTCCTATGAACTGCCGGAAGAGACAACTGAGGAAGAACTGGTGGCGCTGATCGAGAAGCTCAATGCCGATGCCGGAGTAAATGGCATTCTGGTACAGCTGCCATTGCCTGAGCAGATCAACGAAGAGAAGATTATCCAGACAATCTCTCCAGACAAGGATGTAGATGGATTCCATATGCAGAATGTAGGTGCATTGTGTACCGGAGGAAAAGGTTATGTATCCTGTACCCCGCTTGGAATTATTACCTTATTAAAACGCTCAGGAATTGAGATTGCCGGTAAGCGCTGCGTAGTTATGGGAAGAAGCAATATTGTAGGCAAACCTATGGCAATGCTTCTGCTTAGAGAAAACGGTACAGTAACCATATGCCACTCCAAAACACAGGATATGAAGGAAATTACCAGACAGGCAGATATTCTGGTGGGTGCACTTGGCAAACCAAAGTTCGTGGATGCGACCTATGTGAAGGAAGGCGCAGTAGTCATGGATGTAGGAATCCATAGAGATGCGGAGAATTAGCTTTGTGGTGATGTTGACTTTGACAAAGTTGCACCACATACAAGTGCAATTACTCCGGTTCCAGGTGGCGTAGGTCCTATGACAATTGCCATGCTGATGAATAATTGTGTCAGCTCAGTTGAATAATTAGTATACTTTCCCACTTATTGTGATGTGTTCCATAGCATCATAATATGTGGGAATTTGTAATTGTAAGAATAATCCGACAATACTATACAATATCACTGAAACAAGTTGTAAGTAATGCTAAAATGTATGAAAATTATACAGAAAATCTTGAAAAATTCAGAGTAAAGTGTTACACTACAATTACAAACAGAGAAGAAAAAAGAAAGAAAAAATAACAGACATCGATGTCTGGGAACAGGAGGTAAGTCCATTGGGAACGCCGGAGAGCTTCCATCAATATGACAGTGGTAATACTTAGTAACTCTTCGAGGGAAAGACCTTAAATAAATATGTGAATAGGAACAGAAATCAAAAAGAGTTGAGATTAACATTTAAGGTAACGAAGCAAGTAGTCATATTGAACAATACCATAATAATTGAAGTGATAGATGAGTCACAGAAAAGAGTAAAAATTGGATAACGAATTTCATTAGAGCGACCGTTATATCATAAATAAAATAGGTATGACGGTCGCTCGCTGTAATAATGGTAAAAGGGAGTGCGATAATATGGAGCTGAAAGATTTTATGAATATGAATAAGCTTCAGGAGATACAAAATAATTTCTCTGAGGCAACGGGCCTGGCGGCAATCGCTGTAGGCAAAAACGGAGAATATATTACAGAAGGAAGTAATTTTACAGACTTTTGTATGAAATATACCAGAGGGTCAAAGGAAGGCAACAGACGTTGCGTAAAGTGTGATAATGAATGTAGCGGTACATATTTCTGCCATGCCGGGCTTATGGATTTCTCTGTAGATATTGTAGTCAATGGGGAGAAAATGGGAGCCATTATTGGTGGGCAGGTATTACCCAAACAGCCGGATGAAGAGGAATTCCGTAATACTGCCAAAGAACTTGGAATTGACCCTGAAAAATACATACAGGCACTTCGTAAAGTACCGGTCAGTACTGAGAAGAGAATACGATCATCTGCTAATTTGTTGGGAATTATCGTAAATCAGCTGGTAAATCTGGAATATTTCAAGCATGTAAATGCCGGCAGACTGGATAAGGTAAAGGATGAGATATCCAAATCAGGAGAATTGATTGCTGAAATTAATGACAATACAGGTCATTTAAAAGGAATTGCAAACAGACAGACAATACTTTCCCTGAATGCAACGATAGAAGCTGCCAGAAGTGGAGAGGCAGGAAAAGGATTCGCGGTTGTTGCAAAGAGTATGCAGGAGTTATCCGGACAATCAGCATCAATATATAATGATATTGAAAAATCAGTGGGAGAGATTACCAGGCTTATGAGCGATATCTCGACTGCTTTTGAAGAAAGTAAATAGAAAACAAAAAACGCCAGTGATGGCGTTTTTTGCTTGGAAATATATTTAATTGGGAAAGAATTAACCAAAATATCTGTCTAAGAGTCCCTTGAGGGCCTTGCCATGTCTAGCCTCGTCACGAGCCATTTCATGTACTGTATCGTGAATAGCATCCAGATTGTTCTTCTTTGCACATTTTGCAAGGTCTACTTTACCTGCTGTAGCGCCGAATTCGCAGTCTACTCTCCACTTTAAGTTATCCTTTGTTGTAGCCTTCATATTAGGCTCCAGATCCTCACCTAACATTTCAGCGAATTTAGCTGCATGCTCTGCTTCTTCATAAGCTGCCTTCTCCCAGTAGAGACCGATTTCAGGATAGCCTTCACGATGGGCGATACGAGCCATGCACAGATACATACCAACTTCTGAACACTCACCTTCAAAGTTAGCCTTTAACTGATCGAAGATGTACTTCTTGTCTTCTTCGCTGATCTCGGCGTTGTTCTTTACAGTTTTGGCATATACACCATATTCATGTTCAGCAGCAAGAGTAAGGTCTCCTTCTACTTTCTTGAACTTATCAGCGCCTACATGACAGACAGGACACTCTGCAGGAGCTGCATCACCTTCATAAACATAACCACATACTGTACATACAAATTTCATATTCGTTTCCTCCTTAAAAATAAAATTAATGATTTTGTTGATTCTGCAGACAGTTTTTGCACAATCCGCAGAAGTAAATACTATGTCCCTGAATCATTCCGTCAAAGTTCTTAGCGGCTTCCTGGTCAATATAGGAGATGTCTCCCATATCCAGGTCTATGACACTCTTGCAGGAAGAGCATACGAAATGCTCATGGTTTGAGGTATCTGCATCGAACCGGTCAATTCCCAACTCGCCAAACTGTAATCTGGCAATCTCACCGGCGTCGGCAAGCTGTGTAAGATTACGATACACGGTACCGAGGCTGATATTGGGAAAGTCCCCTTTCACATGCATGTAGACAAATTCTGCACTTGGATGGTCTTTTCTACTGCGGAGAAAAGACAGGATAGCCGCTCTCTGACGGCTGTATTTCATCATCATATGTGTCTTCCTTTCAACTTTAACAGTAATGATTATCATTATTATATTCAGTAAATTATGTTTTGTCAACAGGTATAATCAAAAAGAAAAGACTTTTTTATAAAAAAACAATTAAGAAGCAATATCTGCGTTCACTATACAGGGAATAGTGTGGTATGATAGATATAACAACAGATTACAGAAAGGCATGATTTTTTATGAAATTAAAAACGAAAATGACGTTGCTTTTTCTGACTATCATTTTTGTTCCCCTGCTGTTCTTTGCCGCAGCATTTCTGGGAATAGGATATCACGAAAATGTGAATGTTATTCATGAGCTGACTAAGGAAGACGTAATGATTGGAGCCATGATCAGCAAGCGGTTCATGGGTTATCTGGTACTTGCCATGGCGGTGATTCTGATTCTGACCAGTGCATTGATCACAGCCTGGGTAAATCAGGATATCTATAAGCCAATCAAAGAGTTAAGTATTGCCATGCGTAAGATTGCAGAGGGGGATTTTGATTACAGACTTCCTGACAAGCAGGAGGGTGAAATAGGACACCTCCATGACAATTATGAACAGATGAGGCTGCAGCTTAAAGAAAATGCAGAAGAGAAGATGCAGAATGAGAAGAAGAGCAAGGAGCTTGTAAGCAACATTTCCCATGATCTGAAGACGCCAATTACTTCTATAAAAGGCTATGTAGAAGGAATTATGGATGGTGTTGCAGATACACCGGAGAAAATGGATAAGTATATCAAGACCATATATAACAAGGCAAATGATATGGACAGGCTTATCAATGAGCTGACTACTTATTCAGGTATCGACTCCAATAAGATACCATATCATTTCCACGTATTGAACATAGCAGATTATTTCCAGGATTGCGTGGAGGAAGTCGGGCTTGATCTGGAACAGAAGGATATCCAGCTGAATTATACCAACCTGGCACCGGCAGATACCTGCATTGTGGCAGATCCTGAACAGCTCAAGAAGGTCATCAATAATATTATCAGCAACAGTGTGAAGTATATGGGACATGATAAGGGTATTATTGATATCAGAATTCTGGATGAAGGTGAATCCGTACGGATAGAGATAGAGGATAATGGAAAAGGAATCGCGGCAAAAGACATTGGTAATATCTTTGAGCGTTTCTACAGAACAGATTCTTCCAGAAATTCATTGCAGGGCGGCAGTGGTATCGGTCTTAGCATTGTAAAGAAGATCATAGAGGATCATGGTGGTTATGTATGGGCTACCAGCAAAGAAGGCGAAGGAACCTGTATGCATTTTGTAATCCGTAAATATACAGATAAGAAAGAAAATAATGATGAAGTGATCGTATAGATTGGAAAGGATGAAAGAATATGAGTAAGATATTGATCGTAGAAGATGAAGAGGCAATTGCAGATCTTGAGAAAGATTATCTGGAATTAAATGACTTTGAAGTAAAGATTGAAAACAGCGGTGATACAGGTCTTGCAACTGCACTGGCAGAAGATTTTGACCTGATTATCCTGGATCTGATGCTGCCTGGCATTGATGGATTTGAGATCTGCAAGAGAATCCGTGAAGAGAAGGATGTTCCTATTCTTATGGTATCTGCCAAGAAGGATGATATTGACAAGATCAGAGGTCTTGGACTGGGAGCAGATGATTACCTGACCAAGCCTTTCAGCCCAAGTGAACTGGTAGCCCGTGTAAAAGCACATATGGCACGTTACAATCGTCTGGTAGGCACACATACGAAGGAAAATGACATTGTAGAGATCAGAGGTATCAGAATTGATAAAACAGCCAGAAGAGTATTCGTAAATGGCGTGGAGAAGACATTCACTACCAAGGAATTTGACCTTCTTACTTTCCTGGCAGAGAATCCCAACCATGTATTTACCAAGGAAGAGCTGTTCCGTGAAATCTGGGATATGGATTCTATTGGAGATATTGCGACAGTTACTGTACACATTAAGAAAATCAGGGAGAAAATCGAGACAGATACTTCTAAGCCACAATATATCGAGACAATCTGGGGCGTAGGATACAGGTTCAAATTGTAATGATGAAATCAATAATTATATATGAAGATAAAGAGATTCTAGTTATCCATAAGCCTGCAGGAATCGCAACACAGACAGCAAAGCTTGGACAGGCAGATGTTGTAAGTGAATTGAAGAATTATTTGAAACAAAAGGGAGAGAATACTTATTTAGCAGTAGTCCACAGACTGGATCAGCCTGTGGAAGGACTGCTGGTATTTGCCAAAACACAAAATGCTGCTAAGAAGCTGTCTGCGGATCTGCAAAATGGCAGATTGAAGAAATATTATCATGCATTAGTGCCTTTGCAGCCTGCACTGGATAGAAAGGAAGGTCATTTGACAGATTATCTGTGTAAAGATGGCAGAACCAATTTATCGAGGGTAGTCAGCCGGGATAATGCAGAGGGTAAGAAGGCGCAGCTGGAATGGAAGCTGTGTGGACAATACAGTCAGGGTGAGAATAACTATGCTTTGGCAGAGATTGAACTGTTCACAGGCAGACATCACCAGATCCGAGTACAGATGTCTCATGCGGGAATGCCTCTGCTTGGAGATAATAAGTACGGGAATGAGGAATCTGAGAAGCTGTCACAGGCACTTGGAATACGCCATACAGCACTGCTTGCCAGCCGGTTAAGTTTAAGTCATCCGGTATCAGGAAAGAAGCTGGAATATATGTTGCCTTTTCCCGATGAATGGCAGATACACAATTAGAGATACAATATATAATGTATGAAAAATACGCATAAAAACTGAACATTGCTGAAAATAAAGAACACACTTATAGAGTTGACACAATATTCTGGAGCGGTATATAATGTAAGAACAGGAAACACTCATTTTAAGGGGGAGTAACTCAAAGGAGGCCATTAAATTGAGTATGGATGGTATGCAAAACTGGACAAATTATCTGGAAGTTATGCGAAATCGTCTGTTAATCGTGAACGATGCCGACAGTCTGATTGCGATATTAGCTGATGTAAAAAATATACCAATCGCGTTGTCTACCATAGAAGACGTAACAGACGGAACAGGACTGAATATGTCAATATCCGTAATATGTTCAGAGGTAAAAGTCATTGGCAGAGTCATGTGCCTTGTAAGTGATGATATGTTCACTACAGTACAATTGAATCTGGATACAGTGAAGACTGTGAATTCCAAGATTTCAGTTGACGGCAAAGGCGTTGTCATGAAATTAACTTTAAAAAACGGAGCAGAATTTCTGCTGATGTTCCACACGGATTTGGTGGAGGACGAGGAACCGTTATAAAGTGAAAAGGCATGGAGGCTGTAACGAAGGAGAAAATTTCCGGGTTACAGTCTCTTTTTTTATCAAATTTATGTTTTTTTATCTGGAAAGTTGTATAATGAAAACAGCGATTTTGCGTATTGGTCTGAATAGTTACAATGTATGTCAGGAGAGGGGGCTGGAAGTATGGAATATACCAGACAGAGTGATCTGAAAGTTACATGTATTGCAACTGTGGATGATATGGATTTCTTTGGAATTACAGTGGATGACATTCTGGACAGAACTGAGGCTGGACTTCATTTCCTGAAGAAAGTCAAGGAATTGTGTGGAACGACCCAGAAAGTAACCTGGACGAACATAGCGTACACGTTACAGATTGCCATGCTTCCACACGGAAGTCTGTCACTTGGATTCAGCGAGGAGATTCCTGATTATATTGAGAATCTGAAACATTCCATGATTATGGCAGATGAACAGACAATGGCTCCTTTAAAAGATTTCATTGAGACTTTGGAGAAGTCAGATGAAGATACAGCACGTAAACTGGTGGCGCGTTTTGAGAAGGACGCGCGGAAAGGGTAAGCACAGATGAAGACAAATATTAAGAAGATATATACCTGTTTCCCAGGTGGTAAGCACAAGGTTCTTACCATGAGCTATGATGATGGCAAACATGAGGACAGAAGACTGGTTGCACTTTTTAACCAATATGGGATTAAGGGAACTTTTAATGTAAACAGTGGTCTGGAAGGGGATCCGGTAAGAATCCCGCAGGCTGAGTACAGGGAACTGTATAAAGGACATGAGGTTGCCTGCCATACAGTATCACATCCGACAATTGGCAGATGTCCATTGGAACTTGTTGCACAGGAAGTAATTGAAGACAGGAAGAAACTGGAATCTATTATGGGCTATCCGGTTCGCGGACTGGCATATCCTAATGGCTCAGAATCTCCTGAAATCCGCGCCATGCTACCGGCATTAGGGATTCGCTATGGCAGAGTGGTAGGCAATACGGATGGATTTGCCATGCCAGAGGATTTCCTGCAGTGGAAAGCTACCTGTCATCATAATCATAACCTGTTGGAGCTTGGTCAGCAATTCGTAGACCTGCATAAGAAACAGTATCTGTATATGATGTATGTCTGGGGGCACAGCTATGAGTTCACCAATAATAATAACTGGGAAGTTATGGAAGATTTCTGTAAGCTGGTTGGCGGTAAGGATGATATATGGTATGCTACCAATATACAGATTGTAGATTATATGGATGTGGTAAAAGCAGCACAGTATGCGGCAGATGGTTCTTTTGTATACAATCCATGTGCACAGAGCCTGTGGTTATGTGTGGATGATGAGAAGTTCGTAGAAGTAAAGGGTGGACAACAGATCCAGTTGTAGATGCTATTTTAGTGTAATGGAGGGTACAAAATGCAGAAATTAGTAAGTAGAATGGTTCGGCTATTCATGGTATTTGCAGCAGCGTGCTGCATTATGGCAGGTGCTGGTGGGGCAATGAGTGTAAAGGCAGCACAGACCAGTCAGGTCACTGAAGCACAGGCAGCAGATACGGAAGATACTGCACAGGATGATGGAAGCGGTGTAATGCTTCTGCTGGGCGGTATGCTTATTATAATTCTGGCTGTCGTAATTACTGTTGCAGCAACTGTTGTAGTAGCAGCACCGGCGGCAGCTGATGAAGTGTAGTATGAATGTGAATGCAGTACAGAAAGGGTCTTCTTTGAGGAGACTCTTTTTTTGTGACTGCTAGGATTGCGGAGGATGATAAAAAGGAGTATGCTAATAAAGAATGCGATGGGAGGAATGTTATGGAGAATTTAATATTCAGTTTGAATGCTACAATACCTATCTTCCTGGTAATGGTAGCAGGATATGTATTCAGGCAGATGAAAATTGTAGATGATGGTTTTGTGAAAACACTTAACTCATTTAACTATAAAATTACATTGCCGATCCTATTGATTACAGATATTGCAGAGGCGGATTTCTATGCAGTATGGGATACGACATTTGTGGTTTTCTGTTTTGGAGTGACACTGGTCTGCATATTGTTGATTACTGTGTTTGCAGTGCTCTTTATTAAGAAGAAATCTATTCTGGGTGAATTTATTCAGGCATCCTACAGAGGCAGCGCAGCAGTTCTTGGAGTAGCCTTTATGGTGAATATTTACGGTTCAAGTGCAATTGCACCGCTGATGATTCTGGCGACTGTACCTTTGTATAATGTTGCTGCAGTCATGATACTGTCGTTTACTGCGCCGGGAAGTACAGGGCTGGACAAAGCAGGGTTAAAGAAATCCTTAAAAGGAATTGCGACCAATCCGATTATTCTGGGAATTTTAATTGGTATGATCATATCTGTGGCAAGGATACCGATTCCTTTTATCATTGATAAGACATTACATAATTTCTCAGTTCTGGCAACACCTCTGGCACTGATTGGTCTGGGAGCAGGTTTTGAAGGACGTAAGGCACTTGCAGAGATCAAGCCGACTATTATCAGTTCTTTGATTAAACTGTTTGTGATGCCGGCAATTTTCCTGCCTGCGGCAGCGGCGTTGGGATTTCGAAATGAGAAAATGGTAGCAATTCTGATTATGCTGGGAGCGCCGACTACAGTAAGCTGCTATATCATGTCCAAGAATATGGGGCATGAGGGCGTATTGTCGTCCAGCTGTGTCGTTTCTACTACCTTTTTAAGTTCAATTTTTATTACATTATGGCTGTTTATTTTAAAGAATTTTAATCTGATTTAACATACAAAACGCCGGATTCCATATCATATGTGAACCCGGCGTTTGTTATATGATAGCATTCTATGCTTTCAGTACTTCATCAATATTGGCAACGATATTTTGCAGATTCTGTGTAATATCAGCATCTATCTGATATTGCAGCAGTTCATTTAAGATGGATCTTGCCTTATCGGGATCATAGGTCTCCAGTGCATCGAATGCTTCGTGGAGCTGTTCTCCCCATTTTTTAAAGGTGATCTGATTGCCCTGTCCATCTGTAGCATGGTCTTTTAGACCAAGAGACTGGATATAATCTGTAAACACATCACAGGCTTCATCCCATTCAAAGGATAGCTTCTCCCAGTTGTTCTGTATGACTTCAAGATTGCCCGCATAGGCTTCTATCTCATGGAAAAAGGCAGTGTCTGTGAGATTACGAAGTCCCAGTGCATTGGATTTAACACGCAGCGCATGAACTTTGGCACCGTATTGCAGCAAGGTATCAGAATCCATTAGAGTGAATAATTCGTCTTCCTTGCGGTGGCTTTCCCCGACAAAGGTCAAAAGGAAATCATTGTATTTATCTACATTGCCATCCATATTCTGTAATGCCGTGTCTACATCAACGCCATTTTTGGCAAGATAGCGCATTTTAATGCGACAGTCTGTAATATATGTATCAGGAAGCTCTTCCAGATGGTCAAGTGTCTGTTTTGCCTGATAAGCCAGCATGGATAATTTTTGTTTCTTCATTAATAATTCTGTTCGCTTGGTGATATTCATGAACAGAGGATAGGCGGCACAGTAAATCAGAAGCTCAGATATCAGATACACTAGAGCCTTGCCGATGGAAGCAGCAGTAAAATCTCCTGACACAATAGACAGGGCAGAGAGATTCATGTCTTTGGAGCCAAGATATATCGAGACATAGAAAGACAGAATCATTCCTACAAATCCACCCAAGAAAATATGGGAGGTAATGCGTTTGGAATAATACTGGCAGGCGATCAGTGTCGGAAGCAGCCAGATAATAGATGCATAGTGTGACAGTGTGGAAGACAACAAAAAAACAGCTGTCAGGTTACATCCAAGTATCAGTCCGGTCAGCAGATTAATGCCTTTTGAGCCCACAAGAAGAATATCTGACAGATGCATCAGATGATTAACAACGGCAGGCAGAAGTAAGATAAAAATACTGACAGGCGCTATGATCTGAAGAGCCAGCGCCTGGACAGATATGATGTGAAACAGAGTAAATATCCAGGCGCTGCCGATGACCATTGCGGTAAAACAGGACCAACGGATTGCGGAAGTATTGGATATCTGTCTGTTCTCAAGAAAAATATGATTGTAATTGTATTGCATAATTACGTATCCCTCCGGTAGAAAATAAACAAAAGTTTCTCCTTCGTGATACTCCCCCTGAAATAAGCGAAAATCCGCTTATGCATTTATAGTATAACATAGAAAAAAAGTGCGGAAAAGTCAAAAGGTGTGTTCTTCTTTTGACTTTTTTTCGCACTTTACCATAACCATTTAGATATGTAAATGGGCTTTGAATCTGGATACAAAACGGAATGAGAAATAGACAATGGCAGTGTCAATAGGCAGCATAATTGCATTCTTGATAATTCTGGCAGGCAGAAGAACCATAAAGCCATTTCCATAAAGCATAGAGATCCACAGAGTATTCAGACCGCAGTTGATTACGAGCTTTACAATGAATTCTGCGACAAGAACCCGCCAGATGCTGATGGGCTTCTTATAAAGAATGGAACCATATATAATGCCGGAGAGCATGGCATCAAAGGTAAAGCCAAAGAAGAATGGACCGGTAGGCTTGATGATGTATTTCAATACGTCCAGCGCTCCACCGAAGATACAGCCGGTAATAGGTCCAAATAGGAATTCTACGATACGGTTTGGCAGACCGGAGAAACCGATCCGGATATAGGGACCGACTTCAATAGATGTGGTATAGCTGAGTACGACTGCCAGTGCAGCCATAAAAGCACAGATAACCATGTTTTTGGTTACTTTCAGTTCCATAATGGAATCTGCATAGAGTTTTCTGATTTTTTGCATAAAAAAACCTCCTGTATGCAGTTGTCCTGTAAACTACATAAGGAAGATAAACGTTCGTCAATCCAGTATGTAGCAGCGGGATGCGAACCTTATACCGCAAGCGAAACCTTTCGGATGCTTTTCGTCCATATGACAACTCCCTGTTCATACGGCACTTAACGCATAATGTTCTACTCTGCAAAATTGTAAGCCACATATGTGGCGCCTATAGTTACCAATAAGGTATTCCCTTATAGTTGCACAGTATACTATCTGTATCTTTCTTTGTAAAGACAAAATATAATAAATATTAATATTTGTATAATAACATGCAAAAAATATACAGACACATTTGAAAATATGGCAAAATCAGCAAAGTGCATCTTGCATACAGGAAATAAATGTGGTAGCATATAGAAAGTATGTTCGATAATGGAGAGAAATTATGTTTGAAAATAATGAATGGGGTATGATGTCTGTAATTCTTGCAGATATGGAACAGGATAAATGGATCTGGATCATTGGTATATTGGCTGTGCTGGTACTGGCAGCTGCCGCAGGGGTAGTATTGTGCAGGCGTTTCAGGAAACGTTACGCAGATGATGAGCTGGATGAGATGGAAGGACTTGACTTTGAATATTACTGCGCAGAACTTTTGCGCAACAGAGGATTTATAGAGGTTGAGGTCACAAAGAGCAGTGGAGATTATGGAATTGATATTCTTGCGGAGAAAGAGGGCGTGACCTATGCCATTCAATGTAAGCGGTATAATGGACCTGTAGGAGTAAAGGCTGTTCAGGAAGCGTATGCCGGCAGGGATTTCTATGACCGCATGGTGGGCTGTGTCCTGACGAATCAGTATTTTACCCAGCCCGCAGTAGATGCAGCACAGAAGCTCAAGATATTGCTGTGGGACAGAGATTATCTGGAAGAAATGATAGAGGAAGGATGTTAAGCTATGGATGAAGAAAGCGTATTATTTCAAAAGAGACTGGAAGAGCTTGCCCACAAATCCTATACCAACAGCCAGTATCTGTTTACAGGATTTTTGTCTTTGGCAGAGCAGGATGTTTACCATAGAATAGAGCGGGAATTGTCCTACGTTCCTGTTACCATGTATGGAGGTACGGCAGACTGCGAGCGCATCATGCTCCGTTTCGGAAGTGAAGAGCTGTGTGGATGGGATGAGCCTTTTCCCATTGCCTGCGTAGAGATAGCTCCTTTGCTTGAGAAGTTCGGTGAAGAGCTTTCACATAGGGATTACCTGGGCGCGTTGATGAATCTGGGTATTGAGAGAAGTACACTGGGAGATATCGTTATGATCGGCAAGCATGCCTATCTGTTCTGCACAGATAAGATGGCACCGTACATAATCGAGAATCTGAGCCAGATCAGGCATACACATGTCAAATGCCAGTATGCTGCCCAGATACCGGAGAGTGTCATTACCAAGCTGGAGAGACGAAGCCTTGTAGTCAGTTCAGAGAGAGCAGACGGAATCATAGCCAAGCTCTATAATATGTCGAGAAGCCAGAGTGTAGAGCTGTTCCGGGGCAAGAAGATATTTGTAAACGGCAGACTCAATGAGAACAACAGTGGTACATTGAAAGCAGGAGATAAAATATCCGTGCGTGGATATGGCAAATTTATTTTTCAGGGGATTGCTTATGAGACCAAAAAGGGAAGATACTGTGTTGACGTGGATGTTTATGTATAGAGTCAGGTGTGCATAAAATTGTATATTTCAACATAAATATGGCTGCTTTCGCTCTATCTGGACAGGATATATTGCATTCATAAAATGTTGTTGCTATCATGTAAATACTCAAAATGTGTACAGGAGGATGAGGTTCTATGGAGAAGAAATCTGTATATGGAATGACAGAAGGAAGTCCGGCAAAACTTCTTTTATCTTTTACAATCCCGATGCTGATCGGCAATCTGTTCCAACAGTTTTATAATATGGTCGATTCTATTGTGGTAGGCCGTTTTGTAGGCGCAAATGCACTGGCAGCGGTAGGTGCGACAGGTTCCCTGAATTTCCTGTTTTTCTCCATGAGCTTTGGTGTATCTGCGGGCGTTGGTGTGGTACTGTCACAATATTTCGGAGCAGATAAATCAGATATGGTAGGAAGAAGCTTTGCCAATGGTATGTATCTTCTGACGCTGGTATCTGCCATTATGAGTATCGTGGGAATTGTGTCTGCAAGAGCTGTTCTTATGCTGCTTAATACACCGGAATCCATTCTGGATGATGCGGTGCTGTATATGAGAGTCTCCTGTGCAGGCATTCTTGCCATAGCAGCCTATAATGGAGTGGCTGCGGTATTGAGAGCCTTGGGTGATTCAAGAACACCGCTGTATTTCATGGTGGTGTCCTGTATCATTAATATTGCACTGGATCTGGTATTTGTAATTGTCTGCCAATGGTCTGTATTTGGCGTGGCACTGGCTACAGTCATTGCCCAGCTGGTAGCGGCGATTGGTGCTTTTATCTATGCGTTTTGTAAGATCCCTATTCTGAGGGTAAACAAGGAATGCAGAAGAGTGAAGCCGGATATTATGGAGAAGTGTTTCCGGTTGGGATTTCCTATTGCCCTGCAGAATTCCCTGATTGCCTTTTCCTGTATCTTCCTGCAAAGAGTAGTCAATGGATTTGGAGAAGATGTTGTTGCTGCCAATACGGCACTTAGCCGAATCGAACAGCTGGTCCAGCAGCCATATAACTCTCTTGGAGCAGCACTTACGACTTTTACAGGACAGAATATCGGTGCCGGTAAAGTAGACAGAGTAAAGCAGGGACACCGTGTAGGTGTCATATGCGTCATTGCGTTCAGTATACTTATGCTGATTCCCGGACAGTTCTTTGGCAAACAGATTATGGGAATCTTCGTACAGGATGCAGATGTTATAGCGATAGGGGCAAAAGGATTTGCAATTACAAGCCCATTCTACGCATTTCTGGGAATGATTTATGTATCGAGGGGAATCTTAAATGGTGCGGGTGATGCTGCGTATTCCATGATTAATGGATTTATGGAGATAACCGGCCGGGTAGGCTTTGCCAAGCCGCTTACGATGATACCGGCAATTGGTATGTGGGGCGTGTTCCTTACGACAGGATTGACATGGACACTGGTCAGCCTTGTAAGTATGCATCGGTATGCGAGCGGCAAATGGAGAAATAAAGCGATTATATAAAAAATGTGCACCTGGTAATTAAATCAGGTGCACATTTTTTTAGGTTTAAATTATACTAATTTCTGACCACATTCAATACAGAACTTGCCGCCATTTGTAGGAGTGCCACAGTTAGGGCAGAACTTGGGAACGGTACCTGCCTGAGGCTGACCACCTGCAGGAGCAGCTGTATTGGCATTGGCTGTCTGATTCTGCTGTGCAGCCATATTATTGATCATCTGCTGTCCCATCATCATGCCCATCTGCATGCTTGCCATATTCATGGCTGCATTACCGCCGCTGTTACCCTTGGAAAGGGCATCTGTCATGGCGAACTGCTGGTAACGGTTCATATCACCTACCATAGCCTGGGAGGCTGCCTTTGCCTGCATAGCCTGAACTTCCTGTGGATAAGAGAAATTAGAGCAGTTGAAAGCAGTTACCTTCAGACCAATCTTGGATAATTCTGCATCCAGATCTGTCTGGATACCCTTGCTGATCTCCTGTGAGTTTACTTGCAGATTGAACATATCCTTGCCTTCACGGCTGATCCATTTCATCAGAAGAGGATCCAGGATGGAAATAACATAATCACGGATATCATTAATGGTATAAATCTGCTTAATACCCGCAAGAGAGTCAATTAAGTGCAGATAATCATCTACCTTTACATCAAAGGTACCAAAAGCCCTGATTGGCATTCCACCGGGAAGTCCCGGTGCAGGAAGGCTGATTGCATTTTTTGTGCCCCATTTGATATTAAAGATTTTGGTATTTACGAAGAGTACTTCTGCACGAAGTCCACTGTTGAAGCCAAATTTGAAGCCTTTTAAAGTAGACAGGAAAGGGATGATCTGGGACTCAATCTCATAACTTCCCTCATCCTTGAAGATTCCTTCCAGCCTGCCATTATATAAGAAGATAGCATCTTGTCCCTGATGGACAATAAGACGGCTGTCTTTCTTGATTTCTCTGTTTGCCCATTTCCAGAAGATCACATCATCGCGATATTCTGTCCATTCAATTACATTTGCAAATTGGTTTCCAAATAATCCCATAAATTAACATTCCTTTCTGATAAATAATATGTAGATTCGAATTCCGGTGTAGTCTGTTCATATTCTGTAGTACGTCCATAGCTGCTGTCATCACTGCCGCCTCCAAGGAATATGGCAGCAAGTACAAGAAGTATGGCTATTATGATAGCTGCGATCTTAACAGGACTCTTAGGATATGCGCCGTGGATATTACCGGTCTGTCCATTGATAGCGACCTGATACAGCTTTCCTTCATAATAATAGGAGGTTGAGTATACAGGAACCAGTATATGCTTATAAGATTCATTACGATAACGTGAATGAAGCCGGACATCCTTAACACTGTCGTATCGGGAAAGGACATCATCACTTGCCAGGCTGCGAAGACGCTGTTCCATATCGTCTCTGGCTGAATTGCTGGCTTTTTCAAGGTCTACATTATAACATTGTGACATGCAGCCTGATAAATATTCAGGAGCATAGGAGACCAGCCTGCCCATATCATATGGTTCAATCTGACTCAGGAAAGCGGCATTTTCAGTGTTTACTGCTTTTTCCAGAATATCATCAAAATGTTCCTGCACATGTCCATGTGTGTGATACCAGTCGGTATGGGTCCTGGTCTGTACGTTGCCTTCTTTATCCTTATACTGCTCTGTCCTGGTTCTTCCCCCCATTGCTGTATAATCTGCATCTGCATCTGCATCAAAGGTCCAGTAAGGAAGATAGAGGCTCTGGAAAGGATTGCCCTGATACAGGGTCTTTAATTTGCCGGGAGCCAGCCATCTGCGTTTCACCCATTTATGAAAGGTTTCCTTTGCAGCGTTCATGTCCAGATTAAAAGGAATGATGCCATCGGGTATGATAGCATCCAGCTGCTTCTGTGCCAGTACATAGGAGGAACCACAGTAAGGACATACGGAAGTCGTATCATCCTTGCCAATCTCTAAAGTAGCGCCACAGCCGGTACATTCCATCGTAGTGGAGGTCTTCTCGGAAGGACGCAGGATCCGTTTGGCATCTATCGTCAATTTGTGTTCTATGATCTTACTTGTATCATTGAGAATAGGAACACAATTGCCGCAGTTGGGACATTTCATCTGTTTGGTTTCTACATCATATTCCATAATACCGTTACAGGATTCGCAGCGGTATACGGAAGATTCTTTATTATCCATAGTTTCCCCTTTCTGTGTATTTATCATATACTCTCTCGTAGATAATAACATTATATTCTTTTACGTTTTTTTTGTCTATAAAATATGGATTCTGTTTCCACAGAATCTGAAGAAATAACAAAGACTAAGCAATATTTGATAAGACTGGGAGATATTTTGGGAGTATAGTGAGAGAGGCAGAAGAGCATTAGATTATGAAAAACTAAAATATTTCACAAATGAGTAAACAATCATTGCGTCCTTGTCCTGTTATTGTTATAATCAGGCTATAGTAGGTTACAGGTCGTATCAACGGCAGAAGAGAGGTAAATATGGGATTGGATGTAAAGGTTACAAAGGATAAAATTGCAGCTGGTAAAACAGCACTTGGTATGGAGTTTGGTTCTACCAGAATTAAGGCAGTACTTACAGATGAAGACAATCAGGTGATTGCTATCGGTAATTATGACTGGGAGAATCAGCTGGATGGGCATATCTGGACATACAGCCTGGATGCAATCTGGGCAGGATTACAGGGTTGCTATGCAGATCTGACTGCCCGTGTAAAGGCAGAATATAATACAGACGTAGAGACGATAGGAGCAATTGGCTTCAGCGGTATGATGCATGGCTATATGGCATTTGATGCCCAGGGAGAATTGCTGGTTCCTTTCAGAACCTGGAGAAATACCATCACACAGGAAGCCAGTGGAAAGCTGACAGAGTTGTTTGGCTATCATATTCCACAAAGATGGAGCATTGCCCATCTGTATCAGGCAATCCTGAATGAAGAAGAGCATGTAAAGGATGTTGCTTTCTTTACCACACTGGCAGGATATATTCACTGGAAGCTCAGCGGAGAGAAGGTTCTGGGTGTAGGAGAGGCATCCGGTATGTTCCCGATTGATATTGCAACAAAGCAGTTCAACACCAGAATGATCGCTCAGTTCGATGAGCTGGTAGCAGATAAGAATTATGGCTGGAAGCTGGCTGACATTCTTCCCGGCGTACTGGTTGCAGGAGAGCAGGCAGGTACTTTGACAGAGCAGGGTGCAGCACTCTTGGATGTATCCGGCAAGTTAAAGGGCGGTATTCCAATGTGTCCGCCTGAAGGAGATGCAGGAACAGGTATGACTGCTACCAATAGTGTAAAGCAGCGTACTGGTAATATTTCTGCGGGTACTTCTGTATTTGCCATGGCAGTATTGGAGAAGGATCTGTCCAAGGCATATGACGAGCTTGATCTGGTTACAACTCCGGAAGGAAGTCTGGTGGCTATGGTTCACTGCAATAACTGTACTTCTGATCTCAATGCATGGGTAAATCTGTTTAAGGAATTCTACGAAGCAATGGGTCAGAAAGCAGATATGAACGAGCTTTATGGTACTTTGTACAGAAAGGCACTGGAAGGGGATGCTGACTGTGGTGGCTTACTTTCCTATGGCTATTTCTCAGGAGAGCATGTGACAGGATTTGAAGAAGGCAGACCATTGTTTGTGCGTAAGCCGGATTCTGCATTCAATCTTGCCAATTTCATGAGAGTACACTTATTTACAGCACTGGGTGCTATCAAGATTGGCATGGATATTCTGGCAAAACAGGAAAATGTGAAACTGGATGAACTGTTAGGACACGGAGGATTATTTAAAACTCCGGGAGTAGGACAGAGAGTGGTCGCAGCAGCAGTCGATACACCGGTATCCGTTATGGAGACAGCAGGAGAAGGCGGTGCATGGGGCATTGCCGTACTTGCTAACTATATGAAGAACAAAGAGCAGGGTGAGACTCTGGGACAGTATCTGGATAACAAGGTATTTGCAGGCCAGGCATCTACCCGTATTGAGCCTGATGCGAAGGATGTAGAAGGTTTTGAGACTTTCATTGAACGTTATAAAGCAGGTCTTGCAATTGAGCGTGCCGCAGTAGATAACTTATAAGATGGAAAGGAAGCAAAGCAATGTTAGAGGAATTAAAACAGAAAGTATATGAAGCCAATATGGATCTGCCCCGTTATGGACTGGTAACATTTACATGGGGTAATGTCAGTGCGATTGACAGAGAGAAGGGACTGATTGTAATCAAGCCCAGTGGTGTAGATTATAATCTGTTAAAGCCGGAAGATATGGTTGTCATGGATCTCAACGGCAATAAGGTAGAAGGCAGATATAATCCTTCTTCTGATACACCTACCCATCTGGAATTGTACAAGGCTTTTCCTGAAATCGGAGGTATCGTACATACCCATTCAACATATGCGACGAGCTGGGCGCAGGCAGGAAGGGCGATTCCCTGCTATGGAACGACCCATGCAGATTATATGTATGGCGAGATCCCCTGTGCAAGAGTGCTGACACAGGAAGAAATAGATGCAGGGTATGAGAAGAATACAGGTACAGTGATCATTGAGACCTTCGAGGGGAAAGACCCGATGGCAGTACCGGCTGTCCTTTGCAAGAATCATGGACCTTTTGCCTGGGGCAAGGATGCAAAGGAAGCAGTACATAACGCAGTCGTTCTGGAAGAGGTAGCCAAAATGGCATTATTCACAGAACAGTTAAAGCCGGATGTAGAACCTGCACCACAGAGGATTCAGGACAAGCATTATTACAGAAAACATGGTGCCAATGCCTATTATGGTAATAAAGTAGAGTAGAAGCACAAATAATGACAGGAAGATTGTTAAAAAATTTACATTTACGATTATATGGATATGTGTTACCATTAATTAAGTAAAACGCAGCTATGGATGGTAAATATAGCTGCACACAAATGTTATGATGGAGGAAAGAACATGACAAATTTAGAGCTTCAGAAAATGGCAAATGAAGTTCGTAAGGGTATCATTACCGGTGTTCATGCAGCAAAAGCTGGTCATCCGGGCGGTTCCTTATCCGCAGCAGATATCTTTACTTATCTTTACTTTGAGGAAATGAATATTGACCCAAAGGATCCGAAGAAGGCTGACAGAGACCGCTTCGTATTATCCAAGGGACATACAGCACCGGGTTTATATGCAGCACTGGCTAACCGTGGTTATTTCCCGGTAGAAGATCTTGTTACTTTGAGAAAGTTAGGTTCTTACTTACAGGGACATCCCTGCATGCAGTCCGTTCCGGGCGTTGATATGTCTTCCGGTTCACTTGGACAGGGCATTTCAGTAGCATGTGGTATGGCACTGGGAGCTAAAATGAGCGGTGATTCTTTCCGTGTATATACACTGCTTGGTGATGGTGAGATCGAAGAAGGCCAGGTGTGGGAAGCAGCAATGTTTGCCGGTCACAGAAAGCTTGACAACCTCTGTGTTATCGTAGATAACAATGGTCTTCAGATTGATGGTAAGATTGAGGATGTATGTTCTCCTTATCCTATTGATAAGAAGTTTGAAGCATTTAATTTCCATGTGATTAATCTGGCAGATGCACATGATTTTGATCAGATCAGAGCGGCTTTCAAGGAAGCAAGAGAGACTAAGGGCATGCCTACAGCAATTATTGCACATTCCATAAAGGGTAAGGGCGTATCCTTCATGGAAGGCAATGCAGACTGGCATGGTAAGGCTCCTAATGATGAAGAGTTCGCTATTGCAATGGCAGATTTAGAGAAAGTAGGTGAAGCATTATGTCAGAAGTAAAGAAGATTGCTACTCGTGAGAGTTATGGTAATGCTTTGATAGAGATTGGTAAGGAAAATCCAAACCTTGTAGTTCTGGATGCTGACCTTGCAGCAGCAACTAAGACCGGTATGTTCAAGAAGGTATTCCCTGAAAGACATATTGACTGTGGTATTGCAGAGAGTAATATGGCTGGCGTGGCAGCAGGACTTTCCTTAACAGGTAAGATTCCTTTTATGAGCTCCTTTGCCATGTTTGCAGCAGGACGTGCTTTTGAGCAGGTTCGCAACTCTATCGGATATCCTCATCTGAATGTTAAGATTGGTGCTACACATGCAGGTATTACTGTAGGTGAAGACGGAGCTACACATCAGTGTAATGAAGATATCGCATTAATGAGAACCATTCCCGGCATGGTAGTTATGTGCCCGGCAGATGATGTAGAAGCCAAGGCAGCAGTCCGTGCCGCTGTAGAATATGATGGACCTGTATATATCCGTTTTGGACGTGCAGCAGTTCCTGTTATCAATGACACACCTGACTATAAGTTTGAGATTGGTAAGGGAACTGTAGTCAGAGAAGGTACAGATGTTACAATCGTAGCAACAGGTATCTGTGTAGATTCTGCACTGGGTGCAGCAGAGAAGCTGGCAGCAGAAGGTATCAGCGCAGAAGTTATCAATATCTGTACAATCAAGCCTCTGGATGAAGATATCATTATCAAGAGCGCAAAGAAGACAGGTAAAGTCGTAACTGCTGAAGAGCATTCTGTAATTGGTGGATTAGGCAGCGCAGTATGTGATGCATTGTGCAAATCCTATCCAACACCGGTATATAAGATCGGTATGCAGGACTGCTTCGGTGAGTCCGGCTCTGCCGCTGCGCTGGTTCAGAAGTACAAGCTGGATGCACAGGGCGTATATGAGCAGGTTAAGGAATTCGTAAATAAATAAACGAAAATGCTGATTATTTTGAACAGGGCTTTCTGCCAAGTGGCGGGAAGCCCTGTTTGTTATTGAAAGAGAAAGGTTTATAAGCTTGGGATTGCGATTGTAAGACCTAGCGTGTAGAATAGATTTAGGAGTCTGGGGGATAAAAAGGAAAGGGATGGTTATAGAGCATGGTAAAAAATATGGAATTACCTTCTAATGATAGAGTGCATAAGCTTCATGTAGTTGTGTGGCAGCCGAATGGTGATCCTAAGGCAGTATTACAGCTTTCGCATGGAATGATAGAATTTATAGAGCGATATGAGGGACTGGCACAATATCTGAATGAACAGGATATTCTGGTAATCGGAAATGATCATCTTGGACATGGGCATACTGCCGGAAGTGATGAGGATCTGGGGTATTTTTGCCCGGAGCATATGAGTGAGACTGTAGTAAAGGATCTGCATACAGTCACAGAGTACGCCAAGAAGGAATATCCGGGGATTCCTTACTTTTTGTTAGGACACAGTATGGGCTCCTTTATGGCAAGACGCTATCTTATGGCTTATGGTGATGAGTTGACAGGAGCAATATTGTGCGGAACCGGGGAACAGGCCAGTGCTACCCTGTTTGCCGGTAAGACGGTAGCAGGAATCCTTGGTGCATTTAAGGGTCAGAGATATCGTTCAGAGTTCATCAGGAAGACTTCTTTTAAAGGATATAATGACAGATTTGAAAAGCGTACGGAGAATGACTGGCTGACAAAGGATCAGTCTATTGTAGACTGGTATAATGGTCACAAGTTCTGTACTTTCGGCTTTACCATTAATGGATATAAGACTCTGTTTGAAGTACTCACATATATCCAGAAACAGGAAAATTATAATAAGATTCCTAAGAATCTACCGGTATATATGATTGCCGGAGAAGATGACCCTGTAGGCAATTATGGAGAAGGCGTAAAGCATATCTATCAGCAGTATAAGGACAGTGGAATAAAAGATATTTCAATCAAGCTCTATCCCAATGACAGACATGAAATCTTAAATGAGCTGGATAAAGAGACTGTATACGCAGATGTAGCAGACTGGATTGCAGGACATATGTAGAAATATATGTTTTGCGGATGTGCGATTGTATGATTAGAGGATGAATATGGAAAAGCATCAGACAGAATTTAAAGAAGCAATTGAAAATACACCTATCATTCCTGCCATAAAGGATGCAGAAAGCCTGGAACAGTGCCTGAAAAGTGACGCCTGCGTCATTTTTATATTATTTGGTGATATTTGTAATATTGCAGAGATTGTGGAACGAATCAAAGCAGAGGGGAAGCTGGCGATGGTGCATATGGATTTGATTGCGGGGCTTGGAAGCAAAGAGGTCAGTGTTGATTATATTAAGGAAAGAACGAAAGCGGATGGCATCATTACGACCAAACCCATGCTGGCAAAACATGCCAGGGAGCTTGGACTTGCTACGGTACTTCGTTTTTTTATTATTGATTCCATGGCACTATCCAATCTGTCAAAGCAGACCAGAGAATCCAGACCTGACTGTATTGAGGTGCTTCCGGGAGTCATGCCTAAGATCATACGCAAGATCACCGGTGAAAACAAAACACCGCTTATTGCAGGTGGGCTTATCTCTGATAAAGAGGATGTATGTAATGCGCTGGATGCCGGGGCAGTTGCCGTCTCATCCACAAATGCCAAGATATGGTTTCTGTAAATATGGGGGATATTGGGAGAAGTATATATGTATCAGGTAGTTATCGTTGATGATGAAGTAACAATATCAGAAGGAATTGCGAATCTTTTTCCATGGAAAGAAATTGGATTTGAGGCACATGCGTTCAGCGAACCAGATAAAGCATTGCAGTATATTAACCAAAATCAGGTAGACGTATTGATGAGTGATATCGAGATGCCGGAAATGAATGGATTAGAGTTGACAAAAGAAATAGCAAAAGCTGATATCAAAGTTGTAATTATATCCAGTCACCAGAATTATGAATATTTCAGGGCTGCAATTCAGCTAAATGTTGTGGATTATTTACTCAAACCTCTTAAGAGCGCAGATATTATTTCGTGCTTTGAGAAAATAAAACAGGAGCTTGACAGGAAAAATCATGTCGAGCAGGAACAGCCGAAGGGGTATTATGAGAAAATACTTGTTGAAGTAAAGTCGTATACGGAAGAACATTTTCAAGAAGCATCATTGGAGGAAGCGGCGGTGAGAGTCAATCTGAGTGCCAGTTATTTATCACGTATCTTAAAGGAGAAATGTGATTTTGGATTCGCAGAATATCTTTTGCAGATCAGGATGGAAAAGGCTGCTGCTATGCTGCAGGATCTGCAGTACAAAACTTACGATATTGCTTATTATGTAGGATATGATAATCCGAAGAGTTTTTCTCATGCTTTCAAAAATTATTATGGAGTGACACCTATGGATTACAGGAAAGGAAGTACCGCAAAATGAAAAAAAAATTTTTTTTAAAACGTTTTGCGGTATATTTTATGGCATTCTTTATACCAACTTTTCTGCTTTTTGTAATTGCAATGGTTATATTTGGAAATAATGCAGAGGAGAGAATCATCAGCCGTGAACAGAAGGTATTAGAGTCAACAGATACTAATCTGTCACTTGTAATCAACAATATAGCCATGCAGAATGATTTGTTTACAAAGAATCCATATATGGGAATTGCATTGAAAAATATATTGAAAAAATCTGATTTCATTTCATATAGTGATACGATTTATCTTCGTAGTATGAAGGCAATGCTTCGTAGTGTACAGGAAGTATATAGTTATGTATCGGATATAAATATATATCTGACAGGATACGATAGATACTATTCTTCGGAAAATGCTATACAGAATATAAGTGGAAACGAATATTGGCTGGAACAATGCAGGGGTATGCCTGAAGAAACAGAAACTCTGGTTAAAAGACATGAATATGAAGAATACAGGAATACAAAGAATGAACTTACCGTGTATCAGAGAATGCTCCTGATGGATGGGTTTGTCATTATGAATATTGACTTGCAGGCATATGAAAATATTCTGAAACAGGCAGTGGGTGATATCGGAATGACTTTATTATTTGTCAATTCACAGGATGAACTCATCATAGCATATCAGGATACCATAGGTGTAAATGACGAGATATTAGAAAATATAATGCAGAAGGTGGGAGAGTCTAAATGGGTAAACATAAATAATGAAAATTATTTAATTCAGAATCTTTATGACGAAAAATGTGAATTAGAAATAATAGCCCTAGTACCAAAGACGGAAGTTAATAAGGAATTAAGTAATATTTTTCCTATTTATTTTCTTGTATTCTTTATTAACAGTATTATAGTGACTTTATTGGCTTATATAACGACTAAGAGAAACTTCCAACATCTTGATGAGTTTATCCAGATCTTTTCCAATGCTGAAAAAGGCATTTATGTGCTGGCAAAATCGAGTTCTCCGGCTAAAGACGAATATGACATTATCATGAAAAATATTGTGTATTTGTTCTTACAGAAGGTAAAGCTTGATAAACAGTTGGAAATCAAAAAGGAAGAAGAAAGAATTGCTGAAATTACAGCATTACAGGCACAGATTAATCCACATTTCCTGTTCAATACCCTACAAACAATACAGCTTGAAGTAAATCAGGTTGAAGGGAAAAATGGAAAAATCGCTACAACGATAGAAGAACTGAGCGACATTTTGAAATATGCGTTAGGAAATTCTAATGAGAAAGTTTCTCTTGCAAGGGAAATTCAGTATCTGAAGAAATATGTGAATATTCAGAAGCTTCGTTTTGGAGATAAATTTATACTATACTATGAAGTAGATGAAGAGCTGATGGATTTTCAGGTTTTCAGACTTTTGCTACAGCCTATAGTGGAGAATAGTATACTTCATGGTGTACGTTATCGGGAAAAAGGTTATATAAAAGTAAAAATACATTATTCTCATACAGAACCTAAAGTAGTCATTTCAGTAATTGACTCCGGCATTGGTATGACGAAAGAGGAATTACAGATGCAAAGACAGAATATGAAAGACTATAATCCTAATCATGTAGGACTGGCAAATGTAAACTGCAGATTGAAACTGTACTATGGAGAAGAAGCTCAGCTGCATATCTATAGTAAAAAGGATATGGGAACTGTAATCAGATTCTGTTTGCCAAGAGAATCATAAAAATTGTGTGAGAATGACAAAATATATTACCTTATATTAAAAAATTAAAAAAAAATGAGGAAAAATAAAAATGTCCCTCCCTTTTTGAAAGAAACCTAAGGAGATATAATAAATCTATCTTAAGAGGTATTTTCAGAAAGGGAGGTTTTTATGAACAAAAAACTATTAGCAATGGGGCTTAGTGTAACAATGATAGCAGGGATGCTTACTGGATGTGGAAGCTCTTCAACAGAATCTGGTGATTCTACAGCATCAACTTCTCAGACACAATCAGAAGTTACAGAACAGAATACTGCATCTGAAATATCACAGACAGCAGCTTCTGATGACGAACCAATTACTTTAAGATTTGCATGGTGGGGCGGCGATGAACGTAATGCAGCTACATTAGAAGTGATTGAGCAGTTCGAAGCGCTTCATCCTAATGTAACAATTGAGGCAGAGTATGGCGGAAATGACGGTTATCATGATAAGCTGGCTACTCAGCTGGCATCAGGAACAGCAGCAGATATTGTTCAGGTAGACCCGGAAACATTCCCTCAGTATGTTTCAACAGGAGATTACTTTGTTAATTACATGGACTACAGTAACATGGATCTGTCTACATTTGATGAGAATTATATATCTCTGGAGATTAACGGAAGATATGATGGTAAACAGTTAGGGCTTCCTACAGGTATTTCCGGAGCAGGTATTCTGGTAAATCAGGATCTTGCAGATGAAATTGGTATAGATTTTACACAGGCTTATACATGGGATGATCTGTTGGAAATGGGCAGGAAAGTTCGTGAATATGATGACAGTATGTATCTGTTATGTGCAAATAAAGAATATATCGTTAATCTGATTGTATTCAATTATGGCAAGCAGTTATGCGGAAGTACTTTATTCGACAAGGAGACAGGAGAGCTTAACATTACAGAAGAACAGATGGCTGAGCTTATGCAATATGTGAAGAAATTATATGATGAAGGAGTAGTAGCACCGGCATCATATCAAGCGGCTTATGGCGGTGATAATTTACAGTCAGATGCTAACTGGATAGCAGGTAAATATGTATCTGCACTTACTTACATTTCAACAATTGATGTCATGGTAGCAGCGAATGACAGTGCAAATTATTCAATGAGTCAGTTACCTATGTTATCAGGATGCACAGAAAAAGGATGGGCTTCTAATACACCTCAGGTTATGGCAGTGACCAAGACATGTGAGCATCCGGAAATGGCAGTAGAATTCATGAATTATTTCTTTAACAATGAGACAGCACTTGCAACATTAGGTGCCACAAGATCTGTTCCACCTACAGAGAATGCAAGAAAGATCTGCTCTGAAAATGGTAAGCTCAGTGAAGTTACTATGGAAGGTGCTAATATTGCAGCAGCAGCCGGAGGAACACCAAATGACAAGATTTCTTCTTCAGAAGAGGCAAAAACAATTCTCTTTGATGCAGTAGAGACTGTTGGATATGGTGCAACTACACCAGAGGAAGCAGCAAGCGAAATTATAGATTCTCTTTCTTCATTATAAAATAGTGTAAACACACCGGAGATGCCTTATTGTGCATAGGGCATCTCTTTTTTAGAAAACTGTTAGGGGTAGAAATATGAGTAAGACTCTTGGTAAAAAGGCAGGCTATTCAAAAAGGGATTTAAAAGCCTACTATTATATAGCGCCTTGGCTGATAGGGTTTGCAATTCTTCAATTGTATCCATTTATCAGTTCGTTAATTTATTCATTTGCAGACTATTCAATAGGCTCAAAACCCGACTTTATCGGATTCGGAAATTATATAAAATTATTTACAAAGGATAAGGAATTCTGGACATCTCTTCGTGTTACGATTGTATTTGCGTTAATGACTGTTCCGGGGAAAATAATACTTGCACTTGCAGTTGCCATATTCCTGAACAGAGATATCAGGGGAATCAATCTGATTCGAACATTGTATTATATACCGTCTTTGTTTGGAGGAAGCGTTGCAATTGCCATATTGTGGAAATTAATGTTCCTGGATAATGGTCCTATTAACGCTGTATTAACTGCTTTAAGACTGCCTAATGTACAATTCCTTGGAAGCACCACATGGGCATTACCAACAATATGTCTATTGGAAATCTGGCAATTTGGTTCGTCAATGGTTATGTTTCTGGCTGCATTAAAAAATGTTCCCAAGTCATTATATGAAGCGGCTGAGATTGATGGAGCAGGAAAAGCGAAGAGATTCTGGCATATAACTTTGCCTCAGATTTCACCAATTATTTTCTTTACAGTATTAAATCAGACAATACAGGCACTGCAAAATTTTACCTCCGCAGATGTAATAACAGAGGGTGGTCCTTTGAAGTCAACGTATGTTTTAGGCATGAAGCTGTATAGGGAAGGATTCGGTTATTTCAAAATGGGTTACGCAAGTGCTATTTCCTGGATTGTATTTACTGTAATATTGACGTTTACAGTAGTACTGTTTGCATCTTCAAAACTTTGGGTTCATTATGCAGATGAATAGTGTAGAAATAATAAATTCACACAAACAGGAAAGGTATGGTGAGTAGCATGAAATCAAAAAAGCGAAATTTGTTTTTTGATTATTTATTGATATTTATAATCGGATTTGTTTTATTATATCCGATTATCTGGATGTTCTTTTCTACTTTTAAAACGAATGAAGAAATATTTGGTTCATTTAAACTGTTACCGGAATCTTTTTCATTTCAGTATTATATAGATGGCTGGAAGGGAAGTGGTAAATTTACTTATGCAAAGTTCTTTCTTAATACATTTATTATGGTGGTACCAACTACACTATTAACAGTTTTATCGGCAACATTTGTTGCATATGGCTTTGCAAGATTTAATTTCCCAGGGAAAAAATTCCTTTTTATCTTATTACTTGCAATGATGATGTTACCTAATGCGGTAGTAATTATTCCAAGATATACTTTGTATAATAAATTTCATTGGGTGGATTCTTATATGCCATTCTATGCGCCGGCGGTATTGTGCTGTAATTCATTTTTCCCATATATGATTATTCAATTTTTGCGTGGAATTCCAAGGGAGCTGGATGAATCAGCATATATTGACGGATGTGGCACTTTCAAAACATTGACAAGAATTATTCTGCCTTTAATGAAACCTGCATTATTTTCTGCCGGGCTTTTCCAGTTCTTGTGGACATATAATGATTATTTTAATTCATTGATATTTATTAATTCAGTAAAAAAATACCCGATTTCACTGGCATTGAGAATGTCTCTGGATGCAGAGTCAGTAGTACAATGGGGAAAAGTCCTTGCAATGGCAACTGTAGCAGTCATTCCTGTCATGATTCTATTCTTTGCGGCGCAGAAATATTTTGTAGAAGGTATTGCGACAAGTGGATTGAAAGGTTAATTTACTGATTGTATATAACAATTGACAATTGTTAAAACGAAGAGTATAGTTAATATCGGAACAAGATATTGATACAGATATAACAAAGGCGTTTGTAACAGTAGTTTTCTACTGTTTACAAGCGTTTTTTTTAGTCTAAGGATAAGAGAGCAGGGAATAAGTGAAGAATGTAAGGAGGGAACATCATTTATGACAAAATCAATTGCAATTAAATCTGCCTTTTCCTGTGGCGGAAAGGCATGGGATTACCTGGAACATATCAGCTGCAAAAATGTCGTACTGATCAGGGATAGCCAGATGAGCCAGGGAGTAAGTAATATTGTATCCAAGATCAGAACATATATGGATTCCATGGGTGTGATCATGGGAGAATATGACATAGGCGGGGATAAATTATCCCAGATCCAGCTGATAGGCGGTATTCAGTTCATGAGTGAGAAAAAGCCGGACATGGTGATTGCCATAGGTTCTGAGCTGACAATTAAGATTGCTAAGCTGATGCTGATATTTTATGAATATCCAGAGCTTGCAAACAGTACCATAGAGAATGCAGATACCAAAGGAAAAAGCCTTCATACCAAGCTTGTAGTCATTTCAGGGGATTCGGAAGAAGCAGAAGGTGTAAATCAAGTGAATTTCATTAAAATAGACAGTGACGATTTGAAATTCGAGTAAATGTATACGGATGCATAGAAAAAGAACAGCCACTGTAAAAACAGTTGGCTGTTCTTTTTTGACTGTTTTGTAAATTCTATTGATAGGATGCTACATTGGATGCGTCTACCGGTTCAAATGGAACCCATACATATTTACCATCTTCACTGACATCAAGGCCACTTGAAGATGCAGACTGATGATTGGCAAGGGATACAGCAACTTTGACAGCGGCTTCACCCTGTCCGGTTGCAGACTGGTATACGGTGAAAGCCATGTCTCCGGATGCAATGGCAGCACATCCATCTGTAGTAGCATCGACACCAAGGATTGGCACGGAGGATGGATCAATGCCATTGGCTTTGCAGGCTTCTACAGCGCCCAGTGCCATGGAATCATTATTACTGATAACACAGTCAAATGACTTATTCAGATCAATGAAGACATTAAGCATTTCAGCTGCTTTATCTGTACTCCAGTCAGCGTAATCTTCAAATACGATATTTACCTTTTTGCCACTGTTCTTAAAAGCCGTTTTAAGTGCTTCTGTTCTTCCTTTGGTGGCAGAGTGGTTTTTTTCACCTTTGAAGATAACAACGTTGATTTCATCCTTGGAAGCCATTTTGTCAAGAACATATTCAGCCTGAAGCTGACCTGCAACTTGTTCATTGGAACCAACATACATATACTGGTCTGCTTTCAGCCGTTTATCAGCAGGGCAGCTGTTCATAAAGATGATTGGAAGATCGCCTGCGCAGGATTCCAGTTCTATGGCAGTATCAGCATCTACAGGAAGACAGAGAATAACGTCATAACCCTGTTCCTTGGCAGAACGAATCTGGTCTGCCTGTGTTTCTATTGTATTCTGTGCATCTACCAGATCAAACTGTGCGCCAAGGTTTTGGGCAGTAGATGCAGCAGCATCTGCCAACATAGCACGGAAGGTATCATTACCATCCGACATACACATAAGAATTTTAGTGTCGTTTCCGGAAATGACAGAAGATTGACTTCCGGTTTGGGCACAGCCAGTGAATAACAGTGTGGCAGCAAGAATGGTACCAGCTATTTTCAAATAACCTTTTTTCATAAGGTATGCCTCCTAAATTTTAAACTTATTAACCTGATTGGATAGTTCTTCAGCAGATACACTAAGCTCTTTGGAATCCTCGGCGGCATGAGTACTGCTCCTTGTAATCTCCTGCGCCTGGCTGACCATAGTATCTGATGTAGCAAGAATTTCCTGTGAGCTTGCAGCCTGTTCTTCAGAAATGGCAGCAACATTGGTTGCAACATCATCTACCTTGCTTACTTTAGTGACCATAGATTCTACGAGTTCATTAGCGGCAGCAATGTTCTGGAAAATAGAATCAAAGGTTTCTAATGCTACAGAGATTAACTGACCGCTTTCACCAATATTGCTGACGCTTACATTAGCTTGTGTCACACAGGCGCCAACATAACCATTAATCTGCTGGATTAGATTTTCAATAGTGTGGACAGATTCTGCACTGGTCTGGGCAAGCTTGCCAATCTGGGTAGCGACAACTGCAAAACCTCTGCCATTTTCACCGGCTCTGGCTGCTTCAATGGATGCGTTTAAGGAGAGAAGGTTGGTTTCTTCAGCAATATCAGCAATAACCGCTGTAATATTTGTAATTTCGCTGGATGCAGTACCGACCTTGTCAATGGCTGCTTTCAGACTGTTAATAGACTCATTGATTGTCTGCATTGCAGTATTGACCTGATTCATATCTGTTCTGCCTTTTTCGGAGATTTCCACAGTTTCTTTCATTTTATTTTCTACCTGGGAGCCGTCTTCTCTGGTATCTGCAACTACATTTGCAAGGGTTGTTGCGTGCTCTGCAATATCGTTAACAGAAGCTGAAAGTTGTTCTACTGTTTCATTTAGCTGTTGCATGGAGTCGCTCTGGGTGGTACTTGCTTCCCGCATTTTATCAGAAATCTCCAAGCTTGACTGGGATTGTTCATGCAGCTTGTCCGATACGTTATGGATAGAATCAATCATATCGCGCATAGTGGCAAGGAATTTGGAGACACCGGAACTCATTTTACCAATCTCATCATTACTTGCAGCACGGACTTCAACAGTAAAGTCACCATCTGTCATCTGCGTTATGACATGGGTCAGTTCTTTTATTGGTTTAATTACAAGATGTATGACACGTTCAATTACAACAGCAAGGACAAGAATACATACAATTCCAATCAGAAGCATGATGTTACGCACTGATGTAACGCTTGAGAAGATAATTGAGGTAGGAACGTAGGATACGAGCAGCCAGTCAGTTCCGTCAATGGTAAGGAAGGCTGTTTCGTTACCTGCTATTTCTCCCTGTGTATAGTCAGAAGCCTTCATTCTGGCAGCAACACCGCTTAAAAAGGCATCGCTGTTGGACTCATCCAATTTAGTGGAGATAAGAGAAGTATCACGATGAGCCAGAATGGTATTGTCTGTAGTGCTGACCAGAAACGCCTGTGCATCTGTCATTTCAATAAAGCTGTTTACAATGACATTGATTCTTTGCAGTGACATATCAGCAGCAATGACTCTCTGTTTGCCGGAACCGTCATTTAGGATACCTGATGCACTGATAACAGCGGTTCCCTCAGAATTGGTATAGGCACTGGTAAAGCCCATGTTGATACGGGTCAAACCTTCTGTATACCATACAGAGGAAGTAGGATTCTGTTCCGACTTGGAAGATGCTGATGCGGTCATAAGATTGCCCTGACCATCTGCCAGATATAATCCATCCGGGTAGTTGGAATTATAATCGTAGTACTGGTCTAACAGAGTCTGTAGCTGAGCATCGTTTGGCTTGGTCTGCTCTATGTTATGTTTAATTGCCTGAAAGGCAGACAGATTCTCATTAAGCCATGCTTCAATTTCGTTTCCCTGATTCTGAATGGAAGAGCTCAGCAGGTTCTCAGAATAACTGGCAATGACGCTCTTGGAGACCAGGTAAGAAATGATAGTCAATATGGCAACGATGATAATTACAATAGGCAGAATGATCGCCAACAGTTTTGCTTTGATGGACACAAAATTTTTTTTGTTCATGTTTGCGTTAACCTCATTTCTAAAGCGCTATATGAATAAGATTTGTGGCGCTTTTACACAAATTTCTCAAATTCACAATTATTTTACTATAATTTCATAAAACATTCCATATATATGAAGAAAAATAGATTAAAAACAGTTATATTCAAACAAAAAAGTTTGCTACTTTACAAATATTGTTTTTTGTGCTACATTGAACCTATATGGAAAAGCGATGATGAAGAGAGTAGATATATTGTATTTGTACAGAGAATGTCCTTTTGGCTGAGATGGACACGAAGAAGATATATCGAACATGGCTTCTGAGCAGCGCACCGAGTCAGTGTTATGACTGATAAGACTGCGACAGGGTTCGCCCGTTACAGCGACAGGGTATGCAGTACCCGCAGAGACTTTTGCCGTGAGGCTAAGGTAAATTAAGGTGGTAACACGGGATATATACTCTCGTCCTTATAGATGATATAAGGACGGGAGTTTTGTTGTTATTGGAGCCGTTTTAATTATAGGAAGGAGGGCTTTTCATGGAGTTGGAGCTGCAAAAATATGAATGTGGAAGTGAAGACTATCTGATTTATGACTGTAACAGAAACCGGTATGAATTCGGTGCAAGGGAAGCCCGTGTCATGTGCAGCCTGAATATCGGGATATCAGTACGAAGAGTTCTGGTGGGACCCATCTGGCAGACCACAGGTATGACTTTTCTTATTTATGATCCGGATGGAACATTATCCGTTCCACAGACGGAGGATGTGAAAGTATTTGAGAAATACTTAAATGATGCCGGCTATGAGAAAACAGCCTGTTTGGATCATGAAATACGCAAGGTATGTAAAATTGCTTTCTTTGAGAATTTTGTAGAGAAGTATCAGCTCACAGAATGTAAGAAGCGCCATGATGTATCATAATGTATTTTAATAATGTATTAAAAAGAAAGGGTTGAAAATATAATGGAAAACAAAGGTAAGTATTATTTAACAACAGCGATTGCCTATACTTCAGGTAAACCGCATATTGGTAACAATTACGAAATCGTACTGGCAGACAGTATTGCACGTTTCAAGAGAAAGGACGGCTATGATGTCTTTTTCCAGACTGGTACTGATGAACACGGTCAGAAAATTGAGTTAAAGGCAGCAGAAGCAGGAGTAACACCTAAGGAATTCGTAGATAATGTTGCCGGAATCATTCGTGGTCTGTGTGATCTGCTTAACATTTCCTATGATAAGTTTATCCGTACAACTGATGATTATCATGAGAAGCAGGTACAGAAGATTTTTAAGAAGCTCTATAACCAGGGTGATATCTATAAGGGAGCTTATGAAGGCTTATACTGTACTCCCTGTGAATCCTTCTGGACAGAGTCTCAGTTAGTGGACGGCAAGTGTCCTGACTGTGGACGTGAGGTAAAGCCTGCTAAGGAAGAGGCATATTTCTTCAAAATGAGCAAGTACGCTGACAGATTGATTGACCATATCAATAAGCATCCTGAATTTATACAGCCGGTATCCCGTAAGAATGAAATGATGAATAACTTCCTGCTTCCGGGCTTACAGGATCTGTGTGTATCCAGAACCTCCTTTAAGTGGGGAATCCCTGTAGATTTTGATGATAAGCATGTTGTATATGTATGGCTGGATGCGCTGACCAACTATATTACGGGTATTGGTTATGATGCAGACGGCAACAGTTCTGAGCAGTACAAGAAGCTGTGGCCTGCTGACCTGCACCTGATTGGTAAGGATATCATTCGTTTCCATACGATTTACTGGCCTATCTTCCTGATGGCGCTGGGCGAAGAGCTGCCTAAGCAGGTATTTGGGCATCCATGGCTGTTACAGAACAACGATAAGATGAGTAAGTCAAAGGGTAATATCATCTATGCAGATGATCTGGTGGATTTCTTCGGTGTAGATGCGGTACGTTACTTCGTATTACATGAGATGCCTTATGAAAATGATGGATCTATTACATGGGAGCTTATGATTGAGCGTCTCAACTCTGACCTGGCAAATACGCTTGGTAATCTGGTCAACAGAACCATTTCCATGAGCAATAAGTATTTTGGTGGTGTAGTAGAGGACAGACATGCAGCAGAACCTGTCGATGATGATCTCAAGGCAGTTGTAACAGGTACTTATGATAAGGTAGAAGCCAAGATGGAAGATCTGAGAGTTGCAGATGCCCTGACTGAGATTTTTGCACTGTTCAAACGCTGCAATAAATATATTGATGAGACAGAACCATGGGTACTGGCAAAGGATGAAGCGAAGAAGGACAGACTGGCTACTGTACTGTACAATCTGGTAGAGAGCATTTCTATCGGAGCTGGTCTATTAGAGCCATATTTACCGGAGACTGCACAGAAGATCGCGGCGCAGCTTAATACAACTGTGAGAGATTTCGGTTCCGTGAAGACCTTCGGTCTGTATCCATCTGGAAATAAGGTAACAGAGACTCCGGAGATTCTCTTTGCACGTCTGGATCCTAAGGAAGTTATGGCTAAGGTAGAAGAACTGCAGCAGAAGCAGGCAGCCGCTGCCGGACAGACACAGGAAGCAGCAGAAGATGAGAATGTCATTGACATTGAACCAAAGGCTGAGATCACATATGATGATTTTGCCAGGCTGCAGTTCCAGGTAGGTGAGATCATTGCCTGTGAAGCAGTTCCTAAGTCCAAGAAATTATTGTGCAGCCAGGTAAAGATTGGCAGTCAGGTAAAGCAGATTGTATCTGGTATTAAGGCACATTACACACCGGAGGAAATGGTTGGTAAGAAGGTTATGGTTCTGGTGAACTTAAAGCCTGCTAAGCTGGCTGGTGTTTTATCTGAGGGTATGCTGCTGTGCGCAGAGGACGCAGAGGGTAATCTTGCTCTTGTGTCACCTGAGAAGCCTATGCCTGCAGGAGCAGAAATCTGCTAAGTAAAAGGCTGTATGGCGCATCCCTTTAGAGGGGTGCGCTTCTTTATAACCTAGGTTTATCTGTCTGATGGGGGGCAAGGCATGAAAGAACGGATAGATAAAGAAAGACTCCATTTATTTGCGCCAAGAGATATTCTGGTGACACATGTGGAGGTAGAAGGTATTATTTTTATTGAGAAATTAAAGGAAGCAGTAAAGAATGCTGTTGCCAGAAATGAGATACTAAATTCCAGAGTAGTCATTGAGAAGGATGGAAATGCTTATTATGAGACTCAGAAATTTGACGATAATCCCAATGATATGGTCAGAGTCCTGCATAATGTATACTGGAAGGATATCGTCAGTGAACAGGAGTCTATTGCATTTGATCTCGACCATGGAGAATTACTGCGATTTTATTATCTGATGAATGAGGATAAGCAGGAGTTTCTGATCATTGCGCATGCATTGGCAGGAGACGGGGCTTCTCATGGCTTTTTCCTGAATGATGTCATGAGAGGACTGGCAGATATGCCGGTCAAGGCAAAGCCGTTGATCCGTTTTCAGTTAAGCAGTCTTCCAAAGGAAAGTAGACTATCCTTTATGGAGAAAATGAAGCTGTCAAGTACACTTCGAAACTGGAATAAAGAAGGAACAGACTTTACAGAAGAAGAGTATTATCAGCTGCATGCCCAGGCATGGAGAAATAAAAAGACGTGGATTCAATATGAAACCTTTCATAAGGATGCCTTATACCGTATTGCCTTGTATGCAAAGAATCAGCAGGTAACGGTAAACTCTGTTCTTCTGACTGCTTTTGCCAGAGCGTCCAGAGAGCTTAGGACAGCAGTTGTTGTTGATGCAAAAGGACGTCAGCAGGAGGCAGGATTGAAACCGGACCAGATTGCAATGGTTCTAAGTCTCCGTGGAGAGTATGATGGGATGGGAGATTATGAATATACCTATCCGATCGAGTATTTATATGATGATACACTGGACTTTGCGCAGAATGTGAAGAAGCTGCACAGCAGGATTCATCTGGATAACAGTAAAGAAAAATACCGGCAGCTTGGATTGCTTGGGGAATTGCCGGGAGAGCTGGTGGATTCTGTGCAGTTTCAACTGAATGGCCGCTATGTGAATCCGGTAACAGAGACGATCATGAAGCGATTGGGAATGGGTGAGGCGCCTAAGGGAATGGCAGTGACCAATCTGGTGAAAGTGCCGCTTGCATCCCGGTATGGCAGTCTTCGGTTATATAATTATGTATTCGTGCCACCGGTTACAGCTAACGCCAGAAGAATTATCGGAGTGACTACATTTCAAGGTGTAATGAATCTGTCCTTTCATGCCATGGATGATGAATTTACACCGAATTCACGCTTATTTTACCAGAAGTCGATAGCATATCTAAGGGAATTATGATAGGATACAAATAAAAATGACATATATGTCAGAAATGAGGAGATTATGGAGAAAGTACAGGCAATATTGTTTGATCTGGATGGAACATTGTGGGATTCTTCCGAGGGTGTATTGAAATCCTGGAACCAGGTATTGGAAATGCATCCTGAATGTGGAAGAGGACCGATTACGCAGGAAGAGCTGAACGGATGCTTCGGACTTCCTATGACTGAAATTGCAGCAAAGCTCTTTCCCAGGCAGACCGGTGAAGGACAGCAGAAGATGATGGATGAATGTTGTGAAGTAGAGAACGCATATCTGCTGAGAAATGGCGGAATTCTGTTTCCACAGCTGGAGGAGACACTGGAGATTCTTCACAGGGAATATCAGTTATATGTGGTAAGCAATTGCCAGCAGGGATATATTGAAAGCTTTATTGCAGCCCATAAGCTGGAGCAGTATTTTGATGATATCCAGTGCTGGGGGGATAATCTTCTGCCAAAGGGTGAGAATAACAAGCTCATCATGCAGAGAAACAATATAACAAGGGCTGTATATGTAGGAGATACGGCAGGGGATGAACAGTCTGCCAGGGTAGCCGGTATTCCTTTTGTATATTGTGCGTATGGTTTTGGAGAAGCAGTTGCACCTGATTATACAATCCAGTCATTTGCGCAGCTTCCTGAACTGATGTCCCATATTGTTCTATAAGCAATAAATATAAATAAAAAAAGGCTTCCGGTCTTAGACCTTGGAAGCCTTCTCTAATGTAAAGATAAATTCTGTACCAACACCTTCGGTACTTACTACATTTATGTTCTCATTATGGGACTGGATGATCTCTTTTGCAATGGAGAGACCAAGACCGGTTCCTTTTTTGTCTTTTCCTCTGGAGAGATCAGTCTTATAGAAGCGGTTCCATATCAGTTTGAGACTATCCTTTGGAATACCGATTCCATTGTCTTTTACCGATACCAGAAGCTTGTTGGACTTCTCAATCGTCTCTACCTTGATAGAGGAGTTCTTGTGGCTGAACTTAATTGCATTATCGACCAGATTGTAGAGAACCTGTTGAATCTTGACAATATCAGCATTGACGTACATCTGCTCCCCGGTCAGAACCAGTTCAATGGTAATGAATTTGCTGCGGCAGGTGCCTTCAAAAGAAGCTGCTGTATTCTTGATGACCGGATTGATATCAAAATTAGTCCGATCCAGTATCATACCCTGTGTATTCAAATTATTCAGAGTCAGCAGGGAATTGGTCAGTTTGGTCAGTCTGTCAGTCTCATTTAATACAACACCGATATATTTCTCATGAAGTTCAGGGGGAATAGTGCCATCCTGCATTGCTTCCAGATAACCCCGCATAGAGGTCAGTGGAGAACGGAAATCGTGGGAAATATTGGCGACCAGTCTCTTCTGGTTGTCTTCACTCTTAGCAACCTCGCTTGCCATATACGCCAGGGAGGCAGCCAGATAACCAATCTCATCTTCGCTGTCTACCTGAAATTCATAGCGGAAGTTACCGATTGCGTACTGCTCTGTGGCATGTGTGATCTTGCGCAGTGGCAGATAGACCATCTCTGTGAAAAAGAGCAGAATAATCAATGACAGCAGGAAAAGAATCAGCAGTGTCAGATAAGATATATTCAGCAGAGAATCACAGGATGCATGCAGATCCTGCATGGAGGAATGGATGATTACATAGCCTTTTACTTTATATTGGGAAGTTATCGGGGCAAAAGCCGATATCATATCTTCATCGAACATACCGAAGAAATTGCCTACAGTATAGAAGGAACTTCCTGTCACCGTGGGACTGAAATTCGGTATCGTAGAGGGATTCTCAATATCCAGTGGAGAGCTGGAGTCCAATACAATAAGACCGGATGGATTGACAATCCAGACAGAGGCATCCAGGAAAGTATCAATGGCATTGATCTGTCTCCACACGGATTCCAGAGTGATCTCACTGTTATACAGGTCAACAGCATAGGAATTGGATATCAGCAAGGCTTCCTTATATAATGCATCTGCCCGTTCCCTTTTCATATGTTCCAGAGTCATGTTGGAGGTGAAAGTTGCTACCACAATAAATCCAAAGAAACCAAATATGAAATAGGCAAGTACGAATTTCAGATATAAAGTACGTTTCATAGCAAATACCTTTCTCTTTTCAGTAAAAGATTATGCGTTCTTGACTTCGAATTTATAACCAATGCCCCAGATTGTAGCGATTCTCCAGGTCTCATGATCCTTGATCTTCTCCCTGAGACGTTTGATATGCACGTCTACTGTACGGGTATCACCAATGTATTCATAGCCCCATATCTGGTCAAGCAGCTGTTCTCTTGTATACACGTGGTTCGGTGAAGAAGCAAGAAAATACAGAAGTTCCAGTTCCTTGGGAGGCATATCTATATTTTTGCCGTTATAAATAACAGAATAGTTCGTTAAATTGATCGTCAGGTTAGGATAGCTGACCTGTTTGGAAGCAGGAGCCTCTGTAACAGGAGCTGCTGTTTTATAGCGGCGCAGAACAGCTTTCACTCTGGCAACCAGTTCCTTGGTGTCAAAGGGCTTCTCCATATAATCATCAGCACCCAGTTCTAAGCCCAGTACCTTATCAAAGACTTCGCCTTTGGCAGAGAGGATAATGATCGGAGTCTGGGATTTCTGGCGGATCTCCCTGCATACCTGATATCCGTCAATGCCTGGAAGCATCAGATCCAGCAGAATCAGGTCAGGAGCGAAAGTATCTGCCGCCTGTAATGCGGATTCTCCATCATATACGATCTGTGTCTCGAAGCATTCCTTCGTCATATAAAGGGAAATAAGTTCTGCAATATTTTCATCGTCATCAACGATTAGGATTTTTTGTTTGTTAGCCATAAAGGAACCTCTTTCTATTTGAATTCAGCGATGGTTACACCGGCGTCGCCTTCGCCGTATTCTCCCAGATGGAAGGATTTCACATAGGAAACACTCTTTAAGTATCTCTGTACAGCAGCACGCAGGGCACCTGTGCCTTTACCATGGACAATCCGTACACTGGGCGCATGGGAAAGGTAAGCGTCATCCAGATATTTATCCAGCTCAGAGATTGCTTCATCTACAGTCTTGCCCAGAAGATTGATCTCCATAGAGAAAGTGGAAGTCTTAGAGGCTCCGATACGGCTGGTATTGCTGCGTGTTGTACGTGCAGTCTGTTTCTTGTAAGGATTATTCGGCATAGCATCTTCATTGATTAGTACCAGGTCTTTAATATTGACTTTGCTGCGGATGATACCACACTGAACGAACATGTCGCCCTTGGCATCGGGCATAGAGCTGACAGTGCCTTTTAATCCCATGGATACAACCTTTACCATATCGCCGGGCTTTATCTGGCTGGGTTTTAATATCTTATGTGTAGGATTGGCAGCCTGCTGGCTGATCTTGGAATTCTTCTCACTGATTTTATCACGTACTTTGGTACGGGCTTTCTCCATTTCCTTCATGGAAGTACCTGTATTGTACTTTTGGAAATTACGGATTGTCTCATCTGCCACATCTTTGGCATCCTGCAAAATCTGACGGGCTTCTTCGTTGGCTTCCTTGAGAATCCTGTCCTTCTGGGCATCGAGACGCTCCTGCTTCTGTGTCAGTTTATCTTTTAAGGAGCTGATCTCCTGCTTATAGCTTTCTATTTCAGCACGTTCTTTTTCGATAGTCTTACGGCTGTTCTCCAAATCAGCCAGTAAGTCTTCAAAGCTTTCATCTTCCTCACTGATATGCTGTTTGGCTGATTCAATGATTTCATTGGAAAGCCCAAGCTTGGAGGAAATGGCGAAGGCATTACTCTTACCGGGAATACCGATCAGAAGCCGGTACGTAGGGCGCAGAGTCTCTACGTCGAATTCACAGCATGCATTTTCTACATAGGAGGTTGTCAGGGCAAATACCTTCAGTTCGCTATAGTGGGTGGTTGCCATTGTCCGGATGCTGCGGTCATGCAGGTGCTTTAATATGGCGATTGCCAGGGCAGCACCCTCTGTAGGGTCAGTTCCTGCGCCTAATTCATCAAACAGACATAAGGAATTCTCATCTGCATGTTCCAGAATGGATATCGTATTCGTCATATGGGCAGAGAAAGTGGACAGATTCTGCTCAATGCTCTGTTCATCACCGATATCCGCATAAACCTCTGTAAATACAGACAGCTCGGAACGGTCAAGGGCGGGAATATGCAGTCCTGACTGTCCCATCAGTGTGAAAAGCCCTACAGTCTTCAAAGATACAGTCTTACCACCTGTATTAGGACCTGTTACGATCAGAAGGTCAAAGTCTTTTCCAAGTGTGATATCAATAGGAACGACTTTCTTCTTATCAAGAAGAGGGTGGCGTCCTTTACGGATCTGGATGTAGTGTTCGTTATTAAATAAAGGTCTGGATGCATTCATGTCAATTGCCAGACCGGCTTTTGCAAAGATAAAGTCCAGCTGTGTCAGCAGTTTGAGATTATGGCTCAAAGCAGCAATATGCTCAGAGCAGGAAGCACTGAGAGTAGCTAGAATGACTTCAATTTCTTCCTTTTCCTGTAGAGCCAGCTCTTTTAACTGGTTATTCAGACTCACAATGGCAGCAGGCTCAATAAAAAGTGTAGAACCGGTGGAAGACTGGTCGTGAACCATACCGGGGACATTTCCCTTATATTCGGATTTGACAGGAATACAATAACGGTTGTTACGCATTGTGATCACGGCATCCTGCAGATAGGTACGATAGCTTGTATTGACCATGTTGGTAAGCTGGGAATGAATCTTGTCATTGGTCTGGTTGATACTGCGGCGGATGTGCTTGAGATTGGGGCTGGCATCATCAGCAATCTCTTCTTCAGAGATGATACAGCGATTGATTTCATTCTGCAGTGGGGTCAGTGGCTCCAGCTCTTCAAAAAGAGGATTCAGGCTGTCAGCAATCTCTTCATCACGCTCTGTTCTGGCGTAGGATCTGGCTCTGCCGGCACATGCCAGAGAGGATGCGATTTTAAGAAGCTCAGAAGCAGACAGATTACTGCCGATCTCCAGGGATTTCAAGCTGAAGCTGATATCCTTGTTATCGCTGAAATGGATACGTCCACCTTTGATCAGGCGTGTAAAAGCGTCCGCAGTCTGTTGCTGGGCTTCTTCAATTGCAGCCAGTTCTGTCATGGGTGTCAGTTTCTTACAGACTTCCTTACCAGGCAGAGAGGTTGCTTTATCTATCAGTAAATTTATTATTTTATGGTATTCGAGAATTCGCAATGCCTTGTCATTCATAAATAGAACATTCCTTCCTGTAATACTATTCTTGTGAACAGAATAAGTATATCACGCATTGGAAAACTGTACAACTTTCTTTACTTTGCAAAGGGGTTCGGATATACTATATGAGTAAAGAAAGCAGATACTGGAAAGGGATTATATTATATATGGAAGAGAAGCAACAGGACAATCAGAATCAGGAGTCTGAAAGAGCAAGTGATTTTGAGTTTTTGCAGGAGAAAATAAAGGAAAGACCGATAGATAAGAAAAAACTGTTACAAAGGATGGTCATTACGGCATCACTGGCATTGCTGTTTGGGCTTGTGGCATGTCTGACATTCCTGTTATTAGAGCCGGTGCTGAATAACTGGCTGTATCCGGAAGAAGAACCGCAGACGGTGACTTTTCCGCAGGAGAAGGATGAAATGTTACCGGAGGATATGCTGACAGAGGGTGAGACCGGAACGCAGACAGAGAGTGAGACAGAGACGGCAGAACAGGTAACAACACAGATTGCAGTAGAGGAGACACCAGCCAGTGAAGTGGAGACAGCAGAGAGTGCTTCTACAGAGGACCCACAGAAGGCATATCTGACTGAGTATCAGGCAATGTATGACAGTCTTCATCAGGTATATCAGGAAGCCTCCACCAGTATTGTTACGGTCACTGCGGTGAAATCAGATGTAGACTGGTTCAATAATACGTATCAGAGTGAAGGAAACATAGCAGGTGTTATTATTGCTAATAATAACAGGGAACTGCTGATTCTTACAAGAAAATCTCCTTTGGATAAAGCACAGAGCATCCTGGTGAATTTCTGCAATGGAGTCAGTGCAGAAGGAAGCATTAAAAAATATGATGTGAATACAAATCTGGCGGTCATTGCAGTGGATTTGAAATATCTGCGTGATACGACGCTGGATTATGTATCGGTGGCAACATTGGGAAGCTCCGTGAATAACGGACTTGCAGGTTCGCTTGTGATAGCTGTGGGTAATATCCAGGGATATAATGACAGTGTATGTTATGGTATGATCACTTCTGTAGGAAATGTGGTAACACTGGCAGATAATCAGTATAAGATGCTGACAACAGACATCTACGCCAGCCAGAGCGCCAGCGGTATTCTGCTCAATACGCAGGGGCAGGTCATTGGTATCATTGATAACACATATAATCATAGTGATACGAAGAATCTGCTGTCTGCAATCGGTGTATCTGAGTTAAAAGGCATGATTACGAAGCTGTCCAACGCAGAGGATGTACCTTATATTGGTATCTATGCACAGGATATTGCAAGTAATGTACGGACACAGCAGGGACTGCCACAGGGCGCTTATGTGTCAGATATAGATATGGATTCACCTGCGATGATCAATGGAATCCAGAAGGGTGATATCATTGTGCAGGTGGGAAGTACCCAGATTCACAGCGCCACAGATTATATGAATGCAGTACGTGGCTGTACCATAGAGCATGACGTTGAGATTACAATATTAAGAGCAAGTAAAGATGACTATGAGCAGATGATGTTTACAGTACAGCCTAAGGCAAGAAACTAAGAGAAAGGTATGGTTTAGAAGATGAAATATATTAAAGATTATAAAGACGGAGACAGAATATTTGATATTTATTATTGCAAATATAAGAGTTCGGCAGTAACAAAAAACGGTAAGTCCTATGATAATGTGATCATTCAGGATAAGACAGGTACACTGGATGCCAAGATATGGGACCCCAATAATGCAGGAATTGCAGAGTTCGATGCAGGCGATTATGTAGAAGTATATGGCGAAGTTACCAGCTATAACGGTGCATTGCAGGTCAATATAAAGCGTGTCCGGCTTTGCCAGGAAGGAGAATATGATGAAGCTGAGTATATGCCGATGAGCAAGAAGAACATTGAAGAAATGTATACACAGCTTCTTACGATTATCAAATCAATTGAGAACCCTTACCTACATAAAATGCTCAATGCCTTTTTCGTAGAAGATAAAGATTTCATTGCAGCATTTAAGAAATCATCCGCTGCAAAGACCGTACATCATGGATTCATTGGAGGACTGCTGGAGCATACCCTGAGTGTAACAAAGTTATGTGAGTATTACTGCACAGCGTATCCAATCCTGAAAAGGGACCTGCTCCTGACAGCGGCAATCTGCCACGATATTGGAAAAACCAAAGAAATCAGTGCTTTCCCGGTAAATGATTATACAGATGCAGGACAGTTCCTGGGACATATCGTGATGGGTTCTGAAATGGTCGGCGAGAAAATCCGTGATATTGAGGGCTTCCCTCCTATGCTGGCTATGGAATTAAAGCATTGCATTCTAGCACATCATGGAGAGTATGAGTTTGGTTCTCCCAAGAAACCGGCACTGATTGAGGCAGTCGCTCTTAATCGTGCGGATGATACGGATGCGAAGATGGAGACATTTACAGAGATACTGGAAGCAACAGAAGAAACAGGCTGGTTGGGCTTTAACAGATTCTTTGAGTCTAATCTGAGAAATTCTTCTTTATAATAAGTCCGGAAAGGTACGGTAAAAATGGCACAATATTCCAAAAATGATATTGTAACAGTAAAAATAGAGGATATCGGAACAGAGGGTGAAGGCATCGGTAAGCTAGAGGGCTTCACCCTCTTTGTAAAAGATGCGGTCATGGGTGACGTGGTGGAAGCCAGACTGGTAAAGGTAAAGAAGAATTATGCCTATGCCAGACTGGAAAAGGTGCTGACATCTTCCCCGCTGCGTGTGAAGCCGGTCTGTCCATATCATAAGCAGTGTGGTGGCTGTCAGATTCAGGCAATGAGCTATGAAGCTCAGTTACAGTTTAAAGAAAATAAAGTGAAAAATAACCTGGTGCGTATCGGCGGATTTGACCAGTCATTTATTGAGTCGGTGATGGAACCTGTGGTTGGCATGGAGCAGCCGTGGCATTATCGCAATAAGGCGCAGTTCCCGGTAGGAACAGATAAGGATGGCAGGATCATTACAGGCTTCTATGCCGGAAGAACCCATTCAATCATTGCCAATACGGATTGTGCATTAGGCATAGAAGAAAATGAACCAATATTACAGAAGGTATTGGCATATATGCAAAATGAAAAAGTGTCTGCTTATGATGAAACCACAGGACAGGGGCTTGTTCGCCATATTTTGATTCGCAAAGGCTTTACTTCTGGCGAAATTATGGTATGTCTGGTCATCAATGGCAAAAGTCTGCCAAAGGAGGACAGGCTTGTAAGCACTTTGCGGGAAATCCCAGGAATGACAAGTATCTGGCTTAATTATAATACGAAAAATACCAATGTCATTATGGGAACAGAAGGCAGAGTACTATGGGGACAAAATACGATAACAGATGTTATTCATAGAAGATCCATAGAGGAAATCAACTCAGGTAAGGATTGCCTGCGGTATGATTCAAAGGAAAATGCACCGCAGGGTATTACCTTTGCGATTTCTCCGCTGTCTTTTTATCAGGTCAATCCGATTCAGACAGAAAAGCTCTACAGCCTGGCGTTGGAATATGCAGGACTGACAGGCGAAGAAACCGTATGGGATCTCTACTGTGGTATCGGTACAATCAGCCTTTTCATGGCGCAGTGCGCCAAGGAAGTCCATGGTGTGGAGATTGTACCGCAGGCAATCGAGGATGCCAGAAAGAATGCAGAGCGCAATCACATTGAGAATGCAACCTTCTATGTAGGCAAGGCTGAGGAAGTGCTACCGAGACTCTATGAGGAAGAGCATATATTTGCAGACGTTATCTGTGTCGATCCGCCCCGCAAAGGCTGTGATGAAGCTTGCCTTAATACTATCATTAAGATGGCACCAAAGAGAATCGTCTATGTAAGCTGCGACAGCGCTACACTGGCAAGAGATCTAAAATACCTGTGCGAGAATGGGTATGAGATCAGGAAAGTAAGAGCCGTGGATCAGTTTGGACAGACGGTGCACACAGAGACGGTATGTTTATTGTCCAAACTTCATGAGGCAAAACATCATGTGAAAGTGAAACTGGATATGGATGAGATGGATATCACTTCTGCTGAGAGCAAGGCCACATATGAGGAGATAAAGAAGTATGTGGCGGAGCATAATGACGGGATGAAGGTTTCGAATCTCTATATTGCTCAGGTAAAACGGAAATGTGGTATTGAATTGGCTGAGAATTTCAATTTGCCAAAGTCGGAGGATGCTAGACAGCCACGGTGCCCGAAGGAGAAGGAAGAGGCAATTGTGGAGGCACTGAAGGCGTTTCAGATGATATAAACATACTGGAGCAAGTTTATTTATAATTAAAATTGAGGTTTTCATATATTAGGATGGAACTTATACTTAATCAGAAGAGGTGATTTAAATGTGGCTAGAAACTAATAGATTGATTATTCGATCCATACAGCGCGGAGACGAGATTATCTTTTCTGGTATGTCTCAAGATGGGAGTCTTAGTTAAGTTGGGTTTGATGCTAATTGTTCAGAGTGGATCAATGATTGGATTGAAGAGGCTTTAAAATTAACAAATAATGATAATCCAAGAGAAAATCATATACCTTGCACTGTTATACTAAAAGAAACAGAAGAGGTCATAGGCTCTGTTGGTTCTACATATTATGAAGATGTGGATAAGGTTGGTATTTGTTATTTTATAGGAACACCTTTTAGGAAAAAAGGATATATGGCAGAGGCGATAAATGCATATGTTCAGTTTTTCTTTAAACAATATAGTGAGTCTGAAATAATAGCAACTATTCTCGATGCGAATACACCATCATGGAAAGTAGCAGAGAAATCTGGTTTCAAATTAATAGAAAAGAAAATGTACAAAGACATTGATGATGAAAAAGAAGAATTGTATCGCTTTTATGTAATACGAGGCCATGAGGGTAAATAAATGGAGATAAGAGTAGTTAATCAAAATGATATCGAGAAAATTGCCGGAGTAATGGGGCAGGCATATTCAGAGGAGCCTTGGAATGAGGCTTGGGTTCAGGAAAAGGCAGTAAGAAGAGTACAGTCCATTTTGTGCGGATTTGAAGCCTTGGGTTTAGTGGCAGTAGAAGACGGTGAAATTATAGGTGGTCTTTTGGGATTTGTGGATCCTTATGCAGACTATGATATGTTCTTTGTTTCAGAAATTTTTGTTGCTTCAAGATGGAAAAGAAAAGGAGTAGGGCGTAAGTTGCTTAGCGCCTTAGAAGAGCAACTTAAAGTAAAAGATATTCACACAATAGAACTTATTTCTATAAATGATAATCTAGAGTTTTATAAAAAATGCGGACTCAATAATGGTGATGTTAATTGCCTAGGGAAGTCTTTTTAATAAAGGAAAGGGGCATTTTATTTATGAAAAAAAGATATGTTTTGGCTCAGTAGTCTGAGCTTAAAATAAAAAGAATAGTTAAGCTCAGATGAATCCTAAGAAATTATATTTAGGAGGATACTATGAGCTATATTAGAGCAGAAGAGGTTCTGCCAAAAGAATTAATAGAAACTATTCAGCAATATGTAAATGGAAAAGCAATATATATTCCCAGCACATCTAAAAAGGAGTGGGGGAGTCATACTGATACAAGACAATACCTAATACAGCGAAATCACGAGATTAGCCAGAAATATCAGGGTGGCAGCTCTATTGCCAGTCTTGCCAAGCAGTTTTCACTTTCGGAGAAAAGTATTCAAAGAATCGTTCGCGAAGGAAAGAGAGTGTCTGGCAAGTCGTGAAGAGAAGAGCAAGCGGATTTTTTGAAACATAATAATGCAGAATTTAATTAAGAATTAGAGATAAGGTGGGCTATTTTAGCCTGCCTTTCATCTTATTGGAGGATATTAGCAATATGAATGAATATAAAATTATAACATTAAGAGAACGGCCGGAATTAGTAGCTATTGCGGCTGAGTGGTTTCATAGTAAGTGGGGCGTGCCGGAAGAGGCATACCTTGAGTGTATGGAAGCGTATTTATCGGGAAAACCCGAGTATGGTTGGTATCTATGCTTATATGATGAATCCATTGTCGCAGGGCTTGGGGTAATAGAAAATGACTTTCATGATAGAAAAGATTTGACTCCAAATGTATGTGCTGTATATACAGAAGAAGAACATCGAAAAAATGGACTGGCTGGGAATTTGCTAAATAAAGTTGTTGATGATATGAGAAATAAAGGAGTAATGCCTTTATATTTGGTGACGGATCATATTGGCTTTTATGAACATTATGGATGGGAATTCTTATGTATGGTTCAGGGTGATGAAGAACCAGAAATGACAAGAATGTACATTCACAGATAAATGGGAATAACTTGCAATCATGTAAAGCATAGTATATAGTATAGATAGTTGGTAACGGAAGGAGGCTTACGTGTGTTAGTAATTAGATTGAGATAGTTTTTGTAGCAATGTTTGAATGAACGGCAAAGTTGTGCTTTGTTTTATTTTTGTTGCTAGTGTATCTCAATTGGTCTTACTGCGCATGTGAGTAATCTGCATTTCTGATGCAGATATATTTTCATATGTATTTTTTGAGATCACTTAGCAATAAGTGATTTTTTTTATGCGAAGCAGGAGGAAATATAGATGAAGATAGCAAATAATATTATCAAAGAACATTTGAAGAATGTTTATTTTTTATGTGGTGGAGCTTATGGCGGAAAAACTACAATGGCAAGATTATTAGAAGAAAAGCATGGATTTATAAGATATTGTCAAGGGGATCATTATGATGAATATGTTTCGGTTGCTAGCGAGAAGGAACAACCTGCGATTAGTCTTGACAGAAGTGCTGACTGGCATGGATATTTTGCGCAACCACCAAGACAGTATGCAGATTGGATGCAGGCAGAACTTAGAGAAGAAGCAGAGTTTACAATTGCCGATTTACTAAGCTTTCCAAAAGACCAGAAAATTATTGTTGACGGAATCATTCCTTTAGATATTTTAAAGGAAATTAGTGATTATGAGCATGTATTTCTTTTATTTGCACCAGATGAAATGAAGCTACAGCATTATTTTGACCGCGCTGATAAGGATGAAGTGTATCAATTTATATTGTCCTTTCCGGATGGAAAAGAATTGTTAGATAATGTTATTGAGGCACTTAATTTGGATAATGAACAGGAAAGACGCAATATGTTGGAAAGTGGTTTTAAGTTTTTAGAAAGAACGGATCACGATACTGTAGAGGGTACTTTAAAAATTATAGAGAAACATTTTGGATTATAAAATGGAAAGGAATATAGGTATGGATTTAGAGAATGTATATTTTTTTAACGGTAGTGCATATGCGGGCAAATCCACGATGGTAAAAAGACTGGCAGAAAAATATGACGGCATTGCTTGTGAGGAAAATTATCACGAATCTTTAATGGGTGGTCTTGATTGGAATGAGTTTCCGAATCTTGGATATACAGCTAATCTAAAGGATTGGGCGGACTTTATCAGAAGAACCCCGGATGAATATGCAAAATGGATTGAAGATGTAGCTAAAGAGTGTGAAATATTGGAACTGCGAATATTGGAGGATCTTGTAAAGACGACGGATAAAAAGATATTTGTAGATACGAATATCTCTTTAGAGACTCTTGGAAAAATTACTGATAAGGACCATGTGCTGATTATGTTAGCGGATCCATCCATTTCAGTATCAAGATTTTTTGACAGACCTGATAGTGAAAAGCAGTTTCTTTATCAGTTATTGTTAAAAGAAAAGAATCCGGATGCAGCAATTGCTAATTTTCGAGCGTGCTTAGAGAAAGTGAATTCTCAGGAAAATTATGATAAGTTCCTACACTCTGGTTTTCAGATATTATTGAAAGATGAAAGCAGAAGTATTGATGAAACTATGCAGATGGTAGAGTTATATCTGAAACTAAAAAGAATTTAAATCAGCAATGTAGGAAATATTTTCTATGACCAATATTTTATGATATGTATGTAGCTACGACAAATTAGAAAGGAGGGATGGCGGTGGATAGAAAAGCGATACAAAGAATTTTGGATTATATAGAAGACAATTTAAAAGCTGAAATATCAGTGGAAGAATTAAGTGACCTTGCAGTTTTTTCGTTATTTCACTTTTATCGTTTGTTTCAAAGTGCTGTCGGTATGCCGGTCATGCAGTACATTACTAGAAGAAGGCTATTACATGGAATTCATGAGATTAGCTTGGGGCATAAAAAAATAGATGTGGCATTATCTTATGGGTATGAAACTTACGCTGGATTCTATAAATCATTTGTTCGTGAAATCGGATATACACCGAAGGTCTACCTTAAAATGTATAAGGCAAAGAAGCCTTATCGAATTAATATTTTACAGGAGGAACATATCATAATGAGTCAGAAGAAAATTAGAGATATTTTAATAAATTGGGAATTGGAAAATGAAAAAATTGCAGATGTTGTTTACGGAGAAACTGGGGAAATAAGTGATAGTGCGAAATATGTTGGAGAGGATTATGTGATTAAATTCTCTGCAAACCTTGGAAGTATTAAGAAAACTATTGATATTTCACATGCTTTAGAATCAATCGGTCTGTTAGCGGCACAGACTATTCCTACAAAGGACGGTAAATATTACGTAGAAGATACAGGTTTATATTATGTTCTAAGCAAAAGAATACAAGGCGAAAATATAAAAGTTGGCTCGGTGTATTTAGATGAATATTTAGAAAAGGCCAGATTTATTGGAGAGATAGTCGGTCAGCTGAGTCTTGCATTAGCAAAGATAGATGTTGTAGTGGATGATATGAATATTCTTAAAAATGTTTGTGAATGGGCAATTCCTGCACTTAATGAAAAGGTGGTTATTGATAAGAGTTTTTTAGAGTCTTACCAGCGTCGTTTTAGAGAATTATATGATGAACTACCAAAACAGATTATTCATAGAGATCCTAATCCAAGCAATATTATTACGAACGATGATAAGTGGGGATTTATTGATTTTGATTTGAGTGAGTGCAGTGTGAGAATTTATGATCCATGCTATGCAGCTTCCGCTATTTTATCAGAAAGCTTTGAATTAGATAATCCAGACAAGTTAAAAAAATGGATTGAGATTTTCAGAGAAATCATGTATGGGTACGATGCGGTTGCAAAACTTACTGAATCTGAGAAAGAAGCAATTCCATATGTTTTACTTGCAAATCAGTTCATAGCAACATCGTGGTTTGCTGATAAAGACAAGTATAAAGATATCTATGAAGTAAATGTAAGTATGACAGAATGGATGATTGATCACTTTGAAAACTTAAAAATTTAAATATTGACATACCTAACATACATTCGTATAATAATGGTGCGTTTGCTATACCCAAAAATCGGAAAAGCATATTATTATTAAAGTGATAAGAGAGGCTGAAACCCTTGTGGTTTCGGCCTTTTTCAATTATTACAGATTTTATTATGATATGTTAAATCATAAGACGGAGGAAAGGAGGGGCATTTGTGGGCAAATAGGGGCACTGCGTAGGTAATTGATGGAAGAGAAACATTGTTTACAGGCACTTTAGAGAAATCTGAAGTGCTTTTCTTATGCTTATTTTTAGAAGGAGGAAGAAATGAACGAGGAAAATGTAATGACAACAAACGAAATGAATCGGGAAGAGAGAATGCCATTTTTTAGGATTCCGAAGGTGATTTTAACAGATGAAAAATATGTGGGCCTTTCTGAGGATGCAATGCTTTTATATGGAATTCTTTTGGATCGCAGGTCATTATCCGAAAGAAATGATTGGAGAGATAAGAAAGGGGATGTTTTTGTTTATTGTACTTTGGAAACGATTCAGATGACACTTAGGTGTGCACATCAAAAAGCAACGAAGCTACTTATGGAACTGGAAAAGGTAGGTCTAATAAGGAGAAAGAAGCAGGGACTGGGAAGGCCTGCGAAAATATATGTAGCAGATATTTCAGCATTATCCGCCTGATGTGGAACTACTGTCATAAGTACAAGTCTAGAACTGTCATTTTGACAGCCAAGGAGTATGAAAAACAGATTTACAAACCGCTGATTTTCATCAGTACGGAAGTATGAAATTCATCCGGTAATAAAAATAATATAAATAAACTTAATAGAATAATATCAATCCTATCCTATCCGGATGGGATGTGGATAAGAAGGAGAACACCATTATGGAATACAGATATAAGCAATTAAATTTTAGAGTAACAGATAGTGAATACGAGATTATTCAGAAGAAAATGAAGCTTTCCGGAATCAAGAAACCAACAGCGTACCTTAGGAAGATGGCAATGGATGGTTATGTTATACGACTGGATTTATCAGGACTTACAGAAATATTGAGACTTGCAAGAATCAATTCCAATAATCTAAATCAGGTAGCTAAGAGGGCCAATGAAACAGGTAATATTTATGAAACAGATATCAAGGAGCTTCAGGAAGAACAGTTAGAGATTAAGGAACTGCTTCGTGGAATTCTTGATGAATTGACAAAAATGAATCGATAGGAAGGAGATAAAATATGGCCGCAACAAGATTGATACCAATGCATCTACAGAAGGGTAGGTCTGTAGGTCAGTGTCTAAAGGACAGAACAGATTATGCAAAAAATGATTTGAAAACAGAAAACGGGGAGTTTGTATCTTCCTATGAGTGCAATCCAGATACTGTGGATCTGGAATTTGAACTTACAAAAAATCAATATGAAATAAATACCGGAAGAGGATTAAAGAAGGAAAAAGATGTGATAGCTTATCAGATTCGTCAGTCCTTTAAGCCTGGGGAGATTACACCTGAAGAGGCAAATAGAATAGGATATGAAACTGCTATGCGATGGACTAAGGGGAAGCATGCTTTTATCGTAGCTACGCATGTGGATAAAGCTCATATACATAATCATATTGTATATAATTCCACCAATATGGATGCAACACATAAGTATCAAAATTTCTTTTTGTCATCCTTGGCATTACGAAGATTGAGTGATTTGATCTGTTTGGAACATGGGATGTCTGTGATACCGGAAAAGAAACCGGGGCAGTGGCAGAAGAGAACAACATATTCTCGGAAGTCTAGTAGGCGTGATGATATCCGTGAGGTGATAGATTGGATTTTTGAAAATAAAAAACCAAAGGATATGGATGAATTTTTGAGGTTCATGGTAGAACATGGATTTGAAATAAAAAGAGGAAAATATATTTCAGTAAAGGCGGAAGGTCAGAAAAATTACCTTAGACTTCGTTCACTTGGAAATGGATATGCGGACGATGATATAGTAAAACGAATTGCAGGAGAGCTTGTTGTAGATACTGGAGCTAGTAAGGTTTCTGATGATGTATCAGACAGTGTTGCATTAAGTGATTCAGAAAAGAAACTGGATTTGGTTTTGGATATTCAGAATATTATTGCAAAGCAAAAGGGTCCTGGTTATGAAAGATGGGCCAAGGTTCATAATGTGAAAGCTATATCAAAAACATTATTGTATCTTTGCGAGCATGGCTTAAAAAATTTTGATGACCTGTCAGCTAAGGCTACTGAAGCAAGGGACAGGTTTTCCTATATCTCATCTAGGCAGAAGGAAATTGAAACGAGAATGGCTGAGATAAAGTCGTTACGCCAGCATATTTTTAATTATTCGAAGTCACAAGATGTTTTTATTCAGTATAAGGCCAGCGGTTACAGTAAGGAATTTTTTGAAGCGCATAGGGATGTGTTATTGCTAAGGAGTGCAGCTAAAGAAGCATTCAAAAAAATGGACGGAAAGCTTCCGACCGTAAAGGCTCTGGATGAAGAATTTCAGAAATTACTTCAGGAGAAGAAGGAACTTTATGTAGAATATAAGCCAGCGAAGGAAAGGATGCAGGAACTGTTAATGGCAAAACAGAATGTGGAAAGATTTTTAAATCTACAGGAAATGCAGGAGCAGGATTATCAGAAAAAGAAGAATAATCCAAGTTTATAAATATGTAGTTTATGAAAAATATTATAACTGCTCCGAGCCTGTGGCGAGGTTTCAGGGGTTTGGGGAGACTTCTCCCCGACAAGCGTTTTTGATATTCGCTAGCGAATATCATTGCTTGCAATCTTTTGTTTTAGACTTAATGAGAATAGTGAGTTTTATAAAAATGAATATAGTAAATGTATAAGAGACCTGGTTGGTACCTGCGTGGATGCAGATATTACTAGGTCTTTTTGTATGCAAAGAATGGAGGATTTTATGGTAGGAAGTAGAGTATTTGTAGTAAAAGAAAGAGATGAATGGAGCAATTTTGCAGAGTTTGTAGGTGCTATGGTGGCAAAGTATGCGGATAAAATGGATTTTGAATCATTGCCGGATCCGGATTTGTATTTGTTAAAAAGAGATATGCTGGATTGGTATAAAGCATATAATAGGGCGCGACAGAAAAAAGTATATTTTGATGTTGAATATGTTAAGCATGCATGATAATCTATATTCATATAAATGAATATCATATAAATGAATACACAATGTGAGGAAATGAGTATGACTATAAGTGAAAGAATTATAAAAGTATTAAAAGAAAGAAATATGACACAGGCAGAATTTGCAAAGCAGGTCGGTATTGCTACCAGTACGATTAGTGAGTGGAAGAAGAAAAAGACTAATCCAACGGTAGAAAAGATTATGGATATCTGCAATGTTTTGCAGATTACTCCGGAGCAGCTTCTTACTGGTAAGGGAATAGAAGATGAGGATGAGATTGCTACTGCAATGCCAGAGAGTAGATTTACACCTCAGGATATTCGCATAGTTGAAGATTATCATGGACTTAAGGAAGAACAGCAGAAGCGACTTTTAGCTTATATGGAAGCTCTAAAGAAGATTGAGAGTCTTGAGGAGATGTAAACGTGAAGTCGTAATTTGCAACTTCACGGATGCAGAGTAAATTTGCGAAAGAATATTGCGAACATAAATAATGTAAAAGTTTTAAATACTTTATTTTTGAGGTCACAAATTGTGACTTCAAACGGAAATTACTTATAGTATGAAAAGAGGATTTATGGAAGATACCACAGAATTAAAAATTGTAGAATCTATTAGAGACCATGTGTATATGCTTCGAGGAGAGCAGGTGATGATAGATAGTGACTTAGCAGATATTTATGGTTATGAGCTAAAGGCTATGAATCAGCAGGTAAGAAGAAACATTGATAGATTTCCAGAAGATTTTATGTTTCAAATGACAAGGGATGAAGTTGATTTGGTGAAGTCACAATTTGTGACTTCACGAGAAAATACATTTTTTTCTGGGCAAGGAGGAGGCCGTAGAAAATTACCATATGCATTTACAGAGCAGGGCATATATATGTTGGCTACGGTTTTAAAAGGGGAATTAGCTACCAAGCAAAGCATTTTTATTATGCGTGCTTTTAAGGAGATGCGTCATTTTATTGCTAATAACGCGCTTATGTTTGAAAAGATTAATTCTATAGAGCTGAAGCAATTGGAATACCAAAAGGATGCAGATGAGAAGTTTGGTAGAATCTTTGAGTATATGGCAAATCATGAGGAAGATAATCAGAAGATTTTTTATGATGGACAGATTTTTGATGCCTTCAGTTTTCTTGCAGATATTATCGGACATGCAAAGAAGGAAATTATTCTAATTGATGGATATATTGATGTGATTACATTAAATATCCTTGCCAAGAAAAATGCAGGTGTTAATGTTTTTGCATATACACTTCCAAGTACAAGGATTACTGCACAAGATATAAATAATTTCAATGCCCAGTATCCTATGTTAACGGTTAAGAAGACTATAGCCTTTCATGACCGTTTTTTGATTATTGATGGTGTGGAAGGCTATCATATCGGGGCTTCTTTGAAGGACGCAGGAAAGAAGTGTTTTGGCATGAATAAGATAGAGGGTACTAATGTTGTTAAGGATATTATGAAGAAAGCACAGCAGACAGGTACATAATTGAAAGGATTGAGATAGTTGAGTAAAGAAAAAACAAAAGTTTATTTATATACCCGTGTATCCACATCTATGCAGATAGATGGATATTCCCTGGATGCACAGAAATCACGAATGAAAGCATTTTGTGAGTTTAATGATTATGAGATTGTAGGTGAATATGAGGATGCCGGTAAGTCCGGAAAGTCTGTAGAGGGTCGTGTGGCGTTCAAGAGTATGATGGGAGATATCAAGAACGGTAAGGATGATGTGTCTTTTGTTCTCGTTTTTAAGCTTTCGAGATTTGGTCGTAATGCTGCGGATGTATTAAATTCACTGCAGACAATGCAGGATTATGGAGTGAATCTTATCTGTGTTGAGGATGGTATTGATTCATCAAAGGAAGCCGGAAGACTTATGATTTCTGTATTATCCGCTGTGGCTGAAATTGAGCGTGAAAATATCCGTGTGCAAACAATGGAAGGCCGTATGCAGAAGGCTAGTATTTCATCCTTTAATTAACTCGACTTTTTGACAGGCAGTGTATCAACAATGATTTCTTCCGATACATCAATATCATCGAGATTATATTTCCAATGGAACACAATCGGCTCTTCGTTTATTTCTGCAAAATATCTGTAGATACGATTAGTAAGTTCCTCCTTAGATTTGACACGGATACCTCTGAGCATCTGACGAGTCATCTTGCTAAAGAAACCTTCAACCATATTGAGCCATGATCCATGTTTGGGAGTGAATACAAATTCGAATCTTCCCGGTACAGTTGCCAGGTATTTTCTGGTCGCCTCTGATGTATGAACTTTAAGATTATCGAGTACGATGCGAATCTTGTCTCCCTTTGGGTACTTATCATCTAACAGCTTCAAAAATTCAATGTATTCCGTGCTGCTGTGCTTGTCTCTTACAAGAGGAATCGCTTCTCCTGATTGAAGATCAATAGCAGCTAATAATGAAAGAGTACCCAAACGTTTATATTCGTAATCTCTATTGATGGTCGAATGTTTTTCGTCCGGCATTAAATCATCTGATGTTGTTGCAGTAGCCTGTATTCCTGGCTTTTCATCATAAGACAGCACATGTATAGGTGTATCTTCAGATATAATGAGCTTTCCTGATTCATCAAACTGCATTTCAAGCTGCTTATACACAAGCAGGACATTATGCATTTTGGAATCAAAATCAGGATCCCTATTCTCACAATAATAAGTTATTTTATGTGGCTTTATATCTGCCTCGTCAAGAATTGTATTTACTGTGCTTTTATGAATAGTGGAAAGTCTTGTGTATCCAGCTGCTTCAGCAGTTTTATTGATATGTGAGGTTAGCTTTGCATACGTCCAGGTTTCAGCAGCATATCCAAAATCAATTGGCTTCTGGCAGGCAATGTTAATAATCCAGGCTTTTTCTTCGTCTGTAATCTCAGCATTCCTGCCACGACCAGGGGCATCAAAGAGTGCATTTTCAATGCCGCCTTCTTTAAACTTTTTTAGGCAAAGCATGACGCTACAGCGGTTGAGCCCCACTTTATCAGCAATCGCATCTATTGATACGGAATCCGCACGTAATAATAAAATTCGCGCTCTTGTAACTGTTTGAGCCTGAATTGTTCTGGCACGAGTTTGAAGTTTCAGATATTCTCTTTCTTCATTGCTAAGTTCGATTGATGATGCTCTTTTGCCCATGTAAATGCCCTCCAAAATCTTTATAAGGACATTGTAGCACAGATTTTAAATATAGTCTAGTTATTAAAAAGATATTATACTAGTGAAAGCGTTATAGAAGTCAAAATGTTAGAAGAACAAAATGAAATGTTGTATGATATGGCAAATGCTTTTTTGAATATTGCCAATGGAATGTGTGACACAGAAGATGTAAAGTATTCTACACTATATAATAAGAATGAATGCGAACATATGCTGAGTGTTATTACATTGATATATGAAAAAATCAGTAATACGATTCAATCTATAAAAATTTTATCTGAAAATGCGTAAAAGGACAGCTTCGGCTGTCTTTTTTGTTGTCTTATTTCAGCAACAGGTATATACTTAAGTAAGTAGATAGAATAAGAAAATAAAGGAGATGGTAGGTTGAAGAAGAAATATTTGAATACATTTATGACTATAGTTTCAGCAATTTATCTGGTTTTCTTTATAGTAGTTCTAATAAAAAGCAAGATTACAAACAATCAATTTGATTTTTTGGATGCAGATGGTTTGACAATAATTGGTTCGGTTTGTGCATTGGCTGAACTGGTTATATCAAATAGAAATGCTGTTAGTAAAAAAATAAACTCTTGGATTTTTTATAATAAAGAAGTTAATTATCAAATAATGGTAACTCTTGAAACATCAACATTAGGTATAAAAGAAATTATAGAGGAATTAGAAAACTGTATTAGTAATTTCTTAAATATTCAAGAGCTGCGCAGAAAACCAAATTCAAAGCTAATGTCCAGCATTTGGAACGTATCTTATGATTCAATTGGTTGCGAGATAAATTGCTCTTTGCATTATTCAAACAGGGAGAATTCTTCTAAGATGTTGGATTTAAAAATATCAGGGCATAGCAAGTATGGGAAATTAATTCAAGAAAAAAAGACATTCTATATTTGGCATCGTTAGTAAAGATATTAGGTAATTATTATTTTAGCAGTTCCAAGATGAGTCAGAATGTCAAGGTAGAAAAAATAGATATAATTATAAAGAGGGAAGGCAGTCAAATTAGTACATCTAATTTATTTAGTGAAGTAATAAGAGATGTAGAAGATTTTCATATAAAAACCCTTTGTGGAATAAATAAAGATGAAGAAATAATAATCAACGAACAAGAGATAAAGTGGTCGACATTAGACAGTAGAACTTTAATTGATGGATATGAATATTTTACAGATATTTTATGTGAAATTGAATAGGGGGAAGCATATGAGAAAAGTAGTTACAATAAATAAAAAGATAGAATTTGACAGTGAACTTTCAGAGGTTCAGACAAGTGTAACAAGGATATTAATGAATGGTATTAATAATGATGTAGAAACTAAGGTATATCCGCAGCCAGATGAAATTTGTGGATACAAGGTTTTCAATATTAAATTTTATAAGAAATATAATATTGTGGGAATTGTGAATGGTAGTTCATTTGAATCTATATTACGAGAATATACAATTCCTGTATTAGTATCAAACGAGAAAAAATATGTACTGTCTTATTCTACATTTAAAGGAATAATTGCAAGAGCAGCATTTAAGCGGATAAGGAAAGATACAAAAGTAAAGTGTAGTCCAGTGAAAATAGATTTAGTAAATGCATATAATTGTATAACCCAAAACGTAAATAATGTTACGGTATATTCAGGGTGGTTTAGTAAATTGGGTACACAATTACAGAATGCTTTGCTTCAAGGCAATGGTGTAGATGGTGATGCCGATTGGAATAAATATAAAAGAATAAGAGGATCGGAATTAAAAAATATTCAATTTAAATTTGATGATGATAAGTATCACACAGGTTCCGTAGTAATTTCTCTTAGTTCGAGAGGCTTTATATTTACGAACAGTCGAATAGGAGAAGAGGATTTTTTTGAAATTGTTGAAAAAATAGTTAATGCCTTAGATACTATGAGTATTATTAAAGATGCGGATGAAGAAGATGAAGAAGACGTAGAATTGATTGTTGACGATCAAGCAGATGAAGAAGAATGATAAATGCATAGAGTCAATGAATGGAAATATTTTGTGTGTAGATTTATTTTTCAACATCCAGGAATGACCTTTGCACATTGCAGAGCTTTGTGCATTGGGAATGACAATAGAATGAATATCACAATACCTTGTGATATGAATGATATGAAATGCCTTATGATGCAAATTGCATCATAGGGCATTTTTGTAAATGGGGGGGTAGGGATTCCCATTTACGAAATACGAAACAAATACCTTTGTGAAGTATTTCCCTTTTATGAGATATACGAAAAATTACAAAAGGTAGAAGATATGAATACAGAATTAAAGTACAGTTTACAAGGGACTACACAGGGTAGGTATCTGACGGGAGGGGTTCCGCCCGTCAGATTTTCCATGTTATATTCAAGCTGTCGCTTGTGGCGGCTATGGTGGTAATCATCAAATCCACCACCCGCCGCTTGTCGTCAAAGGATACATTGTCCCATGCGTCGAGGTAGCCAGAAATCTGATTGACCTGTTCCGGGCTGATGGCTTCCACCGTCAACTCGGCTATCTGCTTCACAAGTTCCTGTTTGCGCCCGTCCAGTTCCGCTATCTTCACATTCACATAGGAGAGCAGCACATTGTTTGCGCTCGTCAGACTGTCCACCAGTTTTTCAATCTCGCCGTCCACATGGGCAAGTTCCACTTGCAGGGCGGCAATTTTAGGGTTTGCCTTTGCCGCTTTCTTTCTGCCTGTCAGAGTCTTGTGCTTTTCCAGCTTTTTCACCATCTGCTGGTAAACCACCGCTTCCAGCTCCGAAGTGATGATTTTCCCGCACCCGGCACAGCTTTTATTGTCCAGCCGTTTTGTGCAGCGGAGATATTGCTTTCCCACAGGATTGTGAATGCTCATAAGGGCATACCCGCAGTTCCCGCACTTGATTTTTCCAGCCAGCCATGTGTGGGTGGCTTTTCGGGCAGACTGGATTTTCATGTTGTTCATCAGCTTCTTGCGGCAGGTCAGCCAGATGTCGGAGGGGACGATGCCCTCATGGGGAGCCAGCACCAGCATTTGGTCTTTCAAGTCATTCTTTTTGCTGGGCTTCACATCCCGTCCTTGATACAGATAGCAGCCGTTCATGCCTGTAAAATCGGCAGCGTCATTGACAATGACCGTTCCTTGACTTTTGAAAAATTCGTACACATCAAGGTCTGCCTGCACATAGACAGGATTGCGTAACATCTGCGCCAGCGTGGGGCGTATCAGCTCCTTGCCATGGAACATAATTCCCTGTTCGGCAAAGTGCCGGGTAATGTCCCCGTAGGAGGTAGTGGACTGGGCGTACATCTCAAACATCAGCCGGATATTTGCCGCTTCGTCTGGATTTACCACCAGCTTTTTTGTGTTGATACCGTCCATCTTAATCGGCTCCGTATGGAAGCCGTAAGGGGCTTTCCCGCCCATCTTGAAGCCCCGCTGGCTGCGGGAATAGTAAGCGTCCGTTACCCGCTTCTGTATGGTTTCCCTTTCAAGCTGGGCGAACACAATACAGATATTTAACATCGCCCTCCCCATCGGGGTGGAGGTATCAAATTTTTCCGTAGAGGACACAAACTCCACATTGTACTGCTGGAACAGCTCCATCATGTTGGCAAAGTCCAGAATGGAACGGCTGATACGGTCGAGTTTGTAAACCACGACTTTTGCAATCAAGCCCCGCTTGATGTCCCGCACCAGTTCTTGAAACTTTGGACGGTCTGTGTTCTTGCCGCTGTACCCCTTGTCTGTGTATTCCTTGCAGTTACCGCCTTTCAATTCATATTTGCAAAATTCAATCTGGCTTTCAATGGAAATGCTGTCCTTTTTGTCCACCGATTGTCTTGCATAGATTGCGTCTATTCGATTATTCATATTGTCGCTCCTTTTCTTAAAAAAGAAACGGAGCTGCTGACACCTTTATTATACCGTCAGCAGCCCCGCAAATCAACGATGGCTTCGGAAAATCTTATGCTCCGGCTTCCTCACTCTGCCGTTTGTCGGCATATTTGCGGAACACCTCATAAAGCTGCTGTTCCAGCTCCCGGCGTTTTGCCGCTTCCTGCTCTGGCGTGAACACCGGGGAGAGATTTTCCAGCGTGATTTCCTTTCCCTGAAAAGTCACGACTTCTGTTTCTTTCTTGTATCTGATATGCTCCATAGTACCTCCATATTTAATTTTCAAAGTGCAGTGCCGCCATGCTGCGGCGTGAAATGTTTTCTGTCATCAATCACCGTTCCCTTGTGTGCCGCTGCTGCCGTTTCAGTTCTGCCAGCACCTCCGGCGGGATACGGTCTACCAGCCGCTGAATGTCTTTCAGCTCGCTTTCCAGCTTTGCCCGTTCCATCGTATCTTTCATCTTGCCTTTTTCGCTGGCTTTGGCTTTGGCTTCCAACTGTTCATTTTCTGCCAAAAGGTCGCTTATCGTGACCTTGTATTTTTTGAGCTGACCGGAGAAGTTCTCCATCTGCGGAAACCACTTTTTCAGCAGGGAGAGGGCTTCCTCTTTCTTCTTTCCGGCGTTGAACGGGGTAATATCGCCCAGCGTGGCTTCAATGGCTCTTGCCTGTTTGGAGAGATTGACCGCCTGCTTGAACAGACGGGTGGGGATATGCTTCCTGCCTGTCTTGCTGGCACTTTCTCCACGCTCCAAGTCGGGATATTTCTCCACCATATAGGCGTGAAAATCGTCCTGCCATTTTGTGAGGTTGGCTCTGTTCCCAATAATCTCCTTTGCACACAGGCGGTTGTCCTCTGTCAGCGGGACAAAGACCAAATGCAGGTGGGGCGTTTTCTCGTCCATGTGTACCACCGCCGACACGATATTTTCTTTCCCTACCCGCCCGATTAAGAAATCAGCCGCCCTCTGGAAAAACGCCTGTATCTCCTTTGGGGATTTTTTCTTGAAAAACTCCGGGCTGGCGGTTATCAGCGTATCGACAAAGCGTGTGCTATCCTTGCGGGTGCGGCATCCGGCTTGTTCAATGCGGCTCTGAATGAAATGGTAATAGCGGCTCTCCGGCTTGACGATATGGAAATTGTACTTGCTCCGGCTGGTGTCAATATCCGGGTTGCTGGCGTACTGTTCCTTTTGTCTTTCGTGATGGGCTTCCAGCGGTCTTGCCGGATTGCCCTTGTGCTTTTCAAATCGCAAAATTGCGTGTTGTGCCATGAAACTCCTTTCCCCATTCCGTTCCTTTCCGGGACTTTTCCACAGGAAAATCCCGCAGAAAATATCTCGGATCGGATAGGAATGGATAAGATATAAATAAAATCGTTTTAATCTCTGTATTTCTATATACCGTCCGGTTTTCGTACTTCAAGAGGATTAATTATCGTACTTGTGGAGTGCGGTTTTCAGTCCTCCGGCGTTCCATAACCGGATTTCTTGAAGTCGGTGTTTGAAACCGCTTCATAGGATTTTGGGAAAATGCGGTTGGGTTTTCCACAGCCCTGCTTCTGGATCTCCACCAGTCCCGCATACTGCAATTCCCGTAGGGTATTGACCGCCTTCTGCCGCCCGCAGTGGAGCAGCTCCACTACCTCGTTGATGGGATAGTAGAGGTAAATCCGCCCATATTCGTCCGCCCAGCCGTTTTTCCGGGACAGGTCTGTCCGGCGCAGGACAAAGGCGTACAGAACCTTTGCTTCGTTGGACAAGGGTGTGAATGTGGGGGCTTCAAAAAGGAAATTGGGAAGCCGGGTAAAGCTGACCGCCTTTTCCGGCTGATGGATATAAATGGTGTTTGTCATATCGTGTTTTGTGGACGGTTAGAAGCCCGTTTCCGGGGGCAGACGGTAGTTTCTATTACCTGCCCTTGTTCTGTGCTTGTAAAGCCTTGTAAATCAAGGACTTTTCAGCCCCTAACTGTCCACAGTAGACCTCCTTTTCCGTTCACTTTCTGTTTTCTGCCGCCTGTGAACTCTGGCGGCACAGCCGGGACAGTATTTCGCCCGGTTGGACTTTGGGACGAACACTCTGCCGCAGACCGCACAGCGTTTTAGCTCCTTATCCCGGAAAATCTCCGCTTCCAGCGTTCCGACTTGCGGCAAAACCGACCAGCGGAACCACTTACAGCAGACCGAGAAAGAAATGGTCTGGGGGCAGGTGTGGGCGTCCCCGTCGTCAAGGGGCATACAGTTCCCGTCCTCATAGTTGCAGCACTCCCGGCGGATTAAGGCGTTTGCCTGTTTCCTCTGTGCCGGTGTCATACGGTAAAGGGAACCGTCCGGCTTGCGCTCTATGGGCGGCAGTCGTTTATATGGGTTCTCTCTCATGTGTTCCCTCCATTTTTCCTTTGCCGTTCTCCCCGAAAAGGCTTCCTGCCCCATTCCTGCGGCGTGTTCCAGCGTTGGCACGCTCCCCAGACTTCGGGACATTTTGTCCCGAAGTGGCTCGTTGCAGTGCTTCCCCTGCCGGGGTATTCCTTTTCGGACGGTCATTCATTTTTCAAGGTGCAGCTCATCGATGAACTACCCTAAGTCTACACCTAAAAGACCGCCCGCCCCGTATATCCATAAGGTCGGAAATCAGCCCGGAAAACTCTCTATTTCCACGCTCTCGGAATTGTGGTAAAATGGAAGAAACAAAGTGGTGAATCGGAATTTATATGGGGGGCAACATGATAGTTGTAAGTACAGATAAAGGCAATCTTTCTTTCCAATCAGTAGACGATGTATTAAAATTCGTACAAACATCAGCACAAGAAAATATTGAACTATGGATTAGCGGGAAGCAGCCATACCCCTGTATATCTGTGTGTATTAGCGGAGAATACGCAGCTATCAATTATTTTCAAAATGATACAGGTGATATGTGGCTGTCTTATAATGAGGAAAATCAAGAAGATGTTACTTTTATGGCTGCTGGAGAAGAATGGGAACCAGATGTCAATGCAGTCATCAGTATAAACAGTGCGTTTTCTTGCATTAGGGAATTTTGTGCTACTTATGAACGACCTTGTTGTATTCAGTGGCAAGAGTTATAACTTCCTATTTATCAAGCACACAAGGAGGGTTCGCATGGAACTATCCATACAAGAACGATTGAAAGACCTGCGTGTGGAGCGTGGGCTGACGCTGGAACAGCTTGCGGAGCAGACGCACCTCTCCAAGTCTGCGTTGGGCAGTTATGAGGGGGATAATTTCAAGGACATCAGCCATTATGCCCTTATTGAGTTGGCAAAGTTTTATGAAGTGACTGTTGATTATCTGCTGGGGCGTTCTCAAACAAAAAATCACCCAAACGCCGATCTTGCAGACCTGCATTTGAGTGATGATATGATTGAACTGCTGAAAAGCGGGCGGGTGGATAATTCCCTCTTGTGTGAACTGGCGGTACACCCGGATTTTCCCCGGCTGATGGCTGACCTCGAAATCTATGTGAACGGTATTGCTGGCAAACAAGTGCAGAGTGCAAACGCCATTGTAGATGCTGTAAGCGCAACCATTATGAAGCAGTACAATCCCGGCTTGACCGACCCGCAGTTAAGACAGCTTGTCGCCGCTCATATTGACGATGACAGCTTTTGCCGCTATGTGATACAGCAGGACATAAACAAGATAGCCCTCGATCTGCGGGAAACACATAAGGACGATTTTTTCAGCGTCCCGGAGGATAACCCACTGGAAGATTTTTTACAGACCGCCGAGGAAACCGCCAAAGAGGGCAGCGACCCGGAGCAAGTGTCGCTGGCGTTTATCTGTAAGCGGCTCAAATTGAACTTGAAGAAGCTGTCCGAGGAAGAAAAGAAGTGGCTGAAAAAGATTGCACAGAAATCGGACTTGCTGAAAAATCCAAACCCACAGCGGGGGAGAAAGTAAGAGAGCGACAAATCACAATTTAGGCTTGGAGAGGAATCCTTCAAATGAAAGAAAAAATAAATGGATTTTTAATAGAAAATGCTATTTCTATTTTTGCTGTAGGAGATACAGTTGAAAATATATTTCAGTTACATTATGGAGAAACAAAATGCAGTTCAAATGATTTATTCAAGCAACTGATAGAATATGGAAGTGTAGCCACATTGAATGAGTTTTGTGAAGGTCAATTAATGCCTCAAACTTTTTCGCAAGGAAAAACAAAAGCAATATTATGCAAACCAACTAAAAATAAGATAGTAATATTATTCTTGGAATCTGAATTAAATGCTAAAGAAAATTATACGAAAGCAATAGCCCTTGATTTGAAAGTTAAAACACTATTTGAATGATTTAAAACTATAAATTTATCGAGGAGATAGCAAAGCCAGCCGAGCTAGTCAACGGTCAAGATGAACGGCGCATTTCATGCGCCGCCGTTGACAGCCTCGCCCGTCTTTGCTGATGGGTAATCAAGGCGGGAAAGCCCTAAAATGGCTTCCCACCCATTTCAATTTTGAAAAGGAAATCCGTCTGCTTTTTCGTAAGTGTGGCTATCCGTCTGGGACACTTTGTCCCATAGTTCGGCGCAGGACGAGGGACGGGGGCTTTCATATACGCCCTGTCTGCTGATGAAACCAGTCCTGCGCTTGCGGCTCCACGCCACGCAATCACAGCCCTGTTTTCCTGCCGCTTCAAATGCCCTTGCCCTCTCCGGAGGCAACCGCATTTTCGCAGCAACGCCGACAGAGCGTATAACACACTACACTTTGCAAGCAAAGTCGTGTGCCAAGGGGTAAGCCCCTTTGGAAACCCCAGACAACAAAATAGGCTGAATATCCCGCACTTCCCCGGTGCTTGATATTCAGCCTTTATTTGTTGTCAGCAGCCCCCGTTTCGTGGTCTGCGTGTAGTTCCTTGTAAACTGACCTAATTAACAGTAAAAAGATATTAGAAGAAAAAATTGCACAATGTGAAAGCAACGTAGGTTTATCTAAAAGCAATGAAGAAATTTTAGCAGATTATATAGGTGATGAAACAGAATTATTTTATGCCAAAGTACCAGCAAATCTTGCAAATGAATGGAGAACATTTTGCAGCCAGCAAATATATAGTAAAAGATATATGCTTGAATTAGCTTTGTTAATGGCGTGGAGGTTGTTTTATTCACAGAAAATGGAAAAGGTAGGAAGGGATTTCTTACAAAATCTTTAGTGACTGATTTTCAAAATGAATATCCTTCTCTTCGAATTAAGCCTAATCCCGATTGTCATGACAGGTTAATTGTACTTGATTATGGTGAGGAGACAGAACTGGTTTATCACTGCGGGGCATCAAGTAAAGATGCAGGGAAGAAACTTTGTGCTATTAATCAGATTACAGAAACCGCAATTATTCATCCGGTAATAGATAGATTACTCTCGTTGCCAGATAAACAGATATAACTTGCGGCCGATTTTTCGACTGCAAAATTGATGTTATGAGGTGAAAAGAATGTCTAAAGAGAAGATAAAAGTGTATCTCTACACTCGTGTCTCAACAGCTATGCAGATAGATGGTTATTCACTGGAAGCACAAAAAACCAAAATGAAAGCATTCTGTGACTATAATGAATATGAAATTGCCGGGGAGTATGAGGATGCAGGAAGATACGGTAAGTCTATAGAGGGAAGAATTGCATTTAATCAGATGATGGACGATATCAAATCAGGAAAAGATGAAGTGTCTTATGTCCTTGTATTTAAGCTTTCCAGATTTGGAAGAAATGCGGCAGATGTTCTTGCAACATTACAAGTGATGCAGGATTTTGGTGTGAATCTGATTTGTGTAGAGGATGGAATAGATTCATCTAAAGATGCCGGGAAGCTTATGATATCTGTTCTGTCAGCAGTGGCAGAGATTGAACGTGAGAACATTCGTGTTCAAACAATGGAAGGCAGGATGCAGAAAGCCAGGGAAGGTAAATGGAATGGTGGTTTTGCACCATATGGATATTCTCTTATTGACGGAAAATTGGTAGTGAATGAGGAAGAGGCAGTGGCTATCAGAACGATATTTGACCAATATGTAAATACAGATCTGGGAGCAAATGGAATTGCTAAGTATTTAGAAAATCATGGAATCCATAAGATAGCCAGATAGAATGGCAAAAATCCATTATTTGATGCTGCCCTTATCAGAAGGATTATACAGAATCCGGTTTATAGCGGTAAAATGTCCTATGGCAGAAGACGGACAGAAAAGGTTCATGGTACAAGGAACGAGTACAGGCAGGTTAAGAAAGACGATTACCTTTTAGTAGATGGTTTACAAGAAGCTCTTGTATCAGAAGAAGTGTGGGAGCAGGCACAGGTTAAGGTGGCGGCACAGGCTAAAAAGTATGAAAAGGTCAATCGTGATAAGAAAGAAAAGATTCATCTTTTATCTGGAATTTTGAAATGTCCTGTCTGTGGTGCCGGAATGTATGGCAACAAGGCCATTAAGAAGCGCAAGGATGGAAGCAATTATAAGGACTTTTATTATTATGGCTGTAAACACCGGAATATGACCAGAGGTCATAAATGCGATTATAAAAAACAGGTGCATGAAGAAATGCTGGATGCTTCTGTTGCAGAGGTGATCAGTAAACTGGTTAGCAATCCTAAATTTTCGGATTTAATACGCAGCAAGATAAATATGGAAGTAGACACCAGTGCATTAGATCAGGAAATAGCAAATTACGAAAAACAATTAAGACAGCTATATCATAATAAAGACATGATCTTGTCAGATATTGATTCTCTTGATTATGAGGATAAACATTATCAGCGAAGAAAAACAGATTTAGAGAACCGTTTGTACAAGACTTATGATAAAATAGATGAAGCGGAGGAATTGCTTATATCTGCAAAAACTAAGAAACGCGCTCTGCTGGCAGAAAAGATTACCGGCGACAATATCTACAAGGCACTCATTTTCTTTGATAAGCTGTATGCCCAAATGAACCAAGCCGAGAAATGAGAGTTCCTGTCACAGTTAGTGGATAATGTGCAGATTTACGATGAACGCTAAGAAAATGGTCAGTGGCTGAAATCCATAGAATTTAAGTTGCCGATTATAGAAAATGAGTTTACACTAAGTTTGGACAACGATACACAAAATGAGACGGTTGTCAGATTATCCCTCAAAAAAGATACACCTAAGATTGAGGTTACAATGGAGCCTGATGAAGAGAGCAATTACACGCCAGAAGAAAAGGCTACTTATCAGAAGATTAAGGATTATGTGAAAGACAAGTATGGTGTGAATGTGCATACTTCTTATATTGCACAGGTGAAGCGGATGTGTGGGCTGGATATGGGCGAGAATTATAATAAGTCAAAGAAAGAGAATTCAGAAGTGAAGCAGTGTCCGCAGGAGAAGGTGGAGTATATTAAGGACGCGTTGAGGCATTTTAAATTGATTTAGTAAAATTGATGGTATTATGTCACGGCAACATCACTACATACTCAAACAAAGCATGAAAATAAGACGTTTTTCGTTTGGAAAAGTGCTCTACTACACGTTTTTAGAAAAATAGCTCGGTATGGTTACTTTAAATGGATAATTGACATTATGGTATATATGCCATATAATATTTACAAAGGAGATTATATGACAGAATTTAAACTGATAGCATATGAAAAGGAAAATGGCGAAGTTCCAGTAGAGCAGTTTCTTGATTCTGTTAATCCTAAGATGCGAGCTAAAATATTTGGATTGCTGGGTATATTACAAGAGAAGGGAAAAATAATACTGACGAATGGATTTGTTAAAAAAACACAGAAAACTCCTAAAGAGGAGATTCAGATTGCAAAGGATAGAAGAAAAGATTTCATAGAAAGGGTGATGAAGGATGAGAACATTTGATGATATGCTTTCTAAGCAGTTAAAAGATGATGAGTTCAGAAAAGAATATGAAGCTATTCAGCCAGAGATGGATGTCATAAGAGCTATAGTGGATGCTCGTACTTCTCAGAATATGACCCAGAAGGAATTAGCTGAACGAACAGGCATCAATCAGGCAGATATCAGCAAGCTTGAGAATGGAACGAGGAATCCTTCTGTTAATTTACTTAAAAGATTAGCAGATGGTATGGGAATGGCTCTTAAGATTGAGTTTGTGCCTAAACAGAAAGCGTGATTATATGAAAATAGATGAAGCTTTTTTTCGTTCTGGGTTTTACGATTAGCTACGCAAAAGCTGTCTTTAAAGTGGTTGATAGATTTTTCAACGTTTACACGGATTTTATATGTTTCTTCCCATTCTGCTGAACCTCGTTCCACTCCGGGATAGGCACGAAGATTCTTTTCGGGATAAACGTAAATCATCCTCCCACAGGAAGATGTTGTGCAGGGATTATCACAATGGCATACACGGCGTTTTGTTTTATCTGCTTTATTGTATTCCCATTTCATTTTCGGGCAGACAAATTTCATTGTAGGAATTTTGCTTTTTAAGTGTGATTTACTACCTTCCCTTTTCATAGGAAGCGAAGGGGCATGCGGACAACAGGGAACACCATTTTCGTTGATGGTATAACCGTTATCTTCCATAGAAAGTTTTACGCGGAGAGGAATAAATGCTTTTTCAAATCCAATTTCACCGAAAAGGGCTTTGTAGATTTCAATCGTGTCAAAAGCAGCATCACCAAGAAAAGTCTTAGGGGCGATAAGCGGATGCTTCTGAAAGAAATCAACCAGAACAGGAAGCAGGGCTTTTGAATCGGCAAGAGATTTATCCTCATCAGGAGAGTCAGATTTCTTTTCCACAACGATATCAGGATGAGCCTTTAGGAACTCTTTGTTATAGAAAGTGATATCACGGACAATGCCAAGCCCATTGGTTACAATGCCGAACTTATAGGCATAGCAGAAATGTCCATTGATATACATCTGTTGGATTGCCTGATTGGAAGCAGCATGCGTAGTCATGGAACCATAAGCAGCCTTATAAGGATCATAGCTTTTATCAAGGTTGTTTGCCTTTGCAAAAGCTTTTAACTGTTTGATAATACGGTTTGCGTATTTTGGATTATTTTCAGTGACCCAGGCTTCAATGCCAGAGGTATCGAAGATAGTCATAGCTGCCAGTTGAGGGTCAAGTTTTTGGCAGATCGGTTCGGTCATATCAACCATGTGATCGAACATAGATTGTAAGTCCATCAGGAAATCCCGTTTGAAACGGGTGAATTTTGAGGCATCCGGAACAACATCAAAGCCACAGAAACCACGTAATTCCTGAGAGTATTTCAAGAAAACAATCAGGAGCGTATCCGTCGGGACAAATGCAGCAGTCTGCCCGGTTGCAAGGGAGATACCGGAGGATATCAAAAAGCAGCTGGATGAATATCTGTTCCGAAAGAGAAAAGATGCGTAGACATATGTTGATTTCCGGCTGCAAGGAACCTTCCTTTTTCTCTGGCGGTAGATTTCTACAGAGAATTAATTGAAAATTATCAGTAAAAGACGGGAGCCTGTTGCTGTCAACAGAAAAATCTGTGGATGGTAACAGGTTATCGTTCGCTTTGGAGGAATGTCTGGTTTGATGATTACAACTTTTATGTGACAAAAGCAATTGCGTGCGATAATATTAAAATGATATAAACGAAAATAACTTTTGCGGAATTTGAAAAGTTGAAAGTAGGGGAACAGTTCGAAGGTATATCGACTGTTTTTTTTCGATATCAGGGGGAAAACGGTTCAGCTCCTGGCAGATCAAGGGGAGGAAAAAAGGATGACAAGTCAGGAATATTTGAATCAACTGCAGAAGTATCTGAAAAAACTTCTGCAGAGTGATTACGAAGATGCAATGGAGTACTTTACCGAGTACTTCGCGGATGCCGGACCGGAATGGAATATCGCGTGCAGGACTGTGTTCTGAGCATCGAAGAGACAAGCGCAGTGTCCGATACGATTTACATCAATATTGACTTTACGGAAGAAATCTTAAGTGGCGGTAAACAGTCGGAGACAGGAGTGATTCTGTATGTACCGGAAAAGAAGGTACTGAAAAAAATAGAGATAACGATGGGATTCGGCGATGTGCAGATGAATGGCATCCAGGCGGAAAGCGGAAGACTGCAAAATGCGGATGGAGATATCACACTTTTCGGATGTGACATGCAGAATATCAAATGCAAAGCAGATTACGGTGATGTGGAACTGAAGAGCGGAACGTGGGAAAATGGGTCAATCACGCTGGAGGATGGCGATGCGAAAATCCAAAATACGAAGCTTTCCGGAGACGTGTCGGTGGAAAATAAGCTGGAGACAGATTGCTGGATGGATATTGCCACAGCACACTGCTTTGTTGTATATTAAGAATATAAATCTGATAGAAACCCAAAGAAAAGAGGATAAAACAATGGATATAGAAATGTTTGGTAAGCTTTCTGATGCATTTGGACCAAGTGGATTTGAGGAGGATGTCATCCGTACCATAGCAGATTACTGCAAAGAATTTGATGTGGAAAATGACGCAATGAATAACCTGTATGTGCGGATGCCGGGAACAAAGCAGGATTCCCGTCCGGTCATCCAGCTTGATGCCCATCTGGATGCATGCGGTTTCATGGTACAGAATATCCAGGACAACGGATGCCTTGGCATTATCATGCTTGGTGGCTTTCATCTGACCAGCCTTCCGGCACATGCGGTATGGATCCGCACCAGATCCGGAAAGATGGTACATGGTATTATTTGCGCAAAACCGGTTCATTTCATGACAACAGCGGAACGCAACAGTCAGACTCTGGAAATTGAAAAAATGTATGTGGATGTCGGAGCAACCAGCCGCAAGGAGGTTGAAAATGTTTTTGGAATCCATATCGGTGATCCGATGATGCCGGATGTAACCTTTGAATACGATGCAGAGCATGAGATCTGCTTCGGAAAAGCATTTGACAACCGGGCCGGCTGCGCATGCATCGTAGATACGATGAAACAGCTGGAAAAGGAGCAGGCTTCTCTTGCGGTTAATGTTGTCGGCGCCTTTGCAGCGCAGGAGGAGGTCGGAACCCGCGGTGCTGTGGTGACGAGCCAGATTGTAAAACCGGACCTTGCCATTGTATTTGAGGGATCTCCTTCCGATGACTTTTTCATCAGCGCAGGACAGGCACAGGGCTGCATGAAGAAGGGAGTTCAGATTCGTATTCTGGACAACAGCTATATTTCCAATACGCAGTTTATTTCACTAGCCGAGGAAGTAGCAGAAAAATGCGGAATTAAATACCAGGAGAGCGTAAGAAGAGGCGGAAGCACAAATGCAGCAAAAATCAGCGTGACAGGAAAAGCAGTTCCGTGCCTGGTGCTTGGTGTTCCATCCCGCTATGCGCACAGCCATTACAATTTCTGCGCAAAAGAAGACTTGGAGGCAGCAAGCGCAATGGCAGCCAATGTCATTCGTGCTTTAGATGAGGAAAAGATCCGTCATATCTGCCATCAGGATGTACTGTAAAATATTCGATAACGAAATAAAAAGCATGCCGGAAGCGGGTTCACAGGAAAGGTGAAGCCGTTTTCGGCATATCTGGTAAAAAAGGAGAGTTTACAAGTGAGAAAACCGATCATTGGAATCTTGGGAAATACGTATAAAACACAGCCGGGACTTTTTTCGAGTGCGGAGAGAATGTATGTCAACAGTGATTATATCGAAGCAGTTCTGAACAACGGCGGAATTCCGATGGCAATTCCGGCAGTTGCCATGAAAGCGAATCCGGAAGATGTACTTGCCGTGTGCGATGGCATTCTGGTTCCCGGTGGAGAGGACTTAAATCCGTGGTATTATGGGGAAGAGCCAAAACCGCAGATCCAGACCATTCGCCCGGAGATCGACGAGGCATGGTTCGCACTTGGACGGGCGGCAAAAGAGATGGGAATGCCCATGCTTGGCATCTGCAAGGGAATCCAGTTTTTAAATGTCCTGTGCGGCGGTGATCTGTACCAGGATATCTATACACAGAAGGAAACCACAATTTTGCATCTGCAGTCCCTGGAGCGGTCTTATCTGCATCACCATGTGGAAATTAAAGAGGAAACCCATCTGGCAGAAATCCTCGGGGCGGGAACCCATGCGGTAAACTCCATGCATCATCAGGCAGTGCGTACGCCGGGAGAGGACATCGTGGTTTCAGCAACGGCACCGGATGGAACCATCGAGGCGATAGAAAGCCGCAACGGACAGATTGTGGCCGTACAGTGGCATCCGGAAGGGCTTATCCACTCAGCGCCGGAGATGAACCGCCTTTTTGCGGATCTGGTAGAAAGAAGCAGCAGATACAGAGAAAAAAGGTAACGATTTGGAACCATGTAAAAGGAAAGAAAAACCGGGATGGGACTTTTGAACCGTTACGAAAAAATATGAATGGATAAGAATGCGATTCTAAAAGCAGAGAGCAGGAATCGTTCGGGAGGCAAAAAAAGAATGAACAGAACAATAAGAGTATCGGCGGCAGTGTTACGTATCAGCTGAAGGGAATCGAACTGTATCATGACTATCCGATTTTCTATTGCCTCGGAAATTTTATTTTTGAAAATCAGTATGTACGCCTTCTGCCTGCGGACTACATGGAAAAATATGGTCTGAATATTCACACGGCAGCATCCATCGGAATCGCCAGGCGGCAGGAGCAGTCCTCACATTCCCTCTACGAAATTCCGGAGGTCTATCGGAGTGTGCTACCGTATTTCGAAATCTGTCAGGGGAAATGCACACATCTGGAGCTTCTGCCGGTCGAGCTTGGTATGGACAGTGGAAACGCAGAAAAAAATATTCCATACGTGGCAGACGAAAAAAACAGCAGAAAAAATTGCAGAATATCTCACCCGCGTGAGCAAGAGATATGGAACAGAATGGGAATACAAAGAAGGAAGGGAGAAGAGTGAAAAATGATAGAGGCGCTCTTGGATTTCTTTCAATTATATACGGTGGATGCCGATTATTTACCAGACTTTTGGCTTACAATGATACTTCTTTATCTGAATGCAGGTCTGTATCTTAACGACCTATATAATCTGGTGAAGCGCAAGTCAAAAGCGGAAACATTCAGTCTGATGGCGATACCAGGAGTCTTTGCAGTAATTTTCGTGTCGATGCTATCAATTTTTGCGCATGTACCGAATCTGCAGAGCATAGCTTCACAGGACAAACGCCTGAGCCTGCTTATAACGGCAATACAGCCACAAACGAATCTTGCGCTGCTTCTTATTGTATTTCTTTATCCGATTCTATGGGGAATCGGGCTCTTACGACAAAGGAGGCATGAACACGGCAGCCGCAAACGCTGGGTGCTGTCCTGCATTCCTGATTATATTGAATGGATCATACTGATATTGGGCATCGGTTATCACCTGTTTTTCGGGGAAAATATCCTGAATAGTGTTCTGGAAAATGCGGAGGCTGGAGATTTACTGGCCCTTTATGGCTCCCGCAGAACCTGGCTCTATATATGGATGTATGGAATTTATATCCTTGTATGCAAGGAAGTGGTGCTGCTTGTCGGCCTTTTGTCTGAACTTTTGCTTATGCGAATTCCGCTTCGCTACCATAGTGGGCAGAATGCTGATACCTTTGTCAGCTTTTATTATCTGTTTTGCCAGAATGCCATTTTTCGTGGGATTTCCCTGCTGGAAGCTGCGTTGGTGATTCCGCTTTGTGGAGTGATGCTTCGGGAAGCGGCATCGCCTTTCAGTGATTACTCGTCGATTATGATATACGCAGTCTTTTTGCTGCTGACAGGCGCAGTGTTTGTCGTTCTTATCGCCATTGGTCCGGTCATGCGGACACTTTCCTGCTTCGATGCATGGGGACAGCGCAAGCAGATCAGAGAGCTTTTCTGTACGGAATATTTTCTCATGCAGCCAGTTTCCAGCAACAGATCGTTCACGGTCACTCATCATTTTATCATTGACGAACAGGACGCCGCCGGTGTTTACTATCTTCCGCTTCTCACAGACATCAGCGGATGGGCCTCCCCGAGAAAGAAAGCAGGCAAATGGAAAATGCTCTCTTTCGCAGATGGCAGAACCCTTGAATTGTCAGAACACGAGGCAGAAGCCGCCAAGGAAATGCTCTCTTATGCATCCAACCGTCTCTATGCCCAGAAGATAACTGGAGAAAATTGGAGCAATAAAAACAATATGCCTGGCACAGAGGAAACCTGGAACCCACTCATAAGTCCGGCAACATCGATGTATCAGAAACTGGTCAAGATATTTTTAGGTCTGATGGTTATTCTTTTTATGATGAGCTATCAGATACTGAAGTAATTGAAAAAAGAAGAAGCAGGCAAACGAGTATATAACTATCAAGAGGGCGATTATATGAAGCTTTGGATTGAATAACATACAAATTCCAGCTGTGCGCCCAGCTAAGGGTGTGTAGTCAAGCCGGTGGGATTCCGGTTTCAACTGGGGAGAACCTGCCATTTCTCGAAGAAGAGTATGAAATTGCAACTGAAAACGGAGTATTTCAAATGAATGGTAGGTGGTCGGACAATCCCATAGTACTGTAGAAATCGGGCAATGCCGATGGAGGGAAGGGGATTGCATAGGCTATCATGGAAAATCCGGATATTCTGATTTTGGACGAACCAATGAACGGTCTGGACAATCAGGTGTATGAGATGGATCATGGGAAGCTTGCGGTTTCTGAGTAATCAATCATTTCTTGCGGCAATCTTGCAATTAAACAAAGCCGCCAATATATGTCGTTGACAATTATACTGGATCATGAACCGTAAGCATCAGATAAGCTATGATAATAAAAAAGCCATAGAGATGATTCCTTGATAGAATTGAATAACTATACATAATCTTAAAAAGGAATCTCTCTATGGTTTTTATTAAACATGATTAAAACAATCTGATGCCTATATAGATGCTTTTTCAAGTTCTTCAAAAGAAGGAATTGAAGTCTGGGCACCTTTACGAGTTACTACGATATTGGAAACCCTGCTGGCAAGTTCTACTGCATCATCCAAAGAATCTCCTTGTGCTAAAGCAATCGCTAAACCAGCTACATAGCTATCTCCGGCAGCTGTGGTATCTACCACATGGACTGTCCTATCAACATACAGTCTTTTTTCGGTATGGTCTTCTTTGAGAATATAAGAACCTTCTCCACCCAATGTAACAACTATGTTCTTTACCCCCTTGCGTTGCAATAGTTCAGCATTTGTACGCAAGTCTTTTTCTAAACCACACTCTTGTAATAAAATAGCAAGTTCTGTTTCATTTGGTTTTATCACATCTATACAAGAGAACAGTTCATCAGGCAGATCGGAGACTGCAGGTGCAGGATCCAGGATTACTGTTTTTCCTCTCTTACTAGCTTCTTTCACTACATACATTACTGTTTCCAGCGGAATTTCAAGCTGTACTACTATAATATCACTCGCTTCCAGCAAGTCCATATTTTCCATGATATATGATTTATCTACATATGCATTCGCACCCGGAATCACCAATATGCTGTTGTCCCCTTCTGGTATCACTCCAATAACAGCAATTCCTGTAGATACGCCATTTAATTTGCGTATACGGGTAACATCAACTCCAACACTCTCCAGATTTTCACATAGCCTCTCACCATACGTATCCTGACCAACCATACCGAGCATAGCTATATTTCCATGCATTTTTCCAATGGCATAAGATTGATTGGCACCTTTTCCACCGGGGACAAGTTCAAAATCATTAGCTAAAATAGTTTCACCTATCGTTGGTATGTGCGATACGCCGGCAACAAAATCCATATTGAGGCTGCCGATTACGAGTATTTTTTTCATGTTGATTCCTACTCCCTTCCAGTTATTACAATGTCACGATATAAACAGTGACTTCCTTTCTCAACAGATATACCTGCACAACCAGTCATCAGAGGCAGATTGGAGTCTGTAAAAGTCAGATATTCTTTATCATTTACCGATACGCTAAGTGTTGGACCATCAGCTGTCAGCAGAAGCTTGTATTCTTCGTCTGTTTTCCACTCAAAGTCTGTTTCGCACAGCGTAGTATAGCCGTAGTGATTTTTGCGTAATACCAGCTTATTATTTTCAGAAAAACCGGCAGCATAACTACGCATAGCACCTTGAACCCGAATATTTATGAAATGCTCTGAACCGGTTATAGGTTTTAGTACGGCTGTTACTTGGTAATTATTCCATGTATGATGTCCTGTATACATTTCAGCAAAGTCTGCACAGGAAAGACTAAGATATGGTCCATCCAGATAACTATGTCCTTTTAGTTTTGCAAACTGAGGAACCTCCTGATGGGTAACGTGCCAGCTATCAAGTTGCATACCTTCAAAATTCAAATGATAATCGGGACTGCCATCAAAATACAGATCATCGATGTAGGCTGATACATTTCCTGTGGCAAATCCAGGAGCTACACCACAGAGAATAATACCAACTTCGCTGATATAGCCTGTCTGCTTGCCGGGAATCTTCAGAGAGAGCGCATGCCAGACACCATCACCGTTGACTTTTTCACCACGGAATATTTCTCCGGTTACTCCATTTTTAGCATAAATCTGTGCTGTAGTAGTCATTTCTTCCCCGGGAATCGGCATTACGCTCAGGTGTACAGTTTGCCCCGGATATACCAGCGGAGCAAAAAATGGATCATAACGTGAATCATCAAAATCCTCAGAGCTGTAATATGTCTGTTTGTAGAAGAAACTTTCTTCTCCGGATGATGTCACTGCCGTTAATTTAAGAGAACGTTTTCCTGTATAAGCCTGTTCATCCGTGTTATGAATGTAGCAGTTTCCCGGTGAACAGCTTCGGATTGCATGCGTACTGGTTGGATATTCAAAGTGGCAGCTGTCGATCCGCTCATTCAGGATTGTATTCCAAGTCTCCGGTATATCTTCTTCGGCAAGGGTATATGCCATTTTTGCAAAATAACTGGCACCGAACGGAATATCAACTGCATTCAGAGAAGGTATAACATTAGAGCAGGCAAGAAAATCATTGATTGGTTTTGCCCATTTATCATAATCAATTCCATTGATACCCACAAATACACCCATGATAGTGCCTACATTGCCTACATTACAGTCTGTATCCCAGCCACACATGTTACAAATATTGAGTGTATCTGAGAAATCTTCATGACCGTACAGCATAGAGAGAACCATAACCGCAGCATTAGGTATGATATGGCAGGTTCCGGGATATTTATCATATCCGAAATTCTCAAAAATGTATTTAAAACAGTCACGCCAGTTATCAGGGTGTTCATCATAAAACTTCATGACTGCATTAACTACACGGGTATATTCACAATCATCAGGAATGTACCGGAGTGCCTTCTCAAGAATATCCCGAATGCTGTTTTCTACAAAAGCTAAACTGATACAACACGCAACATATATGCCGCCATACACACCATTGCCGCCATGTGTGACGCTGGCAGCCTGCTTGGCAAGCTTCGCTGCCTGTTCCGGATTTCCGGGAGAAACAAGGCCCCATGAATCAATGAAAATCTGTCCACCGATCTGTTCAGCCATTGTGGAGCCATTCTGTTCTACGCTGCCGCTTCTTGGTGCAGTAATACCGTTTCTAAGATTCAGATAAGCTGTATGCTCGGTTGAAATACCATAGCCGCCCCACCAAAAGAAGCCATGTTCATACGGTGCATAATTTAATAGTGCATTTGCTACTTCATGAGAAGAAAAGTTATTCAAATCTTTGCAGTCTTCCAATGCCCGGATAAAAAACAGCGGACCGTTGCTATCATCGTCAGCGGCAAAATTCTTATAATTAGCGGGGTAAGACCACACTTCTCCAAAGACATCACGAATACGTTGATATGTCCACCCTTCAATAGGTGCCCCCAGACGGATACCAATGATCTTTCCAAGCCATCCTGCATAAACTTTTTCCATATAATTTTCAGCAATTTTCATATTAAGTACCATGCCTTTCCGTAACCTGCAGACCTTGGCCGCAGGCACAAATTTGCTGTGTGAAAAAATTACCATTTATGCTTTTTTCACACCAGCCCCCTTGATATTATAATTTATCCTTTAATTCCGCTCATAACTATTCCTTGGACAAAATATTTTTGTGCGAATATATAAACCAGTAAAATCGGTAACATGGAAATCAAAGCACCTGCCATCATTTGATTCCATTGAGAAACATAAGTTCCTTGGAATTGAGCCAATCCCATAGCTAAAGTCCATTTTTCTTCACTGTTAATAAAGATCAAAGGACGTAAAAAATCATTCCATGTATTCATGAAAGTAAAAATTATCAGTGTCATCAGAGCCGGCTTAGAGTTCTTCAGAATGATTTCCCAGAAAATCCGTGGATAGGTACATCCATCGATTTTAGCAGCCTCTTCCAATTCTTTAGGAATCGTAAGGAAAAACTGGCGAAGCAAGAATGTTCCAAATGCATTAAAAATTCCTACAGCTACAAGCGACGATTTGGTGTCTATCAAGCCCATAAACTTGATTATTTTAAACTGAGGGATCATAACAGCCTGGAATGGAATCATCATGGTACCTAGATAAATGATGAATAAAATATTTTTGCCCTTAAAATTCAATCGTGCAAATGCGTAGGCTGCCATTGAGCATGTAATGAGTTGTCCCAAAATGGTGAATACGGTTATAAAAATAGTGTTTCCAAAATAAACAAGCCACGGAGCCTGCTCAAACATATACACATAATTTTCCCATGCTATATGCTTTGGAATCCAGTACGGTGGTATGGCATATAGCTCTTGTACATCCTTCAAGGATGAAGATATCATCCAAAGGAAAGGAATCAGCATGGAAATTGAACATAGAATAAGTATTGTGTGTGTTAATATCTGAAAGACTTTTTTCTTTCTTTTTGCCCTTTTGTTTTGTCCAAAAGAATTTTCCATTTTATCCCTCCTTAAATATTATTTCTTTCACTGAATCGAAGTTGAATAATGCTGGCTGCAAAAACAATAATGAACAGTACATAGGCCATAGCTGACGCATATCCTTGTTTAAAATACTGGAAAGCGTTCAAATAAATAAGATAGCTGACTACCTGTGTGGCTGTACCGGGACCACCCTTTGTCATAACATAGATCTGATCAAATGCCTGGAATGAATTGATCATACTGATAATTGTAACAAAGACAATTGTCGGCTTTAACAAAGGCAGAGTAATCTTAAAAAATTTGTGGACTGCATTTGCACCATCTATATCTGCGGATTCATAAATATCAGGGGATATCCCCTGTACACCGGCAAGAAGGATTACTGCATTAAATCCAAGATTCTTCCAGATACTCATGATAATGACTGATGGCATCGCCCACTGTTCGCTTGTAAGCCACGGCGGCTGATATAAGCCAAGCTTACCTAAAAAAGTGTTAATCAATCCATAATCTTCATTATACAACCACTGCCAAACCATTGTAATTGAGACATACGATACAATAACCGGGATGAAAAAGGCAGATCTGTACGCATTAACCCCACGGATTTTCTGGTTTAACAGTACAGCAACCAGAATAGCTAAAAATACTCCGATAGGAACTGTTCCAATAGTAAAATAAATTGTGTGGAGCAGTGCTTCACCAAATTCTTTGTTTGTAAAAAGCATCGCATAATTTTGAAAACCGACAAACTTCGGTTTAAGAATCCCATCATAATTCGTAAGACTATAGTAAAATGACATTATAACAGGAAATACTGTGAAAACTAAAAAGCCGATAATTACCGGAGACAAGAAAACGTATCCCCAGAAATTTTCTTTTGCGTCAAGTCTTTTTGCTTTCTTTTTTTTCACTGTATTTGAAGAATTTTCCATTTTGATCACCTCAATTTAAGAATACTGTCAAGGATGCAGGAAGGGAGAAATTTTCTTAGATTTTAAAATTTCTCCCTTCCTCAGCCTGATTTTATATCATAATGCAAATATTAATTTGCTAAAATGGCATTAATTTCTTTTATCAGTCTTTCCTGTGTCTCTTCAGGTGTGTACTTGCCAATCAGCATTTCGTCTACGAGCTGCTGTACTTTTGTATTGACCTCTGTACGATAAATGGAAAGCTGATCCTTGAGGTCACAAGCCGGAACAGAATCTACAAACGCCTTTACGTTAGGTGGGAATTTGCTGTCTAATACGATCTGAAGAGCTTCTGCATCCGTACTTCCTGGCAGAGCCATATTGGATTCCGCTACGATTCTGTTTCCTTCCGGTCCACATAAGAATTTTAAAAGATCCCATGCGGCTTCCGGATTTTTTGTGGATTTTGAAATACCCCAGTTAAGAATACCTGCTTTTGTATTCTGGTTCTTGTCCATAGGCATACGTACTACATCCCATTCAAAAGGAAGGGGGTTTTCTTTGTAAGTAGGCAGCATCCACAGACCGGCAGATTCCATAGCGACCTTCTGATTACGGAACAGGGCATCTGCGCCCTTGCCCATCGCTGTCAGTGCAGCAGGGTTAGGAGAAAGTTCATCTTTAACAACCAAATTATGCAGGAACGTCAGAGCATTAAGAGCTTCTGGTGTATCCAGTCCTTTAACCTCAGTGCCACTAATATCAAAATCTACACCGGCACGTGAGAGCCAGCCAAGAACTTGATCTGCCTGTGCGCCCGGATGACGATAACCGTAAACTTTTTCAGCGGGATTGGTCAGTGCCTCTGCAGCTGCATAAAATTCATCAATTGTCCAGTCATCCGTAGGTAAAGGTACATTTGCTGCTTCGAACATTTCCTTATTATAATAAATCACATATGGAGAAACTTCTTGTGGTAACGCATACAGCTCGTTTTCATAACGAAGAGGAGTTAACAGGGATTCCGGATAAACAGACGTATCAAACTGATCCTTTTCAATCAGATCATTTAACCCAAGAAGTACCCCTTTGTTAGCCATAACATAAGTCCATTCATTAAGGTAAATAATATCAGGTGCATTATCTGCGCCAATCAATGTCATCAGTTTTTGAAAACGTTCACTACCGAGGTCGACTGGCTTGATTGTAACATTGGGATGTTCGTTCATATACAGATCGAACTTCTGCTGGTGAATGGCGATTTCCTGTGCGCTGCCGCTGACGGCTACTTCAATAGTAACCTTCTCATCATCTGCGTTTGTTGAAACACTTTCATTTGTGCCTGCGGAAGTATCTTCAATTTTATTATTTGTATTTTCGGTGCTGCCACAACCAAAGAGAATGGTTGCAGTCATTGTAGTAGCCATAAACAGGGCTAAAATTTTCTTTGTCATAATCTTATCGTTCCTTTCTGGATTCCTCATATTTTACTGAGCAGATCATTGGTGGACTGCTCTGCGCCTGGCAGCTCTGATATAATTTTCACCTCTCTTCCATGAGCCATTTAATATTGCCTAAATTAATCTTGAATTATTGTCAATAGTAGTACATTCTGGTACTTCTGTCTTGCATTATGCTGATTAGGAAAATGATGTACTAAAACTTTTTCTTGTTTAATTTTATGATTTAATACGGGTATTGTCAATTGAGTTTTGGCTTATTTTGTACGAAAGTACTTTCCTACCGAATATTCCTTGTTTTTTTTAAACAATTTTACCAATGCATTTTTGGCACTTGAAATTGACTTTTATTTTAGTATAGGATAGACTGTTTTAAAAACATATTTATATCGGTTGTAAAATATCAATGTATTTTACCGTCTCGATTTTTCTCTGGGAGGAAAATAAATGACAATTAAAGAAATTGCTCAACTATCAGGAGTATCTATGTCTACTGTTTCAAAAATCATGAACCATAAGGACGAACATATTTCTCCTGAAACACGCAATAAAGTTCTTGGCATTGCGAAAGAATACAATTATTCCCCCTATGCCTTTGCACGGAATAACTCCATCTCAAAATCTTTTCTTTTGGGTGTTCTTTTGCGCTCTGAGCCAAAGTCCGGTAAAATGTTGGAAGGCATTCTTGCGGCTGCTGAGGAAGCGGGATACCATATTATTATCTGTGTCAGCAAAGAAAGTGAACAAATTGAATTAAAACATATTACAGCGCTGTGCAATGCTAAGATTGACGGAATCATCTGGGAACCGGTTTCCTCAGACAGTATGCGTTTTCAAAAATATTTTTCAGAAATTGGAACCTGCATTACCTGGTTGAACGCCTACAATTCCGATTCATACAGAATTGATTACCGTGCGTTGCTCTATAAGGCATCTGGGTATCTCATTCAAAACAAACACCAGCATTTCGCATTGTTGACAGATTCATCATCACCATTTTACAATGAAATACTGACTGGCTATAAGGCCGCACTATTTGAGCAGGAATTTACATTTAATCAGAATAGTCTGCTTCCGCAGGATGCTTTAGACTGGATGTTCCATATTAAAAGTGAACATCTGACCGGGATAATCTGTACGGATTGCCAGCTGGCTTATCATCTGAAAAAAAAATTAAAACAGCATTTGTACGAAATTCCGTATGATCTATCTATTATTACTTTAGTCGATGAAGATGATCCGTCACTTGTTTCAGAAGAGTTTTCTTCCATCATCATTCCGTTTTATAGTTTTGGCATGCATCTGTGTAAAAATCTGATCAACCAGTGTGAGCAGCATTCTGCTTCTTATTTGCCATTTACCGCAGATTATAAATTGGAAAATATGATTACCCTGGATATTCCTGCTTCCAAGCGTTTGCCGCAGATTATCGTAGTCGGCAGCATTAACACCGATATTAGTTTGAACATTCCGCATCTTCCAAAGCCGAATGAGACCATTGTCACCTCAAGACAGACCATTTCCCCCGGAGGTAAAGGAACGAACCAGGCTGTCGGAGTAGCAAAACTAAATCATAAAGTAACCCTTCTGGGTAATGTGGGAAATGACCTCGATGTGGGACTGATTTATTCTTGTCTGGCGGAACACGGTATTGACAGCTCTGGTATCCATAGAGACAGATCTGTTAACACCGGCAAGGCATATATCCAGATTCAGGATGACGGTGAATCTATGATTACACTCCTGACTGGTGCAAACGCTACTTTGACAGCCCAGACGATTCGAAGTAACAGCCATTTGTTTGAAAACTGTGCTTACTGTCTGTTACAGACTGAAATTGCAATTGAAGCTGTAGAAGAAGCTGTTCTGATCGCAAAAGAAAATAATGTCAGAACGATTTTGAAACCAGCTGCCGTGTCCTCCTTAAGTGACAATATCCTCCGGCATACAGATATTCTCATTCCAAACCAGGCTGAGATGGCATTGCTTTGCAATTGTTCTGCTTCCATAGATATCACTGAACTTTCCCGCCAAGCAGATACCATGCTCCAAAAGGGCGTTGGGGCAGTTGTTATCACACTCGGAGAGCATGGTTGTTTTCTGAAAACCGCATCTATGGAACAGCATTTTCCGGCAGCGGCTGATTTTATCCCCATGGATAGCACAGGCGGAAGTGATGCTTTTATAAGTGCTTTCGCATCCTATCTGCTATATGGTTATGATTTATGCAGTTCTATTCAGATTGCCTCTTATGCTGCTGGTTTTTGTATTTCAAGACAAGGTGTTGTTCCGGCGCTGATAGATCAGACCTCACTTGAAAAATACATAAATAATGTTTTACCCGATCTTTTAAAATAATCTTGAATTCGGCAAGTACTGAATTATGACATAGTTGCTCAACCGTGCAGAAGAAATCGTATTTGGATTATTTTATGATTTAACATGAGTCTTGATATGAAGAGATAATTGAATGCACATTCGTGTATTGGAATTAGATTCAGAGCATGGACTCCGTATATTGCTGTAGGGCGCATGGATAAATATAGCTTACAAAGTGATCATGAGCTTAAACCAGCCGCCCTCTGTGGAAAAATCATAAAAGGCATTATGCTTTTCACAGAAGGCCATGATGGAGCGTGTGCCAATTCCATGGCCGGTTCTGGTGGAAGTGGGAAGTCCGTTTCTTCCAAAGGTAAGCTGTCCTTTATAAGGGTTTGTAATCTCAAACATAAAGGCAGGCTTATAGATGCAGCAGATGATAATTTTTCTCTCATTTTCAGGAAGCTCGGTACATGCTTTGGTGGCATTTTCCAGGGCATTGGCAAAGCAGATGGAAAGCTCGGCAGGATCAACAGGGAGATCTTCCGGAATTGCAAGATGGTGTTCTATGGTAATGCCCAGATTGCGTGCCTGCCCAAGATAAGCGGTGAGCGTAGCATTTAATATAGGATCACTGCAGTAATGGGTTGGGGTGCTTGGTCGGTTCAGATCAGAAGATTTGGATACAAGATCAAGGATGGCATTAGCATTTCCTTCTTTAGCCAGGGCAGCGATATCGGACAGCATCTTGTAAGTATCCTGCCAGATAAGCTTTACTTCCGTTGCATTCCGTTTCGTATCTTCAATATGTTTCTTTATGCCCTGTAGCTGCATTTCCAGAATCTCCCTGTTCTGTTCATCTATCTGATACTGATACTGTGTCCGCAGATATTGGAAAACAGCATAATAAATGATGGCAATGACAGTACCTGAGAGGTAGAACAGAGGTGGGAAAGCCGGATTCTGTGTATAATGGACCGGATAGAGTGCAAGCGTCATTACAAAGAGGAAAAAGGCGCTAGGGATCAGTGCAAGGATTCCCCAGCCCTGGGTATTGGCCCCGGTTATATCAAGGAAAGTTCTTCTCAGAACAAAAAATTCAAAAGCAATCGCAGCAAGATAGACAGACAGCAGAAGTATGGCATTTGACAGCAGCGTGCCCTTAAACAGTGTGTTGAGCAATGTCACACTGATAAGAAGATAGAGTGAGAGTAGAAGCTGTGACAGGCATTTGAAAACATGTCTTGAGACTGAGGTGTCTGCAGCCATATAGATCATGATCACGCCCGGCAGGGAAATAGTAAGGATAACGCTTCTGAGAAAAGACAGGAATCCCCCAAAATGCATGGAAAAAAATGTGAACGCAACCGCATAAATGGCATATCCGCCTAGAAAAAGCATATTTTTTTTGTAGTTTTTTTTCATCGGAGAAGTGGCAACTACCATGCCGAGCGTACCGAATATAGCTACAAAGATGCGGTAGAGCTGGTAAGCCGTATTATCATCAAAAATCATAGTATTCCTCCATTTTGAACATTATCATAATGTGACCACAACCTTAAACCAGCCGTTTTCAGCCGTAAAGGAGTAAAAGGCATCATATTCTTCGCAGAAAGCCACGATGGAACGGATGTGGGCTTCCATGCCGCCCTCCGGTAACCTTGGAAGTCCATTTCTTCCAAAGGTTATTCTGTCAGGCTGAGGATTTTTAATCTCGAACATCAGTTTAGGATTCCCGATGCAATTAAATATAATATTTCGTTTTTCCTTTGGTAACTTTTCACAGCTTTCTATGGCATTTCCAAGCGCATTAGCAAAGCAGATGGCAAGTCCGGCAGAGTCAACCGGAAGCTTATCCGGTATCGTGACAGAGGTTTGAAGCACAATGCCGGATTCCTCTGCAGATTTAAGATAAAAACAAAGTGTTGTATCTATAAGGGCATCTGTGCAGTAATGGAAGGTTTCAGGCATAACAGGTTTCTGACCGGCGATGTCGGTATAGTCAAGGATTGCCTGCATATCTCCGCTCTCAGCAAGAGATGCGATGGTAGAAAGTATGTGCCGGGTGTCGTGTCGGATGATTTTTGTCTGCTTTGCAAGCTTATCCATGTCGGCAGCCTCTCTTTGTATATTTTGTACCTGAAGTTCAAGAATTTTCCTGTTCTGTGCTATTTCCTGCCTGTGATACTGTGTGGAAAGAAATACGCCGATTGCAGTGTAAAGAATAACAATGACGACACCGAGCAGATAGATCATCACGACACTTGTGGGGCGTTTACTATAATGCTCCGGATAAAAAGCAAGTGCTACGGCTAGGATAATCAGCGCACATGGAATCAGGGAAAGGATGCCCCAGCCCTTCTTAATCTCTGTGATAAAATCCAGATAGATACGGCGCATGAAATGAAAATCAAACAGAATGATAAGCATATAGGCGAGCAGACGCATCAGTATATCTGAAAGCTCCGTTCCGTGCAGCGCAGTATTTATAAGCGTGATGGTGCCTGCAATGTATAAAGATACAAGTATGTGCGTCGCACGGATGAATACAAGCCGTGGAAATGGTTCGTCAGACATATTATGCAGCAGAAGTATGGCAGGGCAGGATATTGTGAGGATAAATACCCGCAGCAAAAGCTGGTAGCTGAAAAAATAGATGATAGCATAGGATGAGATTATGACATAAATGACGTAAGAAACAAAAATCACAATGCTTATGGGCTTCTCTTTCACATGGCGGAACTTCGTGGTGGAACCCATCATGCAAAAAGTACCTGCGCAAGTGATCATAACTTTCAATATCAAAAAAGTAATATTATCCTCAAAAAGCATGGTATCTGCCTCCATTCAGCCAAAAGTCCGCCCACTCCCTTTTGACTGTATCATACATACGGCGGGGAACCGGAACGTGAAGATTCCCGGTCAACAGCAGGTCTGACCTGGTAACCTCTGTGACATGGAACAAATTGACGACAAAGGAGGAACCTACCAGAAGCATTCTTTTGTGTGCCAGCAGCCCGGCCACGGCATTCTGGAAAGACCCGTTGAAGCTGGTGCTGTGTATCACGGTATTATCTGTCAGATGGTAATCGATATGTTTATCTATGCGTTCCGCATACCGTATGTCTGTAATGGGGATCATACGGATGCTGTCCGTCGTCTTAATGGCAACTGTCGCCTGCATGATCTGTGAAAAAGAGCGGTAAGCCTTGTCAAGGCTTTGGAAAAACAGCTCGCTCCTGACAGGCTTTAACAGGTAATCAAAGGCATCTACCCGGTAAGAATCCAGCGCAAAGTCAGGAGAGGTGGTAAGGTAGATTAGGAATCCCATGTCATCACGCATTCTCAGAGCAGCGCCAAGCTCGATGCCATTCATTCCCGGCATAATACAGTCCAGAATATAGAGGTCAAAGCCACCGTGTTCATCTACATGGTTTATAAGTTCTTTTCCGGATGTAAAAGAAGATAAGGAAAGGGTTCGTTCAGAATGTATCTGCTTATATTGCCTGATAAGATCCATGGTCCTTTCATGGCTGGTTATTTCATCATCACATAAAGCAATCTGCAAGGCATAATCCCCCTCCCGTTTTATTTTATGTACTCTCGGAAGCTTCTTCAAACGAAGCATTCCGGGAGTATATTTTTCAGCATGTATAAAAGTTTGTAAAACGCCTGTTTCAGACGCAGGAAACAGACGCAATCCTTGTTTTGCGATTACATCTATAGTGTAGCAAAGAAGCTAGAATGAGTCAACGAAACAGGGGGTGACCAAATCCGAACAAAAAGCTGCCAAATCCGCAATGATACCCATAATAAAAAGTAATTACGATATACTTTACCTAAAAAGACAGAAAAAAGCTTTTAGAAGATAAAGTGGGCAGGTTACGGAAAGGTATGGTAATTATTATGAAGATACATATGCTTAAGGATAGAGAAAAAGCTATGCGTGGAACAGCACTTGTCCTGGCAGCAGCACTGGTATTTACAAGCATTGATCTTACCGTGTTTGCAACTAACGGGAAAAAAATAAAAACACAAGAAGTGATCACAGGCTTTGCGGAGTTGGACAAGTCGGTTGCGGTGCAGCTATTGCCGGTTGGTGCACTGGAAAGTGAAATCGTCTTTCCGGATACGCTTACTGTAATGGTGGATACAAAAAGTGTGGAGGAGTCCGTCGGGGATGTAACGCAGAAGACAGAAAATCCCACGAAAGAGGACACAGAATCTGAAGAAATCCAGACACCGGAGAAAGGTACAGAACATGAAGAAAGCACAGATTCTGGCGAGAATCCGGACACCGGAGAAAGTATAGACTCAGGAGAAAGCGCAGAAACCGGAGAAAATACAGATTCAGGAGAAGGTACGGGAACTGGGGAAAGCACGGATTCAGGAGAAAGCACAGGAACCGGGGAAAGTATAGATTCAGGAGAAAACGCAGGACCGGAAGAACGTAAGGGAACTGAAGAAGATGCGGCAGAGGAAGTATATGCAGTAGTGGAAGAACAACCTGTAGCGAAAGCATATACAGCAGAGGAAGAACAACCGCCAGAGGAAGAAGGTGCAGCAGAGGAAGTAAGTCCGGCACCGGTAGAAACGATTCCCCCGGTAAAAAGCACCAGGGAGACTTCCATTCATGTGACATGGGAACACAACAGGGCGGACAGCTTTGATTCTTCCACTTTGGGAAATCATTATGTATATACTCCGGTTATCCCGGAAGAATACAGGGTAGCGGATGGTGTCAGCCTTCCTCAGATCAGTGTGACAATTGCAGCCACAGGAGGACAGGGACCTGCAGAACTGCTTGCATTGTTAGAGAAGCTGCCAGATCCCCTTACCTATCTCTCCACAGGGGTAGAAAATAAGGAGATCATTGATAGGGAGCAGCTTGCCGAGGCGAGGGAGCAGCTGGATTCATGGCTTGCGGAAAATCAAACAGATGATACAGAGAATAAAGAAACACTTTCCGGGGAAGAGAAGGAGCGTCTGGCGGAGCTTATCGCACGCCTGGAGGGCTTGGAGCATATACGTGATACGGAGACGGACTGCATGGACCTGGAATGTCCCTATCACTATCCGGAGATGATACAGCAGCGCATGGCGGAGGATGAGCTGCCGGAGCTTCTGACACTGGAGGATCTGGTGGAGGACTATGGTGTGGAGCCGCCGGAAGAGAATGCCTTGCCTGCTGCTGTCTGGGATACAGACCAGCCCCTGCGGGCACCTGCCAAGGCACCGGCTCTTACACCACATCCACAGACACTGATGGTTACGACAGATAATGAGAACAACAGTCATACGGGAAAGGCAGATGGCGACATTGATGTAAGTATGGGTATTTCAGACAAAAAACATCCCATCGAGCTGGCTTTTACTCTGGACGAGCTTCCGACCCAGAGTGCCTATCTGGCGGTGAAGGCTTATGATGTGGATGAGGATTACGGTGAGACAGATTACGTGTACCTCAATGATGACATATATCTGCCGATGGATCAGACCAATCAATCTGGTAAAAATTATAATAAAGAGACAATCGGGTATCTGTCAGGCACGGACAATACGTGGAATACGACTATATTGGAGATACCCCTTGAAAAATTAAAAAAGGGAAAAAATGTCGTATCTGTAACGGTGGCACCGCCGGGCTGGATTGTAAGAATAGACTGGATGCAGCTTGTGCTGGACGGTGGTGCAGCAGATCCTGACATTGAAAAATTTTCCCTGGAGCTTCAGGACACATCCACAAAAGGTAAAACGGTTACCGTACAGTCTCTTGTGACAATCCGGCAGAAAGGAAAGAAAGAATATGCGACGGAGTATACACTGACACAGACAGAGACAGGCAATGCGCTGGATGCCTGCTTTGGCAAGGCACAGTCACAGGAGCAGATTGCCTTAAGCATGCCATTGGACTCGCCAAGCGGTGTATATAAAATTACCGGAATTCTCAAGGATCCGGATACAGAAGCAATCAAGGCAACAGACAGCTTCAGCTTTTATTTTAATCAGGGCGTGGGTCTTGGCCCGAAGGTCAGCCATACGCTGTCGCCGGATACACTCACCAACCGTGATGTGACGATAACGGTAAAGGCTGAGGTTATGCCGAAGCTGGGAATCACGGATGTAAAGGTTGCAGCTGGCGCAACGAAGACAGCGACAGTAAACAAAAAATACACCTTTACGATAAACTATAAGTTAAAAGGCAGTGACAAGTCCTTCCTTTATCCGGTATGGGTTGACAATATCGACAAGACGGCACCGGTAATCACCTATACGCCGGTTACTGTGGTGGAGGAAGAGAAGCAGGAGACGGTGGAGAAGCTGTTTGGTGAGGCACTCTCTGTATCGGATAACCACAGGCTTGCCGATAAGCCTCTGACTTATACCATACCGAAGGATATCGCAGCTCTTCCGGGAAAAAAGACAATCCAGGTAACGGCATCCGATGCCGCAGGAAATACGACCACTAAGAAATGTGAGATCACGGTGACTGCAAAGCCATTGGAACTCAAGCTTGGTGCGCTTACCGCAGCTGCAGGAAGCAAGGACAGCTTCGATCTGAAAGCGGTTCTGGCACATACCGGTGGGGATACGATCAAGGAAACCGGCTTTGTATGGGGCGTGATGCCTGCTCCGACGCTGGAGTTTCATAACGGAAGTTCCAAAACTGCTTCCGTCATTACAGCAAAAAATGGAAATCTGAATGTGAAAGCCACAGGTCTGAATGCCGGCGTGGAATACTATGCGCGGGCATATGCGAGGGTTACAGCTGCCGGCAAAGAGAAGGTGTATTACAGCGAAGCGGGAAAATTCGGCTTCGGGATTCCACAGTATGGTACATTCTCTGTGAGCAGTGTATCAGGTAGTAATGGCAAAGCAACCTTTACGATCACAAGAAGTAATGGAACGGATAAAGCACAGACAGTATATTGCCGCACGGTAAACGGATCGGCGGTGGGTGGCACGCATTTTACCCATATACCACCGAGTCCTGTCTACTTTAAGGAGGGGGAAACGTCAAAGACCGTGACGGTGACGGAGCTTGGTGTGACAAATGCTTATCAGAGCAAAGAGGGAACAAAGTATTCCAATGCCGACAGAACCTATTCGCTGGAGATCTACCGTGTGACGGGTGGCGGAACGATTGACCAGGCACGCCGCTCGATGCTTCGGACGATGCCGAAAGACAGCAGCTATACCGTGGACCGGTCGGTTTACACAACAGAAAGATCGATCACGCATGTCACTGAGACAACCGGAACAAATGGAAAAAAGATTGCGGATACAACGAATAATCAGGGCGGAAAAGCAACCAATGTGAGCTTTCTTACAAACCGCGACAATGCTATAAACTATAATACCAGAAGTTCTTTTACTGACTATTATAAGGATGCACGGCAGCAGGAGTATCTAAAGTCCACAGCCGGTGGATGGTACTACCGGTATGTGCTGAAGGCATATGAATTCGAGGACGGCTATGAACATGCCTATATGGGAACCGAGCCATTAGAAGATAGAAATTATGATACAGAGAGTAAAAAACCGTATGCAGCTGTTGCAGGAGTCAGGGGTCAGCTCTGGGCCTGTAATTTTTTGCAGCCGCAAAAAAAAGCAGTAGGCACCTATTCTTTCCCTGACACCAGAACGGGTGGAGATGAAGGAGCAGGCTGTCCCAAAAACAGCTCCGGTACGACGCATGGTTACAACAGCAAAACCTGGGTGAAGCTTGGAGTGGACCAGACCTGCTACGCCTATTTTGGTGCGACCGGTGATGGTAAAGATATATGGTATGTGGACGGTCTGCAAAGCTTTGTGATGGTCAATGACGAGAAGGAGCCGGCACTCCTTGGCGTTGCACCGATGGCGAAAGGCACCTATCTTCCGGGAGATCCGATCACCGTAGCGCTGGTTTTTGACGAGATTGTGGACGGGCGGAATAGCAGCTTGAGCAGCAGCCTTACGATTTCTACCAATGTAGGAACCCTGTCCTATGCCGGTGGTGCGGATACGAATGTACTCTATTTTACAGGGGAGGTATCCTCCGCTGTCAGCTTAAACAGCGACACTGCGCTGAAAGTCAACAGCATCAGCAATCTTAGCAGCATTAAGGACATGTGCAATCTATCCGGTACGAGCCAGACCTTTTCGGGCGGCAATACCAATATCAAGGTGGATGCTACGAAACCGGCACTGACCGTGAAGGCGGATACCAGTGGCAGTCTGCCTCGTCATAAGGCAACGATCACAGCCACAGGAGCAGACTCCATCCGGTATGTATGGACGAAGGATACTGCGCTGCCAGGCTATGGCTGGCAGACCATCACAAGCGGTACGCAGCTCACAGAGAGCAGAGGAACCGCGGGGCAGACACAGACTTGGTATCTGCATGTGCTCGCCACTGCAGCATCGGGAGCATCGACACATCAGTATCAGGCTTTTACCTTTATGAATCCTGCAATCACGGATGTGTCGGTGAGGGCTGGCAATACGACAGCTTCAGCGGATGCAGCCGATGTGTGGAAACCGGGTAAATATATCGTGGTGCAGTATGCGGGTGCCCAGAGCACAGGGACAAAGCTTACCTTTGACGGACCAAAGAAGGAAGTGAAAAGTATTACATCCTCCAATGGCTCAGCCAATCTGTATGTCACGGAAAATGGAAGCTATACCGTCACGCTGACGGATACCTATGGGAATGTGATATCCGAGACCATTGAGGTGCGAAAAATAGATCGTAAAGAACCGACCGTGACCCTTCGCAGCGGCAGCAGTACCGGAGCGGACACGGTATACAATGAGCTGACTATTGCGGTACTGCCGGAGGATACCGGCGGCAGCGGTGTGGCAAAGGTGGAGTATGCATGGACAAATACGGCAGGGGCACCTTCTGCATGGAAGACACTGACTGCGGCAGCAGATGGCAGTTATCAGGCACAATATACCGCAGAAGAGACGACAAAGACCGCAAAGTACCTGCATGTAAGGGTGACAGACGGAGCTGGAAATGTATCGGAAACCGTGAAGTCAGGACCTTATCAAGTGATAAAGAAGGCAACGGCAGCAGCCCTTCCTTCCATTACGGTAACGGGAAATCCGTCTTCGTGGACAAAAAGTGCCACACTTACATGGAAAGCTAGGCAGGGAAGCGGCACAGGTGCAGGAGCACTTGCGTTTGTCTATACACCGAATGGTACAGTGACTGAGAATATGACCGGCGGAAGCTGTACTGTGACGAAAAACGGTGTCTATGAATTTATGGTAATGGATAAATTCGGGAACTCTGAGGCAGCAGAGGTGCTTGTGACCAAAATCGACAATGAGGCACCGAAACTGGATTCTCTTACAGCTGCAGGCAGCAAACCGGGAACAATACGGCTGATTGGTGTTACAGATGACCATACGGCTGTTTATGATAGGAAGGGAAACATTACAGGATATCGTGGCAGCGGCATCCGTACCAGGGAGTACAGGATGCCGGGAGAGAGCACCTGGACAACCTTCACCGGAGACAGCTTTACCGTAAAGAAAAACGGAAGCTATGTGGTAAGGCTTACGGACAATGCGGGAAATGTCAGTGAAGAATACAGTGTGGAAATGACAGGTATGGATGCGACAGCACCAACAGTCAGCTGTACAGTCAATGGAACGCTCAATGGAACAAGTGGATGGTATCTGGATTCCAATGTTTCGGTAAAGCTTACCTTTACGGATAAGGCAGGGACTGAGGGAGGCACACCCAGCGGCGTCCAAAGTGCAGCGTATCAATGGGTGACAGATACTTCCCAAAAACCGGCAACAGGAATGGTCAATCTTGACGCAGCCGCAGTTGCAGCGGGTGAGTATACGATCTCCTTGTCAGACTATTATGGAACCTGTTATTTATATTATAAGGTGACAGACCGGAAAGGAAATATACGGGATGGTTTTTCAGAGCAGATAAAAAAGGATGATGTCCATCGTCTGGAATTTACCGGGCCAGACAAGGCACAGCCCTTGTCTGCAGGACTTCCCATGAGTGTTTCACTTACCTATGGACCATCAGGAGGAAAGCTTACAGGAACTGTACAGACGGAGGTACTGGCAGAGCTACCGGCATATCAGGGAATCTACCGTTTCTCAGAGCTGAAAAAGAAACAAGCGGTCTATACGGTAAAAAACACCGGCATAAAGCAGATTCAATATTATAAGAAGGCATACAGTGACAGCACCGCCTGTGAGCAAAAGACCTTTTATGTCAGACAGATCACCTTTGACAGTCGGGGTGGAAGCAGCGTGGAGCCGCAGCTGATATGGACGACCTACAATGGTCTTATTCCGGGGACGGCTGTGCAGTGCGCGGTCACGAAGCCGCAGGAACCTGTCCGTGAGGGATATACCTTCGGCGGATGGTATGAGGATGCGGAATGTACAGACAGCCGGAAATTTGATTTTGATACCCAGTCGCAGGTTATGACGGACAAGACGCTTTTTGCAAAGTGGATACCGAATTCCTATCGTGTGTATTATAATCTGTCCCTGCCGGATGGAAGCGTTTATGAGCCGGAAGACATGTATAAAACCTATGTCCATGGACAGGAGCTGGTTATGCCGGTTCCATCACAGGATGGATATGCGTTCTGTGGATGGTATGACAATGCCGGTTATACAGGAACAGCCTATACGAAGATTGGGGCAGCGGAATATGGAGACAAAACCTGCTATGGTTATTTTAAGGATGTACAAAAGCCAAAGCTTGCTGCGTCAGTAGAAAGTAATGTCAGCCCGAATACAAAGGGCTGGTATAATACGGATCAAATCCGCATTGTTCTGTCTTATTCTGACAACAAGGGAGTCACAGACCTGTATGGTAAGGTGGATGATGGCGGATATGAAGAAATCCCCGGTGTTATTACAGAAGGGGGAACAACCGTAACAAAGGATTATGCCTGTGTCGAGGGAACCCACACCTACACCTTCAAGGCAGTGGATGCAGCAGGAAATGAAACAGTGACAGATGCGCTGACCGTAAAGCTTGATACGATAAAGCCGGTGATTGGTGATGCAGCCTTCAATGAGGGATATAAAAATCTCTGGAACTGGCTTATCCGGAAAGACAGTCTTGAAATTACAGTACCCATCGAAGAGACGGGAAGTGGAATAGAGAGTGTAGAGTATAAGCTGATACCGGAAGATGGCAGTACAGCAGGCCAGCCATCGGTAAAAAAGGCTTCCGTGGAGAATCGTGCCGGTTATAAGGCAGTGATCTATATCAACCCTGACTTTAAGGGAAAAATCATGATCACTGCAAGGGATCATGCAGGAAATGTTTCGGATACGAAGACGATAGGCACGGATGGCAGTGGCATCCATGGTATTATCGTGGAGGATCATGCACCGGAGATTACATTTTTGGTCAATGGCGGTGAAAGTCTGGCAGAAGAATATGAGAAAGCGCCGACAGTCGTTGTGGCGGTAAAGGATGACGAGAATAATGTTATTTCCGCAGGACTGGCTTCGGTGGCTTACCAGATTGGAAACAGCGCAGAGTGTGTAGTACAGGAGGATTTTACCACAAGCATTAGAACAGAAGTCAAATTCAGTATACCAGAAGAGAAGCTTCCGGCAGCCGGTGCGGACATTACCGTGAAAGCCGTGGATAATGCCGGAAACCAGGCAGAAAAGAAAATTACGGTAAGGATACATACTCACAGAGCAGTTCTGGTGAAAGCTGTAGAGCCAACCTGTCTTGCAAAGGGAAACAAAGCCTATTATGTCTGTGATTGTGGAAGATGGTATGCAGACAGCAGCTGTATGACAGAAATCACGTTGCAGGATGTGGTACTGCCTGCAAAAGGGCATACAGAAACCATAGATCCGGCAAAAGAAGCTACCTGTATGCAGACAGGACGAACACAAGGTAGTCATTGTAGTGTTTGTGGAGTGGTGATAAAGGCGCAGACGGTGACACCGGCATTGGGACATCATTATAGTGGGGATTACGCATACGATGCAGCCGGACATTGGAGAGTATGCAGCCGGTGTGCTGCATTGGAAGAAAAGCATAGCCATGTATATGACGATGACAAGGATACCATCTGCAATGACTGTGGCTTTGAACGGACGATAAAGAAGCCGGAACCGGAGAACAAGCCGGAAAGTAAGCCAGAGAATAAACCGGAAAGCAAACCGGAGAACAAACCGGAAAGTAAGCCGGAGAATCAGCCGGAGAACAAACCGGAAAGTAAGCCGGAGAATAAACCGGAAAGCAAGCCGGAGAATCAGCCGGAAAGCAAACCGGAGAATCAGCCGGAGAATAAACCGGAAAGCAAGCCGGAGAACAAACTGGAAAGCAAGCCGGAGAATAAACCGCAAAGCAAACCGGAGAATAAACCGGAAAGCAAACCGGAAAACCAGCCGGAAAATAAACCGGCGGACAGCCCGGATATATCCGGACAGCCGGACATAGGAGATGTATTAAATGTACCGGAGATGACAGATGGTGGCAAGGTGGACACATCGGGTGAAGCTGTGCCAACGGGAAATGTGCAAGGTATGGCAGACACAAGTACTGCCTTGGAACTTGGAAATGGCACAGTCAGGGTAACGGTTGTCTGTCAGGAACAGGAGTATACGGCAGGAGTATCAGATACTGCTGCAGTAGTGAGAGCAGTGCTGACGCCGGTGCAGCTCCAAAGCGTAGCAGCGGGAGAAAACATAGAAATCAGAGTAGATGTGAAGGATATTTCCGGCAATGTGCCAAAGAAGGATAAGAGTACAATTGAGAACGGTATAAAAGAGTACCGTAAGGAAATGCCAGATCTAATACTTGGAATGTACGTTGATATCTCTTTGTTCATGAAAATAGGGGAAGCTGACTGGAATGCTGTTACTGGAACTGAAGAACCAATCGAGGTAGTGATCGGTATTCCGCTGAAGCTGCAAAGCACTGACAGAGAGTTCTTCATTATCCGTTCCCACGAAGGGGAATATACCCTTTTAACGGATATGGATGACGCACCGGATACGGTAACAATCCATACAGACAGATTCTCTGCTTATGCAATTGCGTACAAACATGTGAGCCCGGCATCACAAAACTGTAAATGCAGCTTATGCCATATTTGTCCGACCTTCCTTGGTATCTGTTATTTTGTGTGGCTGATACTTATCATGGCAGTGCTTTTGATTGTCTGGAGAGTTGTACGGAGAAACAGAAACGTGGGAGAAAAACGTAAGTTCTTGTTTTGACACACATTCCTATCAATGGTATACTTAACCTTATCTGATACAGTGCACATAAGCGCAAGAATAAGGGAGAGAAAAGTATGGACGAAATAGCAGTATTGATTCCCTGCTACAATGAGAGCAAAACAATAGAGAAGGTCGTAAAGGATTTTAAGGCAGCATTACCGGAAGCTGTTATATATGTATATGATAATAATTCCACAGATGGAACGGATGAGATTGCCAGAAAAGCAGGTGCGGTTGTCCGTTATGAATATCAGCAGGGTAAGGGCAACGTTATCCGAAGAATGTTTCGTGAAATAGATGCCAAGTGTTATGTGATGACAGATGGCGATGACACATATCCAGCAGATGAAGCCAGAAAGCTGTGTGATGCAGTATTACAGCGCAATGCAGATATGGTAGTAGGGGACAGACTGTCTTCTTCTTATTTTGAAGAGAATAAACGTCCTTTCCATAATTTTGGTAATTCCCTGGTAAGAGGAACGATCAATCGCATGTTCAAGAGTAATATCCGGGATATTATGACAGGATATCGTGCATTCAGTTATCTCTTTGTAAAGTCTTTTCCGGTATTATCAAAAGGCTTTGAGATAGAGACAGAAATGAGCATCCATGCAATTGACAAGAATATGCGTGTGGAGAATGTCATCATCCAGTATCGTGACAGACCAGAGGGCAGTGTATCCAAATTGAACACCTATTCAGATGGTATGAAGGTTCTTATGACGATTGTCAAATTATATAAGAATTACAAGCCTTTTGGATTCTTTTCATGGATTGCGGTATTGCTGGCATTGATTGCAACACTGTTCCTGATACCGGTATTATGTGACTACGCAAGCAGCGGACTGGTTCTTAGATTCCCTACGCTGATCGTATGCTGTTTTGTGTATTTAAGTGCCATTCAGGCATTCTTCGCCGGATTGATGCTTTCTACTATGAAGCAGAAGAACATGCAGGATTATGAAATGAATCTGGTGAAGCTTCAGAACGTTTATGAGGACAAGTGTGAGAAATAGATGCGAGTACTTTTAATTGCAGTAAATGCAAAATATATCCACTCTAATCCGGCAGTATATAGTCTCAGGGCTTATGCACAGGCAGCCCTGGGCAATCAGCCGGAGGTAGGGATAGAGATTGCAGAATATACAATCAATCAGAATACAGAAAATATTTTGGCAGATATTTACCGGCATAGACCGGATATAGCTGCCTTTTCCTGTTATATATGGAATTGGAATACGATACAGGAATTATTACCGGAACTGCCTAAGCTGTTGCCGGATACGAAGCTGTGGCTTGGTGGACCAGAGGTGTCTTTTCATGCAGAGAAGATTCTTGCACAGTATACGCAACTGACGGGAATCATGGTAGGAGAGGGCGAAGAGACTTTCACACAGCTTGTACGTTTCTATCATGCACCGAAGGGACAATTGCAGGATATACCCGGACTGGTGCTGCCACAGGGACGCACACAGCCAAGAGAGCTGACTGATATGAGCAAGCTTCCTTTTCTGTATGAGGATCTGGGCAAATTTCAGAACAGGATTATCTATTATGAATCCCAGAGAGGGTGTCCTTTCCGGTGTGCATACTGTCTGTCTGCCATAGATAAGAGTGTGAGACTGAGAGATATTGAGACTGTAAAGAAAGAATTACAGTATTTTCTGGATCATAAGGTATCTCAGGTTAAGTTCATAGACAGAACCTTTAACTGTAATGCAGCGCATGCATTGGCAATTTGGAGATATCTGCTTGAAAATGACAATGGTGTCACTAATTTCCATTTTGAAATAGCAGCAGATCTGATGACAGAGGAGGAGCTGGAGGTTTTAAAACAGATGCGTCCAGGACTGATTCAGCTTGAAATAGGTGTACAGTCTACAAATGAGCAGACGCTGCATGCGATCAACCGCTATATGAGTCTGGAGCATTTACGTCAGGTCGTGGATAAGATACACAGCTTCCATAACATTCATCAACATCTGGATCTGATTGCCGGACTGCCTTATGAAGATTATGACAGCTTTGTCACTTCTTTTAATGATGTATATGCCATGAGACCACAGCAGTTACAGCTGGGCTTTTTGAAGGTGTTAAAAGGTTCTCCTATTGAGGAAAAGGCAGAAGAATACGGTATTGTATATAACAGCCGCCCACCTTATGAAGTGTTGTATTCCAGATGGATTCCCTATGATGATGTGCTCAGACTCAAGGGAATCGAGGAAATGGTGGAGCTGTACTATAACAGCTGTCAGTTTACGCATACACTTCCTGTATTGGAGAAAGAGTTTTCTTCACCCTTTGCCATGTATGAAGCATTGTCGCAATACTATGAAGAGAAGGGATATTATATCAATACCCCGGCGAGGGCGTACCGTTATCAGGTATTGCTGGAATTTGCACAGCAGAAAGCACCAGCAAGAAGTGAGTTATATGCGCAGCTGTTGACTTTTGATATGTATCTGAGAGAGAATCTGAAGAGTCGTCCTGCGTTTGCTCTTTGTTGGCAGCAGGGAGAGGAAGAAAAGGAACAGGTTAGAGCCTTTTACAGGCAGGAAGCACAGACTCCTCAGTATCTGACAGGTTATGAAGGATATCAGCCTCAGCAGTTGATGAAAATGACTCATATAGAATACTTTACTTATCCTGTATGGCAACAGAATATGAAAATGACACAGCTGTCACAAAAAACAGCGATACTTTTTGATTATCAGAAGAGAGATCCTCTGACCTATGATGCAGCATATTACATGGTAATAAAGGAGGAAAATGGATATGAATAAGAGAACACAGGCAATTCTGGATGCTTTGGATGAGAGATATGGAATAGATGTGGCATGTCATTTACATTATAAAGAGCCTTGGCAGCTGCTGATCGCAACGATTCTGAGTGCACAGTGTACGGATGCCAGAGTCAATATTGTGACGAAGGATTTATTTGTGAAATATCCAGGTATTGAGGCTTTTGCAAAAGCAGATATTACAGAGCTGGAAGACGATATCCGTTCCATTGGCTTTTATCACAGCAAGGCGAAGAACATCATTGCCTGTTGCCAGAGACTCCACACAGAGTATCATGATGAGATCCCTTCCAGTATCGAGGACCTGACAAGCCTTGCAGGAGTGGGACGTAAGACCGCTAATGTCATTCGGGGAAATATATTTCATGAACCCAGTATTGTAGTGGATACGCATGTGAAACGTATCAGCAGACGATTGGGTTTTGCCAAGGAAGAAGAGCCTGAGAAGATAGAGTATGAGTTAATGAAGGTACTCCCGAAGGATCACTGGATACGTTATAATATCCAGATTATTTCTTTTGGAAGAGAGATCTGCAAGGCGCCTACCCCTAAATGTGAAGAATGTTTCCTGCAAAGCTATTGCAGGAGCACAGATAAAAGGCAGGGCAAGGAGAAGTAATGTTACAGGATTATGTAGTGCTGGACTTGGAGACTACAGGGCTTAGTCCAAAGACAGACAGAATCATTGAGATTGGTGCAGCGAGAGTCAGACAGGGCAAAATAGAGCAGGTTTACACAACCTTTGTAAATCCGGGCAGGGAACTGACGGAGCATACGAAGGAACTGACAGGGATAAAAGACGAAGACCTTGAAAATGCGCCGGTTATAGAAGATGTCATAATAGATTTCCTTGGATTTGCCGGAGAGGACTGCCTTTTGGGGCATAAGATACTGTTTGACTATTCTTTCATAAAGAAAGCTGCCGTAAACCAGAAGCTGTCTTTTGAAAAAGATGGAATAGATACATTAAAAATAGCCAGAAGATTTCTGACGGATGTACCAAGCAAAAGGCTGGGTGACCTGTGTGGGTATTATCATATTCCGATTACGGCGCACAGAGCGCTTGGTGATGCATTGGCTACGCACGAACTTTATGGGAAATTGTGTGAGAGCTTCTACGAGAAGGAAGCAGATACTTTCCAACCGTGTAAACTGATATACAGTGTAAAGAAAGAAGGACCGATTACTCCCAAACAGAAAGAACAGCTAGGCAGAATGTGTGAAAAATATGGAATCGAGTTAAAAGAGGGGCATATGATAGCTCCTGTTGAAGGAGTGTTTCCTACATGGATGGATATGAATCTGCTGACTAAAAATGAAGCCAGCAGATTATATGACAAGATTACAGCTGCTCTTGGGAAGAGGTAGAAGCCAGTATGGATTCCAGTTTCTGTATAATAGAATCCTTCATCATGGTATTAAGGGAAGAGGCGGCAGTAATAAGCTCACGAATCCGGGTCTTTTGTCCATTCTCCTGATAAATAGAAGCCAAAAGATAATAGGTCCTGCTGACATCAGTTCCAGTAGAGACTGCAAATTCCAGGACTTCGGTGGCAAGTTCTTTCTCATTATGATCGACCAGGCATTGTGCCAGCTTCTGTAAGATTGTGACCATATTGGTGTAATGTGAGTCGTATTCTGTCAGTACTGTGATATTAGCAGTACCATAAGCCAGTTTCAGATCCGTATTGCTGATGCCTGTGAGATTTACGATAGGCAAGGCAGAGAGATCTTTCAGGTCTTTCAGATAGTCTCTGATTTCCTCGGTCATGGACAGGGGCTTCATATTAAGAATCGTATCAGGGATTGTAATGTAGTTAAGTGCATCCAGGGATTTCTTACGTACACTGTTGGCACGGCGCTCTTTGTTCCAAAAATTCCTTTCAGCCTGTTCCTGCACTTTATCAGAGCGTTTGGTGGAATATAATACCACTGCACATAGCAGGAGAAAACTTGCCAAAAACTTTAAATTCATTTATAATATCCTTTCAGTAGTGTAGTATAGTAATGGAGATGAAACATATGAATATGAATCATAAGAAAACACAGAGAATTATCTCTGCTATTATTGTAATAATTCTGGTTCTTGCAATGATCGTACCAAGTCTCATATATGTATTGGGAGTATTCTAGTGTACTGTATCATTGACTTTCAGTTAAATAACGCAGGATAAATTTTCAGTCTGCAAGGCGGAGGAATGAGGCGTAGCGGTGGCTACGTCGATTGACGACAACGCAGCAGATGAAAACTTATACAAGTTATTTGGCGAAATGTCAGTGATACAGTACACTAGGCAGTATCATTGAGTTCTGAATGGTGATAACCGTTCATATAATTGTACAATGGATGTTATGTAAATGACAAGCATTAGTTGGGTACAATTGGGAGAGATGAGGAGCATTATGAAAAAGGTAATAGGAAAAGTATCTGCGCTGTTGCTGATGCTGTTGTCAGTGATGCTTGCATGGGGCAGCTCTGCATATGCCAAAAGTCAGGATATGACAATTCCGGATGGTGTGTATATGGAAGATATGAACCTGTCCGGCATGACACAGGAAGAAGCCATGCAGATGGTGAATGACTTCGTGGCAGGCTTAAAGCAGAAGGTAGTAACCTTTGGTGCAGTAGGGGATCATTATGTTGCAGTTACTGCCGGTGATCTGGGAATGACATGGGTCAACACGGCTGCAATAGAAGAAGCGGCAGGTCTTGGCAAAGCAGGTAATATCGTGCAGCGGTATAAGGCAATTCAGGATCTGAAGCATGGAAATAAAGTATATAAGCTGGAACTGGGTTTTGATAAAGACCTGATCCGCAATATTCTGCAGGAACAGTGTGCAGAATATGATGTACAGGCAGAGAATGCACAGCTGACCAGACAGAATGGTTCTTTTCAAGTTGTAGAAGGACAGACAGGAGAGGCTGTAAATGTGGAAGAATCCCTGAATCAGATTTATGAATATCTGACAAATGGCTGGGATTATCAGGATGCTTCTATAGACCTTGTGATTGATACAACGCAGCCTAAGGGTAATGCGGAGGATCTTGCCAAGGTAAAGGATGTGCTGGGAACATATACTACCAGCTATTCTACAAGTGGAAGTGCCAGATGTAAAAATGTGGAGAATGGATGCCGTCTGATCGATGGCACAACACTTTATCCGGGAGAGGAGTTCTCTACTCTGGATAAAATATCCCCCTTTACGGAAGCAAATGGTTATTATCCTGCGGGTTCCTATCTGAATGGTATGGTCGTAGACAGCCTTGGCGGTGGTATCTGCCAGGTATCTACCACATTATATAATGCAGTTCTGCTTTCAGAACTGGAAGTGACACAGCGAAGCAATCATTCCATGATCATCAGTTATGTGAAACCGTCTATGGATGCTGCAATTGCAGAATCATCAGGAAAAGACTTTAAATTCGTGAACAATCTGGATTATCCGATCTATATAGAGGGATATACAGGCGGCAAGCAGGTTACTTTCGTAATCTATGGTGTAGAGACCAGGGATCCAGGTCATAAAGTAAAATATGAGAGTGAAGTACTGAGTACTACAGAGCCTGATTCAGAGAAGATTATTGCAGATTCTTCCCAGGGAATTGGATTTGTCAGTGTACAGTCAGCACACATTGGATATAAGGCACAGCTGTGGAAGATTGTAGAAGAGAATGGTGTGGAAGTCAGCCGTGAAGTCATTAACACAAGCAGCTATAAGATGACACCAAGAACTGCTACAGTAGGTGTAAAGACAGATAATGCAGTATATGCAAGCAGGATACAGGCTGCAATAGCCAGTGGAAGTATCGACACCGTGAAGGCAGAAGCAGCAGCAATTAAAGCAGAAACGGCAGCAGCGGCTGCCATGACACCGGAGCAGCAGGCAGCCGCACAGCAACAGGCTGCGCTGGAAGCATATTATAAGGCACTGCAGGAACAGCAGGCAGCACAACAGAGTACTACAACGACACCTTAATAGAAAAGGCAGGAGTAAAACATATGGATTTCGGCAAATTACCGGAGCATATTTATCAACGTTCCGTAGAAAAAGTAATTCATACAACCGAATATCGTAAGATTACAATAAATGGCGCGGGTCTGGGGGCAGACTGCGCCATTTTGCCGGATGAGAATGGATATCTGGTAACAGCGCAGGGGTCTGCGGATGGAGCAGATGTCAAGGTTGCCATGAGGGCATTTTATGCTGGACTGAATAAACTGGCAGCCACAGGAGTTTTCCCGGAGCAGTCATCAGTCTGTGCCAGTCTTAATGTTGCTGCTCCACATTCCCTTACAGACGAGGAGCGTAACAAGTCAGAGATGCATCTGAGAGAATGCATACGATGGGCGTCTGAGGCTGCTCTTACGAATAAAGTAACCATTATATCAGCAGAAGTAAATATTGTACCGGCTATGCAGACGTATTATGCGACTGCGACTTTTACCGCGCGAGCGGGTCAGGATGCCATTGCCCGTATACAGGGTGAAAAGGCAGGAAAAGATGTGGTTATGACCAAATGGATGGGACTGGAAGGAACATCCCTAATCGCATCGGCGCGGATGCAGGAGCTGGCGGCACGATATCCTTTGGGGCTGGTAGAACAGGCAGCGGATTTTGATAGATTTCTATCGTCAGTTCCGGAGGCAGCTACCGCCGTGCAGTCCGGCGTCAGTGCAATGCAGGCAGTCAGAGAAGGTGGAGTATTTGGCGGACTCTGGCAGCTTGCCAAGGCAAACGGCGTTGGACTGGTCATAGACTTAAAGCAAATTCCTGTAAAACAGGAAACGATAGAAGTGTGCGAGTTTTATGACGTAAATCCTTATGAACTGCTTTCCGGTGGAAGTATGCTCATGATAACACAAGGCGGTACGAGACTGGTATCACAGCTTGCCGAACAGGGCATATCTGCGGCAGTGATTGGACGTACGACAGATAATAATGACCGCATACTGGTAAATGACGAGGAGAAAAGATTTCTGGAGCCTGCAAGGCACGATTCGCTTTACAGGGTTCTGGCAATATCATAGTGGAAAGGTATGAGTGAATATATGAGAGAACAGATATTAACGATTATAGAGAAGAACAGCAGAATAGATTTAAAAGAGCTGGCTATTATCCTTGGTGTGGAAGAAGTGGATATTGTCAATGAGATGGAGCAGATGGAGAAGGAAGGTATTATCTGCGGCTACCATACATTAATTGACTGGGAAAAGACAAACGTTGAGAAGGTCAATGCGCTGATCGAGGTACGTGTGACACCACAGAGAGGCCATGGCTTTGACAGCATTGCAGAGAGAATCTACAAATATCCGGAAGTGCATGCTGTATATCTGATTTCCGGTGGATATGATCTGCTGGTCAGCCTGGAAGGAAAGACTCTGAAAGAAGTATCCAACTTTGTATCTGATAAGCTTTCTACCCTGGATTCTGTACTGAGTACTGCAACACATTTTATTCTCAAGAAGTACAAAGACCACGGAACAATCCTTGGCAAGAAAGATACTGATGAAAGGATACAGGTGACACCATGAGAAATCCTTTATCAGACACGATCGTACAGATAAAGCCTTCGGGTATTCGTAAATTTTTTGATATTGTCAGTGAGATGAAAGATGCTATTTCCCTGGGTGTTGGTGAACCTGATTTTGAGACACCCTGGCATATCCGTGATGAGGGTATCTATTCTTTGGAAAAGGGCAGAACCTTCTATACATCTAACGCCGGACTGAAAGAATTAAAAATAGAAATCTGTAATTATTTAAAGAGACGTTATGATCTTTCCTATCATTATGAGAATGAAGTACTTGTTACAGTAGGTGGTTCTGAGGCGATTGATATTGCCATGCGTGCCATGGTAAATCCTGGTGATGAAGTGCTGATTCCACAGCCAAGTTATGTATCTTATGAGCCATGCGCACTGTTGACCGGTGCAAAGCCTGTCATCATTAATCTGAAGCATGAGAACCAGTTCAGGCTGACCGCACAGGAGCTGGAAGAAGCCATTACAGAGAAGACAAAGCTTCTGGTGCTGCCTTTTCCCAATAATCCTACAGGTGCCATTATGGAACGTAAGGATCTTGAAGAAATAGCAGAAGTAATCAAGAAACATGACATATTTGTCATTTCTGATGAAATCTATTCAGAACTGTGCTATACAGATCAGCATGTGTCTATTGCCAATATTGAAGGTATGCAGGAGAGAACAATACTGATCAACGGTTTCTCCAAGTCCTATGCGATGACCGGTTGGAGACTGGGTTATGCATGTGGACCTAAGGAGATTATCGAGCAGATGACCAAGATTCATCAGTTCTGCATTATGTGTGCACCGACAACATCACAGTATGCAGCTGTGGAAGCTCTTAAAAATGGTGATGAAGATGTGCAGAACATGAGAGAAGCATATAATCAGAGAAGACGTTACCTGGTACATGCATTCAAAGAAATGGGACTGGAATGCTTTGAACCGTTCGGAGCTTTCTATATGTTTCCATGTATTAAGGAATTTGGCATGACCAGTGATGAATTTGCAACCAGATTCCTGATGGAAGAGAAGGTAGCGGTTGTTCCCGGTACTGCATTTGGTGATTGTGGAGAAGGATTTATCAGAATCTCCTATGCGTACTCACTGGATAACCTCAAACTTGCAATAGGCAGGCTGCAGCACTTTGTAGAGAAACTGCGAGCAGAACAGAATAAGTAAATTAGGTAATAGAAGGGTACTGTTACATGAATATCGTGTTACATCAGCCGGAGATACCGGCAAATACTGGAAATATTGGCAGAACCTGTGTCGCTACAGGATCGACCCTGCATTTGATCGAGCCTTTGGGATTTCGCCTGACAGGTAAGGAACTTAAAAGAGCAGGCATGGATTACTGGGAACATCTGGATGTCCGCAGATATATGAATTTTGAAGAGTTTCTGGAGAAGAATCCCGGAGCAAAGATCTGGATGGCAACGACTAAGGCAAAGAAAGTCTATACAGAAGCGCAGTTTGGTCCGGATGACTATATCATGTTTGGTAAGGAAAGCGCTGGAATCCCAGAAGAGATACTGGTGGATCATGAAGATACCTGTATTCGTATTCCCATGCTGGATAAAGTCAGAAGCCTTAATCTGTCTAATTCTGTAAGCATTGTATTGTATGAAGCATTGCGTCAGAACAATTTTGCCGACATGCAGCTTGCAGGAGAGCTTCACAGACTGGAATGGAAAGATTGAAAAGTGCCATTTATTGCAAATGTAAATGACAAAATGTAAACATAACAATCAAAAAATAAAGATATTTGCATGCAATATTGCAGATATCTTTATTTTTATGTAAAAAAACGGGAATAGCACTTGACGAAACTGTGCAAATTACATAAAATGAAACTGTTCAGACAGAACAGGCTTGTGTGAAAAGTATGGCATTTTAAATGAATAAATCCTGCAATTGTGAAAATGCAGGATGAAATCAATAAAAGTGCCATTTATAGCGAATGTGAAGACATAAAAATATAAGGAAAGGATGAAGGTTGTGAAGATTTATAACATTACAGACAAAGAATACGAAGCATATGGCAGAGTATTGACGAAGGACTATCAGGTAGATGCTCTGGTGAAAGAGATGGAGAAGACACCGGCACCGGATCATGTAATCTATATTGCATCGGATGCAGGACTTGAAGCGTTAGATCAGGCTAAAGTGCTGCAGGAGAGCTTCTTTGGTGGAATGCCGATTCAGGTAGGTTATTGTAATGGAACCAATCATAAACTGGATGCATGTGAATATCATCGTTGCTCAGAGCTGGGCGTTGCGATTACAGATCTGATCCTGCTTCTTGGTAAATTGCAGGATGTTACGCTGGAGCATTATTATGACACAGATAATATTCAGGCATTTTTTGTACCGGCAGGAACAGTATATGAAATGTATGCTACCACACTTCATTATGCTCCATGCAGTGTAGATGGTAAGACCTTTAAGAATATAGTTATTCTTCCTAAGGGAACCAATGCAGATCTGGAGAAGAAACCACAGGGCGCAGAAGAAGATCCATTGCTTTTTGCAGTAAACAAGTGGCTGATCGCCCATGAAGAAGCAAAGATTGACGGTGCATTCAATGGTCTTAAAGGTGTCAATATTTCTTTGGACTAGAACTAATAATAAATAATGTAATATATAAAAATGGAGGAATTAGAAATGATCAACATCCCAAAAATGAAAGTCGGTATTGTAGCAGTAAGTAGAGACTGTTTCCCGGAATCCTTATCCGTAAACAGAAGAAAGGCATTAGTAGAGGCATATGCCAAGAAATATGATGCAGCAGATATCTACGAATGTCCAGTCTGTATCGTAGAGAGCGAGATTCACATGGTTCAGGCTCTTGAAGATATTAAGAAAGCAGGATGTAACGCACTTTGTGTATATCTTGGTAACTTTGGCCCTGAAATCTCTGAGACATTACTTGCAAAGCATTTTGACGGACCTAAGATGTTCGTTGCAGCAAGCGAAGAGAATACACAGACACTGGCAAGCAGCCGTGGTGATGCATACTGTGGTATGTTAAATGCTAGCTATAACTTAAAGCTTCGTAACATCAAGGCATACATTCCTGAGTATCCTGTAGGAACTGCTGAAGAATGTGCAGATATGATCCATGAATTCCTTCCTATTGCACGTGCAATCGAAGGACTGAATAACTTAAAGATCATCAGCTTTGGTCCTCGTCCACTGAACTTCCTGGCATGTAATGCACCAATCAAACAGCTTTACAATCTGGGTGTTGAGATTGAAGAGAACTCAGAGCTTGACTTATTTGAAGCATTCAACAAGCATGCAGGCGATCCAAGAATCCCTGATGTTGTAAAAGACATGGAAGCAGAGCTTGGCGCAGGCAATAAGAAGCCTGAAATCCTTGCAAAGCTTGCCCAGTATGAGATTACATTACTTGACTGGGTAGAGGCACATAAGGGCTACAGAAAGTACGTTGCCATTGCAGGTAAGTGCTGGCCGGCATTCCAGACACAGTTTGGCTTCGTTCCATGCTACGTAAACAGCCGTCTGACAGGCCGTGGAATTCCTGTATCCTGTGAAGTAGATATCTACGGTGCATTAAGTGAGTTTATCGGAACTGTAGTCAGTGAAGATGCAACAACTCTGTTGGATATTAACAATACAGTACCTTCTGATATCTATGATGCAGATATCAAGGGCAAGTTCAACTATACTCTGAATGATACATTCATGGGATTCCATTGCGGTAATACCACATCCAAGAAGTTATCCTTCTGCGAGATGAAGTATCAGCTTATTATGGCAAGAAGCCTTCCTGAGGAAGTAACACAGGGTACTCTGGAAGGAGATATCTTACCTGGAGATATCACATTCTTCCGTTTACAGAGTACAGCAGACTGCCAGCTTCGTGCTTATATCGCACAGGGCGAGGTTCTTCCTGTTGCAACACGTTCCTTTGGTTCCATTGGTATCTTTGCAATTCCTGAGATGGGCAGATTCTACCGTCATGTACTGATCGAGAAGAACTTCCCTCATCATGGCGCAGTTGCATTCGGTCACTATGGCAAGGCTTTATATGAAGTATTCAAGTATGCAGGAGTACCTGTAGAAGATATCAACTTCAATCAGCCTAAGGGAATGCTCTACAAGACAGAGAATCCGTTTGCATAAGCTCGTATTCAATAAGTACATATCAGGGGGCGCCTTTGGTGCCCCTTATCTTATATAAAAGGAGGAAGAACATGTATTACATAGGTGTTGATTTGGGAACTTCTGCGGTAAAGCTGCTTCTTATGGAAGGAAACGGCAAAATTGCAAATATTGTATCAAAAGAATATCCGTTATATTTTCCACATCCGGGCTGGAGTGAACAGAAGCCTGAGGACTGGTGGGAAGCTGTTAAGTGTGGTTTGAAGGAATTGGTAGCAGGATATGATGCATCCAAGGTAGCCGGTATCAGCTTTGGTGGTCAGATGCATGGTCTTGTTATTCTGGATAAAGACGATCAGGTAATCAGACCTGCAATTCTCTGGAATGATGGCAGGACACAGGAAGAGACAGATTATCTTAATAATGTGATTGGTAAGGATAAGCTCTCCCAGTATACAGCCAATATTGCCTTTACAGGTTTTACAGCCCCCAAGGTATTATGGGTAAAGAATAAGGAGCCTGAGAATTTCGCACGTATTGCCAAGATTATGCTGCCAAAGGACTATATCGCATATAAATTATCAGGAAGCTTCTGTACAGATGTATCGGATGCATCCGGTATGCTTTTGTTTGATGTGGCACACAAGTGCTGGTCCAAAGAAATGATGGAAATCTGCGGCGTAAAGGAAGAACAGCTTGCAAAGATCTATGAAAGCTATGAAGCTGTTGGAACCTTAAAGCCTGATGTAGCAGCAGAACTGGGACTTCCAGAGACAGTTAAGATTGCAGCAGGCGCAGGTGATAATGCGGCAGCGGCAGTAGGTACAGGTACAGTCGGTGATGCCATGTGCAACATTTCCCTCGGAACCAGTGGAACCATCTTTATCTCCAGCAGGAATTTTGGCGTGGATAAGAATAACGCACTCCATGCATTTGCCCATGCAGACGGACACTATCATCTGATGGGCTGTATGCTCAGTGCTGCCTCCTGTAATAAGTGGTGGATGGAAGAGATCTTACAGACCAAGGAATTTGCAAAGGAGCAGGCTGCGATTACAGCAGATAAACTGGGTAACAATCATGTATATTTCCTGCCATATCTGATGGGAGAGCGTTCACCACATAATGATGCCAATGCCAGAGGTACATTCATTGGTATGACAATGGATACGACAAGAGCTGATATGTATCAGGCTGTGCTGGAAGGTGTTGCCTATGCCATTCGTGATTCCTTTGAAGTAGCCAAGAGCCTTGGAATTGATATCAAACGTTCCAAGATCTGTGGAGGCGGTGCTAAGAGTCCTCTTTGGAAGCAGATTTTTGCAAATGTATTAAATATCAAGCTGGATATCATTGAAAGTGAAGAAGGACCGGGATACGGCGGAGCAATGCTTGCAGCAGTAGCCTGTGGTGAATATGCTTCTGTAGAAGAAGCAGCTTCCAGGCTGGTAAAGATTGTAGATACTGTAGAACCGGATGCAGAGATTGCAGCCAGATATGAAGAAAGATATCATAAATTCACACAGATCTATCCTACAGTAAAGGAACTGTTCCCTAAGATCATGTAGAAATTATGCGAAATGAAGAAGAGGACGCAAACCATGCGGTTACGTCCTCTTTTATTGTCCTGATAAGGATTATTCGTGTGGTCTTTGGTAGAAGTGACCTGATATCTGCTCAGTCTTAATAACATTGACAAAAGCTTTGGGGTCAACTTCTTTGATTGCACTGAGCACATGCTTGCATTCAGCGCTGGATACTACGGAATAGACCACCTTGCGTTCATGATGTTCATAGGAGCCTTCTCCGTTCATAATCGTTGCACCATGATTACACAGCTGGGCAATGGCTTCAATGACCTCTTCTGCACGGTTCGTTACGATAAACAGTGTATTCTGCTGATACTGTTTATACAGAACGTGCAATACCTGTGTGGAAGTATACTGAAATATAATGGAATACAGAGCCTTGTCCCAACCAAAAAGGATACCGGCTGCAATCAGTATGATGGCGTTCATTCCCAGTACAATATTGAAGGAATCAATGCCTTTTTTCTCTGAGAAATAAATAGCAATAAAATCAGTTCCGCCTGTAGTAGCGTTCATCCACAGACACAGGGAAATGACAAAGCCATTGATTAATCCGCCAAATATACTGATCAGCAGAGTGTCATAAGTAATCGCAAAGCCTGGAATAATATCAGTCAATATATTGGTCAGCATAATGCACAGGCAGGAATACAGAGTAAATTTCTTGCCAATGAAGCGAAAACCAATATAAATAGGAATAATATTCAGTATTACATTAACGATAGTGTACGGAATCTCAATCTGAAAGAATAGTTCAAAGGAACGCTGTATCAGAAGGGTAAGTCCGGTAGCTCCACCAGGGTACAGCCCACCTGTCCGTACAAAAGATTTGATGTTAAATGCCATCAGGGCAGATGCAAGCACAATCACAAGAATGCGTCTGCTGTCTTTTTTCATATCAAATTCCATATAGGACCTCCTTGTAAAATAAAAGCAGAGATATTATAGCATATTTAGTTTTGGAACGGTATAAGCTTTTTATGAAATAAATGTCAGAATATATTGCAATAATATCAGAAAATGATATACAATTAGAGTAACTATTCAATGCATGGGGTTCTGAATAGTTACTGATTATAGGAGAATATTTTTTCATAAGTTTACATGTATCAGGGCATACTTTTTCATATCAAGGAAGAAATAAGTATGAAAAGAGGAAGCTTATGAAGATAGCATTTTATTCTACAAAACCATATGACAGAATATATTTTGAACCTAAGAGCCAGGAATATGATATGCAGCTGCATTTTTATGAAACTGGCTGTAATGAGGAAACGATTCCTCTTGCCAAAGGACATGATGCTATTTGCATTTTTGTCAATGATCATCTGAATGAAAATATGATCCGGCAGCTGAAGGAAATGGGAATCAAAGCAATACTCCTGCGGTGCGCGGGCTATAATAATGTGGATGTGCAGGCGGCGCATGCCTGTGGAATCCCGGTACTGAGAGTACCAAGCTATTCTCCGGAGGCAGTGGCAGAGTTTGCAGCAGCATTGCTTCTGACAGTAAATCGGTATACACATAGAGCTTATACACGAACAAGAGATTTTAACATGAATATCAATGGCTTTATGGGGATGGATCTGTATGATAAAACAGCAGGAGTGATAGGAACTGGCAGAATAGGACAGGCTATGATCAGAATTCTAAAAGGGTTTGGCATGCATATAACAGCCTATGATCCGTATCCGGTCAAGGGTCTGGATGTGGAATATGATACGTTGGAGAATGTATTTGCCCGGTCGGATGTGTTGACACTGCATTGTCCGTTGACATCCGAGACGAAGCATATTGTACAAGCTAAGACCATAGAAATGATGAAAGATGGTGTATATCTGGTCAATACCTCAAGAGGTGATCTTATCCGTACACAGGATCTGATTGATGGACTGCTTGCCAAGAAGTTCGGTGGAGTCGGATTGGATGTATATGATGAAGAGGGTGGGGTTTTCTACGAAGACTGTTCTAATGACATTATGGAAGATTCCAATCTTGCAAGACTGACAACATTTCCTAATGTACTGGTGACTTCCCATATGGGATTCTTTACAAGAGAAGCAGTAGAAGCTATTGCAGATGTTACACTAAGAAATGCGGATGCAGTCCGAAAACAGGAAAAACTGGATAACGCAGTATAAAATCCATAGGAAAGGCATGAAGTTAGTATGATTTTGGGGAGAAGAGAGGGTAATATCATTAAGGCGCAGTATGTAAGACAGCAGGAAGGGGCAATCAGTGTGCGCCCTGCATATAGAGAAGAGTGGGATGATGCCATGGCACTTGCGTGGCGGACCTTTATGCGTTTTGAAGCACAGGACTATACACAGGAAGGAATCAAAAGCTTTCAGGATTTCATTACGGATTCTGTTCTACACAGAATGTTCCTGATGGGTTCTTACCAGTTGTTTGTCGCATGTGAAAATAACAGAGTGGTCGGGATGATCAGTCTAAGAAATGAAACGCATATTTCCCTATTATTCGTAGAGGCGGCCTGCCATAGACGTGGAATTGGCAGGGCGCTGATCGAATATCTCAGTGATTATGTGAAAAAAGAAGAAGGCTGCAGAAGGATAACAGTCAATGCTGCACCTTACGCAGTGGGCTTTTATCATAAGCTGGGCTTTTACGATATACAAGAGGAACAGGCAAGTGATGGGATCCGCTACACACCGATGGAGAAAATGTTGTAGCCGCGGCAGAAGAAGGAGGCAAAAGAGATGGCAATTGAATATATTACAAGTAAAAATTTATTTTATCTGATATGTGATACATTGAAATTAATGGACGAATCTCTGATCAAACATGGAACCAGAGTCAGCTACATTATGTCGAAAATGTTAGAATGCAAGGGCGGATACGAGAAATTTGAGATTGCAGATTTTATGCTGCTGGGCGTTTTACATGATATAGGTGCATATAAGACGGATAATGTGCGCAAACAGCTTACATATGAAGCAAAGAACCCGATGCCTCATTCAATTTATGGATATCTCTTTCTGAAGTACCTCTCACCATTGGAAGAACAGTCCAAGATGATCCTGTATCATCATGTGGATACGGATAAGCTTCAGGATGTGGATTATCAATATAAACCGGAAACGGAAATCTTAAAAGTGGCAGAGATCATGGATATCTGGCATACGGCATTTGGGGAAAAGTTCGATTATCACATGATTGAGCGTTATATTGGCACGAAATTTGATAAAAGAGCCTGTGAACTGCTCTACCAGGCGGTAGAACAGTATGATATTTTTAATAAATTGACAGATAATTCCTATCATAATGAATTTGAAGAAAGTGTAGAGTACGTTCTTTTATCTGATGAAGAAAAAGAGAAATACCTGCGGATGCTGATGTATACTACTGGCCTTAAAAAGGAAAGCATGGTAGCAGACACCATAGAAACCATCTATGTCTGCAAGGAAATCGGCAGAAAAATGCAGCTGAGCGAAATGGACAGTGCAGAGATTTATTATGCGGCACTGGTACATGATATTGGTATGCTGGTAATTCCGGAAGATATTATTGATGCACCAAGAAAGCTGGAGGATGCGGAGAAGAATCTGATACACACACACGTAGAACTGATGCATAAGGCAATAGAAGGTAAATTCTCACAAAATATTGTAGATATTGCAGTTGCACATCATGAACGATTCGATGGAAGCGGATACCCAAAGGGGATCAAAGGCAGTGGAATGAATACGAAACAGGCAATTCTGCAGACGGCAGAGACGGTTGTAAGTATGATAAATGATAAACCTTACCGAAAAGCCTACAATAAAGAAGATATTATGGAAGAGTTGAATAATGGCATTGTATCCGGTAAATATGATGGTGTGGTAGCAGATACATTTCTTAGATATTATGATGAGATTGTTGAGAAAGCTTTCCAGAAAGCCCAGGTGACTCTTACTACACATCAGCGTTTATTACGTAATTATGAGCAGGTTTATAAGAATTTTACAAAATGATTTTGTGCAATGTGTTGAAAACACAGATAAAACATAGTATGATACTCAGAGGAAGAACCCTGAGAGGAGAAATACAATATGTTTAAACTTGACAGTCCACTTATGAATTTCCTGAACAAGCTCTGTGATATTATGATACTGAATATCCTGGTGCTTGTTTTCAGTCTGCCTATATTTACGATTGGTGCAGCAGTAACAGCAGGATATTATATGAGCTTCAAAATGGTAAAGAATGAAGAAAGCTACATTGTGAAAGGCTTTTGGAAGGCTTTCAAAGAGAACTTCAGGCAGTCAACGGCACTGTGGCTGATTATCCTGGCAGTATGCGGTGTGCTGTTTGTGGATTACCGCATTGTCCTGTATTCCGGCCTTTCCTTTGACCGTTGGCTGAGGCTGGGGCTTATTACAGTTACATTAATCATTGCATTGGGAGTATCTTTTGTATTTGCGATGCAGGCACGTTTCACGAACACGGTGAAGCATACATTGAAGAATTCATTCCTGATGGCACTTTCCCATCTGCCCAGTGCTGTTTTGTTTGTAGTATCCTATGCAGTACCCGTTATACTGCTGTATTTTATCCCGCAGATACTGCCGGTCATTGTATTACTGGCAATAGGACTACTTATCTATCTGAAATCTTTCCTTTTCCTGAAAATCTTCAAGAAATATGAGGATGCACTGGATACGAAGGCGGATGAAGAGGCTGACAATGAATCAGAGGATCTGGGTATCTTCGCAGGCAGCGAAAGTATAGAGCAGATGTCAGAAAATAAAGACTCAAAAGGCGGAAATGAGACAAAATAGGTTTTCATAATTCGTCAATCTGTACATGAATATGGAGACAAGTTGAACAAGTTGCTTACTTATAAGTGGAAATGGCTTATAAGTAAGCACTTTTTACATAATGTCCAAAAAATCTTTGTGGAATTATGGCATAGCAATTTCCCGCATAATATTTTATACTAAGTACAGTTAATCAATTAAGACAATTTTTCTCGGGAGGAAAAAGAAATGGCAAGTTTATCTTTAAAGAATGTCTGCAAAGTATATCCTAACGGATTCGAAGCAGTAAAGAACTTTAACCTTGAAATCGCTGATAAAGAGTTCATCATCTTCGTAGGACCTTCAGGTTGTGGTAAATCTACAACACTTCGTATGATTGCTGGTCTGGAAGATATCTCTTCTGGTGAATTAAAGATTGGTGACAGAGTAGTAAATGATGTAGAGCCTAAGGACAGAGATATCGCAATGGTATTCCAGAACTACGCTCTGTATCCTCACATGTCAGTATATGACAACATGGCATTCGGTCTTAAATTAAGAAAGGTTCCGAAGCCGGAAATCGATAAGATGGTTAAAGAAGCAGCTAAGGTTCTTGACTTAACTCCACTCCTTGACAGAAAGCCTAAGGCTTTGTCAGGTGGTCAGAGACAGCGTGTTGCTATGGGACGTGCTATCGTTCGTAATCCTAAGGTATTCCTTATGGATGAGCCTCTTTCCAACTTGGATGCAAAACTTCGTGTACAGATGCGTATCGAGATCGCTAAGTTACATCAGAGATTAGGTACAACCATCATCTACGTTACACATGACCAGACAGAGGCTATGACACTTGGTACCAGAATCGTAGTTATGAAGGATGGTGTTATCCAGCAGGTTGATACTCCTCAGAACTTATACGAGAAGCCACAGAACTTATTCGTAGCAGGATTCATGGGATCTCCTCAGATGAACTTCCTTGATGCTGTAGTAGAAGTTAAGGGTGAGACAGCATACTTAAACGTAGCTGGTATCTCTATTCCTCTTCCTCCTGCTAAGTCCAAGAAGGTTATTGACGGTGGTTACAATGGAAAGACTGTAACATTCGGTATCCGTCCTGAAGATGTATATGATTCTCAGATGATGGTAGAAGCTAAGTCTGACAGCGTATTCGAATCAACAATTCGTGTATACGAGTTACTTGGTGCTGAAGTATTCTTATACTTCGATTTAGGTGACTTCCCTATGACAGCCAGAGTTGATCCTAGAACAACAGCTAGACCTGGTGATAAGGTTAAGTTCGCTATCGACGTTGAGAAGATTCACGTATTCGATAAAGAAACAGAGCAGATTATTACAAATTAGTTTGTACATAAGCTACGCAATACAGATCCCCGAACAGTATGACTGCTCGGGGATTTTTTAAAAAAGAAATTGCAAGTGGAAGAAAATTCATATAAACTAATTTATATGATGCCAGGGTCAAAAGGTCTAATCCCACATGAGCTTGCTCATAAGTGGGTGAAAGACCTTAGGACCCGCCCCGATATGAGCATAAAAGTGGGATGATAATCCCACGATATGCGAATATTGGGTAGGATTGTGGGAGTGCATAGCACGAAGCAATCCGTAGGCATCAAAGTCGGGGGCTTTTGACCCCGACATCATTTATATGGTATAAATAGGATAGAGGGGAATAGAGAGGAGGAAAGGAAACATATGATTTCAAATCAGGTAATACAGACCAGTATTGATGAATTGAAGAATATTACAAAAGTAGATTTATGTGTCATGGATTTAGATGGATTGGTGGTAGCAGCAACCTTTGAGAGCAGCGAAATATCTTCTGAACTGATCACCAACTTTATACAGTCACCTGCAGACAGCCAGATTGTAGGTGGTTATCATATGCTGAAGATTTTGGAGGATGGTGACGTTGTTTATGTATTAGTTGCCAGAGGAACAGGGGCGGATGCCTATATGATCGGCAAAGTGGCAGTCAGCGAGATTCAGAATCTGGTCATTGCATATAAAGAACATTTTGATAAGAATAATTTCTTCCAGAACTTATTATTGGATAATCTGCTTTTGGTAGATATTTATAACCGTGCCAAGAAGCTAAGAATTGAAACAGAGCATCCAAGAGTCGTATTTCTGGTTGAAGCACAGAATGATAAAGACAATATTGCTATGGAATTGCTCAAGAATCTGTTTGAAGAGCAGGGAGACTGTTATCTGACCGCAGTAGAGCAGAAGAATATCATTATGATCAAGGGTATCAGCTCCGTGAATGCATATGAGGAAGTGGAGCAGACAGCGCAGGTCATCGTAGATATGCTGAATTCAGAGGCAATGCTGGTAGCCAAGGTAGCTTATGGTACAATCGTAGGAGAACTCAAGGAAGTATCCAAATCTTATAAAGAAGCCAAGATGGCATTAGACGTGGGCAAGATATTCTATTCTGAGAAATCTATTACAGCCTATAATACACTTGGAATTGGCAGACTGATCTATCAGCTTCCGATTAACCTGTGCCGCATCTTCATCAAGGAAATCTTCGGAGACAGTATTCCTGAAGAGCTGGATGATGAACTTTTGACAACAGTACAGAAATTCTTTGATAACAACCTGAATGTATCAGAGACTTCCAGACAGCTTTTTGTACATCGTAATACACTGGTGTACAGACTGGAGAAGCTGCATCAGTCAACAGGACTGGATATCAGAACCTTTGATGATGCGTTGACCTTCAAGATTGCACTCATGGTCGTTAACTACATGAAATATATTGATTCCCTGGAATAAATAAAACGTAATATAGCCCTCTTATCGGACATACAATGTATGGACAACGGTAAGGGGGTTTTATTTGTATGAACAGTAAAATTTATTACATTGACTGTTATCAGGGAGAGAACAAAGAAGGAAATATAGGATTTGTTAAACTGGAAGACGAGAAAATATTTGTCATGCTGCGTGGAATATATGCAGGAAGTGGGATGGATTGTAAAGTATACGCATGGGATAGAAAAGGACAGCAGACACAAGTCATGACAGTTTCGGTGAGAAACGGATATGGACAGGCAAGCTCTCGGTGGCCGGGGGATATGGACAGAGAGAAATGTTATGGTATTTATATACCCTTATATGGAGGAAAATGTGGAAAAAGTCAGATCAGGCAATGCGCTTGTGTGGATATGTCCGTTGCGGTCAAGTCTGAACAACCACAGGAGAAGCCTGTAGAAGATCAGAAACCGATTTCAACATTTAAGGAAGAGCTTCCTGCCATTGGTAAGGACAAGTGGTCGCAATTATGTATCACATATCCGCAGATTCATTTATTTCAGGATGTGGATACGGTAGTGATCAAACCTAAAGATATGGTAGTCCTGACACAGGAGTATCAGGAGCTTGCAACCAATTCTTTTGTACTGCATGCATATTATAACTACAGACAGCTGCTATTGCTCAGGTATCATGATAAGGATAAAGCGGTTTACTATCTGGGTGTACCGGGCATTTATTATGACAGAGAGAAGAGAATTGCCCACTTATTTGGATTTGAAGGCTTTGAAAATGGGGAATCCAGACTGGTAAATGGGGATAACAGGCGGGCTTATGCAGGATGCTTTGGTTATTATATGAAGCAGGTCAATATCTGAATTACAGATCAATCCCACGAAGCTGCACATTGGGGATAGTCTGTCTGCAGATAGAGGCAAAATGCTGTAATGTATCTGTAGCATGGGCGTGGTACCCTGATGAAATGACCTGGTCAGAGTCTGTATAAGACTGGAGAAAATACTGGTCAGCACCGGCAATCCATTCTCTGATAGCATACATATCTTCCTCAGAATGCAGTTCCTTTACAATAGTCGTGCGAAATTCATAAGGAAAGCTGCCATTTAAGGACAACAGACAGTCGACAGATTCCCTGAGGGGATCAAGGTCAATGGAAGAAAGTCCCACGGTATCTGCATAATGTGCAGGAGAATTCTTGATATCAATGGCACAGTAGTCTATTAATTTCTCATCCAGTAAGTGATGCAGTACATCGGGGCGAAAGCCATTTGTGTCCAGCTTGACCAGCATACCAAGCTCTTTTATCCTGGAGAGGAAAAGAGGCAGATCCTGATGCAGTGTTGGCTCGCCGCCGGTAATGCATACGCCGGTGAGTATGCCGCGCCTTTTCTTCAGGAAAGAGAGAATTTCATCCTCTGAATAGGGCGTGATTATCCCGGCATCTATACTTTCACGGGCAAATACGAGATCTCTGTTATGGCAGAATGGGCAGCGCAGATTACAGCCGCCTGTAAAGATGGTAGCTGCAACGTGCTCTGGATAATCCAGAAGTGTAGTTTTATTCAGACCAAGTATTAACATGGTATTCTTCCTCTTTTCACATTCGTTAGTTTACAGTATACTAATCATTATACACATACCTTCTGCGTTTGCAAAGAAACTTAGGCTGGTTTAGAAATGGAGATTGATGATAGATATGGTACGGATACCTGTGACGGAAGATGAGAAATATATGAAGGAAGCCATGAAGCAGGCAAGAAAAGCCTACAAGCTGGGAGAAGTGCCCATAGGATGCGTCATTGTCCATGAAGGCAGGATAATTGGAAGAGGGTACAACAGAAGAAATACGGACAAAAATACATTGGCGCATGCAGAGATAACAGCAATTAACCGCGCAAGTAAAGTCATAGGAGACTGGAGACTGGAAGACTGTACGCTGTATGTTACACTGGAGCCATGTCAGATGTGTGCAGGGGCGATTGTACAGGCAAGAATACCTAAAGTAGTCATGGCGAGCATGAATCCCAAGGCAGGCTGTGCAGGCTCTATACTGAATATTCTGGATATGCCGCAGTTCAACCATCAGGTTGAGGTGATACAGGGCGTACTGGATGAGGAATGCAGCAGAATGCTTAAAGAGTTCTTCGTAGAACTGCGGGCGCGCAATAAGCAGGAGAAGCTTGCGAAAATGCAGCAGGAGAATGCAGCCGGTGTATCAGTTGAAAATAGTAATTGACAAGAGGACAGTAAAAGTATACAGTTAAAATACAAATCCTATATAACAGGTAGGAAAAATATACATTAAAAAGGAAGAACAATATGAGTGAGAGACATTTGGATTTTGATACAGTAATAGATCGAAAAGGGACAAGAAGCTTAAAATATGATTTTGCAGTAAGAAGAGGCAAGCCAGAGAATGTGCTTCCATTGTGGGTTGCAGACATGGATTTCCAGACATCCTCTTATATTACGGAGGCTCTGGAGGATATGGTAAAGCATGGGGTATTCGGTTACAGCGAGTCAGAGGAACATTATTTTGAGGCTGTGCAGAACTGGATGGAGAGACATTACAACTGGCATGTGAAAGAGAGCTGGATGACCAAGACTCCGGGCATTGTATTCGCCCTTGCCATGGCAGTTAAGGCATATACACAGGAGAATGACGCCGTATTGATACAGCCGCCTGTGTATTATCCTTTCAAGGAAGTAGTGGAAGATAATCACAGAAGACTTGTGAACAATACGCTGGTACTTGGCGGGGATGGTACCTATACGATTGACTATGAAGATTTCGAGAAGAAGATCATAGAAGAGAACGTAAAGCTCTTTATATTATGCAATCCTCATAATCCGGTAGGCAGAGTCTGGACCAGAGAAGAGCTGGAGAGACTGGGGGAGATCTGCTTAAAGCATGGTGTATTCGTAGTCAGTGATGAGATACATGCAGATTTTGTATTTGAGAGAAAACATACAGTCTTCTCAGAAGTCAAAGAAGCATACAGGGATATCAGTATGATCTGTACTTCACCCAGCAAGACCTTCAATATTGCAGGGCTGCAGATATCCAATATATTCATATCCAATCCTGAGAAAGCAACAGCATTTCGCAGACAGGTAGCAGCCGCAGGATACAGTCAGGTAGGACTGCCGGGACTTGTGGCATGTGAAGCAGCGTACCGGCATGGCGATGAATGGCTGGAAGGTGTGCTTGCTTATATCAAAGCCAATGCAGAATTTACAAGAGCATATTTACAGGAGCACTTACCCAGGGTAAAAATGACAAAGCTTGAAGGCACTTATCTGGTATGGCTGGATTTCAGGAACTATGGCCTGACAGATAAGGAGCTGGATGAGAAGATCCTGAATCAGGCGGGCTTATGGCTTGACAGTGGTGCAGTGTTTGGCAAATGTGGAGAGGGCTTCCAGAGGATCAATATTGCATGCCCGAGAAAGACTCTGCATCAGGCGCTGGATCGACTGATTGACGTATTTGCCTAATAAAGTAACAGAAAGTTGGCTATCCATATATTAGAAAAGTCGTAATGCTTGACTTTGGTATACAAAAAAGGTAAAATAAAGTGACCGTGCAGCCGGGGCGTTAGCGGTGCCTTGTACCTACAATCCGCTATAGTAGGGGTGATAGATGGTGGAGGGTCTGCGTTTGTGTAGCAGCCCTTTATAAGTGGCGATGAAGTTTGGGTCTTACGCAATATGTGCCTTTGAACCGTGTCAGGACAGGAATGTAGCAGCACTAAGGAGGATTTCATATGTGCCGTGAGGGTGCCTGGCGGAGTTAACTGTAAAGGTAACGTGCATAAATATAAGATTCGAAGCTGTCTGCACGGTCATTATGTCAGTAGGAACTGACAGTGACTCAACAATCAGGCATTACTGAATAACAGTAATCATCAGGCAGAAAGAAAGGGAGCCACATGGTAAACATAAATGTGGCACAGGGGATGCGAATGAGAAGAAGGAAATTATGGATACTTGCAATGATGTCCGTAGCAGCATTATCATTTACTGCATGTGGAAGCAAGCAGGAAGAAACTCCGGCTTCTGAAGAAGTAGTAGATTTCGGTAAGCTGACAGGTAAGAATGATACAGCACAGACAGAGCAGGCACAGACAGAAGAGACAGCGACTGAGGTACAGACGGAAGAAGAGAACAGAGAAGGTATGTACCGCAGTGAAATTACAAATGAATGGATAGATGAATCCCTAAAAGACCAAAGACCTGTCGCAGTCATGGTAGATAATGAGAAGACAGCACTTCCTCATTATGGACTGACAGAGGCAGATGTTGTATATGAGATCATGAACAGTACTGCCAATGGCAGAATCACCCGTCTTATGGCAATTGTAAAGGACTGGGGCAAGATTACACAGTTTGGCAGTATCAGAAGTACAAGACCTACTAATATCATGCTGGCAGCAGAGTGGAATGCTGTATTATGTCATGATGGTGGTCCTTTCTACATCAATGACTGGCTGGCTAAGAAATATTCTGCGAACTTCAGCGGAACTTTCTCGCGCGTAAACAATGGTAAATCAAGAGAATTCACAGAGTATATCTGTACAGGGGATCTGGACAAGAATTTCAGCAACTCCAAATACGGCACAGAATACAATGAATATTATCAGGGACCCCACTATGTATTCTCAGACAGCGAGATAACACCGGGTGATGGAGCAATTGATGCAACACAGATTAAGCTTCCATTCTCCCATAATGGTTCTACTTTGAAGTATAATGCAGAGACCGGTACATATGATTACTATGAATACGGCAGTGCACATGTTGATCCTGCTCATGATAATGCAGTATTGACATTTAAGAATGTAATTCTTCAGAATTGTACATTCTCACAGCTGGATGACAATGGATATATGATTTACAATGCAATTGACTCAGGACGTGACGCATACTATATTACCAATGGTAAAGCAGTAGAAGTAACCTGGATTAAGGCTGGTGAGTCAGATCCTACTATTTATCTTGATAAGAAAACAGGTGAGCAGATTGAGATGAATACAGGTAAGACCTATGTATCTTTAGTTCCTTCTGATTCCTGGAGCGATATGGCAATTCAATAATTATACAGACATATAGGGCGTACCTTAGGGTGCGCCCTTTGTTGTACATAAATATTCTGAAAAATATACAAAATATACATAATATTTACAAAATAGTACTTGATAAACGAAAACATTCATGCTATAACTATAATATGTCAGAAAATAATACATATTATCCGAAATGACAGAACAATAAATTAAATAAAGGCAGTGTATTTGAGATATCATTATAAGGGGGACGCGGCATGGATTTCATGGATGGAAAGGGTGCAGAGCAGGTAGTTAATGATTACATTGAAAGAGAAATATCCGAATACAAGAAAGTCACACAGCAGGAATTAGAAGCTAATGGAATTACACTAGAGGCGAAAGAGGCTTTTAGCAGAAAACCCTATTATGGCATGACAGGGAATTTTGTGAAAAAACCCAGAATCAACAAGTAGTCTATCTGCATAAATCAGGACAGGTAAGCTGTCTATAGGGGGATTGTGCGGAATGACATAAATTCACCATGTGTGAAAGGGGAAGGATTGCTGTAATCCGTGTAAAAAGGGGAGCAAATTGGGGAATTTGCTTCAGGAAACATCTTTTATATCGAAAGGTATAAGAGATGTTTTTTTATGTCTAAATGAAAAAATTGTTGACATTTTATCATTTAGGGGGTATTCTGTAGCAAGTAAATACTTTGAGAATCAAAATATTTGAAAGTCAAAGTATTTAGTTTTTAAAACTACATGTGATGATATGAATATGATAGGAAAGGAAGAAAATTACGATGTTTGAAAGAGTAAAGGAAATTATTGAGGAGCAGTTAAATTTAGATGGTGTGGAAATTACAGAGGCTTCCAGATTCAAGGAAGACTTACAGGCTGATTCTCTGGATCTGTTTGAGCTTGTAATGGCTTTTGAAGATGAGTATGGTGTAGAGATTCCATCAGAAGATCTGGAGAAGATCACAACAGTAGGTTCTGTAATTGAGTATATGAAAGCAAAAGGCGTAGAAGCATAAGAGGCAGATATGAGAACGAGACTGACACAGATTCTGGGAACAGAGACACCGATCATCCAGGGTGGAATGGCATGGGTCGCAGAGCATAATCTGGCAGCGGCAGTGTCCAATGCCGGAGGTCTGGGACTGATTGGAGCTGCTTCTGCACCGGCAGAGGTAGTACGGGAAGAAGTACGTAAGTGTAAGGAACTGACAGATAAGCCATTTGGTGTAAATATCATGCTGTTGAATCCAAATGCCGATGATGTGGCGCAAATCGTTATTGAGGAAGGTGTCAAGGTAGTTACTACAGGCGCCGGCAATCCTTCCAAGTATATGGCGGCATGGAAAGAAGCAGGAGTTAAGGTAATTCCTGTAGTGGCAAGCGTAGCCATGGCAAGGCTGATGGAACGTGCAGGAGCAGATGCAGTGGTTGCAGAGGGAATGGAAAGTGGTGGACATATTGGTTCCATCACCACTTTTGCACTGGTGCCGCAGGTAGTGGATGCAGTGCAGATTCCTGTCGTTGCAGCGGGCGGTATTGCAGACGGAAGAGGTATGGCAGCGGCTTTCATGCTGGGAGCGGAAGGAGTTCAGATGGGAACACGTTTCGTAGCAGCGAAGGAATCCATTGTGCATGCCAATTATAAAGAACAGCTGATTAAGGCAAAAGACATAGATTCTGCGGTAACAGGAATGTCTACAGGACATCCGGTCCGTTCTATCCGTAACAAAATGACAAGGGAATACCTGAGATTAGAGAAGGAAGGGGCAGACTTCATGGAACTGGAGAAGCTCACCCTTGGTTCTCTTAGAAGGGCAGTCATTGACGGAGATGTAGTAAACGGAACCGTTATGGCAGGTCAGATAGCAGGACTGATCAAGAAGGAAGAATCCTGCAAGGAAATTATCAGTGAGATAATGGAGCAGGCTGACAGGCTTATGTCAGGTCAGCAGTAAATAGGAGAAGCCTAGATATGAGTAAAATAGCATTTATTTTTCCCGGACAGGGTGCGCAGTATGTAGGAATGGGTAAAGATTTCTATGATGCCTACGAAGAAGCCAGGGAAGTGTATCGTAAAGCAAAAGAGGCAACAGGACTGGATATTGAGGCACTGTGCTTTACAGAGAATGACAAGCTGAACATAACAGAATATACACAGATTGCAATGCTGACTACGGAAGTGGCGCTGTTAAAGGTTCTGGAATCCAAAGGAGTCCATGCAGATGTATGTGCAGGATTAAGCCTTGGTGAGTATGGTGCGCTGGCAGCAGCAGGCGTGATGGAACTTGAAAATCTGTTTCAGTTAATCAGATTAAGAGGCATTTATATGCAGGAAGCATATCCTGTAGGGGGTGCCATGACGGCAGTGCTGGGACTGGATGCAGGAGTTATTGAGAGTACTTTAAAGGGCATAGATGGAATCGTATCAATCGCCAATTATAATTGCCCCGGACAGATTGTGATTACCGGAGAAGCCCAGGCAGTAGAAATGGCAGCCACAGCTTTACAGGAAGCAGGAGCCAAAAGATGTATTCCCCTTAAAGTCAGTGGACCATTCCATTCTGCACTGCTTAATGATGCAGGTAAGAAGCTGGGTGAGGCGTTAAGCAAGGTAGAGATTCATAAGCCCCAGATTCCTTATGTATGTAATGTAGAGGCAGCTTATGTGACACAGGAAGATTCTATAAAAGAGCTGTTGGAGAAACAGGTCTCTCATAGTGTGCGCTGGCAGCAGAGTGTAGAAAAGATGATTGCTGATGGCACAGATACATTCATAGAGATCGGACCCGGTAAGACTTTGACAGGCTTTATGCGTAAGATTAATAAGGATGTTAAGGTTATGAATGTAGATAAACTGGCAGACATGGAGAAGGTATTGGAGGAATTAGGATGCTGACAGGTAAAATTGCGCTGGTTACAGGAGCAGGCAGAGGAATCGGCAGACAGATTGCTCTGACACTGGCACAGAACCATGCCCATGTTATTGTAAATTATAACGGTTCAAAACAGAATGCAGAACAGGTTGTAGCAGAGATTACCCAGGCTGGCGGCAGTGCAGAAGCAATACAATGCAATGTAGCAGATGCAGATGCCGGCAATGCCATGGTAAAGGACATCATTGCAAAACATGGTAAGGTAGACATTCTGGTGAACAATGCCGGTATCACCAGGGATAATCTCATTATGAGAATGACAGATCAGGAATTTGAAGATGTCCTGAATACCAATTTGAAAGGTGCTTTTTATATGATTCGCAGCCTTTCACGTAATTTCCTAAAACAAAGAAGCGGTAAGATCATCAATATCACCTCTGTAGTAGGGATTACAGGAAATGCCGGACAGGCAAATTATTCAGCCAGTAAAGCCGGTGTCATAGGCTTGACCAAAAGTGTTGCAAGAGAATTTGCAAGCAGAGGTATCTGCGTCAATGCAGTAGCACCGGGATATATTGAGACAGAGATGACACAGGCTTTGTCAGAGGATGCAGCAAAGAGCCTGCTGCAGATGATTCCTATGGGGAAAGCGGGAACTGCACAAAATGTTGCAGATCTTGTACTGTTTCTGGCAGGCAGCGGTTCGGACTATATTACCGGACAGGTCATTGGAGTAAATGGCGGTATGGCGATGCAATAGATATGGCTGAAAAAGAAAGGCATGGTAAGGAATATGAAGAGAGTAGTAGTAACAGGAATGGGCGCTATCACACCGATTGGTAATAGCATAGATGCTTTCTGGGAGAGCGTGAAGGCAGGTAAGATCGGTTTTGATAGAATCACATATTTTGATACGGCAGATTATAAATGTAAGCTTGCTGCACAGGTGAAGGATTTTGATGCAGCAGCGTATATGGATAAGAAAGCAGCCCGCAGAATGGAGCAGTTCTGTCAGTTTGCAGTTGCAGCAGCAGGAGAAGCAATACAGGATGCAGGACTTGATATGGAGAAGGAAGATCCTTACAGAGTAGGCTGCGCTGTGGGAAGCGGCATTGGAAGCTTACAGGCTATGGAGAGAGAGCATAGCAGGTTATTGGAGAAAGGTCCATCCAGAGTAGCACCTATGCTGGTGCCATTGATGATATCCAATATGGCAGCAGGTAATGTAAGTATCGCATACAATCTGAAAGGTAAGAGCATTAATGTAGTGACAGCCTGTGCAACAGGAACCAACTCAATCGGTGAAGCTTATCGTACCATTCAATATGGAGATGCTGATGTCATGATAGCCGGAGGTACAGAAAGCTCGATTACTCCGATTGGAATTGCGGGATTTTCTGCATTAACAGCACTTTCTTCCAGTGAAGATCCTGCCAGATGTTCCATTCCTTTTGACAAGGACAGAAGTGGATTCGTTATGGGTGAAGGCTCTGCCATTGTAGTTCTGGAGGAGTTGGAGCATGCAAAGCAAAGAGGTGCCAGAATCTATGCAGAAGTAGTAGGTTATGGATGCTCTTCTGATGCCTTTCATATCACTTCACCGGCAGAAGATGGCGCCGGTGCAGCCAGAGCCATGACCAATGCAGTCGCAGATGCCGGTATAAGCCCCGAGGATATCACGTATATCAATGCCCATGGAACCAGTACCCATCATAATGATCTCTTTGAGACAAGAGCCATCAAGCTGGCATTTGGTGAGCATGCTAAGAATATTAAGATTAATTCAACAAAGTCTATGGTTGGACATTTGCTTGGAGCAGCAGGTGCTATCGAATTCGTGACCTGTGTGAAAGAGCTTCAGGAGGGATATATCCACAGAACAGTAGGATTACAGGAATCAGAAGAAGAACTGGACCTGAATTACTGCAAAGAGAGCTATCAGGAAGACTTTGAGTATGCGTTAAGCAACTCTCTGGGCTTTGGCGGACATAATGCAAGTATTCTGGTAAAGAAATACGCAGAAGGGTAAGGTGACACAGATGTCAGTTTATACAGCAAAGGAAATCATGGAGATCATTCCACACAGACATCCTTTCATGCTGATTGATACAATAGAAGAGCTGGAACCGGGGGAGCGTGCATTGGGCAGGAAATGCGTCAGCTTTAATGAACCGTATTTTGCCGGACATTTTCCGGGGAATCCTGTAATGCCCGGAGTGCTTATCATTGAGGCACTTGCCCAGGTGGGAGCGGTTGCAATTCTGGGACAGCCTGAATGGAAAGGCAAAACAGCATATTTCGTAGGCATTGATAAATGCCGTTTCAAGCAGAAGGTACATCCGGGTGATGTACTGATGCTGGAGACTAAGATCATAAAAGTAAAAGGACCAATCGGTGTAGGCGAAGCAGTCGCAACAGTAGACGGAAAAGTAGCTGCCAAGGCTGAATTGACCTTTGCCATAGGAGATTAGGAGGTTTGTCATGGAAGGTAAGCTGATCACGAAGACAGGCAGAATATTTCCGGTGAATCTGTATAACAAGCTGGAAGCTAAGCTGAAGGAAGACAAGAAAGAGGAACCGGTTCAGGCAGAACCTGCCAAAGAACCGGATATGAATCTGATCAAATGCCCTAAGTGTGGCAAGATGGTAGAGCGTGACAGAGTTGTAAAGAAGAAGTATATATGCTACGAATGTGGCGGATATTTCAGGGTAAAAACCAACAACAGAATCCGCATGGTAGCTGATCCTAAGACTTTTGAACCCTGGTTTGAAGATATGGAAGTAAGTAATCCACTGGATTACGAAGGATATGAGGATAAGCTTGCCACAGCCAGAGAGAAGACCGGATTAAAAGAAGCAGTTACGGTAGGCAGATGTAAAGTATTCGGAGAGGATATCGTGCTGGGTATATGTGATTCCCGTTTTATGATGGCGAGTATGGGACATGTAGTTGGAGAGAAGATTACATGTGCCATTGAGAGAGCGACAGCATTGAACCTGCCGGTATTTATCTTCTGCTGTTCAGGTGGAGCCAGAATGCAGGAAGGAATCGTATCCCTGATGCAGATGGAGAAGACGTCTGCGGCTATCAGAAAGCATGGTGATGCCGGACTGCTGTATTGTTCTATTCTGACAGATCCGACAACCGGTGGCGTAACAGCCAGCTTTGCGATGCTTGGAGATGTAATCATGGCAGAACCTGGAGCACTGGTAGGATTTGCAGGTCCGAGAGTCATCAAGCAGACCATCGGACAGGAGCTTCCTGAGGGCTTCCAGACATCAGAATTCCTTGTAGAGCACGGTATTATAGATGGTATCGTCAAGAGGGAGAATCTGAAAAAGACTATTTATTTCCTGGTCAAGACACACCAGTGTAATGGAAAGAAGACTTATGCCGATTATAGACCAAATGAAGAATTTCATTTTGAATTAAGTGAGACATTAAAGGAACAAAGCTGGTTCTCCACACCAAGATCTGCCTGGGAGAAGGTCAAAGCTGTAAGACAGGTGGAACGTCCTTCCGCGAGCGATTATATTTCCCATATTTTTGACTTTTTCGTGGAATCCCATGGAGACAGGGCATTCAGGGATGATAAGGCAATGATTGGTGGCCTGGCTTTTCTGGATGGACAGCCGGTGACAATTATTGCAGATGAAAAAGGCAAGGACTTCAAGGAATGTCAGGAGCGTAATTTCGGTATGCCTATGCCGGAAGGATACCGTAAGGCGTTACGTCTTATGAAGCAGGCAGAGAAATTCAACAGACCTGTTATCAGCTTTGTTAATACATCAGGTGCTTTCTGTGGAATCGAAGCAGAAGAGAGAGGACAGGGGGAAGCGATTGCAAGAAACCTGATGGAGATGTCTTCCCTTAAAGTACCGGTATTGTGTCTGATGATAGGAGAAGGCGGAAGCGGCGGCGCTCTGGCAACTGCGGTAGGCAATGAAGTCTGGATGATGGAGAATGCAACGTATTCCATTCTTTCACCGGAGGGCTTTGCCTCTATTCTGTGGAAGGATGCGAACCGTGCCAAGGAAGCCAGTGAGGTCATGAACATTACCGCCCAGGATCTCAAGCGCCTGGGAGTAATTGAAGAGATTATTCCTGAATTCGGCGGAGCAGACCATAAAACGACAGAAGCGATTGCGGGTTATATGAAGGAACATATCAAGGATTTCCTTAGAAAATATGATGGCATGAGCGGAGAACAGATTGCAGAAGAAAGGTATCAGAGATTTCGTAAGTTCTAGAAATAGCAGACATGGTGTTTGAAATGAATAGCAGAAAATTACAGATCGGCGGGCTGTGTGCCCGGATTCCTGTTGTACAGGGAGGAATGGGCGTAGGAGTCAGTTTGTCCGGACTTGCCGGTGCTGTTGCGGCAGCAGGAGGCATTGGAATTATCTCTACAGCGCAGATTGGCTTTCGGGACAGGGATTTTATGAAGCATCCGATAGAATGCAATCTCAAAGCAATCAAAACGGAAGTGGAGAAAGCAAGAAAGCTGGCAAAAGGCGGTATCATCGGAGTGAATATCATGGTAGTGACAAGACGCTATGAGGATTATGTGAAAGCCGCAGTAGCCGCAGGAGTAGACTGCATCGTATCAGGTGCAGGACTGCCTATGAATCTTCCTGAGATCGTCCATAAGGCTGAAGAGGTGCTGGCAGCATCAGGAATCAGGAGGGCAACGAAGCTGGTTCCTATTGTATCTACCAGAAAAGCACTGGATGTCATCATAAAATACTGGAAAAAGAAGTATGACACAACACCGGATATGGTAGTCGTAGAAGGACCACAGGCAGGGGGACATCTGGGGTTTACACCAGAGGAGCTTGACAGCTATACGCCGGCGTCATATGATGAAGAAATAAAATCCATATTATCAAAAACGAAGGAAATGCAGATTCCCTGTGTAGTAGGCGGTGGTGTATACACCAGACAGGACTGGGAGCATTATGCGGATCTGGGTGCTGATGGGGTACAGATGGCTACCCGTTTTGTGACAACGGAAGAATGTGATGCCAGTATGGCATATAAGCAGGCGTATATTCAGGCAAAGAAGGAAGACATTGTAATAGTCAAAAGTCCTGTAGGAATGCCAGGAAGGGCAATCCATAATGTATTTCTGGATAAGGTAAGGCAGGGAGAGCGCTTTATGCGGGGATGCAGACAGTGCATTACAACCTGCAATCCTGCAACAGTTCCTTATTGTATCACAGAAGCCCTTATCAATGCAGTAGAAGGCAGATTAGACGAAGGCCTGATCTTTTGCGGAAGTAATGCATACCGCAGCCATCAGATAGAACGAGTAGCTGATATTATGGAGGAATTTGCATGAGAACAGTGAGAATAATCGGTACGGGAAGTGCCTTGCCTGACAGGAAAGTAACCAATGATGATCTGGCACAGCTGGTAGAGACATCGGATGAGTGGATCCGTGAGAGAACAGGCATTGGTGAAAGGAGGATTTCTGAAGGAGACGGTGTAGCACAGCTTGCGTCCCGTGCCTGTGAACGTGCACTGGAGATGGCGGGCAGGAAACCGCAGGAGGTTGACCTGATCATTGTGGCAACCTGTTCAGCAGAATATCTGCTCCCTAACTGTGCCTGTCAGGTGCAGAGTGAACTGGGAGCATCAGCTGCAGTGGCTTTTGACCTGAATGCGGCATGTTCCGGCTTCCTGTTTGCACTTCATACAGCATATGCCTATATCCATAGCGGAATCTATAAGAATGCATTAATAGTGGGGGCAGAAGTCCTGTCCAAAATGGTGGACTGGACGGATCGTTCTACCTGTGTATTGTTTGGGGATGGCGCAGGGGCAGCATATGTTGAAGCCTGTGAAGAAGAGAATAAAGGTCTGATCAGTTTTACGCAGGGAGCTGACGGAACAAAAGGCATGGTACTGAGCTGTCATGACAGACAGGTAGTGAACCCCTATGTGACCCCGGATTCTCCTTTGGATGCTTATATCCGTATGAATGGACAGGAGGTCTACAGATTTGCAACCAGACAGGTTCCTGCATGTATACAGACTGCTCTGAATCAGATACAATGGACAGCGGATGATATAGATATGTATATATTACATCAAGCTAATATTAGAATCATAGAAGCAGTTGCTAAGCGTCTGAAAGTGGATATAGACAAGTTTGCAGTTAATGTAGACAGAGTAGGAAATATGTCCTCTGCAACAGTACCGGTTTTACTGGATGAATTGAACAGAAGCGGACGGCTTACACCGGGCATGAGAATTGCCATGTCAGGTTTTGGAGCAGGTCTCACGTATGGAGCGTGTGTCCTAATCTGGGGTTAAAGAATGGAGATTACATTCATGGAGAAGAATAATACGAGCAGGACTCTAAATGAATTACTGGTGAATCTGTTCAACAATGTGATGGACAGAGAAGCCAAGGCAGTCATAACAGAGGAATTTAAGGATATCACCAATAATGATATGCATATTATCGAGGCAATCGGTATAGAAGAACCACAGAAAATGTCAGCAATTGCCAAGAGACTGTCTGTTACGGTGGGAACCCTTACTACCAATATGAACAGTCTGGACGAAAAGGGCTATATCAAGAGAGAGAGAAGTCTGATAGATAAAAGGGTTGTACTGGTCAGCCTGACGGATAAGGGAAGGAAAGCCTTCTTTCACCACAGGGACTTTCATAAGCATATGATACAGGCAGTCGTAAAAGACCTGGATGAAGACGAGACGAAAGTTCTGATTAAATGCCTGCGTAATATTTCTTCTTTTTTGGACAGTTAAGAAAAAGGAAGCGGCTTTGGATAATTCTGAAACCGTTTCCTTTTCTTTATAATAAGTGTTTAAGTATACGTTTGTTGTGGTACATTTTGCCGTCTGCTTCTTTGATTACATCTTCGAGGACTTGTCCTTTGCTGAGGACAAAACCATGTGCAACTTCAAAGCTGAAATCTGACATGTTGGTCTGGTTGATTTCGTCGCAGTAACTGTGCAGCAGCTGGATACCAAGCCGGTAATCTGCTTCGGGATCATTACCCGTCAGAACCACAAGAAATTCATCGCCGCCCATGCGGTAGCATCTGCCAAAACGCTGGAAGCTGTTTTTTAATCCCTCAGCTGTAAGCCTGATCAGTTCATCGCCTTTCTCGTGACCGAAGGTATCATTCATGTACTTGAGATTGTTGACATCGAACTGGATAACTCCAATAGGAATCTGCTGCTCTATCATTGTGTTATAGAACAGCTTCTTGTGTTCAGCAAATGCTGTACGATTATATAAGCCTGTCAGATAATCTGTCAGAGCCATTGCATGAATCATATCTGATTTTAAGCCCTTGGCGAACAGATCGGCAACTTGGTTGAGCTGATACAGAATCAGGCAGAACAGGAAGCAGAGAAGCGCAATACGGATGTATAAAGTATAATCGCCGTGTGTTCCAAAGTAATATTTACTCAAAGCCATTAATACAGATATTGTAAGGACTATAATTGCCGGATAGGACAGAGTTCTATGACCTTTGATATTATCTGCATGGGTATAGCTTAAAAGCAGACATGCAATGAGTGGCAGCATGATAACAATTAAAATATGGGTGGATTTCATGGTGTAATGAAATTCCACGATACCCAGCATATGGAGGGGGACTGTGACCAGCAGATTAATACTTGCCACCAGGCTGAATATTCTGGAGAAGGTCTTCATCCTGCCTTTCTTGAACCGGTAACTTCCCAGTAATCCGAAAGGAATAGGAACAACAATCAGTGACAGATAGCCCAACAGATGGAATACTTCAGAATATCCGAAGAATAACTGCCATACAAGGGATTCTGCACTTGCCCACTGGGCGGAAAAGAAAGCAGCCTCTCCTAAGTACAGTAAATCCTTTTCTATATGGAATTTTTTGTGTACATAAGCGTATAAACAAATCAGCACCAGGGCAATGAACTGTAAAAATACGGATAAAATAAATCCGGCAAAACGTTCACTGGTAATGATGCGGTATACATCCCTGGTAGAACCGGCATATATATTATCAATCAGTCCGTTTACATTGGTATAGCATGGAGTGCCCTCAAGCCTGATCGTAATCGAAGGATTGGAGGAATCCAGAGCTACCATATGCCAGCGGCTGCCAGGAGAAGTACCAAATATTACGGATTGTTCCCTGTCATCCTCAGATACAAGGATATCATTTACGTAGATATCGACAAACATATTACGGCTTCGGAATAAAAGAGCCATATCATTACTTGTAGAATCCAATGTACAGATAACACTTTGTGTCTGCGGATCAGAGATGCTGTCTGTATGAAAAGAGTTTAATGAGAATGAATTTCCATTTTCATCTACCCAGTTATCCAACAGGTCTGTCACATGATACGTATGAGGAGAAGCAATATTGATTGCTATGCTGAGACAGGAAAAAATAAAAACAGAAAAAATCCCAATCCCAGCCAAAGTATGAATTACTTTGTCCAGCAATGAGTGTACATTCATGAAAAACACCTTTCGCACATTTTCTAAAAAAGTTAGTAGAAACCTTCTACCATATATGATAAAATATTTTTGTGGATATTCCAATACAAAACATTTGTTCTGTAAAACATAAAAGACATAATATGGGTGTTATACATGATTTTAATGGGACAAAAGTACTATTTGTATTAGGTTTTCTATATGTATAAGGGGGAATTGGATATGGGAGTCACGAAGATGACAAAAATTGCCAAGAAGTACATGAATTATTGTGCAAAGTGCGGAAATTTAAGTTTTCAGGGACAACATTGTGAAGCCTGCGGCAGTACGGAAATGACACAGACACCAAAGAAGTACGGATTGACAAATCTTGCTTGTATCAGTATGTCAGTTATGGATTTTGAGGCAATGAAGCAGGAATTTGAAATGGAATTTCAGGGAGCATTTGGAGGATGATTACAATCCTCCTTTTTTAGAAGACTGTGGGAGTATATTAAGGTGGGAGTACGGACATGAAGAATCACAGAAAAACAAAGAGACTGCACTATGGTCTTGTAGGAGTTCTTCTGGCAATGCTGGTGGCTCTGGGAATGGTAAGAAATGAACATTCTGATACAGCACAAGCCTCTGGCGGGCAGCAGCTGACTGTTCATTATATTGATGTGGGGCAGGGAGATGCAACACTCATTACATTGGGTGAACATGCCATGCTTATTGATGCCGGACCGCAGGATAGTGGTACGAAGCTACAGCTATATTTGCAGAAGCAGGACATAAACAGCCTGGATTATGTGATTCTGACACACCCGGATGCAGACCATATTGGAGGTGCAGATGTTATACTGACAAAATTCCGCTGTGGACAGGTGATGATGAATGGACAGACCAAAGATACAGCCTGTTATCGTGATGTAGAAGCCGCACTTACTTATAAGGGATATCAGGCAACCACGCCTGCAGCAGGAAGCTCCTATTTGCTGGGAGATGCTAAATTCACGGTACTTGGTCCAGTGCAGATGACGGAAGATGCCAATAACGCATCCATAGCAGTACTGCTTACCTATGGAGATACACGTTTTCTGTTTACAGGGGATGCGCAGGAGGATGAAGAGCGGGATATCTTACAGAGTGGTCAGAATGTTTCTGCCAATGTCTATCAGGCAGGGCATCATGGAAGCAGAACCTCTTCTTCAGAAGCCTTTATGCAGGCAGTTTGTCCACAATATGCGGTAATCAGCTGCGGCGAGGATAACAGCTACGGACATCCACATGCAGAGGTGCTGAACCGGTTCAGAAGTATGGGAATCAAGGTATTTCGTACAGATGAACAGGGTAGTCTGATCGCCAGTTCAGATGGGAGTACCATTACATGGAATGCATCGCCAAGTGAGACCTGGAAGGCAGGAGAACCAACCGGTTCATCCAATCCACAGGCTGCGGGGCAGTATCAGTATGAAAAAAAGGCACAGGCAGACACGCTGGAGGCAACGGCAGAAGCACAGGAGTATATACTGAATACGAGTACGCATAAATTTCACCGTGCAGACTGTTCCAGCGTAAGTGATATGGCAGAGAAGAACAAACAGGCCAGCACAGAGTCCAGGGATGCTATCATTGCCAGTGGCTATGAACCCTGTAAACGCTGTAACCCATAAAATGAATAGTTACAATAAAGTAAAGAAAGGAAGATGAAATATGAGCCAGGAATTTAATGAAATGGAACATCTGGAGAGGCAGATCATCAAAAGATACAATGAATTATTAAAGACCTTATTGGAAGAGGGCGATATGGATACGCTGGAAAGAGTCATAACAGATGATGCTTACCGGGAAGAGTTAATGAGCATGCATACAGGTAAACTCATAAAGGAACATGAATTATAATATAATTTGCAATAGAGAGAAAAAAGATGGGAAGGCTGTTATACCTTCCCATTATTTGTTCAATGTGAAATTGTTTTAAGGGCGAGCTTACGGCGATGATGCCTTGCCAAGCTTGCAAAGTGATTATAGAACCAGAAAGATTCTACCAGTATGTGATTAAAAATACCAATCTTCTGCTTTACAGTACCCTTGTATTTATAGCCGCCTGTGGTAAGAGGAAGCTTTGATTTTACGCAGGCAATCAGATCAGATTCGTGGGCAATTGTCTGTGGAAGCTCTGTATAGGCAGTACCTACGCAGTCTGCGTGATGGGAATCGCTGCCGCCAAAGGTAGGCAGACCATAGCTTTTAGCCAGTTCCATTGCCCTGGCATTGGATTCATCTGATTCGCAGGAGTTAAAGCCCTCTGCGAAGTCGAATTTCTTCATAATCTCAGGATGTCTTTTGTATGCCTTGGTCTGTGTAAAGCTCAAATGACGTTCGCCGCAGGGATGGGCAGGACCAAGAATACCTCCATGTCTGTGAACAATATCCTGTAAAATTCTGACAGGAAGACCACGGCATTCCAGTAATTTCAGTTTCACTTGTTCCGGCATAATGACCAGAATGTGTCCTGCATCTATGGTATCGTATTCTATGCCTTTTAAAACAACGAAATTGTGCAGCTTTTCTTTTAATTTGTCTCTATATGCACGATATCCTTTATAAGAATTATGATCGGTAACTAACATACCGTCATAGCCTTTCTCCTGAAGCAGGCGGATATACTCGGCAATCGGCAGTTTGCCATCGAGAGAACCTTCCTGTGTGTGACAATGTAAATCAAATTTCATAATACATGTGCCTTTCTTAATACAATCTGCATAGATATGAAATATACAGTCTCCTTGATAACCATTATTATTTTACAGTAACTATTCAGAACCAATGTCACTTAGTTAAGCTTATTGGTTCACTATGAGGCAAACCTCTAACAAAAATTTATAAATTATAGTTGACACATCAATCAAAATGTGCGGCCGCTCTCGTTGCCGATATAATTCTAAGGTAACGAGAGCGGCCCTTGAATTAGAACTATATTTCATTCTGATTCAAGGAGGTTTACCTATGACATTTCCTGAAATTGTCAAAACTACACTTTGGGACATTATTGATGAGATGTCCCACTCACTTTCTTCTTTTGTAAAAAATCCAGATAAAGATTTTATACGCAAACGCAAACTTGATTTTAAGAAAATGATGCATCTGATCATTTCCATGGAAAGCGGATGCCTGAATCATGAACTTCTCAAATTTTTTGAGTATGATTCCTCGCTTCCTACCGGCTCTGCTTTTTATCAACAACGTTCCAAACTTTCCGTTTCTGCATTCCGTCACCTTCTCAAGGAATTTAACCTTAAATTCCCCTTAGAAAAATTTCGCGGAAAATACTATCTTATTGCGTGTGATGGTTCTGAATTTAACATTGCCAGAAATCTTAAAGATGCAGATACTTTCCACGAACCAAATGGTAAATCGGTATCCGGTTTTAATATGGTTCATACCATCTCTTTATATGAGGTATGTTCTAAGCGGTATCTTGATTTAGAAGTTCAGCCTGGGCGTCTTAAAAATGAGTTTCAGGCTATCTGCAATCTTATGGATCGGTATGCCTATGGGGGATCCCCCATTTTCATTGCTGACAGAGGATTTTCCAGTTACAATGTTTTTGCCCATGCAATCGAAAATCATGTTGATTTTTTGATTCGTGCTAAGGATTTGAATGTACAGCGTTTTCTTGGAGTCGAGACTCTTCCTGACAAACTGGATACAACCATAGAACTGATTCTGACCAGAACACAATCAAAAAAGAAACATAAACATCCCGAAAAAGAATCACAATACCGCTATATTTGTAAAAACATAGCTTTCGACTATCTTAATCCAGCTGATATTTCCGATGAATATCTGCTGAAACTAAGAATCGTCCGCGTTGAAGTATCCGATGGTGTTTTTGAAAATATTATCACTACACTTTCCGAAGAAGACTTTACACCGGACGATATAAAATACTGTTACAATCTCCGCTGGGGCATCGAAACTTCTTTTCGCGACCTGAAGCATACCATTGGTGCTACTAATTTACACTCTAAAAAAACAGAGTATGTTGCATTTGAACTGTGGAGCAGGCTCATTTTGTACAATTTCTGTTCCATAATTATTTTACATGTACCAGTAAAAAGTATGGATCGCAAATATGAGTACCAAGTCAACTTTTCTCTCGCAATGAAAATCTGTTTTGATTTTCTAAGAGGAGTCGCACCACCAAATGTAGAAAGCCTGATAAGTAAGTATATCCTACCTATCAGGCCCGATAGGAACTATGCCCGACAGCATAGAGTCCAAAAACCAATCAGCTTCTCTTACCGATTTGTATAACATAGAGTAACTGACAATTCTAGTATACACTAATTTTAAGGCAGACGAAAGTCTGTCTTAAAGTCGTGCCTGATATTTATATGATCTTTTTTGAATGAAGATTGTTTTACTCTTTTTTTGTTTACCACATCCTTTTCACGCTAGATGCACACAAATCCGTTAATTTGTAAAAAGCTTAACTAAGTGACATTGATTCAGAATAGTTACATTTTATATATTATTTGGTAACAGCTTCATATGCTGCCTGTGCCTGGTCGATCACTTCCTGTAAGCCTGCATCTTTTAATGCCTGATATTCTGTATTATACTTATCTTTTGAGATTTTGCCCATAATGTACTGGTCTCTTAAAGAAATCTGCTGATCCAGTAAATCCGCATACTCTACATACGCTTCTGTTGTAAAGTTTGGTGCTTTGTCATAGTAGTAATCATCATTAATGTTTAATCCATCTACAAAAGATTTACCTGTCTCATCAAGATCATCATAAGTCTGTCCGCCTAACAGATACTGCATATATGAATCTTTCAAGAAGCAGAAAGGTACGATAGTCGGAATCAAGCCATAAGATCTTGCTGTTGCAAAGTCTGTGTTGTACGGAGCCTGTACCTGCGGTTTGCCGTCTACTACTTCGTAGGTCTGTCCTTCAATGCCGTAGTTTGTAAGGTTAACACCAGCTTCACTGTATAAGTAATCAAATGCCTGTAAAATTCTGTCGATATTTCCACTCTCTACTGCTGCCTGTGTAAAGAAAGTAGTCTGCTGGAATTTCTGACGTGCCGGGATTGCCGCATCGCCGTTTGGTCCTGTAATAGGTGTTATACAGGAGAATAATGCGTCTTCATCAATCTCTCTTGCACCAAGTGAAAGGACCTTAGCCTGTTCAGCCCAGTTTACCATTGTACCAAGTGTATTGTTGGCTCCGATTGTACTTAACTGACTGTCATCACAGGTAATGTACTCTTTATAAAGGATACCGTCAGCATAGAGCTCTCTCATTCCGTCTAAGAATGCCTCATATTTTGGATTTTCCGGATCATAAATGTATTTTCCGTCTTCAATGGAGAATTTACCGTTACTGTTGATTCCGAAAATACTCTCTAATTCAAAGAAATTTGCATAGGAAATTGCAAGTGGGATTTCATCTGTTGTATCACCATTTCCATTAGCATCCTGCTCCTTGAATGCTTTCCATACATTTACCCACTCATCCCAGGTAGTCGGCTGATCCAGACCAAGGTTCTCTAACCAGTCTGTACGGATGGCTGTACTTAATGCTGCACGGTTGTCCATAACAAATCCGAGTCCGTAAATCTCTCCGTCCTGATTCTTTACATAAATCATATCATCATCTGAGAACATGGACATGAAGTTCGGGCAATCTTTTTCAAGATATTCTGTGATTGGAATGATTGCTCCTTCTTCAATCAGCTCCTGTGCATTTCCTGACTGAATGATAATGACATCCGGCAGCTGCTGGGAAGCAACTTTTGCTGCCAGCTGTGTATCAAAGCTGTCACTCTGTGCCCATTCAAAGTTAATCTTTGTGTTGGTCTCTTCCTGCCATTTATCTAACACATCTGAAGTCTCTTTATATGGATCCCAGATTGATCCATATACTGAAAATTCTACAGTATCACCATCTGAAACTTCTGCTTGCGTTGTGCTCTTTGAATCTGCTGCTTCTGTTGCATCCTGTGTTTTTTCTGCATTTGAAGAATCAGATCCTGAAGAAACGGAACTATTGCTGCCACATCCTGCAACAAGTCCTGCTACCATTGATACTGTTAACATAGTCGCTACAATTCTTTTTTTCATATATTCGGTCCTCCCTTTCTTATATGCATAAGACAGTCTTTGCTGTCATTATGTTTAACCTTTTACTGCACCAAGTGTTGCACCTTTTACAAAGTATTTCTGAATAAATGGATAGATAATGAGCATAGGAATCATGGATACGATCAAAACTGCATTCTTTAACTGATCTGCAAGTGCTGCTCCTGTTACGGTATTTGATGTCGCACTTCCAAGTTCATATTTTACTGCATCTGCATTCAATACAATATCCTGTAATACCTGCTGCAAAGTAAATTTATTAAAATCGCTGATGTACATCAACGGATCCATATATGCATTCCAGTGGGCTGCGATCACCCATAAGCCAATAGTTGCCAGTGATGCTTTTGCAAGCGGCAGTACAATACGGAACATAATCTTTAATTCCCCTGCACCATCAATCCTTGCTGACTCCAGGATCTCTTTTGGAAGACCTTTTAAGAAGCTTGCTAAGATCAATACATTATACGGTACAATAAGGGCACTTAAAATCAGTGACCAATAGGAGTTGATCAGTCCTAATTTACTGATACATAAATAGGATGGAATCGTTCCTGCGCTGAACCACATCGGCAGAAGCACGAAGATTGTATAAATCTTCTTACCCGGAAATTCACAACAGGCAATCGGGTAAGCAGCAAATAACGTTGCCAGAAGACTTAATACACATCCCACACCGGCGATATAAATCGAGTTGCCAAATGATCTCAAAATCTGCTTGTTGCTTAATACTGCTTTGTATGCAGCAACTGTGAAGTCTTTCGGGTAAAAAGTAACCGCACCTCTTAAAACATATCCGTCGCCACTTAATGATACGGCAAGTACATTTAAAATAGGATATAAAATAAGAATACTGATTATGATAAAGATAAAAGTGAGAACTGCTTCCACAATAATATCATTGGTACGCCATTTTTCTTTTACCTTTATCTCTTTGTTTTTTGTTAAAGTCTTTGCCATGTCCACTACCTCGTTACCAAACGCTGGTTTCTGAATACTTGTTACTTAAATGATTGGAGATTGCTACAAGGACCATTGCAATGATTGAGTTAAACAATCCTGCTGCGGTTGCCAGACTGTAATCGTACTTAATAAGTCCCCTTTTATATACCCAGGTCTGTAACACTTCGGAAACAGAGAGGTTCGCTGTATTCTGCAATAGGTATACCTTTTCGAAATCAACGGAAACCATCGTTCCAATCTTTAATATCAGCATGATAATAACTGTTGTTGCAATTCCCGGAAGTGTGATGTGCAGCAGTCTCTGCCAACGGTTTGCCCCATCTACCATAGCTGCTTCATACAGGTTCGTATCTATCGCGGTCAATGCAGACAGATAAACGATTGCACTGAATCCTGTCTGCTGCCAGATACCGGAAATAACACAGATCGCACGGAAATACTTTCCGTCACCCATGAAATAAATTGGCTCCATTCCGAAGAATTTCATGATAGATCCAATGGTTCCTGTTGACGGTGAAAGAAATGCTGTCACCAGTGCCACGAAAGCTACCATGGAAATAAAATGTGGCAGGAATGTAATCGTCTGTACTATTTTTTTTACTTTTGAGAGTCGTAACTCATTCAGCATAATAGCCAGAATAATCGGTGCCGGAAAACAAAAAATCAATGACCAGAAATTCAGCATCACAACATTCCGGATCATCTGCCAGAAGTCTTTTGCCTTAAACAGCTTTATAAAATTAGCAAATCCCACAAACTTACTTCCATCAAATCCTTTGTAAATCTTGTAATCATATAATGAAATCTTCAGCCAGTACATCGGCCAGTATTTAAACAAAAGCATATAAACCACAACCGGGAGTATCAACAGATATACTGTTCTTGCTTTCCATATGTCGTGCCCTAATTTTGCCAGCTTTCCTTTCATTCTTGTCCCCCCCTGTTATTCCCGTATGATATTTTTCAATGCCAGTTTCAAAACACCGTTATTTGTTTCCAGAATATGTTTTGCATCCGAGCTTTCCATGCCTGACAGATACATCATGATTGCAAGCTTGGTATCCTTCTGTGCCTTATCAAGGAAATCAGCCGCGGTTTCTTTGTCAGCCCCTGTCACGCTGCAGAATATTCTTTCTGCCCGGTCTACAAGCTTCTCATTTGAAGCCTTCAGGTCTATCATCAGATTACCATATACTTTGCCAAGCTTTATCATTGTTGTTGTTGTAAGCATATTTAAAACCAATTTCTGCGCCGTTCCTGACTTCATTCTCGTGGAGCCTGTCACAACCTCCGGACCTACAACCGGTGCAATACATATATCCACTTCTCTTTCCAGCATGTTCTGAGAGTTTGTCGTAACTCCGATGGTGTATGCTCCCACTTTCCTTGCCTTACGGATAACTCCAATCACATAGGGAGTTCTTCCGCTTGCTGCAATCCCGACTACAACATCATCCTCTGTGATATGATGCTTTGCGATCTCGCTTTCTCCAAGTTCTTCACTATCTTCACTGCCCTCCACTGCCGTACGCAGAGCCGTATCGCCTCCGGCAATATATCCCTGTACAAGCTCCGGATCCACACCATAAGTCGGAGGACATTCAGAAGCATCTAAGACACCGAGCCTTCCGGATGTTCCTGCGCCAAAGTAAAAGAGTCTTCCCCCTCGCTTCATGGAATCTACAATAGTATCAACCGCTGCTGCAATCTTAGGAATCGTCTCCTTTACAGCTCCTGCAACAAGGGAGTCTTCTTCATTGATCAGCATAAGGATCTCTGTCGTACTGCATTCATCAATATGTTTTGTTTTCTCGTTAACACTTTCCGTAGTCAAATTGCCTAAATAATCGTTCATATTTTCCCTCTCCTATAGTGTTATTTTACAACCACAGAACTATAATGTCAATATTTTTTAAAACTTTATTTTATTATGTTATAAAATATCGTTATTTTATTTCAAATTTAGGCATTCTTTTAACAAGTGAACCTAAAAGACTCCTAAACACATAAAAAACTAATGCCATCCAGGAAACCAATTCCCTGATATGGCATTAGCCTTATTAAATCATTATATAAGCAGATTGATGTATTAAATGTTATACCATTTGATCTCGTTTGCTTCCATCTCCAGCGAAAAGCTGCTGCCATCGCCACGGTAAACTACAGTTTTCTGGGGTTCATATGTATTGTTGACCACACAGAATTTGCCATTTTTCACATAGGCATGCACCTCAACGTTGAAGTTGGAGCTGAACCACCGGTGCAGCTCTTTCTCTCCGTGGGTACTCCACAGGATGCTGCGGTATAGGATACGGCTGTTCTCAAAGCTATACGGCAGCCCACTGATATAAACACAGCGTCCCTTTCCAAACTCATGAACTGCCATCTGCACTTCTTTCTCCCGCTGTACCAGGATTTCTGTACCTTCATAAGCGAAGATACTCTTCTTGCCCTCGCCGAAATCCACGGCTTGCGTGATATCTTCCAGAATGAAATGATCCGGATGTTCTTCCCAGTTGTATTTATCATAATTTAAGGTGAACCCGGTTTCTTTTTCCACACCAAGCATATCTGCAAGTTGGAAATAATGCCCTTGGAACTGATGACCGGAAGGCTCGCCGACACCGATAAAGCCGCCTCCATTGTATACAAACTCACGGATAGCGGAAGATACGGCAGCATTCTCCCAGATGCTGCCACCTGTGTGGGCAGTATCCCCATCTCCCACATTAATAACCACATCCAGGTCTTTGAGAATTTCCGGTTCTGCCAGAATATCGTCAAATGAAATAAAATGTACATCAAAGGGTGCACCGCTTAACACCTCAATGATTCCCGCATAGCTGTAATTCTGTTTCTGGTACAGGGCATGGTGCACCATATGGCATCCCCAGCTTCTAATCTTGCCCCAGCTGTTCAAAACAGCTACTTTCTTGACACAATAGGGAGTAATTCCTTTTGCATTGGTATATAACTCACGGAACTCATTGCACATATTCTCCACATAGTCAAGAAATTCCGGGAAATCCAAGGTCAGTTTCAAATATCCTCCATAACCAATTCTATCAATAGGCTTTCGCAGAATAGCACGCCTTGCGGTAATCCAGTTCTCCTTTGCCTCCTTCACCGGGTCACCGCCCTCATGGAAGGTATCAGGGAAGAAATAAGGTAAAAATCTTCCCTCCGTATATCTGACACCTTCAATATCAGAGATGAGACGAAGAGTACTGCCATTTCCCACACTGCCTACCACAGCATCCAGACCGATGGTGGAAAACTCCTCCATAAACGGTTCAGTTCCAATCCAATGATCACCCAGAAACATCATTGCTTCTTTGCCGTACTCATGAGTAATGTCAACCATCTCTTTGGCAAGTCTGGCAACTTCTCTGCGCTGGAATGCCTGGAAGTCCTTGAACTCCTTGCTTGGCACGCGGTACTGGTTGTTGTAATAGCCTTGGTCAATGATATATTCAGGACGGAACTTATAGCCCACTTCCTTTTCAAACTGTTCTAAGATATAAGGGCTGACAGAGGCAGAATAACCATACCAGTCCACATATTTTTCTCTTCTTAACTCATCAAACATCAGGGTAAACTGATGGAAAAAGGTGGTATAACGGATTACATTCACATAAGGATGCCCAGCGCAATATCTGCGAAGACGCTCCATGGAATACTTATGAGTCTTGGGCTGTCTCACGTCAAAAGTGATCTGATGCTCGAAGTTTTTCCAATCATTGGTGACCGCATTGTACATGTGTACGGGATCCCAGATAATGTAGGCTAAGAAGCTGACAGTATATTCATGGAAAGGAACTGCATCATGAATGACTACACAGCCCTTATCCTCGTCATATTCCCAGTGATCAACCGTCACAACTTCAGCAGTAGAACGGTTAATGACTTCCCACCACCGTTTTATGTCATCTCTGGTATTGACCATCATCAGGTCTTTAGAAATGCCTTTCATAAGTGGAATCTCCAGATCAGGCTTTACTGCGGTATAAAAAGCAGTCATCACATAGCATTGCTGTACTTCGTCCGGGTTTGCTTTTGCCCACTCGTTATCCTTTCGGGTAGTATAATAGGTTGCATATATTTTTGCCCCAGTCTTGACCAGATCCTCCGGGAACTGGGTGCCGTCGCAGTCACGAATAGCATCGGCTCCCCAGCGTTTCATCAGTTCTATGGTTTCAGGCACCACATCCAGGTTAGTGGGAATGGTTACCCTTCCTTCTTTTAAACTCATTGGTATCTTACCTCCTGAAAAAATAAGTCATTGCAGCAGCGGTTTACAATGGGATGATTGTGTTATCTTCCTCGGTATAAGCCCCACCATCCATTTTGTTACGAATAAAGGGCACTCCCTTCCTTACATAAAAAGTGTTATGGGCAAGTAAGGCATCCGGGTTTTCTGACGGACTCACTGTGCCTCCAAGATCGTCAAAGCTTACATTATGGCGGAATGTATTGTGAATTGCCTCCTGTAAGCAAAACATAATACATCCACCTTCGTTTTGTCTACTGTAATTATATTCGTAAATAGTGCCATCACCGGAATCTGCATCGTAAGCCATTCCGTCCTGGTTCAATCTAGTGTCTGCCACTTCATTATAGCGGAACAGGGCATCCTTACACTTCCAGGGCCAGATGCCCGCTGCCACTTTTCCGGCACGGTTCTCCGGCCGGCTGTAAATCCTGTCATTAATCTCACAGGCAACAGAGTCTGCTGTATTGTGTTCCACCAAAGGACGCAGAGCATACATTGCAGTAATGCCATCACCACCTGCGGCTTTCACATAATTGTCCCGGATGACCATGTTTTCATGTCCATATTTCATAAAAATATCTGTGGACAATTCCGCTCCCCGGAATTTATCATGGGCATATGTGTATCCTACGGCAATACCCCAGCGGCTGGTCTTGTATACAAAACAGCCTTCCACTGTAATATCTTTAAAACGTGCCACTCCGGTAGCTTCTTCATCGGCAGGCTTTAATGCAGTCATATAAATGCCGCCATTATTCATATGCTTGTCGTAGACGTTACCATTCACATCATGGATAGAAAGATTCCGCAGGGTGATACCGCTGCGTACGCCCTTATCCTTTGCTACTACAGCCACACCTGTACGATTCATTTTATGCGGAGCGCTGTAGCTTTCCCCCAGAATCTCCCCTGCCCGGTTTGTAATCTCAATATCATGAATAACCACATGCTCTACATCATACAAAAGCACGGCGGAGGACACATATCCTTGATAAACATGGGTGGGGGAATCCAACGGTATGCCATAGTCCTGATACCAGATGCCCTGCCCCCCGGTTGCAATCAAAGGAGCATTTTCCCCCTCCTCTCCTGTTGGGGAATAAGAACCAATCTCAATGGGATGCTCTTTCGTCCCACTGTCTTTAATCTGCAGAAACTGCCCTGTAAAAATAGAATCTTTGGCTAACAGTACCCTGTCACCAGGATTCAGTGTCAATGTGTTTATGGGAAAAAGACTGGCAAAAGGGGAATCCATAGACATCCCGTCATTGATGTCACTCCCGGTTTTGCAATTGACATAATATGTCCTGTATGAGCTTATCATAGGCATCCTCCCTCAGTCTTTTTTCGATAATCTGGCGGACATCCTCATAATCAAACAAATCCCCATGATAGCGTCCAAACAGATCCTGGTTATTTTCATAAAACGCCCTCTTTTCTTCCTCTGTAAAGCTGGGACAGACACCCAGCTTTTTTATCTGTTCCGAGGGCTGCACGAAATCCAGCTTAAAGCGTGTGAGTTCATATTGAAGATACATGGGCGGGGAATAAAATCGTACACCATAAAGGGACTTTTCCTCATTTTTCTTAGACCGTCTTTTCTCCAAAGCCTCTATGCCGTCATCCTCAATGAGTCCAAACCGCTTTGCAAGAAGAAGGGCAGCCTGCGCCCTCTCCCATTCTTTTTTATCCAGACAATATTTTCGATTCATTACTTCACTGCTCCTGCAATTCCATTGGCAAAACTTTTTTGTAAGCTTAAAAAGATAACTGCGGTAGGAAGGGTACAAATCAATACACCCAACATTAACATACCGTAGTCTACGCTGTAGCCACTCTTTAAGTTAGCAACCAGCATTGGCATGGTAACCTGATTGCTGTCCTGTAAAATAATAGTGGGCCACAGGTAGTTATTCCATGCGTTCATAAAGGTTACAGTCATGGCTGCGCCGTAGGTTGACTTCATAATTGGCAGAAACATAGTAAAGAAAATTTTGATCTCACTAAGTCCCTCCAGACGAGACGCCTCAATAATATCGTGAGGGAAAGAACGGGCTGCCTGTCGGAACATCATAATGAGAAAAGGTGTAGAAATCGAAGGCAGTGCCAGTGCAATCCAAGTGTTGACCAGTTTCCAGGAAGAAAACAATTTAAACAAAGGGATCATAATGGCAACAAAGGGAAGCATCATGGCAAGAAGCAGTATACTCATCAGAAGATCTTTGCCCTTATCATGGTAAATCTCAAATCCATATCCCGCAATGGAGCAGACCAGCAATGCGATTACGGTAATCACAATAGCGTTGCGGAAGGAATTGAACATGGCACGTCCCAGATTCTGGTTAGCAATGAGACTTTGATAATTTTCCATCAGATAAGTGCCTGGTAACAGTTTACCCCGGACAATATCAATACTGGAGTTGGTTGCCCCACAGATCATATAATACAGGGGAAACGCCGACAGAAAACTGGCAACGATCAAAATAATATAAGAGATGGTTGTTTTTACTTTAGTCACGTTTGTCACCTACTTTCATCTGGATTGCAGAGAGGAATGCCACACTCACAAGGATAAATACGGAAATTGCCGCTGCGTAGTTAAATTTTGGTGTTTCCACGAAGGAGATATTATAAACGTAGTGTGCCAGTGTCATAGTGGATTTACCAGGGCCTCCGGAGGTCAGGTTGACAGACTCATCGAACAGCTGTAACGTACCAGAGGTTGACATAATGGCAGTCAGAAGAATGGTGGGTTTCAATAAAGGAATGGTAATCTTCATAAACTGCTGGAAAGGGGTCGCTCCATCAATATAGCTTGCCTCATATACGGAATAATCTATATTCTGCAATCCTGCCAGATAGAAAACCATATTATATCCTGTCCATCTCCAGATCAATGCAACAATGATAACAAAACGGGCTGCCCATGCATTCTGAAACCAGTCTACCCTGGCAAATCCCAATGCCATGATGATATGGTTTACCAGACCGTCCTGAGCAAATAAAGATTTAAAAATCATAGAATAAGATACCAGAGACGTTGCACAGGGAAGAAAAATCAGAGTACGGAAAATACTCTTTCCTTTAATCTTCGGACTGTTCAAAAGCTGTGCCAGTCCCAGTGCCAGAATCAACATGACCGGTACCTGGATAATAAAGTAAAATACGGTATTAAACAAACACTGCTGAAAGGTCTTATCCTTTAATATTCTCCGGTAATTTGCCAGCCCTACAAAGCCTGATCCTTTTTTAGAAAAAGACAGTATGATTGCCTGAATCATGGGGTAAAAGCAAAAGATAAAGATAAGAAGTGCAGCCGGAATCAAGAATGCCCATCCAGTCAGGTTATGCTTTTTTTCCAAACTCATTTTTGCTTTCTTCTGTTTCATATAAATTCTCCTGTGAAAAAATACCGGGAACGCAATACGCTGCATCCCCGGTACTGGCTCATTTTTTACTTACTTATTCACTAATGTTAAACTCAACAGTATCCTGTGCGTTCTGAATTTCTTCATCAATATCAGCACCATTCTGTACTACGTTAGTGATTGCATCGGTCAGTGCACTTCTAATGTCATTGTAGTATGCACCATAATTGATAGCGGGAACTTTGCCTGCGAACTCAACGATGTCTTTGTATACAGCCTGTCCGCCATAGAAATCAGAGGTCTGGTTGTAAATGTCAGACTGAGCTGCCGGCAGATAACTGGAGATTGCACCAGCGTTAGGAAGCAGGTCATCATACAATTCAACACTGCCACCAAAGGTTGACTTAAGGAAATCAAATGCTAACTCGGTGTTCTGACAGTTGGAAGATACCGCCCAGCTTGCACCACCGCAGTTTGCATAATTAGTAGCACCATCAATACCGTCTAAAGCAGGCATATTTACGACAGCCCATTTACCGGACTGATCTTCTGCAGCCTGAATGGAAGACATGATCCAGCATCCCTGGATAACACCGGCAGCATCACCCTTGTTCATGGATGCAATGTACTGATCCCAGTCGGTGTAGTCAACCATAATACCCTCATCAATTAACTCTTTGTAAACTTTGATTGCTTCTCTCAGAGCTTCATTGTCAACCATGCAAACCTTGCCATCAACGATAGGAGATGCACCTGCGGACTGTAACATTTCGATAACAATCTCAGAACCGCCGGAGCTTGTCAGCATTGGTACTCCGTTTGCGTCAACAACCTTTTTCGCCAGATCCATGAACCCAGACCAAGTTGTGTCTTTGAAGTCCTCTACGGTAAGACCAGCCTTCTCTACCATATCAGAACGGATTGCCATAATGGATGCACCATTATCGAAAGGAATACCGTAGTGTTTGCCATCTGCGGTAGAATCTCCTAATTTACCACCGGAGAAATCATCAAAGTTGATACCGGAATTGGATAACTCTGTGAAAACTTCAGGATAATTTGCAATGTTTTTCTGGAAAGAATTATCCTGCATTAAGAAAATATCAGGCAGTGTGTCATAGTTACCAGCCTCAGCAGCGGTAATGATGCTCTGCTCAATGTCAGTGTAAACCTTCTCCTGAATGTCCAGTTTAAAGTTGGGATGATCTTTCTGGTAAATTGCCTCAGCCTGTTTCATTGCATATACATTGAAGGTTGGATCCCAGCACCATACAGTGAGAACTTCTTCACCATCGACTACTTCCGTCTCTGCTGTACTTTCCACTTCTGTAACAGACTCTTCTGTGCTCTCTGTTGTCTTGGCTGCATCATTGGATGCAGGGTCACCTGCCGCATTATTGCTGCTGCCACAGCCTGCAAGTGTAACAGCGGTCATCGCAGTAACAAGCAATGTACATGCTAATTTCTTTCTCATATTGTATCCTCCTTTAAAACAATACTTCGTTTGTTGATGGTTTCATTATAGCTTTATCTATCCTCCTATTCAATTTCTATATTGTTATATTTTTGTAATTTATTGCGGTTTTTATATATATTATTTGTTGTTTTTAATTATTCTTTCAAATTTTATATATATTTTTCGTCATTTTATCTTATTTTTATTTATTAATTCCACATTCGATGTACAAAATGATGATGTCATTGTTTTCTGTTTTATTATATTGTCGAGCAAGATATTGATAATTTGCAACAATTTAACACAATACAATACTTTTTTTTCGTAGTATAATGACAACAAAGGGGTTTTTTAGGAGAGGACCCTAAGCAATCAAATTTGTTGGCTAATGTGATTAAATGTGTTTAAATATACTCAAAGGAGTAAATTATTATGAACACATCAAATATCACAAATTACAAGCCAAAAGATTTTGCTGAACTGTTAGGTGTATCTGTAAAAACATTACAGCGTTGGGATAGAGAAGGAACTCTAAAGGCAAACCGGACTCCAACTGATAGACGTTATTACACTTATGACCAATATCTACAATTTAAAGGAATAAATACTGAAGATGACCAACGTCAGGCAGTTATTTATGCCAGGGTATCTACAAGAAATCAAAAAGATGATTTACAAAACCAGGTTACATTTTTACGACAGTTTTGTAATGCCAAAGGTATTATTGTAGACCAGTGTATTGAAGATTATGGAAGCGGTCTTAATTACAATCGTAAAAAGTGGAACAAATTATTAGATGAAGTGATGGAACAAAAAATCAAAACTATAATCGTAACTCACAAAGATAGATTTATCAGATTTGGTTACGACTGGTTTGAAAAATTCTGCACGAAGTTCAATACGACTATCGTGGTAGTGAACAATGAAGAACTATCACCACAAGAAGAACTCGTGCAGGATATTGTTTCAATACTCCATGTGTTCTCTTGTAGGTTGTACGGACTTCGTAAGTATAAAAACCAAATAGAAAGGGATGTGGAAATTGCTAAAGAGCTTCAAGACGGAAATAAATCCGTCAGAGGAACAGAAAGTCAAGATTCATAAGACGATAGGAACTTGTAGATTCATTTATAATTTCTATCTTGCTCATAACAAAGAACTTTACGATAAAGGCGAAAAGTTTATGAGTGGTAAAAGTTTTAGTGTTTGGCTGAACAATGAGTATCTTCCACAAAATCCAGACAAGTTATGGATTAAGGAAGTCAGTTCAAAATCTGTAAAGCACTCAATTGAAAATGGTTGTATCGCATTTACCAGATTTTTCAAACATCAAAGTGCTTTTCCGAATTTTAAAAAGAAAGGCAAATCTGATGTAAAAATGTATTTTGTAAAGAATAATCCAAAAGATTGTCGTTGCGAAAGACACAGAATCAATATTCCGTCACTTGGTTGGGTTCGCATCAAAGAAAAAGGATATATTCCAACAACTAAAGACGGATATGTGATTAAAAGCGGCACGGTCTCAATGAAAGCTGACAGATACTATGTTTCAGTTCTTGTAGAAATTTTAAATAACAAGATAGCCAATAATTCCAATGCAGGAATTGGCATTGACCTTGGATTAAAGGATTTTGCCATTGTTTCTAATGGTAAAACTTATAAGAACATTAACAAATCTGCAAGATTAAAGAAACTTGAAAAACAGCTTATTCGAGAACAGAGAAGTCTTTCTCGAAAGTATGAAAATTTAAAGAAAGGAGAGTCCACTCAAAAAACAAATATACAAAAACAAAGGCTTAAGGTACAGAAACTTCATCATAGAATAGATAATATTCGTACTGATTACATCAATAAAACAATCGCAGAGATAGTAAAAATCAAACCATCTTATATTACGATTGAAGATTTGAATGTAAAAGGTATGATGAAAAACAGACATCTTTCAAAAGCTGTTGCTTCACAGAAATTTTATGAATTTAGAACAAAGCTTCAAGCTAAATGCAATGAAAATGGAATCGAACTTCGAGTAGTAGACAGATGGTATCCATCATCTAAAACCTGTCACTGCTGTGGCACTGTCAAAAAAGATTTAAAGCTTTCAGATAGAATATTCAAATGCAGTTGCGGTTATGTCGAAGACAGAGATTTCAATGCTGCACTTAATTTGAGAGATGCGATAACTTACGAAGTTGCATAACTAAAACGCAAACGTAAGTATGTACCGAAGGCTATTTTCGGGAATTTACGACTATGGAGTGTACAAGAACTTGCGAGTAGATATGATTTCGGTCAATCCAAAGCATACACGATGAAATAGTAAGTAATGTTCGTGAGAACTTACATTATCTCGATGTGAGCATATTTAATCACATTTTGAGTGGCAGGTTTTTATGGGAAATGAACGTTTCGATATCTCCACTCCAAAGGAGTATTTGACAAAAGATAAAGCAAGACTTTTATATGTTTCCTCTGCAACCTACGGTGGTGACTGGATCAGTACGCCCCATACCCATTACTGCTCTGAACTTTTCTATGTAATCGAAGGCATGGGACAGTTTCAGGTAGAAGACAATATTTTCCCGGTTTCTGCCAACGATCTGGTGGTCATCAATCCCAATGTGTCCCACACGGAGCTTGGTTTTAATGCCAACCCGCTAAAATATATTGTTTTGGGAATCGAAGGAATGGAACTTTCCGCAGAGAACTTCTGTATTGTAAATTTCAAGGAAATCAAGGATACCGTCAACTTCTATTTAAAAATACTGCTTAGGGAAATCGAAACCCGGTCTCCCGGCTATGAAACCATCTGCCAGAATCTGATGGAGATTCTCATTGTCCTTTTTGGACGCCAGACTGATTTTTCTACAATTCTCAGCCCTGTAAATAAAAAAACGTCCCACCTCTGTGATTCCGTGCGACGCTACATTGACCAGAACTGTGGGGATGACATCTCCCTGGAGCAGCTGGCAAAATTTTCACATGTGAATAAATATTATCTGGTACATACCTTTACCAATGAATATGGAGTCTCTCCCATCAGCTATCTCATGCATGCCCGTGTGAAAAAGGCAGAAAAACTGCTGACGACCACAGACTACTCTCTTTCTGTCATCAGCCGCACCTGTGGTTTTTCCTCATCCAGCTACTTTTCCCAGACCTTTAAAAAAATAACAGGAATGTCTCCCAGCTGCTGCCGCAAGATAAGCAAATCTGACCAGAACCTTTAAGGATAATCTGCTTAATCTTATAGCAAACTGTTCAGCACTTCCTCAAATACAACCTTGTTATAGCTCCGGGTGACAGACCAGAAACCCAGAAGGTATGACATCTCCAAGGACATTCGCCGTATGAGCGAGGATGAACTTCTGGATATGGATTATTTCTTAAATGATGACGAACTTGATGACGATTTCGGTGAAGAAGGTTTCTATATCTTCTAAGCCATCTATCGTCTGTTTGTTGTGCCCGCCTCCGTGCGGGCCTTTTTCAATTCAAGAGAGCGCCGTAGGCGGTCTTTCCTATAAAGTTAAAATATCTCCATCATTTCAAAAGAGAATGACGGAGATATTTCGCCCTGCTTATTCTTGTAGCAACCAATCGGCTATATCGTGAATTTCGATTCCTTCATAGCTATATTGGGGATGTTTGGTTCTGGCAATAATCATTTTCGGATAAGCATCTCGAATCTGAAGCAGAGGAGAGCATTCTCTCTCAAATGTTTCCTGACCGGAAATGTTGTCGCTGACCTGAATATAAAACTTCTCGCTGCCTCTCTGAGCAACAAAGTCGATTTCCTTTTGATAGAGCTTGCCGACATAAACATCATATCCACGGCGAAGAAGCTCGATGCAAACGATGTTTTCATATACTCTACCATAATCCATATTTCTGCTTCCCAGTATTGCATATCGAATACCGCTGTCACACAAATAGAACTTTTCAGAGCTTTCAAGGTATTTCTTGCCTCGGATGTCGTATCTTTTAATATCATAAAATACAAAAGCATTGCACAAATACTTAATGTACTTGCCGACAGTTACATGATTGGTTGGAGTCTCATTTGCTGTCAGTAGCTGACTGACCTTATTCGGAGAAGTCAGGTTGCTGATATTATCCATAAGGAACTCACTCAGACGTTGTAAAACCAAAGTGTCCGGGAGAGTATATTTCTGTACCAAATCCCTTGTAACAATCGTTTCGTAGACCTCTTTGATATAGTTTGTTCTGTCTTTTTCGGTTCTATAAGCATAGGAACCTGCCAAACCGCCCTTGATAGCGTACTCATCAAAGAGCTTATCTTTGTCACTAATATCATCATAATACTGGCAATATTCCTGGAAGCTGAAAGGAAACACATGAATTTCAATATAGCGTCCGGTAAACAGAGTTGCCAGATCTGCACTCAACAGGAAAGCATTAGAGCCTGTTACATAGATGTCGTATTTTCCCTTAGAGTACAGGCTGTTGATTGCCAGCTCAAACTTGGGACACATCTGAACCTCGTCTACAAACAGGTAGTTCGTTTTGCCTTCCTGATAATGTTCTTCCACATAGGCGTGTAAGGCATGGTATTCCTTGATTTCTTCATACGCCAAATCCATGAAATCGATGAAGATAATATTGATGTTTTCAAAATTGCTTTTCAGATACGCAATATACGCCTGCATCAGTTTGGACTTACCAGATCGACGAATACCTGTGATAATCTTGATGTCAGGAGTGCCATTCAGTTCAATGATTCTATCGAGATATTTTGCTCTCGTGATTGTTTTCATATAGTCACCCGCTTTCAAAAATTGAAGTTTTTTCATTTCTTGAAACCGCTTCGCTGTACTTATTATACTGTCTGCTAATAGTATATGCAAGATGTCGCTTTCAAAAACGCAAATTTTTTTATTTTTTGAAAGTGGAAACTATGTAAAGACAACCCGAAAGCTGCCCCAGGCATCAAGCCTATCCTGCTTACACAGGTTCATTATCATCTTCATCAACAGAGCTATCTGCATCATCGTCCTCAAACTCAGGATTGTACCCATAGTCATCGTCATCGTCCACATAATCAGCATCCGGATCAGGCTTTCACCCGGACGGAGCTGGTCGATGATCTCATAATTCATGCCTGCACCAGTGCGCACATTCAGACGAGAACCGCTCGTTACCACCTTGCCAGTTTCCATGTTTCATCCTGATTCTGCAATTCCTTCTTTTCTTCCATAGGCAATTTCCTTTTCCTGAACGGACTCGCTTTTGCTCGCTCGTTGTCGCGGCATTCGTCAAAGTCTCAAGTAAGCTTGGACCTTGACTCATTGCGCACGCAAAAAGCCCGTCCAGAATAGATTGTTTTGTCTCACTGCTTTTCCTAATTTTACACCCTAAAACTCATCCTACACTGTAGTTAATCCCTCCGGGTGGCAGACCAGAAAATGTGAATCGGTGACAAGCATTCATCCCCTCTGACAAAATCAGTATTTTCAATCTTGTTTCGCTGACAAATGAGTGACACTGTCACCCTGAGGGTTCAACCATTCCGTTCCTACGAATTCATATTTATGGCTACCATTCTCACTCAATATGCGGTAATGATAACACTGTTTTCTTATTAGATTACCCTAATATAGCATTAAAAAAGAACCACCGCTACGGCAATGGTTCCTTCTAATTTAAAGTAGTATCTCTTTTTTGTGTGTATCCGTCAAAAATGAATTATTGACAATATCACTCCTCTGTTGCAAAAAACAATTTGCTACTTTTTCAATATCCTTTGATACCTTTGTATAACTATTGGTACTCAAAATAATCTTTCCCTGATCATCAACATCAAACGCCACGAAACGATACTCATCCAGTCCTGATTTCAAAGCCAAATCTACTAAAGCTTTTTTCCCTTTAAAAGAAGGTAACACCAACTCCGACAAATATGAGTTCTATCGTATTTCATAATCTAGGACAGTTACAATTCCAAGATTCTCTGAGTTTGATATCGAATGAAACAAATATTTCTCCATGAGAATCATCTCCTGACCAATGTGAATACGGATGTCTAATTCCGTTATATGCATTATATAAATCGTTTAAGTAAATCAAGCAAATCCGCTACTATGGGCTTTATGCCAGATCTCGCGAGAATGATAAGAAAATCAATCTCGCCATTGCAAAGGAAAAACGTAAAACTATTCTTTCTTTTAATCGTTGGTGCGATTGTACATTATCTTCCTTTGGATATGGATTACTTCTTAAATGAAGACGATGAGTTTGGTGAAGACTTCCCTGGTGCTAAAGGCTTCTATATCTTCTAAAACCTATCGTTTATTTGTTGTGCCCGCTAACTTGCGGGCACTTTTCATATCTAGCAAGCCCAAAGGTAGAACTTTCCTATAAAGCAAGGATAGAATCCTGCAATGCAAGATTCTTGGAATGCCAAGCCCATTCATCAGTAGCTCCGCATCCACTCCATCCGGCACAGTAATCGTACTACTGCCTTCATCCTACTCTTTCATTTGTAGATTAAGATTTTCCTTATTATAAAAGGTATTCTCCATAAGTTCCGCATTCTTCCTTCGGTCTTCATCAAGGATATGTCTTTCCCCGATGCCTGATAAATGCCATGTCACACCACCCCTTACCAGCTTCTTCTCATAAAGACTCTGGGTATAATCAAGTGTCTGCTGTGCCGTAAATCCCAGAAAACGGTTGGCATCCCTCTGTACAAATTTCTCATCATAGGACTCCGGTGATGCAAGCTCCACCAAATGCCCCCGTTCCACGCTCTTTCCGGCTTTCAAAAGTAAAATCTGATGTCTTCTCTGTGTCAGCCTTGCCGCACAGACCATCAGCTTCTCTGCCTGATTAATGGATTCCGGATTTAAAATCTTCACTTCAATCTTCTTCATTCAGTTCCTCCTCTACAATCGCACGGAGAATCAGGAAATAGTTAATACTGTCGGTGATTTTCTCATCCCACTGTTCTTTGGAATGAAGTAATGGCAAGTTCTGTCGGTTGGCATGAGGGTGAGAACAGTTATGAGCCTTTTGTTAAGTATTATTTAGGTATTATGATGAAAGCATACAATGAATTTGAAAGCCGTGTAGAACATTTGAAGTACCATAATCTTTCCAAGCCGGATAGAATTAAGGCGGTGATTGATAATAAGGTCGGTAAGATAACGAAGAAGGAAATTATGGAACTATGCCCTGACATAAGTAAGGTTACCGTGGAAAGAACACTGACGGATTTAGTTAAGAGTGGGTATATCGCAAAGGTCGGTGCAGGTCCATCCATCGGTTATGTCCGTATTTGAAAATTTTTTCACTATCTCATATAAAAGTGTGATTGATAAGCATTAAATTTTAATAATTTTGTGATTTCGGTTGTGATTTTATAGATTTTGCATATAATAAAAGTGTGATTATAAAACATAAAACTCCAATAAAAATGTGAGGAGTGATTCTATGGAACGATTTATCTTAAAAAAGTTGCTGGATTGGAAGGATTCTCCCTACCGCAAGCCTTTAATCTTGAAGGGCGTACGTCAGGTGGGTAAGACATGGATTCTAAAAGAGTTCGGCAGACGCTGTTATGAAAATACAGCCTACTTTAACTTCGACGAAAACGAAGAATATAAGCAATTTTTTGAAACAACCAAGGATGTGGACCGGATTCTACAAAACCTTATGCTGGCAAGCGGTCAAAAGATATTGCCGGAAAAGACCCTCATCATCTTTGACGAGGTACAGGGCTGCCCGAAAGTCATTAACTCCATGAAATATTTCTGCGAGAACGCACCGCAGTACCATGTTGCCTGCGCCGGTTCTCTGTTAGGTATCGCCTTGGCGAAGCCTTCCTCTTTTCCGGTAGGCAAGGTCAACTTCATGCAGATTGACCCAATGACCTTCGCTGAGTTTCTACTTGCCAACGGTGATGAAAATCTGGCGCAGTATCTGGAACAGGTGGATACCCTTGAGCCTATCCCTGACGCCTTCTTTAATCCGCTGTATGAGAAGCTGAAGATGTACTATGTCACCGGTGGTATGCCGGAGTCGGTATTGATGTGGACGGAGGCACGGGATGTTTCTGCCATGCAGGAAGCATTGTCCGGAATCATTGGAGCCTATGAGCGTGATTTTGCCAAGCATCCTAATCTCAGCGAGTTCCCGAAAATCGCAATGATTTGGAAGTCTGTTCCTTCTCAACTGGCAAGGGAGAACAAGAAGTTTATCTATAAGGTGGTCAAGGAAGGTGCACGAGCCCGTGAGTACGAGGATGCTTTGCAATGGCTGGTGGATGCCCGTCTGGTGCATAAAATTTATCGCAGCTCAGCTCCCGGCTTGCCAATTGCAGCTTACGATGACTTGTCTGCTTTCAAGATTTATTTGGTAGATGTGGGACTGCTCCGCCGTCTGGCACAGTTGGCCCCCACTGCCTTTGGCGAAGGGAACCGCCTATTTACTGAATTCAAAGGCGCATTAACCGAAAACTTTGTGTTGCAGACTTTAATTACTCAGTTTGAAGTCATGCCCCGTTATTGGAGCCAGAACAACCCACCTTACGAGGTGGATTTCCTCGTTCAACGGAAGAACGACATCTTCCCCGTGGAGGTCAAATCTGAAGCCAACACAACCAGCAAGAGTATGAAGAAGTTCAAGGAACTGTTCCCTGATAAGGTCAAGCTTCGCATCCGTTTCTCATTGGACAATCTGAAACTGGACGATGATGTGCTGAATATCCCGCTGTTCATGGCAGATCAGGCGGATCGATTGATTGGGTTGGCATTGGAAAAGAGGAAGCACTGATGTATATGGCTAAACTATATTAACCTAAATTGAAAAAACATTGAGGCGAATGCCGTCAGATTGATGCGATAAGAAGTATTATTAGGCAGATTGAAGACGAACGAACCAGATATGTCATGTTGACGATGCTAATGTCTGTTATATTAGCATTTACACTCTACAATCATTTCACATAATATGGCAAATCGTAAAATAATATAGGTAATTGCGAAACTCACGATGTTCGCTTGTAATCTTGAATCAAAATATAAACGGAATTGTGCATAGCATGATTTTAATGATGAAAAGTGGATAACTTTTTATTTTAGGCGCACTTAAATAAGCCATAGACTTTATTGAGTTGGTAAGTCCTAAGCAATAAGAGGTTTTAAGCTGCGAATAAATTCGTGATGATTGATTTTGTCAGAAAGTACAACGGTTATCAGTTGAGTAATACCTGCAAGAATCAGGTCGGCGTGAAGTGTTTTCTCATTTTGAGTCCTTCTTCCGGCCAGGCAGAGATTATCTTTGATATGGTTAATGCCTCTTTCTACGGTGGTTCTGATTTTGTAGGTGTTATTCCATTCTTCTGTACCACGAATAGCTCCAGGATAGGCACGAAGGTTTTTTTCAGGATAAATATACACCATTCTGCCGCAAGAGGACGTTGTACATGGATCATTGCATGTGCAGTGACGCTGGTACTTGCCAGTAGATTCATTTTTGATCCACTTGATTTTAGGGCAGACAAACTTATATCTGGTAACACCGCTTCTGAGTTTTGATATTCCTTCATATTTCATGGGAAGTGAATCATCATGAGGACAGCAGGGAATCCCATTTTCATTAATCGTGTAGTCCTGTTTTTCAAGACCAGCCCTGGAATTCAGTGGGATATAAGCTTTATCAAAATGCTTATGATTTCCGAAAGTATCGCCGGTAAGAAGTTTGGGATAGAGTGCCGCAGTATCAAAAGCAGCATCGCCAAGGAAAGTTTTTGGGTTAATCAATGGATGCTTAAAAAAGAAATCTTTCAGAGTTGGAATTAAAAGTCTGGAATCATGAACAGACTTGTCTTCATCCGGCGAATCAGATTTCTTTTCAACGGCAATGTCAGGATGGGAAGACATAAAAGCTTTGTTATAAAAAGCGATATGTCTGATAATTCCAAGACCATTGGTGATGATGCCAAATTTGAAGACATAACAGAAATGACCGTTGATGTATAACTGTTTAATCTCTGGATTTGCAGAGGCATGCGTAGGCATGGAACCATAAGCAGCTTTATAAGGGTCATAATTCTTATCGAAGTGGTTAGCTTTCGCATAAGCCTTAAGCTGTCTGATAATGCGGTTAGCGTACTTTGGGTTATTTTCAGCAACAAAAGCTTCAATGCCTGAAGAATCAAAGATGGTCATATCTGCTTTAGCTGAATCAACAGCCTGACAAATGGGTTCAGTCAGATCAACAAGTCTGTCAAAAACGAGCTGTAAGTCATCAAGAAAATCTTGTTTAAACCGGGTGATTTTTGAAGAATCAGGAACCTTGGTGAAACCACAGAAATCACGGAGTGGTTTGGAGTAAGAAAGAAAAGTGAGAAGAAGCTGATCTGTAGGGATTGAGAAAATATGCTGGATAATCAAAGCCCACAGAAAAGCGCGCAAAGGGTATTTACGGGATCTTCCCGTTGATGCATAAAAATGATTTCTAAAAGAAATCGGAATAAACTCATCGATGTCGATGTGAGTTTCTAATAGAGAAAGAAAGGCAGGTTTGTCATTATCAAATTTATTTTGGCAATCTTGAAAAATATCTGCCAAAGAGAGCTGTTTATATGGTATCATATGTATCAGAATAACTCCTTTCTTGGAAGATGGTTTTTAGTTTTTTGTCAACTCTATTATACCATATCCGGTGAGGAGTTATTTTAATTTGGCAACAAAAAATGCCGTATTTATGCGGCTTGTGGCGTTTTGCAAACGCCTAGTAAAATAATATTGTGTGAGGTGACGGGGAGTGTCTAAAAAAAGACAACAAATTGTTTTCTCGTTTGGCAGCTCAATCACTTGCCCCGATTGATAAAATGCTGGACACCAGAGAAAAACAAGAGAAAAAACAAACGCGGTGGGGTTTCTTGATCCCCGACCGCGTTTATCTTTGTCCGCTGATATACGGGCAAATCGTTTTTTATTGTAGGTTACTTTCTGGCACCATCCGAGCCGATGGTATATCCGTCAATGGTGGTATTCACCGCCATCGTCCCGTCTGTGTAGAAGTAGTACCACTTTCCGTTAATCTGCTTCCAGCCGCCGGCAAACATCATTCCGGTCGTCTTATCCAGCCAGTACCACTTCTGGTCGTCGGAGAGCAAGCCCTTCACTGGTTCCCCGTTTCTGTAATAGCTCCACTGGCCGCTGTCGTTCTGCTGCCAGCCGTTTGCGGTCTGCGGGTCAATGACGATCTTCACAAACCGCCGCAGGACGGTGGCGACTTCGGCGCGGGTGGCGGTTCCCTTGGGGTCAAAGCGGTTATTTGCCTTGCCAGCCAGGATGCCCGCCTGCTGCATGACCTTGACCGCATTCTTCGCCCAGCTGCTGATCTGTGCGTTGTCCGCAAAAGTCACCGCCCGGAGGGTTTTCGGAAGGTCGTAGCCCAGCTTTTTGGCGTAATTTGCCATGATGACCGCCATCTGTTCCCGGTTGATGTTGGTATCCGGCGCAAAGGTAGTGGCGGTAACACCCTCCACAATGCCGTTCTGCGCCGCCCAGTTCACATAGGGGGCATAGTAAGCGTCGGCTTTCACATCGGTGAATTTCCCGGTCTGGTAACTGTCCGGGTTGATGCCCGCCAACCGCCCCAGAGCGGTCACAAACATTCCTCTGGTCATGCCGGTGCCTGGGCTAAAGGTGGTGTCACTTGTGCCAGAGAGCAGTCCCCGGCTGGCTGCAAAGAGGATGTTATCTGCTGCCCAGTGACCGGTAATGTCGGTAAAGGCCGGGACAAAAGTTTTGTAGCCCACGCCATAGATGCTGAAATGGCTGGTTTCAAAGACCACCGCCTTCTGGCTGGCATCGTAGCTGGATCTGGTAATCCACTCCACCTTGCCCGCATCGTCTACATAGACTGCATAGAGATTACCTGTCTGCTCACCCTTTGCCGCTGTGTAGGGCAAACGCACCGATATCGTGTGACCATTTAAGTTGGCAATCGGTGTTTCTTTGCCGCCGGAGAGGTACACCAGCGACAGATCGTAGACCGGTCTTGTGCCGATAGCGGCTTTGGCCTCGGTGGAGCGCAGGGCATCCACCTTATCTGCCCGGAGGATGATGTCCCCTCCAGCGGAGGCGGCATCCAGCTGTTTCAGAGTATCCATGCCGATATAGACGGAAACCAGATGGTCTGTTGCTACGGTAAACTGCCGGACATTTTCTTTGACCAGCAGATCCAGTGTCTGCGCCTTGATGGTCACGTTAAAAGAGGTCTGGCCTGCCGCCGAGGTGATGGGAACGGTAACGGCAATCCCTTTCTCTGTGGTGCCGTTCTTTTTCGCATCCTGTTTGGCCTTGTCGATGGCAGACTGGACAGAGCTGTTATCCACTGCCGCATTGCCATTTTTATCCGGCTGTATGGGTTTGGTTTCACCGGTGACAGGGGCTTGAGGCTTGTCCTCCGGCTGGTTGGTGTTATCATTGTTGCCGGAACCGTTAGAACCGCCGGAGGAGGAACCTCCACCGCCATCCGGACCACCAGAGGAGGAATCGCCGCCGGAAGGCTGGTTGGAAACCGTCAACGTTCCAGGAACATAAGTGATCGCATAATTGGCATTTGACAGCGTACCAGTAATGTTGATTTTGGTTTGTCCGGTTTTGCTCATATCCGGCGTCTGCGCGTAAGTCAATGTTACCGTGCCGCTCAGGGTGTCTGCACCAACCAGACCTTCCACCTTGTAATCCTTATCTGCTTCCGGGCTGCTCAGGTCGGGCGCGGTGCTGCCGGTGTAGGCGCTCTGATCAAGCGCCGTAACGGTGACCGCTTTCTCCACTACGGTCACAGGCAAGCTTTGTTCTGCCACATCTGCGTACTCTGCATTTCCCTGAACCTTGTACCAAACGGTGTATTCCCCGGCATTTTTCGCTGTGGGGAGCTGCTCACTCCATTTGGAATCGCCAAGCCGGTAGAGCATTGTGCCGCCAGTGGTCTTGCCCGCTGTAACCAGCGCCTGTTCTGTACCATTGTAGGTCTGGGCGTTTGCCGTAGGTGCCGTAACAGTGGGGACAAGCTTGTTGGTCGCATTGACATTGACGGTCAGCGTGATGTCCGCATAGTTCGTGCTCTTGATTACCACGGTCACTGTGCCCACAGAGCCGGTGGTTTTCACGTCATTTTTCTGAATCGGCAGGATCAGCTTGCCATCTTCCACCTTCGCACCGTCGGCGTAATAGGTTCTGGACAAGTTGACCGTTGGTGCGCCGTAGGTCACTGTGCCGTACTCCTTGGGAGCCTCCGGCACAGGCAGAGTGGGGAGCGTCACAGTGTAGGTCTTTTCGTGGTCGTTTACAATGGTCAGTGCGGTTTCCTTAGTAAAGTCGGGGACAGCGGCCTTGGTGATGTTGCCAGTCGTGGTGAAGCTGCTCTGCTTCAGGGCGTAGTTCTTCTCAGCCTGCCCCATCAGGGTCACTGTGGCAGTGACGTTCTTGCCGCTGCCCACACTGGCATCGTCAAAGCTGGCGGTCACGGTGTAGTCCTTGTCCTTCTGCAAGGTTACGCTACCCTCGAAGGTCACGCTGGAGATGTCCGCGTTTTTCGTGCCATCATAGGTCTTATCTTTTACTGCAACTGAAAATTGCAGTGAGTACTTAGAAATTTCCGGTACCACGGAATCTGTTAATGTCCTATCGTATGAAGCACTTGCATCTGTCGGTGTAAATTTCACGGTATAAGCCTTGTTATCTTCTACATTCGGATAAATACCAGATGCTGAACTACTATTTTCCGGTTCCCAGCTCCAGGTTCCGGCTACCGGTTGATTTGCACCATTATACACACCATAACCAGAAGCCAGGGAAACCGGAATCTGAGCAAGTGAAACCCCATAAGTCCCCTTCGCATCCCACTTTGGTGTTCCGTTTCCTACAATTCTCAGTGTATCCTTGGTAGACACATTAAGCGGTTGCGTTCTCTCAGAAGCAAATGCATTCTCTTTCGCCTTTATTCTGCTGGTTACCTGATATCCATGTGCCGGATATAATCCCTGAATTTCCGTACCGTCAATCCATGTAAATGCTCCGTCTGAATCTGCATCACGGTATCCATACTCAATGTCATTTTCCGGATTCGTTCTGTTTATGGTAATCGTCGTACCGGTTATAGTCACCTCATCCTTAGTTATTGCAGCCGGTGCTGCCGTTCTTTTAAGAATCGTGATACTTTCGGGTTTTCCGGCAAATTTCTTATTCGTGTTGCTTGCAGCAACCCGATAATAAACCGTACTCTCATGATCGGAAGAAATGATGTCTGTAATCGAAATTCCTGATCCACTGCCCATTTTTGCAGATGTCCAGTTTGGAGAGGTATTGGTTCCGTTTACAATCACATACTGTAAAGATGAGGAAATTGTGATTTCTTCCTTCCGATAATCAATATTCGGCTTGTTCGATTCTCCCGGAATTGCCTGTGTTTGCAAATTCGCCACCAAAACCGCTTCACTGGCTGACATGGACGAGGATGCTTTCTTGCGAATATAGACTGGTACAGACCCACCATTTTCACGAATGTTATTCAGCAGCCCTGTCAGACGAACCTTACCACCCTGTCTTATCGTTGTCCATGACTGTGCATCCTTAGAAGCAGCATACTCCAGATCGCAGGAAGCTTTATTCTCTAAAGTCTCCTGTTCGTAATTGATAGAAACATCAGCAGCCTTAGGTGCCTCCTGCCGCACTTTTTCTGTCCGGAAATTTACATAGGTTACATCAAGAGATAACTTACCCTCCTTTTGAATCATCAGTCTGACATGATATTCTGTGTCCGGAGCTAAATCCGTAATAATACACTCATAGTTTCCGGAAGAACTTTCCGTAAGTAACGTTCCTTTCGAGAACATATCATCTAATGTTAATGTCCGCTCATCCTCGCCGGAGGTTAAGAAAAACTTAACATCTGCTCCGGGAGTTCCTGTTGCCTTAAGTGTAGCAGTCGCTTTTGTGTCAGAAATCGTCCTAATATCCGTGACAGCTGCGGAAGTGATACTTGCCGCCTTATTATTAGAATATGTACCAGCAGCTGGATCATAATATACCGTCTTACTGTACTTGCGGAAATGCGGGTAATCCTCCGTTCCGATCACCTGTCCCCACGTACCATCTGATTTTTCACCGTTTAATTTATAGGCAATTTCTCCGGATTTCAGTTTTTCTTCGCTTATAGTAGTAATACCCGGAGAACTATAATCACTCTTTTTTGTCTCATAACAGTTCGTAAAAGTAGCCCTATAATCATTCGGGTACTTATTTCCTTCCAGTTTTCCTGATACAGCCAAGCAATTAGTCACCGTTCCCTCTGAACAACTATCTGAAAAATCTGTTCCTACTACAAAACAATTCTGAATGTTGATAGCATAAGCGTTACGACACAACCCGCAAGTCCAATTACCTTCCAACACCAGCCCTATATTTTGTACACTCCCATGTCTAATCCATGCCACCAGTCCGTACTTAGAACTTGTACCGTCATTAGCAGGTCGCAGTCCGGAAATTACATGGTAATTTCCCTCAATAGTCCCCCTGAAAGACTTACCATCAGCTATGGCTCCAATGCTTGTCCAGGCATATCCGTCCGGGATCTTAATATCCTTCATCAGCTTCAGATTGCTCGTATTAGGGATTTTACCATCATTAAACTGCTTTGCAAACCAGAAAAGCTGACCGGCATTATAAATCTCATAATATCCCTTCCAATTTTTGGGCTCCTGATATGCACCACATGCTTCACAAAATCCATCTGCATTATAGTGCTCATGACTACAAGAGGTATCACGCTGAAACATCGTAATTTCATTTGGTGTTTTTATCGAAATCGTCTCACCTGATTTTGTGATCGGATTGCCGTCATTTAAGCCCGGTACCGTCACCGAAATCTCTGTTTTATTCCTATTTTCCGGCAGATATACCGTCAGATGTCCCGTGTTCGCTTCATCATACGAAATCTGCATGGAAGGAATGACCATAGCTGCACTTTGACCTTCTTGATTGCTCAACGGTTTATCATTCTGCTTGACCGTGATATCGGTTGCCTGTAATATCTGATCGCTCGTGATCACCGTGGAAACAAATTTTAATCTTGTCTCATAAAGAGGAGTTGCGGCCTTCAAAGTGATCGTTGCATTCTTATCATCAACATCAGCAACGTCAGCTTCCATCTGATAAACATAGTCTCCAACCGTCACCTGTACCGTTATCGGTGTCCCTGGCGTTAATGGCTTCAGATAATTGGATGCCTGAAGTGTAACTTGATAATCGCTCACCTTCATCGTCCCTGCATTCCAGGTAATCCCTCCCACGCTGATTGTCACCGGATAAGTGCTTTTGGTGAATCGTACATCCGCAATCGTGCCCTGAATGGCATAGTTTTTCAGTCCGGAATTTTCACTTTTCGGGAAATAATCACCACCATTTAAGTTGACTACTGCCTGATCACGGATGGAAATGGAGCCCACCAAGGTACCATCTACACTGGGCTTCTCTGCGACACCGATCGCATATACTTCATTATGATATGCAATGGCTGAAACCGTTCCGCCCTTGATCACAATCTCACCATACTTGTATCCACCTTCTACCAGTTTTGCTCCACCGCCGCCAGTGCCGATTGCGGCTCCGGGGCGTCTTCCTGCGTTCGTAACATATCCTCCACAGGCTGTCACATTGCCACCGTTGATCTCAATCTTATCCACGCAGCCGAACGGTCCACCGCCAATTCCTGCTCCACCGTATACATGATTAATATCCTTGGGGTAGTTTCCATATCCGCCCTTGGCATACACAGTTCCGCCGTTGATGACAATGGTACCGATGCCGCCCTCTAAACCGCCGCCAATACCTGCTGCCATCCCGCTGCCATAAGCTTCGATATTGCCTCCGTTGATCTCAATCCTCCCCAAGGAACCCTTTCTCATGCTCGACGCACCAATTCCGGCACCTACTCCACCGGTTGCTTTTAAGCTTCCCTCTCCGCGGATCGTCAGGGTACAGCCTTCCGGCACATCAATAGCCGCACACATATCACCGCCCTTGAGTGTATTTTTTCCCTCCAGAATCAGATTCAGTTTTGCATTATTTACCAGTCGGATCGCCGGTATCCAGTTAGTTGCTGTCGTAGCGTTATTGTCGATCGGAATCTGGATATCCAGATTCGAAATCGTGATTGTAGCCTCCACACCACTAACCTGAATAACATTGGTCGTACTGTTTCCCGTGATAGTCGCATGATTATACTGTTCCAATGTGTTGCTGTTGATGACGATACCGCCATCCGCAATATCATAAGTACCTGTTGATGCCAGCAAAGCGATTCCGCCGTCCATGCTGACCTCGATCTCCGGAAGCTCCACGCCCTCTGCCAAAATATACTCTCTCGGAAGAACCGGAAGATAATAATAGAAACCACTTTCATCTTCCCGGTTCTCATCCAGCTCCCAAGTAACGCTGATATCCGTCAGCACCGGGATATCTTCTGAGATTTCCTCATCTTCAAACTCATAATCCTCAAGAAAATCCCCGGCATTGCTGTCGGTAGCGATCAGAAACGTACCCTGCTGGTCTTTCTCCTGAACTTCCTGTTTATCTGCTTCCTCCTCATCATTACTATCCGGCACATTTTCTGAATTTTCTGTTTCCGGAGTTTCCTCCTCATTCAGATTTTCTTTCTTTGCATTACTGCCGGCAGCAATTTCCGAGTCTTCTTTCTTATCACGGTCGTCTGCTGCCGCTTTCTCATCTTCCGCGCCCTTATCGCGATCCGCATTATTTTTCTGATGATCCACGTTCTTATATTCCACCACCGAAGCCTCGATCGTCTCCGGGAAATTCAGATAATCCTCAAAGTTTTCTCCGGCATCCGCAGGGATCTGAATATGCGCGACCTCCTCCGGTAATTCCGTAAATCCCGTGATCACTTTCAACTTTTTTGCAGGGACTGCCGCAAACGTTGCAGACGGTATGCATAACTGCATCGCTATCATTGCCGCCAATGCTGCAGATACGATCTGCCATTTCTTCTTTTTATACCTCATATCCATTTCCTCCTGTTGTCATTATTTTCTATATAGCGTGACGGTTTTGTTCTCTCCGGTAATATTTTTTATTCATACGTTTCCTCCTCACCTGATTCATTACTTCCCCTTTTTCCCTGAAGCAGCCGGGATACTGCCTCCCGCAGCTGATATTCCGTCACAGGCTTCACCAAAAAGGTGTCCGTCTGCATCCTGCGGCTTTGGGGTTCAAACTCTGCCTGGTCGCTGATCCAAAGGAGCGGGACATCCCTGCTGTAGCCTCGTATGCTCATGCAGAAATTCATCCCTCTGGCTCCATCCTCCATGACCACCACAGCATCATAAGACCCATCCCGCTGCATGGCATAGGTACAAAACACGCCGTTATCAAAGCGGTCTACTTTGCCCAGTTTCATCAGCAAAGCGGTTTCTTTTTCTTTCTGGCTATAACTGCACAGCGCAATTCGCATGTTCGCACCTCCATTTTGTGATGGGTTTTATCGCCTCATATAGCTCCTGATCGGAGCAGTCTGCCGAAAGGAACGCAGAGATACGCAGGTGATACGCGATCAGGGCGAAGTTTTCATCATCACTCCACCAGATAAGCGGTACTTCCGGTGCCAGCCGCTTCGCCTGAATGGCAGCCTCCAATCCCCTTGCCCCGGTCATGGCGATGACAACCGCATGGTAGCGGCTCCGCCGCAGTGCCTGAGCAAGCTGGTTCTCATTCCACAATTCGTCAATCGCAAGCTGCCCATCCCCATCAAAAAGGGAGCGCAGCCTGCTTTCAAACCATTCCATATTTCTCAGCTCCGTACAAAGTGCGATTTTCATGCTGAGCCTCCTTTCCTGAAAAGAAAAATAAAAAAACCAGACCTTCTCATCGGAAAGTCTGGTAGTATAATTAGGATAGCATCTTGTCAAGGGAAATGCAACCGACTTTGTTTAAGACGCAGGTTTCCTGTTTAAGACGCAAGTTTTTCCTGCGGTTTTATGTTATACTAATATTGGATTATTGTGCAAAGGAGATGGCACGATGCAGATTGCGATTGTGGATGACAGAGCAGAGGACAGAGAAGAACTGTCTGCCTGCCTGGAAAATTATATGAAAAAGCATCAGCTGGACTATACGCTGACAGAATTTGAGGACGGAGAGAATTTTCTGAAAGCTGCCGCCCAGGTCGATTTTCAGCTTGTCTTTATGGACATCTATATGGAGAACATGGATGGAATAGAGGCCGCCAGAAGGCTGCGCCAGAAAAACAGGCTCTGTAAGATCGTTTTTCTGACCATTACAGAAGATTATGCCCGGATGGGGTACAGCCTGTCCGCCAGCTATTATCTGCTGAAGCCTCTTTCGCTCCATCAGGCAGATTTTGAAGAAGCGATGGAGCTGTGCCAGCTAAAACCGCCCTATGAAGTGATGACACTTTCGGTTATGGCTGACCGTCAAAAGCTGGAACTTCCCACAGAGAAGATTCTATACATAGATTATCAAAACCGTATGACACGGATTCATACGGCGGAACGCGTGATACCGGTAAGCGGAGGCTTTCAGGAGGTTACTGCCACATTACAGAAGGACAAGCGTTTTTTGCCCTGCTACCGGGGCGTTCTAATCAACATGAATTATATCAGCCATGTTGACAGTCAGACCTTCCGTTTGATAAACGGGGAGAATCTTCCGATTGCTCTCCGCAATGGAAAACAGCTGCGGGAAACCTACCGTCAATATGTTTTCTCTGGAATGGGGCGTATCGTATGAGAATGAAACAAATACGCAGGCGTATTCTGGGGGGCTGTCTGGCCTGCCTCCTCTGCTTGACCGGCAGTATCCCCGCATTTGCCGCTGGAACTGCAACCCCAGCCAACGCCGATGAAAGAAGGGAGAATCCGCCGGGTTTAGAAAACAAAGCTTCAGGGGCACTGGATAGCGGAACCCCGGAAACACCGGAAGCATCGGAAGAAATACCCCTCGTCCTTGTCACGGAAATACAAAATGAAGGCGAACTGCTCTCCCTGCCGGCTTTTACCCTGCCCCTTAGAACCACACCGTCTGATGATGACCTGGAGGAAATTTATCAGCTGGCCCTTCAGTATCAAACCGTCTGCGCCACTGTAACAGCCGGTGAAGAAATCCGACAGGAAACATTTTCTGTCGCATGGGATTTTTCAGCCATTGACCAGACCACTCCGGGCGAATATGCCGCAGCAGGCCGGATTGAACTGCCGGAGGGGTATGCTTTTGGTGAAGCTGTCTTGCAGGAGCTTCAGATTTCCGTCCGGGTGGAAGAAATGCCGCCTGCTGTCATTACTTCCATAGAGCAATGGTATCCTTATACAAATGCATTTGCGCTCCCGCAGGGCAGCGAAGTTGAAGCGCTGGAAGAATTATTCGCCGCCTCCCCGTATTATCTGGAATGCTATGCGGAAAACGGAACCAGCTACACCGCTGTGGTGGAATGGGATTTTTCCGGTATTGATCTGAATACTGTGGGATTGTACCATGCAGCAGGAAGGCTGACTGCACCGGAAAATACCATATTTGCGGATCGTGTCGATTTCCCTGAAATTACAATTCCTGTTTCTGTTCAGGCTCCGGGCAGCCCGGACATTAACTGTTTTCTGGCCGCCAGAGGAAACCTTTATTTTCCTTGGGTCACACCGCCGGGAGAACTGGATAAGATCAGTGTATGGCTGTCCGAAAACAACGGTTCATGGAACCAGCTGGAAAATGGCATTTACGTGGGGCGGGAAATGCTCTCGATTGCCACCCGTCTGCTGGCACCGGGCAGCAGCTACCGCCTTCAGGTTGATTATGGCGGTGGACAGACTGGTATCCTGTCCTTGACCTACGCAGATGAAATTGTTCTTGAAGGGTATCATGAAGGCGACCGGGATGGAGGGGATGCAGGCGGAAATCCACCCGACACCATTATTCAGCCGCCTCCTGAAGATACCGACGATCAGGATGACAGTTTCGCAGACAGGCCCTCCACAAAGCCTTTAAGATCGCCTGCAACAAATGGCGGTGGGATAGATTCCAACGATTCTGAAAAAACACCACCGGTCAGCGGGGAAAATGATCCTGCGGATCACAAGCCTTCCGAGCCATCCTGGGATGGAAAGGATGATTCCATAGATATAGATAAAGACGATTTCCCATCGGAACAGGCAAACGGTGATACAGAGGAAGATGCGGATTCCAAAAGCTCTGCGTTTTCAGAGTTCTTCGATGAAACCACTGACCGGATTTCCGGCACGCGCTTTTTGATGATGCTGCAAACAGGGGAGCAAAGAGCCGTCTTTTCCAAACAGGGAATCACCATCAGCATACCCAAAGACGCCTTGCCGGAGGGTATCCAAAACGAAGATCAGATTGAAGTCATCATCCAAAAGGATACGGATGGCGGTTTTTCTTTTTCGTTTTCCATCAATGGAACTGTGCTCAACTCCCTGCCGGATGTTTCTGTCATGCTGCCCTATCCAAATGACCCGGCAGCCGGCACATTGTTCCTTTGTGATGAAAGCGGCGTAGAAATCCCCATGACCGGTTACGACGATACGGCGAAAGCCGCTTCCTTTCAGATCAGCCATACAGGGACTTACACCATTGTGGGGGAAGATACCGCTTCCCTGGCACATGCTGCCGACACAGAGCACAGCTGGTCGCCCATATTCTTTTTCATTCCGGTCTGTCTGGTTCTTCTGTCTGCCAGTGAATTTTTCCTAAGGAGGAGGAGAAAATAAGATGGTATCTTCTGTGGTAAAAAAATATGCTGCCTTATGTATGGTCTGCCTGTGCTCATCCCTGTTTTTTCTTGGCCTGTATCAGTTCAATAATAAATATGGTCAGGACACAATCCAAGCGGCAAATGGGATTCTGGCGCTTTCTGAGGAAGAACTTCAAAAGTCACCGGTGCGCTTTCTGGTATCCGGCTGGGTATTTTATCCTGACGCGCTTTTGACCCCGGAAGAAATACTGGATGAAAGCCATTATATGCGCTACCTTTCCATTGGAGAGCAGACCAATTTTTCCAGTCCTGCAAGCCCTTCTCCCTATGGCTGCGGGACTTACCAGATGACATTCTTTCTGCCGGAACGGAAGGAAGTGTATGCACTGGAAATCCCGGAAGTGTTTTCTGCTTACAACCTTTATCTGGATCAAGACCTGATCCTGCAAATGGGGGAACCGGCACAGGGGACACCATTGGTTCAAAACCGCATGGTCACTTTTCATGGCGGAAAACCGGTCACACTCACCATAGCGGTCAGCAACTATGACCACTTTTACGGAGGGATTGTTTATCCGCCTGCTTTCGGAACGATGCTGGCGGTCAATACAACCAGAGGAATCCGGTTTGCGTTCTGCCTGTTTGGCTGTACGGTTACCTTTGTCTGTGCGCTGCTGTCCTTTTATTTCAGCCGCCGGATGAAACAGAAAAATACATTCCTGTTCGGACTGATCTGCCTTGCCATGTGCGGCCTGTCATCCTATCCTGTGCTTCATATGCTGGCTGCTGTTTCCATATTCCCCTGGTACACGATTGAACTGTTCTGTATCTATCTGGTTACCTGGCTGATTGTGGTTCTGCAAAACCGGATATGCAGGCCGGGCTTCCTGCCTGCGGCCATCAGTAATGGAGTGGGCGCTGCCTTCCTGGTATATGCGTTTTTGTATGGCATGATGGCTTCCCATCTCTCCCTTGGAGCTATTCGTTTCTTCTCCGCATCGGTCTTTTGGTATAAGGCGGCATCTGCACTCTATCTATTTATCATCGCTGTGCTTGCCATTCACAGAGGAGAAAAACGGAGCAGGCCGATCTTCTATGCTGCGGCAGCCGCAACCTGCGCCTTTATATGGGATCGCCTTCTGCCGGTTTATGAGCCGGTTATCGGCGGTTGGTTTGTGGAATGGGGCAGCTTTTTCATAGCAGCCGCCATCGGTTATTCCCTCTGGCGCGATGTGGTAGAGGGGTATGGAAACAGCCTGATTTTTCAGGAAGAACGCAAGCAGGTCGTCCGGCAGCTTTCTATGCAGACCGAATACAGCCGTCAGGTTTCTGAAGCAGCGGCAGAAAACAGAAGGCTGATTCACGACATCAAACACCATCTGCACACCATAGACCGCATGGCCTCTGAACGTGGGCAGACGGAGATCTGCTCCTTCCTGTTACAGGTAGAGGAACAGGTTGCGGCGTCATCGGGTCACTCCTATGTTGCGTTCTGTAAAAATCCCGTCGTAAATGCGCTGATTGAATACTACTACGGCATGGCGCAGATACAAGGGACAGAATTTCAGGTGCGGCTCGATCTTCCCGATCAGATGCCGCTTACCGATGTGGAACTGTGTACGGTGCTGGGCAATCTTTTGGACAATGCCGTTGAGGCGTGCAGCCGCCAAAAGCAAGGAGTGCGCCGCATTTTAGTTGCCGGCGAAACCAGAGGCAAAATGTATTTTTTGAAGATTGAAAACACTTACGACGGGCTGGTCTTTCAGGAGGGAAAAACATTCCTCTCCCGAAAGGGCTCATCCGCTGATCACGGAATCGGGCTTTCCTCTGTCCGAAAAATCATTGAAGGCCATGGCGGTGATCTCGATCTTGTTCCCGGTGAGGAATCCTTTCTTGTTGGAGTTACAATACAGATGTAAAAACTGTTTTTTGAGGCGCATTCAGATAACATAGGCAAGACCTGATGGATGGACTTTGAAATAGATTTTTGCAAACTTTCGCACTTTTCTATTCCAATATTAGTATATCCAAAGCAGAATAAAACATGAAATACCACATCAGGCAGTCCCTGTTCATCAATAACCTTCTGCATTTGATCACGCAGGTGGCTGTCTCCGATAGGAGAACCAAGGAAAAAGCCAGACACTGCTTTTCAGTATCTGGCTTTTTATTGTAGATTTTTAATAACCTATTCACCTATGGAAGCAAACAGTTGACTGATAAATTCAAATGCCTGAATTGCTTTTTCAAAGCTCTGACGATTGGATGTGTAGAGCAGATCTTCATGAAGAGTTTCATATCTTCCACGAATTTCATCGTTGAAATACTGTTTCCAGTTTTCAAAGGCATACGCCCCCAACGGATCATAATCTTCAGAAATATTACGCTTCTGAAGATAGAAGCTGTCCGTTTCTTTTGTGAGCTTTAGAAGCTGCTTCAGCCGTTCGGTATCATTCAGGAAATACCATAAAATAAAAAATGCAACAATGAATTTTCACGATCATTGCTGCAAAAAATGCACGTTCCCAGGGGGAATTGAACCCTCAACTAGTGCTTAGGAGCTCAAGTCCCCGTTGGAAACCTATATTATTTTGAGTTAAGATAAGTCAAGTAAAGCATTGATTTTTCTACCTTCCCTGCTGCACACTATCAATATAGAACATGATCGGAACCGGGCAGAGCATCACAACGAAGAAGCACATATTCGACAGAATAGAAGCATTGGAAACAAACAGCTGGCGCAGCTTCGATTCTCCCAGCATCCGGTAAAAGGTTCCGGTATAAGTAATGCTTTCCTCCGTGACCGGTTCCCTTTCACTTGGGTAAATATATTGTCCCAAAAGGAATGCCGCAAGCAGCACACATATCACCACATAAAATAAAATTCTCTTATACTTTTGGATCGTATATTTCGCTTCTGTAAAATGTTTATGGAAAATTCATTCGACAAATCATGCTTTCCGAACTAAAATAGGAATGCGATATGATAATTTCATGATCCTATGAAAGGAGACAACATGATATGAAGAATAAAAAATATTCCATCGTTTATAGCAGCTTAACAGGTAATACCAAGGTGCTGGCTGATGCAATCCACGAGGCATTACCTCAGGATGAATGTGAGTATTTCGGTGTGTCCGACACAGTGATCCCTTCTTCCGAACTGCTCTATATCGGATTTTGGACAGACAAGGGTAATGCAGATACCAAGACATTACAGCTATTATCGCAGTTAAAGAATAAACAGATTTTTCTGTTTGGAACTGCAGGCTTTGGTGGCAGTGATATCTATTTTCGGAAAATCCTGAGTCAGGTTAAGCAGTTCATTGACGCAAGCAATGTTATCGTCGGAGAGTATATGTGTCAGGGCAGAATGCCGCAGTCTGTCCGGGAACGCTACTTGAAAATGAAGGAAGCTCCTGATCATCCGGCAAATCTTGATGTATTGATCCAGAATTTTGACTGTGCATTGTCTCACCCTGATGCCAATGACTTGGAAAAACTGAAAGAAGCCGTTATGGATCCATCCTTCTGATAAGACCATAAAATAAGGCAGCCCCACATAGCTGAGTCTGCCTTACTCTCTTTATTTAACGTTGATGCCACTGGCATATTGCTGCAGAAACTGTTTCTTTCCACATGGTCTTCCAAAATAATATCCCTGCAGATAATCAACCTTCATTTCTTTCATTTTCAGAAGCCATTCTTTTTCCTCGATGCCTTCTGCGCATATCCTGACTTTAATACTATGTACCATGGAGATGATATTTTTATATAATTCATAATCCCTGGCACTGTTCATCGCCTTGGCAGTAAAATCCCTATCCATTTTCACGTAACTTGGATTCATATCACGGATACAATGAAGATTCGAATATCCTGTTCCAAAATCATCGATTACAAAGGGAATCCCGTTCTTGTCCAGAGTTTTACGAAATTTACAGAACGAAGGTGTCATATCCATAAATCCGCTTTCTGTCATTTCAACACATAAGCATTCCGGCTGTAATGAATATTTTTGAATTGCATCCAGAATATCCCGCTCCACATTGCCTTGCAGGATCTGAACATAGGATACATTTACATTCATCCGGAAGTCAGGAATATATTTCTGCATTTCACAGCACATTGCTGCAGCTTCGTTCAAAATATATCTTCCAGCGGGAATGATCAATCCGGTCTCTTCCAATAATGGGATAAACTCCATCGGTGAAACAAACTCCCGCCCTTCTTCCGTTATCATGGAAAAACGCATCAGTGCCTCTGCTCCAATGATCTGTTCGGACTGACAGTCCACGATCGGCTGGTAGTATACTTCAAAGCCATCATAATGGTTCACAATAGCATTACGAAGTGTTGCTATGATTCTTCCTTTTCGTAAAAAGACCTCATAGTCATCCTGGTCAAAAATATAGAATCCATTTTTACCCATGCTTTTTGCCTGTTTCAAGGCAAATTCAAACTTTTTGCGGCATTCTTCGGTTCCCTCACAAAATGTTGCTGCATCTATAACACCAATAGAAATAGAAAATATAGCTTCATAATTTTCGGCTACTATGAAATTATGAAGTTTATCTGTAATCTTTTCTTTCAGTGCCACAGCGTCTTCTGCGGAGGAAGCTTCCAGATCCACGATCACATACTGATCCGCTACCAGATGGTAAATTCTCTGCTTGTCTGAAAGGCATTCCTTCATACAGCCGGCTACGCTTTTCAGGATATAATTACCATAATCAGCTCCCCTGGAGCTATTGATCGCTCCGAAATCATCAATTCCTACATGCATAAAAAATCCCTTGGTAATGGGTTCTTTTTGTGCACGCAGGTAAGCAAGGAATTCCGGACCGCCAAGCAGTCCTGTGACATTATCGGCTCTTCTCCTGTTGCCGGTCTCATTCAGACACCCGACCAGATACTCTGCCTTTCCCTGCTGATCAATGAGCACGATACCACGGCTGTTAATCCAGACCGGCATACCTTCTTTATCAAGCCACCTGTAATGAAGATTATGTACATTTTCTCTTCCTTCGCATATATCCGCAAGATGCTTTGCAAGCATCCTGCGGTCTTCCTCATATACTACATTCATAACTTCATTTGCAGCATCTGTCAGAACATTTTTCGACATATTAAACCGTTCCACAGCTGACTGTGAAATCTCAAAGGTATTATTCTGCAGATCAAATATATACAGGTAATCATCCATACAACCTTGAATGATCTCAAATAAGATTTCTGCTGTCTGCTCTCCAAACACTCTAAATATATCATTAATCACAACAAAAACTTTCCTTCCGACAACTTCACTCTATTCCTGCCATTTTCTAGAATAGCTTAAAGATATTCACACGGTCACGCATCTTGGCTGCTCCCTCTGCCAGATTAATACTGATCGCAGTATTCTCTTCGGAGGATGCAGCATTGCCCTGTACTACGCCGGACAGCTGTTCAATTCCCTGGCCGATCTGCTCCAAGGACTCTGCCTGGGAGTTGGCTTTCTCCATGGTGTTCTCTGCAAGCTCTGCAAAGGACTCCATATCTGCAATGATCTGATTGAATGCGTCTGCTGTTGTTCTTGTAATCGTATTGCCCTTTTCGATTTCCACTAAGGTCTTATCTATCAGATCTCTTGTATTTACAGCAGATTTTGCACTGTCTGCTGCCAGCTTGCCGATCTGATCTGCCACTACTGCAAATCCTCTTCCTGCTTCTCCTGCTCTGGCAGCTTCAATGGAAGCATTCAGGGATAACAGGTTGGTCTGGGATGCAATATCCTCGATATCTGTGATAATATTACCGATCTCCTTGGAGATTTCTGTAATGTGCTCCATTTCCTTGAGCAGATCGTTCATTTTTTCTTTTTCTTCGTTCGCTTTATTTGCAGAGGCTTTTACACGTGCCGATGCGTTCTGTGTTACCTTCGCTGTATCTGCCGCCAGATCCACAACAGTGTCAATGGTGGCATTCAATTCCTCGATGACTCCTGCCTGCTCTGTTGCACCGTCCGCCAGGGATTTTGATGCATTTTCCACCTCGGATGAATTCGATGATACCTGTTCTGCCAGATTGCTGATCTCGGTCAGGGTACTGTTAAACCGTTTCAGAATATACAGCAGTGATGTCTTCAATTCCGAGAAATCGCCTAGGAAATCTGTAATATCATCACCATTTCTGGTCAGGTCACCCTGCGCTATTGCCTTTACCTCCCTAGAGATCTCGCTAACATAATCTGCCAGAATACCCATGGCTTCTTTCAGATTCCTGATGGTATCGCCAAGCTCATCCTCAGACTCATAGGTAAGCATTTCTACATTAGACAGTTCGCCCTTACGCAGGCTGGCAACTGCTGCATCTATCTGTTCTACCGGCTCGGTAATGGAATTGGTAATGATCCTTCCGATCAGTGTCGTCACTACAGCAATTGCAAGACCCGCTGCCACGATCACAATAAATATGATTACAATGCATACATTAGCCATGGTCTTTGCCCGGTCTAATTCTACCTGGAACTTGTCACATAATATAGTTAATTTCTCAGCAAAAGCTTTATATTCTTCATACACCTCTCCGGTCATCAGTTTCGATGCTTCCTGCTGTTTACCCTCACGGCTCAACTTCAGGATTTCATCCGAAGCAGCTCTGTATTCTTCCCATGCAGCGTTTGCTACATCGTAATCGTCCTGTCCTTTTTGAGCATCACTGTCTGCAGACATGATTGCCTCCAGGTTCGCATCGGTCTCCTGAATCTGACTCTCCAGCTTCTGGATTTCCTCTTCGCAGGAGGTCATAGCAGCATCATCTGATTCTACCAGATGCTGATACTGTTTGATTCTATATTTTGCAGTCATTGTTTCCAACTCCTGCATATATTCCAATGCCGGAGACCAGACCTCCGTGATCTTCTCTATATTTGAACGGATCACTAATGTCGAGATCAGTGCCACCAACACTAAAAATAATGTCATAACAAGCACTGTCATTTGATATACTTTTAATTTTCCTGCAACCTTTAAGTTAGCTATACGCTTTTTGATCTTTTCCATGATAGTTTTCCCTTCCTTTGTAAATTATTGACTCAAACTTCGCACATTAAAATGTGCCTTTGCACCTTGAAAATTTAATAATAACTGGCATAAAAATAGCATGAAACAAATGGTTTTGGTATAATTGAGTTGCCAAAAAACAATTACAAACCGGAGGCTTATGCTATGAATAAAAGTATAACACAAGCGACTCAAAATGATAAGTAGATTTCTAAATTTATCAAACGATTTTTTACAAGGTTTCATATTTCCTCAGCCTTGAAAGCTGTCTATGGAAAAGGGAACCCAATGATAACCGGTCACTTGGGGAGCTCTTTTTATACTTTTCTGACGAAATGTCTGATATCACATGGATACAGGCTTTTCAAATACTGCTTCAAATGTTCAGAACAATGTTTTCAGATAACACTGAACTTTCAGACGAAAAAATCAATGAATTGGCGAATGCATTTATGGATGCACTTCCTACTATAATGAAAATACGACTGCAGGCTGCATAAAGGCTGAACATTGACAACTGAATAACTGCCAGATATTGAATTTTCAAGGTGCATAGCTAAAATTTAGAGACTATGGAGAAAAGTCTGTAAATAATAATCTTCTATGATAATGATTGAGCTGGAAGCGCTAAATTGGAGCTTCCAGCTCCTGTTATTCTGGGAGTCGTCCCTCATACATAATGCTGAGTTCGCCGTAGACCTGTCCCCAGTTCCGAATGCTCATAGTCCATTTTTTAGTAGCTTCGAAAGTTGCCAGCTACAGGGCTTTCAGGAGTGCTGTATCACTTGGAAATACGCTTCTCTGACGGTTGAGCTTACGGTAGGTAGAATTCAGACTTTCAATTGCATTGATCATGTAAATAACCTTTCTGACATCCGATGAGAACTTGAAAATCGGCGTTATTGCATCCCAGTTATCATACCAGCGTTTCATAGAATTCGGGTATTTTGCGGTCCATTTTTCAGTAACACGATCCAGAGCCAGTCTATCATTCAACGGATAAAGGAAATGAAAACCATTGATGATTATATTCTCTGGATAAATGAGTTCCGATGTGCCGAAATCCGCACCATTCATCCTGTGACCTTCTTGCTGATCTTTTCGACTGGTATAACACCATTAAAAAACTATCGCTCCTCCATAAACTACATATTGTTGTCCTCATAGAAAAGATGGCTCTCTTTTCCGTCAACAATACAGGTATAACGTATTCCGGCTCCGCCTGCTTTCAGGCTTGCCGCTCTTCTTACATCTGTTACTTTCTGAATCTCATATACATGGCCATACTTCCAGATAAAGCTCCTTGGAAGAAGCCTTCCGTCATTTGTAAATTCAGCCATGACATTTACATATACCTTGCCGCTTTCCATAATAGTTCAATCCCTCCTGTCTATCCAAAGTACCCATGTGGATGTACCATATGATCAGACTTTGCATCACATGCTGACAGTATTCTGTCGCAGTACATAAGCCCTCTCTGGACACTGTAAAATCCAAATCTTTTGCGGATAATATCAACCGTCTCATCAATTTTCATCTGTTTTTCTCTTGCCTGCGGACAGTATGGAACCTAAATACCATAACTTTGACAATGTACGGCTAAAGGAATTTGAACCTGATGTTGCACTGACATCTTCTTTCTCTATAATATTTTCTTTTGATATTACTTCCGCTGCTGATACTGGCAAAGTCCACATTATAAATAAACTCATACACATAATAATTGATAATACTTTTTTCATACATATTTCCTCCCAAAATAACAGCGACTCTCTTCCTGATTTTCTTTTGAGTACATCATATTTCATCTTATAGGCAAATGCTTTTTCACTCGGCTGGATTCTCTCCCTTTGCAAGTTTGAATCTACCATTGCGATAACTGCCTGATCATCTGTCATATAGCGGATTATCGTAGGTACTTTTCTATATCCCAGTTTTTCCGCAGCAAATATTCTTCTATGACCTGATATGATTTCGTAGTATCCTTCCTTTCGTGGTCTTACTATTACCGGAGTTATTATTCCGTATTTCTTGATACTGTCCTGAAGATCTTTCATCTGGCTATCCATTTCCACTCGAAACGGATGGTTTTCAAATACTCTTAGCCGTTCAATCGCTATTTCAACGATTTTTTCATTTGGATCCATCTGATCCACTTTTTCTGCCATAGGCATCCTCCTTCTTCCTAAAATAAAAAAATACGCCCAGATTAGAACCTAATCTAATCTGAACGGAATACTCATTCAGGCTTGATATTTTCCAAGCAGAAATATTTATAATCATTTCCCTTTTGTTAGCTACTAGTAGATTGAATAATAATTAACTGGCCATATTGGGGTTAGCTTCTTCTTCGGATATTTCATCAAGTTTATATGTCCAATGAAATACCACAGGCTCTTTATTGATTTCATCGAAATATTGATAGATTCTGTCCGCCAGTTCCTGCTTTGATTTGACTCGTATTCCTTTCAACATCTGTTTTGTCATTTTGCTGAAGAAACATTCAATCAGGTTGAGCCAGGATGCATGCTTTGGTGTAAACACAAATACGTAACGTCCTTCTGGCTTTGTAGCCAGATAATTCTGCACTTCCTTTGATTTGTGTGCAGAATGGTTGTCACAGATAATCCTGATAACATCCCCTTCCGGATACATTTCATCAAGTTTCTTCAGAAGACAGATGAAATCGGAACTTTTGTGAGTTTCACTTACAACAGGAATAGCTATTCCTGTGAGAAGATCAATTCCGGCAATTAAAGACAATGTGCCAAGGCGTTTATATTCATAGTCACGATATACACAGCTGTTTCCTTCCGTCGGACGGAGGTCATCACTTGTTGTTGCAATAGCCTGTATTCCCGGCTTTTCATCGCAGGAAATGGTATGAATCATTGGACTATCAGTTGAAACTATGATGTCTCCGTTTTCGTCAAACTGCATTTCAACCTGTTTGTAAACAACAAGGACATCATGCATCTTAGTCTCAAAATCAGGATCCCGTTTTTCACAGTAATACTTGATTTTGAACGGCTTAATTTCGGATTGGTTCAGTATCTTCTGTACCATTGGTTTTGTGATAGTTGTAAGCCTTGAATATCCAGCCTCTTCTGCGTGATTTTGGATGTACTGATGAAGATTTTTTAAAGTCCAAAGTTCCTGTGCGTAGCCAAGATCGGCAGGACGCTGGCAAGCAATGCTGATGATCCATGCAATAGCGTCATCTGTGATTTCAACAGGTCGTCCTTTGCGTTTGTCATCGAACAGAGCACGCTGTACACCGCCTTCCCTGAACTTGGAAAGACAGAGTTTAACGGTGTTTATATTTACATCTAAACGTTCAGCAATATCGCTATTCGATGCTCCCTGTGCTTTATAAAGAAGCATTTTAGCGCGGTCAACTACCTGCGCTTGAATTGTACGCTGACGAGTGAGTGACTGAAGGTACAAAACTTCTTCATTTGTAAGTGTAATAGATTGTGCGTGTGCCATACTGATACCTCATTTCCGTTGATATTATAAGTATAGCACCATACATGATATTTGACTAGTTATTTATTTAATGCTGTACTAGAATTTACAACCTTTTACACCAGTTGCATTATAGCTTTTCATTCCTGTTAGCAAATCTACAATAATTTTACTGTTAGCAATTTACATTTTCTGTTAGCAGAAATGCTCATTTTTTGATTTGCTGTTAGCAGAAAAACAACAAAAAAACGGCAATGATTTTTCTCTCATTACCGCTTAAAATAGAGCGTTCCCTGCGGGAATCGAACCCACAATTGAGTCTTAGGAGGACCCCGTTATATCCATTTAACTAAGGAAACAAGTACGAATATTCGTACTTTTCTATTATATCAAAATATGCTATGAATGCAATAGTATTTTAGGGAAAATTAATATAGCCCTGCAGCCAGATTACACCTTTGAAACGCCGTCCAACTGCCGGTTCTCCATATAAATCTTTCCTGTTAATACATACGTCAAAAGTCAGCTCGTTACACTCTAATGACATAATCACCAGCTGTTCACCGGTTATACGATTGACTTCTTCTCTGACATCAATAATTTCACCAAGAATAGAATATTGGTCACACTCTACTCCATATGGCATGAAATACGTATCTACCAGGCTGAAGACATCTTCCTTGTGTATCTTTCTTGATATGGTAGTATACGTATCCATATCTTCCAGGGTTAGACTCTCTATTGCCTCTTCGTTTCCCATTCTTGCCTGTGCTAACAGCTGCTTTCGCTCTGAAGATGCCTTTTTACTCTTCTCTTTCTGCTGCTCGTTCTTATTAATGGGCATCATGATCGTACCTTCTACGGACAATCCGCTCAGAGTCAATGTTGTTCCCTGAATTGGAAGTTTTTCTTCTGCTTTTAATTTCTTATAAGGCACAATATTTTGAAGGTAGAAGATCAAAGATACTCCTACCTTGATATCATCACATACTCCGGCATAGGATTCCTTTTCTGCATGACGCTCTACCGTAATATCCTCACTGGAACTGATATGACTCCCGCGAAGATAGGGGAAATAGTATTCATATAAAAAGACATTCTTTTTGTCTACTTCCCCTCTTACACAGATACCTGCATCTTTTGCAAAATCAAGACAAAGTTCTGCATATAAGTGATCTTCCTGATCTGCTACAAAATTCTTTGTTGCATACCGACCAATCTCTTTTATATTCTGTTCCATTTCTGGTCTGGTCTCCTGCAATACTGTTTTGGTAACAACCTCTCCAATCAGCTCTTTTAGCTGCTCTCTTTTCTCAATATTGCTGAATCCAACTGCCCTTAAATATCTATGCACTGCCATTTATGCCTTTCCTGTTATTAGCGAATTTCTGTCTTTCCGCCCATGTATGGCTGTAATACTTTAGGAATTCTTACAGAACCATCTGCCTGCAGATTATTCTCAAGGAATGCGATCAGCATTCTGGGTGGAGCAACTACTGTATTATTTAATGTATGCGCAAAATACTTTCCGTTCTCACCATTTACACGGATTTTTAATCTTCTTGCCTGAGCATCTCCAAGGTTGGAACAGCTTCCTACCTCGAAATACTTCTTCTGTCTTGGAGACCATGCTTCTACGTCAATAGACTTTACTTTCAGATCTGCCAGATCACCGGAGCAGCATTCCAGTGTACGTACTGGAATATCCATAGATCGGAACAGATCAACAGTATTCTGCCATAATTTATCAAACCACATCTTGGAATCTTCCGGTTTGCAGACAACGATCATTTCCTGCTTCTCAAACTGGTGAATTCTGTATACACCTCTCTCTTCCAGACCATGTGCACCTTTTTCTTTTCTGAAACAAGGAGAATAGCTTGTCAGAGTCTTAGGCAGCTCTTCTTCAGGAATAATAGTATCAATAAATTTACCGATCATGGAATGTTCACTTGTACCGATCAGATAAAGGTCTTCTCCTTCAATCTTGTACATCATTGCGTCCATTTCATCGAAACTCATAACGCCTGTTACAACGTTACTTCTGATCATAAAAGGCGGTACACAATAAGTAAATCCTCTGTCAATCATGAAATCTCTTGCATAGGAAATAACAGCTGAATGTAATCTTGCGATATCACCCATCAGATAGTAGAAGCCATTTCCTGCTACCTTTCTGGCGCTGTCCAGATCAATACCATTGAACTTCTCCATAATCTCTGTGTGATATGGAATTTCAAAATCAGGAACTACAGGTTCTCCATATTTCTGTACTTCCACGTTCTCTGTATCATTCTTACCAATAGGTACACTTGGATCAATGATATTAGGAATTGTCATCATGATCTTAGTAACCTTTTCATTTAATTCTTTTTCTTTCTCAGCAAGGCTTTCAAGACGTTCTGCATCTGCTGCTACCTGCTTCTTTACTTCTTCTGCTTCTTCCTTCTTACCCTGTCCCATCAGAGCACCGATCTGCTTGGAAAGTTTATTTCTCTCTGCACGAAGATTATCTGCTTCCTGCTGTGTTTTTCTTGCTTCTGCATCCAGTTCGATTACTTCATCTACCAATGGTAATTTATGATCCTGGAATTTCTTGCGGATATTCTCCTTTACAGCTTCTGGATTCTCTCTTAAAAATTTAATATCTATCATTGTTAAACCTCCTAATATTTTTCCTTTACAAGTATTTTATTTTACTACTTCCTGAATAACTACGGAAGTAGTTTTTACCAAATCAATAATTTTCTCTTTCGTTACAGGTTGTCCGAATTTATCTTCAATAACACGAAGTACAGGTCTTTCGGGGAAATGAGAATTCTGTCTCATGACAATTGCCAGTTCTCCTTCATTTGTCTTTACCTTTGATCCTACAGGATATACTGCAATCAATTGAAGGAACGTACGTACGATTTCTTCATCATACCATATTCCACTATAGTTACGTATGCAGTTGATTGCTTCATGGACTCTTACTCTTACTTTACCAATACCACAGATCCATTCATCAAATTCATCACATACTCCAACAATCTGGCATTGCCTTGATACAATATCTGTTCCCAGTGGATAGCCTGATCCATCCTTATGCTCATGGTGATTGAGTATGATATCCTTTGCATTATCTGATATCCAGTCTTCACCCTTTACTGCTGTATAACCATAGATAGGATGCTTCTTATATTCTTCCTGGTCTTTATTAGGCAGAAGATGAATATCCTGATTCTCATACCGAACTACCAGGTAACGTAATCCCAGATCATGAAGTAATGAACTGACGCTTATGTCATATACATCTTTTTCAGACATTTCCAGTTTTAAAGCAACCAGTGTGGCTATTGTACAAATGGTAAGTGAATGCTCATAGATATCTGCACTTCTTTCTTTAATATCATAGACACGCTCTACCACTGCATCTTCTTCCAATATATCGGAAATAATATTCTGCGCGGTTTTTGCAATTTCCTGTAATCCTTCAGTCTGTTGATATACGTGCAGTTCTAATATTTCTTTTACCTTGTTCTTTATCTTTACTTCAACATCGTCTTTTAATATTGTAATCTCCTGTAATGAGATTCTCGATGCCTGTTCTTTATTATCTTCAATATATACCGTAACTATAGATAAATCTCTTAGTTTATTGATATATTCTTCTTTGATTACTGTCCCTTTACTCAGTAATACTGTAAAATCCTCCAGCAACACATCCTTTGCCAGAATATCTCCTACTTTTAAGTCTTCAACTGTTACTAATTTCATAAAAATCCCCCTTTATTATATTACTCTGCGTCCGGGTTTGATGCCGTTCCTTTCATTGCTCTTTCTATTGCAACCTTTTCTTCATTACTCAGAGCAATCTCGGAATCCCCATTTTTTACACGTTTCGTATATGAATAACAACCGTCACTGCTATGTACAGAATTCATTAAAAAGCCATTATTGTTCTCATCCAGTAAAGCCAATGTAAAACTGAGCTTTCCACCCATTTCCTTAAATGCATCATATTTTACAAGACCTAATTTTTGAAATGCTGTCTGGTGCTTGGTAAATAATTCTTCAATATCCTTTTTATTCTTTTCCATACTGGATTTGATAAAGACATTATCCTCATATAAGGACATAATATCTTTTTCCAAGCTGCTTGCATTCTTTCCCTGCATAAACTTTTGATACTTTTTTTTGAAAGAATGAATCTGTACCAGAGCAACTATTAATAAAACCAGTAAAACAATCGCTACAATAAATAATATCAGAAATAAATATCCTATATCAAAATTAGACAACCCTATTTTGCTTAAAAAATTGCTATTCATTCGTTTCTCCCTTTATTTATTTTGAAAGTATTTCTATCAGTTTCTCCAGATCATCATTAGAATAGAATTCTATTTCGATCTTTCCGGAACCGTTTTTCCCTTTCGGTGATATTGCCACCTTTCGGCTTAATTTATCTTTCAATTTATTTTCAATGTTCTGATATACATACATGAGACTCTGCGGTATCTCTTCCTTTTTAGGCTTTTCCTCAGCAGGTTTTAATATACTTTTTACCAGCTTTTCCACTTCACGAACACTTAATTTTTCATCAAATATTCTCTGTGCCAACTGAAGCTGAAGTTCAGGATCTTCTATAGGAATCAACGCTCTTGCATGTCCTGTTGACAACATATCGTCTATAATCATCTGCTGTACACCATCGCACAGCTTCAGCAGTCTCATACTATTCGTTACAGCAGTTCTACTCTTTGATACTCTTTCCGCAACTTCATCCTGTTTTAAGTTAAATTCTGTCAGTAATCTCTTATACGCCTGTGCTTCTTCTATGGGATTCAGGTCTTCTCTTTGTATATTTTCAATCAGAGATATTTCTACGATTTCCTGACTGGAATAATTACGGATAATAACAGGTACTTCTTTCAAGCCGGCTAATTTTGCTGCGCGCCATCTACGTTCCCCTGCTATAATTTCATAGTATTCGCCTTTGTCCTGTACCAGAATAGGCTGCAAAAGCCCAAACTGTTTGATAGAATCTGCCAGCTCCTGTAATGCATCTTCATCAAAATTCTTTCTCGGCTGGCTTCTATTTGGCTCGACTTTTGTAATTTTTACAACTGTTTCAGCACCTTTTGTATTTTCTTCCTTGGTTATTTTCTTATCTCCTGCCGGAATTAATGCATCCAGACCTTTACCTAATCCTCTTGCAGCCATCTATTATTCTCCTTTTCTATCTATTACTTCTTCTGCCAAAGCCAGATAACTCTCTGCTCCTGCAGATTTCGGATCATATATATTTATAGGCTGTCCATAACTCGGTGCCTCTGCTAATCTGATATTTCTTGGAATTACCGTACGATAGACCTTCTGATTCAAATGACTCTTTACATTTTCTACCACTTGTGCAGATAGATTTGTTCTTGAATCATACATGGTAAATACAACCCCTTCCATTTCCAGATTAGGGTTCAGTCTTTCTTTTACCAGATTAACTGTATGAATCAACTGACTCAAACCTTCCAATGCATAATACTCACATTGAATCGGTACTAACACAGAATCAGCTGTAGTCATTGCATTTACTGTAAGTAAACTTAATGAAGGGGGACAATCAATAATGATATAATCATATCTGTCTTTGACCCAATCTATCTCATTCTTCAAAATATACTCTTTTTTATCTACACCTATTAATTCTATTTCTGCTGCTGCTAAATTTACATTTGATGGTAATATAGATATATTTTCTATTACATCTTTAATAATACAGTCTTCAATAGAACAATCTCCCAGCATCAGTTCATATATGGTGTTATCCAGATCATTCTTTTCAATACCATATCCACTGGTGGTATTTCCCTGTGGATCGATATCAACAACCAATACTTTCTTACCTTTTGCTGCAATACACGAAGATAAGTTGATAGACGTAGTAGTTTTACCAACTCCACCCTTCTGATTAGCAATTGCTATGATTCTTCCCATTATCTACTGTATTCCTTTCTTTTGCTGCAACTTTTCATACATTTTCATTCTCTTATGATTATATCACTAAAGTAAATCAGATGCTAGGAATTTTCTACTTAATTATGTAAAATAAGTTTTTATGTTGACGCTTTATGTTTCACGTGAAACATTCCATACTTTATCCTTAAAAATGTTTCACGTGAAACATAAAAGACACAGTATAATATTGTTATACCATGCCTTCACATCTTCATTATTTGTAACTATTCAGAGCCATGCAAATTAAGGCAGAATATGCTTGTTGACAAGCATATTTGACTTAATTTATATGGCGAAGTAACCATATAAGCAAAAGAAAAGCAGTAAAACAGCGATTTTGCGCATGGGGGTTCTGAATAGTTACCATTATTTTATATCAACGAGTCCATTTCTAATGGCAAAGACCGCTGCCTGTGTTCTATCACTGGAATCTATCTTTTTAAAAATACTTGAAAGATGATTTTTTACAGTACGTTCACTTATTCCTAATTCTACTCCAATTTCTTTATTAAACATACCTACTGCAACCAACTTCAATACTTCTATTTCTCTCTTGGATAACTGTTCTAATCTTTCTGCATCCAAATCTCTGGCAATTAATTTAGAATTCAAAAGTGGAATCAAACTTGGTTGAATAAATTTATCTCCTTCATATACAGATGTCACTGCTCTTATTAATTCATGTGCATCAGAATCTTTAAGGACGTAACCATCTATTCCAATATCAACAGCTCTTAATAAATATTCAATCTCGTTATGAACAGTAAGAATAATAACCTTGGTCTTTAATTTCTTTTTTCTAATCTCCTGGAGTGCTTCTATACCATTCATAACCGGCATATTAATATCCAATAAAACAATATCCGGTTTACTGGAGCGAATTTTCTTGATACACTCCTCCCCATTGTCTGCTTCATCAATAACCTGAATCTCTCCATCAAATTCAAGTATACGTCTTAATCCCTCACGAACCATTTTGTGATCATCTGCTATTAGAACTCGAATCATACTCATTATGTACCCTTTCTATTAATTTGACGCTCCACCCATATATTTAACCAATAGGAATTGTAACAATAACTGTAGTTCCCGTATTGCCTGTATCAACTGCCATACTTCCATTCAGAAGCTTTACCTTTTCCCTCATAAACTGCATACCAAAATGATTTTCTTTTATATCTGACTGTATACCAATACCATCATCGCGTATTTCCAGATATATCTCTTTATTTTGAATATGTAATGTTACATAAAGCCTGGAAGCTTTTGCATGTTTATAGACATTCGTTACAGCTTCCCGTAGAATTCTATATACTGTAATCTGAATCACATTATCAACAGAATTTATGGAATCAATATCAAATGTAACATTCATATCGCTTTTCTGGTCAACATCTCTATGTAATCTTTCAATAGATGCATCCCAACCAAAATCATCAAAAGACATTGGTCTGAGATCATAAATCGTATTTCTGATATCCTCAATGATATCTTTAATTTGCTTTTTCGCAGAAATCAATTCCAGTCTTGCCTGTGTGACATCTTTGTCAAAATACAGATTCGCTAAATCCAGCTTCTGAGATAATGCAACTAATTCCTGCACTGTAGTATCATGCAGATCTTCTGCAATACGACTTCTTTCTGTCTCCTGAAGCATAAGAAAATCTGTGTAAGACATATTATTCTTATCTTTTATCATGCCAATGGCTCCCTGGCAGGCAGACCTGCTTTACGAGGATATTTCTTCGGTGTCTCTTTTACTTTATCTATGATAAAAAGATTTCTGTAAATATCTGATTCAGGTAGCATGAATTCCCTTTGTCCAGTAACCTTGCCTCCCAGTAATCCAATCGCATGCTTCGCTGCAATACTCTCTTCATTGATTTTCTCAGATTTATAAGAAATAAAGTGTCCGCCTACCTTTACATAAGGAAGACAATACTCCGATAAAGTAGATAGATTTGCTACAGCACGTGATACACATAAATCAAAGCTTTCTCTCATACTTCCAGGTTTTGCAAAGTCCTCAGCCCTGCCATGGATTGCTGTAATTTTATCTAAGTGAAGAGTACTGATAACCTCATTTAAGAATTTGACTCTTTTTCCAAGAGAATCCAACAATACAATATCCATATCAGGATACATGATCTTTAATGGAATTCCTGGAAATCCTGCTCCTGTTCCAATATCTATGACCTTCATCATTTTTGTACAGTCAATTGCCTGGCACAAAGACAGACTATCTGCGAAATGTTTCATACAGACTTCTTCAAAATCAGTAATTGCTGTAAGATTCATAAAAGAATTCCACTCAATCAGTAACTGATAATAGGTAAGAAATGACTGTTTTTGTGTATCTGTCAGTACAAGATCAAAGCCTGCTACTGCACGTTCTAAAATAGAAATATCTAAATTTGTATTATCACTCATATTCATCCTTATTCGTTATGAGCAGCATTCGCTGCATGAAAATGTTCCAGATAAACCAGCAAAACAGAAATATCCGCAGGACTTACTCCGCTGATTCTTGAAGCCTGACCAACACTTACAGGCTGGAACTGCTTCAGCTTCTGTCTTGCCTCAAGACGAAGACTCTTCACATCATCATAGTCGATGTCAACAGGAATCTTCTTCTTTTCCATCTTCTTATACTGTTCTACCTGTTTAAGCTGGCGTTTGATATAACCATCATACTTGATATTAATATTGATCTGCTCAATGACCGCCTCATCCAAAGGCTTACGCGCAGGATCAATCTCAGCAATCGCTTCATAGGACAACTCTGGACGACTGATTAACTCAGCCAGAGAAGCAGCTGTATGTAGACCAGAGCTTCCCTTGCTTTCCAGGAAATGCTGCATTTCCTTATTTGCACCGACTTTGGTATTCTCAAGACGTGTAATCTCTTCCTCGATCTGCGCCTTTTTCTTCAAAAGCGCATCATACTGCTCCTGAGATATCAAGCCTACCTGATATCCAATCTCACGCAATCTCAAATCAGCATTGTCCTGACGCAGCAAAAGGCGATATTCTGCTCTTGAGGTCATCATACGATATGGTTCGAAATTCTCCTTCGTAACCAAATCATCTACCAATACTCCCAGATAAGCCTGAGAACGATCCAAAACAATCTGCTCCCTGTCGCGTACAAAGAGACTTGCATTGATTCCTGCCAGAATCCCCTGCGCTGCAGCTTCCTCATATCCACTGCTTCCATTAAACTGTCCTGCACTGAAAAGCCCCTGAATTGCCTTAAACTGCAAGGTAGGATATAACTGTCCCGGATTAATACAATCATACTCAATCGCATACGCATTACGAACCATCTTGCAATGCTCCAATCCTGGAACAGTACGATACATTGCCAGCTGAACATCCTCAGGCAGAGAAGAACTCATGCCCCCGATATACATTTCATTTGTATGCAATCCTTCAGGTTCTATAAATACCTGATGTCTCTCTTTATCTGCGAACTTAACAACCTTATCTTCTATAGATGGGCAATATCTTGGACCTGTTCCCTCAATAACACCCGCATAAATAGGCGATCTGTCCAGATTATTACGGATAATCTCATGCGTCTTTTCATTTGTGTAGGTCAGCCAGCAGGAAGCCTGTTCAATCTGTACATCCTCCGGATTAGTAGAGAAAGAAAAAGGAACAACTCTTTCATCGCCAAACTGCTCTTCCATCTTACTGAAATCAATAGAACGCTTATCCATTCTGGCTGGTGTACCAGTCTTGAAACGACGCATTTCCACACCCAGACTCTTTAATGAATCTGTCAGATAATTAGCAGGCTGCAAACCATTTGGACCGGTATAAGTAATTGCTTCTCCACACAGACATCTTGCTTTAAGGTAAGTACCTGTACACAAAATAACAGCTTTTGCTTCATAGATTGCGCCGGTATAAGTTTTCACACCTGTAATTTTCTTCGTTGCAAGACCATTAGGTGTCTCCAGCTCCTCTGCCAGAAGCTCAACAATCTCTGCCTGTTTGATTGTCAAATGATCCTGATTTTCCAGGACCTTACGCATAGCTCTGGAATATTCTGCCTTATCAGCCTGTGCACGAAGAGAATGTACCGCAGGTCCTTTGGATACATTTAACATCTTGGATTGAATAAAAGTCTTATCTATATTTTTGCCCATCTCTCCACCAAGGGCATCCAATTCCCTTACCAGATGTCCCTTTGAGGAACCTCCGACATTAGGATTACATGGCATCAGAGCAATACTGTCTACACTCACTGTAAAAATTACAGTCTCCAAACCAACTCTGGCGCAAGCCAGCGCAGCTTCACATCCCGCATGCCCTGCACCAATCACACACACATCAACTTTTTCCCGAATTTCAGGCATTTTTATATCCTTCTTTCATATTATTTCCCCATACAGAATTTTGAGAATATCTCATTAACCAGATCTTCTCCAACTTCTTCCCCTATAATTCTGCCAAGAGCAGCATAAGCACTCATCAGATCAATAGAATAGAAATCCTCTGGCATTTCATCTTCCAGACTCTTCTGCACCATTTTCAGACTGTCATATGCTTCAACCAAAGCCTCTTTATGTCTCTGATTGGTAATATATATCTCATCATTTACTGCAATTCTGCCTGCAAAGAACATATCCTGAATTGTCTTCTCAAACTCATCTATTCCCGTATTATCTTTGGTCGAAGTACGAATTACATGCAGACTGTCATCATGCTTTTCTTCACCCTCATAGATCTCACGAAATTTATCTTTGATCTGTTCCTCTGTTACTACTGGCTCCAGATCCGTTTTATTCAAAAGGACAATTACTTTCTTATCACGTATTAATTCAATAATTTCTTCGTCATTTTCATCTAATTCTCTTGAAGAATCTACTACATATATAACAAGATCCGCCTGATTTGCATACTTACGTGCCTTTTCTACGCCAATTTTCTCCACTTCATCTTCTGTATCACGAATACCAGCTGTATCAATCATATTCAGTCCAATTCCATGCAGTTTGATTGATTCCTCCAATACATCTCTTGTCGTTCCTGCAACACTGGTAACAATTGCCTTATCCTCCCCTACCAGAACATTAAGCAGGCTGGACTTACCCGCATTAGGCTTACCTAAGATAACCGTGCGAATACCATCCTTTAACATCTTACCATTATCCGCACTGTCTATCAGCTTCTTTAATTCCTGACTCAGTCCCCGTGTTTTTGCCATAAGCTTATCTGGATAACCTTCCAGACTGATATGCTCCGGATCATCCAGTGCAGATTCTATAAAAGCAATTTCATACAGAATATCTTCACGCAAGCTGCGGACTTTTGCAGATACAGAACCTTTTAACTGATTCACGGATGCCTTCATTGCAAATTCATTTTTAGAATGAATCAGATCCATAACCGCCTCAGCTTTGGACAAATCAATTCTTCCATTTAAGAAAGCTCTCTTGGTAAATTCACCCGGCTGCGCCAGTCTTGCCCCATGATGCAGCACAGTTTCCAATATACGGTTCATAACAAGAATTCCACCATGACAGTTGATCTCAACTGTATCTTCTGTGGTGTAACTGTGAGGACTACGCATGACTGCCACCATAACTTCGTCAATCAGCTCATCTTCATCATATATATATCCATAATGAATGGTATGGCTTGCTGCCTGTGACAGCTTTTTTTGATTTTTAGGTGAGCGATACACTTTATCTGCTACCAACAGGGCATCACTGCCGCTGATTCTGATAATTCCTATTCCTGAATCACTAACTGCTGTTGCAATCGCTGCGATTGTATCTGTCTGCATATCCCGATGACCATACCTTTCTCATTTTAACCTATTTAACTTTAACTATAATCTATTTTAGCGATTATTTCAATGAAATATCTCACTAAAACAGCGTCACAATCAAAGATACTCCTGATAAAATCAGCATAATAATAACCAGCTTCTTAATTTTCTTCTCATCCAGAAAACTACTGCCCTTCATTCCCAGAAATAATCCCAAAGCCATAAAAGGGAATAAAATAACAGACTGCTTTAGCGTAGCCAATGTAATAATACCGGTGACACCATACATTACCAGTCGAAACAGATTATCAATCAAAAAGACTATACATAGATTTCCTTTAAAAGAACTACTGTTATCTGTAACACGTCCCATATATGCTGCCAGCAAAGCGCCAATTCCATACAATCCACATAAAATACCGGATAAAATACCAATTGTTATTAATAACAGTTGTGATTTTTTAGTTTTTCGCATATATTCACGCAGAAGCATCTCTACCCCAATCGCAATGATTACAAATCCAAAGATACCTTTAATAACTTGTGTATTTGTATTTTTAAGAAGCAGTATTCCTGGAATATCACCCAATAATACAAGACCTGCTAATGGAAGACACACCTTCCACTGTACAGATTTACGTTCCTTATAGGAAATCATAATATTACTTGGCAATCCAAGAACCAATTCTACAGGAGATATATTTACATTATTCGTACTGAAGCTCAATATAGTGGAGAAGACAAGTGTATTTGCAAATCCACACAGCCCTTTTACAAAGTAAGCACATACTGCGGCAAACATCGTCCAACCCATTTATTACATCCTGCCTTTCTACTACACTTCAAAGAAATCCTCCAGAATAGAAACAAGTCCATCTTCATTATTTGATCTATCTGTAACCTTATCTGCTATTTCCTTTACATGCTCTGCACCATTAGACATAGCTACACCCATACCGGCTGCTTCTATCATGGAGATATCATTATCCTGATCCCCTGCAGCTAATGTATTTTCTATTGGAATACCAAGATGGTTACTCAGCCACTCCAATGCTTTCCCTTTACCGGATTGAACAGGGAACATTTCCAGTAAATTATCATTGGAGAATAATAAGTTAATTCTTCCTTCTGCCCATGGCTTTAGAACCTCTTTTAACTGCTCTAGCTTTCCTCTTCCATCAATGGAGATTGCAACACATTTTAAAGGCGGCTTATCCTTAAAGGCATCTGATGCCTGTCCTACCAGAAGTGTAGGCATATGAATAACCTTCTGATAAAAATCCAGCTCCTTTGTCTGCCTCTTAGATACAATTGCACAATCAGTATAAGAATGTATATGAACACCCATTTTTTCACATACATCAAAGATATATTCTACATCCTTCAGTTCAAGCCTTTTCTCCATGATAACATGACTGGTTGCAGCTTCTACTACAATCCCACCATTACTTCCAATATAATACAGGTTATTATCGGGAATTCCAAGCTGCTCTCCTACCTCCATTACACTCATCATAGGTCTTCCTGAAGCTAATACCATATAATGTCCAGCTTCTGAAATTTTCTCTATCACTTTTCTGGTTTCAGGAGTCAATTCTTTTTTATCATTTAATAACGTACCATCTATGTCTGTAAAAAATATTTTTTTCAACTTAATCACCTCTATACTGAAAAAGTCCCCACCCAATTGGTGAGGACTCTTAAATACCGATTCCTATCGTTTTAAAGTAACAACGACACGTCTGTAAGGTTCTTCGCCTTCACTATGTGTTGTAACAAATCTGTCATTCTGTAATGCAGAATGGATGATTCTTCTTTCATAAGGATTCATAGGCTCCAAAGATACAGGACGTTTTGTACGCTTTACTCTGTAAGAAATATTCTTAGCCAGATTCTCAAGTGTCTCCTTACGTCTCTGTCTGTAGTTCTCAGTATCCACTTTTACTCTTATGTATTCGTCAGTACCCTTGTTTACTACCAATGAAATCAGATACTGCAGGGAATCAAGTGTCTGACCTCTCTTACCGATCAGAACACCCATTTCGTCTCCGCTTAATTCAACATCCAGTGCATTCTCTGTTTCATCAAATTTAGCATCAATGACTACGACCATATTCATAGCCTGGAATACATCCTGAAGGAATTTCTTAGCCTGATCCTCAACAGATAACTTTTCTTCAATAATTCTTGCTTTAATAACAGCAGGTTTGGAATTGAATCCAAGAAATCCGGTAGAACCTTCTTCAATTACTTCATATTCCAATTTATCACTTGGCACTGTAAAGTGCTTGCATGCTTCTGTAACGGCATCATTAACGGTTTTTGCTGAAAACTCCATGAATTCCATGTTCATTTACCCCCTACTTATTGTTCTTTTCGTTGTATTGCTTTACCATATTAGCCTTGGCTGCCAAAGAACCAGGCTTTGCATTCTTATTATAATATTCTGTAGATTCTTTAATTGCCGCAGCCTTCTCTTCTTCTGTTTTAGCAGGTTTATTTGAAGCTGTATTTTTATAAACTGTTTTGGATGAGATATTCTTGGTATTTGTTCTTGCAGCTGCATTTAACTTGGCAGGATCAATACCTTTCTTCTTCATCTTTTCATTATACTTTTCAATATTCTTTGCAATCTCTGCATCTACATCCATTTTATCAATGTGCTTATTGATCGCGATCTGCTGGATACTTCTGACAACCGCACCAATAACCCAGTACAGACCCATACCTGCAGGAAGTGTTAAACAGAACCATGCTGACATGATCGGCATAACGGTGTTCATCATCTTCATAGACTGCTGCATGCTGTCAGCCATATCACTCTGACCCTTTTTGGCATTACTGTTATCATTACTTGGCGCCTGAGGCATCAGCTTATAGTTAATCCACTGTGTCAGAGCTGCCAGAACAGGGATCATAACAGCACCGATCAGAAGCAAATAATTATTGGAAGCAAAAGAACTTCTGATGGTATCCATTGGTGTATTACCAATATTCAGACCAAGGAAATTGTTATAGGTATCAATCAGACCTCTGGTAGAACCATTACTCAGAATCAGACTTCCATTATAAGTCAGATCAGCCAGTCCAAATTTTTCTGATAAAGTAGCCATATCTGTACTGGATACCTTATTCAGAGTATCAATAATTGCATTTCTTGTGTTGCCTGCAATATCAAAATTCTTAGCATAATATGCTGCGGCACTCATGCCCTTTACATATTCCACACCATCTGCAGCGCTCATGATCTTATCAGCCAGAACACCAAAAGCGTCACCTAACTTGGTAACATATGCCGGCATGGAATAGATAACACGATACAGGGCAAACAGAATCGGCATCTGAATCAACAGCTGTACACAGCTTCCAGATGGAGATACACCATACTTTGCATACACCTGCTTGGTCTCTGCGTTCATGGCAAGCATGGATTCATTGTCCTGCTTTCCCTTATACTTAGCTTGAATTGCCTGAATCTCAGGATTCATTTTTGCAGAAAGCTTGGAGAACTTCTGCTGCTTAATAGTAAGTGGCATCAGTAATAAATAAATAACAATTGTAAAAAGAATAATAGATAAACCGATATTGGGAATACCAATCAAATCAAGAAACTCGAAAATAACGTTCATGATAACGCCAAGTAACTTAACTACATACTGGAATATCGGAGTTGAATTCTGTGTCAATAAAATAAAATCCATCTGTCTCCTCCTAATCAAGACTCCCTTTTATGGTACCGGGTCATATCCTCCCTTTGAAAAAGGATTGCATCGAAGAATTCTCCATAACGCAAGTAAACCGCCCTTGACGGCTCCATATTTCTGAATCGCTTCCAGACCATACTGAGAGCAGGTTGGATAATATGGACACTTCGTACTTTTAAGCGGTGACAAATACTTCTGGTAGAATCTAATCATTCTGATCATGATATATTTCATAGATAACCTCCTTATCAGCAGGTTATTAATATTCTATGGAGCTTCGATACATGCAGCAGTGCACTCTCTATTTCGGCATAACCGACTTCCTTTGCACCGACCCTTGCAACGACTACTATATCTAAACCACTATTAAATATATTTTCATGTAGTCTGTAACTTTCTCTGACTAATCTCGTAATCCGATGTCTTACGACACTGTTTCCGACTTTCTTACTGACAGAAATTCCAAGCCTGTTTTGATCTGTTCCATTCTCCAGTACATACATGACCAGATATTTGTTGGCGTATGATTTACCGCCCCGATATACCCGCCTGAAATCGCTGTTACTTTTCAATGATTCCGAAAATTTCATATAAACTCTCCAAATCAAAGAGAAAAAGGCCACAAAATGTGACCTATGCTGATAATCTCTTTCTTCCTTTAGCTCTTCTTGCAGCTAAAACTTTTCTTCCACCTGGAGTACTCATTCTAGCTCTGAAACCATGAACCTTAGCTCTCTGTCTTGTCTTAGGCTGAAATGTCATTTTCATTGAGAAACACCTCCTTCTCATTCTATATACAGTAAAATATCTGTCTTATGATGCAATCGGTATCTTCCCTTCAAAAGGGCAGAAAAATACCATGTACTAGAAAATATCATTAAGATTATAATGTAAAAAAGAACGTTCGTCAAGGCTAAATTCAATTATTCTTGTAGCAATTCTGTTACAAAAGCTCTCATCATGATCTACCAGTAACATAGTCGGCTGATATTTCAACAATAATTCCTCTATCTGCATCCTGGTAAATACATCAATATAGTTAAGTGGTTCATCCCATATATAGAGATGCGCCGGTGTCATAAGACTGGAAGCTATCAACACCTTCTTCTTTTGTCCCTCTGAGAAATCTTCCATATTTTTCTCAAATTGTACCCTGTCCATATCAAGCTGGCGAAGAAGTGCACAAAACAAGCTTTCATCCAGTTCACGCTCCTTGCAGAATTCCCTGATGCTGCCCTTTAAAAAGCCAGTATCCTGATTAATATAGGAAACTGTAAGCCCGCTTCCTGTTCCTAGCAGACCTTCTTCCTTACCATTTGAAGGACTTTCCCCCTTTACATGGGATAAAATGTTCTTTATCAGAGTAGACTTGCCACATCCATTACTGCCCTTTAAGAAAATTCTTTCTCCCTGGCGCAGCTCGAAGCTGAGATGATCTATCACTGCCTCCTTTGCATCTGCATAGGTAAAGGTATAATCTTTGGCAGAAACAAGTACATCCTTATGATATTTGTCAGGATATAATTTCAAATCCACGGGATTTTCAATATCTACCAGCAATCCTTCTTTTTCCTCTATCTCACGTTGCATTCTCTTCTCATAGGATTTGACTCTGCTTTGCATTTTCTTGGTTTTTGCCCCAATATAAGCTCTGGTTGAGATATCTCTGTTCGGTTCTTTCTTTGGATCATATCCTATCTTGGTATTTTCATTTTGCTGCGCCCATCTGGCGCTTTGCTCTGCTGCCCTTTTTAACTGACCTATTTGCCTTAAATGCTTCTCATTCTCCATTTGTAAGAAGGTATCCTTACGCATTTTATTCTCCCACCAACTTGAGAAATTTCCGCTTTGAATCTCAATGGATTTACGATTGAGCACCAGTACATGATCAATACATGCATCCAGCAGATCTCTGTCATGGGAAACCAGAATAAATCCCTTCTTATCTGCAAGATATTTCTTTACGATCTGTCTTGCCTCATGATCCAGATGATTCGTTGGCTCATCAATTAAAAGAAAATCATTGTCTCCTGCAAACAATACCGCCAACATTACCTTAGTTTGTTCGCCAAAGCTCAAAGTTCCAAATGGACGATACAATATTTCCGCTGATGTCTGTAACTTATCCAGTTCATATATGACACGCCATTCCTCACACCCTGGCTTTAATTCTGCAAGAAACTCTGATGCACATTGTTCCTTTTGCTGCTGTGTGATCTGATATGGAAAATAATCAAATACTGTAGATGTACTGATATTTCCCTGATAAGCATACTTTCCTGATAAAATATTTAAAAAGGTCGTCTTACCCTTGCCATTTCGTCCTATGAAGCCCAGTTTCCAGTCTGTGTCGATTACAAAAGAAACATCTTCAAAGATATTATCAAAACTGCCTTCATAACAAAATGTAAGATTAGAAACACAAATCTGTGCCATACACATTCCTCCTTATCTCAAAACGTCTGTTGCCAAACGATTCTGATTCGGATAACCTGTGTCACTGCCAGACTAAGCAGCCGTATATTATATAAATAAACACGAAAAAAAGAGGTTATGAGAATCATAATCCACTTTTGGCAACATGAAAACGATACCCTTTACAGGGCACTGTCTAAAATCTGTTCATGCTTTCAAAAGTAGATTATTTTCTCATCCTTTCACCTCTTTCTCATTGATACAATTATTATATGCTTATCAGATTATAATATCAACTTATTTTTCAAATAATTCAAATCCCCAGTAATTCCACGCCCAATTACTGTTTTCACCGTTTCTGTCAGTCAATATCAAGTAGTATTTCTGTCTGAAATCCGGCTTTGCATTTATTTTAACTACATCCTGTCCAATATAAGAGGACATCCACATGGGAGTGATCTGATTTTCTGTATATCTGTATACAAAAATATGCTGTGACCATTCCTTTTCATCCTGTTCTATCCAGAATGGTCTGTATTTGCCAAATCTCCCCCTCTTCCAGCATAGAAGAATCAACTCGTCATTGCCATCACCATCTATATCACAGGATAAGACATCCTGCACTTTCACACCTTTTTGGCTTTTCCAGATGATTTTCTGATTAGAACTTCTGCTTACACTCACTGCTCTGGAAGATAAGGTAACTTCATATTCCCCTGTTGCATCCTTTATCTGTCTTTTTTCCCATGTAACCCAGCCTGGAATCTTATTACATGATATACAGATTAAGCCTGTCATAACGGCGATACCTATACATACCGCCGTTATGACCTTTTTCTTACCATTCATAATGGTAACGATAGCTGTCAGTCCATGCAGGCTGTTTTATATCCGTAGTTTTCTGATATTCCATGTCGTCATTGGCTTCAATTCCCATCATGACTCTCCACTGTGTATCAGTCAGTCTGTCATTTAATGGCTGTTCAAACTGATAGAATGTATACACACTTCCTGAAGCCAGTTTGATCTTGCCATCTACCTGCACAGCAACAATAATCTGGGATGGATCTCCTGTAGCAGCTTCCAGTACACTTCCATTGGGATCTGTTGCGATATCTACTACCAGTGCCGCAGGATACTCCTCACTGAATATTGTATCAGAATCTGCATTTGCTCTCATGGCATCATACCAGAAATGCTCGATATTACCGCCATATGTTCTGATTAGGTCATATTCTTCGTCTGTCAGTGTTTCATTCTGAAGCTCTTTATTGGATATCGTCTGTAATCGAAGCGCCAGCTCCTCCAATTTAACCAGATTATCTTCATCTGCATCACTTAACATCTGATATTTCTTTAATCCCTGTGCTGTCTGTTCCGCCAGACTGGCAAATCTCTCATAAACAACCGGCTCCGGTTCTACATAACCACGATCATCCGGCTCTTCTTCCATACCGCCTCCCATTTCAGCCATGACCTGTTTGGAATACAGTACTGTATCATGCTTTAATTCTGTATAACTTCCTGCAAAACACTCCAGATTCTTCTTTGCCCATTCCTCATTCTGCATAAATATTGGATATCCTTCACCCTTTTTCTCCAATAAAGGACGTAATGTATGTATCCAGCTTGCATACAGACTGGCATTCCACAAAGAATCATCTGCCTCATTAATACCGGTTCTGAGCTTCTCCATATTTTCCATATATCCCGGATAATCTTCTACTCCATTTTCTTTTAACAGATTCAAGGCAACATCACTGCCCAAAGCAGCCGGTACATCCAGCACATCAGGTAACATACGTTTCTCTCCTGCACTGTTACTCTGAACATTACTGTAGATCAGCTTCTGCATGACCATTGCATCAATGGAGAATCTCTGTCCCATGAACCGAAAACCCGGTATTACATTTTCTTCTCCGTCTTCAATAGGAATAGAATTGATCTGAGGTACTGGTAATGCCGCAGTATTGGTCCTATAATCCAAAAAAGCATCTCCATTTCCTATTAAGTCTGTTACTTTGGCATTTTCACCGTAAGCAGCCCTGATAAGCGGTGCATATTCACATACTCCATTGTCATCACTTGCTCCTGCAAAGAAAGAAGTCACACTGTATACAGACTGCCACAGTTCATATGCCTCACTGTCAGAATCCAGTGCTTTGGTAATCAGAAGCGCACTCCTGTCCAGATCTTCTGTTTCCTGCTTAAAATGCATTCTTCCATACCACATCATGGCTTTAAAATATGCCTCTAAATCAGAATCTCCCTCATAATATCCTCTTGGCTTATACTGGGAATAATCCTCTTCATCATCGGTAATCCCTGAAATCATGATTCCCTGTGCAGTCTCTATACGGGATAACTCAGACTCTACGATATCTGACACATAATCTTCTATCTGAACTGTATCATCCAATAATTTTGCCCCCACTGTGAAAAAGGCAACATTTCTAACAACAGCGCTTTCCCATTCACTTCCTTTAAGCTGCACATACTGCTCCTTACTGTCTTCCAGCATTTTTATTCCAAGCTGTCTGACCTGATCCGCAAGATATTCTTTTTCAATATTTTTTAATAAATAGGCAAAATAAACATGGTATGTATGCATGAGAGAATCCACAGTCACAAAATTTGGTATCATATTATATCTGTTTCTTTCATATAAATCAAAAAATTCTCTTCCGGCCTCTTCCCTGACTACAAAACCATTTTTTTCAAGTAACTCTGTCATTTTATCATCCAGATAGAACTGCCATAAGTTATCTACATTACTTAAATCCTTCTCCAATATGTAAGAGTCAGCAGCAGGCGATATATTTTCACTGCTGTCTGCTGTTGTAGAAATCAACCTTGGTCGCTGCCCTATTACAGAATACTCTGTCGCTGTATCAGCTTTACTCTGTACTTCTTCCACAGATTCAGTCTGTGTTTCCTCCTGTGTCTTTGTCTGTTCAGATACCACATCCTGATTCTGTACTGCTCCACAACCTGTCAGCATTGCCGCTGTAACAAGTAACGCCACTATCTGTCTTGTTTTATTTTTCATACTTCTCTCCTTATAACATTTCTCTCAACTTCATAGTGTTATAGTATCTACATTTACAGTATATCATATTCTGATTTCCACATACAGTTTTTCTATATATATTGAAGCAATTATATGTTTACTCACATTTCGTGGAAATTTTGTGGACAGAATTTACGTCACCCGACAGAATTTACATAAATGCAGTCCATAATTTACACAATTCTTCCACGAAATATGTGGAAAAATCCACACAAACCACAAGATATCCACATTTTGTTGATATCTTGTGGATATCTCGTAGATGACTGGTAGAAAACTTTTTATGTCAATATTCAAGTACTGAAATTTACAGGGTGGATTGTGTTTATAACCATTCACAAACTTATCCACATTTCAATGGATTTTCTGTTTAAAAAATTTCTTTTTTTACGATTTCCACAACATTGGGGATAAGTTATCCACACATTTTGATTTTATCTGGTCATAAATGTGTATTTCTTTTCCACTTTATTCACATTTCTGTGTAAATGATTTGATTTTTTTATTTTTTTGGGGTACTATGGTTTTATATATATTATTGTAATGATTCAGAGGTAGAACATGAACGATATTCAAGAGAAATGGAATCAGATTAAGGAAAGCATTCGGACCGAGTACGAATTAACCAATATATCTTATGAGACTTGGATCGCACCGTTAAAATTATATAAAGTAGAGAATAATGTCGTAACGATTATGATTCCTTCCGACCAGGCACAGACCATTAATTATATTTCAAATAAATACGGTCTGTTTTTTAAAGTTACCATTTCAGAAATTATGGACCATGAATATGATGTAACCTTTATTTTGGAAAAAGACACCGCATCCATGGGCAATTCTGAAGTTCAGCCTGCCGGCAGTATCTCTAATATCAATTATGAAAATGCCAACTTAAACAGTAAATATAAATTCGACACCTTTATTGTAGGAAGTAATAATAAATTTGCCCATTCTGCAGCGCTTGCTGTAGCGGAATCTCCGGGAGAAGCTTATAATCCACTTTACTTATATGGCGGTGCCGGACTTGGTAAGACTCACCTTATGCATTCCATTGGACATTTCGTACTGGAACAGAATCCTAATATGAAGGTTCTCTATGTTACTTCAGAGCAGTTTACCAACGAAGTAATCGAATCTATCCGTAGTGGTAATGCAGCTGCCATGACCAAGCTTCGTGAGAAATACAGAACCGTAGATGTACTGCTTATTGATGATGTGCAGTTCATCATTGGTAAGGAATCCACGCAGGAAGAATTTTTCCATACTTTTAATGTACTTCATTCTGCCGGTAAGCAGATTATTCTGTCTTCTGATAAACCACCTAAGGAAATGGAGACTTTGGATGAACGTTTCCGTTCCCGTTTTGAATGGGGACTGATTGCAGATATCCAGCCACCTGACTATGAGACCAGAATGGCTATTCTGCGAAAAAATGCAGAGACCTATGATAAGGAAATTGACGATGAGATCATCAAATACATCGCAACGAACATAAAATCCAATATCAGGGAGCTGGAAGGCGCTCTGAATAAAGTCATGGCAAATGCCCGTCTTAATAAGAAAGAGCTTACTCTTGCTCTGGCTGAAGATGCCTTAAAAGATGTCATTTATCCAGATCAGGTTCGTGAGATTACACCAGCTTTGATCATTGATGTAGTGGCAGAGCATTTCAATGTTCCTAAGGAAGAGATTACTTCCAAGAAGCGTAATTCAGAATATGTACTTCCTCGTCAGATCATCATGTATCTATGCCGTAATATGATTGATATGTCTCAGCAGAGCATTGCCAATCTTCTCAGCAAGAAGGATCATACTACCATTATCCATGGAATCAAGAAGATTGATGAGAAGCTTGCAACAGATGAAGACCTGCGTAATAAAATAGAAACGATCAAGAAGAAGATCTCTCCATCATAGTTTGATTTTTATGTGTATAACTTGTGGTTACCTATGTAGAAATTATGTGGGTAATCCACAATTGATATCTTTTTCTTCTCCATACATCTTTTCTCAGGTTGTGAATGGTTCTGAATAACCTTACTTTTTCCATGTTCTTTTTTCACAGGTTTTTCGAATCGTTTTCCCTGGATTTTATGGCTTCTAATCGGTTATTCACATTTCCACGCCGATTACTATGAATACTACGAATTTAATCTTTATTATATATTTTTTGCAGTTTTTATTTTTTTCACTTTTTTGTTGAAGGGAGTTATTCACATGAAATTAATATGTTCTAAATCTAACTTACTGAATGGGGTTAATATTGTTTCTAAAGCAGTACCCAGTAAAACAACCATGTCTATTCTGGAATGTATTCTGATTGATGCAACGAAGGGTCAGATTACTTTAACAGCCAACGATATGGAGCTTGGTATTGAAACGGTGATTGAGGGTGAGATTATCGAAAAGGGTATTATTGCTCTGGATGCTAAGATTTTCCTTGAAATGGTACGTAAGCTTCCTGATAATGATGTCACTATAGAAACAGATTCTTCCTATAAAACAATCATTACCTGTGAAAAGGCTACCTTTAATATTATTGGTAAATCCGGTGAGGATTTCTCCTATTTACCTCAGATAGAAAGATCTGATTCCATTCTTCTTTCCCAGTTTACTTTAAAAGAAGTCATCAGACAGACAATTTTCTCAATTGCAGATAATTTTACAAACAAGATTTTAACGGGAGAATTATTTGAAATCAATGGTAATCTTTTAAAAGTTGTTTCTTCTGACGGATTACGTATTTCTCTTCGTAGAATAGAACTGAAAAATACCTATCCTGATAAGAAAGTAATTGTTCCCGGCAAAACATTAAATGAAATCAGTAAGATTTTATCCGGTGATGCTGATAAGGATGTCAATCTCTTTTTTACTGACAAACATATCTTATTTGAGTTTGACAATACAACTGTAGTTTCTCGTCTGATTGAAGGAGAATACTTAAAGATTGATAATATTTTATCCGCAGACTATGAAACGAAAGTAAAAATTAATAAAAGAGAATTTTTAAGCTGTATTGACCGTTCTACACTTCTTGTAAAAGAAGCAGACAAGAAACCTATCATTCTGGATATTAAAGATGATGTCATGGAATTAAAAATGAATTCCATTGTAGGTAGTCTGGATGAGGAAATTGATATAGTAAAGAACGGTAAAGATCTGATGATCGGTTTTGATCCGAAATTCCTGATTGATGCATTGAAGGTCATTGATGATGAAGATATTGAGATCAAGCTTCTCAATCCAAAGGCTCCATGCTTTATCAAGGATGAACAGGAAAGTTATATTTATCTGATCCTGCCTGTAACTTTTAGTACAGTTGCCTGATGACATCTGTACAGAATTGACATAATGTATCAATAAATGGTAAGATATAACTGTCTATATTTATGGACAGTTATATCTATTATTCATATTTGTATAGTCGGAAAGGACTTATCATGAAAGAAGTAAGAATCAAAGATGAATTTATAAAGCTTGGACAGGCTCTGAAACTTGCCGGTCTGGTAGAATCCGGTGTTGATGCCAAGTTTGCTGTACAGGATGGTAAGGTTCTGGTAAATGGTGAAGTCTGTACTCAGAGAGGTAAGAAGCTTGTAAATGGTGATGAAGTCACATTTGCGGGCGATACCTTCAGAATTTTGGCATAGAGTTCAGGAAAGAATGAAGCATGATTATCAAATCATTGGAACTTGATCAGTTTAGAAATTATCATTCGTTGTCTATGACCTTTGATTCTGGAACGAATATCCTCTATGGGGATAATGCACAGGGTAAGACCAATATATTAGAGGCTATCTATTTGTCAGCAACAACCAAGTCACATAAGGGAAGTAAGGACAGAGACATTGTACATTTTGGTGCAGAGGAAGCGCATATTCGCACTTATATCAAGAAAGACGGTTTGGAGAATCGTGTAGATATGCACCTTAGAAAAAGCAAGTCCAAAGGAATTGCCATCAATGGTCAGAAGATTAAGAAGGCGGCAGATTTACTTGGGCTTTTAAATGTTGTCTTTTTCTCTCCGGAGGACTTATCCATTATCAAGAATGGACCGGCAGAGAGAAGACGTTTTGTGGACATGGAATTATGTCAGTTGGACAGCTTTTATCTGTACAATCTGAATAATTATAATAAAATTGTAAATCAGCGTAACAAGCTTTTAAAAGAATTGTCCTTTAATCCAGGATTAAAAGACACTCTTTCCATATGGGATTCCCAGCTGTTATCCTATGGAAGCAAGGTTATTGAGCGCAGGATTTCTTTTGTGGAACAGCTCAATGACATTATTTATGATATTCACCGTAAGTTATCTGGAGATAAAGAAGATCTGAGGATCATTTATGAACCGGATGTTACGTTACAGGATTATGAACGCAGATTACAGGAAGGTCAGGACAGAGATATTCGTCTCAAGCAGACAAGTACCGGTCCTCATAGAGATGATTTCTGTTTTAAGGTAGGAGATATTGATATCCGCAAGTTCGGATCTCAGGGACAACAGAGAACAGCAGCACTTTCCTTAAAGCTTTCGGAGATAGAACTTGTAAAGAAAATCACAAAGGATACGCCGGTTCTTTTACTGGATGATGTTTTGAGTGAACTTGACAGTAACAGACAGAATTATTTATTAAACAGTATTGGTGACATCCAGACGATTATCACCTGTACCGGTCTTGAAGAATTCGTAAACAACCGTTTTGAAATTAATAGAGTTTATAAAGTTTCCAATGCAACTGTAACGCAGGAAAACTAAATTGGAGGTTAGAAATGAGTACTGAGTATGGAGCAGATCAAATTCAGATACTGGAAGGTCTTGAAGCAGTCAGAAAAAGACCAGGTATGTACATCGGCAGCACTTCATCAAGAGGCTTGCACCATTTGGTATATGAGATTGTTGACAATGCCGTAGATGAAGCACTGGGAGGATATTGTGATACGATTGATGTTACGATCAATCCGGATAATTCCATAACAGTCATTGATAACGGACGTGGTATTCCTGTTGGTATCAATCATAAAGCAGGTATTCCTGCGGTTGAAGTTGTATTTACCATTCTGCATGCGGGCGGTAAATTCGGTGGTGGAGGATACAAGGTATCCGGTGGTCTTCATGGTGTTGGTGCGTCTGTTGTAAATGCGCTGTCCAACTGGCTTGAAGTAGAGATCTGCAATGAAGGCAAAATTTATAAGCAGAGATATGAGAGAGGACATGTATGTTATCCTCTGAAAGTGATCGGTGAATGTGAACCTGGTAAGACAGGTACGAAAGTTACCTTTTTACCGGATGATACAATTTTTGAAGAGACTGTATATGATTATGACATTTTACAGCAGCGTCTTCGTGAAATGGCATTCCTTACCAAGAATCTCAAGATTATTTTAAGAGATTTAAGACCGGATGATAAGCCAATCGAGAAGACATTCCACTATGAAGGCGGTATCAAGGAATTTGTTTCTTATCTGAATAAGAGCAAGACACCTTTATACGAAGATGTCCTTTATTTTGAAGGCAAAAAAGACAACGTATATGTAGAAGTTGCCATGCAGCATAACGATTCCTATACGGAAAGTGCATACAGCTTCGTAAATAATATCAATACACCGGAGGGTGGTACACATCTTGCCGGATTTCGTAATGCAATTACTAAGACATTCAATGATTATGCAAGAAATGCAAAGCTGTTGAAAGACAGTGAAGCGAATTTAAGTGGCGATGACATCAGAGAAGGTCTGACTGCCATTGTTTCCATTAAGATCGAAGATCCTCAGTTTGAGGGACAGACCAAGCAGAAACTTGGTAACTCTGAGGCAAGGGGAGCAGTTGACAGTATTGTCAGTGAACAGCTTACCTATTATCTGGAACAGAATCCTATTGTAGCCAAGCAGATCTGTGAGAAATCCATTCTTGCACAGCGTGCGAGAGAGGCAGCAAGAAAAGCAAGAGATCTTACCAGAAGAAAAACTGCACTGGAAGGAATGGCACTTCCTGGTAAACTTGCAGATTGTTCTGATAAGGACCCTAAGAACTGTGAAATTTTCATCGTAGAGGGAGATTCTGCAGGTGGCAGCGCCAAGACTGCGAGAAGCCGTGCTACACAGGCTATTCTTCCACTGCGTGGTAAGATATTGAATGTAGAGAAGGCAAGACTGGATAAAATTTACGGCAATGCAGAGATCAAAGCCATGATTACAGCATTTGGTACTGGTATTCATGAAGATTTTGATATCTCCAAACTTCGTTATGACAAGATCATTATTATGACAGATGCCGATGTAGATGGTGCACATATTGCAACACTTATGCTGACGTTCCTTTACAGATTTATGCCGGATCTGATCAAGGAAGGACATGTTTATCTGGCACAGCCACCTCTTTATAAGCTGGAGAAGAATAAGAAGACATGGTATGCATACAGTGATGAGGAACTTTCTAAAATTCTGGATGAAGTAGGAAGAGATCAGAATAACAAGATTCAGCGATACAAAGGTCTTGGAGAAATGGATGCGGAACAGCTCTGGGATACTACAATGGACCCTGAGAAGAGAGTTTTGCTGAAAGTAGCAATGAATGAAGAAGCAGAATCTGAAATAGATCTGACCTTTACGACCTTAATGGGCGATAAAGTAGAACCAAGACGTGATTTTATCGAAGCAAATGCTAAGTTTGCCAAGAATCTCGATATTTAAGTTATAAAAAGGCAGTGTAACCAAAATCCAAGGATTACAAGTTACAGAAAGGCAAGATTATTAATATGGATGATACAATATTCGACAAAATTCAAGAAGTCGATCTGCAAAAAACCATGGAGCAGTCCTATATTGAATATGCCATGAGTGTTATTGCATCCCGAGCACTTCCGGATGTAAGAGATGGTTTAAAACCGGTTCAGCGTAGAGTACTTTATTCTATGATTGAATTGAATAACGGTCCTGATAAGCCACATAGAAAGAGCGCACGTATCGTTGGTGATACAATGGGTAAATATCACCCTCATGGTGACAGTTCCATTTATGGTGCATTGGTTAATATGGCGCAGGAATGGTCAACGCGTTATCCTCTGGTAGACGGACATGGTAATTTTGGTTCTGTAGATGGAGATGGCGCAGCTGCCATGCGATATACAGAAGCAAGATTAAGTAAGATTTCCATGGAACTTCTTGCAGATATTAACAAGAATACAGTAGATTTTGTACCGAACTTTGATGAAACAGAGAAGGAACCTACTGTATTACCAAGCCGTTATCCCAATCTTTTAGTAAATGGTACTCAGGGTATCGCTGTTGGTATGGCTACCAATATTCCACCTCACAATCTCCGTGAAGTCATTCAGGCTGTTGTGAAGATGATTGATAATAAAGTCCAGGAAGACAGAGATACGGATATTGAAGAACTTCTTCCAATCGTAAAAGGACCGGATTTCCCAACAGGAGGAATTATCCTTGGAACCAGAGGCGTAGAGGAAGCATACAGAACCGGTCGTGGTAAGATTCGTGTACGTGGTGTCACCAGTATAGAATCCATGCCAAATGGCAAGAGCAGAATCATTGTATCGGAACTTCCATACATGGTTAATAAAGCCAGATTAATTGAAAAGATTGCCGAATTGGTAAAAGATAAGAAAATAGATGGCATTACAGACCTTCGAGACGAATCAGACAGAGAAGGTATGAGAATCTGTATTGAGCTTCGTAAAGATGCCAATGCCAATGTCATTATGAATCAATTATATAAGCATACACAGATTCAGGACAGCTTCGGTGTTATTATGCTGGCTCTTGTAAACAATGAGCCAAAAGTCATGAATCTGAAAGATATTCTGACTTACTATATCATGCATCAGGAAGATGTAGTGACCAGAAGAACACAGTATGATCTGAACAAGGCAGAAGAACGTGACCATATTTTACAGGGCTTGTTAATTGCACTTGATAACATTGATGAAGTCATTCAGATTATCAGAAGCAGTGAGAATACACAGGTTGCCAAGGACAGATTAATCCAGCGATTCAAGTTGACAGATGTTCAGGCTCAGGCAATTGTAGATATGCGTCTGAGAGCTCTTACCGGTCTGGAAAGAAGCAAGCTGGAACAGGAACATGCAGATTTATTAGAGAAAATCAAAGAATTTAAAGCAATTCTTGCAGATAAGAAGCTTTTACTTGGTGTGATCAAAGAAGAAATCCTGATTATCTCTGAAAAGTATGGAGATGACAGAAGAACCAAATTTGGATATGATGAATACGATATCGACATGGAAGATCTCATTCCACGTGAGAATACAGTAATTGCCATGACCAGTCTTGGATATATTAAGAGAATGACTGTAGATAATTTCAAGACACAGAACAGAGGTGGTCGTGGAATTAAGGGTATGTCTACTATTGATGATGACTATATCGAAGATCTGTTGATGACTACGACACATCATTATCTTATGTTCTTTACGAACTATGGACGTGTATACAGATTAAAGGCATATGAGATACCGGAAGCAGGCAGAACTGCCAGAGGAACAGCTATTATTAATCTGTTGCAGCTGACACCTGGTGAAAAGATATCAGCCATGATTCCAATCAGTGAATATGAAGAAGGCAAGAATCTTTTCATGATCACAAAGAATGGTATTGCTAAAAAAACACCTGTTATTGAATTTTCAAATGTGAGAAAAACAGGACTTGCAGCAATTAATCTTCGTGAAGATGATGAATTAATAGAGGTAAAGACTACAGATGCTGATTCTGAGATATTCCTGGTTACCAAGTATGGCATGTGTATCCGATTCAAGGAAACAGATGTCAGAGCAATGGGCAGAACAGCAATGGGCGTTATCGGTATGAATCTGGAAGATGGCGATGAAATTGTCGGTATGCAGCTGAATACTCAGGGTGACTCTCTCTTAATTGTATCTGAAAAGGGTATGGGTAAGAGAACTCGAATGGATGAATTCAGTGTACAGAAACGTGGCGGTAAGGGTGTTAAATGCTATAAGATTGCTGATAAGACCGGTAATGTAATCGGTGTAAAGGCTGTAAATGATTCTCATGAGATTATGATGATCACAACAGAAGGCATTATCATTCAGCTTCGTATGGAAGATATTTCCATGATTGGACGTAATACATCCGGTGTTAAGATGATCAATCTTGATGAAGGTGTAACTGTAGCAAGAATTGCAAAGGTACGTGAGAAGATTTCTGATGGAATGCAGGAATATGATGACGTAGATCAGGCTGCAGAGAAAGTAAATGAAGAATCTGAAGACGAAGAAGAGGAAAATATCATTTTTCCTACAGAATCTGATGAAGATGAAGAGTAAATAAATAAGCAGCAGAGTTTGAGATTATTTTTCAGACTCTGCTGCTTTCTCATAAAGATACGCATTTCCCATTTTGCCGACTCTGACTACAGTTTTGGTCTCCAGTAGAACATTCAGACCGGTGGTAGCATATTTTTGTGGAATATGAGCGCATTTGGCGTAGTCTTTCGTGGTAAATCTGGCAGGAAGTGTATCTGGTAAGAATTTATGATAATCCTTCATGGTATCAATACGTACTTCATCATAGATATCAACAGGAATGCCATCCATTCTTGAGGAACCTCTTTTTTTGTCATAGCTCCATCCATTAAGATATCTGGTTTCTTCTACATCAATCAGCGAGATAATAAAGTGAAGTCTCGGATTTTGAAGAAACATTTTGATTCTGTATAATTCAGGTATGATCTGATAGAAAGTTCCTGTCTTGGGAGATTTTCTCTTATCAGAGAGTTCCCCCGTTTCTACATCCAGCCAGGATAACCATTTGGTATGCGCAACAGGGTATACGATCGTGACATCATGATTCTGAAGAAAAAAGCTAAGCTTGTCTCTCATTGTATTAAAATTACGTGTCTGTATTTCAAAGATTTCTCCATCTACACAAATATCAGCAACATAAGTTCCAATTCTGATTTCATGATATGCAGGGTTTGGTGCATAATAATATTTAAGGACAGAGTGTATTGTTTTTTCACGCAATGTTCCAATTCCATTTTGTCCTTGTAATGCGCCAATCATTTGCATGCATGCTTCGGAAAAGAGAGCTTTGTCAACAGATTGGCAGACTGTATGGGATTCTGTTTTTTTTCTCATGAAAATATATTCCTTTACATATGGATTCTTAGTTTATCTTATCATAGATACTGTAAAGATTTCAGAATTTTTTATGTTTTTTTTATTGAATATGAAAAAGACTGCATTACAATAAAGAGTAGGGAAGGCATGGTTGGTCAAATGTTTGGATATATAACAGTAAATAAACAGGAATTAAAATTCAAAGAATTTGATATGTATCAGGCATATTATTGCGGTCTATGCAGAGTATTGCGGGAAAAATACGGTTTTAGCGGGCAGTTTACATTAAGCTATGATTGTACTTTTTTGATTTTATTCTTATCAGGGTTATACGAACCGCAGGAAGTGAGAGATAATAGAAAATGTGCACTTCATCCTAAGAAGGGAGCACCGGCATGTATTAACATGTATACAGAATATGCAGCTGACATGACGATACTTTTGAGTTATTATAAATGTGTGGATGATTGGAAAGATGAGCATAAGGCAAGCAGAATGCTTTTTGCAAAGTGGCTTACCGGCAATTATCAGAAAGTACAGGAGAAATATCCTGATAAATGTAAAAAAGTAGAAATCCTGTTTGATAAAATATCGGATTGTGAAAAGAAACAGGAAGAAAGCCTGGATAAAGTATCAGGACTTTTTGGTGAAGTACTGGCAGAACTGTTTGCCTACAAAAATGATGAGTGGGACGCCAGTATCCGAAGAATGGCATTTTTTCTTGGTAAATTTGTATATTTAATGGATGCCTATGAAGATTTGGAGAAAGATAAGAAGAGCGGCAACTATAATCCTTTTGTATTTGTGGAGCAAAACGAGGAATATGAAGAAAAATGTCGTTCCATTCTATCCATGATGATGGCAGAATGTTCAAAGGAATTTGAAAAATTACCAATTATTCATAATATCGAACTATTAAGAAATATACTTTATTCAGGTGTCTGGTGCCGTTATGAGCAGCTACGCATGAAGAAAGAAAGGTTACCCAAATGAATGACCCGTATAAAGTGCTGGGAATAGAGAGAGGAGCAACAGAGGAAGAAATCAAGAAGGCTTATAGAAGTTTAAGCAGAAGATATCATCCTGATGCAAATATCAACAATCCCAATAAGGCACAGGCAGAAGAAAAATTCAAAGAAAATTTTTCTGTGGCGGTCCCTATTATGGAGGACGATAGTGTGAATATAATAAAGAGTAAATATTATGGTATTATCAGAGGTGTTACGGTTGGAATAGCGTTTTTGCTGCAGATTATCACTATGGTGCTTCTTGCCGTATATCTTTTCAGAGGATTTTTTATCATCTATCTGTTAATGGAATTATTGAGCGTTTTAACGGTCTTTGCACTGGTTAATAATGCAGAATCCTATAAAATGTCCTGGATTATTATTATTCTGGTACTTCCGGTAGCAGGATTGTTTTTGTATTTTATGTGGGGACGTAAAAGACGTAATTCCAAAGAAAATAAACGAATATACGAAATTGAATCAGAAATATTTGACCACATGGTCCAGAATACAGAAGTAGCAGAAGATATTCAGAAGCAGCATCCTAATAAGGTTCAGATTAGCCGTTATCTCAGGAAAAAAGGCTTCCCAATCTATAATAATACACAAGTTACATATTATGAGATTGGTGAAGATATCATTCAGGCAATGATAGAAGACTTGAAAAAGGCACAGAAATTTATTTTCCTTGAATATTTTATCGTATCAGATGGAAGAGTATGGAAAGAAATTCTTGAAATACTGACCCAGAAAGTACAGGAAGGCGTAGAAGTCAAATTATTGTTTGATGACTTTGGTACACTGATTATCAATAATCATGCGTTCCGTAAAGATCTGGAGAGCAGAGGAATAGAGCTGCGTATTTTTAATCCAATTCATAAAAATGTGGCAAGATTGTCTTTTAATTATCGTAACCATCAGAAGATTACAGTAATTGATGGCAATATCGGATATACAGGAGGCATTAATCTGGCAGATGAGTACGCCAATTATATTGTGCGTTTTGGACATTGGAAGGATACAGGACTCAGACTTTATGGAGAAGGTGTGTGGAGCTTTACCTGTATTTTTATGGCAATGTGGAAAGCAACAGATTCCGAAAGTGTCTTTGAATATGACAAATATCGTCCTAATGTAAAAGTAAAGGAAGATGGCTATGTACAGCCATTTGCCGGTGGACCTCACAGAAATCCAAGCAATCCGACAGAGGGTGCTTACACCAGAATGATCAACAAAGCCAGGGATTATATCTACATTACGACACCATATCTTGTACTTGATCAAAGTATGAGAGATGATCTGATCAGTGCCGCTCAAAGTGGGGTAGATGTTAGAATTATTGTACCTGGAATTCCTGATAAATGGTATGTGTATATGGTCAATGTATCCAATTATGGCAAACTGATAGAGTCGGGCGTCAGAATTTTTGAATATAAGCCAGGATTTATTCATGCCAAAAATGTTGTTTCTGATGATGAGTGTGCGATTTGCGGAACCATTAATACAGATTACAGGAGTTTTTATCTGCATTATGAATGCGGTGTCTTTTTAAGTGAAATGGGCGCTGTATATGATATGAAGAACGATTTCCTCAGTACGATGGAAAAATGCGAGGAAATACAGCTTGATAAATGGAATAAGAGACCCTGGTATCAGAGATTGATTCAGTTTGTATTAAAAATAATATCACCTATGTTGTAGGAGAATGGAGATATCTATGCGTGAGAAAATAGCAAGATTTATGCAGGGCAGGTATGGTGTGGATGAACTGGCAAGATTCTTAACGGGATTTTCTATGGTATGGATTGTATTGGAATTAATCACCAGAAACCGATTTTTTGAAATTCTGTTCTGGGTAACGGTAGTATGGCTGTATTACAGAATACTCAGTAGAGATTATGGGAAAAGGCAGCAGGAGAACAGCAAGTTCCTGACACTGCGTTATCGTTTTACTTCAAAATGGAATCGGTGGATTCATCCCAAGGGATATACAGCTAAGGGCAGCAGATGGGAGAAATTAAAATATGATCTTGCCCAGAAAAAGGCATATCATATCTATAAATGTCCAGGATGCGGACAGAAGATCAGAATTCCCAGAGGAAAAGGCAAGATTGCCGTCATATGTCCCAAATGTAATACGGAATTTATAAAAAGAAGTTAAAAAAGGTAGCCGATTGGCTACCTTTTTCATGTTCTGAAATTAACCTACAACTTTCTTTACCGCTTCTAATACACGTTCTGCCTGGAAAGGCTTTACAATGAAATCTTTTGCACCGGATTGAATTGCTTCAATAACCATTGCCTGCTGACCCATTGCAGAACACATAATAACCTGAGCGTTAGGATCATTTGCTTTAATTGCTTTAAGGGCCTGGATACCATCCATTTCCGGCATTGTAATATCCATTAATACAAGATCGGGTTTTGCCTCGTTATATTTGTCTACTGCTACCTTGCCATTTTCAGCTTCTGCGGCAACAGTATAACCATTCTTGGATAAAATATCCTTTATCATCATTCTCATAAATGCTGCATCATCGACAATTAAAATATTTTTTGCCATTTTATTTCCTCCTCTGGAATAATTTATAAATAGAATGCGCAAGATCAAACGGGTACAACTGTATAATTGTACTGTCTATCAGATTACCTATTTTCATTTTAAAATTAATTTTCACAAACAGATCATCAGGAATATCATCCGGAAAACGGAACGTGTCAATTTTAACTGATTGAACACTTGGTGGTGAGATCTCAATTTTACTATCGAACATTTTACTCATTGCGGTAGCAGAACTGGCTGTCATCTGGTTCATCGCCTCGGCTACTGCACTGATATGCAGATCGGTTATTTCACCGGTAGAATATGTTCCTGTACCATCATTTCCCATCATCAGATCAGTAATTATCTTAGCGTCTTCGTCCTTTAATATCAGGATGTTGTTTCCATATAACCCTTGTGTGTATTGAACACGAATCAAAACACATGATTTCTCATAGTCATTTAAGATTTCTGTTTTATGAACAAGGGATACATCAGGTGTTGTAATTGTAATGGGCTGACCAAGCATCATATTCATGGCAGTTGCCGAAGAACCTATTGAAATATTGGATATTTCACCAATTACATCAGCTTCTTCTTTTGAAAAATAATCCATATGATGGCTCCTTTTATTCATTTAAAGAATTTGTTGAATACGTCTTCATATCATATTCTACATTTATTTTCTGAATTTGTCTATAAAAGAGTGATATTTTTATTTGAAATTGTTATATAATTAACATAATCACGTTATATAATATAAAAAATAGTTAATACAGATAATTATTATAAATATCAAATGTATTAATTATGTAAAATCTTGAAAAGCGGTTTACAATATCACGAAAAATGTAGTATAACTTAGAGCAGAAGACACTATAGAAATGTCTTGAAAGAATTAGAGTTTTGGAGGAAAGTATGGGAGAGAACGAGTTAAAACAAATATTAAGGGAACATGGTCAGGAGCATATTATAGAAGCATATGATGCACTGGATGAAGCTGGCAAAGAGAAGCTGGCTAATCAGGTAGCCAAGATTGACTGGTCTATGGTCGCAATGGCTGGTCATAAGGAACTTGCCCAAGAAAGAGGTAAACTGGAACCGCTATCTGCATTGGAAGTAAACGAAATCAATGCAAGAAAAGATGAATATGAAGCAAAGGGATTGGAAGCAATCAAAGCAGGTAAAGTAGGTGCCGTATTACTGGCTGGTGGACAGGGAACCAGACTTGGTTCTGATGGACCTAAGGGAAAATACAATATCGGACTGACTAAGGATGTTTACATATTTGAACGTTTGATTCGCAATCTGCAGGATGTGACAGATAAAGCAGGATGCTATGTACCTCTTTATATTATGACCAGCGATAAGAATAATGACGAAACAATTGCATTTTTCAAGGAAAAGTCCTATTTTGGCTATCCTGAGGAATATGTAAAATTCTTTAAGCAGGAAATGGCACCTTCTACAGACTATGATGGTAAATTACTCATGGAAGCTAAGGATTCTCTTTCCTTATCTCCCAATGGTAATGGTGGATGGTTCTATTCCATGTCTGTAACAGGTATTCTGGATGATGTTCATCAAAGAGGTATTGAATGGCTTAATATTTTTGCAGTTGATAATGTACTTCAGAGAATTGCAGACCCTGTATTTGTTGGAGCAACAATTGATTCAGGAAGAGTCAGTGGTGCCAAGGTCGTAAGAAAGGCAGATCCGAATGAAAAGGTAGGTGTATTATGCCTTGAGGATGGCAGACCTTCTATCGTAGAATATTATGAGATGACAGAAGAGATTATCAATTCCAGAGAAGCAAATGGTGAATTATCCTATAATTTTGGTGTTATTCTGAACTATTTGTTCCGTGTTGATAAGCTGGAAGAGATCATGAATGAGAAGATGCCGGTACATGTAGTAGAGAAGAAGATTCCATACATAGACAAAGAGGGCAATTATCATAAACCGGAGACACCTAATGGCTATAAGTTTGAGCTTCTCGTACTGGATATGATTCATTTACTGGATAACTGTCTGTCTTTTGAAGTAGTTAGAAATCATGAATTTGCACCAATCAAGAACAAGACAGGTGTAGACTCTGTAGAAAGCGCACAGGCTCTTTTAAAAGAAAACGGCGTAGAGCTTTAAGGATAAAGAAAGGCATATATTTTATATGATAAAGAACGTAGTATTTGATATCGGCAATGTATTGGTAGATTTTAGATGGCGTGAATTAATGAAAAATCTTAACCTTTCCAAAGAAGCGCAGGATCGATTTGAAACATCAGTATTTGGAAGCTGTTGGTGGCATGATCTGGATCATGGTACGATAGATGAAAAAGATGCTGTTATCAGATTAAGAGAAGATAATATAGAATTCAGAGAAGCTTTTGATCTGGTATGGGAGAACCGTGATAAACTGGTGAAACCATATGATTATGCGGTATCCTGGATAGATTCTTTAAAAGAACAGGGATATCATGTGTATTTGTTGTCTAACTATCCCAGAGATATATTTACATTACATGCCAATGTAGGATCATTTCCGTTTCTTGATCATGTAGATGGCAAGATAGTATCCGGCTTTGTTCAGATGATCAAGCCCGATGCAGATATCTATGAAAAGCTGATAGACACTTATCAGCTCAGTGCATCAGAATGTGTATTCATTGATGACAGAGAAGAAAATGTACAGGGTGCCATTAATGTAGGAATGCAGGGAATAGTATTTAAGACTTACGAACAGGCATCAAATGAGCTTAAACAAATATTAGCAGAATAAATAAGCAAAATGTAACTATTCAGAGCCATGCAGATAAACTTGTTATCCAGTAGAGCTGTGAAACAGCGATTTTGCACATAGGGTTCTGAATCAATGTCACTTAGTTAAGCTTATTACAAATTAATGGATTTGTGTGCTTTTATCGTGAAAAGGATGTGGTAAACAAAAAAAGAATAAAACAGTCTTCGTTTAAAAAAGAACATATAAATATCAGGCATGACTTTAAGACAGACTTTCGTCTGTCTCTAAAATAGTGTATACTAGATTTGGCAGCTACTCCAGGTTATACAAAACGGTAAGAGAAGCTTGCTGGTTTTTGGACTCTATGCTGGCGGGCATAGTTCCTATTAGGCCTGATAGGTAGGATATACTTACTTATCAGGCTTTCTGCATTTGATGGTGCGACTCCTCTTAGAAAATCAAAACAGATTTTCATTGCGAGAGAAAAATTGACTTGGTACTCATGTTTGCGATTTCTACTTTTTACCGGAACATGTAAAATAATTATGGAACAGAAATTGTACAAAATGAGCCTGCTCCACAGTTCAAATGCAACATACTCTGTTTTTTTAGAGTGTAAATTAGTAGCACCAATGGTATGCTTCAGGTCGCGAAAAGAAGTTTCGATGCCCCAGCGGAGATTGTAACAGTATTTTATATCGTCCGGTGTAAAGTCTTCTTCGGAAAGTGTAGTGATGATATTTTCAAAAACACCATCGGACACTTCAACGCGGACGATTCTTAGTTTAAGCAGATATTCATCGGAAATATCAGCCGGATTAAGATAGTCGAAAACTATGTTTTTACAAATATAGCGGTATTGTGATTCTTTTTCGGGATGTTTATGTTTCTTTTTTGATTGTGTTCTGGTCAGAATCAGTTCTATGGTTGTATCCAGTTTGTCAGGAAGAGTCTCGACTCCAAGAAAACGCTGTACATTCAAATCCTTAGCACGAATCAAAAAATCAACATGATTTTCGATTGCATGGGCAAAAACATTGTAACTGGAAAATCCTCTGTCAGCAATGAAAATGGGGGATCCCCCATAGGCATACCGATCCATAAGATTGCAGATAGCCTGAAACTCATTTTTAAGACGCCCAGGCTGAACTTCTAAATCAAGATACCGCTTAGAACATACCTCATATAAAGAGATGGTATGAACCATATTAAAACCGGATACCGATTTACCATTTGGTTCGTGGAAAGTATCTGCATCTTTAAGATTTCTGGCAATGTTAAATTCAGAACCATCACACGCAATAAGATAGTATTTTCCGCGAAATTTTTCTAAGGGGAATTTAAGGTTAAATTCCTTGAGAAGGTGACGGAATGCAGAAACGGAAAGTTTGGAACGTTGTTGATAAAAAGCAGAGCCGGTAGGAAGCGAGGAATCATACTCAAAAAATTTGAGAAGTTCATGATTCAGGCATCCGCTTTCCATGGAAATGATCAGATGCATCATTTTCTTAAAATCAAGTTTGCGTTTGCGTATAAAATCTTTATCTGGATTTTTTACAAAAGAAGAAAGTGAGTGGGACATCTCATCAATAATGTCCCAAAGTGTAGTTTTGACAATTTCAGGAAATGTCATAGGTAAACCTCCTTGAATCAGAATGAAATATAGTTCTAATTCAAGGGCCGCTCTCGTTACCTTAGAATTATATCGGCAACGAGAGCGGCCGCACATTTTGATTGATGTGTCAACTATAATTTATAAATTTTTGTTAGAGGTTTACCTCATAGTGAACCAATAAGCTTAACTAAGTGACATTGGTTCTGAATAGTTACAATAGAGTGGATGTACATATAAAAAAGAATTGACTTTTATATAATTTTTACTTATAATGAATAAGCGTCTTCCGGTTAGGAAGACCATGCGGATATGGCGGAATTGGCAGACGCGCCAGATTTAGGTTCTGGTGGGAGACCGTGCAGGTTCAAGTCCTGTTATCCGCAGGAGTATGTAAGGGTTTTTTATCTTGGTATAAGGTAAGAAGCCCTTTTTTGATAGTATATGACTAGTAGAAAAGAAGAAAATTCAGTCAATATATTGAATTGCCTTTACAAATATCCTAAAATATAAGTAACAGTTGTAACGAAATTTAGGCATTTGCGAACGAATGTCTAATTCTTTTTGCAAAGGTACGTGTTATACTGTGATACAGACTAAAGAAAAATGGGTGGCGAAGCAACCACATCATAGAATAGTAGAAAGAGGAGTTGTATTGTGGAGAACATAATTCAGATTTTCAAAGATGATGTGCGGGGACTTGGCAAGAATATTCTTGCATTGGTAATTGCATTAGGGTTATGCGTGATTCCGTCCCTGTATGCGTGGTTCAATATTTATTCCAACTGGGATCCTTATGCGAATACAGGTAACGTATCCATAGCAGTGGCATCCAGCGATGCAGGCTATACGAAGGATGATGGAACCTATGTGAATATGGGTGATGCAGTCATAGAACAGCTGGAGGAGAATGATAAGCTGGGCTGGACTTTCCCAGCAACACCTCAGGATGCAATTGATGGCGTGTACAGTGGCGAGTACTATGCGGCTTTGATCATGGAAGAAGATTTCAGCCAGAGTATGTATGACTGTCTTGCCAACGGCATGGAGCACCCTAAGATTTTATATTATGAGAATGAGAAAAAGAATGCAATTGCAGTAAAGATCACGGATTCTGGAACATCTTCACTGCAACAGAGCATTAATCAGGAATTTACAGAAGTAGTGGTAACGACATTGGCTGAGAATCTGGATACGATTGCAGGCGATGATGACGGAAGCCTGTATAATCAGCTGCTGACACAGCTTAATTCTGTAAATGATAATCTGTTAAGCTATAATGCGTTATTGTCATCTTTCATAGAATGTAACACCTCTTTGTCAGATACAGTACTGGATATGAAGACGGTAGTCTCTAAGCTGACCTCGACTATGAACAGCATTAACAGCACAGCCAATACTGCAAAAAGTGAGACGAAAGCAGCTGCTGATAAATTACAGTCCGGTGTAAATACAGCATCTAATGTAGCGAATACAGCAATTGGTGTGAAGTTGAATAAAATGGCAGTGGCAGTGACAGCGGCGAACAATGCTGTCAATGTTGCACAGCAGCAGCTGGCGAAGAACGAGAATCCCACACTGATTGCAGACAGCCTCAATTCAACAGCTTCCAATATGAGCACGATATCTTCTACTGCACTGGATATAGCAAATGATCTGGAGCAGTATAAGGGAAATGGCGTAGACGATCAGATTGTCAACCTACAGGATCGTCTCAAGAATATGTCTACCAGAGCATCAGTAGCCAAAGAAGCAGCATCCAAGGCTGCCAATACTTCCAAGAAGGTAGAATTGACAGCAGGTGCGATTGCAGATGCCAATCGTCAGATCATCAGTGCCGGAATTGATCAGGCAGTAGCGCAGATTCCTTCTCTGAATCAGGAGATCTATGGAGATTTAAGCTCCAAGGTACAGCAGGCAGCGGGAAGCGTGAACAGTTCTATTGACCGTACCATTAATGCCCTGCCTTCAGAACAGAGCGTAGATGTCAGTGGCATGGGAGATGTGCTGGATGGTATCAGTGCATCACTGTTAGCAGGAAATGACGCTTTGGCAGGAACACAGACAATACTTAGCAATGCAACAAATAAGCTCACCAATATCATTACACAGCTGGAGAGTGTCAGTGATGGTGAACAGTATCAGAAGCTTATGGAGATCATGGAGAATGATCCATCCCTTTACGGAGAATTCCTTTCCCAGCCGGTAACGGTAACAACACAGCCAGTCTATGAGACAACCAACTATGGCTCCGCAGTAACACCATTCTATACAACACTTGCCCTGTGGGTAGGTGCGATTATCCTGGTATCCCTGATGAAGGTAAAAGTAGTACCTAAGGGGTCTTATCAGAATGCAAAGGATTATGAGCTTTTCTTTGGAAGATATATTCTGTTCTTCTTATTAGGACAGTTGCAGTCTCTGATCTGCGTATATGGAGATCTGAATCTGCTCGGCGTACAGTGCCATGAACCGGGCAAGCTGTATCTCATCGGTGCAGTGACCAGTTTTACTTTTACCCTGATGATTTATACGCTGACCATTTCCTTTGGTGATATTGGTAAGGCGTTTGCCGTTGTTATCATGGTTATTCAGATTGCAGGTTCCAGTGGTACATACCCGATAGAGCTTCTGCCTGATATATTCCAGGCAATTTATCGTTACTTCCCATTCCCATATGCGATCAATGCCATGCGTGAAACAATCAGCGGCATGTATGAGAATGATTACAGCATATATATGGGTCAGCTGCTGATCTTTGCAGTGGCTTCACTGGTAGTAGGGTTAGTTATCCGTAAGCCTTTTATGAAAGTCAACCATTTCATTGAGGAACGTATGGAAGATACACAATTGATGTAAAGGAAATGGCGGTGATAGAATATGCAGGATACAAAAGAACAATCATTTGAAAAAATCATGGAGTATGAGAAGAAAATCCATGAGAAGAATCAACAGAGAATCAAAATTGGAATCAGACTGGTTATCATTATTCCCCTTATATTCCTGACTGTTATGTTCAAGCTCGACAGCTCCAAGGTCGTATTTCTTGTACTTTGGATCGTGTCATTGTTTGCCATTTCACTATATCTGATTGTTGTGGAGTATATGGATTATCAGATGCAGGAGAAGTTAAAAGAACTGGGAATTAAGGACGAGGATGCAGATATCAAGAGACTGATAGACGATAATCTTGTGGTGGAGAAGGTCATTGAAAGCACCGGACTTCTTGAGGATAAGCAGGTGCAGGATGTAGAAGAGGCGATTGTGAGAAAGCCCAAGATACATGAAGTAGTAGAAGAGGCAATAGTACATGAAGAGCCGGTAGTGGAGCAGACTCATACTGATGAGCTCACACAGGCAGAGGAAGAACTGGTAGAGAGCATCCGAAAGTATGTAGCGACTCTGGGCAGACAGGCAGCAGCGACTCCTGTGATTGATGATGTGCAGCGCAAAGATGCGCAGGATTATGCAGCAATGCGCAAGGCAAGAGCAGCATCAAGGCGTCCAAAATCCCAGGATGAAGTGAGAGACTAAGAGGAGAAGCAGAAATGAAGAATATATGTCAGATTTTTATTACGGATTTTAAACGGATCAAGACCAATGTAGTAGCTGTCGTTATTATGCTTGGCCTGATTATACTGCCCTCCTTGTATGCGTGGTTCAATATCCTGTCGAACTGGGACCCATATGGAGAGGCGTCCACATCCAAGATCAAGGTTGCTGTGGCATCCGATGATGAAGGTGTAGATATAGAAGGTACATATTTTAACATGGGTGATAAGGTGATCTCTGCGCTGGAAGCCAATACGACTATCGGCTGGGTGTTTACAGATACGACACAGGAAGCCATTGATGGTGTATACAGTGGAGACTATTACGCAGCTCTGATTATGCCGGATGATTTTACTTCTGATCTGGTAAGCTTCCTGTCAGATGATGTGCAGCACCCGGAGATTATTTACTATGAGAATGAGAAGAAGAATGCCATTGCACCTAAGATCACGGCAAAAGCCAAGACTGCGGTGCAGCAGCAGGTTAATGCGACTTTTGTCAGTACTTTGGCGGAAGTGTTGACCACAGCAGCAGATACACTGATGGATACGTCAGGCTTACAGGCAATGGGAGTAACGAATGCGGATTCTCTGGTAGACGTACTGATTGACAAACTCAACAGTGCAATTACAGAGCTGAATACCTATGAGGCATTGGTGGATTCTTTCCTGGTTGTGACAGATTCTGTCACAGCAACTGCTGAAACAGCGCAGAATTCCACGACAGCAGATGATGCGATCAGCTCAGGACAAAGTGCCATTTCCCAGGCGCAGGGTGCGTTGAATACAGGACTGGCCTCTTATCTGAGTATATCCAAGTCTCTGGCAGCAAGTCTTAGCAGTGTCAGAAGCTTGCTGAACAGTGTATCAGAGAGCTATATACAGATGCAGGATGATATGGCAGCATTCAATGACAGTCTGGTCGTAATGGGTGTGAATCTGCATCAGACCAGAGATCTGATCACAGATATGAAGGATAATCTGCAGGAATCTGTGAATACTTTAACAGACTTAAAAGAAGGCGACAGCTATCAGATGTTAATGGAGCTGTTGAGCACAGATCCTGATGCAATCGGTGGCTTTATGGCTTCTCCTGTTGAGATAGAGACTGAGCATGTATATCAGATCGAGAATTATGGTTCTGCCATGTCGCCCTTCTATTCAGTGCTTGCTCTTTGGGTAGGCGCACTGATTCTGGTAGCAATCGTACATGTGAAGGTGCATCCGATTGAAGGAATGACAGATGTGAAGCCAGTGGAGACTTATGTGGGAAGATATGTGCTTTTCTTCCTGATTGGACAGTTACAGACTTTACTTACTGTGCTGGGTGATCTCTATTATGTAGGAATCCAGTGTCTGTATCCGTTCAAGTTCTGGCTGGCAGCAGCTACGGCAAGCTTCGTATTTACCCTGTTCATTTACTCTCTGACAGTTGCCTTTGGTAATGTCGGTGAGGCACTGGCAATTGTTGTTATGGTTATTCAGGTAGCAGGTGCAGGCGGTACATTCCCGATGGAAGTATTACCTCAGATTTATCAGGATCTTTACAAGTATCTGCCATTCCCATATGCAATGAATGCACTCCGTGAGACAGTCGGTGGATTATACGAGAATTATTATTGGGATTGCATCAGACACTTATTGCTCTACATTCCTGTTTCTGTTATCATAGGATTAGTATGCGGTAAACCGTTTGAGAAACTGAATCACAAGATTGAAGAGAATAAGGAAGATTCAGGGGTTATGCTGTAATCCATGATGGGGAGGACACGAAATTGGCAAAACTGTATTTTTATTATGGAGCAATGAACAGCTCTAAGACAGCCAATGCACTGATGACACATTTTAATTATGAAGAAGTAGGACAGAAGGCTTTGCTGTGCAAGACAGAAGCAGATACGAGGGATGGAGCACGCAAGATACGCTCCAGAATCGGACTGGAAATGGAATGTATTCTGTTAAAAGAGCTGGAACTGATGACGGAGGAACAGATTCGTGCATATGACTGCATTATCGTAGATGAAGTACAGTTTGCAACCAAAGAACAGATAGATTTTCTGTCAGACATTGTGGATTTTATGGAGGTTCCTGTAGTCTGTTATGGACTCAGGGCGGATTTCCAGAATAATCTGTTTGAAGGAAGCCAGAGACTGATAGCCATAGCTGATACGATCAGCGAGGTTAAAACAGTCTGCTGGTGTGGTAAGAAGGCTACCTGCAATGCCAGATATAATAAGCAGGGCATTGTAAGAGATGGAGAACAGGTATTTCTTGGGGCAAATGACAGCTATGTGGCATTATGCCGTAAGCATTTCAAACTTGGTATGTTAGGACCTAACATAGAGATTGACGTGGAAGAATAGGGTGTATACATTACCTATTCAAAGACACGGCTGCTCATATTGGAGTTATGGTAGGCTGGGTCATTTGTGACATCCTGATCGAACCATTCAGGAGCCAGGAATGCATTGGCAGTGTCGATATCGGGAAATTCCACTTCTGCCATGATAAGTGGGGCAAAAGGCGGTGCAAAGATATCCAGTTCAATGACAAGCTTCATGTCAGTCAGAGGAACATAATCCTCTGTAAATTGCGGTGTCTCAATGGGAATCACATAGCGCTTTTTGGAAATGATGTTTCCATCGGCTTTTGCCAAAAGATGCTGATAAGAGGTCTCATCCAGAGGAAGATTGTACTCTTCTCTTGCCATAAGCCCTTTACCCTTATAAGTCATGTAGTAGTGGTCATCCTCTTTGCGGACTCTGATTACAGGATTGGTATTAAGATAAGCCTGTTCAATGACATGGCAGGGATAGGATTCCAGGTCAGCAGGGAGTTCTTTCAAAGTAAATTTACGTTCTATTTCCATGGGTGTACGTCCTTTCCGAATTTTATAAGTGTAGTAACAGTATAGCACGTTTATAAGTGATATAAAAGATGCACCGCCAGCGTATATTTCTGTATTTGAAAAAATGTAGTAAATGGTGTATAAATATATCAGGTACGATAATATAAGGAAAGGGATGTGTAATGTGAAGAAAGCAGCGGTTTTTTTTGGAACGGGATATGAGGAAATAGAAGCTCTTACAGTGGTGGATCTTTTAAGGAGAACCGACATTGAAGTTACCTGTGTAGCCATAGATGGACAAAAGCAGGTCATGGGAGCCCATCATATTAACGTAGATATGGATGCAGCGATAGAGGGGCTGGACTTTGACAGCTTTGATATTCTGGTGTGCCCGGGCGGAATGCCGGGAACGAAGAATCTGGAAGCGTGTAAGGCACTGACAGATCAGCTCAAGCGCTTTTATGAAAGCGGCAGGCTGATTGGTGCCATCTGTGCAGCACCACAGATCTTTGGACATCTGGGATTTTTGAAGAACAGGAAAGCATGTATCTATCCGGGAATGGAAGCAGAACTGATTGGAGCAGAAGTGACCTATGATCCGGTTACACAGTCAGACAATGTAATTACCAGCCGTGGCATGGGTACAGCGATTGCCTTTGGATTACAGATCATTGCCAATCTGCTGGATCAGAAGACAGCAGACGAACTGGCAGCCAAAATTGTATACAGATAATTACCATATAGCATCTTATGGACAGATATTGTGTCAAATTCTGACAATATTTCCATAAGGTGCTATAATTTATTAAAATCCTTATAATGACAGAACCTGTGTTATTGTCATAGAAGTAAGCGGAATTGAGGTAGGGCTTATCATTAACAGTATTACACAGAATATCCCTGACAACCTGGTGGGGGATGAACTGAGACTTACGCAGATTCTGAATACTATGATGCCCTGCTGGACCAAAGAGCCTACAAAGACAGAATACCAAAGGAAGAAGCACTGGAATGGATGACAGATGGTGCAGGCAAATACTTTGATCATGACATCATACAGGTATTTTTAAAGATTCATCGTAATTTTATTTATGATGCAGATGCAGTCAAAAAATACCACTTATAAAAAAATCATGTCCGTAAATACTAGGATTAAGATAAGTGATACACAAGCACTTATCTTTGAAGATAGATAGCAGAAAACGAATAGTATTTATGGAGGTAACAGATATGTCATCACAGAGTAGATCAAACAGAGTAGAAGTTCCTGAAGCAAAAGCAGCTATGGATAAGTTCAAAACTGAGGTCGCTTCAGAATTGGGCGTAAACTTAAAGGAAGGCTATAACGGAGATTTAACATCCCGTGAGGCAGGTTCCATCGGTGGCGAAATGGTCAGAAGAATGGTCAAGAGCTATGAGGAATCCATTAAATAAGTAAAAAGACACAAAAGGGCGGTTGTCAGTTATGACAACCGCTCTTTTATAATTGCATGATCTAACAGAAATTCTTTCCAGACACTGTAATACTGCGCTTTGATATGCACTTGATCCCAGGTATAATCTGAAATCAGAGCACCATCCTTGCACAAAGTGCTGTCATTGATATCTATATAGAAGATATCCTTCTGATTTGCCAGTGTAGCAATCAGCCTGTTACGTTCCTGAATATTTTCATTGGTAATGTTTTGTTCCTGATCGGATTTTTCTTTGGTTACAAAAAGATTGCCTTCTATGAAGATCAATGCGTCAGGCTGTAGCTGACGGATATCCATAATAACGTCACGATAGCGCTTGAAGAAGGATTGTGCTGTGCCGGTTCCACATTCATTGATACCGACCATAAAGTATATTTTGCCAAACTGATGGGTGCTCAGAACATCTTTAATAGATGTTTTTTTATTTTTATAGGTAATCTTTGGTTTGTCAAAATCATACACGGTCAGAGAAGTCTTGCACAGGAATGTGGCATTCTTGATGCCCGCATATTCACTGATACCCACGGTTCTGGAATCTCCGATGAATACTGCATCAGAGAAGTAATCTTCCGTAGCAGTGGTAAAGGTAAGCGGCTGTGCTGTCTGTGCGGCTGCCTGCTGGACTTTTTCCTGATTATATCTGTTGATTGCTTCATTGATATCCTGACCACGTTTCTGCAAAATGGCTTCGTAGTAGTCGTGGGATACGTGAGGCACAGTGACAGATGTACTTGCTTCCACGTCAGAAGTGCCTGCACTATCAGCCATCCACATCTCCAGCTGTCTGCCAAGGTCAGTAAGGAGTCCATCGTGGATTCCCTGCATGGCAGTGACCAGAGTAGGACGACCGGGTGTAATAGGTTCTTCATTATGATAATGAGTCTGATTCCAGTATAAGCCAAGCAATGTAAAGAGAAGGCTGGAGATCAGAATCGAGAAAGTCAGCAGATAAGGGCTGTCATGTTTCATGACTATACCTCCTAAAATCTAAAATACAGGAAAGGATTGTTCATGCCGATAGCAAGGTAATATACAGAATACCAGAATATAATAAGGGCAATGGCAATACCTCCAAGCTTGTTTTTGAATCGATGATACAGTTTCTCAGGTCCTGCTGTACAGAACAGGATACAGCATACCAGCAGGACACCATAATCCGTCAAATATTTAACAAAGTCATACGGATTTAAAGTATGCCCCATACCAAAGAAGGGGAACATGCGTGCCAGATACATGGCAAGCTGGCTGAAATCCGAAATGGCAAATATAGTCCAGCTTACGAGAATATACAGTATCATATAAATATGGGAAAAAATATGTGCCGCAATGGATTTGTGGTTCAGAACCGGCAGCAGCAGATTTTTCTCCAGAATCTCCAATAGAAAGATGAATGCACCCCATAAAATGAAATTCCATGCAGCCCCATGCCAGAATCCGGTCAAAAGCCATACGATTCCCAGATTAACTACAGTACGGATGCGCCCCTTGCGGTTGCCTCCCAGGGGGATATAGACATATTCACGGAACCAGGCGCCAAGGGTAATGTGCCAGCGTCTCCAGAAATCGGTAACGCTTTTGGACAGATAAGGATGATGGAAGTTCTCAGGTATTGTGAAACCAAGCATTTTACCAAGTCCGATAGCCATAAGAGAGTAGCCACAGAAATCAAAGTACAGCTGCATGGAGTAGGCAAGAGAGCCAAGCCACGCCAGCGGAGTAGAGATACTTTCAAAACCAATGGTACACACTTCGTTCCAGAGAGTACCGACACGGTTAGCCAGTAATACCTTGAAACCAAGCCCAAGGATGAAGGTCTTTAAGCCATCGTCCAGATTATGAATCGTAATCGTTCGTTTATGCAGTTCCCTGCGAACATCAGAATAGACCACAATCGGACCTGCAATCAACTGGGGAAACATACATAAGTACGCGCCCAGGGAGATAACAGAATGGTCAGCCTCCACTTTGCCGCGATAGACATCTACGATATAGGATACAATCTGGAAAGTATAGAAACTGATGCCAAGAGGCAGTGTCAGCTCCAACAGCTTCAACTGCGTACTGCTGTGGCATAATCTCAGCACACCGTTGATATTTTCCAGAAAGAAATTCGTATATTTAAAGAAAAACAGTAATCCGAAGTTATAGAGAAGACCTGTTATGAGCCACAGCCTTTTGCCGGATAGGCGCCCTGACCTGTCTATAAGAAGTCCGATACCGAGATTGACCAGAACGGAGCAGATGATAAGACACAGATAGAGTGGTTCGCCGATTCCATAAAACACCAGACTGCCCATAAATAGCAGTCCATTACGATATTTAGCAGGTGAACAATAATATAGAACTAGAAAAATCGGTAAAAACGCAAAAAGAAAAGTCAGACTGCTGAATACCATGGAATTCTCCCCCACACTTGATGTAATGCTTTACAAAAAATCAACAGATTATGTAATCTGTTTGATATCTATTATAGCAGAAATAAAGTGAAAATTCTACACAATTTTCGCAATATTTAAAACAATGATTACAACAATATATGAGATAATATATTGCATTAGAAGAGGTATCCGTGTATTATCAGAAATAGAAAATCTGTAACTATTCAGAGCCATGCAAATTGAGTCAGAATATGCTTATTTATAAGCATATTTGACACAATTTATATGGCGAAGTAACCACATAAGCAAAAGATAAGCATCGAAGATGCGGTTTTGCGCATGGGGTTCTGAATAGTTACGAAAATCTAAAACGTAAGGTAGCATATGAAGATGAATAAAAACAGATGGATGATAGCAATACTGCTGGCGGCGTGTGTACTGTCAGTCAGTGGATGTAAAGATAAGAAAGAGCAGGCAGATGCAACTAAAATCGTTCTGACGACAGGCTTTGGACAGGATGAGGTCTTTCGGATTGACAGGCTATCCTGCACTCTCCCGGAGATCATGGTGTATCTGACCAATATGAAGAACCAGTATGAATCCGTATATGGCGACAGAATATGGGAAGCTTCCTATGAAGGGGAGACACTGGAAGATAATATAAAAGAGACAGTGCTGGCAAGAGTGGCGAAGATCAAGGCAATGAATCTTCTGGCACAGCAGAAAGAAATTGCGCTGGATGGAGAAGAACTGGATAAGACGGCACGGGCAGCAGCACAGTATTATGAATCGTTGTCTTCAGGAGAGGTAGAAGTACTTGGAGTCGATCAGGAGCTGATACAGCAGATGTATGAAGAATATGCCCTGGCTGGCAAGGTCTATGAATACCTGATTGCCGACATCAACCCGGAGATCAGTGATGATGAGGCAAGGACTATCACTGTGCAGGATATTCTGATCAAGACCTATTCCCTCAATGAGAATGGAGAGAGAGTTCCCTACAGTACACAGGCGAAGCAGGAGGCTTACCAGAGGGCGCAGGAGGCGTGCAGCCGTGCCAGGGCAGGAGAGGATTTCTCATCACTGATAGCAGAATATAATGAAGATGAGAATTCCACGTATTCTTTTGGAAAAGGCACCTATGATGATACTTTTGAAGAGGCTGCATTTAATTTGGGAACAGATGAGATCAGCAATGTAGTAGAAACAGTCTATGGATATCATATTATCAAATGCATCAGTACCTTTGACCGGGATGAGACAGACCGTAATAAAGTGAAGATCGTGGAACAGCGGCGTAAGGAAGTATTCGAAGAGCAGTATTCAGCTTTCGTGGAAGGCCTTACCAGAAATATGAATACGAAATTATGGGCACAGGTTGGATTCCCAGAGGATGAAGAAGTCACTACGAACACTTTTTTTGAAGTATATAAGAGTTATTTCTAAAGAAATTATAAACCATTTATTAATTATTAGCACTCAACATGTTTGAGTGCTGATTTTATCTTGACTTTTAATTTTAGAGGGATTACACTATATCATAATTAAGAAAAACTTTTGGAAAGGGACGTGATTTTACATGGCTGAGAAGCATGGCAGTTTATCAATCAACAGTGACAATATTTTTCCGATTATTAAGAAGTGGTTATATTCAGACCACGATATATTCTACAGAGAATTAATATCCAATGGATGTGATGCCATTACCAAGTTAAAGAAACTGGAAATGATGGGTGAATATACTTCCCCTGAAAATGCAAAAAATGACATCCGTGTCATTATTGACCCTGAGAAGAAGACTCTGAAATTCATTGATACAGGTCTTGGCATGACCGCAGAGGAAGTAGAAGAATACATCAATCAGATTGCTTTCTCTGGCGCAACAGATTTTATCGAGAAATATAAGGACAAGGCAAATGACGATCAGATCATCGGTCATTTCGGTTTAGGTTTCTATTCTGCATTTATGGTAGCTGACGCAGTACACATCGATACACTTTCCTATAAAGAAGGTGCAGCACCTGTACACTGGGAATGTGACGGCGGTACAGAGTTCGATATGAAGGAAGGAGACAGAACAGTAGTAGGTACTGAGATTACTCTGTTCCTGAACGAAGACTGTCTGGAGTTCTGCAACGAATACAAGGCTAGGGAAGTCATCCAGAAGTACTGCTCTTTCATGCCATATCCTATTTATCTGGAGAAGGCTAATGCGCCTGAGGAATTTGAGACAATCAATCCTGAAGACAAGAAGGATGACGATGTTGTTGTAGAGACAGTAGAAGAAGATAAGCCTGGTAAGGAAGAAGGCTCTACTGAGAAAGTAACCAAGCTCAAGATCAAGAAGAGACCGGTTGCCTTAAATGATACACATCCTCTTTGGACCAAGCATCCGAATGAATGCACCAAGGAAGAGTATGTTGACTTCTATCGTAAGGTATTTAAAGACTATAAGGAGCCTCTGTTCTGGATTCATCTGAATATGGATTATCCTTTCAATATGAAAGGTATTCTGTACTTCCCTAAGATCAACATGGAATATGAATCTATCGAAGGTACGATTAAGTTATACAACAACCAGGTATTTATCGCAGATAACATCAAGGAAGTCATTCCTGAATTCCTGTTACTGTTAAAGGGTGTTATTGACTGTCCGGACCTGCCACTGAATGTATCCAGAAGTGCACTGCAGAATGATGGCTTTGTAAATAAGATCCGTGAGTACATTACCAAGAAGGTAGCTGACAAGCTCTCCGGTATGTGCAAGACAGATAAAGAGAATTATGAGAAATACTGGGATGATATCAGCCCATTCATCAAATTCGGCTGCTTAAAGGATGATAAGTTCTGTGAGAAGATGACAGACTATATCCTGTTCAAGAACCTGGATGGCGAGTACATGACTCTGCCTGAGTGCCTTGAAGTAAAGAAGGTAGATCCGGATGAGGAAGAGAATAAGGATCAGGATCAGGCTACAGATGCCGAGACCGGTGAGAAGGTAGAGGCAGAAGTTGTTGATGAGAATAAGGATGACGAGCAGGTAGATATTCCTACTGAGGACAGCGAGACCAAGGAGAAGATTATTTACTATGTAACAGACCTGGTACAGCAGAGCCAGTATGTGAATATGTTCAAGAAAGCCAAGATGGATGCAGTCGTTCTTCCTGACAGAATCGACCAGCCATTTGTATCACAGCTGGAAGCTAAGAATCAGGGTATTAAGTTCGCAAGAATTGATGCTGACCTGACAGAGACCTTCAAGACCAAGAATTCCAAGAAAGTAGAAGAAGAACTGGCTAAGAAGAGCGAAGAAATCTCCGCACTGTTCAAGAAGGCAATCAAGAAAGACAATATTACTGTTAAGGTTGAGAAGCTGAAGAATAAGGATATCTCATCCATGATCACTGTATCTGAGGAAGCCCGCAGGATGCAGGATATGATGAAGATGTATGCAATGAACGGCATGGATATGGGCATGAACAAGGAAGGCGAGACGCTGATACTGAATGCCAATAACAAGCTGGTAGAATATGTTCTGGAGCATCAGGACGGTGAGAATGTCGGACTGATCTGTGAACAGCTCTACGATCTGGCACTGTTACAGCAGGCTCCTTTACAGCCGGATGCCATGACGAAGTTCATTGCCAGAAGCAATAAGATTATGATGCTGCTTGCGCAGTAAGTAATTGTATGGAAAATTTTGTATTTATAATGGAATTGATCGGAACGGTGGCTTTTGCAGTGTCAGGAGCCATAACCGGCATGGAAAAGAAGATGGATATATTCGGGGTAGCCATATTAGGGCTGACTACAGCGGTAGGTGGTGGAATTATCCGTGATATGTTAATCGGAAATACACCACCACAGACTTTCCAGGACCCGGTCTATGCAGTGATATCTATTGTAACGGCAATTATCGTATTCTATCTGGCAGGAAGAAGAAAGAACAGCATGAGTCCTCATTTGTGGGATATACTGCTTCTTGTCATGGATACACTGGGATTAGGGATTTTTACAGTAGTAGGAATTAGTACCGCGCATCAGGCTGTACCTGAGAGCGGTCAGTTCCTGCTGATTTTTGTCGGTGTGATCACCGGTGTAGGCGGTGGTGTGGTAAGGGATATGATGGCTGGAAATATGCCATATATTTTCGTAAAACATATTTATGCCTGTGCATCCCTGGCAGGAGCAGTTGTATGTGCCTGTAGCTGGGAATATATGGGAATGAAGAATGCCATGATAACAGGTATGATTATTGTAGTAGTGATTCGTTTCCTGGCGGCATATTACAGATGGAATCTGCCAAAGGCTTCTATCGGAGAATAAGAGAATAGAAGAATAAGAAATCCCCTTACTACAGCTGATATATAACAGGTTGTAGTAAGGGGGTTATTATGCTTCTTTTTTGTGTTTGATCACGTAGAACTGTGTAAAACGATCCCGGTCAATCAACCAGGCTTTATCGTCTTTCTTGTTTGTTGCCTGACACAGTGTTGTGTAGATGCCAAGGGTTGGGTTCCACAGGTAGTCCTTTTCTTCATAGATCCCTGTCAGAAGCTTCCTGTCCACCAGACCCGTAAATCCCAATTCTTTCACCGATTCCAGTCCTAACTGGAAAGCCAGTCTCGGGTTATAGGTGGAAATCACTACACCCTCTTCAAAAATGTTACGTATCATAACATTTTCAAAACAATCCTTTACAATTCCTACCATACGTATCTCGCTGGCTCTTGTCAGCAGTGGATCGCGCATATCTGTCTGTAACAGATATCTGCCATCATCAGTCGGAAAAGTAAAGTTCTCATCCGCAATTGTGGAATACAGAATAAATCTGCCATATCCCAGGTAAACAGCTTCGTAGTCTTTGCCTGCATAAGTAGCGTACAGACCGCAGCGGTATTCTCCGGTGGTCGTACCTTCGTATTCAAAGCTCTCCCTCATATAGTGGTCTCCCTTATGTAAAATCAATATAGGTTGTGTTTTTAGCATGACTGCTATGCATTTAATAGTAGTATAAGAGAGCCAAAATAACAAGTGGAAAATGTTAAGAATATGTTACGCAACACGCAATTGTATCAGCTGCTTTAACAATTGCATAAATTGTATATAGGGTTCTGAAACGGACTTAAATTAATCAGATTGCTTGATAGGGAAATCAGTGTTAAAATAACAGATAGTAAATCAAAGTAGAGGAGAGCAGAAACCATGCCAATGACAGTAGAAGAGATTCTGGCAAGAGCCAAAGAAGCAGGGGCCTCTGATGTACATATTACAGTAGGCATCCCTCCTAAGATGAGAGTGAATGGAGATTTGCTCACAATGGAAGGAGACAGACTGATGCCTGCTGATACACTGGAGATCGCAGCTCAGGTAATGAACGAGAAGCAACAGCAGAGATTTGAAGAGAATGGAGAATGCGATATGTCTTTTGCCATAGCAGGGCAGGGACGATACCGTGTCAATATATATAAGCAGCGTGGTTCCATAGCCATGGCTTTCAGACTGGTGGATACAAAGGTTCCATCCGCAGAGTCATTGGGAGTGCCGCAGTCTGTCATAGACCTGTATCAGAAGAAGAGAGGACTGGTGCTGGTCACAGGTCCTACGGGAAGTGGTAAGTCTACAACGCTGGCTTCCCTGATTGACAAGATCAATAACAACAGAGAAGCACATGTGATTACACTGGAGGACCCGATTGAGTACCTGCACAGCCATAACAGGTCTATTGTCAACCAAAGAGAGATCGGTCTGGATTCTCTGAGCTATGCACATGCACTCAGGGCAGCCTTGCGTGAAGATCCGGATGTCATTCTTGTAGGAGAAATGCGTGATTTTGAAACGATCAGCGTTGCGATTACGGCAGCAGAGACCGGACATCTTGTACTGTCTACGCTTCATACAATTGGAGCAGCCAGCACGGTAGACCGTGTCATTGATGTTTTTCCACCTCATCAACAGCAGCAGATCAGAGTACAGCTTGCCAATGTACTGGAAGCGGTAATTTCCCAGCAGCTTATTCCTACAGCAGACGGGCACGGCCGTGTGGCAGCATTTGAAGTATTACATACCAATCCGGCTGTCCGTAACCTGATACGTGAAGGTAAGACACATCAGCTTACCAGTGTGATGCAGACTAACCGTAAGGCTGGCATGATCACCATGGATGATGCTCTGTTGCAGTTGTATGCACAGCACAGCATCAGCAAGGATCAGGTATTGCAGTTTGCACAGGATCAGGAAAGCATGAAAATGAAACTGATGTAGTGCAAGTATGCATATCATTGTGAAATTAAGGAGAACATCTACAATAGGGAGGAAGGCATGAACCCTTCAGTAAGTATAATTGTTCCTGTTTATAATGCGCGCAAGACAATAGCACGCTGCATTGAGAGCATTATCAATCAGGAATTTCAGGATTTTGAATTACTGCTGGTCAATGACGGCAGTAAGGATGACTCTGGTCAGATCTGTGATTACTACGCAGCACAGGATAAGCGTATCAGAGTCATTCATAAGGACAATTCGGGAGTATCTGACAGCAGAAACATGGCACTGGATCTGGCAAAAGGAAAATATATCCAGTTCCTTGACAGTGATGACTGGATTACAACAGATGCTACGAATCTTTTCTTCAGGGCAGCAGAAGACCATCATTGTGATATGGTCATTTCTGATTTCTACAGAGTAGTAGGGCAGAGAGTATCCCACAAGGGAGATATTGATGATGATGCAGTCATGACAAGAGAAGATTATGCTGCGCATATGATGGAGAATCCGGCGGACTTCTATTATGGTGTGCTGTGGAACAAGTTCTTTCGCAGAGAGATCATAGAGCAGTATCATCTTCGTATGGACAGCAGCATCAGCTGGTGTGAGGACTTTATGTTCAATCTGGAATATATCCGTCACGCATCCAGCTTCTATGCGCTGGGGGTTCCCATTTACTATTATGTAAAGACCAAGGGTTCCCTTGCCAGTCAGGGACTGAGTCTGACCAAGACCATTAATATGAAGAAGATGGTCTTTGCCTATTATCATAATTTCTATAAGTCTATTCTGACAGAGGAAGATTATGAGAAGAACCGGTTACAGGTATACAAATTTCTATTGGATGCTGCCAGTGATGGAATGGCATCTCTGGTTCTGCCGGGCACAAAGAAGCTTGGAGATGAAAGAACCAGTGCGTGCAGCATTGATGTGGAAGGCGATGGTATTCTTATGGATGAATATCGTGACAGGAAGCTGCTTGACAGATATCTTGAGCCGATTGCGTTAAAGAACGACTTGCAGTTACAGGATATCAGACTGGTCATGTATCTGAGCCAGCCACACAGAATCAGCAGCCGTAAGGAACTGATGGACTATACCAATATGACCAAGAATACATTGTCTGCATCCCTGCAGCGCCTGATATCCAGAGGAATTGTGAAGATAGAGGAGCTTAAAGTTCCCATACAGACGGAGATACAGGCAGCACAGCAGGATAGTGCAAAGAAGACATCCAGACGTGGAAAAACAGTAAGAAAACTTGAGATTACCCTGCTTCCGGCGGCAGATTCCATACTGAAGAGTCTGTCAGTGGCGGAGAATGATTATGAACAGGCAAGATATGCAGGCTTTACAGATGAAGAGATTGTGCAGTACGCTTACCTGAACAGTAAGATCAAGCAGAGTATCCAGAAGATTTTATAACTTAGGAAGAAAGAATAAAGGTGTTTAAAATGGAAGAAATTACAAGAGGTTATTTTACAGGGGAGCGTGCCCTTTTTCACGCAAAAGATATGAAGATCAGTGAGTCCGTATTTGCAGATGGGGAGTCACCACTGAAAGAAAGCTCAGATATTGACCTGGTACAGTGTCTGTTCAGATGGAAATATCCGCTGTGGTACAGTAAGAATATTACGATAAAAGACAGTACACTCTTTGATATGGCAAGAGCAGGTATCTGGTATACAGATAATATCAGTCTGGAGAATACGATTGTAGAAGCTCCTAAGAATTTTAGAAGATGCAATGGGGTGAAGCTTAACAAGGTATCCTTCCCGTATGCATCAGAGACTTTATGGAACTGTCAGAATGTCACAATGGAGCAGGTCATGGCAAGAGGCGATTATTTCGCCATGAACTGTAGTGATATGGTTATCTGTGACTTTGAACTGGATGGTAATTACAGCTTCGATGGTGTGAAAAATGTGGAAGTGCACAATGCAAGAATGTTGTCCAAGGATGCATTTTGGAACAGTGAAAATGTAACAGTATATGATTCCTTTATTTCAGGAGAATACCTGGGATGGAATGCAAAGAACCTGACATTGATCAACTGTACGATTGAAAGTCTGCAGGGTATGTGCTACATTGATAATCTGGTGATGAAGAATTGTAAGCTTATCAATACGACGCTGGCTTTTGAATATGCTTCTGTAGATGCACAGATCACAGGCTCTATTGACAGTGTATTTAATCCGGCATCAGGTACCATTCAGGCTGACCATATAGATGAACTGATCATGGAGAAGGACAGAGTAGATCCTGCAAAGACTGTTATTACATGCACTAACGGGATTGGCAAGGAGACGCATAGGTTCGTAACAGGAGGAAATATACATGAAGTATGATTTTGACCGTGTTGTAGACAGAAGAGGCACTTATTCCATTAAATGGGAGGTAGAGCCAGGAGAACTGCCCATGTGGGTGGCTGATATGGATTTTCAGACTGCACCTCAGATCATGGATGCCATGAGAAAGAGGCTGGAGCATGGAGTGTATGGCTATACAGATGTTCCTAAGGAATGGAACGATGCCTATATCAACTGGTGGAGAGACAGACATCACATACAGATAGAGAATGACTGGATCATGTTCTGTACAGGTGTTATCCCTGCAATCTCCAGCACGGTACGTAAGCTGACTACACCGGGAGAAAATGTGCTGGTCATGACGCCTGTATACAATACGTTCTATAATTCTATTCTGAATAACGGACGTAATGTACTGGAATGCCCACTTGTATATGAAAATCATAAATATCATATTGATTATGCAGATCTGGAGAAGAAGCTTGCCAATCCGCAGACTTCTCTCATGATTCTGTGCAATCCTCACAATCCGGTAGGTAAGATCTGGGATAAAGAGACTCTGGCGCATATCGGAGAACTGTGCGCAAAGCATCATGTGCTTGTACTCTCAGATGAGATTCACTGTGACCTGGCAATGCCGGGCTTTGAATATACGCCTTTTGCATCTGTGAATGAGACTTGCCGTGACAATTCCATCACCTGTATTGCACCGACCAAGACTTTCAATATGGCGGGAATCCAGACAGCAGCTATCGTAGTACCCAATCCATATCTGCGTCATAAGGTATGGAGAGCCATCAACACAGATGAAGTAGCAGAGCCTAATGTATTTGCCGTAACTGCGGCAATCGCAGCTTTTACCCAGGGTGGGGAATGGCTGGATCAGCTTAGAGAATATATCAATCAGGGCAAGACAATTGTAAAAGAATACTTTGCAAAAGAACTGCCACAGATTCAGGTAGTATCAGAGGATGCAACGTATCTGCTATGGCTGGACTGCTCTGCAGTTACCTCTGATTCGCAGGAGTTCGCTGATTCCATCCGAAAGAATACCGGGCTTTTCCTGACAGGGGGATATCAGTACAGAGGAAATGGCGACAGCTTCGTAAGACTGAATATTGCATGTGCACATTCTGTCATTGAGGATGGTCTTCGCCGATTCAAGAAGGGTGTGGAGATCTATCAGGGCAAAGCGCCGGCAGTGATTCATGCAAGCAGTGTATACAATACACCGGCGGAACCGGAGAAGAAAGAAAGCACATCCGTATATGAAGAAGAGAAGCAGGAAGAATTTCAGCTTGATGCAGGACTTCTGGCTTTTCTGGAAGCAGATTCCTATGAGAAAAAGCTGGAGATTCTAAATAATCTTCATGCTACAATTACAGATTCCATGATTGATACCATGGCGGTCAGTCTGGATATTGAAGTAAAAGACGGCGATATTGAACAGCGTTATCAGGAGGTGCTGAACTGTCTGTTGACTATGGAACGCTTTGAATGCAATCGACTGAGATAGAAAGACGAAAGGTAATAAATATGGACTTATTTGAGCTGGAACAGATTGTAGAACCGCTACTTACGTGGTTTGGCTCCCATGCAAGAATACTGCCGTGGAGAGAAGAACCGACAGCATATCGTGTGTGGGTATCGGAGATCATGCTCCAACAGACCAGGGTAGAGGCGGTTAAGCCCTATTATGAGAGGTTTATGAATGCGCTGCCCACAGTAGAAGCACTGGCAGCAGCGCCGGAAGAAACGCTTCTGAAGCTATGGGAAGGGCTTGGATATTATAATCGTGTCCGCAATATGGGGAAGGCAGCGGGACAGATCATGGAACAGTATCATGGTGTGATTCCTGATGATTACGAGCAGCTGTGTTCCCTTGCGGGAATCGGCAGCTATACTGCGGGAGCTGTGGCATCCATTGCCTATGGCAAGCCTGTACCTGCGGTAGATGGCAATGTATTAAGAGTCATATCCAGAGTCCGTATGGATGATCGTGATATCATGCAGGCGAAGGTGCGTAAGAGTGTGGAACAGGATCTTACCGCAATTATGCCAAAGGGGCGATGTGGTGCTTTTAACCAGGCACTGATGGAGCTTGGCGCTATGGTTTGTATTCCAAATGGAGAGCCAAAGTGCAGTGAGTGTCCGTGGAATGACTTTTGCAGGGCATATCAGAACCGTTGTATGACGGAGTATCCAAAGAAGTCACCCAAGAAGGCACGCACCATTGAGTACAAGACAATTCTGGTATTGCAGGATGCACAGAAAGCAGCCTTGCAGAAGCGCCCTGACAAGGGACTGCTTGCAGGTATGTATGAGTTCCCATGGATAGAAGGAACACAGAATGAAGATTCTGTGCTGAAATACCTAGGGACTCTGGGACTGCATGCCCTGCGAATACAGAGACTGGAAGACAGTAAGCATATATTTACACATAAAGAATGGCATATGACAGGTTACGCTGTGAGAGTGGATGAACTGGAGCGTACCAGTCAGGACAATGGTCTGATCTTTGTAGACAGGGAAGAGGCAGAGGCTCGTTATGCCATTCCATCTGCGTATGCGGCATATACTAAATATCTGCAGATCAGACAGGGCAGTGAGAAGGTGAAAGGAGACCTGACATGAAATTATTATCAATAGCAATCCCCTGCTACAATTCAGCAGCATATATGAGACGTTGTATAGATTCGCTTCTGCCAGGGGGCGAAGATGTAGAGATCATGATCGTGAATGATGGTTCTACAGATAATACGAAGGATATTGCAGAGGAATACAGAGAACGGTTCCCAAGCATGGTCAAAGTCATCAACAAAGAAAATGGCGGTCATGGCTCTGCCGTAAATGCGGGAATCCAGAATGCAGCAGGACTTTTCTACAAGGTCGTGGACAGTGATGACTGGGTAAATCAGAGCGCCTATATGCAGATACTGAGCGTACTCAGGGAAATCATCAGGGATGGTAAATCCCTGGATATGCTAATCAGCAATTTTGTATATGAGAAAGAGGGAGAAGAGCGCAAGAAGGTGATGAAATATCACCATGCACTGCCCAAGGATCAGATATTTACCTGGAAAGATGTGAAGCATTTCAGAGTGGGACAGTATATTCTGATGCATTCTGTTATCTATCGTACCAATCTGCTCAGAGAATGTGGATTACAACTGCCTGAGCATACCTTCTATGTGGATAACATCTTTGTATTCAATCCACTGCCATATGTGAAGACCATGTATTATCTGGATGTGAATTTCTATCGTTATTATATAGGAAGAGCAGACCAGTCTGTAAATGAGAAGGTCATGATAGGACGTATCGACCAGCAGATTAAGGTAAACAAGCTGATGGTAGATTACTATGTAGAGGAGATGCCCCGGATTCATGCCAATGTGAAGGTAAAGAGATATATGCGCAACTACCTTGATATTATTACTACAATCTCTTCCGTATTGCTGATTCGGTCTGAGCTGGAAGAGAATCTGGAGAAGAAGAAGGAACTCTGGGCATATATTAAAGACAAAGATAAATGGCTCTGGGCAAGACTTCGTTATGGTCTTCTTGGCAATGCCATGAATCTTCCGGGCAAAGGCGGAAGGAAGATATCTGTAGATGGATACAAAATCTGCCAGCGTATTTTCCATTTTAATTAAAAAGACTTGTCAAAGTACGTATTTCTTATTATAATCTAGTTTAAAGTTTAATACTGTATTGCTATGAAGTGATGACTTGCAGAACGCACAAAACAGACACTATCTGCAATATGGTATATTGAACCAGAAGATAAGAGTGGAGGAATAGGCATGTATTCATTGGATGAAGTGAAAAAGGTAGACCCGGAAATTGCAGATGCGATCGTTGCAGAACAGGAAAGACAGAATAGTCATATTGAATTGATTGCTTCTGAGAACTGGGTAAGCAAGGCTGTTATGGCAGCAATGGGAAGCCCTTTGACAAATAAATATGCAGAAGGATATCCCGGAAAGAGATATTATGGCGGCTGTGAGTGTGTAGATGTTGTAGAGAACCTTGCTATTGAGCGTGCAAAAGAGCTCTTTGGCTGTGATTACGCAAATGTACAGCCTCATTCCGGTGCACAGGCTAATCTGGCAGTGCAGTTTGCAGTGTTGAATCCCGGTGATACCATTATGGGCATGAATCTGGATCACGGCGGACATCTGACACATGGTTCACCAGTGAATATATCCGGTAAATATTTTAAGGTAGTACCTTATGGTGTAGATGATAATGGTTTCCTGGATTACGACAGAATGAGAGAACTGGCTCTGGAATGTAAGCCTAAGATGATCATTGCAGGCGCCAGCGCTTATGCAAGAACCATTGATTTTAAGAAATTCAGAGAAGTAGCGGATGAAGTAGGTGCTGTATTGATGGTAGACATGGCGCATATTGCAGGTCTGGTAGCCGCAGGTCTTCATCCAAGCCCAATCCCTTATGCAGATGTTGTTACCACAACAACGCATAAGACACTGAGAGGACCAAGAGGCGGCATGATCCTTGCAAATAAGGAAGCTGCTGAGAAGTATAACTTCAATAAAGCAATTTTCCCCGGTATTCAGGGTGGTCCGTTGATGCATGTGATCGCTGGTAAGGCAGTATGCTTCAAGGAAGCTCTTTCTGATGACTTCAAGGTATATCAGCAGCAGATCATCAATAATGCACAGGCTCTGTGCAAGGGCTTGATTGACAGAGGCATCAAGATCGTATCAGGCGGTACAGATAATCATCTGATGCTTGTGGATCTGACTACTTATGATCTGACAGGTAAGGCTGTAGAGAAGATGCTTGATGAAGCACATATTACCTGCAATAAGAATACCATTCCTAATGATCCCAAGTCTCCATTCGTTACATCCGGTGTCAGACTGGGAACTCCGGCAGTTACAAGCCGTGGCATGAAGGAAGATGATATGGATCTGATCGCAGAAGCTATCGCGACTGTGATCAAGGAGCAGGAAGCAGGTATTCCGGCAGCCAGAGCTATCGTACAGAAATTAACAGATAAGTATCCTTTGATCTAATCTGTATTATACCTGACAGGAAAAGGGAGGCGTAACAGCCTCCTTTTTTGGCGCTGGAAAATAATGATAAGGTAATCGGCACAAAAATACATGAAATATACACAATTTTATGCCATAATATGTTATACTGAAAAAAATGAGCTATATAAATAGTACCAAAATATGATTGAATAGTGATGCATAGGTGAAATAAAGGAATAGTATGGATAAAAAAGAATTAACAAGTCGTGAGAAAAGAAGAAGAAGACGTATCAGAAGCCAGATCGCTGCATATCTGACTCTGGTTATTGCAGTAGGTGCACTGACAACCGGGGCTGTAATCGGGATTAAGGCACTGATTCAGCACATGAATCAGTATAATGATAAAGTAGCAGAGGCCTTGCAGGAAGCAGAGACCAATGTGGAGCATGAGACAGCTGTAATTGAATCCAGTACAGCAGAAGATGTTACACAGGAGGCAGAGCCTGAGGATAATCCGCTGGACGAGCTGGTAGATGCACTTTTACAGGATATGACACTGGAAGAGAAGGTTGCCGGTATGTTCATGGTCACTCCTGAGTCTATTACCGGTGTCGGTAAGGCAGTTCAGGCAGGCGAAGGTACGAAGAATGCATTGACAGAGAATCCGGTGGGAGGATTGCTCTATTCCTCTGCAAATTACCAGTCGGATAATCAGTTTCTGGAGATGATGACCAATACCAGAAGCTACTCAAAATATCCTCTTTTTCTGGCGGTACGCGCAGAATGTGGAGACAATATCGGTTTTGGTATAGAATCAACAGCGAAAGCATCTGAGCTGACAGATACAGACAGTGTAAGAGAGGCTTATGGTGCGATTGCAACCAAACTTGCAGCCTTTGGAATCAACATGGATCTGGCACCAGTGGCAGATATCGTATCCGAACAGGGCAACAGCAGCTTACAGGGAAGAACCTTTGGCAGTGATGGAGCGACAGCAGCACCATTGGTAAATGCAGCCGTGCAGTCCTTACAGGAGCGTGAAGTCAGCGCAGTACTGCTGACTTTTCCAGGAGAAGGTGCTGTAACAGATGGTAAAGTGTCAAAATCACTTGAAGAGATGAAGAACAGTGATTTCCTGACCTTCCAGTCTGCAATTCAGAATGGAGCAGACTGTATTATGGTGTCTAACGTATCTGCACCGGAGATAACAGGGGATGACACACCTTGTTCCTTATCAGGGACAATGATTACAGATGTGCTCAGAGGAACACTTGGATATAATGGAATCGTTATGACAGATATGTTAGGAGACAGCGCAATTACTGCCAGGTATTCAGATGGTGATGCGGCAGTGGCTGCTATTGTGGCAGGTGCGGATATTCTGTTGTGTCCTGCAGATTTCAGTAAGGCATATCAGGGTGTGCTGGATGCAGTGTCAGCCGGAACGATTACAGAAGAGAGGATTCAGGAATCTCTCTACAGAATCTATCGTGTAAAATACAAAAATACTCTGAACAATGTTCAGTGATATTAAATATTTTTAAATGGGGGACTTAACATGATTGAGAAATTATTTAAGCTCAAGGAAAACAACACCACTGTAAAGACAGAGGTAATTGGCGGTATTACGACATTCATGACAATGGCGTATATTCTGGCGGTAAATCCTAATCTGCTCTCCGCAGCGGGAATGGATGCGACAGCAGTTCTGATCGCTACCTGTCTGGCATCTTTTGTTGGTACTCTTGCAATGGCACTGATGGCGAATTATCCATTCGCACTGGCACCTGGTATGGGACTGAATGCATATTTTGCATATACAGTATGTGGTGCCATGGGATATGACTGGAGAGTAGCGCTGATGGCAGTATTTGCAGAAGGTATTGTCTTTATTGCACTTTCACTGACCAATGTACGTGAGGCGATTTTTAATGCGATTCCCAGTACATTGAAGAAAGGTGTCAGCGCAGGAATCGGTATCTTTATTGCTTTCGTAGGTTTGCAGGGAGCACATATTATTGTGAACAGTGATTCCACACTTCTGACGTATGTAAATTTCAGAGGTAACTTCCATACATTGGGAATCTGTGCACTTCTGGCATTGATCGGCTTGATGATCACGGCAATTCTGTATGTGAAGAACGTAAAGGGCTCTATCCTTCTTGGCATTCTGATTACCTGGATTCTTGGCATGATCTGTCAGGCAACCAATATCTATACAGTAGATGTAGAGAATGGATTCTATTCCTTATATCCTACTTTCGCCCTTACAGATTTTACTGCAATTGGCAAGACCTTTGGACAGTGCTTTAAGGTAGATTTCAAAGGTGTAAGCATTGCGAACTTCGTTGTCGTTTTGTTATCTTTTCTCTTTGTAGATATTTTTGATACCATTGGTACTCTGGTAGGTGTATCCACCAAGGCTGACATGCTGGATAAAGATGAGAAGCTTCCTCACATCAAGCAGGCACTTCTTGCAGATGCGATCGCTACGACAGCAGGTGCAGTATTCGGTACTTCTACAACAACCACTTTCGTAGAAAGTTCAGCAGGTGTTGGTGCCGGTGCAAGAACAGGTCTGGCTTCTGTAGTAACAGGTCTGTTATTCCTGGTTGCCATTCTCTTTGCTCCTATTTTCACAGCAATCCCGGGATTTGCTACAGCTCCTGCACTGATCTTTGTAGGATTCCTGATGGTATCTTCTGTAGTAAAGATTGATTTTGACGATCTTGCAGAAGCAATTCCCGCATATCTGTGCATGATCGCTATGCCTTTGGCATACAGCATTTCAGAAGGTATTGCGATTGGTGTTATCTCTTATGTGATCATTCACGTATGCTGTGGCAAAGCTAAGAAAGTAACACCTCTGATGTACATTCTTGCAGTATTGTTTGTATGTAAATATATTTTCCTGTAGATTTTATAAGAGGAATCAGTGGGCACATTGTCTGTAAGGCAATGTGCCTTTTTGGGATAGACTTTTGCTTTTCTCTGTGGTACTCTTGTATCAGAGAGAGTGTGTGTAATTGAGGTGAAATACGTGATTTTAAGAAAATATATGTCTACCAGGGTAATCAAACCCAGTATGATTCTGGAACAGACAATTGCAGACAGAGCAGACAGAGTACTGATAGCCAGAGGAACACAGCTGGACGAGTATCTAATCGAATCCATGAGAAAGATGGGGATTACCGGGGTATATATCCGCACAGGTGTAATTGAGGACAAGGATTCCGAAGAACAGCCGGTCATTACTGCACAGGTTCAACAGAAAATCGACAAGAGACAGGTAAAAGACAGGGCAAAGGTACATTTGTCAGAGAGTGTAAAGAAGCGTGTAGCAGAAGGCATCCAATACCTGTATCAGGATACGGAGTCTTCCAACTTCATGGATGTGACCAGGAGTATAACCAATGATCTGGTGAAGGCAATTGATGATAATGATGCGATTGCAGTGGATATCAGCGCCCTCAAGGTCAGCGATGAATATACATTCAAGCATAGTGTGGATGTAGCGACCATGGCAATGATCGTATCCAGACAGTATGGCTTCAATGACGAACAGGTTCAGCAGATTGGCGTATCAGGACTGCTCCATGATATTGGTAAGTCCAAAATTCCTACAGAAGTATTGAATAAGGCACAGAAGCTCACCGATGAAGAGTTTGCACTGATCAAGAAGCATTCCTTACTGGGATATGAGATATTGAAAGACAAGCCGGAACTCTCCAATGCTGTGAAAATGGGTGTATTGCAGCATCATGAGAAGATCAACGGCAGTGGTTATCCCATGGGAGTTACAGAAGAACAGATACATATTTTTGCCAAGATCATTGCAGTTACAGATATCTATGATGCGCTGGTTACGGAGAGACCTTATAAGAAGGCATTCACTCCAAGAAATGCAGTAGAAATGATCATGGCGATGACTGGAGAGCTGGATTTACAGGTTATGCAGAGCTTCCTGGAGAGTGTGATCCTTTATCCGGTAGGGACCAACGTTGACCTGAGCAATGGGGAAAAGGCAAGAGTTGTTGCCAATAATCCCAAATTCGTATTACGTCCAACTGTAGTAGGATTGAATAGTGGAAGGGTATATGAATTGTCAACAGACTTAAATTGTGCAAATATTATTATATTATAGTAATAAAACAAAAAAGCAGCCTGGAAAGTAAATTTCCGGGCTGCTTTTGTAGTAAATGGAATAAAGTTTATGATCTGCCGCCTTGATAGGAGAATTCGGTGAATAGCGCTTCTCCCTTGGAAGCATAAAGACCTATATAGTTGCCGGTGAAGCATCCGCCGACTTCTGTTGTCAGATACTGTGCCTCTCCTTCTCCTATGAACACGGGGGCATCCACAGCACCTGGAAAAGCAGCAGATGCAGGCATGGGGTTCTCATCCGGCTTCACATCCAGATAAGAGAAGGTATAGTGGTTCTTATCTCCTGTAAGGATGAACTGCACTGTATTGCAATGAAAAGGAATGCGGGCTTCCACTGCCTGTAAGGAACCGATACGGCGTCTGAGGATCAGGAAGTATTCACCATTGCCTACCGTGGACAGTGCCGCTTCATAATGATGTCTGTTATTCATATAGATCGTAATACCTGCTTCGGAACCGGCGTTTACACTTTCCAGAGTCAGAGTAGCAGTAGCTGTAAAGTGAAAATGCTCCTGTCTGCGGACCAGAATTGCCTTTGGCTTATCATCTGACAGAGTCGTATCATAGGCACAAAGAGAAAGTCCCTGTTTGGTAGGTTTAACGAACTTACTTACCGGTGTATAAATTGTATTCCAGGATGGATGCAGTTTATTGGAACAGAAAGTATCTGTCATATTGCTGCCGGGGATATAAAAGTCTGATTTGCGGGTTTTCTTGCCGGGGGCTGTTTCGACCTCAAAGGTTTCGGTAACAGTGCCGTTATCTCCCATAACGGGCCAGCCATTCTCCCATTTTACCGGAGCAAGCATTGTCTCACGACCGAGATTGTGACGGAATGGATATCCCAGAGGACGAATACCCAGGCATACAGCCCACCAGCTGCCCTGACTGTCCTCTACCAGATCAGCATGTCCGATCGCCTTGATATTAAGACAGGTGCTTCTGTTGGAGAGAACCGGATTATGAGGGCATGCTTCATAGGGACCATATACATTCTTACTGCGAGCAATCGTTACCATATGGCAATATTCTGTACCACCTTCTGCAATCATTAAGTAGTACATATCATGAATACGGTATAAATGTGGACCCTCAGGATTATTGCCGCCTGAGCCATTCCATATGTAATGTTTTTCTCCACATTTTACATTCTGTATGGATACAGGAAGCTCATTGCGCTTGGGGGTGTCATTTCTTACTACATCAAAGGTAATTTCTGCTATATAGATACCGGTGTCAGTACCTGTATAGTAGATTCTGCCATCCTCATCAAAGAAAAGCGAAGGGTCAATTCCTGCAAAGGGAAGCTTGACGGGATTGGACCATCTGCCGTAGGGGTCTGTGGTATATACGAAGAAATTACCTCCGCTTCTGCCACCGACATTTGTAACGATACAGTAGAATATTCCTTCGTGGTATCGAATTGTGGGAGCATAGATACCCAGACAATTGGGTGCACCACTTACCAGTTTGAGCTGATTTTTTCTGTCAAGAACATGTCCGATCTGCTCCCAGTGTGTCAAATCTGTGCTATGGTATATTGGAATTCCCGGAAAATATTCAAAACTGCTGTTTACAAGATAGAAGTCATTCCCAACTCTGCATACGCTGGGATCCGGATGAAATCCGGTTATGATAGGATTATGGTATTTCATGGAATCGTCTCCTTTGTTTTGAATTAAATCTATCTACAGCATAACAAAAAATGGAAAGTAAGTGTAGTGTTATTTTATAAAAAAAGTGGCTTATTTTAGGAAAGATGAGAATACATGCTTTTTGCAGATAAAACAGGCATTGGTACACTCTAAAATTATGCAATTTTTAATGAATACATTGCAAAAATGAAGTATCACATCAAAATGTCATACAATATACTTTAAAAATAGAAAAAATGTGGTACAATATAGGATATAATTACTTTTATTATATGACATAAGAGGAAAATGCATGAAAAAATTAGAAAACCTGTTTCAACGAAAAAATTTGTTGTTTACATTGGGGATTATCGTTCTGATTGCTGCAGCAACATTGGTTGCGGTATTTAGGATTAATATAGCAGAAGAGCAGAATTGTTATACTACTTTATTTCAGACAGGAGATCAGCTTAATCAGGACATTGCAAGACTGATTAATTATGATAAGGAACAATTGGAGAGTCTGGCAGGAATATTTGCAGGGTATGATAATCTCAATGATGAGATTGTTATGAATATTGTCAGCAATTACAGACAGTGTGGTATGGTGTCAGGGCTGGAGATACTTCTGCCGGATAATACGCTGATATTACAGGATGGGACTATAATCAGTGTTGAGGACAGCATGGATTTTGCCAAAGAAGCCAAAAAAGGTGCTTACCTGACAGAAGTGAGTACAGATCTCCTGGATTCTGATAAGCGCGTTCTTCTCAGTGTGGTTCCTATTGTAAAAGATGGAGAAGTAACAGGAATCCTGCGTGGCGTGATAGATTTGGACGAGCTTCAGAGTGTATGGAATATAAATCTTTACGGAGTGAGGGCAGATATCTATATTGTAGAGAGAAGCAGTGGAGATTATATTGTTGATACTTCCGGGAATAAACTGGGAAATGTAAAATTTATTGATAATAAGAGTATCATTAAGAGAAGCAGTATGGATGAGCTCGCAAGACAGCTCATGCGGGGCAAAAAAGGGTATGCTGTATTTGATATGCCAGATAGCTCCGAGAATCTGTATTTCTGCTATATGCCATGTAAGGTCAATAACTGGGAGCTGGCTATTTCTGTACCGGAGAGTGCAGTGCTTGGAAATGTTGGAGAGGTCAGAACACTTCTTTTCCTGCTGGTTGGCTTTGAATGTCTGTGCTTTATCGTATATCTGATGTGGATGTTCCGGGATACAAGAGTACGTAATTATGAGAAACAGAGAAGAATTGAGCTGATGAGCTTTACAGGAAGAGTACAGGAACTGTTATTTGAAGCACATCAGAATCAGAAAAACATTGAACTTGCACTGGAATTGATCGGTCAGATGACAGATTCACAATATGTATTCTTTAAGATACTGGGAGAGAATGGAATGGAGGAAGTGTACCAGTGGATAAAAGATGATCCGGGACAGCCGATGCTGAGAGTTCCCAAGGAACGGGTACATTTCTTTATGCATTATTTCTATTTTAAAGATGGAAGCGGCAGTATATTCATGCCCAATATTGAGGAATTAAAGGTAGTAGCTCCACCAAGCTATGAATTACTGGTAGATAAAGGGGTAACAAGCCTTATGGCAGTACCGGTTAATGATGTATCCGGCAGACTTGTTGGTGTACTTGGAACCTGTAACATGGGACCTGATTGCAAGGATACGCACATTCTGGAGGCAGTAAAGTTAAGTTTCTCCATGCTGTATCATAATATCCGTTCCTATAATATTATCCGTGAAATGGGTACAGTAGATCTACTGACCGGACTTCTCAACAGAAACTGTTATCAGAAGAACTTACTGGATTATCCTAATATGCAGTTTGAATCTCTGGCTTGTGTATACTGTGATGTGAATGGATTGCATGAGCTGAACAATTCACAGGGACATGAAGCCGGTGATGAAATGCTTCGTGAAGTTGCCCTGACAATTAGAAACTACTTCGGAGATACACACAGCTACCGTATAGGTGGTGATGAATTCGTGGCATTTGTACTGGATGCAGACATGGAGAATGTAGCGAAACAGTCAGAAGCCATTGCAAAGAAGCTGCAGGTAAGTGACTATTATGTCTCTATCGGTATCAGCATCGGCAGACCAAGGAATCTGGATCAGATGGAAGAGCTGGTGAAAAAGGCAGAGACAGAGATGTATGAGGCAAAACGCATATTCTACGAAAATGGCGGTAGAGAGCGTAGAAGAAGATAGATAAAACTGTACATATAAAAATAAACAAAACTGACACTTTATTAAGTGTCAGTTTTTGCGTATTATAATAAGCAATTAGTATACTAAGCAAGGTAAACAGATAGGAATAGAGGACAATGTGCGTGGCACAAAGTTTACAGATTGTGAAAGGTATGGTTATAAATATGGCAAATAATAGATATGAACTGAATAAAGAACTGGCACAGATGTTAAAGGGTGGAGTTATTATGGATGTAACCACTCCCGAACAGGCAAGGATTGCGCAGGAAGCAGGTGCATGTGCAGTCATGGCACTGGAGAGAATCCCGGCAGATATCAGAGCAGCAGGTGGCGTATCCAGAATGAGTGACCCCAAGATGATCAAGGGTATTCAGGAAGCGGTATCCATCCCTGTTATGGCAAAGTGCCGTATCGGACATTTCGCAGAAGCACAGATTCTGGAAGCCATTGAGATTGACTATATTGATGAGAGTGAAGTACTGTCTCCGGCAGATGATGCATATCATATTGACAAGACCAAATTCAAGGTTCCATTCGTATGTGGCGCGAAGGACCTGGGTGAGGCACTTAGAAGAATCAATGAAGGTGCATCCATGATCCGTACGAAGGGCGAGCCGGGAACAGGTGATGTTGTGCAGGCAGTACGCCACATGAGAAAGATGAATCAGGAGATTGCAAGACTGACATCCATGCGTGAGGATGAGCTGTTCCAGGCTGCTAAGGAGTTGCAGGTTCCTTATGATCTTGTAGCATATGTACATGAGCATGGCAGGCTTCCTGTTGTAAATTTCGCAGCAGGCGGCGTAGCAACACCGGCAGATGCAGCATTGATGATGCAGTTGGGTGCAGAAGGTGTCTTTGTAGGCTCCGGTATCTTCAAGTCAGGAGATCCAAAGAAGCGCGCAGCAGCCATTGTACAGGCAGTAACCAATTATCAGGATGCGAAGCTTCTGGCAGAGCTTTCCGAGGATCTGGGAGAAGCCATGGTTGGAATCAACGAGCAGGAGATTCAGTTATTGATGGCGAATAGAGGGATTTAGTATGAAAATTGGAGTTTTAGCAGTTCAGGGTGCTTTTATTGAACACGAGAAAATGATAGAAGCACTGGGGCATGAAGCCTTTGAAATCAGACAGAAGCGTGACCTGGAGCAGGAGTTTGACGGTCTGATTCTCCCAGGTGGTGAAAGCACCGTCATGGGTAAGCTGCTTCGGAACCTTGGATTATTTGAACCATTACAGCAAAAGATTACGCAGGGAATGCCGGTACTTGGTACTTGCGCAGGGTTAATTTTGCTTGCAAGTAAGCTTGCAGAGGATGATACGGTTCACTTTGGTACATTGCCTGTCACGGTAAAGCGCAATGCTTATGGCAGACAGCTTGGAAGCTTCCAGACTGTAGCAGAGGTTGCACATATCGGTGAAATTCCCTTGACTTTCATCCGCGCTCCCTATATTGAGAGTGCAGGTGATGGAGTAGAGATATTAGCCAGAGTAGATGGTAATATTGTAGCAGTACAGTACGGCAGGCAGCTTGGAATTTCCTTCCATCCTGAAGTGACAGACTCTACGGCGGTGCATGAATACTTTTTGTCCTTGTGCAAGGCATGTCAGGCAGCAGCTTAGTAAAATAAAATAGTATGTAAAGAATCCTGAAATTTGTTTTTTCTATACAATTCCAGGATTTTTTGCATTATAAATTGAAAATACTGTCGAAATATACTATGATTGTTCTTGAGAAAATTTATCAACAAGACATATGAGGAGGATACAGCATGACGCTGAAAGAGTTACCAATCGGCAGTATGGCGACTGTGGTTACTGTAGGTGGAGAAGGCGCATTACGCCAGCATTTTCTAGATATGGGACTGATACCGGGAGTAGATGTAACCATGGTAAAGTATGCACCTATGGGAGACCCGGTGGAATTACAGATACATGGATACGAACTGACGCTTCGTCTGGCAGATGCAGAGAAGATAGAGATAGAGAATACAAGACAACCAGATAATATAGATGCGACCAATCATAAGAAAGACATGAAGAAGGATGTACAGCATCCGGGCTTGGGTGAGGGCGGCAAATATCATGTCAAAGCAGATGAGCACCCCCTGCCGGAGGGAGAAGTGCTGACTTTTGCCCTGGCAGGTAATCAGAACTGTGGGAAGACGACACTGTTCAACCAGTTGACCGGTTCTAACCAGCACGTGGGTAATTTCCCGGGTGTAACAGTAGACCGTAAGGATGGAGCCATCAAAGGGCATAGTGACACACTGGTTACAGATTTACCGGGTATTTATTCCATGTCACCCTATTCCAGCGAAGAGATCGTGACCAGACAGTTCGTGCTGGAAGAACATCCAAAGGGAATCATCAATATTGTAGATGCTACCAATATTGAGAGGAATCTGTACCTTACCATGCAGCTTCTGGAGCTGGATGTGCCTATGGTTCTGGCTCTTAACATGATGGATGAGGTGCGTCAGAATGGCGGCTCCATCCGTGTGAATGAGCTGGAGGAGCTGCTTGGAATCCCTGTTGTACCCATCTCAGCTGCAAAGAATGAAGGTATCAGTGAATTGGTAGACCATGCATTACATGTGGCAAAATATCAGGAAAGACCGGGAAGACAGGACTTCTGTGAAGCGGACGACCATGGTGGTGCAGTACATAGATGCCTGCATGGTATCATGCACCTGATTGAAGACCATGCCAAAGAAAATGACATACCTGTCAGGTTTGCAGCGGCGAAGCTGGCAGAAGGTGATATGCTGATTCTGGACAGGCTGCATCTGGATCAGAATGAGAAAGAGACTCTGGAGCATATTATACAGCAGATGGAAAAGGAGAGAGGTCTTGACCGCGCGGCAGCCATTGCAGATATGCGATTTGCTTTTATCAGCAAGGTATGCAGGCAGACAGTCATTAAACCCCATGAGAGCAGGGAACATGCAAGAAGTGCACGAATTGATAAGGTACTGACGGGTAAATATACAGCGATACCTGTATTCATTGCCATTATGGCAGCGGTATTCTGGCTGACCTTTAACGTGATTGGTGCGGCACTTTCCAATCTGCTGGATATGGGAATTGGCTGGCTTACCAATCTGGTGCAGCAAGGCATGATGGCGGCAGGCGTGAACGAAGTCCTGCAATCGCTGATCATAGATGGTATTTTTAATGGTGTGGGAAGTGTACTCAGCTTCCTGCCGATTATTGTGACACTGTTCTTCTTCCTGTCCATGCTGGAGGACAGCGGATATATGGCAAGAGTGGCATTTGTTATGGATAAGCTGTTACGTAAGATCGGTCTGTCAGGACGAAGCATTGTGCCTATGCTGGTAGGATTTGGCTGTACAGTACCCGGCGTTATGGCAAGCAGGACGCTGCCTTCGGAGCGTGACCGCAAGATGACGATTCTGCTCACTCCTTACATGAGCTGTTCTGCGAAACTGCCGATATATCTGTTTTTCACAGCAGCATTCTTCCCGGAACATGGAGCACTCGTTATGATTGCACTATATTTTGGCGGTATCGCTGTAGGTATTCTGTCTGCTATTGTAATGCGTAAATTGAAATTCAAGGGCGAAGCAGTGCCATTTGTCATGGAGCTGCCTAATTATCGTATGCCTGGAGCGAAGAATGTAGGACAGCTTCTGTGGGAAAAGGCAAAAGACTTCCTACAAAGGGCATTTACGGTCATTTTCCTTGCAACTATTATTATCTGGTTCTTACAGACCTTTGATACCAGACTGAATGTGGTAATAGATTCCAGGGATAGTATTCTTGCAGTAGTTGCCGGCTGGATTGCACCGGTCTTTAAGCCGCTTGGTTTTGGCGACTGGAGAGTATCTACCGCACTGATTACCGGCTTTATGGCTAAGGAAAGCGTGGTAGCAACGTTAAATGTACTTTTTGGAAGTACGGATATTTTACTGGCGGCGATCACACCGCTGGCAGCAGCAAGTCTTCTGGCTTTCTGCCTTTTGTATACACCATGTGTAGCAGCCATTGCGTCCGTAAAACGTGAGCTTGGCTGGAAATGGGCAGTGTTTGTAGTATTTGCGCAGTGCGCGATTGCCTGGGTCGCAGCATTTGCCGTCAGATGTATTGGAATGTTATTTGTATAAAGTCTTTTAAACCGGACATAATATCATCGTGTAATTCATCTAAAAAGAAAAGAGGATGCTACAATGATATTAAGTGAAAAAGAAATGGCAGCAATCAAAGATCTTCAGACACAGGAGAAGACCTGCGTAGAGAAGTATGCGCGTTACAGTAAGGAAGCAAAAGACCCTGTACTTGCAAATCTCTTTGAACAGATTCATCGTGAGGAACAAAAGCACTATGATTCTCTTGGACAGGTGTTGAATGGAACTGTGCCCCCATGTGACTGTAATGATAGTGACGGCAAGCAGTACAGTCCTAAGGCCACCTATGATATGAAGGAGTCTGAGGATAAGAAGAATGACTGCTTCCTCGCAACAGACTGTATCGGTACAGAGAAGCTGGTCTCTTCTGAATACAATATGGACGTGTTCGTCTGCGGTGAACCATCAGTCCGTAAATTACTTGCTGATATCCAGATTGAAGAACAGAATCATGCAGAAATGCTCTATAAATATAAGACAGTAAACAGTATGTCATAGGAAAAACGGAGAGAGGCAGGCAGCTTCTCTCCGATTTTACCTATATACTCCATAGGAATTATAAAATATTACATAAAGACTTGCATGTATGTGCAGGAAAACGTATAATATAAGTAATTAATCAGAGCCATGCAAACATATTTGCAATAATTTATATGGCGAAGTACCCACAATAAGCAGATAACAACTAAACTTGTTATCCAAGTAGGGCATCGAAGATGCGGTTTTGCGAAGGGGTTCTGAATAATTACAAGTATACACAACACACAATAAAGAATCTGGAAAGGTATGGTGCTAGTATGAACTATAGATTATCAGAGTCAGAAGAACAGATTATGAGTTTCTTATGGGAGAATAATGGTCCTGTTAAGACAGGTATGATTATGGATTATTTTTGGAAGACAGTAGGTAAGGACTGGAAGCGTCAGACCCTGAACACATTACTGATCCGTCTGGAAGATAAGGGCGTAATCATCAGAAGAAGAGGAATCGTAGAAGCTAAGTATACGAAGGAAGAATTACTGCATATTGAATGTCAGGACTTTGTGAATACAAAGTGTGATGGAAGTGTTGTCAAGTTCGTAGAAAGATATTTTGCAGGAGAGACTGTATCAAAGCAGGAGGCTGAGGAAATAGTCAGCCTGATTCAGCAGTTAAAAGGCTAATATAAGGGCGTATGTGACCATAACAGAATGCTGATGATAGTGGGAGTATATTCCACTATTGTTGGCGTTCTTTTCGTTTGCAAGGCTTTTCATTTGGAGAAAATGTGTGTATAATTCAGTTAGATATAACTAATTCTGGAAAAGGAAAGGCATGGTAATAGAAATGTTTGGTAAAATAGGAAGAAATGATCCCTGCTGGTGTGGCAGTGGAAAGAAGTATAAGGTGTGTCATGAGGCATTTGATGAGAAAATCAATCAATATGCGAGAATGGGACATATTGTACCCAAGCACAATATCATTAAGACACCACAGCAGATAGAAAAGATCAAGGAGAGCTGCAAGATCAACATTGCAATACTGGATTATCTGGAGAAGAATATCCATGAGGGCATGAATACAGCAGAGATCGATCAGATTGTATACGATATGACGACCCAGATGGGAGGAATCCCCGCACCTTTGGATTATGAAGGATATCCTTACAGTGTATGCACCTCTGTAAACAATCAGGTGTGTCACGGGTTCCCTTCAGAGGACGTGATTCTACAGCCGGGGGATATTATCAATGTAGACTGCTCTACGATACTGGATGGATATTTCTCGGATTCTTCCAGAATGTTCTGTATTGGGGATGTGAGTCCTGAGAAAAAGAAGCTGGTACAGGTAACGAAGGAATGCGTGGAGCTTGGACTGAAAGAAGTAAAGCCCTGGGGATTCCTTGGTGATATGGGGCAGGCAGTACACGATCATGCTTTTGCCAATGGCTACACTGTAGTACGTGAGATTGGCGGTCATGGTGTTGGACTGGAATTCCATGAGGACCCATGGGTTGGATATAATACGAAGCGTGGACAGGATATGCTTCTGGTTCCGGGTATGATCTTTACCATTGAGCCTATGGTCAATATGGGCAAACCGGATATTTATATTGATGATGACAATGATTGGGAAGTTTACACAGAGGATGGTCTTCCTTCTGCACAGTGGGAGATTATGGTTCTCGTAACAGAGGATGGCAATGAAGTCCTTTGCTGGTAAATAAAGAGAGAGACTATGAAGAAAAGCTTCGATGCAACGCAGCTAAAAATAATAGCGATCATTTCTATGGTGATAGATCATATTGTATTATGAAGGCTGTTTCATAAAGGAGACAAAGCGGAACTTCTTATCCAGTAAATTACCCATGAGGGAGACTGCCTTTCCCATGGTGAAGGCTGCAAGTACAGTTCCGATACCGAGCCCTTTGATATGACCTAACAGGAAGCCGGTCATGCAGGCTGTAACGAGCAGGCAGATTACGTCAAAGGTAATCTTGATTCTGGAGTAGGGAATCTTCGTAATATCTGCCAGCTCTCTGGGGAAGAGATCCGTAGGAACAATTGGCATTTTGCAGCGGTTGGATAATGCAATGCCAAGACTCAGGAGTACATAACTGATGATGAAATAAAGGATTCTACAGCTAAGGGATGTGGGTAATATATTGATCCACATCTCATGCAGATCCAGAAATTCTCCAAAGAAGAATCCAACAACAAAGCTGAACAGATACTGTGGGATGAATTTCTTACGCAGTATTATGAGTGTCAGTACCAGAGCACCCTGAAACAGGTAAGTCCATGTGCCAAGAGACAAAGCCGGGAATACCTCAGAGAAAGCATAGGGAACACTGGATATGGCAGAGATTCCCGCATTGGAATACAGCATAAGCACAACGCCGAAGCTGTTTATGAGCACTGCAAATACCAAAGCCAGTTCTCCACGACAGGTTAAAGTTTTATCATTCATTGTATTTTCGCCTTTCTATTTTAACGTTTTGTTTTAACGTTCTATTTTCATTCAACATTTAGTGTAATCACCCATATTTTAAATAGCAAATAAATAATTTTTATGAGATAATAGATTCTATCTATAGAAATAAAAGAAAGGGATTTGCATGAATCTGTTTTATTTACGATATTTTGTGACACTGGCACATGTACAACATTATACGAAAGCGGCAGAGCAGCTCTGTATTACCCAGCCAAGCCTGAGTCATGCCATTATGCAGCTGGAAAAGGAATTAGGTGTGCAGCTTTTTGAAAAGACAGGGAGAAATACGACTTTAACACGATATGGAGAAGAATTCCTGATCTGTACAGAGCACACACTGGAGACATTGGATGCAGGTGTGGAGAATCTGCAAAGAAGCGCCAGAGGAGAGGGATTGATACGATTGGGATTCTTACGTCCTCTGGGAGTAGAATATGTGCCTAGGCTTGCGGCATCTTATCTGGCGGAACATTCTGATAAAAGGATAGATTTTACATTTCATACGGATGTGACAGGACCTTTGCTGGATGGGCTGGAGGCGCAGCGGTTTGACCTGTTATTCTGTTCCAGACCACCAGAGGATATGGGATTTCGGGCTGTGCCGGTGAGCTGTCAGGAACTGGTGCTGATTACACCAAGAAAGCATCCACTGGCATCTTTGAAGGAAGTAGACTTACAGCAGACTAGAGAATATCCATATGTTTTTTTCTCCAGAACTTCGGGAATCAGAGTAGACATAGACAGAATGTTTGATGAAATATCCATGGAGCCAAAGATTGCTTACGAGACAGAGGAAGATCAGGTAGTAGCGGGACTGGTGGCGCAGGGCTTTGGCATTGCCATCGTTCCCCATATGGATATGCTTCATAAGTTAGACATATCTATCATTCCAATCACTGCCCCTGCCTATGAGAGAAATTTCTATATGGTGTATGATGAGAGAACATATATGCCGCCTGTTGTCAGAGATTTTATGAAATATGTTTTGGAAAAGGAGAAGATGCATACAAATAAGCAATTCATGCACAATTGATAGCAAGATACAAAGAGCATAATGAAATCCGGATGGGTATAATACGTACAAATATATAATAGGAGGTTATCCTTATGTATGAGAAACGTAACCAGGCTTATACCATGCATCCGGATTTTTTTGACCCTTTGCATCAGTATGCCTCATTGGAGATGAATCCCAAAGACCCAGAATTTGTAAAGGTACAATACCATCACGAGGAACCAAGTGTTACTGTAAATGAGGACGGCAGTGTCACCTTTTATATGTACGCGCCCAAGGCTGCAACTGTAGCAGTAGGGGGAATGGGCGGATTCTTCAGTGCAGACAAAGTATATCTTACTCCTGATGGGAAGGGAGGATTCCGAACAACGATACAGGATTTTCCTTATGCTATGCATTATTACATGTGGTATGTGGATGATGTGCCCATATGCAACCCAAAGGCTGGCGTAAATTATGGCTGTTTTCATTCTATCAATACCTTTGATATGGCAGATGCCAATACGCATTTTTATGAGTTACAGGATGTACCTCATGGACAGGTACATATCTGTAAATATATTTCAGCTGTAAATCAGCATATCAAGGAATGCTATGTGTATACACCACCAGGATATGACAGACACAGAGACAGGAATTATCCGGTGCTGTATTTGCAGCATGGTGTTGGAGAGAATGAGACTGGCTGGGTATGGCAGGGGAGAATGCAGTTTATCATGGATAATCTGCTGTATGCAGGAAAATGCAGGGAAATGCTTGTTGTAATGTGCAGTGGGTATGCTTTTGAACCTGAGGAAGACCCTGTCTTTTTTCCAGGGGATTTTGATAAAGAGCTGACAGAATCGGTCATTCCATTTATAGAACAGGAATTTCGCTGTATTCATAATCGCTGGGGAAGAGCCGTAGCAGGACTTTCTCTTGGCTCTGCGCAGGCTACACTGAGTGCCGGGAAACATCCGGAGCTGTTCTCTGCACTTGGTGTATTCTCAGGTGTGGGACTGCGTCTGTTCAGGGAATACCCGATGGGGCAGTATATGCAGATATTTTTAAGCTGTGGAAGCTACGAGGAGGGGCTGCACAAGGAACAGGAGAGGTGTCAGGCAATGCTGTTGGCAAAAGGAAACAGCTGTATCCAGAAGACTTATGAGGGCTTCCATGAATGGAAGGTCTGGAGAGAAAGCCTGCATGATTTCGTACAGCTGCTGTTTCAGAATGAAGAGCTGCTTCATGATAACACTGTATATTCCAAGAAAATGACACATGCGTCAGATGTATTTTATGGGCAGACAATGGAAGAAAGCATGCTGTTCTTTGACCCTGTCTATAAAATGGTACAATTTGATGTGGATGAGCAGGGAAATCCGGCGGGGCGATATATAGATATGCCCAGGGGCATTCATATGCTGGATGAACATTCTGTAGAATTCAATCTGTATGCGCCGGGAGCAGATAAGGTTGAAGTCGATGTTTTCGACTGTGGGAAGCTGGAACTTCGCAGATCTGTACAGCATGAGGGATACTGGACTGGAATTCTTGGTAATCTGGAGAAAGGCTTCCATTATGTGACATTTGATGTGAATGGAATCAGGGTTGTCAATCCGGATGCACCTGTCGGATATGGCTGTTTTCAGACAATCAATTATATAGAAGTACCGGAGAAGGATTTTAAATATCCTTTGCTCAGAGATATTCCACATGGACATGTCAGAATGGATTACTATACCTCTTCACAGACTGGCAGACAGAAATTATGTTATGTGTATACGCCGCCCGGATATGAGACAGGGGATAAGTCATATCCCGTACTGTATCTACAGCATGGAGGCGGTGAGAATGAGATCGGCTGGCTCAGACAGGGTAAGATAGCCAATATGGCAGATGATCTGCTCACACAGGGGCGTATGGATGAAATGATCATTGTAATGAACACAGGTTATGCATTCAGGGAAGATGGAACCAGCCATGGTGCATTGAGTTCTTTTGAAAAGGAGCTTGTTATGGACTGTATTCCTTATATAGACACAGTGTATCGGACTATGGCAGATAGAGAACACCGTGCGATGGCGGGATTGTCCATGGGTGGTATGCAGACGCAGAGAACGGTATTTGAACATACAGATCTCTTTGCCTGGGCAGGTATCTTCAGTGGAGGACTTGTTATCAGGGATGAAGAGGTGGATTACCGTGATATTCTTCTGAATCCTGATAAGTTCCGAGAGACCTTCCATATGCTTTATGTTGCCTGCGGAGATCAGGACAACTTCTATGAAAAAACCAGAGAAAATGCACAACAGATTATGAACCAGGGAGTTGGGCTGACAACATTTTTCGATACAGGACGTCATGACTGGACATTCTGGAGACATTGCTGTGTGAACTTTTTGCAGCGCATCTTTCGCAGGTAATGCGCAGTTCGTGAAAATACAGGATATTCAGAACAGGCAGACATAGCAGAAAGGTATGGTTATCAGCATGAAAATAAAGCAGAATATGATGAAATGGATGGGGGTATGTCTGACCATGACGATGCTTACCGGTTGTACAGGTCAGGCAGAACCGACAGCAGCTGCACAGGACGAAACAATGGAACAGGTCACGATAGCTGCAATTGGCGGGTCTGCCGCAGAAGGAGAAGAAGCTAAGGCATTTACAATCCAGAGCATTGGCTACAGTGATGGGGAGGAAACTGTCACTGAGGCAGAATCTGGCAGAGAAGATATGAGCCTGTCCGGCAAATATGCCAGAGACTTCCCGATAGGTGTGGCACTGCCAGCCCATGTGCTTGGCAGTATCAGCAGATATGATGATGTTATACAGAATAATTTTAACATCATGACTTGTGAGAATGAGACCAAACCGGATGCATTGCTGGACCAGCAGGCATCCCAAAGCGGTCTGCCCCGGACATATGAGAATCCATGCGTGCATTTTGATGCCTGCCAGCCTGCTGTGGAATATGCATTGAAGAATGACATGAAGCTGAGACTTCATACACTGGTATGGCATAGTCAGACACCCAGATGGTTTTTTACCGAGGATTATACGAACGAGGGAGAACTGGTGGGCAGAGAGGTTATGTTAAAGAGAATGGATGCCTATATTCGGTCAGTATTGGAATATTTTGATACACAGTATCCTGGCCTGATCTATGCAGTAGACGTTGTGAATGAAGCATTTGATGTGGGAAATGGGGATCAGAACGGGGTCAGGCAGAAGGACAACCTATGGTATGAGACTGTGGGAGATGACTATTATTATCATGCCTTTGCCAGTGCAAGAAAGTATGCGCCTTCTTATATGAAACTGTTTTATAATGATTATGGCTGTAGTGGTAAGGTTGATCTGATCCTAAAGCACCTTTCTCAGGCAAAAGAGGAAGGCTTGATTGATGGAATCGGTATGCAGTCGCATTTAAGCACGGAAGATGACATCCAACATAAATTTGTGTATGCAGCGAAAGCCTTCTGCGATGCTGGATATGAGCTGCAGATTACAGAACTGGACATTGGAATCAAGGGGGCAAAGACAGAAGATGCCTATAATAAGCAGGCTAGAAAATATAGAAGTCTCTTTAAGAATATGCAGGAAATGGCAGAGGATGGTTATCCAGTCACGGCAGTTATTGTATGGGGGCTTAACGATCAGCTTTCCTGGAGAAGAGGTGAGGATGCACTGTTTTTTGATGGTGCCATGAATCCCAAAGCTGCATATTATGGTGCATTGCAGGATGATTCAGTCCCGGATATAGAATAAAAATCAGGCACGCTGTAAAGCGTGCCTAAAATTTATGAGAAGTATTGTGCAGCCTGTATTCAGAAGGGCTGCACTTTTTATATTGCTTGAAGATGCGGTTAAAGGTGGAGATACTGGAGAAACCAGACTGTGCAGCCACATCTGTAATGGAGATGTTGGGGTCACACAGTAATTTTTCAGCAACTTTCAGTCGGTACAGCGTCGTATATTCGCCGAGCGTAGTTCCAGTGTATTGCTTGAAAAGACGCAGGAAATGATATTTGCTGAAACCTACGGATTCAGCAAGCGTATCCAGATCAAGATCTTCCATGTAATGCTCTTCAATATGATGAAGAAGCTGATTGAACTTACGTACATATTCTTTCTGCTTGGTAGGTCGGACATTAGGGAAGATATCCTGCACATGAATGTGGTGATACCCCAGGTTCACAAAGAACTGGATCAGCAGAGAGTAGATCGTTAATTCTGCGTATTCATTGTTATGAAAATATTCTGTCTGCATCTGCATCAAAAGAGAATACATGTCTTCATAAATAGAAGGGTATGTTGTCCTGGATATAAATATGGGTCTGACCAGAAGAGACTGAATACCGGAGAAACTCTTCATTCTGAAGAGAATGGAAATATCAAAAAGATAGATCAGCCTTGCTCCGGTGGGAGGGGCAGTCAGTTCATGCATCATACCCGGAGGAATGATCAGAATCTCACCTGGCATGATCCTGTAATGGATACCATTTACCTCGGCATAATAGTAATTATCAACGGAAAGGATGATTTCCAATACAGTATGCCAGTGTGCAGGATAACCTTTTGGAATATCATTGTACCATATCCGCAGGGAAGAATATTCAGAAAAAGTAATAATTTCTTCGTTTGAAAATTTGTCCACGATTTGTTCCTTTCTTTTCTGTAATATGAAAATATGTAAATTCAGGTATAGTGCTAAATGATTACTGGGATTCTATCATTAATCACTCAAGAAGTAAATAATGCACAAACAAGAGAGCAAAATTCAAAGAACAATTAGCAATATTAGAGAGGATATTGACATTAAGTGGGAGAAAATCAAAGTTTTTTACTAATTATTGCTTAAAAATAGCAAGGAATAGGATGAAGAAGGCAATAATTGAGTGGTACAATGCATTCAAAATGTATTATATAGCAATTAACATAATCGAAATACGACAAAACGTATCATTACTATAAGAATTACCGAAGGTGTGGAGGAATCTATGAGAAATTCTGTTAAAAAGTGGGGAGTCGGAATTGCAGTATTTGCAGCAATTGTGACAACAGCCGTTCTGTTGCCACAGGATAAGGTCACTGATTTCCATGAGAAATATGAAGGAACAGATCTGACATCGGACATTAAGGGAATGGAGAGAGCAGGAACATACATCCGATATATCGCAGGACATGATTCCAGCGTCAGACCGCAGGAAAATGTAAACATTGAGCTGTTTGACTATACATCAGCTAAAGATGTTGAGAGGTATACTTCCTATGAAGGTGTAGATGAGGCATTGTATACAGGTGTTGATTCTACAGTTACCTGGCAGATTAATGTACCTCAGAGCGGTTATTATAATCTGTATACAGAATATCTGATTCCTGAGTCAAGAGGTGTAGTTGCAGAACGAATTGTTTATATCAATGGAGAGATTCCATTTGAGTCGGCACGTAACATTACCTTTTCCAGAATATGGACTGATGGTGGTGAGGTGAAAGTCGATAATCAGGGCAATGAGATAAGACCTACACAGAAAGAAGTATTTGCCTGGCAGAAGGCATACTTCAGGGATGACAGAGGATATGAAGCAGAACCGTATCTGTTTTATTTTGAAAAAGGAATAAATGAGCTGACTCTGGAAGCAGAGAATGAACCTATGATCCTCAAAAGCCTGGAACTGAAGAGTGTACAGGATATGGATGATTATCAGGCTTATCTGGAGAAACAGCCGGGTGTCAATATGACAGAGACAGGAACTTCCTATCAGCAAATCGTGCAGGGTGAAGACTCCACGCTGCGTTCAGAATCTTCACTGTATGCTAAGTATGACAGGTCATCACCAACCACACAGCCAAACAGTGTGACCAATACGGTATTGAATTATGTGGGCGGTGAGGCATGGAGAAGTGCAGGACAGTGGATTGAATGGAATTTTGAAGTCCCGGAAGACGGATATTACAATCTTATGATCAAAGCTCGCCAGAATTATGCAAGAGGAAGTATTTCAAGCAGAAGCGTGTACATAGATGGAGAGATTCCTTTTTCGGAAATGAAGGAGATTTCCTTTGAATACGAGAATGACTGGAACTGTATGACACTTACAGATGAAGAAGGAACGCCCTATCAATTCTATTTAAAAGCAGGAACACACACATTAAGACTTGAAGCAACACTTGGAGGTGTGGGTTCCATTCTGGAAGAATTGGAAGATTCCATATACAGACTGAACCAGATTTACCGTAAATTGCTGATTTATACAGGTGTGCAGCCGGACAAATACCGAGATTATAATATTCAGCAGGTTTATCCGGAAGTAATAGAAGCTATGGATCTGGAATCCAAACGTTTGTATAAGATTGTAGATGAGATGGTGGCATACAGCGGACAGAAAGCGGACAATATCGCAACGGCACAGACTGTTGCACAGCAGCTGGAACGTTTCGTGAAGAATCCTAATAAGATCACATTGGAGTTTACGACTTTTAAGGATAACATTACAGCGCTTGGTACGGCATCTCTTAATATGAGTGCAACCAAACTGGATGTGGACTATTTTGTAGTCAGTGGCATCAATGCACCGATCAAGGTGGAAAAGGCAGGTGCAATGGCAAAAGCATGGCACGAAATGAAATCTTTCGCAGCATCCTTCGTTGTTGATTATGATGCAGTCGGAGACGTATACGAAGAAGGTGATGAGGGAGTCATTAAGGTATGGATTCTGACTGGACGAGATCAGGGTACAATTCTGAAATCCATGGTAGATGATACCTTCACTCCTGATACGGGAATTAAAGTCAACGTAGAAATTGTAGCGGCAGATGCCCTGTTAAATGCAGTTGTAGCCGGCAGAGGACCTAATGTAGTGCTTTCGGTTGGAGCAGATCAGCCTGTGAATTATGCGCTGCGTAATGCAGCAGAAGATCTTAGCCAGTTCTCAGACCTTCAGGATGTTCTGTCACATTATACGGCAAGCTCTTATGAGCAGTACAGGCTGGATGACCATATATATGGTATCCCGGAGACACAGAATTTCAATGTAATGTTCTATCGTAAGGATGTTCTGGAAGAGCTGGGACTGGAGATACCCAATACCTGGCAGGAGCTGATCGAGATGCTTCCTACCATTCAGGGAAATAACATGACGATTGCCATTCCAACAGCGGCAGGAAGCAGTGCTACTGCATCCGCTTCTACATCAGTAGCTTCCAATGCACCGGACTTGTCTATGTATTTCAGCCTTTTATACCAGTATGGCGGAGATATGTATAACGAGGCAGGAACCAGAACGGTTGTCAACAGTGAAGCAGGAGTGCAGGCTTTTGATGATTATGTAAGATATTTTAATGATTATGGAACACCTACTATTTATGATTTTGTCAGCAGATTCCGTTCGGGAGAAATGCCGATAGGTATAGCTTCTTATTCCATATATAACACATTAATGGTATCAGCACCTGAGATCAGAGGATTGTGGGATTTTACGCTGATTCCAGGCACAGAGACAACAGATGGAAATGGAAGGACTTATATTGACCGTTCGGATTTCATTACAGGAAGTGCTACCATGATGGTCAAAACAGAGGATGAGCAGCTTCGTAACAATTCATGGGAATTCATGAAATGGTGGGCAGATGCAGATACCCAGGTAAGATTTGGACGTGAGATTGAAGCCCTGCTTGGTTCTTCAGCCAGATATGCAACTGCCAATAAGGACGCTTTCGTCCAGTTGGCATGGAGTGCAGATGATATCGCAGTACTCAATGACCAGTGGGATCAGACAGTAGGCATCAGAGAGGTACCTGGTGGATACTATACAGGCCGTCATATTACCAACGCGATTCGTAAGGTCATTAATGAGAAAGACGATCCACGAGAGACCATTATTGATTACTCCATCAAGATAGATGAGGAAATCACAAAGAAGCGTATCGAATTCGGTCTCCCTGTAGATTAGGAAAGGTTTGGTTATTATCATGAAAGAATATCTGAAGAAGTATGTCATGCTTCGCAGGCATAATATGTCGGTGGCATGGAAAAAGGCAAAGCGTAGTAAGATGTGCTATGTATTTCTGGCGCCTTATGCGATCCTGTTTAGTTTATTTGTGATTTTGCCGGTAATATCATCAATTTTCTTTAGTTTTACTTATTACAACATTTTGGAAAAACCGAGATTTATCGGTCTTTCCAATTATATCAGCCTGATTCTGGAGGATGATATATTCCTGATTGGTATTAAGAATACACTGCTGATTGCAGTGATCACCGGTCCTCTTGGATATATTATGTCATTCCTTTTTGCATGGCTGATCAATGAACTGCCCAGATGGGTCAGAAGTGTGGCAGTCGTTGTCTTCTATGCACCATCCATTGCAGGTAATTGTTATGTCATATTCTCCGTATTCTTCAGAGGTGACGCATATGGTTACGTCAATGCTTTCCTGATGAAGCTTGGAATTATTGATTCACCGATTCTGTGGTTCATCAATCCTAAGTATATGCTTCCAATCTGTATGCTGGTCATTCTGTGGATGAGTCTTGGCACAGGATTCCTTTCTTTTGTAGCCGGTCTGCAGGGTGTTGACAGAGCACAGTTCGAAGCCGGTTATATGGACGGTATCAGGAACAGATGGCAGGAGCTGTGGTACATCACTTTACCGAATATGAAACCCATGCTGATGTTCGGAGCGGTCATGTCCATTACACAGGCATTTGGTGTGTGTGATGTAACGATGGCTCTGTGTGGATATCCAAGTACAGATTATGCAGCCAGAACGGTGGTTACACACTTGTTTGACTATGGTTATTCAAGGTTTGAAATGGGATATGCATCAGCGATTGCCACAATACTATTCCTGATCATGATCCTGTGTAACAAAGCAATTCAAAGTCTGTTAAGAAGAGTGGGAACCTGATATGAGTAAAAATAAGAATAATATGGATAAAACAACAAGACAACACAAAAAACTGATCAAGAGAAGAAAACCGAACCGTTCGGTGTGGGGAGATATCCTTTTATATTTCTTTCTGTTGCTCGTGGCAATGGTTATGGTATTTCCTATTGTATATGCAGTCAGCAGTGCCTTAAAACCTTTGGATGAATTATTTATGTTCCCACCAAGGATATTTGCACAGAATCCTACACTGGATAACTTCTCGGATCTGTTCGTAACAATGGGCAAATCCTGGGTGACATTCTCACGATATCTGTTCAATACGGTATTTATTACAGGAGTTGGTACAGCAGGACATCTGATCATAGCTTCCATGGCGGCTTTCGTGCTTGCCAAGTATGATTTCCCAGGAGGAAAGACATTCTTCAGGCTGGTAACGGTAGCAATGATGTTCAGTGGATATGTTACAGCAATCCCAAATTATCTGATCATCAATGCACTGGGATGGGTTGATACTTACTGGGCAATCATCATTCCTGCCTTTGCATCTCCTATGGGACTTTTCCTGATGAAACAGTTCATGGAGGGATTACCTACCTCTCTTATTGAGGCTGCTAAGATTGACGGAGCAAGTGAATGGAAAGTATTTGCCGATATTGTAATGCCAAATGTAAAACCTGCATGGATGACACTGATCATCTTTTCTGTTCAGGCATTGTGGAATAACAAGGCAGCGACCTTTATTTATTCAGAAGAACGTAAGACTCTGGTTTATGCATTGCAGCAGATTCAGAGCGGTGGTATTGCCAGAACAGGACAGGGAGCAGCCGTACTGGTAGTAGTAATGATTGTTCCGATTGCGATATTTATATTCTCTGAAAGCCAGATTCTGGAGACCATGGCCAGTTCTGGTCTGAAGGATTAGGGATAGAGGTGTCATATGAAGAAAATAATGAAAAGAATGGCTGCCCTGGCATTGAGCGTGGTCACGCTGACAGGAAGCTGCATGGTAGTCCATGCGGAGACGGGATATACCTATGGGTATGATTATTGGGGAGATGTACAGTATTCTCCTGATGCATACAAGACAGTAGCTGTGTATACAGATGTGGAGCTGGGACTGGATAAGAAACTGAGTGCACCTCAGGGATTGTTCGTAACCGGCAATATGATATATCTGTGCGATACCGGCAATAACAGGATTTTGGAGCTGGAACGTAAAGATGAAGACACAATCGAACTGGTACGTGTGATTGATCACATGACAGGAGATGTGGCAAATAAGGAATTTCAGGGACCTTCGGATATTGCGGTATCACAGGATGGCTATCTCTATGTAGCGGACACCAATAATAATCGAATCGTCAAAATGGATCATGATGGACAGTTCGTACTGGAATTTACCAAGCCGGCAGATGCTACCTTTGACCAGTCACTGAGCTTTCTGCCAACCAAGATTGCAGTAGATAGTGCAGGTAGAGTTTATTGTGTAGCGACCAATGCGAATAAAGGTCTTATCAAATATGAAAATGATGCTGCATTTTCAGGCTTTGTAGGAGCAACACCGGTAACATATAACTGGACTGATTATATATGGAAGAAGCTGGCAACGCAGGAACAGAGAGCTAAGATGGAATCCTTCGTACCAACAGAGTATGACAATGTATATATGGACTATGAAGGATTTATCTATGCATGTACGACTAATGTATCTGAGCATGATCTGGACAGTGGTGCAGCGGATCCTGTCAGAAGATTGAACCTGATGGGAAATGACATCCTTGTCAGAAATGGTGACTATTATATCATCGGTGATCTGTACTGGGGATCAGGTGGCGGTTATGAAGGACCTTCTCTGTTTACAGATGTAACAGCAATGGACAATGACGTATTCTTCTGTCTGGATAAGACAAGAGGAAGAATCTTCGGCTATGATGACCAGGGAAGAATGCTATATTGCTTTGGCGGAAACGGTAATATGGATGGATATTTCAAGCAGCCCGCCGCACTTGAACATATGGGGCATGATCTGCTGGTGCTTGATTCACTGGATAACAGTCTGACATTGTTCACACCAACGGAGTATGGCAATAAGATCTATGATGCCATTGAACAGTTCCAGAATGGTGATTATGAAGAGTCAGGTACAAGCTGGCAGCAGGTCATGGATATGAATGGTAACTATGATCTGGCGTATATCGGGATCGGACGTTCCCTGCTTCGCCAGAAACAGTATCACGAAGCTATCAAGTATTTTAAATTGAAACTGGATGATGATAACTACTCCAAGGCATTCAAGCAGTACAGGAAAGAGTGGGTAGAGGATCATATAGTGATCATATTTACTCTTGTTGTCCTGGTACTGTGTGTACCGCTGGCAGCAGGTAAAATCAAAGCCATCAAAGAGGAGATAGACCGTGCAGATATCTTCCGGGATGAGAAGGAATAGGAGGCAGGAATGAAAAATTATATTCAGAGTTTGAAATTCGCATTGTACTGCATTACCCATCCTTTTGATGGATTCTGGGATCTGACACATGAGAAGAGAGGTTCCATTGCTGCAGCAAATACCATACTGATTCTGACATTGATCGTCAGAATTATGAAGTTACAGTATACGAGTTTTATTTTTAACAAGGTATACTGGCCAAAAGTCAATATATTCCTGTATCTGGCAAGCATTCTGTTTCCACTGGCATTATGGTGCGTGGGTAACTGGGGATTAACGACTCTTTTTGATGGAAAAGGCAGATTATCACAGGTTTATATGGCAACCTGCTATGGTATGACACCCTACCCATTGATTCAGTTTCCTTTGATACTGTTCAGCAATGTGGTAACTGTGGATGAAGCTGAGTTCTATTCTGTAGTAAGTGTGATTTCCATTATCTGGGCAGCCCTGCTGATTCTGGCTGCCATGTCCCAGATTCATGAGTATAAAATGAGCAAAACGCTGCTTTTTACAGTAGCTACGGGTTTTGCAATGTTGGTCATGGTATTTATCCTTCTGCTGTTCTTCAGCATGATCAGTCAGGGAATTGCATATTTCATTTCAATCGGCAAGGAAATACTGTTTAGAATGTAGCGAGGGAGAAGATATCATGAAGACAAAAATAAAAAGTTTAATAGGTCCTTTTATTCTTTTCCTCATAATCATGGCAGGGATACTGGTAACTGCCTTGTATCAGGATGAACCGGAACCGGTAGAAGTTATTAAGGTCAATGGTTATGAGGGTCCTGAAGAGGACATCGTATTAGAGAATGACAAGCTGATCATGAGAATGGATTCGACCAGCACGCAGTTCTCTGTGGAAGTGAAGGAGAATGGAGCAGTCTGGTATTCCAATCCGCAGGATGCCGATGATGATGAACTGGCATTGAAACTGGATAAAGAGAAACTGAAATCCACACTACTGCTGACCTACAGTACCCAAAACGGTGTAGATACGCTTTTTAATAACTATGCATACAGCATGGAAAAAGGAATCTATGATATAGAAAAAGGTGATGACTATATCAAAGTCTTTTATTCCATAGGAGATACGGATAAAGAATTTGTGATTCCTACGGTGATTGAGAAGGATCGTATGGATGCTTTCCTCAAGAATATGGATAAGGACGCTTCCACACGAACACTGGAGTACTATAAGAAGTACGATATCAACAAGCTTGGAAAGAAAGACAATAAAGAGGAGCTTCTTGCATCTTATCCACTGCTGGAGACAACGCCTATCTATGTCCTGCGTGATACCACAAAGGATAATATCAAAGGTAAGCTGGAAGAATACTTTGCAGCAGCCGGATATACCTATGAAGAATATACAGCAGATAAAGAACTCGCTGGAAGCCTGGGAACTTCCGAAAAGCCGGTATTCAACGTCAATGTGATATACAGGCTGGATGGAGATAAGCTGGTAGTAGAAGTTCCGTTAAAGGAAATCGAATATAAGGAGAATTATCCTATCTACTACCTGAATGTTCTTCCCTACTTTGGAGCCGGAAGTACAGAAGATGAAGGATATATGCTCGTACCCGAAGGCGGTGGTGCATTGATCAATTTCAATAATGGCAAGACCGCACAGAACAGCTATTACGCAAATATGTATGGCTGGGATCATGCGCAGAACAGAGAAGCAGTTGTGCATGAGACAGAGACATATTTCAATGCATTTGGAATTGCAAGAAATGGTTCTTCTTTCCTCTGTGTAATGGAAGAAGGAGCGCCTTATGCGGCAGTTACGGCAGATATCAGCGGTAAGAGCTCCAGCTATAACAGTGTCAGCGCCCAGTATACACTGGCTCACAGAGACCAGTATGAAATGGGAGACAGATATGAAGGCAAGATGTATGTCTATCAGGAATCCCTTCCGGATGAAACACTGGTACAGAGCTACAGCTTCCTGGATTCTGATAATTATGCGGACATGGCAGGTGTTTACCGTAATTATCTGGAGAATATCTCAGGAGATTATCTTACACCGAGTGAAGATACACAGACACCTACAGTCATAGAGCTTGTTGGTGCTGTAGATAAGATCAAACAAGTAGCAGGAATCCCGATGTCTAGACCTCTTGAACTGACCAGTTTCCAGGAAGCACAGCAGATCATAGAAGAGCTCAGACAGGATGGTATCACCAATATGTCAGTTAAGCTTACAGGCTGGATGAATGGTGGCGTACAACAGAAGATTCTCAAAAAAGCAAAACCAGTAACGGCGCTTGGAGGTAAGAAGAATCTGAAGAAGCTGGCTGAATATGCATCAGATAATCAGATTGACCTGTATCTGGATGGTATTACAGATTATGCATATGACAGTGATATATTTGATGGATTCTGGGTATTTACAGATTCAGCACGATTTGTCAGCAAGGATAAGGCAGAGATTTATCCATACTCTACCGTTACATATGCCAAGAGAGAGAAGCAGAAGCCGCATTATCTGCTGAAAGCATCGCTGGCATCCCAAATGGCTGATAATCTGGTGAAGGCAGCCGGTCAGTATGAGGCTAACGTATCTTTCCAGGAGATTGGCATAGAGCTGAATTCTGATTATTACAAGAAGAATCCGGTCAGCAGACAGCAGGTGCTGCAGACACAGGAAGCCAAGCTGAAAGCAATCAGGGACAGTGGTGTCAAGGTAATGATCAATATGGGTAATAATTATGCAGTGCCTTATAGCAATATTGTGACTAATATGGATCTCAACGGGTCTGATTATTCGATTCTGGATGGTACAGCCCCGGTATATCAGATGGCAATCCATGGATATGTAAATTATACTGGACAGCCATTGAATATGACGCAGAATTACGAAGAAGAACTTCTACAGTCAGCAGAGTATGGTGCAGGTCTTGCATTTACCTTTATGGATGAAAGCGAATTTACCCTGCAGAATACTTTGTATACCAGGTATTTTGGAATTGAGTATGATGCATGGCATGACAAAATGCTGGAGATTTATGACAGGTACAATAAGGAATTAGGTCATACTTTTAACCAGAGGATCACGAATCATACAATGATAACAGATAAAGTGACCTGCACAGAATATGAAGATGGAACCAGGGTATATGTAAATTACAGTTATGATGATGTAAAGATACCTGAAGGTGACGTGGTTCCCATGAGAGATTATTTTGTGAAGAAATAGGGAAGAAAGGATTTTGATTATGAAGAAACAAAGTAAAGTAGCGGGTCTTCAGAGAAGAAAAGCCATTTCGGGTTATCTGTTCATCGCACCATTTATCATTGGTTTTCTGGCATTTATGGTAAAACCGCTTTTTCAGTCTTTATATATGAGCTTCTGTACTGTAGAAGTAAGCCCGAATGGTATCCACAATGTATTCAAAGGACTTGCCAATTACATACAGGCGTTCACAATTGATACAGAATTTAACAGACTTCTTGTGGAAGAAATCTCCAGAATGTGTATAAACTCACTTGCAATCATGGTATTCAGCTTCTTTGTTGCACTGATATTGAACCAGAAATTCAAGGGTAGAGCACTGGTAAGAGCTATTTTCTTCCTTCCGGTTATTCTCTCATCCGGTGTAATCCTTGGGGTAGAGAGCAACAATGCACTGCTTGCCAGTGTGCAGAATATGGTGGAAGAGACCACCAGCACTACCAGTGTAACAGATGCAATCAAAAGTATTCTTCTGACATCCGGTATTGGTGCATCCGCATTTGAGAAGGTATTTGACATTGTAGATGGAATCTATGATGTCGCTATTGCATCCGGTATCCAGATCATTATCTTTTTGTCGGGTCTGCAGACGATTTCTACCAATATGTATGAGGCGGCGGCTATTGAGGGCTGTACAGCCTGGGAAAGTCTCTGGAAGATTACTTTTCCGATGATCAGTTCCCTGTTTCTGGTAAACTGGATCTATACAATCGTAGATTTCTGTATGAGATCAGATAATCAGGTCATGGAGAAGATCAGTGACCAGATGATACAGTATATTAATTATGGTTTTGCATCAGCTATGTCGTGGATCTATTTCCTGATTGTCATTGTCATTATTGGTGTCAGTTCATTCATTATCTCGAAGGGGGTATATTACTATGACTAAACATAAAGCAGATAAGACCCCACAGATGGGATTCTGGGAGAGAAACCGTAAGTCTGGTGGATATCTGTTACAGAAAAAGACAAAGGAAATTGCAGTACGGATCATCAGGGCTATTCTGTTGTTTGGAATGTGCTTCCTGATCCTACAGCCAATCCTGACCAAGATATCAGTCAGCTTCATGGAGGAGCAGGATCTGTATAATGCAATGGTCATTAATATCCCTGAGCATTTTACAACAGCAAATTATAAATTATGTGCCCAGTTCATGGACTATGCAAAATCTTTACTAAACACTTCGATAGTATCATTATCTATCGCAGTGCTGCAGATTACAGTATGCACGCTGGTAGGATATGGATTTGCCAGATTTGAATTCCCATTAAAGAAGTTCTGGTTTGCCTGTGTCATCATGGTCATTATCATACCGCCACAGACAATATCCACTTCCTTGCATCTGCATTTCAGATATTTCGATATCTTCGGACTGCATAAGCTGATAAGAGGCGAGACAATTAACCTGAGAGGTTCTATCCTGCCATATTATCTGATGAGTGCAGGTTGTATGGGACTAAAGAATGGATTGTATATCTTTATGATAAGACAGTTCTTTCGTAATATTCCCAAGGAACTGGAAGAAGCAGCTTATGTAGATGGATGTGGCACGCTTCGTACTTTTGTCAGCATTATGCTGCCGGATGCCAAACCAATCCTGACATCCTGCTTCCTGTTCTCTTTTGTATGGCAGTGGACAGATGGTTTTTATTCCAAGATGTTCCTTGGTAATATCAAATTGTTGTCTACACAGTTGGCAGTAATTGCAGATAGAATGGATGCCTGGATGGTAAATACAATGAAAGTTCCTGGTGGTGCATCTGTAGGCTACACCAACTGTATCGTATCCACCGGTACATTGATGGTCATTATTCCACTGCTGATTCTGTATCTGTTCGCACAGAAGGGATTTGTAGAGAGCTTGAGCAGTTCCGGTATTAAGATGTAAGTACATAGGAATGAGTAAATACTGCGTTGTAAATCAGCACAGGTTTATATATAAGAAGGAGGATTTTAAGATGAAGAGAAAAATGTTTAACAAGGTCATGGCAGCTTCATTGACTGCAGCTATGACAATGAGCCTTGCGGGCTGTGGGGGAAATGCAGCAGCTACAGAGGCACCTGCTGACACAACAGTAGATCAGCAGACAACAACTGCTGAAACTGAGACAACAGAATCAGAAATTACAGTAGAACCAGAGGAAGAAGGACCTGTTGCCTTGACGGATGCTGATGGCAACGTGTATGATTTAGGTGGTATGGAGATTATCATTCGTGACTGGTGGAGCTCCGGAGAAGAAGAAGAGCCTAAGAATGCCTATGAAGAAGCACGTCAGGAATACAGAGACTGGGTACAGGATACCTATAATTTCAAGATCAAGCAGGTCGCAATCAGTGACTGGGGTTCTACTCCTGAAGATTTCCTGAATTACGCAACTACAGGCGGTGACGAGAATTATGTATGGATTCTGCGTCAGGGTGCAGAATTTGTATCTGCCATGAACAGCGGACTGATGTACGATCTGGCTACTCTGGATTGTCTTGATTTCTCACAGGATAAGTGGAAGGGAGGCGTACATAAGTTATGTACAAAGGGGGATTCCATTTATGGATGCAGCCCTGAAATTCCTGAACCACGTGGAGGCTTGTACTTCAATAAGAGACTGTTAGAGGAAGCTGGCATTAATCCTGATGATATGTATAAGTGGCAGGAAAGCGGAGAATGGACCTGGGATAAGTTCGAAGAACTCTGCCAGACGATTACAGCCGATACAGACAATGATGGTGTAACAGACCGCTGGGCACTGGTAACAGATGACAGCGAGACCAAGAACGAAGCGGTATGGTCCAATGATGCAGAATATATCGGCATGGAAAATGGCAAGTATGTCAATAAGCTGGAATCAGACGAGACTCTGCAGGCACTTAACTGGGCGCTGGATATGATGGCTAAGTATAAGTATATGCCTGAAGGGGCTGAGTGGGACTACTGGAAGACAGCATTCCCTAACGGTGATGGTGCATTCCTTGTAGGTCAGGCATATCTGGCAGCTAACGAATTTAAAGATATGGAAGATGACTTTGGTTTTGTATGCTTCCCTAAGGGACCTAATGCCAAGGATTACAGAAACTGTTATACAGATAACATTTATGCAATTCCTGCATGCTATGATGCTGATAAGGCATGGAAGATTGCTTTTGCATTGAATGCATATACCAATCGGGTTCCGGGTTATGAAGATTATAATGACAGACTTTCCGGATACTATGATTCCTTCAGAGACACAGAATCTGTAGATCTTACAATTGCAAGAATGTGTGAGAATGGATTTACTACATATCATGATATGATTCCTGGCTTATCATTAGGTGAGCAGTTCTTATGGGGATGCACCATTGATAATCCTCCTGCACAGGCAGCAGAAGCAGTCAGAAATGAATGGGCTTCCTACCTGGAAGAAGCAAATAAGTAAATAAAAGTTATATAAGAAGGGTGATGTTTCCGGCATCATCCTTCTTGTGTACATACATTTCCAGAGGAGGAAAAAGATGAAGCGCAGAATCATAGCAGTGATTACAGGCATAATAACAATGGCAGCAGTATGTGGATGTGGAGCACAGCAGACAGTGACAGACAGAGTGGTACAATCAGATATGGTAGAAGAAACAGAGGTACAGAGTGAGACCGTAACACAGACAATAAATGAAACAGAAAGTGAAACAGAACAGACCTTGGAAACGATAACAACAGCAGAGCAGGAGAATGCAGTCATTGACCGCAGCGAGACTTTTGCATTGCTTAATGATATGAAAGCAGGGTGGAATCTTGGAAATACACTGGATGCGCATGCCAGCGCAGATCTGACGAGTGAAACGAGCTGGGGGAATCCAAAGACAACACCGGAGATGATACAGGCGATTGCGCAGGAGGGCTTCCACACACTGCGTATTCCGGTGACCTGGAGTAAGCATGTGTCAGCAGGACCGGAATATAAGATAGATGCAGCATGGATGGACAGAGTAGAAGAAGTAGTAAAGTATGCACTGGATTGTGACATGTATGTCATTTTAGATACGCACCATGAGCCGGATTATTGGTTGAAACCTCAGTCTGATGGTCTGGATGAGGTACAGAATGAACTGTGTGCCATCTGGCAGCAGATTGCTGAGAGATTTGCAGATTATGATGAACATCTGCTCTTTGAGGGAATGAATGAGCCGAGAATCAAGGGCTCTGCGCAGGAATGGTCCGGTGGTGATGCAGATGGAAGGGCGGCAGTGAACACTCTGAATCAGGCATTTGTAGACACTGTGAGAGCTGTTGGCGGTAAGAATGAGACGAGAACATTGATCATATGTCCATATGGCAATTCGGTCACATATAATACGATGGTGGAACTGGAGATTCCACAGGATGAGCATATTGCAGTGGCAGTACATCTGTATACCCCATATTATTTTACATATGAGCCGGAAGGCGGCAGCATCAATGTATGGAATGGCACTTTGAAGAAAGACATCATATCCAATATGCAGTTGGTGGATAAAGAGCTGATACAGAAAGGCGTACCTGTCATAATTACGGAATTCGGTGCTGTCCATAAGGTTTTTCAGAATGCAGACGGCAACACGGTATCCAATCAGGAGGAAGTGCTGAAATGGCTGGCTGATTATATGGAAACAGCGAATAAATACGGCATCCCCTGTGTATGGTGGGACAATGGAATTTATAATACTTCCGGTGAACAGTTTGGTTTATTTGACAGGAAGAATCTTACCTGGTTCGATCAGGATATTGCGGATGCCTTTGTAAAATATGCACAGCAGACAGAATAGTTCTGAAAGGATGAATGGGAATATGGCGGATAAAAAGATATATTGGCATTTGCCGGGGTTTTGTTATTTCAGGTTATTGAATCAGGTATTGATGAATCTGATGAAAGATTATCCGGATTGCTTTGAAGAGAAATATTGTATCGGCTCTGTCTATGGCACTTTTCCCGGCGCTGTCTGGAATGGAGGACGTGCAGTATTTGGTATTACAGGGATAAAAGACATCAGGGCTATCCTGAAATTATATAATGACAGAGGAGTTCCTGTCCGGTTCACATGGACAAACTCCCTGTTGGAAGAGAAGCACATATATGATACCTACTGCAATCTGATCATGAAGGAAGCCGATAACGGGATGAATCAGGTGCTGGTGAACCGGCCCGTGCTGGAGGAATATATCCGCAGGCAGTATCCAGGCTTTAAGCTTATTTCTTCTACGACCAAGAGAATCACAGGTCTGGATGGGTTGCTGGAAGAATTAAATAAAGATTATTTTCTTGTGGTATTGGATTATGATCTGAATCACAATGAAGAAGTATTGTCTGCCATTGGGAAACAAGCGGATAAAGTAGAGATTCTGGTCAATGAAATCTGTTATCCGGGATGCCCGAAGAGGAGCGAGCATTACAGACAGCAGTCACAGATGCAGCTGGAGTACGATATAGATGCAGCATTTCCGTGTCCTAATAAGACAAGAGAAAGAAAATTTGAAGAATGTAAGGAACGCCCTTCTTTTATATCCAGGGAGCAGATAAGGGAGTATGCGGACAGGGGTTTTGTAAATTTCAAAATTGTGGGACGTGGAATGCCCATGGATTTTGTGAAAGAATCTTATCTGTATTATCTGGTAAAAGATGATTCCAGGGCATTTATCAGAAATAAAATGGAATCTACACTGAATCAGTTTGCACAGGCTATGAGAAAGAGAAAGGCATGATGGGTATGGAAGTCAGATTTCACTTACCGGGATTACGGTATAATTATCCCTTGAATATGTTTTTTACAGGATTGCAGTCACTGCATCCTGAGTATTTCAGGGAAGGAGTAAAGATTGCTTCTTTCTTTGGAGAATTTCCGACTTCTCTATGGGGAGGAGGGCGCTTCTGCAATGATGACCAGTGTGATGCACGGTTTATTACAGAAGTCGTAAAGAATATCAATAAGCAGGGAATCCCGGTGAGATATACGTATACAAATCCTTTATTGACCAGGGAGGATCTGTCAGATGCTTATTGTAATTTCTGTATGAAAGCAGCAGATAACGGAATGAATGAAGTGTTGGTCGTATCTGACATTCTCGAAGAGTATATCAGAAAGAACTATCCGGGTTATAAGATCAATAGTTCTACCTGTAAGGAATTGAAAGAGCTGGATGCCATCAATGAGGAACTGGATAAAGATTATCAGCTGGTGGTACTGGATTACAATATGAACAATCAGTTCGAACTGCTGGAGAAGATTAAACGGAAAGATAAGTGCGAGATACTGGTAAATGCCTGTTGTATTCCCAATTGTCCAAGAAGGGCAGAACATTACCGTACCATAGCCAAGCAGCAGAGGATTGCCTTACAGAACCGCAGGAATCCAACAGATAAGAAAATCCCCATTCCAGGCTGGCATTGCGAGTATGGGGATCATAATTCCATTCATACGATTCGTAATTATGTGACATACGTGTCACCTGAAGCTATCTGGGAGAAATATGTACCCATGGGCTTTACGAACTTCAAGATAGAAGGCAGAACTGCAAATCTGTTTCAATTGGTGGATACCTATTGCCACTATATGATCAGACCGGAATATGAAGGGGAAGCCAGATTGTTGTTGCTGGCTAATCTGGAGAAGAGCCATATCATTTCCGTGAACAGACCAAGACCCGCTAAGTGGGAGGGTTAAAGGGCATGGCTGCTTTTTGCACGATATTCGGTTGGCGAGCAGCCCTTGAGCTGCTTGAACAGCCGGTTAAAAGTCGATATGCTGGAGAAACCGGACTGAAGGGCAATCTCTGTAATCAGACAGTCATGATTGGTAAGAAGATCTTCCGCATGACTGATTCTTCGGTAATTCAGATAATCACAGAAGGTAAAACCGGTATATTGCTTGAATAATCTGGAAAAATGAAATTTACTGAAGCCACAGGCAGCAGAAATTTTTTCCAGACTCAGGTCTTCAGAATAGTGCATATCTATGTATTTTACAACATTCAGAAATTTATTCACGTATTCCTGCTTTTTCCCTGCAAAGGAAGATTCGCTGATATCAAGCTGTTGGATATGATGTCGGCCTAAAGTGGCAAATAATCTTAACAGACTGGAATAGATAAGAAAATCACAATATTCCTGGTTGATGAAATAATCGTTCTTCATATTTGTAAAGTGAAGGTATACTTCATCATACAGTTCAGGTGAATTATTTCTGGTAATATAAACGGGATGGTTCAGCAGAGACATGATACTGTGATATCCATTCAGTCTGGACAGAAAAGAAATATCAAAAAGATAGACAAAACGGGCACCGTTTTCCAGGGCCTGGATAGAATGCAGGGATCTTGGTGGAATCATAAGAATCTCATCAGGATTCACATGATACAGTTCCTTATTGATCGTCACATCATAATAATTTTCAACGGGCACAATAATTTCCAGCGTATTATGCCAGTGCATGTCATAGCTTTCGGAAATATCGTTATACCATATTCTCAGGGCAGAGTTATTACGATACTTGATGGTTTCCAGAAAATCGGACATTTCCCGTTCCCCATTATAATCAAGATTGACTTTATACATTTCACTTTTATCAATATCTTCAGGAATGGTATGCATTCTTGAATCCCCCCAATCATAAAAAATACACATTTATTGTAAAACGATTCTAGCATACACATTACAAATTGTAAAGAGCACGATTTGGATAGTGAATCGCAGCATGAAGAAACAGGCATTAAATCCGTATTTACCATCCTGGAAATATATTCCCGATGGAGAACCACACGTATTTGGAGACAGGGTATATATATGGTTCCGGTCAGTGTGGAGAATCTGCACAGTAACCGCGGCAGCCGTAACTTCTGGTGTGATTTTTTTTCACGAATATAATCACTGACGGATATACCCAGTTCTTTTTTGAAAAGACGAGAAAAAGTGTCAAAGGCTAATGGTAAAGGGCATGTCGGTTTTGACATGCCTTTTATTTGCGTAAAAATGATAACAAAAAAACTGCTGTGGTCAGCAGCAGTTTTTTAAGGATATGTTATGAAAAAAATTGAAGTAATCTTTGTAAAAATGAAGTCTTGGAAACTAAAGTTGTGACTGCACTGTTATCACAGTACATATAGCGTTCTTCACGCATCCAATTAGGCATTGCCTCTTCTCTGGGATTACCATAAGCTTCTAAAAATAAACTTGTCATAAAAAACGCCTCCTTAACTCTTATCTGAAAGATACCTTCTGAAGTGGTATCTCATCTCTCTTGTTACTATTATAATAACAGATTTCAGGATAATTCCAATGGTATAATACCCTAAAAATACATACGAAATATGTGCTCACAGTACGAAAATATGTTATAATATAGAAAATAAATCATGTATTTGGTATAAAAACTGTATTATAAAAACAAATGTATGCGCCACACGGACACTGTATATTAATTATACATTAATGCACAAAAGAGTTTAGTAAAACGTATATAAAAAACGGAGGCAGGTATGGGATTTACGATTGAAGATATGAATCTGATGGCAAAAGACAGATATCACATGGAATTTATAGCTGGAAAGAGAGGCTGGTCCAATTCTATCAGCTGGGTATTGATGATGGAAGATACGGCGATCATCCGTAACTTTGCAGGAAAGGAGCTTGCAGTGACCACCGGACTTGGTTTCGATACAGAAGAGAAGCTGTTAGGGCTTGCAAGGAAACTGGTCGTGTGTCATGCATCCGGGCTGATTATTAATACAGGGGAATATATTCATGAACTGCCACAGAGCCTGTGTGATTACTGTGATGAGAATGACCTGCCGCTGATGACGGTTCCATGGGAAGTTTATCTGTCAGAAATGATCAAGGATCTAAGTATTCGTATTTTCTTACAGGGTACTACGGACGAAGAGATCACCAGAGCCTTGATCCATGCAATTGAAGAACCAGACAATCAGGAGAATTATCGTAAAGTACTGCTTCCTTATCTGGATATAGATGGCGAATTTCAGGTGGTGCTTTTTACAACTGGTGGATTGGACGAAATGGATACCGTGGAACGCAAAAGGCTGGGTTATCGATTGCAGATCTATCTGGAGAACATCACCCACAATGGCAGTTTCTTCTATTATGATGCGAACTTTGTACTGATTATGAATGACGTATCCAGAAAAGACTTTGATGAGATCGTGGAGGGCATGATAAGCAGGACGAAGCGCAGAATGCCGGAGGTGCATATTTCTGTGGGCGCTGGAAGCAAGGTTGTGGATATTGCAAACTTACGGACTGCCTATCAGAGAGCCAAGGCAGCAGTAAATATGGCACAGCACATGAACCGTGATATGGTGCATTTTGATGAAATGGGAATTTATCGGCTGCTGTACTCTGTATCAGATAAGGCAATTCTGAAAGAAATGTCCGAGGATCTGCTGCAGCCCCTGCTTACATATGATGCGAAGCACAACAGCAACTATGTGGAAGTGCTGGAGAAATATCTGGAATACAACGGCAGTATCCAGGCAGTAGCAGAAGCCATGTATACACACCGCAACACCATTATTTACCGTGTCACCAACATTAAAAAACTGCTTGGCACAGAACTTGACACTACAGAAGAGAGATTTCAATATCAGATGGCGTATTATATCAGAAATATGTAACAGTATATCGGCACTTGTTTCAGAAGCTCCGATGGGGCAAAATGAAAAGTGGAATCAGAGATTTGAGAGGTCATATTTATATTGAAAACTATAGTCCGGAAATTGCAGTAGGAAGAGCAGTGAAGTGGCATATATAGCAGTTTGTCTATTCGCAGATGAACCATTTGAACGAGTTGAGGATTATACAAAATATATGAATGATAAATTTACACAGCCGGAACTGACATCAGTTAAATATTTGAGAAAAGTAGATCCGGAAGCATATGCTTATATGATTAAGGGTTACTGTACACAGGTAGTATGCCGCGAAGTGTTTTCATGCAGATTATGCATGAAAATCACGAGTTTGCATGCGCCAAAATCAATGCAATTGATTTTGTGTGCATAAATTGTTGCTGGAACGAGGTACGAGTGAACAGTAACGATTAAGGTAGATAGGATCATGGAAAGTATTTGCAATGTGGAAAAATAGATGAACTTAATGATATAATGAGCGTTAGTGAGGAGGAACATGCTTGCATGCTCATCCCGAACGGCGAATGACGATCATGAACGAAGTTCATGATATAATGAAGTAAAAATACTTGCTTGCAAGTGTGATTTTACGAAAGGGGAAACGCAATATGAAGATAACACAGTGTAAAGTAAACCACATGGAGAATCCGATAGGATATCAGTACAGGCATCTTACCTTCTCATGGATTACGGATTGCAGGGGCAGTCTGGAGAGTAGGATTGTGATATCCAGTGCAGGACAGGTGGTAAAAGACACCGGTTGGGCGAAGCTTGACATGGCTGCTACAACGTTAGATGTGGAATTAAAGCCCAGAACCCGTTATGAATGGACGGTAGCAGTTTGTAATGAGAAGGGGGAAAGCATCACCAGTGATGTGAATTATTTTGAGACTGGTAAAATGCAGGAGCCATGGACTGCGCAGTGGATCACAACGACAGGAGCAAATGACAGACACCCGATATTCTATCATACACTTCCCGATGGCGCAGATAAGAAAGTGACCAAAGCCAGACTCTATATCTGCGGGCTGGGATTGTACGAAGCATATCTGGATGGCGTTAAGATAGGAGCTGACTGGTTGACACCGGGATTTAATGCGTATCATCTCTGGGTGCAGACGCAGACCTATGATGTGACAGAGATGATGCAGTCTCGTCCTAAGGAGCTTTCTATTCTGGCAGGAGATGGCTGGTACAAGAGTAGAATACCTTTTGAAGGTTCTTCTGTAGGATTTTATGGAAATGATTATCGTGTACTGGCAGAACTACATATTGAATATGCAGATGGCAGTAAAGAAGTACTTTCAACAGATGAGTCATGGCAGGTCAGACGAAGCAATATCACCTTTTCAGGAATCTATGATGGAGAATGGCAGGATGAAACCTTACCGCAGGGAGAAGTGGAAGCAGTTGCAATAGCTACACCACTGAAAGGACAGCTGATAGACAGACTCAGTGTTCCGGTGAGAACACATGAAGAATTTCACCCTGCCCTTGTTTCAAATGATGCAGGTGAGACGATACTGGATATCGGGCAGAATCTGGCAGGAATCTTCACTCTCAGAGTACATATCCCCAAAGGACAAAGAGTGCACATTCAAGCTGGCGAAGTGCTGCAGGACGGACATTTCTACCGTGATAATCTGCGTACTGCCAAGGCAGAATTCTACTATACATCAGATGGTGAAGAGCATATTGTAAGACCACATTTCACCTTTTATGGCTTCCGATATCTGAAAATAGAAGGAATCGAGAATTTCGATCCGAAAGATATCACAGTCCATGCCCTTTATTCTGATATGCCGATGAACAGTCAGTTGATGACAGGACATGCCAAGCTCAATCAGTTCCTCTCTAATGTAAGCTGGGGAATGAAGAGTAACTTTGTGGATTTGCCTACAGATTGTCCACAGCGTGATGAACGTATGGGATGGACAGGCGATTCTCAGGTATTCTCCGAGACAGCGTGCTTTTTGGCGCAGCCCTATGCCTTTTACCGCAAATACTTATATGACATGGAGCAGGAACAGAAGAATGCAGACGGTTGTGCGCCGGATTTCGTGCCGGCAGTGACATGCTCTGGCAAAGGCACAACAGCCTGGGGAGACGCTACGACCATTATGCCCTGGAATATGTACCTCTATACTGGAGATATTACGATTCTACAGGAACATTTCGAGAGTATGTGCGGCTGGGTGGATTACATTACGAAAGTAGATGGCACAGACCATGGCTGGAGACGACAGTTCCACTATGGAGACTGGCTGGCACTGGATTGTCCATATGAAGGGGATTCACAGGTCAGAGGCGGCACAGATGAGGGATTCATAGCAGATACCTATTACCGCAAGAGTGCCCTGATTACTGCACATACAGCCAGATTACTTGGAAAAGAAGATATCGCCGTCAAATATGAAACACTGGCTGATAAAATTTTAACAGATATTGTAGCAGAGTACTATTCACCAAATGGCAGATGCTGTATCAATACACAGACTGCGGCACTTCTTACCCTGCATGAAGGGCTGAACCGTCAGGACAGAGCCTTGCAGCAGCTTCTTACTTTGCTACAGAATGCAGATGATAAGCTAAAGACAGGCTTTGTTGGAACACCCCTTCTGTGCGAAGAGCTGGCTGACCACGGACAGGAGAAGCTTGCAGATAAATTATTGCTGAATGAAGAATACCCTGGCTGGCTTCATGAAGTGAATCTGGGAGCGACTACAGTATGGGAACGCTGGAATTCTCTGGATGAGAGTGGACATATCTCCAGCACAGGCATGAACAGTCTCAATCACTATGCGTATGGAGCAGTAGCTGCTTATATATGGAAGAGACTGGTTGGGCTGAACCCTGTAGAAGATGCACCGGGCTTCCATAAAGTACAGATTATACCCCACATAAATTACAGTATTGGCAGCATCCAGGCAGTATATCCCTCACCGGTAGGAGAATACCGTATTGCATGGGAGACACCGGACTTAAATCATGTGCATTTTATGGTGAGTGTACCACCACAGGGAGAAGCATATGTGGTATTGCCAAAAGACAAACAGAACCGTACTTTCACTTTGCAGGGTGAAACACTGGATATTACCTATGAAACAGATGGTGCGATTGGTGTACATCGAAGCCTCATGGATAATCTACAGGTGCTGATTCGTAACCCACAGTGCAGAGCAATCCTCCAGGAAGAAGTGCCAGACCTCGACTGGATGCTTGGTTTTGCCCGGGAGAATCCATTACAGGAGACACTAAGGAAAAGAAATTATACAGAAGAGAAGATAAGGCAGATAGGGAAGAGAATCAGTGAAGTAGTGGAGTAAGGGTACTTGTATGAAATAAGCTAATAATGTAAATAACAAACAATATTTTTGCTATATATAAATAAAATACGCAAAAATGCGAATAATATTGTTGCAAAATAAGGACAGAAAACATATGATAATATTGTAACTTAATTATGAGTGAGAAAGGAGCAAGCATATGTTAGTTCAATTTACAGTGGAAAACTTTTTATCTATTAGAGATAAGGTATACCTAAGCCTTGAACCATCAAAAGATAGCGAGCATCCTGAGAATCTTATTACAAAAGGAGACTATAAAGCAGTTAATTCAGTTGCAATTTATGGAGCAAATGCCTCTGGGAAAAGTAGTCTCTTTAAGGCAATTACAGTTGCATTAATAATGATAAGAAATTCAAATAATGTGCAGATTACTGATAAATTGCCTATGACACCGTTTAAGTTTGATTTTGAATCGAGAAATAAGCCTACATCGTTTGAATTTACCTTTATTGCAAAAGATGGTAGGAAATACATTTATGGATTTAGTGCAACAACTGAAAAAGTCGTTGAAGAATATTTATATTGCTACAATACATCGAAGCCAACATTACTATTTGACTTAAATGAGAATGAAAAACCTAAATTCAATAGAGCATATAAGGTTAAACTTGAGGCAGCCTATCAGATGAATACTGCTAATAAGTTGTTCCTGGCAACAGCAACAACATGGAATGTAGAATGTACAAAGAGTCCGTTTGAATGGTTAGCAGAATCCATTGATACTTTTACAGATGTAATGGAATTGGGAGGAGTTGCTTTTGAAAAGTATCGAACAGATGAAAACAGAAAATATATTGAGTTCACGAAGAACTTATTAAAGCAGGCGGACATTAATATTAGTAGTATAGAAGTAGATGCAAAAGAAGTTATGGGTGGACCGGCACTTCCATTTCAAATTGTTGTTCAGGGTAAAATAATACCACCAAATGAAGGTAAGCATTACGATGTTGAAATTACAACAGGACATACGGTTGTAGATGAGAATGGAGAGAAAACAGAATTTTCACTTACACTTCAAGAGGAATCTATTGGAACACAGTTATTGTTCTTTTATGGTCCTTTATTGAAGGATGCCTTTGAAAAGGGAAAGACAATTGTTCTTGATGAAATAGATAAAAGCATGCATCCAAGTCTTGTAAAATTTATAATGAATCTTTTTAGAGATCCCGATGTAAATAAGAATGGAGCACAGTTAATTGTGACAACACATGAAACAGGAATCCTTTCTTTAGATATGTTTAGAAGAGATCAAATCTATTTTACAGAGAAAGATTCTAAAAGTGGTGTAACAGATTTGTATTCTCTTGATGAATTTTCTGTTCGAAAGACAGAAAATATTGAGAAGGGCTATTTGATGGGAAGATATGGCGCAATCCCATTCCTCCAGGCAGGGGAGGTGCTTTGATTGGCAGACAGAAATTTTCAAAAGAAAAAGAGAAATGATGTCAGACGTAAGAGAAGAAATATTTCCTTTCTTTTCAGGAGCAACATGGAAAGTATTCAATCCAATTTGTAAATACCGGTTTCGATACTGATCCAAGGGGAATGCTTAAATCAATGGAATCTGCGTGGAAAAGATATGAGTTGTCTGCAAAGAATGGGGATAAGGCATATATTGTATTGGATATGGATTGTAATCCTCGGAAAGTGAAATTAGTAAAGGAATTAGAAGTATTGTAGAAGGATTAAAAGTGTATGAAGGGTTTACTTCTAAAGCTTTTATGGATAAAATGGTGATAGCAGCAATGGATGACAGACCAAACGTATAATATATAAGGAGAAGACATGCGCATGAATATTCCTGTAGGAATTTCTGACTTTGAACAGATTCGCAGCAAAGGATATTATTATATAGATAAAAGCGGGATGATAGCTGAGATTTTGAAGAGTGAATCAACAGCCGTTACATTGATTACCCGTCCACGGCGTTTTGGCAAGACTCTTGGCATGAGCATGCTGTCCAGCTTCTTTGATATTCGGACAGACAGCAGAGAATTGTTTCAGGGACTTGAGATCAGTAAAGACACAGAGCTTTGCAGGCATTGGCAGAACCAATATCCTACCATATTTTTATCATTTAAAGATGTAGATGGACTGACGTTTGAAAGTGCATATGAAATGTTGTCGGCTACGATCACTGATTTATATAAGAAACATCTGTATCTGCTTGACAGCGCCCAGATCAATGCGTATGACAAGGAAATTATGCATCAGATCATAGAGGGCAGAGCCTCTGTTACAGAGATAAAGAAGAGTCTGGCTCTTTTGATCACAGCGATGAGACAGCATTATGACAGACAGGTTATTCTTTTGCTGGATGAATATGATGTTCCTGTTGCCAAAGCCAGCAGTCATGGATATTATGCACAGATGATGGAAGTAATCAAAGCATTGATGAGTACGACACTCAAAGATAATGCGTCCCTTCAATTTGCTGTACTGACGGGATGTCTGAAGATTGCGAAAGAGAGCATTTTTACAGGAACCAATAATTTTGTTTCAGATACAATAACCTCTTCTTATTTGAATGAATATTTTGGATTTACACAGAAGGATGTAGACAGTCTTTTAGAAGTAATGCAGGCTGCAGAGCAGGCAGAGAATGTCAGAAAATGGTACGATGGATATCACTTTGGGGAATTTGATGTGTATTGTCCATGGGATGTCATGAATTACCTGCGTGATCTTCAGAGAGACGATAAAGCCAAGCCGGCAAGCTATTGGAAGAATACAAGTGACAATGCAATTATTCGTTCTTTCATTGATTATGCGGGCAGCAGTATTACGCATAAGCTTGAGATTCTCATGTCTGGTGGCTATATCACCCAGAAAATAGAGGAGAATCTTACTTATGATTATTTGCATGCTTCCGAGGATAATCTGTGGAGTATATTATATCTGACAGGTTATTTGACACAGGTGCGAGAACAGGATATAGGAGAGAAGGTACCAGAAGGGCTGGCTGCGTTGGCTATTCCCAATGCGGAGATTCAGGAGATATTTGAAACTACGGTTCAGACATGGTTTTCTGATAGTGCCAGGAGTTGGAACAGATATGCTCTCTTTACTGCGGTATGGGATGGAGACAGTGAGGCTATGACCAGGGAGATGAACACACTCCTTCGCATGACGATCAGTTATCATGATTACAGGGAAGACTTTTATCATGCTTTTCTGGCTGGTATTTTCGCAGGAGCAGGATACATGGTAGAGTCCAACAGGGAACATGGAGAAGGACGTGTTGTCATAGATCCACACAATGGACGTGTAGCAGTATTTGAAGCCAAATATTCCAGAACACTGGAGAGATTAGAGCCGGATTGCACAGAGGCACTTGCCCGGATTGATGACAGAATGTACGCGAAAGAATTCGAGGATAATTACGATCAGGTTCTGTGCTATGGTATTTCATTTTTCAGGAAAAGATGTTATGTTAAGAAAAAATAAGACATTTTTATCCAAACCTCTTGCATTGTCCTTTATAAGGTGTTACAATGCAATTATGATTTATAGTGCTTGATGATAAAGAGTGGGCTTGCGAGTCCACTCTTTTATTCTGACATGCAACAACAGGAAAAGGACAGGTGAAGCAATGGCGAAGAAAGATGCCTATGAAGCACGGGCAGAAGAACTGCTGACGCCTATCGCTGCGGCGAATGGCTGTGAAGTGTACGATGTGGAATATGTAAAGGAAGGAAGCGACTGGTACCTGAGAGCTTACATTGATAAGCCGGAGGGAGTCAGTATCATCGACTGCGAGAATGTCAGCCGTGCTTTCTCAGATAAGCTGGATGAAGAAGACTTCATTTCAGATGCTTATATTCTGGAGGTGAGCAGCCCCGGACTTGGCAGGGCATTGAAGAAGGACCGCCACCTGGAGAAGAGCCTTGGTGAAGAAGTAGAGGTCAGAACCTATAAGCCTATTGACAAGCAGAAAGAGTTTACAGGTATCCTGAAAAGCTATGATAAGGACACCGTTACAATACAGACAGAAGAAAAAGATTTAGTCTTTGCAAAATCTGACATAGCAATCATCAGATTAATGCTGGATTTTTAGCTTTAGGAGGGTAAAAATGAACAAGGAATTATTAGAAGCACTGAATATTTTGGAGAAAGAGAAGGAAATCAGCAAAGAGACTCTTTTTGAGGCAATTGAGAACTCTCTTATGACAGCCTGCAAGAACCATTTCGGTAAAGCAGACAATATTACAGTACAGATTGACAGAAATACCTGCGATTATTTAGTATATGCTACCAAGGAAATCGTAGCAACACCTGATGATGTAGAAGATGATCTGTTACAGATCTGTCTGGATGATGCCAAGAAGCTGAATAAGAAGGCAGAAGTAGGTCTGAAGATCAACGTGAAGATTGAGTCCAAGGAATTCGGACGTATTGCAACACAGAATGCGAAGAACGTTATCTTACAGAAGATCCGTGAGGAAGAGAGAAGCGTCATTTACAACCAGTTCTTTGAGAAGGAAAAGGACGTTATGACCGGTATCGTGCAGCGTTACTCCGGCAAGAACATCAGCATTGACCTTGGTAAGGCAGATGCACTCCTGACAGAAGCTGAGCAGGTAAAAGGCGAAGTATTCCGCCCAACAGAACATATCAAGGTATACATTCTGGAAGTAAAGAATACACCGAAAGGACCTAGAATCACAGTCAGCAGAACACATCCTGAACTGGTTAAGAGACTGTTCGAAGCAGAAGTAACAGAGATTCAGGACGGTACAGTAGAGATCATGAGCATTGCCCGTGAGGCAGGAAGCAGAACCAAGATGGCAGTCAGAACCAATAATCCTAACGTAGATGCAGTTGGTGCATGTGTAGGTAAGAACGGTGAAAGAGTCAACGCTATCGTAGAAGAGCTTCGTGGAGAGAAGATTGATATCGTGAACTGGGATGAGAACCCTGGCAACTTCATTCAGAATGCCCTTTCTCCTGCCAAGATCGTAGCAGTATTTGCAGATCCTGATGAGAAGACAGCCAAGGTAGTTGTTCCTGATTACCAGCTTTCACTTGCGATTGGTAAGGAAGGTCAGAATGCCCGTCTTGCAGCAAGACTGACAGGATATAAGATTGATATTAAGTCTGAGACACAGGCTAAGGATGCAGAAGGCTTCCGCTACGAAGACTATATGTATGATGAAGACGGCGACGTATACTACGAAGAGGACGAATACGAAAACGGCGAAGCTGCAGAGGCAGAGGAGACAGCAGAAGCTGTTGATACTGAGGCAGCAGACGAAACAGCAGAAGAGGTTACAGAGGAAAGCAATGAGTAAGAAGATTCCTTTAAGACAGTGTGTAGGCTGTGGAGAAATGAAGAACAAGAAAGAAATGTTGAGAGTCTTAAAGACTGAGGATGAGGGCATTGTGCTGGATACCACAGGCAAGAAGAACGGCAGAGGCGCTTACGTGTGCCGTAATGCCGAATGTCTGCAAAAGGCAAAGAAGACCAAAGGATTAGACAGATCTTTCAAAATGACGATTCCCGAAGAGGTTTATGATAGCCTGACAAAGGAGATAGAGGCGCTTGAAGCAAGATAGAATATATTCCATGCTTGGCCTGGCGATGAAGGCAGGCAAGGTGGTAAGTGGAGAATTTGCAGTCGATAAGAGCATCAAGGATGGCAGTGCCTGGCTGGTGATTATAGCATCGGATGCATCGGATAACACTACAAAAAAGTTTTCCAACTCGTGTGAGTTCTATGAAGTACAGCAGTATATCTACGGTACGAAAGAGGAACTTGGACGTGCAATTGGTAGAGATATGAGATCGTCTCTTGCCATTACAGATGAGGGCTTCGCTAAGTCATTAGGTAAATATCTGGAACCAGTTTGCAATGAGAATGGAGATAGAAATGGCAAAAATGAAAGTTTATGAATTAGCGCAGGAGATGGGCTTACAGAGTAAGGATATCCTGACAGCATTAAAAAATAAAGGGATAGAGGTAAAGAGCCATATGAGCGTATTAGAAGACGGACAGGTAGAAGATTTAAAGAACTCCTTAAAGGCACCTGCTAAGTCTGAGGAGACACCAAAGGCAGCTGAAGCTGACAAGAAAGAACAGCCAGCAGATGCAAAAGCACCGGTAAAGAAAAAGAAGAGCATTATTTTTGTAAGCAACCCACATAATTCAAAAATGCCGGGCGCACAGATTCCAAGAAAACCGGCACATCAGGAGAAAAAGGCAGCACCTGCGCCTGCACAGGCAGCGAAAGCGGCAGAGCCAGTAAAAGCAGCAGCAAAACCTGTAGAAACATCAAAGGCTGCTGAGGCTCCGGTTAAGGCAGCAGAACCGGTGAACACAACAGTAAAGGCAGAGACAAAGCCTGAAATAGTAAAGCCGGTAGAAACTGCTCCAGCACCTGAGACACCAAAGGCAGCACCTGCACCACAGCCTAAGGCTGAGACAGCAGTGGAAGCACCTAAGGCTACAGAAGCACCTAAGGCAGCACCTGCTCAGGACAACAGAGCCGCACAGACATCTGCTCCAAGACAGCAGAGTGGTTCCCAGGATAGAAATTCAGACAGAAATCAGGATAGAAGACAGGGATATAATAACGGATCAAGACAGTATGATAACCAGAGACGTTCTGATAATAATAACTATCAGAGACGTGATGGTGGTCAGCAGCGCTCTTTTGACGGAAATGGCAACAGACGCGATGGCGGTCAGCAGCGTTCTTTTGATGGCAACAGACGTGATGGTGGTCAGCAGCGTTCCTTCGACGGTAACAGAAGAGACGGCGGTCAGCGTAACAATGACGGCAACAGAAGACCTTTTGATCCAAACAGACAGAATGCAAGACCAGGACAGGGCTTTGGCGGCAACAGAGGCGGTTTCAACAAGGATGATGACAGACGTGATAACAACAGAGGCGGCTTCGGCGGCAAGCAGGGTGGCAGACCAGGACAGAAGAGTAATAATTTTGTTCCAGACAGCCCGATTAAGGACGCAGAGAAGCATAGAGACGAAGAGAAGCGTCGTATCAGCCAGGAGAAGGATAAGAAGAACCGCAAGGATCTGATGTATGAAGAAGATGGCGATATGCAGAACATCAAGGGCAAGAATAAGCCTGGTAAGTTTATTAAGCCTGAGAAGAAGCCTGTTGAGCAGGTAGAAGAGCAGATCAAGGTAATCACTTTACCTGAGACTCTGACAATCAAGGAACTAGCTGACAAGATGAAGATTCAGCCATCCGCTATCGTTAAGAAGCTCTTCATGCAGGGACAGATCGTAACTGTAAATCAGGAGATTTCCTATGAAACTGCTGAGAATATCGCAATTGATTATGATATCATCTGCGAGAAGGAAGTTAAGGTAGACGTTATCGAAGAGCTGTTGAAAGAGGATGAAGAAAAAGAAGAAGATATGGTTAAGAGACCTCCTGTTATCTGCGTAATGGGACACGTTGACCATGGTAAGACTTCTCTTCTGGATGCTATCCGTAAGACTAATGTAACAGATAAGGAAGCAGGCGGTATCACACAGCATATCGGTGCTTACACAGTAAATGTAAACGGTGAGAAGATCACATTCCTGGATACACCTGGACATGAAGCATTCACAGCTATGCGTATGCGTGGTGCAAATTCCACAGATATTGCAATCCTTGTAGTTGCAGCAGATGATGGCGTTATGCCACAGACTGTAGAAGCTATCAATCATGCCAAGGCAGCAGGCATCGAAATCATTGTTGCAGTAAACAAGATTGATAAGCCGGGCGCTAATGTAGAGCGTGTAAAGCAGGAATTGACAGAATATGGTCTGATCGCAGAAGACTGGGGCGGAAGTACAGTATTCGTACCTGTATCTGCTAAATCAGGCGAAGGTATTGACAACCTTCTGGAAATGATTCTTCTGACAGCAGAAGTTCTGGAGCTTAAGGCTAACCCTAACAGACGGGCAAGAGGTCTGGTTATCGAAGCTGAGCTGGATAAGGGCCGTGGTCCTGTAGCTACAATTCTTGTACAGAAGGGTACACTTCATGTTGGTGATTTCGTATCTGCAGGAGCAGCCAGCGGTAAAGTACGTGCCATGATCGATGATAAGGGCAGAAGAGTAAAGGAAGCAGGTCCTTCTACTCCTGTAGAGATCCTTGGACTTGGCGATGTTCCAAACGCAGGTGAAATCTTCCTTGCACATGAGAATGATAAGGAAGCAAAATATTATGCAGAAACATTCGTAGCACAGAATAAAGAGAAGCTTCTTGAAGAAACTAAGAGCAAGATGTCTCTGGATGATCTGTTCTCACAGATTCAGGCTGGTAACCTCAAAGAGCTCAACCTGATCATCAAGGCTGACGTTCAGGGTAGTGTGGAAGCAGTTAAGCAGAGTCTTGTTAAGCTTTCCAACGAAGAAGTTGTAGTAAAATGCATCCATGGCGGTGTAGGTGCTATTAACGAATCTGATGTTATTCTGGCTTCTGCATCCAATGCGATCATTATCGGTTTCAATGTTCGTCCGGATGCACAGGCTAAGGCAACAGCAGAGCGTGAAGGTGTTGACGTAAGACTGTACAGAGTCATCTATCAGGCTATCGAAGATATCGAAGCTGCAATGAAGGGTATGTTAGACCCTGTATTTGAAGAGAAGGTAATCGGTCATGCAGAAGTAAGACAGATCTTCAAGGCATCTGCAGTAGGTAATATCGCAGGTTCTTATGTTCTTGATGGTGTATTCCAGAGAGGATGCAAGATCAGAATTACCAGAGAAGGCGAGCAGATCTACGAAGGTGAACTGGCATCATTAAAGAGATTTAAGGATGACGTGAAGGAAGTTAAGGCAGGATTTGAATGTGGTCTTGTATTTGACGGATTTGATGCTATGCAGGAGCTGGATATTGTAGAAGCATATATTATGGTAGAGGTTCCAAGATAGGAACTTCTGCCCTGAACTGAAGTAACTGCAGATATTGATTGCAGCTTACGGAAAGGTGTAATAAGTATGAGAAAGAACAGTGTTAAGAATACCCGTGTGAATGGGGAAGTTATGCGTGTCCTTGCTGAAGTGATAAGAAGCGAGATCAAGGACCCGAGAATTAACCCCATGACCTCAGTTGTAGCTGTAGAGGTAGCACCGGACTTGAAGACTTGTAAGGCATGGATTTCTGTTCTGGGTAATGAAGAATCTCAGAAGGATACACTTGCCGGTCTAAAGAGCGCAGAGGGCTATATCAGAAATCAGCTTGCAAGAAAGATCAATCTGAGAAATACACCTGAAATTCGTTTTATTATTGATCAGTCTATTGAATATGGTGTGAATATGTCCAGAATGATCGATGAAGTCAATCGTGCAGATGATGAGAAGCATGTGGATGATGACGCGGAGTAACCTTTAGATAATCAGTGCGGGGAAGTGTCATTTCCCCGCATTATTTAAGAGAGGAAGAGGATGTGTATATGTTCCAATTATTGAAGGAATGTGAAGGAGCAGCTAATATTGTAATATCCGGTCATATCAGACCCGATGGAGACTGTGTCGGTTCCTGTATGGCAACATATTTGTTTCTGAAAAAGACAATGCCGAAAGCTGATATCAGAATTTTTTTGGAACAACCGGCAGACATTTTTTCCTGTATTCAGGATTTTGACCTGATAGATACTACTTTTCAGATGGAAGCAGAGCCTGATGTATTTATCGCACTGGATTGCGAGAAGACCAGACTTGGGGAAGCTGAGAAGATTTTTGACAAAGCAAAGAAAACAATCAACATCGATCACCATATCAGCAATGAACATGGTTGTGGCGATGTCAATTATATAGATCCCAAGGCAAGTTCAGCGTCTGAGCTTGTGTATGATGTTCTGGATAAAATCAGTGCGGGGAAGTGTCATTTCCCCGCATTATTTAAGAGAGGAAGAGGATGTGTATATGTTCCAATTATTGAAGGAATGTGAAGGAGCAGCTAATATTGTAATATCCGGTCATATCAGACCCGATGGAGACTGTGTCGGTTCCTGTATGGCAACATATTTGTTTCTGAAAAAGACAATGCCGAAAGCTGATATCAGAATTTTTTTGGAACAACCGGCAGACATTTTTTCCTGTATTCAGGATTTTGACCTGATAGATACTACTTTTCAGATGGAAGCAGAGCCTGATGTATTTATCGCACTGGATTGCGAGAAGACCAGACTTGGGGAAGCTGAGAAGATTTTTGACAAAGCAAAGAAAACAATCAACATCGATCACCATATCAGCAATGAACATGGTTGTGGCGATGTCAATTATATAGATCCCAAGGCAAGTTCAGCGTCTGAGCTTGTGTATGATGTTCTGGATAAACAATATCTGGATGAGGAGATTGCCAAGGCAATCTATATCGGTATGATTCATGATACCGGTATTTTCCAGTATTCCAATACATCACCTAAGACATTACATACAGCAGCAGATTTGATTTCCTATGGTTTTGATTTTCCGACTCTGATTGATAAGACCTTCTATGAGAAGACCTATGTACAGAATCAGATCCTGGGAAGAGCTTTACTGGAGAGTATTCTGTTCATGGATGGCAAATGTGTAGTCAGCTACATTGACCAGAAGACCATGAAATTCTATGATGTGACCAGCAAAGATCTTGAAGGTATCGTAAGCCAGCTTCGTATCATCAAGGGTGTGGAATGTGCGATCTTTATGTATGAGACGTCCACGCTGCAGTACAAGGTAAGTCTTCGTTCCTGTAGTTATGTGGATGTAAGCAAAGTAGCAGGGTATTTTGGCGGCGGTGGACACAAGCGTGCTGCGGGCTGTACAATAAATGGTACTTTCTATGATGTAGTAAATAATCTTTCAGAACAGATTGAGAAACAGATGTAAATCGGATAGATATATTATATAAGGAACAGGAACATTGATTAACGGAATTATTAATATATATAAGGAAGCGGGCTTCACCTCTCATGATGTGGTGGCGAAGCTCCGTGGAATTGTGAAACAGAAGAAAATAGGACATACCGGAACTCTCGACCCGGATGCGGTAGGAGTGTTGCCGGTATGTTTTGGTAATGCGACCAAATTATGCGATATGCTTACAGATAAGACCAAGGAGTACCGGGCACGTATGCTGTTAGGCAAGACTTCTGATACGCAGGATGCCAGCGGCACTATACTGACTGAAAAGGAAGTGACAGCCAGCGAGGAAGAGGTCAGAGAGGCGGTTATGAGCTTTGTAGGAACATACGACCAGATACCGCCTATGTATTCTGCACTCAAGGTAAATGGTAAGAAGTTGTATGAGCTGGCAAGGCAGGGTGTTGAGATTGAGCGTAAGCCCAGAATAGTAGAGATTCATCATATTCGTATAGAAGAAATTGCTTTGCCGTATGTTACTTTTACAGTGGGATGCTCCAAAGGAACCTACATCAGGACATTATGTGCAGATATCGGAGACAAGCTTGGATGCGGCGCATTGATGGAATCTCTTGTAAGAACCAGAGTAGGTACTTTTCCTATAGAAGAGGCACTGAAATTATCACAGGTAGAAGAACTGGTAAGAGAAGGACATCTGGAAGAGAGGGTGATTGCGCCGGATGCAGTCTTTGAAGAATATGAAGCCATAACAGCACTGCCTGAAGCAGACAAGGCACTGTTAAATGGCAATAAATTATATTTCAGACAGGTAAGAGCAGTCAGAAAAAGATTCGCAGATGGAGAATGGGTCAGAGTGTATGCCAGCAATGGTACATTTACAGGAGTGTATGTATTTAGCGAAGAAGAACATGGTTTCAAACCATATAAAATGTTCCTGTAGACAGATCTGAGTGAGGATTAACATCATGAAAATTATTGAAAAGACAACAGAATTTGAACTTACAGAGGATACAGCAGTTGCAATTGGCAAGTTCGACGGTTTTCATATGGGACATCAGAAGCTTTTGCATATGGTCACAGAACAGAAAGCGAAGGGACTTGCAGCAGCAGTATTTACATTTGTGCCTTCACCGGCTGCCTTTTTCAGCAAAGAAGCACAGCAGGAGCTGACCACGATTCAGGAGAAAAGGAATATTTTTGAAGAAGCAGGTGTAGACTATCTGATAGAATATCCATTTTATCAGGAGATTGCAGATATGGAACCGGAGACATATATCCGTAAAGTACTGGTAGAACAGCTGCATGCAAAATGCATTGTTGCTGGCGAAGATGTGTCTTTTGGCAAGAAGGGAATGGGCAATTACAGACTGCTGGAACAGAAGTCTGCAGAGTATGGATATCAGGTCATTGTTATAGATAAAGTGCAGTATCAGGGCAGGGAAATCAGCTCTACCTATGTCCGTGATGCAGTAAAACAGGGTGAAATGGAGCTTGTAACGAAGCTTCTGGGACAACCCTATCATGTGGGAGGAACGATTGTACATGGCAGACATCTTGGAACAGGACTTGGGATGCCTACAGTCAATATACTGCCGCCACCGGAGAAGCTTCTGCCGCCGAATGGCGTTTACTATTCTTACGTAATGATGAATGGCAGGATTTATCTTGGAATTACGAATATTGGAACGAAGCCTACAGTCAGCGGTGAAGCTGTAATGGGCGTAGAGACATTTATCTATGATTTTGACCAGGATGTATATGGACAGGATATACAGGTATATCTGCTGCATTATAAACGCCCGGAAATGCGCTTTCATGGCATAGAGGCATTGAAGAAGCAAATGGCGACAGATATTGCTGCCGGACGTGAATATCATGGACTGAGCATATAATCTACGGAAATATCTTCTATTTTGCAAATGTTGACATAAAAAAAGAGCAATGCTATAATCAGTCTGTAACAATTTGTAACATATTTGTAACAAGTTGAAGCAGACTGTTTTTGTGTCTGCGGTTTAGAGTTTGCAGGTTATTGAAAGGTATGGTTATAAAATGAAAAATAAAAGATATGCGCATCTGCTGGCGGTACTTGGAATCACAGTACTTGTAAATGCACAGACATTGACAGCATATGCAGCATGGAATACTTACGATCAGAGCATTGATAATCAGATAAAAACTGTTCAGGAAACCGAACAGGTACAGACAACTACTCAGAATAAAAAGGACGAGAATCCTTTTAGTGCAGGAGTAAGCGTTGTTTTTGATGAAACAATGAAAGATGATGACAAGGATGAGGATACACAGGAGAACGTGGCACTTAATGCAAGAAGCGTTACAGACACAGCGGCAGTATCTACACAGGAGACGCTGCACTGGGGCTATCAGAATCTTGGAATTGCACATGTGGACAACAACCTGAATATCAGACAGGAGCCATCGGAAAATGCAAAGTTAGTAGGGAAACTGACCAAAGACGCTGCATGTGAAGTCTTGTCAACAGAGAATGGCTGGGCACATATTAAATCAGGAAAAGTAGAAGGATACTGCAACACAGAATATCTGTATACAGGAGATGCTGCAATAGAGAGGGGCAAAGAAGCGGCTTCCATGATTGCAGTAGTCAATACAGAAACACTGAAAGTCAGAGAAGAGCCGAATACGGATTCCACAGTCATTACACTGATTCCGCAGGAAGAAGAACTGGAAGTGGTAGATGTGATGGACAATGGCTGGATCAAATTCCTGCTGGATGATGAGGAAGCCTATGTATCAGGAGATTATGTGGATGTAGAGGAACGTCTGGAGAAAGCAGTCTCCATAACAGAGCTTCTCTATGGACAGGGTGTATCGGATGCCAAGGTATCATTAGTACAGTATGCGAAACAGTTCATTGGCAATCCTTATGTATGGGGCGGTACGAGCCTTACAAGCGGTGCAGATTGTTCTGGTTTTACCATGAGTATCTTAAAAAAATATGGTATCAGCCTGCCTCACCACGCTGCCTCCCAGGCACAGATGGGAACGAAGGTAAGTCTTGCCGATGCACAGCCGGGCGATCTGGTATTCTATGCAAAAAATGGTAAGATCAACCATGTGGCAATCTATATTGGCGGCGGACAGGTTGTCCACGCATCCAGTCCCAAGACTGGAATCAAGATCTCAAGTGTGAATTACAGAACACCGGCTGGTGTCAGAAGATATCTGTAATGTGAGATTAGTACCGTTTTTTTTGGAAAATTATGTTGCACGGTTATTCTTTGTGTGCTACAATAACAAGGTATGGTTGACGGCAGCGTTGACTGTGAGCCGGTACTCAGTGTCGGGATACTCCGACCCATGGCTTAGTACCTGGCGGTTACAGATATTATATTATAATAATGGAGGATTTAGACATGATTTCTAAGGAAAAGAAACAGGCAATCATCGCTCAGTATGCAAGAACACCTGGTGATACAGGATCACCTGAAGTACAGATCGCTGTATTAACAGAGAGAATCGCAGAGTTGACAGAGCATTTAAAGAACAATCAGAAGGATCATCATTCAAGACGTGGTCTTCTGAAGATGGTAGGTCAGAGACGTGGTTTACTTGACTACTTAAAGAAAACTGACATCGAAAGATATCGTGCTCTGATTGAAAAGCTTGGAATTAGAAAATAATTTAGGCAATAAGAAAGGGCGGAAGAGATTCCGCCCGTTTTTATTCCGGGGCACATGTCGCCCATACTATATCAGCAGAAGATATAGTAAGATGTGGCAGGAAAATAGCTCGAGACCGCTGAAAAGCACATGAAGAATCGTGTTCCTTTCAGTAGTTTCGGCTCCTTCTTCTGCCACACGAAAACAGAAACTGTCCATATGGACAACGAACTGCCAATGTGGGTGAAGCTCACAAATAGTAAGAGAAAAGGAGAATGACATGAACGAAATGTACAATGGAACTTTCAGTGTGAACAAAGAAAAACAGTTCAAGACTTTCAGCATGGAATTAGGCGGACGTACACTTTCAGTAGATATCGGAAGAGTATCCGCACAGGCTAATGGTGCTGCATTTATGCATTATGGAGATACAACAGTATTATCTACGGCAACAGCATCCGACAAGCCAAGAGACGGGATTGATTTCTTCCCTCTCAGCGTAGAATATGAAGAGAAATTATATGCAGTAGGCAAGATTCCTGGCGGCTTTAACAAGAGAGAAGGTAAGGCAAGCGAGAATGCAATCCTTACCAGCCGTGTAATCGACAGACCTATGCGTCCTCTGTTCCCTAAGGATTACAGAAATGACGTTACATTGAACAATATGGTAATGAGCGTTGATCCTCAGTGCCGTCCTGAATTGGTTGCTATGCTGGGTTCCGCTATTGCAACAGCTATTTCAGACATTCCTTTTGATGGACCATGTGCTACAACACAGCTTGGTATGGTTGATGGTGAATTCATTGTAAACCCAAGCCAGGAGCAGTGGAAGAACGGTGACTTACAGCTTACAGTAGCTTCTACAAGCACTAAGGTTATCATGATCGAAGCTGGTGCAAACGAGATTCCTGAAGCTAAGATGATCGAAGCTATCTACAAGTGCCATGAGATCAACCAGACAATTATTGGATTTATCAATAAGATGGTTGCAGAAGTTGGCAAAGAGAAGCACGCTTATGAATCCTGTGCAATCCCTGAAGAAATGTTTGCAAAGATGAAAGAAATCGTAACTCCTGAAGAGATGGAAGTTGCTGTATTCACAGACGAGAAGCAGGTTCGTGAAGAGAATATCAGACAGATCACAGAGAAGTTTGAAGAAGCTTTCGCAGAGAACGAAGACTGGCTTGCAATTCTTGGTGAGGCTGTATATCAGTATCAGAAGAAGACAGTCCGTAAGATGATCTTAAAGGATCACAAGCGTCCTGATGGACGTCAGATCACACAGATCAGACCTCTTGCAGCAGAAGTAGATATTATTCCAAGAGTACATGGTTCTGCTATGTTCACAAGAGGACAGACACAGATCTGTAACGTAACAACTCTGGCTCCTTTATCAGAAGCACAGAAGATTGATGGTTTAGATGAGAATGAAACAACTAAGAGATATATGCATCATTATAACTTCCCTTCCTATTCTGTAGGTGAGACAAAGCCTTCCAGAGGACCGGGAAGAAGAGAAATCGGACATGGTGCACTGGCTGAGAAGGCACTGGTTCCTGTACTTCCTTCAGAAGAAGAATTCCCATACGCAATCAGAAGCGTATCTGAGACTTTTGAATCTAACGGATCTACATCCATGGGCTCTACATGTGCTTCCTGTATGTCTCTGATGGCAGCAGGCGTACCTATTAAGAGAATGGTAGCAGGTATCTCCTGCGGTCTTGTAACAGGTGAGACTGATGATGATTATGTATTATTGACAGATATCCAGGGTCTTGAAGATTTCTTCGGCGATATGGACTTTAAGGTAACAGGTACAACAGAAGGTATCACAGCAATTCAGATGGATATCAAGATTCATGGTCTGACCAGACCTATCGTAGAAGGTGCAATCGCAAGATGTCATGATGCAAGACTCTACATCATGGATAACTGCATGAAGCCGGCTATCGCTGAACCTAGAAAAGAAGTAGGAGAGTATGCTCCTAAGATCATCCAGATGCAGATTGAGCCTGAGAAGATTGGTGACGTTGTTGGTCAGAGAGGTAAGACTATCAACGCAATCATTGATCAGACAGGTGTTAAGATTGACATTACAGATGATGGCTTTGTAAGCATCTGTGGTACAGATAAGGCCATGATGGATAAGGCAGCTGAGATGATCAAGATCATCACAACTGAATTTGAAGAAGGTCAGGTATTCAAGGGTAAGGTAATCAGCATCAAAGAATTCGGTGCATTCCTTGAATTTGCACCTGGTAAAGAAGGTATGGTTCATATTTCCAAGATTTCAAAGGAAAGAATCAACCATGTAGAAGATGTACTTACATTAGGTGATGTTGTAACAGTTGTTTGCCTTGGTAAGGACAAGATGGGCAGAATCAGCTTCTCCATGAAGGATGTTGCTCAGCAGTAATTATAATATTACGTAACTATTCAGAGCCCAATGTCATTTAGTTAGTGATAAAGTAGGAAACTTTCACGGAAATAAAGCATTAGTCACGTTCCTGTAGTCGCAATCCAGTTGTAATCAGAAGGATTTCTTGCTATTTATGGTACGGCAAAAAGACAGATTGTGCATCTGTCTCTTAAAGAGTTATAATGATACTGATGTTTATGCAGCCCGATATATGAAATATCGTGGTTTCCGAAAATGGGCTGTTTGAAGCCTTGGGTATTGGCGGTCATTCCGGATAGGGATCAATTCCCTTTGCAATAAAGACATCACATCATATTTGTCTTTCTCCGTGGCCAGACGGAGAAAGACTCTGCAGATATGTGCAGCTATTGTAAAATTGACTTTATACGCATGTTTCGTATTGTGTGTTTCTAATACTGTACAATTTATCATAGTTTCCGTGATGTTATAGGCGATTAGTTTTGCCCATATCTCCTGTTCAATATACTGTGGTTTATAGGAATGGAAATTGCCCAGACCAATCGTGTATTTCAGCTTTCTAAAAGAGGATTCGATCCCCCATCTGGCATAGTACAACTTTTTGATGCGTTCCGGTGGAAATTCATCACGTGGCAGATTCGTAATGATGCATTCACAGGCTGACTCGCTGAGAGGAAATCTTATAATCCGAAATGCAAGCCCATAGGTGTCAGAACTGCCATAAGCGACATAATCAAACGTAGACGCCCAATCCACAAACCGTCTGTATGTGCCGGGATTGACCGGGATTTTCCTGGAATGGCTTCGGACCAGGGTAACTTTGACATCAATATCAAAAGCTTCTTCTTCTGGGAAGTCAAAATTACCAACCAGACCTTTGGAGTGGATATCTTTGGTACGGAACAGAAAGAACTGATTTTGTTCCAGCACATGTGCCATATTGTTGTAAGAACAATAGCCACGGTCACCAATATAAATGTTTTTTCTTCCTTCGATGACTTCATGGCGGTCAACCATGCCGCAGAAAGCGCTGAATTCATTTTTACAATGGACAGGTTGAATCAGGGCATCCGTATAAGTGTGTGTTGTAAGATCATAAAAAGCATTCAAATGCATGCTGTAGACCCCCCTGATAGAATTTCCCGGTGAGCAGTAATAGTCAGCGGACGAGAAACATGGTGTGCTGAAATAAGTACAGGTCGAACCATCAGCAGCGAGAAAACGGTATTTATCATCACTTAAAGTATTGGGAACCAATGCCATGACAGATGAATTAAAATGCCTGAACACAGCTTCCATGGCATCTGGTTTTAGCTTTTGACGTTGCTGGTTAAGCGCAGAAGAAGTGGGCAGGGAAGAATCGTCCAGTCCCCAAAAGTCCAGCATTTCAACTTTTGTGGATGAAGACCCCTGTGAAACGAGAAAAGAGATAAGTTTTTGGGCTGAGAGCTTTCGGTTTCTTTGGAAATCAATATCCGGATGAACGGAATAATCTGAAATACCAGAACAAATATGTTCAACAGACGATTGAAACAGATCTTTGATTTTTTGATGGATCATAATGGTGTGCCTCCTTGAAAAAGTGATATATTACTAATTCAAGGGCCGCTCTCGTTACCTTTAAAAACAATTAATAACGAGAGCGGCCGCACATTTTAGTGTATTTGTCAACCATTTTATAAAAAATGGTTAGACCCCTAATTAGAAATCTAACCATTTTAGATACATAACACTAACTAAATGACATTGATTCAGAGCCATGCAAATTGAGACAGAATATGCTTGTTTACAAGCATATTTGACTCGATTTATATGGCGAAGTAACCACATGAACAAAAGGAAAGCTGTGAAACAGCGATTTTGTGAATGGGGTTCTGAATAGTTACATAAAATGTCATTTATAAAACACAGTATCTTTAATTAGGTACTGTGTTTTTTTTACGCATGCGGTTCTGAATAGTTATAGTTGCGTTTTTCATGGAATATTTCAGACTCGTCCACATATATTGAGATAAGGGGGTGGGAAGTATGACTGTGTTATATTTTTTCCCGGAAGAATTGCGGACACCATGGTATATGTGGGAGCAAAGGTGGAATGAGATACAGGAGATACGTCTGCGGGTGAATTGCCCGGTAAGCATTCGGACAATCTCCGGTGAAAGATTTTTACTAAATAAAGAAGGGGAACGTGTCATCTATTCTGACAGAGAAATGGAATTGATATTCAGGCATCTGTGCCATGATTCCATATATGCATATGAAGAAGAAAGAAAACAGGGGTATATGACACTGACAGGGGGACATCGTGTAGGGATTACGGGGGAAGTCATTCGTGTAGAACAGGGATATATTGTGAAATATATCCGCTATATGAATATTCGTATTGCACATGAGGTTGTAGGAATCGGAGAGAGTATCAGAGAGTACATGTATGACGGGGGAATGCCCTGCAACTCCTTGATCATATCGCCACCGGCTGCAGGAAAGACGACACTTCTACGGGATATGGTGCGGATGTATGCGGATGGTAATGGGCAGTATAGGGGAATTAATGTCGGGGTAATAGACGAAAGGGGAGAGATTGCAGGAGCATGTAGGGGAAGTGCTTCACTGCACTGTGGAATCAGAACGGATATTATCACAGGAGGCAATAAAAGGGGAGGAGTGGAAATACTGGTTCGTACCTTTGCACCGGAGATCATTGCAATGGATGAGATTGGCTCCAGTGGAGATGCAGCAGCGGTATTGTATGCAGGAGTCAGTGGTTGTGCGGTGCTTGCTACTGCTCATGGATTGGGTGTTGAAGACGCTGTAGGAAAAGAGGAATTAAGAGCATTGATCAGTCAGTGTCTGTTCAAGAGATATATTGTGCTGCACAGAGAAGCGGATGGGGAGCGGACAGTACAGATATGGGATGGAGAAGGCAGGGAATTATGTGGCAGAAGACAGTTGCAGCAGCGTTAGTATTATGTGGTGCACAGGGATTTGGTTACGCATTATGTCAGGAAATGAAGTGCATGTTATATCATGATACGGAACAAAAACAGATGTTATTATATATGACAAGAGAAATTGCATTCCTGCATAGGCCAATACAGGAGATACTGGAACAGACAGGAGAGAAGCTGCAGGAGCCATACCGGAGTCTTACGCTGGAGGTTGCATGTCAGATGAAGAAGGAAGATGGAAGAAGCTTACATACATTATGGAATGAACAGACATATAAGTTAAGGGAACGCAGGTATTATCCACCTGCTGCTATGGACAATCTGGCTCGTATAGGGGAATGTCTGGGCTGTGAGGAGGATGAAATGCAGATTGCTTCCCTGAGATTATTGATGGGGAATCTGGATGAAGAAATAGAAAAGATTAAGTGCAGAAAAGAAGAGAGAAGCAGATTGATACAGACACTTAGCCTGTTGGCGGGAATCTTTTGTATTGTGCTGTTTCTGTAACGGGTGAACTGATGGAAGTGAATTTGATCTTTAAGATTGCAGCAGTAGGAATACTGATTACCATATTGGGGCAGGTGCTAAAGCATAGTGGCAGGGAAGAACATGCTTTTCTGATCAGCCTTGCAGGGCTTGTTCTGGTATTGTCCTGGATTGTTCCATATATATATGACCTGTTTGATATGATCCAGAGATTATTTGGATTATAAAGAAAGTGTGAAAAATGTTTGTGGTATGTATAACGGCATCTGCCGGATTGTTTGCTGCATTAATCCTGAAAAAGGACAGACCGGAGTATGCTGTATTTGTAATTGTACTGACCAGTTTATTGCTTGCCCTTCGTATCATGGGGGTATTAGAGACAGTTATGGGGGAGCTGCAGCAGTGGGATACTCTTCTTGGGGAGAAAAGACAGTATGTAAATCTATTGTTAAAACTCATTGGGATTACCTATTTATGTGAGTTTGCTGCGAATCTGTGCAAAGATGCAGGATATGGAACTTTAAGTAATCATATTGAATTATTTGGTAAGATTACGATTATGGTATCGGGGCTGCCAGTGTTGAAGCTTATGATAGAAATGCTGGAGGATATGATGGGATGAATTGGGAATGGGATAATACCCTGGAAGAAATATTGCCTGATACAGCACGCATAGACGCATTCCTGAAACAATTGCTGCCGGGACAACCTGTCCATATAGTAGACATGATGCAGGAGATTCTACAGGGAAATTGGGTGATGGAGCCTATGATGTTCTGGAAATATATCCATACCTATATATTGGGATATACAACGGAGTGGAAGAAATTATTTATTTCCATACTAGTGTTATTTATTCTTTGCTCAGTCATTACCTCTTTTTTAGGGGCTTTTCAGAATACAGGCGCAGCACAGACGGCAGAATTTCTTTTCCTGTTATGTCAACTTGTGGTTCTGATTACTGCATTGCAGGAGACCAAGAGTATCGTGACGCAGACTATGGAGCATATGCTGGAATTTCTCAAGCTTGCGATTCCATCCTATATGATCTGCATTGCGGCAGCAGGTTCTGGCTTATCCGCTTCCGTATTTTATAAACTGCTTCTTGGATTTATATGTCTGATAGAAGGGATTGTTGTGGCAGGCTGTGTACCGGCAGTGGAAGCATATATGCTTATCGGTGTGGCAGAGAGCCTGATGGGGGAAGACAGATTTCGGGGAATCATGGAAATGATCAAGAAAGGAATTCTCTGGGTTTTGAAAGGCTTAATCGTACTGGTAAGTGGCAGCGGCATACTGCAAGCAATAATAACACCAGTTATTGATAAATCAAATCTGACATTCATGCAGAAGAGCGCTGGTGCATTGCCTGGAATCGGTGATATTGCAGAATCAATAACAAGTGTTACTATAATGTCGGCAAATGCAGTGAAGAGCAGTTTTGGCGTAACTATACTGCTTATTCTGATATTGATTATTATCATACCGATTTTAAAGGTGTTCATGATACTGGGAACAATCAGGCTGGCAACGGCACTGGGCAGTATTGCAGGGGGTCAACGAATGTTAAAGTGTACGCAGTACCTGACAGATGCGGGATTTCTACTGCTTCGTATGCTGGTTACTTTATCGGCACTGTTTTTTGTGTCGATTGCGGCAATTACCAAAGCAACTTCAGGATAACAGGGAGGAGTTATGGAACAACTGGTCACACAGATGCGGGTGCTTATTTATACGGTAATTTGTTTTCAATGCCTTTTGCAGATTACACAGGGGAGTATATATCAGAAATACCTGAAACTGTTCATGTATCTGCTGACCTTGTGTATCTGTTGTCAGATTCTGACGAACTTTGTTGATAAACTGCGAAGTGACTGGCTGGGGGTGGATTATGCCAGTACAGAATGGATGCAGAAGTGGAACGAGGACAGTACACTGCCACAGGAGAAGATAGAGCAGTATTCAAAATGGCTGGAAGATCGGGTCATAGAGGATGCGCAGGAAGAGTATGACAGAAGGGAGCAGGACAATGAACAGAATCTGGAAGAGCATACGACAATATCTGGAGGGGGTGAAACGGGGAGATAGGAAGCTGTCCAGAGACGGTATGCTGATTGTGTTCCTTGGAGGGATTCTACTCTATGTCATTTGTCTGCCAGTAAATAATAACAATAGTTATTTTAATAAAAAACAAACACAGAGTATAGCAGAGCAAGCTGAAAATACCAGTAATTCGGAAATGGATGAGATACAATACTGCAGGAAGCTGGAAGAAGAGCTGGAGACTTTCCTTGCAAAAGTCGAGGGGGTAGGACAGGTAGAAGTACTGATTTATATGAAGACTTCACCAGAATATATTGTAGAGAAAGATACACCGGTATATGAGACTTCCAGAGATGGAGAGTCAGAGTCTTCCAGTGAAACCAGAAAAGAAGAGACTACAGTATATACCACCACCAACTATGGGGAACAGGTGCCTTTTGTATCACAGACCAGGAAACCACAGATTGAAGGCATGGTGATTGCAGCCGAGGGAGCAGCAAATGAGAGCGTGCGGATACAGCTTGTGCGCTCAGCAATGGCGCTGTATGGAATCGAAGCCAATAAGGTGGAAGTCCTGACATTGCAGCAAACACAAAAAAGGACAGACAATCAGGTACTATTAGAAAGGAATACAGAATAAGATAAGAGTAGGAAAGAAAAATCATAGGAAGGATATGGTTTTGATGAAGAAATTATTGAAAAAGAATCAGATTATGATTACGGCATTGGCGATTATGATAGCTGTAGCAGGCTATTTGAATTTCGCAGGTGCCAAGATCGGAGAAGAAGACTTCCTGTCCACCAATGGAAGCGACAGTGAACTGACTTATGATGTAGCAGATATTTCAGATGAAGATATGTATGCGATATCCCTACAGGAGGAACCAGATGGCTCTTTAACAGATATCACAAGCATGGATACAGATGATACAACACTGACATCGGATTATCTGAGCAGCAACATGCAGATTGAAGGTAACAGTGATGACTCTCTGGCTGTGGACAGCACATCTGTGAATCATGGTGTGTTAAGTGAGGGAGAGGATAAAGCAGATGCTGCGGATGCCATAGATGATGAAGTGGAGGTTCCGGGCGAAGCAGTATTTACCAGCACAACGGCAGTATCTAATCTGGATGGAGCAAGACTTCTGAAGGAACAGACAATAGCCAAGAATAAGGCAACACTTCTGGAAATCATCAATAATGAGAACCTGTCTGAGGCAGCCAAGCAGGAAGCCATTGACAGCATGCTGACAATGACACAGACGGCACAGAAGGAGACAGATGCACAGATGCTTCTGGAAGCCAAAGGCTATGCAGATACCGTTGTCAGTATCAATAATGGTACAGTGGATGTCATGGTGAATGCAGTCAGTCTTACAGATGCGCAGACAGCACAGATCATGGATATTGTGCAGAGAAAAACAGATGTTTCTGCGGAGAACATTATTATCACAGTATCAGGAACCACACCATAAATCGTAAAATAATTTTAAAATGACAAAAATCTGGTGTCTTTTTATACGACTTGTGTTATACTAAAGTGTCATAGTAGCGTATTGACCCGTTACGTAGAAAGGAGCACTTATGAAGAAGAGAGTCTTTTTGATTGTTTTAGATAGTTTTGGAATAGGAGAGATGGAGGATGCAGCATCCTTTGGCGATTTGGGAACCAATACCATAGGTTCTGTATCCACCAGCTCTTATTTTGATATTCCTAATTTAAAGAAGCTCGGTCTTTTAAATATTGAAGGCGTGCGTGTACAGAATCAGGTTCTGGAGGAGCATCCTACAGCAGCTGTAGCACGTATGACAGAGAAATCCAAGGGAAAGGACACGACCATTGGTCACTGGGAAATAGCAGGATTGATTTCAGAGAATCCGCTTCCAACATATCCGAATGGATTCCCACAGGAGGTTCTGGACGAATTTACCAGACTTACAGGAAGAGGCGTATTATGCAATAAGCCCTATTCCGGTACAGAGGTTATCAAGGATTATGGTGATGAGCACATGAAGACAGGCAAGCTTATCGTCTATACCTCAGCTGACAGTGTATTCCAGATCGCGGCACATGAGGATGTAGTACCTCTTGAGACTCTGTATGAGTATTGCAGACAGGCAAGAGCCATGCTGCAGGGCGAGCATGGTGTAGGGCGTGTTATTGCCAGACCTTTTATCGGAACCTCAGGCAATTATACCAGAACACCGAACAGACATGATTTCTCACTGCTTCCACCTAAGGATACCATGCTGGATGAAATTAAGGCAGCTGGCAAGGATGTGATCGCAGTTGGTAAGATCAATGATATCTTTGCAGGAAAAGGCATTACTGAGTTCACATATACAAAGGGCAACGCAGAAGGCATTGAAAGAACACTGGAATATCTGGATAAAGATTTTGATGGCTTATGTTTTATTAATCTTGTCGATTATGATATGCTGTACGGACATCGCCGTGATATAGACGGTTATGCCAAGGCATTGACTTATTTTGACCAGAAATTACCGGAGATTCTTGGTAAAATGCGTGAGGATGATGTATTGATGATCACCGCAGATCATGGTTGTGATCCGGCTTATACCAAGACCACTGACCATACAAGAGAGCATACACCTTTCATTATGTATGGTAAGAATATTGCACCGGTCAATTACGGTACAAGAGACAGCTTTTCAGACATTGCAGCTACCGTTCTTCACTATCTTGGCGTTGAACAGGGCGTAGCAGGCAAGTCATTGCTATAAATGAATTACGGAGGACATACAAGTGAGTAATATTGCAGAGGAAATAAATAAGAGGAGAACTTTTGCCATTATTTCGCATCCCGATGCAGGTAAGACAACCTTAACAGAGAAATTTTTATTATATGGCGGAGCAATCAATCTTGCAGGAAGTGTGAAAGGAAAGGCAACGGCACGTCATGCAGTGTCTGACTGGATGGAGATTGAGAAGGAGAGAGGTATCTCGGTTACTTCCTCTGTATTGCAGTTCAATTATGATGGATATTGTATTAACATTCTGGATACACCGGGACATCAGGACTTCTCGGAAGATACCTATAGAACACTGATGGCAGCGGATTCAGCAGTCATGGTCATTGATGCATCCAAGGGTGTAGAGGCACAGACCAGAAAGTTATTCAAGGTCTGCGGTATGAGAGGTATTCCTATCTTTACCTTTATTAATAAGATGGACAGAGATGCCAATGATACCTTTGAATTACTGGATGAGATCGAAAAGGAACTTGGAATTGCAACCTGCCCGGTCAACTGGCCTATCGGTTCAGGTAAGCGTTTCAAGGGAGTATATGACAGACATGAGAATCATGTACTGACTTTTTCTGACACAGAGAAAGGTACAAAGGAAGGCGAGACAACCGTTATTTCCATGGATGATGAAGATACGCTGTTGTCTACGCTTGGAGAAGAGGCATTGACTACATTAAGAGATGAGATCGATCTTCTTGATGGCGCCAGTGCAGAATTTGACCTGGACGAAGTAAGGCGAGGTAAGCTGACACCTGTATTTTTCGGTTCAGCACTTACCAACTTTGGCGTAGAAGTATTCCTTCAGAATTTCCTGAAGATGGCAACGACACCGCTTCCACGTATCTCGCAGGGACAGACTATTGATCCTGTGGACAACCAGTTCTCCGCTTTTGTATTCAAGATTCAGGCAAATATGAATAAAGCGCACAGAGACAGAATCGCCTTCATGCGTATCTGCTCCGGTAAATTTGATGCCGGTGAAGAAGTAAAGCATGTGCAGGGCGGCAAGATCATGCGCCTTTCCCAGCCACAGCAGATTATGGCAGATGAACGTAAGATACTGAGTGAAGCGTATGCAGGTGATATCATAGGTGTCTTCGATCCGGGTATTTTCTCAATTGGAGATACCGTATGTATGCCTAAGGACAATATCTGTTATGAAGGAATCCCTACATTTGCACCGGAGCATTTTGCCCGTGTAAGACAGCTGGATACCATGAAGCGTAAGCAGTTTGTAAAAGGTATTAATCAGATTGCACAGGAAGGTGCGATTCAGATCTTCCAGGAATTCAATACAGGTATGGAAGAGATCATTGTAGGTGTAGTAGGTGTACTGCAGTTCGATGTTTTAAAATACAGACTGGAGAATGAATATAATGTAGAGATACGTCTCGAACCACTTCCATATGAATATATCCGCTGGATCGAGAACAAAGATGAAATCGATATGAATAAGCTGACCGGAACTTCAGATATGAAGAAGATTCAGGATCTGAAGGGTAATCCATTACTTTTATTTGTAAATCAGTGGAGTATCGGTATGACAATAGACAGAAATAAGGGGCTGGTATTATCTGAGTTTGGACGTGGTTAAACGAAGAGCGGTAGTCATTTTATTGTCAATCATGATCATATCCCTTTTTTCAGGATGTTCAGAGCAGGAGATAGAACAGGGACTGGGAGATATAGGTGGATATATTCAACAGGTTCAGGATGCTCATACAGAAACAATAGAGTCTGAGCAGACAACAGAAACTGACATGCCTGAGAGTGAAGAGACTTTAGAAGAACTGCCGTCCATATATTATGCATATCATACACTGGATAAGGAAGGACAGAAGCTGTATCTGGAGATATACAGATCTCTACAGAGAATGGAGACAGATACGGCAGTATCTACCCTGGATATTGATGAATTGAATACCGTATTTCAATATGTTCTGGCAGATCATCCCGAATTATTCTATGTAGAGGGATACCAATATACGCAGTATACGACAGGAGATATCCTGACGAAGCTTACATTTACAGGAACCTATACAATGACCTGGGAGGATGTGCAGCAGACGATACAGCGTATAGAGACTGTGGCAGAGCAGATGACAGCACCGCTTGCCCAGATTACGGATCAGTATACGATCATCAGATATCTTTATGATTCCCTGATTATAGCGACGGAATATGACAGTAATACGGAGAACAACCAGAATATCCAATCTGTATTTCTAGATGGTAGATCAGTCTGTCAGGGTTATGCCAAGGCAATGCAGTATTTACTTCAGAAAGAAGGCATACAGACATTACTTGTCACAGGACAGACCAATGGAGAAGGACATGCCTGGGATCTGGTACTGGCAGATGGTGCGTACTATTATCTGGACCCGACCTGGGGAGATGCTTCTTACAGCAAGGCAGAAGAGAGCACAGAAAATGTCAGGATTCCTTCTATTAACTATGATTATTTTCTTGTGACCACACAGGAACTGGAGAAGACACATCAACTGGATGAGAGTATCCCATTACCGGAGTGTACGGCGGATGCAGACAATTACTATGTGCGTGAAGGACTGTATCTGGATGCTTATAATGAAGACCAGATAAAATGGATTTTTGAAAAGGCACAGCAGAGTCAGACCGGATATATTACAATGAAATGCAGTAATGCAGAGGTATATTCACAGACAAAAGAAAAACTGATTGACGAACAGGAAGTTTTTCGCTTTTTACAGACAGATGGAAATTCCATCTCCTATACAATGAATGAGACACAATTGACACTCAGTTTTTGGATCTGAGAAAACCGTATAATTTGAGTAGGCAAAACCATGAAATAAGGGTATAATGATAAGAAAAGAAACAAACAGGAGGTCGCAACTTATGGAAAAAGAACTGGAAAAAGGTACATTGGTTTTAGATAACGGAGATGAGTTTGGAACTGTTAAGATCGCAAATGATGTAGTTGCCATGATTGCAAGTCTTGCTGCAACAGAAGTAGATGGTGTAAGTGCCATGGCAGGTAACATCACCAACGAATTAATGGGTAAAGTAGGAATGAAGAAGCTTACCAAGGGTGTTAAAGTAGACATTCTTGATAAGACAGTATCAGCAGATCTTGCTGTAACTCTGGAATATGGCTATAACATTCCTGCTACCTGCAATAAGGTTCAGGAGAAGGTAAAGAGCGCTATAGAGACAATGACAGGTCTGGAAGTAGCAGATGTGAACATCCGCATTGTTGGCATCGAAATGGCAGATAATAAATAAAGAGCTGTCTGGATTTACGGACAGGAGAAAGGTACGTTAGATTGCATGAGCAGAAGAGAGCTTAGAGAACAGATATTTAAATTGATATTCAGAGCAGAGTTCTATGATAAGGAAGAGCTGCCTGAACAGGAGAAGCTGTTTTTTGAAGATTATGAACTGAATATGAAGCCGGAAGATGAGACTTATATTTCAGAGAAGAGCAATAAGATTTTGGAGAAGCTCGATGAAATAGACGGTATGATCAACCAGGAGGCAAAGGGCTGGACAACAGAAAGAATGGGTAAGATCGAGCTGACTATCCTGCGTCTTGCCATATATGAGATCAAATTTGATGAAGATGTACCCGCAGGTGTTGCAATCAACGAAGCAGTAGAGATTGCCAAGAAATTCGGACAGGAAGAATCTGCAGGTTTTGTAAACGGCGTATTGGCGAAGTTCGTGTAGATGCTGGAAAGGTAAGGCATTCGTATGCGTAACATATATACAGTTGCACAGATCAATTCATACATTAAAAATATGTTCACGCAGGACTATCTCTTACATTCAGTATATGTAAAGGGAGAGATAAGCAACTGTAAATATCATACATCAGGGCATATTTATTTTACACTAAAGGATGAAAAAGGAACCATAGCATGTGTTATGTTTGCCGGCAACCGGTCTGGCCTTGCCTTCAGATTACAGGAAGGGCAAAGAGTAGTGGTTGGCGGTGCCGTTGACGTCTATGAAAGAGATGGGAAATATCAGCTGTATGCAAAAGATATTATTCTGGACGGAGCGGGACTCCTTTATGAAAGATACGAACAGTTAAAGAAAGAACTTGCGGAAATGGGTATGTTCTCCCAAGAGTATAAACAGCCCATCCCCAAGTATATTAAGACGTTGGGCGTTGTAACAGCACCTACAGGAGCAGCAGTCCGGGATATTATTAACATAGCCAAAAGGCGCAATCCCTATATTCAGATTATCCTTTATCCTGCCATTGTACAGGGAGATCAGGCGGCAGCCAGTATTATAAAAGGTATTCATGCGCTGGAACATCTTGGTGTGGATACGATGATTGTAGGAAGAGGCGGCGGCTCCATAGAAGATCTGTGGGCTTTTAATGAAGAGGCAGTAGCGCAGGCAGTCTTTGATTGCCACATTCCCATTATATCAGCAGTGGGACATGAGACAGATACTACGATCATAGACTATGTGGCAGATATGCGTGCACCGACACCTTCGGCGGCAGCAGAGCTGGCAGTATGCGATTATGAACAGCTGATGGAGCGAATCAGAGCCGTACGGGACACATTGACTTTTCGTATGCAGGATAAGCTTGGAAAAGAAAAACATCAGCTGGAATCTTATCAGATGCAGCTTCGTTATCTGAGTCCTGTTAATCAGATACAGGAGAAAAGGACTCATTTGATGAATCTGGAAGAACAGCTGGAGCATCTGATGAAGCAAAACCTGTCATCAAATAAACACCGGCTGGCTATTTATATAGAACAGCTAAGAGGCTTATCTCCTTTGGACAAACTGAGTCAGGGCTATGCTTTTGTAGAGAACAGGCAAGGGCAGGTCATTCATGATATCAGACAGGTGAAGCAGGAAGATGAGCTGCAGATATATCTGCAAAATGGCAGGATATCAGCTAAGGCATTAGAGATTGAGGAGATCGACTATGGCATCGAAAGAAATGAGTCTTGAACAGTTATTTGAAAAATTGGAAAAATCCATTGAAATGCTGGAGGATGCAGATATTTCTTTGGAGGATTCTTTTAAGGTATATAAAGAAGGCATGAAACTGGTACAGACCTGCAACAGTAAGATTGACAAGGTTGAAAAAGAAGTACTCAAATTAAATGAAAATGGTGAGCTGGATGAATTTTAAAGAGGAATTAAAAGACAGAGTAGACCACATAGAAGCTATATTAAAGGAATATCTTCCCAAAGAAGAAGGCTGGCAGAAGACTGTAATTGCGGCAATGAATTACAGTGTACTTGCAGGCGGTAAGAGACTTCGTCCTATGCTGATGGAAGAGACTTACAGGCTCTTTGGCGGAAAAGGCAGAGAAATTGAGCCTTTTATGGCTGCCATTGAAATGATACATACCTATTCACTGGTGCATGACGATCTTCCTGCAATGGATAATGATGAGTACCGCAGAGGCAGAAAGACAACACATGTGGTATATGGCGAAGCAATGGCTATCCTTGCAGGGGATGGCTTATTGAATTATGCATTTGAGACAGCCATGAAGAGCTTTACCATGGAAGGGGATCTGGAGAAGAAAGCCAGAGCTTTATCTGTACTTGCACAGAAGGCAGGTATCTATGGCATGATCGGCGGGCAGACAGCCGATATTGAAGCGGAAGATCTGGGAGACCAGGTAACGACAGAGCATCTCATGTTCATCCATGCACATAAGACTTCAGCACTGATAGAGGCAGCCATGATGACAGGAGCAATTCTTGCCGGTGCCAGTCAGGAAGAGATAGCGCAGATAGAGAAAGCAGCTTATGAGATAGGAATAGCATTCCAGATTCAGGATGATATTCTTGATGTTACCAGTACACTTGAAATGTTGGGTAAGCCCATTGGCAGTGATGCCAAGAATCACAAAACGACCTATGTGACGCTGAAAGGACTTGAAGAGTCACGCAAGGAGCAGCAGGAATTATCCCTACATGCGATAGAGACAATTCGCAACATAGGATATTCCAATGATTTTCTGATGGAATTGGTTACGAGTCTGATAACGAGAGAGAAATAGTGCAAGGACCTGTAAAGGAGCTAATCAGATGATATTAGAGACGATAGAAAAAGAAAATGATATAAAGAAAGTGGCACCGGAGAACTGGAATCTGCTTGCAGAAGAGATTCGACAATTTCTGATCCATAAGATCAGTGTTACCGGTGGACATCTTGGGTCCAATCTTGGCGCTGTGGAGCTTACCATGGCGCTTCATTTAAGCTTGAATCTTCCAGAGGACAAGATTGTATGGGACGTCGGACACCAGTCTTATACACATAAGATTCTGACAGGAAGAAAGGCAGGCTTTGAGAACCTGCGTAAATATGGTGGGATGAGTGGATTCCCCAAACGAAAAGAAAGCGATTGCGATTGCTTTGATACAGGACACAGTTCAACCTCTATCTCAGCAGGATTAGGACTGGTAAAAGCCAGAGATATCATGCATCAGGATCATACCGTAGTTTCCGTGATCGGAGATGGCTCCCTTACAGGAGGTATGGCATATGAAGCCCTGAACAATGCTGCCCGTATGAAGAGCAATTTTATTATTGTATTAAATGATAATAATATGTCTATTTCAGAGAATGTGGGTGGTGTCTCCAAATATCTGAATAATATCAGAACGGCTGATAAATACCTTGATCTGAAGGAAGGTATCTATAATTCCCTGAAAGAAACAAGAATTGGTGATCCGATAGTAGAGAGTATTCGTCGTGCCAAGAGCTCTGTAAAACAGCTGGTAATTCCAGGGATGTTTTTTGAAGATATGGGAATCACCTACCTTGGACCGGTAGATGGCCATAATATTCCTGCTATGCTGAAAGTATTCAAAGAGGCTAAAAGAGTGAAATCAGCAGTGCTGGTTCATGTAATTACCCATAAGGGCAAGGGATTTATCCCGGCGGAACGTCATCCGGCAAGATTCCATGGCGCTGAGCCTTTTGATATTGAGACAGGACTGCCTCTCAAACAGAAAACAAAGTCTAATTATACCGATGTATTCTCTACGGTTATGTGTAAGCAGGGAGACCGTAATGATAAGATAGTAGCCATTACAGCAGCAATGCCGGATGGCACGGGATTGAAGCGCTTTCACAATATGTATCCCGACAGGTTCTTTGATGTGGGAATTGCAGAAGAGCATGCAGTCACTTTTGCAGCCGGACTGGCAGCAGGCGGGTTACAACCGGTAGTAGCAATTTACTCATCTTTCCTGCAACGTGCATATGATCAGATTCTGCATGATGTCTGTATTCAGAATCTGCCTGTTGTCTTTGCAATAGACAGAGCCGGACTGGTAGGAAGTGATGGTGAGACACATCAGGGTATTTTTGACCTGTCTTATCTTTCTTCCATCCCCAATATGCACATTATGGCTCCTAAGAATAAGTGGGAATTGTCGGATATGCTGAAATTTGCCATTGATTTTCAGGGACCGATTGCACTCCGCTATCCAAGAGGAGAGGCATTTGACGGCTTGAGAGAACATCGTGAACCCATTATACTGGGAATGGGTGAGTGGATCTATCATGAAAAAGATATTGTACTTGTGGCTGTTGGCAGCATGGTCAAGACCGCACTTGCAGTCAGAGAAGCATTACAGTTAAAGGGATACGCGTGCAGTATTATCAATGCCAGATTCGTGAAGCCCATTGATACGGAGATTCTTAACGAAGCGGTGAAAGATCATTCCCTGATCGTTACCATGGAAGAGAATGTAGCCAGTGGGGGCTTTGGCGAGAAAGTCAGAGAATATCTGGATGAAAGTGGATATCAGGGAAGCCTTCTTACCATTAGTATACCGGATGAGTATGTGGAACATGGCAATGTAGAGATATTACGTGAAGAAGTAGGAATAGATGCTTATTCCATACAGCGAAGAATTGAAGAAGTGCTGTGTGGACAATAGAAGAAAGGCTAAAGGATAAATGAAGGAACGTTTGGACGTGCTGCTGGTACGCAGAGGACTGGCAGAATCGCGGGAAAAGGCAAAAGCAGTAATCATGGCAGGCTGCGTCTATGTAAATGACCAGAAAGAGGACAAGGCAGGTGCCATGTTCGACGAGACCAAAATATCAAATCTCGAGGTAAGGGGCAATACCTTGCCTTATGTCAGCAGAGGCGGACTCAAGTTAGCCAAGGCTATGAAGCAGTTTGATATATCGCTGGAAGGTAAAGTGTGCATGGATATTGGCGCTTCTACAGGAGGCTTCACGGATTGTATGCTTCAGAATTGCGCAGTGAAGGTATATTCTGTAGACGTTGGACACGGACAGCTGGCATGGAAACTTCGCAATGATGAACGTGTTGTCTGTATGGAAAAGACAAACTTCAGATACATGGTCAGAGAGGATATTCAGGATGATCTGGATTTTGCATCTGTAGATGTATCTTTCATTTCGTTGACCAAAATTCTGGGACCGGCATACAATCTGCTCAAGACAGACGCACAGATGGTATGCCTGATCAAACCACAGTTCGAAGCAGGAAAAGAGAAAGTAGGAAAGAAGGGTGTAGTCAGAGAACCGTCTGTACATCGTGAAGTAATTGAGATGGTCATGGATTATGCTGTCAGCATTGGATTTGAGATTCTGCATCTGGATTTCTCTCCTATTCGTGGACCGGAAGGAAATATTGAATATTTATTGCATATATATAAAGCTTCCGAACCCAGAGAACATGAAAGACTTCCTCATGAAGAATATAGTCAATTGATTGCACAAACGGTAGAAAATGCACATAAAACATTAGATATCTAATGTTTTAGTAGAATTTTTCTGAAATTATGATACAATAAAACTATACGTTAACATAGGAGCACAGATGAAAATATTTCATATTTATACAAATCTGTTGAAAGATACAGGTGGAGAGACTACAGCTTATATACGCAATTATCTGGAAGAACGTGGCTGCATCTGTAAGGACCAGGTAGATGGTACAGTAGAAGGTATCATTGTTTTGGGCGGTGATGGCACTATGCTTCGTGCGGCAGGAGAATACCTTGGCAGACATATCCCCATGATCGGGGTAAATCTGGGAACACTGGGGTATCTGGCTGAGGTCGAGCAGGATCAGATCGAGACAGCGCTGGATAGTCTGATCGCAGACAAATATGAAGTAGAGAGCAGAATGATGTTAAGTGGTATTCCTGTTATTGCCGGAGAGAGTATGGCACCGATGATTGCCCTTAACGATATCGTTATCACCAGAAAAGGTGCTCTTCATGTGATCAATTTTAATATCTATGTTAATGGACAGTTGTTAAGTACGTATAATGCAGATGGTATGATTATCTCTACGCCTACTGGTTCTACAGCATATAATTTATCCGCAGGAGGGCCTATAGTAGAGCCCAAGGCGAGATTAATTCTGATGACGCCGGTCTGTTCCCATACACTTGTCAATGACAGAACCATCATTCTTTCCGAGGATGATGTAATTGATGTAGAGATAGGAAGATTCAAGCAGGATGAGGAACAGGAAGTAGATGCCAGCTTTGATGGCAGACATCCGGTGAATCTTAACGAAGGGGACAAAATCAGAATCATACGGTCTGATAAAGCTACGAAAATTATGAAGCTCAGCAAGGTCAGTTTTTTGGATACCTTGCAGAAGAAGATGCGAGTCGTATGAAAGGTTTGGTAACAGAATGAAAAGGCAGAGACATGAGGTAGTAGTTGACCTGATCAATAAGTATGATATTGAGACACAGGAAGAACTGGCTGCATATCTGAAAGAAGAAGGCTTTGAAGTAACACAGGCAACAGTATCCAGAGATATTCGTGAACTGAAATTGTCTAAGATTGCAACAGGCAATGGTAAGCAGAAATATATTATTCTCAAGAATGATGACAGTCATTTGGGGGATAAATATATTCGCGTGCTTCGTGATGGTTTTGTATCCATGAACATGGCGCAGAATATTCTTGTCATTAAGACAGTACAGGGTATGGCGATGGCAGTAGCAGCAGCGCTGGATGCCATGAAATTTCCAGAGATCGTAGGCTGTATTGCAGGTGATGATACAATTATGGCTGCAATCAAATCTACAGATGAAACGAAAGTAGTTATAGACAAGATCAATGAGATTTTAGAAGGGTAACAAAGTATGCTGATAAGCTTACATGTGAAGAATCTGGCTCTGATTCAGGAGACAGAAGTCAATTTTGCAGAGGGATTGAATATACTGAGTGGTGAGACTGGAGCTGGTAAATCTATTATTATCGGCTCTATTAATCTTGCGCTGGGCGCCAGAGCGGATAAGGATATGATTCGTAACGGCGCAGAGTATGCGTTGGTCGAGCTGGTATTTCAGGTAACAGATCAGGAACTGCTGGAACAGATTCATGAATTGGAGATTCCTGTAGAAGAGGATGGAATCATCATTATACAGAGAAAAATCCAGCCAAACAGAAGCATCTGTAAGATTGGTGGAGAGACGGCAACTACCAGACAGTTAAAGGAACTTTCCGAGTTGTTGATCGATATTCACGGGCAGCATGAGCACCAGTCACTTCTGTATAAGAAGAATCATATGGAGATTCTGGACTCTTTTGCAGGAGAGGAGCTTGCGCGACTGAAACAGGATCTGAAGCAGAAATATCACACATATACAGCTCTTCAAAAAGAGATTGAAGAGACTGGAATGGATGAAGGCTTACGTGCGAAGGAGTTATCACTGGCAGAGTTTGAATACCAGGAGATTGCAGAGGCAGTTCTGCACGTTGGGGAAGATGACGAGCTTGAGACTTCCTACCGACGTATGTCCAATAGCAGACAGATTGTAGAGGCAGCTTCCAGAGCTTATCAACTGACAGGAGACGGTGAGGATCAGACGGCGGCTGATGCAGTGGGAAGAGCAGTGAGAGAGCTGCGCAGTATTGAAGAATATGATGACAATGCGAAGTCACTCGTAACCGAACTGGAACAGATAGATGGTCTTTTAAATGATTTTAACCGAAATATTGCAGAATATCTGTCAGATATGGAATTTGACGGTGAAGTATTTGCGCAGACGCAGGAACGCCTGAATCTGTTAAATCATTTGAAATTAAAATATGGTGGAACAATAGAGGCTGTATTGGAATATCAGCAGCAGCAGGCACAGCGTATAGAGAAGCTGCAGAATATGGATGCTTACAGAGAGCAGCTTGTGCATAAGCTTGCCAGGCAGAAGGAAGAGCTTGAGAGACTGTGCAGTAAGATATCTGCTATCAGACAGAAAGAAGCAAAGAAGCTTGCAGGAGATATGGTGAAGGCATTGACAGACCTGAATTTCCTGGAAGTAAAATTCGAGATACAGGTACGACATAAAGAAGAATATGCTGCTAATGGATATGATGATGTAGAATTCATGATATCTACCAATCCGGGAGAACCAATGAAGAGTCTCGGCAGCGTAGCCAGCGGCGGAGAGCTGTCACGTATCATGCTTGCCATTAAGACTGTACTGGCATCAAGAGACAGGATTCCAACTATGATATTTGATGAGATTGATACAGGAATCAGTGGTAAGACTGCCTGGAAAGTATCAGAGAAATTAGGTGTCTTGTCCAGAAGCCACCAGATTATCTGCATTACACATTTACCTCAGATAGCAGCCATGGCAGATGCACATTACAGAATAGCCAAACAGGCAGTAAATCAGAAAACAGAAACAGGAATCACCCGCCTGCCACAAGAAGAAGTTGTGGAAGAATTGGCAAGAATGCTCGGCGGAGAGACGATTACAGATACTGTCAGAGAGAATGCCAGGGAATTATTGCATACAGCAGCATTAAAGAAGGAAGTCTGAAACGACTTCCTTTTATTGTGTGTGAAATGCCAGATAAGCAGGCTGCGGTATCATATATTTTTTCTCAAAGATATCAAAAGGAACAGGGCGTCCATAGTAGAATCCCTGCATATAAGAAATGCCACATTCCTGCACAAAATGAGCTTCTTTTGAAGTCTCGATTCCTTCACACAAGACGGGAATATTACAGACATTAAATATTTCTGCCATTTTTTCAAAGAGAATCCGGTTGTTTGCATTTTTCATTCCGGTGAGCAGGAAATGCCGATGGAATTTAACCATATCCACAGGTGGGATTTCCAATTGACTTATTAGAAGCGTATCGCCTCCCAGTCCATCCAGACTGACGCTACTGCCTAAGTCATGCAACATGTGAATCATGGACTCCATATTATTTGGACTGGAATAAAAATCAGCAGCGCCTATCTCAAAACCAAGAAAATGTCGTACAGATTCATATTTATCCATCACTTTCAGGAAAATATCCATAAAATCAGAGTTGATAAAATTCCCTGATGACATATTAATACTGACAGGCAGTAGCGTCATTCCAGATGTATCCCAGGTATGTAAACACTTCAAAACACTTTCCATCACCATAAGATCCAGTTGGTTGTCCAGCTCATATTTTGCAAGAGTCGGTAAAAAGGAAGCGGGATTCAGCAAATGTCCATTCGTATCCAGAATTCGAACCAGAGCCTCCGCACCGATGGGAGACGATTGACCAAGCCTGTATTTTGGCTGTAGATAAATGCCGAGATGATGATGAGATAACAGGCTGTCAAATAAAGGAAGAATACGATGCTCCTGATGCTGTGTATTTAATGTTTCCCGGTAAAACATAAGAGATACCTTAGAAGAAGCCCCATGCATACAGGCAGCTTCGCAGGCTGTTTTTGCCATAGCTTCCCATTCCTGAATAGAAGATAGCCTGGAAGTGGCGAAGCTAACACCAATATATATTACACAATCATAGTAATACAGAAAGCCTGTGAAATCAGCTTTTAATCTGTCGTGTAATTGATTAAGAGGAAGACGTTCCAAGTCTACCAGAACTAGAAAAGCATCCGCCTCTGTCTGACATGCAGATAATATATATTCTTTGCCTCGTATTATATTTTGGACAAAATCAGCAAGAAAAGAAGCCGTAAGACTCTTTTTGCCGGCATTGATACGAAGAAAGAGCATGGCAAAACGATCATCCTGTGCAGATGACCACATTTTATAAGTAAATTCATGAAAAGACTTCAAATCTGGAAGTCCTGAAACTGTAGCGTGAAACATAATTGAATGCCCTTTCTTTTACAGCAAAAAATAATTCGCATAATGTCAGATAAAATAATTATATCATGTTAATATTCAGACAACAATAACAGATTTTGACATAAGTATTTTTAAGGAAAACCCATATACTATACATTGATAATTCAATCAGAATAAAATGCCTTCGGATTTGGAGGCTATAAGGCTATAAATAGAAGAAGGGCATGATTAATTGTGAAAAATATGAGAGTATCTGAACGGAGAAAACGTCGGTATCAGTTGTTTCTCTATGCATTTCTGGGCTTTGCCCTGGGAATGTTTTTGTGGGCATCATACAGCTACTATGAACAGAAAATACCTAATATCATACGGATTCAGGCTGGGACAAGTCAAAGGATTGATCTGAAAGTTCCGGCTTCCGGTGTGTTGAATGTGGACTCAGATAAGGTAATTGCGCTGAACCAGCCAGTGACTATTGTTGCAGGAGAAAGTCCTGATACCTGTCAGATGGAACTCAGGCTTTTTGGAGTACTTCCTCTTAAAAGCATAGATATAGAAGTAATTGAAAATACCCGATTAATACCTGTAGGACAGCCTATTGGAATCTACATGAAGACACAGGGGGTACTGGTAATTGATACGGGAACTTTTGAAGGACCTCAAGGGCAGGAACAGTCTCCATCCGTATACAAATTACAGGCTGGAGATTATGTAATGGCAATGGATGGAGTGGCAGTTACCGGTAAGAGACAGATCAAGGAATATGTGGAAAATGGGAACGGCAGAGATATTGTATTACAGGTATCGCGTAATGAAAAGATAATTCAGGTGAGAATCAGCCCTATGCAGGATCAGAATGGAGTGTATAAGATTGGAACCTGGCTAAGAGACAGTGCACAGGGAATCGGAACCATGACTTTTTTGGATGAAGAGCTTCATTTTGGAGCACTTGGACATGGAATCAACGATACAGATACGGGAGAGCTTCTACAGCTTGGTAGCGGTCTTTTGTACCATACAGAGATTGTTGCAATCAGAAAAGGGGAGAGAGGAACACCGGGGGAACTTACAGGAATCATTGAATATCAGCCGGAGCAGGTCTCCGGGGTCATTATGAGCAATACGGAAGAGGGAATTTACGGCGTGGCATCCCAGGCTTTTGCAGACAGTATAACCACACAGGCACTGCCGGTCGGACTAAAGCAGGATGTGAAAGAAGGAGATGCTCAGATTCTGTGTAACATTGATGGACAGGCAAGATATTATGATGTAAAGATTACCAGACTGATGCCTAATGCAGAGAACCTGAATCGACAGATTGCCTTAACTGTTACGGATGAAGAATTGCTGCGGCTTACAGGTGGAATCGTGCAGGGCATGAGTGGAGCACCCATCATACAGGATGGCAGGATTATTGGGGCAGTGACGCATGTACTGGTGAATGATTCTACCAGTGGGTATGGAATATTTATAGAAAACATGCTATAGTAGTTTCGACAAACCAAGAATATGAAGACTTATGTAAAATATGCGGAGAAATAAGTATGATGAATAAAAAGAACCTTAAAATGAAACCTGTAGGCAGTGAATATATGGAACAGTATAATGCACTGCTTCGATATGTTTTTCAGGTTACGGAGCATGAGCTGAGCTCTATTGGATGGCAGGAGAAAGAAATCATCCGGGCAAAGTTCCCGACCATGCAGAAAGCAGATGTCATTGGCTGGTTCGATGATGATAATCTGGTATCTCAGGTGGCAATCTATCCGATGCAGGCGAAGATATTTGGAGTGACCTATTCCATGGGCGGATTGACCGGAGTAGGAACCTACCCTGAGTATTGCAATATGGGGCTCATGCACAAGCTTCTGGAGCAGGCATTAAAGGACATGCGCAAGAAAGGGCAGTATATCTGTTATCTTTATCCGTATTCGATTCCTTTTTACAGAAGAAAAGGCTGGGAGCTTATCTCAGATAAAATTTCCTATGAAATTAAAGATTATCAGCTGCCAAAGAACCGTCAGGTTTCAGGAGATGTACGCCGTGTAAAGACAGACAGTGTGGAACTGAAGAAGACATATGAACGTTATGCAGCTCATACACATGGTGCAATATTGCGTGATGAACTGGCATGGAATGAATACTGGCTCTGGGATTCAGATGATATTATGGCTGCAATATATTATAATGAAAAAGATGAACCGGATGGGTATATTATCTATTGGATTGAAAATGAAATTTTTCATATTAAAGATATGATCTTCAATAATGAAGAAGCAAGAACAGGATTATGGAATTTTGTATCTGCGCATTTTTCCATGATTGATCAGGTAGAAGGCGATACATACACAGATGAACCACTGGCTTTTCTGCTAGAAGACGCAAGCATCAAAGAAGTGATTTCTCCTTATTATATGGGAAGAATCGTAGATTTCCCCGCATTTATCTCACGTTATCCTTTCAAACCTGATATTACGGACAGAGAGTGGAAATTCACACTCACGGATCCTATTATGGAATGCAACCAGGGCACTTTTTTACTGGAGATATCCAGGGATGGGCATGGTGAAGTAACAAGAATTTCTGAAAAATGCGAAGACGTTATCAGCATCCAGACAATGACGACTATGCTGATGGGGTATAAAAGACCGGATTATCTGGCTAAAATCGGCAGATTACAGGCAAACGGAGCTGTAATAGATATGCTGGAAGATGCAATTGAACAGCAGGTGCCATATATTTCGGACTATTTCTAAAATAACTATCTTTAGCGGAAGGCACAGTAAATAACATGAAGAAAAAGATTTATAATTTATGTATTATTTTATTTGGAAATTTTTTGTATTCTCTGGCAGTCGCCTTTTTTATACTTCCTATAGGACTGATTACAGGAGGAACGACAGGAATTGCGATTTTTGTCCAACACTATACAGGCTTGCAGATCAGTACCTTTGTAACTATTTTTAATGTGACCATGTTTATTCTGGGAGCATTATTCCTTGGGAAAAAATTCGCCATGACAACGCTGGTCAGTACCTTTGTATATCCTTTCTTTTTGAGAATAGGGGAAATGCTCTCCACAAGAGTCGGAGTTCTGACCACAGATCCCATGCTCTGTACAGTATTTGCCGGATTGCTGATAGGCGCTGGAATCGGATTAGTCATCCAGGCAGGCGCATCTACCGGAGGTATGGACATTCCTCCGCTTATTATCCATAAAAAGACAGGATTACCGGTAGCTGCCATGTTATACGGATTTGATGTTCTTATTTTATTGCTTCAGATGAGCATATCTGACAGGCAGCAGGTATTGTATGGCATTTTACTGGTATGCATTTATTCCTATACTCTGGAGAAGCTCCTGGTAGCCGGTAAAAGCAAGATTCAGATTAAGATTATCAGTGAAAAATATGAAGAAATCAATAATAAGATAGCAACACAGTTCGATCGAGGAACTACACTGTTTGAGGTAGAGGGAGGATACACCAGAAAAGAGATGTATGCTATTCTCACAGTAGTCAACCAGAGAGAGCTGTTTGCAATCAATGAAATGGTACAGGAGATTGATCCGGATGCCTTTATTATGATCGGACAGGTAAAAGAAGTCCGGGGAAGAGGATTTACCAAAGGAAAGAAGTATGAATAAGGCTGTTTTAGGGAAAACAATAAAGATAGCGTTTGCGGCAGTGGCAGCTATTCTGGTTGCGGACCTTTTGCATTTGGAATATGCGGTAACTGCCGGGATTATTACAATTCTCAGTATTCAGAATACCAAAAAAGAAACTTTTAAGACTGCGTGGAACAGAGGAGTGGCTTTTGCCTGCGCTTTGCTCCTTGCTGTCTTATGCTTCTATTTTCTGGGATTCCATATTGCCTCTTTCACATTATATTTATTTTTATTTACATTGATTTGTCTGAATGCCAATTGGCCGGAAGCGATTGCAATGGATTCGGTGCTGATTTCCCATTTCCTGACAAAACAGAGTATTGAAGTACCGGTAATTATAAATGAAATATTATTATTTGCCATAGGAACAGCCTGCGGCATTCTCATTAATCTGCATCTTCACAGATCAGAAGAAGAATTTAATCGATTATCCCTGGAAGTTGACGAAGAAATCAGGAGAATTTTACATCGGATGTCCCACGATATATGCATAGAAGAAAGACAACTTTACAAGCCGGATTGTTTTGAAACCCTGGAAGATAAGATTGAATGTGCTAAGAACTGTGCACTGCGTAATTGGAATAATACATTATGGGGTGAAAGCCAGCAGGAAATTGATTACATCAAAATGAGAGAAAATCAAAGCCGTGTGCTTAAAAATATATATCAAAGTATTACAATGATCCGGGTATTACCACAGCAAACCCAAAGCGTTGCGCAGTTTATCAGCCAGATAGAGGCAGAATATCATAGAGAGAATGATTGCACAGAATTACTCGTACAATTGGAAATGATATTTTCACAGATGAAGAAGGAACCATTGCCACAGACGCGGGAAGAATTTGAAGCCAGAGCGATTCTCTTCTATATTATGAAACAAATACAAGAATTTCTGATACTCAAGAATCAGTTTATTCGATGAGCGGCAGGGCAGTTTTCGAATAATGATTTCATATGATGAGAACGGATTGTAGGAGAAGCTGTTCTCTCAGGTGGTTGCCGCACTTATGGAACGAGGTCTCATCCTGAAAAAGGGAACGATCGTGGATTCCACCATTATTTCCGCCCCTTCTTCCACCAAGAACAAGGAAAAGAAGCGGGACCCGGATGCACATCAGGTGAAGAAAGGCAATGCCTGGCACTTCGGCTATAAGGCACATATCGGCGTTGACAGGGACAGCGGACTGGTTCATACCGTGGAGGCAACAGCAGCGAATGTCCATGATGCCACAGAAACATCCAAGCTGCTGACCGGAGATGAAGATGAAGTATATGGCGACAGCGGCTACCTCGGAGCAGAAAAGCGCGGCGATGCGATCATCCGCAACAAGGCTGGTCGCAAGATCAAATACAGAATCAACCGCCGTCCATCCCAAGTGAAAAAGCTGAGCAAAAGCGGTCAGTATGCCGCAAAGAAAGCAGAACACGCAAAGTCCTCTGTCCGCGCCAAAGTGGAGCACGTATTCGGTGTCGTCAAGAAACAACTGCGTTTCCGAAAAACACGATACCGAGGACTCGAAAAGCAGAGAGCCAAATTCAATATCATGTTCGCGTTAGCGAATCTGATCCTGGCTGACAGACCCTGCCTGGCAGCTTGAATCAGTGCGCTCCTGCGAGCAAAAGCACGGGCGACCTAATGGATTCTTACAAAATGGCCGCCTGGTAATGCGTATCGTAGCAGTTGTGCGGTATTGCCATATATTCCTCAAGTGCCTGAATCACTGATGTTGAAACCGGGATAATACGTTCCTTCGCAAACTTGGTTTCACGAACCGTAATACACGCATGCGCTAAATCCACATCCTTTCGTATCAGATTCACTGGTTCGGAAGGACGCATTCCTGTTGCCCACAGAAGTCCGATGATACATTTTATGGTACGAGCACGGATCCCGTCAGGTGAATATAAACGATCACATTCGTTCATAAGCATCAGCACTTCATTCTCTGAATAAATGTAGGGTTCCGGTCTGTCGTGTGCATTGCGGTAGAATTTGCCTTGAATACATTGTGTCTCAGAATCAAGTGCTGAAACATACTTTGAGGACGGCTTAATGAGCTGCATTTTCCGAGCCATTCGTGGCAAATCTCTCTCAGCGCGGTAAAATCTACACGCACATAATGCGTGGTGGAATCCAGCGACTCATGACCAAGGATATCTGCAGTCAGCTTAATACCCGCTCCGCAGTTATAGATATTGGAAGCTGCGGTTCTTCTGATACTAAGTTCTTCGGCAACGAGGACTGACCGATCGGTCTTTCCTTTTTTGAAGCAGCGTGTTATACTATGGAAAATAGTGTAACGCGCTGCTTTTTTTCAGCAGGCGGAAGGAGTTAGAAACGATGATTTATCACTGCGAGGATCACACCTGTAATTATTGGGATGAAGGCGAAAAGCTGCCGGAGCGCTGCCCGCAGTGCGGCCGGAAATTGCTGCGCGCCAACGAGGCCGATATGACCGGAGATGATTGGACGGCTTTAGGCAACACCCTTTGGGATGCAGAGGCATCGGATAAAAAGCGCATGGTGGATTGTTTTCGGAAAGCTGCATATCTCGGCAGCGCATGGGGCGTATGCAATCTGGGCATCTGCATGGAGCAGGGAAACGGCGTGGAGGCGGATCCGGTTCAGGCTTTTTGGCTTTATCAGCAGGCGGTGGAAATGGGGAGCCTGAATGCGGTGTGCTGCTTGGGCGTGTGCTATGAACACGGCATTGGCACGGCTCCGGACGCGAAACAGGCTGCCGAGTTATACTGCAAGGCGGCGGAATACGGTTCGCCCCGCGGACAGATGCTGCTCGCCCGCGCCTTCCACGACGGGATCGGCGTGGAAGCCGACGCTGCCGAGGCCGTGTACTGGGTGCGCGCGGCGGCGTATCAGCGCTACGGTGAAGGTATGCACCGGCTGGGCGTATGCTATGAATACGGCGACGGCGTGGAGCAAAACTGGGAGCATGCTGTGCATTGGTTCCGCGAGGCGGCAGAGAGTGGCGTGAGCGCGGCAATGACGGATCTGGGATACTGCTATGAAAAGGGCTGCGGCGTGGAGCAGAGTTGGGAGCAGGCCTTTTCCTGGTATCGCAGAGGTGCGGAGTGCGGCGATCCGGTTAGCATGTGCAATCTGGGCTTGTGCTATCAAATGGGATATGGCGTGGAGCAGAATTGGCAGGAAGCCATAAAATGGTATGAGCAGGGCGCACAGTGTGGCGATTTGCAATCCATGCATAATCTGGCACGCTGCTACGAGCGCGGCGAAGGCGTGGAACAGAACGAAGACAGGGCGCTTTACTGGTATCGCCGCAGTGCCGAAGGCGGCAACGGCGATGCCATGTGCAATCTTGGCCGGTGCTATGAAAGGGGATATGGCGTGGAGCAGAATTGGCAGGAAGCCGTAAAATGGTATGAGCAGGGCGCACAGTGTGGCAATTTGCAATCCATGAATAATCTGGCATACTGCTACGAGTACGGCGAAGGCGTGGAACAGAACGCAGACAGGGCGCTCTACCGGTACCGGCGGGCCGCTGAGGCAGGACGGGATTACTGCATGTACTGCCTGGCTGGAATTACAGCAATGGCGAAGGCGTGGAACAAAATATGACGGAAGCGATCCGTTGGTATACTGCTGCCGCCGAGGGCGGAAATGCTGATGCCATGCATGAGCTCGGCTGGCATTACGACCACGGCGAAGGCGTGGAACAGGATATGAAAAAGGCAATTTGCTGGTACGAACGAGCAGCAGAGCAGAACCACCCGGCTGCCATGAATAGCTTGGGCGAATGTTATGCGATGGGACTGGGCGTGCCGCGGGATTTGGAAACGGCCATGGAATGGTATCGCCGCGCGGCGGAGCTGGGCGAAGCCATGGCGGATTACAACATGGGATGGCATTTGGAGCAGGCAGGGAAGCTGTCTGAGGCGTATGCCCATTACCGCAAAGCTGCCGATGGGAATGACGACAGCGCCTGGTGGGCGTTGGGGCGTTTTTATGAAAACGGCGTCGTCGTTGCGCAGGACGGAAAGGAAGCGCGCCGCTGCTATGAAACTGGCGAGAAATTGGGCAGTGTGAAATGCAAAATGCGCTTGGCGCGCTGCAAGCTTTTGGGTATCGGCGGCCGCAGGGCAAAGAAAGCCGGTTTGGATCTATGCCGTCAGGCGTTGGAATTGGCAAAGGAGAGCAGCGAAAAAGAGGATTACGGCTATGAAGCCGAAATGAATCTTTTGCGGCGTACCATTGCGGAAAACGAATCATAAAGGACGAAAAAAGGGACGCTTCGGCGCAAGTGCGGACAAAGAAGAAAGAGTTTCTGACTCAGATCGAACGGATCGTCCCGTGGAAGGAATGGCTATGCCTGATCCAGCCGTGCTATTACAAAGGAGAGCGCGGCAACAAACCCTATCCGCTGGAGACCATGCTGCGACTGTACTTGCTGCAAAATCTGTATGACCTGAGTGATGAGGCAACCGTAGCAGAAGTGATCGACAGCCGTGCGTTTTCGGATTTCTGCGGCATCGATTCCAGCAATCAGGTTCCGGACGGAGATACCCTTGGTCGTTTTCGCAATCTGCTGCTCAAGAACGGATTGCAGGAGAAGCTGTTCTCTCAAAAACTGAAGATACATGTAAAAGTTAAACTGTATGGGGGCTAATATGGATATAATAAAGTTTATACGTTGTAATAGAGAAGTATCAGAATTGTTGGACGAAATATGTGATGTATCTATCCTTCCGATTTTAAAGGAGCCTCAAAATCAGAATGGGCAATTAAAATATAATATTGCAGGAATGACATTTGCAAAAGAAAAGTCAGGTAGTGAATATATTTTATTAGAAGATGACTCTATTGGATATTGGGGAAGTGAGGGTAAGGTTGGACGGATTGCTGATAATTTGAAGGATTTTTTTGAGTTAATAGTAAACTGCCCGTATTGGATAGACTATTTGGATTGCTCGCAATATTCTTCTAAAGAAAGATTGAAGAGGTTTGCAAACATAATTTATGAAGAGCATGTTGAAATGTTTGAAGAAGACATGGATGTTCAATTAGGAGAATTACAAAAGGAATTGGCAAATAAATTAAATATTTGTTTATATGAAGATGTCGTAGACAAGGTTTTAATAAAATTATTTGATGTTGCAAATCGTAAACCAGGTATGACTGTTACATATACAGAAAAAGAGGGGAGAAAAATAGATTCGTCTGGCTCTGTATTTTTTTAAAATTACAGGAATTACCCGCCAGGGAAAAGGACTGGAAGCATGGGAGCAGAAATATGGTTACGATTTAAAGGATCGTATCATCCATGTGAAAGACTGCCTGGGTCCAGTATTCTATTATGAATACAACATGGTAAATACGAAGTAAATTTGTATTTGTTGAAAAATATGGTTGGATAATTTCTTATTGGCTATGGGGAATATTCGTCAATCTATTGCAGTGGGAGGATAAAATATGGATGAACAAATAGTGAATGTATGGGAAGAGTATAATACCAGAAAAAACGGTTTCTTTTTTTTAGATATGAATGAGGATACATATTTTAATATATTCCAGTACTATGACTTTGATGGTAGGCGGATTTCGGACCATTGGAAAGGGATAATCGGAATTTATAGGGGGAAATTAGACACATGGCTGTCGGATTCAAAGTTGCGTTCTTTTACTATCAAATAGGACATGGAGATTTTCTACACTCCTTTTTCTCAACAGTTTCTTATAATTTAGAAAACGGGAAATGGGGTAGCAGATTCCCAACGATTATGAATGAGCTATATCAAGGAACATTGGATAAAGATAACGTCGAAACAGCCATAGAGGAACTGAAAAAGATTCAGTTAGAGCTCCAAGCGTTTAGTCCGGATAAGGTGGTTTGGGATATCGACGATTTGTCTAATCAACCGCCTTGGGGCAAAAATATCAGCAATGATATTACCAACCTATCTAATTACTTTGTGACAAGCGATGGAGAAGACTTCATTACGATATTTTTCAACGCCTTGGAAAAAGCAAAAAAAATGCAAATGGATTTGACTATTGAGAGCGTATAAGGAGAGCGCAGACAGATTCCAATTGTCTAACTGAACACAAAACCGAATACCGAAAATCAGACCGTTGACTGGTCGCACTATGCGAAAAGTTGACGGTCTTTTTTTGTATATTAGGATTAGGGTGTCAAAAGCCCATTTTAATATTTGATTTTGCTTGTACCTTGAAAATTTAACACGAATTTGTGAAAGATATGATTTTTGCGCCTATGATTCATTGATATTTCGAAACTATGGTACATTGATATTATGCTGTTTTCTTATTTGAAGCATGCGAATCTAAGCTATTGGTATAATCTAATAACTTTTGAAAATCTAATGCTGCTATTTTAAACCCGAAGAATAACCGAGTGCGTTTTTTGCCATGCACAGGTATCTTGTCCACATGATATCTTCGACGAAGAAGAGAGGGAATTGCTTCTACTCCATTTCTAAATTTTGCATATTCAGAAAATTCTTCCGTTTGCATGTACTGTAATTGTTTTGCACGACCAACGGATTTCCAAGATACTTCCTTCGGACTCGTGTTTTTAGAAAACGTGGCTGACACCGTTCTTTGTAAGGACATCCTTCGCAGTCACTTATCCGAAAATACGCAACGGAACGATCATTGCCCGGATCATAGATGCAGTCTTCAGGTACACAATTATTCTTACATTTGATGAGATATTTGCCATCATCGGTAAAGACAAAATCAGCATATATTTCATCTGGTTTTCGTCCTGTGAAATTGGTTGTTACAAGCTTTAGATTATGTTCAGATGCTAAACGTGAGTTTTCTTCTCCGCTGTATGCCCCATCGGCAACAATAAAAGAACCATCAGAAAAATCTTTTTTCTCATTAAGATAATCTTTCATAAACTGATTATCTGCGTAGGTATTTTGCTGGTAATCGTAGTCAATGACCAGACTGCTTTTTTCTCCGACAGCTTCAACTACGTTTCCAACGTATCCAAGATGTTTGCCACCTGCTTTATAGCGGAAAGTGGCTTCTGGATCAGAAGGATTAAGCAATACTTCTGAAGGATTTTCAACTTCCTCTTTTTGTCGAAGCCGCCTTGAGCCATCATCATCAATGATCGTGCGTTCCTTTAATAGGCGAATAAGAAGCTGATACTCGCTTGTATCATCAAAATCACCGGTTGAATCACAAATCTCTATCAGGATATCTGCATCTTTCATCACAATAACGGTTCTCTCAGTTGCATCCATATCCCGCTTGTGATAAATGCATTTATTATAATCATCTTTTTCAATATAATGATGTTGTTCATCCGCAATTTTTGTTCCACGCCCATCCATTATTTTGCAAAGATTAGCAACACAAGTGTAAAACAATTCAAGTAATGAGAGGTTTCTGATATTTGCAGCAACCATTAAACTGTCCATACGTTGTAAGATTAAAAGTACTGTCTAAAACAGTGAGCTGTTGATTATCATTTTTAACAAAAGACATATGGATCACCTCATAAAATGCTACCTACATTTTACCAAAGAATCCAATGTTTTTACATATCGTGTTAAGTTTTCAAGGTACAAATTTATATCAAAGGTAATAAACCTTTTGACACCCTAATCGATACAAGAAAGAAACCGAAGTCGTGACTTTTCAGGGAAAGGAAATCACGCTGGAAAATCTCTCCCCGGTGTTCACGCCGGAGCAGGAAGCGGCAAAACGCCGGGAGCTGGAACAGCAGCTTTATGAGGTGTTCCGCAAGTATGCCGACAAGCGGCAGAGTGAGGAAGCCGGGGCATAAGATTTTCCAAGCCATCGTTGATTTGCGGGGCTGCTGACGGTATAATAAAGGTGTCAGCAGCTCCGTTTCTTTTGATTGCAAAGGTCGTGGTTTACAAGCTCGACCGTATCAGCCGTTCCATTCTGGACTTTGCTAACATGATGGAGCTGTTCCAACAGTACAATGTAGAGTTTGTGTCCTCTACGGAGAAGTTTGATACCTCCATCCCGATGGGGCGGGCGATGCTGAATATCTGTATCGTGTTCGCCCAGCTTGAGAGAGAAACCATACAGAAGCGGGTAACGGACGCTTACTATTCCCGTAGCCAGCGAGGTTTCAAGATGGGTGGGAAAGCCCCCTACGGCTTCCATACCGAGCCGATCAAGATGGACGGTATCAACACAAAAAAGCTGGTGGTAAACCCGGAGGACGCGGCAAATATCCGGCTGATGTTTGAGATGTACGCCCAGCCCACAACCTCCTACGGGGACATTACCCGGTACTTTGCGGAACAGGGGATTTTGTTCCATGGCAAAGAGCTGATACGCCCCACGCTGGCGCAGATGTTACGCAATCCCGTCTATGTGCAGGCAGACCTTGATGTGTACGAGTTTTTCAAAAGTCAAGGGGCAGTCCTGGTCAATGACGTCGCCGATTTTACGGGTATGAACGGCTGCTATCTGTATCAAGGGCGGGAACTGCGGGTATGCCCTTATGAGCATTAACAATCCTGTGGGGAAGCAATATCTCCGCTGCACAAAACGGCTGGACAATAAAAGCTGTGCCGGGTGCGGGAAAATCATCACTTCGGAACTGGAAACGGTTGTTTATCAGCAGATGGTGAAGAAGCTGGCAAGCTACAAAACGCTGACGGGCAGAAAAAAAGCGGCAAAGGCAAACCCTAAAATTGCCGCCCTGCAAGTGGAGCTTGCCCATGTGGACAGCGAGATTGAAAAGCTGGTGGACAGTCTGACGGGTGCAAACAATGTCCTGCTCTCCTATGTGAATGTGAAGATAGCGGAACTGGACGGACGCAAGCAGGAACTCCTAGCGAGGATAGCGGAGCTGGCGGTGGAAGCTATCAGCCCGGAACAGGTCAACCAGATTTCCGGCTACCTCGACACTTGGGAGAATGTATCCTTTGACGACAAGCGGCGGGTGGTGGACTTGATGATTACCACCATAGCCGCTACAAGCGACAGCTTGAATATCACATGGAAAATCTGACGGGTGGAATACCTCCCGTCAGATACCTACCCTGTGTAGTCCCTTGTAAACTGTACTTTATAATTGTTTAAAACCAGTTTATGTTTTGTACAAATTGATACACAATTCATACAATTTGACTACACAGAACGAACTGCAAGACTTGTCTGAACAGGATTTATGCGGATTTTAGGAAAAAATAGAAATAAATGAAAAAAGATACAATTTGTTGTTGACAGATACGAAATGGAGTGATATGATAGCTCTTGTCGCTGAGGGAACGGCGAGTTACAGAGGCGACAGAGTAAGATAATTTTATAAATGAGTGAAAAACGATTTAAAAATTATTTAAAAAAGTGCTTGACAAAAAAAGACAGACATGATAATCTATTAAAGCTGTCGCAAATGAGACAAGCAGACAGAACCTTGATAAATAAACAGTAATGCAACCCTGAAAATTCTATTGAGAAAGTTTCAGAGATGAAACGATAGGATTGTTCAGAGAACAAAACCTTTAAAAAAGTAAAAATGCAAATCGAAGATTTGTACACGAGAACTTCGTTCTCAGTAGCAAGTCAGAAGAGATGCAACGGATAAGCCAGTTTAACTGGTGCAAGAATCAAACAACTTTAACATGAGAGTTTGATCCTGGCTCAGGATGAACGCTGGCGGCGTGCTTAACACATGCAAGTCGAACGGACTTTACATGAAGCCTAGCGATTGTAAAGTTAGTGGCGGACGGGTGAGTAACGCGTGAATAACCTGCCCTGTACCGGGGGACAACAGTTGGAAACGACTGCTAATACCGCATAAGCGCACGGTTCCGCATGGAACAGTGTGAAAAACTCCGGTGGTACAGGATGGATTCGCGTCTGATTAGCCAGTTGGTGGGGTAACGGCCTACCAAAGCAACGATCAGTAGCCGGCCTGAGAGGGTGAACGGCCACATTGGGACTGAGACACGGCCCAAACTCCTACGGGAGGCAGCAGTGGGGAATATTGCACAATGGGGGAAACCCTGATGCAGCGACGCCGCGTGAGTGAAGAAGTTATTCGTAACGTAAAGCTCTATCAGCAGGGAAGAAAATGACGGTACCTGACTAAGAAGCCCCGGCTAACTACGTGCCAGCAGCCGCGGTAATACGTAGGGGGCAAGCGTTATCCGGATTTACTGGGTGTAAAGGGAGCGTAGACGGCACAGCAAGTCTGATGTGAAAGCCCGGGGCCCAACCCCGGAACTGCATTGGAAACTGCTGGGCTTGAGTGCAGGAGAGGTAAGCGGAATTCCTAGTGTAGCGGTGAAATGCGTAGATATTAGGAGGAACACCAGTGGCGAAGGCGGCTTACTGGACTGTAACTGACGTTGAGGCTCGAAAGCGTGGGGAGCAAACAGGATTAGATACCCTGGTAGTCCACGCCGTAAACGATGATTACTAGGTGTCGGGGGACCAAGGTCCTTCGGTGCCGCCGCAAACGCAATAAGTAATCCACCTGGGGAGTACGTTCGCAAGAATGAAACTCAAAGGAATTGACGGGGACCCGCACAAGCGGTGGAGCATGTGGTTTAATTCGAAGCAACGCGAAGAACCTTACCTGGTCTTGACATCCCGATGACCGCTCTGTAATGAGAGCTTTTCTTCGGAACATTGGAGACAGGTGGTGCATGGTTGTCGTCAGCTCGTGTCGTGAGATGTTGGGTTAAGTCCCGCAACGAGCGCAACCCCTATCTTCAGTAGCCAGCATTTAAGGTGGGCACTCTGGAGAGACTGCCCGGGATAACCGGGAGGAAGGCGGGGATGACGTCAAATCATCATGCCCCTTATGACCAGGGCTACACACGTGCTACAATGGCGTAACAAAGGGAAGCGAACCCGTGAGGGGGAGCAAATCCCAAAAATAACGTCCCAGTTCGGACTGTAGTCTGCAACCCGACTACACGAAGCTGGAATCGCTAGTAATCGCGAATCAGAATGTCGCGGTGAATACGTTCCCGGGTCTTGTACACACCGCCCGTCACACCATGGGAGTCGGAAATGCCCGAAGTCAGTGACCCAACCGCAAGGAGGGAGCTGCCGAAGGTGGAGCCGGTAACTGGGGTGAAGTCGTAACAAGGTAGCCGTATCGGAAGGTGCGGCTGGATCACCTCCTTTCTAAGGAAAAGAATAAGTAGGGGTTACATTACTGTTGATTTGTTAAGTAAAGCCGAATTACGAAGTAATTCGCAATGGCTTTGCAGAGCAAAGACAATATTCTGGTGGCGATGCGCTTAGGGGACACACCCGTTCCCATCCCGAACACGATGGTTAAGACCTAAGCGGCCGATGGTACTCCGCTGGAGACGGCGTGGGAGAGCAGGTGGCTGCCAGAACCCTTTAAAAGAAACATGTGAAGACATGTTCATATAGATGGCATACAGTGACCAAGACCTGTATCAGAAAGATAAAGGCTTTGGATGACTGCATGGCAGTCAGAAGGCTGTTGATACAGCCGCAGAGTGTTCCTTGAAAACCGAATACAGAAAATCAATCTAATCTTAAATATTCTATAGAATCTATTGATAGAAATAGAAGTTAAGACATCCGAGGTAACCAAACAACTGAAAATCAGTTTTGGTTATAAATAGCAAGCAAAAGACAGAGAGATCTGTCGAGAGAACAAAGTATCTTATAAGTGCCCGAGTATGCAACGCTATGCATATGAAGGTTAAGCGAAGAAGAGCGCAGGGTGGATGCCTTGGCACTGAGAGCCGATGAAAGACGTGATAAGCTGCGAAAAGCCATGGGGAGGTGCAAATGACCCTTGATCCATGGATATCTGAATGGGGAAACCTACATGAGCATACCTCATGTGGCCTGTACTGAATCCATAGGTGCAGGCCGGGAACCCGGTGAACTGAAACATCTAAGTAGCCGGAGGAAGAGAAAGAAAATATTCGATTTCCAAAGTAGCGGCGAGCGAAATGGAAAGAGCCCAAACCGGTGTGCGTGCACACCGGGGTTCGGACTGCATGACTGATCCACGATCCCAGCAGAACGGTACTGGAAAGACCGGCGGTAAAGGGTGAGAGCCCCGTAAGCGAAGGGAGAAGGGACAGGGCAGTATCCAGAGTACTACGAGACACGAGAAACCTTGTAGGAATGAGCGGGGACCACCCCGTAAGGCTAAATACTACTCAGTGACCGATAGAGCATAGTACTGTGAAGGAAAGGTGAAAAGGACCCCGGGAGGGGAGTGAAAGAGAACCTGAAACCCTGTGTTTACAAGCTGTGGAAGTACTCTATATGTACGACCGCGTACTTTTTGTAGAACGGTCCGGCGAGCTGCGGATGCTGGCGAGGTTAAGCACTGAAGGTGCGGAGCCGAAGGGAAACCATGTCTGAACAGGGCGTCAACATCTCCTATGGAGATGCAGTCAGTATACGCAGACCCGAAACCGGGTGATCTATCCATGTCCAGGATGAAGTTGCCGTAAAAGGCAGTGGAGGTCCGAACGCACATCCGTTGAAAAGGGTGGCGATGAGGTGTGGATAGGGGAGAAATTCCAATCGAACCCGGAGATAGCTGGTTCTCCTCGAAATAGCTTTAGGGCTAGCCTCGTGAGAGTCAGGCGGAGGTAGAGCACTGAATACCCGAGGGGGCGTCAAAGCTTACCAAAGGTTATCAAACTCCGAATGCCGCGCTGATGCTTCACGGGAGTCAGACTACACGAGATAAGTTGGGTGGTCAAAAGGGAAACAGCCCAGACCTGCAGCTAAGGTCCCAAAGTGCGTGTTAAGTGGAAAAGGATGTGGGATTTCGAAGACAACCAGGATGTTGGCTCAGAAGCAGCCACACATTCAAAGAGTGCGTAATAGCTCACTGGTCGAGAGGTCCTGCGCCGAAAATGTCCGGGGCTCAAACACGCCACCGAAGCTCAGGAATGTATTTATACATTGGTAGAGGAGCATTGTCAGTGCACTGAAGCTGTACCGGTAAGGAGCAGTGGAGCGCTGAGAAGAGAGAATGCCGGAATGAGTAGCGAGAAAGAGGTGAGAATCCTCTTGGCCGAATATCCAAGGATTCCGGGGTAAAGCTGATCTGCCCCGGGTAAGTCGGGACCTAAGGCGAGGCAGAAATGCGTAGCCGATGGACAGCAGGTGGAGATTCCTGCACTGCCATATATCAGAAATGTGGGGACGCATCAGGAAAGTGTGGGCCGGGAAAGGAAAGACCGGTGCAAGCGAAGGAGGGGACATGCAGGCAAATCCGCATGTCAACCCAAGAGCGTTATGCGGAGCGAAGAATAGTAGCGAAGCACACGGACAGGGTGCCGAGAAAAGCCGCTATCGTGTATATGGTACCCGTACCGTAAACCGACACAGGTGGATGAGGAGAGAATCCTAAGGCCGGCGGGAGAAGCATTGTTAAGGAACTCGGCAAAATGGCCCCGTAACTTAGGGATAAGGGGTGCCACAGTGATGTGGCCGCAGAGAATAGGCTCAAGCAACTGTTTAGCAAAAACACAGGTCTATGCGAAACCGAGAGGTGAGGTATATGGGCTGACGCCTGCCCGGTGCTGGAAGGTTAAGAGGAGAGGTCAGGAAACGAAGCCTTGAATTGAAGCCCCAGTAAACGGCGGCCGTAACTATAACGGTCCTAAGGTAGCGAAATTCCTTGTCGGGTAAGTTCCGACCCGCACGAAAGGCGTAATGATTTGAGCGCTGTCTCGACAATGCACCCGGTGAAATTGAAGTACCAGTGAAGATGCTGGTTACCCGCGCCAGGACGGAAAGACCCCATGGAGCTTTACTCCAGCTTGATACTGGGATCCGGTGTCCAATGTACAGGATAGGTGGGAGGCTGAGAGCCATGAACGCAAGTTTATGGGGAGCCGCTGTTGGGATACCACCCTTTGGGTACTGGATTTCTAACCTGCGCCCGTGACCCGGGCGGGGGACAATGTCTGGCGGGGAGTTTGACTGGGGCGGTCGCCTCCGAAAGGGTATCGGAGGCGCTCAAAGGTTCACTCAGAATGGTCGGAAACCATTCGGAGAGCGCAAAGGCAGAAGTGAGCCTGACTGTGACACCGACGGGTGGAACAGGTACGAAAGTAGGACTTAGTGATCCGGTGGTATAAAGTGGGATTGCCATCGCTCAACGGATAAAAGCTACCCTGGGGATAACAGGCTGATCACTCCCAAGAGTTCACATCGACGGAGTGGTTTGGCACCTCGATGTCGGCTCATCGCATCCTGGGGCTGTAGCAGGTCCCAAGGGTTGGGCTGTTCGCCCATTAAAGCGGTACGCGAGCTGGGTTCAGAACGTCGTGAGACAGTTCGGTCCCTATCCGGCGCGGGCGGAGGATATCAGAGAGGAGCTGTCCTTAGTACGAGAGGACCGGGATGGACGGACCGCTGGTGCATCTGTTGGATACCAGATCCATGGCAGAGTAGCCAAGTCCGGCAGGGATAAACGCTGAAGGCATCTAAGCGTGAAGCCCCCCTCAGGATGAGATATCCCATTCATTAAGAATGTAAGACCCCTTAGAGACTATGAGGTAGATAGGGCATGGGTGTAAGTGCAGAGATGCACTGAGCTGAATGTCACTAATAGGTCGAGGGCTTATCCGGGAAGGCACAGGAAAGAGATACAAAAAGGATGAAGATAGTTTTCGTATTCGGTTTTGAGGGAATACGTTCCTAATGGAATGATAGTTCCGTTTATCTATATATTAAATTTATGTTAGAATCCTGTTTATACAGGATTTTTTTGTATTATAGCCTTCCATTGTATTTTAAAACTATTTATGGTAACATATAACTGCTTAACAAATACAAGAAAGGATGTAGTACTCATATATTGAGGCTAGGTACAGAGAATGCAGAATTTAATGAAATTACAAAATGGTAGTGATATAAGGGGAATTGCGTGTGAAGGTGTAGCTGGAGAAGAGGTAAATCTGACACCAGAAGCCGGTAATTTAATTGGTCAGGCTTTTGCAATATGGCTTGGACGTAAGAAGCAGAAGGCAGTGACTGATTTAAGAATTGGAATCGGTCATGATTCCAGAATTACCGCCCAGTCTTTGTATGAAGCAGTAGCAAAGGGCTTAACTGTACAGGGAGCAACTGCATATTACTGTGGGCTTGTATCGACTCCTTCTATGTTTATGACTACTGTTTTTGAAGAGTTTGCATTTGATGGAGCAATTATGATTACTGCAAGCCATTTGCCATTTAACAGAAATGGATATAAATTTTTTGACAGAGACGGTGGACTGGAACATGATGATATTACAGAAGTACTTAAAATTGCCTCTGAGCTGTCTGTAGCAGATGCAGATATATCCGGTGTAGAGACAGTGGACAGCATTTCTGTATATTGTGATTTTCTGAAGGATAAAATAAAGAAAAGCATTCAGGCACAGGAGTATGATACACCATTGAAAGAACTGCATGTAGTTGTAGATACAGGAAATGGCGCAGGTGGATTTTTCGTAGATAAGGTATTGAAGCCATTAGGTGCAGATACATCTGGAAGTCAGTTTCTGGAGCCGGATGGTAATTTCCCGAATCATATTCCAAATCCGGAGAATAAGCAGGCTATGGATGCGATCAGAAGTGCCGTTCTTAATAATCAGGCAGATCTGGGTATTATATTTGATACAGATGTAGACAGAATGTCTGCTGTACTTCCAAATGGTGAGGAAGTAAACAGAGATGCCATTATTGCTATGATGACAGCCATTATTGCAGCAGACTATCCTGGTGGAACGATTGTTACGGACTCTGTTACAAGTGACAGATTGACACGTTTTATTGAAAGTATCGGTATGAAACAGCATAGATATATGCGTGGATATAAGAACGTTATCAACGAGTCAATCAGATTAAATAAGGAAGGTATTGTATCTCCTTTGGCAATTGAGACTTCCGGTCATGGTGCTCTGAGCGAGAATTATTTTCTGGATGATGGTGCATATATGGCAGTTAAGTTGTTGATCGCATTGGCAAAGGCAGCAAAAGAGGGCAAGACTTTGGCATCATTCATTGAGAAGCTTGAGAAAGGATATGAGGAAAGAGAATATCGTTTCAAGATTACAGGCGAAGATTTCAAAGAATACGGCAAGCAGGTACTGGCTGCTTTTGAAGAACGTGCCAAGGCAAAGGGATATCATATTGCACCAAACTCTTACGAAGGAATCAGAATTACTTTTGACAGTGATGAAGTAAAAGGCTGGCTTCTTCTGAGAATGTCTCTGCATGATCCACAGATGCCATTGAATGTGGAAGGTGTCAGAGAAGGAGACTGCGATAAGTTATACCAGATTGTGTTGGAATTGGTGGATGGTTTCGACAGACTTGTGATTCCTGCAAAATAGTATAAATAATGGAACAGAAAAGAGGTTTAGAATGAGAATAGGAATGGGTTATGATGTCCACAAATTAGTGGAGAACAGGCCATTGATCATAGGTGGGGTTGAGATTTCCTATCATTTAGGCTTATTGGGACATTCAGACGCAGATGTATTATTACATGCGGTTATGGATGCATTACTTGGTGCAGCTGCACTGGGAGACATTGGGAAACATTTTCCTGATACAGATGAAGCATACAAGGGCATTTCCAGTATGGTGTTATTGGAAAAGGTGGGAGAGCTCTTAGAAGAAAAAATGTTTCTGATTGATAATATTGATGCCACGATTATTGCACAGGCACCCAAGATGCGTCCTTATATAGATACTATGAGAGAAAACATTGCCAAAGCATTGAAGATTGATATAGATCAGGTCAATGTAAAGGCAACGACAGAGGAAGGCTTGGGCTTTACCGGAGAAGGACTTGGTATTTCTTCACAGGCAATTTGTATGTTGACAACTCCAAGGGAAGCATATTCTGCAGATGTAAGCAGTTCCCTACCCTGTGGAGGATGCAGAGGATGTGGAAACCAGTAAAATGGAACAGGTCATACGTGCAGAAGCTGCAGATTATAGAATCCGCAGCAGAATTGAACATAAATATGATGTATTGACACAGAATGAAGGAGAGGAAATCCTTTTTCAGATACAGGAGAAGGAACCAGTCAGTGCCTTGCGGTTGAAGCCATATTCTGCAGCTATACGCAGAATACCGGCTTTGCCAAGAAATAACAGGTTGTTATCCATGGCAGACATGACGAGGACAGATACATCCATTATTACACTGACCGGAGAAAATGAGTCCTATCAACGTAGAGCGCTGGAAGCAGCCATTGCCTATCAGGATGCAATGGGGATTCCCTGTATTTTTGCATCAGGAGAGAAAGAACAATTACTGACTGAATATGGGTTTGGAACTGTGTTAAAGCTACCCTCTTATCGAATCAATCAGGAATTATTGAGTGATTCTTTATTGCTTCAGGCAAGAATCAGTGGCAGTATAGAATTCGTTCCTTCCTATATAAAGATTGCAGCACTCAGACGAAACGGACTCATGGAGCTTTCACATTTTGCGAATACTGTATTATGCAGGAAATATGGGTTATTCATGATCAGAGGTGCTGTATATTATGAGAAAATGCTGCAGGAGCTGGAAGCGGATGGCGGAGGCATTTATCTCATTATGGAATATGGAAATCTGAAGGGATATTTTGCAGTGGATGGCAAAGGAGAAGTAAGGGAATCCATATTTGAAAATGATCTGGAATGTGAGAGATATCTGATTAAGCAGAGTGGCAAGGAAAAGCATGTAATGGCAAGAGTAGGTAATCTCACACAGTTGCTGCGTTATATAGCAGGCAAGGGAAAAGTAACGATTGCATTACAGCTTACGGATGATGTGAATTCTGCCAATAATGGATATTATATCTGGTATCTGGATGCTGATGGAAGCAGAATCGAACGGATAGCAGAGAAAGATGAAGAGATATTCAGACCGGAACTGAACATCACGATAGGACAGCTTATAACTTTTTTATTAGGCTATGATAAGTTGAAAGAAAGTCTGAAATTTGATAGTATATATGTAATTAACCCTGTTTTTATCAATGAGATATGAAGAAACAGAGAATAGAGAAGTCGATGACTAAGGAGGAATATTATGTCTTTTATTACAACACCGCATATTAATGCAGAAGCTGATGCATTTGGCAAGACCGTGCTTATGCCTGGAGATCCACTGCGTTCCAAGTTTATTGCAGAGAATTACCTGGAGAATGCCAAGCTGGTCAATAATATCAGAGGTATTCAGGGATATACAGGTACTTATAATGGAACAAAAGTCAGTGTTATGGCAAGTGGTATGGGTATGCCTACCATTGGAATCTATTCTTATGAATTATTTACATTCTTTGGTGTAGATAATATTATGAGAATTGGCTCTACAGGAGCTTTACAGGAGAATGTAAAGGTAAGAGATATCATCATTGGCATGGGCGCATGTACCAATTCCAACTATGCAAGCCAGTACGGTCTGGCAGGAACTTTTGCACCAATCGCAAGCTATCCTCTTATGAAAGAAGCAATCAATCAGGCAGACCAGCTGCATGCAAATTACCATGTAGGTAATGTCCTTTCTTCTGATACATTCTATTCAGATGACAAGACTGCTACAGCAGGATGGCAGAAGATGGGCGTATTATGTGTAGAAATGGAAGCAGCAGCATTATATATGAATGCAGCCAGAACAGGTAAGAATGCACTGGCAATTCTCACAGTATCTGACCACATGATAACAGGAGAGGAGACTACTGCAGAGGAGAGACAGAATTCCTTTACCCAGATGATGGAAATTGCGCTGAATACAGCAGTTGCTGTGGAAAAATAAAATAAAAACAGCCGTTGACAAATCAGCTTTTTTTGCATATTCTATAGTAAGAATACATGATAAGAACTGGATAGGATAAAAGGCTTGGAACGAAAGAGTAAGTATTCGGAAGCTTACAGAGAGAAGATGCCACAGGTTGAGAGCATCTTTATGAAGAAGATTACCCAAGTGCATTCGGGAGCCGATTCTGTGAAATCACAAGGTTAGCAGAGTACGTAAGCGCACGTTACGCGTCAGAGTGTTGGACAGCAGTATGTCCTTTAATAGAGTGGAACCGCGGATAAATTCGTCTCTTGATGAGTTTGTTCGCGTTTTTGTTTAGAAAGAAAGCATGGGTGATAGTGATGGGATTTTTGAAAAATATCAAAAATGAAATCAAGGTAATCAGAGAACGTGATCCGGCTATTCATTCGGATATGGAGGTTTTTCTGTATCCCAGTTTTAAGGTTATGATGCATTATAGAATAGCGCATAAGCTGTATACGCAGGGACATTATTTCCTGGCAAGATGGGTGTCACAGAGAGGTGTGCGCAAGACCGGCATCGAGATTCATCCCGGTGCGCAGATCGGCGAGAATTTCTTTATTGATCATGGAAATGGTGTTATTATAGGTGAAACGGCGATTGTAGGAAATAATGTTACTTTATATCAGGGAGTAACACTTGGTGGTACTGGTAAGGAGCATGGTAAGAGACATCCGACGATTGGCGATAATGTCATGATCAGTGCCGGAGCCAAGGTGCTTGGGTCTTTTACAATAGGAGAGAATTCCAAGATCGGAGCAGGCAGTGTAGTATTGGAGGCAGTGCCGCCTAACTGTACTGTAGTCGGTGTCCCAGGCAGAATTGTAAAGCGCAATAATCAGAAGCTGGTCAGAGAAGATATGAATCAGGTCGATCTTCCAGATCCTGTAAACGAAGATATCAAGGCATTGCAACATGCAAATTCTGAAATGACCAACCGAATCATTGAACTGGAGCGGGAATTAAAAATGCTCAAGAAATCTGAGAACAAATAAAGAAAAGGAGATTGAGATAAATGGAAAACAAGTTGTCTTTTTATAATACATTGACAAGAAAGGTAGAGAAATTCGTACCAAACGTAGATGGCAAGGTGGCAATGTATACCTGTGGACCTACCGTATATCATTTTGCACATATTGGCAATCTGCGCAGTTATATTATGGAGGATATTCTGGAAAAGACATTACGCTATATTGGTTATGATGTGAAGAGAGTCATGAATATCACGGATGTAGGACATCTTTCCAGCGATGCAGATACCGGCGAAGATAAGATGCTAAAGGGTGCAAAGCGTGAACACAAAACAGTTATGGAAATTGCAAAATTCTATACAGATGCATTCTTTAAGGATTGTGGCAAGCTCAACATCAAGACTCCGGATGTAGTAGAACCGGCTACGAACTGTATTCCTGAATTTATTCATATGATTACGGTTCTTCTGGAGAAGGGCTATGCATATGAAGCAGGCGGCAATATCTATTTTGATACATCCAAATTAAAGGATTACTACGTATTCTCCAGTCAGAGCGAGAAAGAGCTGATGGTAGGTGTACGTGATGATGTAGATGAGGATGAGAATAAGAAGAATAAGAGTGACTTCGTTCTGTGGTTCACCAAATCCAAGTTCGATGATCAGGAGTTGAAGTGGGACAGCCCATGGGGTGTAGGATATCCTGGATGGCACATTGAATGTTCCTGTATCAGTATGAAGCATCTGGGTGAATATATGGATATCCACTGCGGTGGCGTGGATAATATTTTCCCACATCATACCAATGAAATTGCACAGAGTGAGTCCTACTTGGGACATAAGTGGTGCAATTACTGGTTCCATGTACATCATCTGAATGATAAATCCGGTAAGATGAGCAAGTCCAAGGGTGATTTCCTGACAGTCTCTTTACTGGAAGAGAAGGGCTATGATCCTCTGGTATACAGATTATTCTGTTTACAGTCTCATTATCGCAAGCCACTGGAATTCTCTTATGAAGTACTGGATAATATGAGTGCGGCATACGATAAACTGGTGAAGAAGATAGGTTCCTTACAGCAGGATGGCGAAGTAGACCAGAATGCATTCAAGGAATATCGTGATAAATTTGAAGCAGCATTGTGTGATGATCTGAATACTTCCATGGCAATCACTGTATTGTATGATATGTTAAAGGCAGATATTTCAGATGCGACCAAGTATGCACTGGCAGAAAGCTTCGATGAGGTGCTTTCTCTGAATCTTACAACTGCGCATGCAGCAAAACAGCAGGATAACGGTGTAGATGCTGAGTTGGAGACTTATGTATTAGCCAAGATCGAAGAGCGTAAGGCTGCAAAGAAAGAGAAAGATTTTGCCAAGGCAGATGCGATCAGAGCAGAGCTTCTGGAAAAAGGCATTGTTCTGGAAGATACACGTGAGGGTGTAAAATGGAAGAAAATCTGAGTATTATAAAAGAAATTCATCAGCAGACAGGAGAAAAAGGCAACGATATCCGTACTTATTCTCCTCTGACGCTGGCTTATATCGGCGATGCAGCATATGAAATTGTGATCAGGACATTGATTGTAGAGAAAGGACAGCAGGCTGTTCACGCACTGCATAAGCAGACAACCAGGATTGTATGTGCATCTGCCCAGGCGGCTATAGTAGAAGCGATTCAGGATGTTATGACAGAGAAGGAGCTTGATATCTACCGACGTGGAAAGAACAGCAAAATCAATTCTTCTGCCAAAAATATGAGCCTTGAGGACTATCGAAAAGCCACAGGGTTCGAGGCTGTATGCGGATATCTGTATCTGCAGGGAGAGACTGCCAGAATTGTAGAGCTGGTGAAGACGGGACTGGACAGACTGGAACTTATGTAAGACTTTGAAGGCGCAGGTTTAATATAGATGCGCTTAAAGTTCATACACAGAAATGAGGAATAATATGAGATATGAAGAGTTTACGATAGAGGGCAGAAATGCAGTCATTGAGGCACTGCGTTCCGGCAAGCCTATGGACAAGATTCTGATTCAGGATGGCCTGCAGGATGGCCCTATCCAGACAATTAAACGAGAAGCCAAGAAGCACGATGCTCTGGTGAAGTTTGTAGAGAAGGAAAGACTGGACCAGATCAGCTCAACTGGCAAGCATCAGGGAGTCATTGCATATGCGGCAGCTTATGAATATGCAGAGGTAGAGGATATATTACAGGCAGCAAAGGATAAGGGAGAACCGCCTTTTGTCTTTTTACTGGATAATATTGAAGACCCACACAATCTGGGAGCGATTATCCGTACTGCGAATCTGGCGGGTGCTCATGGTGTAATCATTCCTAAGAATCGTGCAGTGGGGCTGACTGCTACCGTTGCCAGAACATCAGCAGGGGCACTGAATTATACACCTGTTGCCAGAGTAACAAATCTTGCCAAGACAATAGAAGAACTCAAGAAAGAAGGTCTGTGGTTCGTATGTGCTGATATGGGTGGAACGACTATGTATGACCTGAATCTGACAGGACCTATCGGTCTGGTCATCGGTAATGAAGGAGAAGGTGTAGGCAGACTGGTAAAAGAAAAGTGTGATTTTATTGCATCAATTCCCATGAAGGGAGATATTGATTCCCTGAATGCGTCCGTGGCAGCAGGTGTGCTGGCTTATGAGATTGTGCGACAGAGATTACAGTAAATGGAGCTTATTATGTACGAGGATTATCAGGGAAGTACAGATGAAGAACTGATCGATCGGCTGCGTCAGGGCGAGAAGCAGATCACAGATTACATTATGGACAAGTATAAGAATCTGGTGCGCAGAAAAGCCAAATCCATGTATATCCTGGGAGCAGACAGTGATGATCTGATACAGGAAGGGATGATTGGTCTGTTCAAGGCGATCAGAGACTATGATGCAGGAAGAGATGCAAGCTTCTATACCTTTGCTGATCTGTGTATATCCAGACAGATGTATACTGCGGTGCAGGCTTCCAGAAGAGAGAAGCATGCGCCATTGAATTCCTATATTTCTCTTTATGCCAATCTGGCAGAGAATGAACAGGAAGAGAATGAAAATGCCGATACGGCACTTGTGAACAGATTGACCTCAGGGACGGATACCAACCCTGAGGCCTTACTGATTGATAAGGAAAATGTAGCAGATATTGAGGCTGCGATAGAGAAAGAGTTAAGTGGATTTGAAAAACAGGTGCTGGACTTATATCTGACAGGGATGACATATTCACAGATCGCAAAAGTATTGGGCAGAGATGAAAAGTCAGCAGATAATGCACTGCAAAGACTGAAAGGAAAGATAAGAAGAGCAATGCATAAAAGCCATATGATGATAGCAGTAGGTCTGGTATGTCTGCTTTGGCCGTTGCAGGCATTTGCAGAACAGGAAATGACACAGGTGTCAGTTGAAGCTGCCCCAATGGAAATATCACTTCCGGATGACTGTTATATCCTACAACAGGAAATTGCAGAGGACGATCCGTATCTACAGAAAGCAGGCGGAGACCGGGATAAGATAGAAGCTTATTATAAAGAAGCGGGAATTGTGTTAAATGCAATTGCGCAGGATGATTCTTATGAGATCGTGGTAACTGTAAATGAGAATCAGGATGTAACGTATCTTTACAATATGCATTCTGTTCCTGATGAAAGTGTACGGGAGCTGGCACAGACCATTCAAAATACCTACGAAGAGCATGGATATACAGTAGATGATTTTTCACTGTATGAGAATGAAACTGCCAAATACATCGTCTTTTCCTTCGGACAGCAATATGAGGAAAAGGCAGTACAGTGCGTACAATATGATACAATCCGGGATAGCAGAATGTATAATATTACATTGCGAAGTTATACTGGAGAGGTGTCTGATGCGATGGAAGAAATGCTTCGTGAAGTGATAGACAGTATTGTGTATACACAGAACGAAGAGGCATTGACCTATGAGAATGAACAGTGGGGTGTTTCTTATGAGTTGAATCCCGGCTGGAAAGAGATTACTTCGGATCAGGATGCGGACATTCAGGCGCAGTATATGCATACCAATGGGCTTGGAGAAAGCGTGCAGTTTATAGCCAGAGACATCTGGGGTGAAATGGATATGCTGCATCAGCTGACCAATACCAGAGGTGAACTGGATGGAGACAGAGAACTGACACTGGAAGAGCTTCATAAGCTATATCCGTATCTGGGAGATTTCTTCGCAGGAGAGGACACAGTGAGCCAGAAGAAGATACAGGATAACTGGTATTTTGTTAGTGATACACCATTAGAATACAGCAGTGATAAGCTGCAGGGAGTGTATCAGCAAAAGACAGTGGCTGCCCTGAGACAGGGTATATTATATGTCTGGCAGTATGGTGCTTATGAAGACGGCAATCTGCATGAGACAGACTATGACTATATGATTCAGGGAATTACTTATCAACAGCCGGAGCTGTTGCAGAAGGATGCGCAGATCTATCAGAATATGGTAAGAAAGATTCCATTGCTGATCTTTGGTGGAGTCGTGATACTTGGCGTACTTATAGCGGCAATGTTCCTATATATTCGTGGTGGAAAAGAAACTATTATATAAAACAATGCTTGTCAATTACCGTGGAATAGGTTAGAATTATGTTAACAATTTAATAGACATCATAGGGATTGACGTGTAAGGGGTAGAAAGATGACGCAGCAGCAGAAGAAGATACTTATAGTAGATGATAAGTCAGTGAACAGGTACATTTTAAGCGGCATTTTTGAAAATGAATATGATATTCAGGAATGTGCAGATGGCAGCGAGGCGATAGAAGCCCTGGAGCAGGGCGGAAAAGATACGGCAGCAGTACTGTTGGATATTGTTATGCCCACATGCGATGGTTTTGCAGTTCTGAAATACATGAAAGAGAATCAGCTGCAGGATGTTCCGGTAGTATTGATCAGTGCTAATGTAAATGATGAAAATATTCACAAGGCATATAGCTATGAAGTGGCAGATTATATACAGAAGCCTTTTCAGGAGCCTGTTGTAAAGAGAAGAGTCGAGAGCATTATTGAACTATTTGAGAAGAAGAAGCAGATGAAAGCCAAAGGCAGTCCATAAGGGCTGCCTTTTACAGCGTATAGATATACTGGTCATGGAAAGGCAAGAGTTTTTGTATGGATAAATATCAGGTTTTGAAAAAATATTTTGGATATGATTCCTTCAGGGAAGGACAGGAGAAATTGATAGATGGACTTTTGGCAGGACAGGATGTGTTCGGCATCATGCCAACGGGTGCCGGTAAATCCCTGTGCTATCAGATTCCGGCATTGATGTTTCAGGGAATTACTCTGGTAATTTCTCCCTTGATCAGCCTCATGAAAGACCAGGTCGCTGCATTGAATCAGGCGGGCGTGTACGCAGCATATCTGAACAGTTCACTGACGCAGGGGCAGTATTTTAAGGCACTGGATTTTGCAAGAAAAGGTAAATACAAGATCATATATGTAGCGCCGGAGAGGCTTTTGACAGAGTCTTTTCTTGATTTTGCCATACATGCGGATATTTCTTTCATCAGTGTAGATGAGGTTCACTGTGTGTCGCAATGGGGACAGGATTTCCGTCCAAGTTATCTTAAAATTGTAGAATTTATTGACCAATTACCAAGAAGACCAGTAGTAGGGGCTTTTACAGCTACCGCAACGCAGCCTGTCAGAGAAGATGTAACAAGAATCCTGCAGCTTCGCAATCCACGTATCGTAACTACGGGATTTGACAGAAGTAATTTGTATTTTGAAGTGAGGACGGCAAAGGATAAGATGGAACAGGTGCTTCGCCTTTTGCAGGAGCATGAGGGCGAGAGTGGCATTATCTACTGCATTACAAGGAAGCTGGTGGAGGAAGTGTATGAGAATCTCAAAGCCAGAGGCATTGCCGTGACCAAGTATCACGCAGGACTGAGCGACGAGGAGCGACGCACGAACCAGGATGATTTCATATATGACAGATGTAGTCTTATGGTGGCAACCAATGCGTTTGGAATGGGAATTGATAAACCGGATGTGAGATTTGTTATCCATTATAATATGCCAAAGAACATGGAAAGCTACTATCAGGAGGCGGGGCGTGCAGGCAGAGACGGAGAACCATCTTCGTGTATTCTGCTCTACAGTGGACAGGATGTACGAACCAATCAGTTTTTCATTGAAAATAACAGAGAAAATGAGGAACTCAGCGAGACGGAACTGGAAGAAGTCATTGCAAAAGACAGGGAGCGTCTGAAGAAAATGACGTATTACTGCTACACGAAAGACTGTCTGCGTGAATATATGCTGGGGTATTTTGGAGAGCCGGCAAAGGGATATTGCGGCAATTGCAGTAATTGCCTGCAGAATTACGAGGAAGTGGACGTATCCAGATATGCAAGAATTATTCTCTGCTGCATCGAGGAATGCAGGGAACGGTATGGCATGACCACGATTCTGGAGACTTTGCGTGGCAGCAGGAGTGAGAAGGTGCTGCGTTACAGATTGAATGAGAACAGCTATTATGGCACAGTTACGGATGCCAGCATGGATCGACTCAAACAGATCGTAAAACAACTGCTTGCCAAAGGATATCTGAACCAGACGGATGATGAGTATGGTTTGCTGAAACTAACTGAGAACTCTTATGATATCACGGTCAAGGGAGAACAGGTCATGCTGAAGCTGCCAAAGGAGCAGGAAAAGGTGGCAGTAGAGCGCAGAGTGCAGTTAAAACCTCAGACAGGTATCCGAAGAAGGGCGGCATCCAGCAATCCGGAGCTTTATGAGATATTGCGTAATCTGCGAAATGAGACAGCCAGAAACATGCATGTTCCCGCATATGTGGTATTTGCTGATAAAACATTGCAGGAAATGAGTACATATCTTCCTGTTACCAGAGAAGAGATGCTGGAGATCAGTGGTGTGGCACAGGCAAAATATGAGAAATACGGAGAATTATTCATAGAAGTCATCAGAGAATATAAAGCTGGGCATGAAGAGACGCACAAGTTACCAACTGCCAGGGCAAGGATTAGATTCTAAGGTCATTTTTAGGAATTATTTGCATGCAAATGAAGAGAAGCAGGCATGCGGAATGGTTACAATGAAAACAGATAATGGATAGACAGAATCACTATATTTTATTATAATTATGGAGGACTGCAACTATGGTAAAAGGATTTAAAATGAAACTGTATGAGGGACAGGAAGCAGAGTACGAGAGAAGACACAACCTGTTATGGCCGGAGATGAAGGATATGATTCATGAGCATGGCGGTAAGAATTATACGATTTTCCTGGACAAAGAGACATTGACCCTGTTTGGTTATATTGAGATCGAGGACGAATCTCTGTGGGCTAAGGGCGCTGATACTGCGATTAATCGTAAATGGTGGGATTATATGGCAGATATCATGGAAACCAATCCAGATAACAGCCCTGTAAGTATTGATCTGAAGACGGTATTTCATTTAGATTAAAGCAATTGCAATATGTGTATCTAGTGACGAATTGCACAGCTTTTGCAATGCAGCACAGGCCCGCTCTCGCTACGTGAAAAACGTAATGGTCACATAAGGCGCTATTGGAAGCTATGCTTCCATACCGCCTAAGTGCCAACGTTTTTCAAGTGCCTGTTTGTGCATTTGCAAAAGCTGTGCAATTCTGTTTTGGGATAATATTTGCTTGTAATTATGCAGAATCCCCATATGTAAAAACGGTTACTTGTTAGTTGTTTTTTGTGATTATTTCGATATATATTAAGAAAGAAGAGGATAAAGGTATGAAATATGAAGTAATTGATATGAAAATTGCACATTCTGTGCAGGCAACGCTTACTATCTATGCACATGAGGATTATCCAGAGGTGTATGGAGAGCGTAAGAGACCGATGATCGTGATTTGTCCGGGTGGCGGCTATGAGCATGTGTCACCAAGAGAAGGAGAGGCAATTGCTCTGCAGTTCATGACTACAGGCGCGCATGCGGCAGTACTGAGATATGATGTGTCAGGGCAGGGAGCAGAGTTCCCGCAGCATCTGCTGGAACTGGCAGCATCTGTAGCTTATGTGAGAAATCATGCAGCAGAATATTGCATTGACCCGGATAAGATATTAGTAGCCGGTTTCTCCGCAGGTGGACATCTGGCAGCAAGTCTTGGATGCTTCTGGAAGGAGAAATGGCTGGAAGAACTGATGCAGGCAGAGACAGGAGCAACAATGAAGGATTATCAGCCAAATGGTGAGATTCTGGCTTATCCGGTTATTACCTCCGGCGAGTTTGCACATAGAGGTTCCTTTGTAAAAATTATGGGCAGCGAAGCAGAACAGGGTTATGCACCACTTGGACTCTCTGCTATAGAATTAGAAGAGAAGCTGAGTTTGGAGAATCAGGTTACGTCAGATTTCCCGCAGACCTTTATGTGGCATACCTTTGAAGATGGAGCCGTTCCTTTGGAAAATTCCCTCTTTTTTGCAGAAGCACTGCGTAAGGCCGGGGTGAACTTTGAATACCACGTATTCCCTCACGGTGGACATGGCTATGCGCTGGCAACGAAGGAAACTGCAATGAAAGAAGGCAAAGAGATCAACGCCCAGTGTGCCCAGTGGATTGATCTGTTCAAGAGCTGGATGAAGTATAATGTATATGATATCTAAGGGATGCATGATTGGATATATGGCGTTTTTTAGTACGAGTTTTTACATTTGAGTTTTATTTTTTACATTTGGCTTGCTTTCTGCATTTGACTTGTTATAATGCCTTTTACAAACGTTTGTAATATTACATGAAAAGAGAATTATAAATGAACAAAATTAAATTTACACCCGAATTGGAAAAGGCAACCGGTGAGATCGAATATAACATGACGAATGATTACATGTTCCGTGCATTATTTCAGAAGAACAACAATGCATTAAAAGGCTTATTAAGCTCGTTGCTGCATATGCTGCCGGAAGAAATTTTATCTGTTGAGATTACCAACCCTATCATAATAGGAGAAGCGATACAGGATAAAGAGTTCTGCCTTGATATCAAGGCAGTGTTGAATAACTACCAGCAGATTAATCTGGAGATGCAGGTAGTCAACCGCTATGACTGGCCGGAGCGCTCCATTGGATATCTGAGCCGTATGTATAACAACCTGCAAAAGGGGGATCAGTATATTAACACGAAACCGGCAATCCATATCGGAATCTTGAACTTTTCGCCGTTTGCAGACCAGCCTATATTCTATTCCAGAAACTTGCTTATGGATATCGTGCAGCACAGGATTTACAGTAGTAAGTTCGCTGTAAATGTGTTAGACTTATCACATATAGAACTGGCAACAGAAGAAGATAAGGAATGGAACCTTGACTTCTGGGCAAAGCTGTTTAAAGCGAAGACTTGGGAGGAGATTAAAATGCTTGCGAAAGACAATGAATATTTTACAGAAGCTTCCAACACGTTATGTGATTTATATGCAAATTTCAATGTGCGTGAAAGATGTCGTGACAGAGAGGATTATGAACTGGAACAGAAATATTTGCATGATACCATAGCTAAACAGGAAAATATGTTGGCTCAGAAGGATGATATGTTAGCCCAACAGGCGAAAGAACTGGAAGAAATGAAAAGAAAGATTCAGGAACTGACGAAAACGCTCGCAGATAAATAGTAGTTGTTTATCTGTCAAATAAAGTGGAGTGTGTAAGTTGTTATTATCGACAACTTACACACTTTATATTTTACCAATGTCTTATTGACGCTTTGAAACTATCATGCTGCATCTGCTCCAAAATTCGTCTTTATATGGAAACACATCTCTATCAACATTTCTTTCAATAAAGCCAACTTTTTCATAACATCGTTTTGCTGATGTGTTTTCATTGAAAACATTGAGTTGAACTGCATTTGCGCCGGTTATCTGAAAGGCATATTGTAAAGCCAGATTTAGCAGCTTTTTCCGTAACCTTTTCCACGTTTTGCATTATCAACGATTACCATTTTAAGAAAACCGATATTGTTTGTTGTATTGATGGAGTAACAGAAGAAGCCTATTGCCTGTCCGCTATTTTCTGTTACTATATAAGCACTGTCTGACCAGTCTATGGCATTTTTTTCTAAAAAATCATGAAAAGACTGTTGTGTGATTGGATAAGGTAAAAGATTTGCGCACTAAAAGGCATGGGTTCTTTCGTCATCAATCCATTTTGATATATATTGATAATCTTTGCTTGGTATATATGATCGTATTCTCATAAATGTGGTGTCCCTTCTTTATATGTACATTTTTATAGTATCATTTACATTATACAGCTGCAGGTCATGACGAGCACTTATTTCTCCGGGTACATCCATCCCTTATATTCCAATATGGATAATTTCTCCTGATTTTCTTTCACCTGCAGGGTCTCGTTACGGTAGGCTCTGGGGGTGATCTGCATCACATCCATAAAATGCCGGTTGAAGCTGGAGACAGAGCGGAAGCCGACCATTTCTGATATTTCCAAAATAGAATATTCTGTACTTCTCAGCAGATTGCAGGCTTTGGTGATTCGCGTGTTGTTTACGAAATCCAGCGGACTTGTTCCTATAATAGAGTGGAAGAGCCGTCTGAAATGTGTGGGACTTAGTCTGCATATATCAGCCAGATAGTTGATATCAAACTGCTGTGCATAATTATCTTCAATATAATCCAGTACCGGGGAGATGACCATGGCATTTTCAGGTGGCTGGTTGGTAGGAGCTATATTGGAACCACCTTCGCTCTGGATTCGGTACAGCTCGATAGATAATGCAAGAAGTAATCCGGTCACACTTGTCTGGTAATGGGGTTTCTTTTCTTCCATTTCTTTAATAACCGCCATAGTAAGCTGATATACCTGGGGATATTCGTCACGGCTGAGAATATGCTTATAATTCTTGAATGCAGGAAGTGACAGGTCAAAATCCCTGCCGAAATTCGGCGAGATATTGTGGAACAATTCTGCAGGGTCTATGAACAGGTAGGACCAGTGACTTTCCGTGCCGGGAGAACTATAGGTCGTGTGAGGAATATTTCTGGGAATACAGGTCACATCACCTTCCCTGAACAATAAGGGATCTTTTTTACCAATGAATTCCATATAGCCGCTGTCTGAGTGACACACACCGATTTCCAGACAATTGTGAAAATGTAGATTTTTACTTGGAACGCTGGATATCTTCCAATGTTCACCTGAAAGCAGTAAAACAGGAAAATCGTAAGGCAGATAATAATTACGATATTCTGCTACGCCTGATTTCTGTCTAGCCATAAGTAAGCCTCCTAACTTATCCTGCACATTTGAGTCATAACAATCATGTCAACTTCTATAAATGGTCATAAATGCATAGAAAATGAAAGCATATGACGAGAAAAAATGTACAATCAATCAAAAACAACCAAAGAAACAAAATGTAAATATTTACACAAGTTTTTAAAATTAAAATGTTTCATTGTATTTTAAAATTTAATTTAGAAAATGTAGACAATATGTATATATACATTGGGTATATAATATAAAAAGTAAGCATAATTTATATTCCTGTCAAAAATGAGTATAACATAAATGGTCAGAATTGCATAGTATTTTTATTGCACTGAATAGAAAAAAAATCCAAAGTGTATAATAATATACTCATAAAAGCCAATAAACTATACAAAATAACCGTATAGACATCGGTTGGGAGGTTACATTAGAATGAGTAAAGCAAAAAAAGCAAGCGCTCCGATAGGCGCAAAAACGAGCTGGAAAAATGCTTTCAAGAGGGATTGGCAGTTGTATTTGATGCTTTTGTTCCCACTTGCGATGGTTATCATATTTAACTATGCATCTTATCCCGGATTGAGAATGATCTTCATGGATTACAAACCGGCGAAGGGTTACAGCGGAAGCGAATGGGTCGGCATGAAGACAATTCTGAAGGTATTTAAGGATGCTGATTTCCACAGAGCTCTGAAGAGTTCTATCGCATTTAACTTACTGGATCTGGTGGTTGGATTTCCAATGCCTATTATCCTGGCATTGATGCTGAATGAACTCCGCTATCCAAGGTTCAAGAAAGTAACACAGACAATCCTGTATCTGCCACACTTCCTTTCATGGGTTATCGTAGGCAGTGTTGCATATACAATGTTCAGACCTACTACCGGTCTTGTAAACATCGCTTTGATGAACTGGGGTGTTATCAGTGAAGGTATTCCTTTCCTGACAGAGAAATGGCACTGGGCAGTAACTTATCTGCTGATCGGTGTATGGCAGGGAATGGGATGGGGAACTATCATCTACCTGGCAGCGATTACAGGTATCAGCGGCGAGTTATATGAAGCAGCAATGATTGATGGTGCGAACCGTTGGCAGAGGATGTGGAACATCACATTACCTGGTATTAAGGGTACTGTAGTTACACTGCTGATTATGAACTTAGGACGTGTTATGGGTAGTAACTTCGAACGTCTGGATCAGTTCGGCAACTCACAGGTTAAGGACTTCCAGTATCAGTTAGCTATCTACGTATATGAGAAAGGTCTTGCAGGCGGCAAATTCAGTATGTCAACCTTCGTAAACCTGTTCCAGTCTGTAATTGGTCTTATATTAGTTCTTTTGTCAGATAAGTTCGCTAAGAAGCTTGGCGAAGACGGATTGTTATAGGGGGTGTTGAATCATGGCAAAGAAGAAAAATGTGGCAGTTGATGAGGGCATGAATACGGATGGCAACAGAGCCATTAATAAATTCCGAATCAGCGATGCTGTAATGATGCTCATCCTTGTTATCTTATGTGCAACTTGTGTATTGCCGTTTATTCATCTGCTGGCAAAATCTATATCAGGTAATGCATATGTCATTGCAAAACAGGTGGCATTCTGGCCAAAAGGGATTAACTTTGATGCTTATTCGTCCATTTTTAAAGATGGTGGCATGGTATACAGTATGATCTACAGTGTTATCGTAACCGTGATATTTACTGCTTTAGGCATGGCTGTATGTACCTGCGCAGCATATCCTCTTTCCAAGAAGAGATTAAAAGGCAGAACATTCTTTACATTTTTATTGATGTTCCCTATGTATTTCAGCGCCGGACTGATTCCTTCCTACTTACTGTATAAGGATTTACATATGCTGGATACCATGTGGGTATTGATCTTACCTTTGATCTATTCACCATACAACATGCTGATCATGAAGACAAACTTACAGGCAAGTATTCCTGACAGCTTGGAAGAATCCGCATTTTTGGATGGCGCAACGAACTTTCAGATTCTCTGGAAAATCGTACTTCCGTTATCAAAGCCTATCATTGCAACATTGTCACTGTTCTATGCAGTAGGCCGTTGGAATTCATATGCAGATAACAAGTACTATATTAAATCAGAAACTCTGAAGATGATCCAATACAAGCTTTCACAGTTAGTATCCTCAGCGGCAGAAGCACAGACAGCTACTCTGTCAGAGGCAGCCGCTGTAACAAGTACTCCTGAAGTATTACAGGCAGCAGCAATCATGTTCGTTACAATTCCTATCATTTGTATCTATCCTTTCTTACAGAAGTATTTTGTAAAGGGTGTTATGGTAGGCGCAGTAAAGGGCTAAAGAAAAATCAAAACAGTTAGTTTTCCCGGAAATCGGGTGTTATATAAAACTATATATTCATTAAAGGAGGATTTCATTATGAAGAAGAATACTCTTCAGAAGACAATCGCACTTGCATTAACAGGTGCAATGGCAATGGGAACATTAGCAGGCTGCGGTAGCAGCAGTGACACAAGTGCTTCTACAAGCACAGACACAAAGACAGAGGCAGCTTCCACAGAAGCAGCAGCTACAACAGAAGCTTCCACAGAAGCATCTGATGAAGTAGCTGGTATCGACGGATACGAAGCATTTGCTGATAATGTTACATTAAGAATTCCTGTATATGACAGAGGTGTTGAAGGCGTTCCTGATGTAAGCAACAACTACTGGACCAAGTGGGTACAGGAGAACTTTGGCGACAAGTACAACATCACAGTTGAGTATGTACCTATCACACGTTCTGACGTATTAACATCCTATGCATTATTGGCAGCAGGTGATGAGCTTCCTACAATTCTTATGGAATATGACTATCCTAAGTTAGCTCAGTGGGCCGGTGACGGATATCTGACAACATATGATCTGGATGAGTTCGCTAAGGTAGCTCCTACATACTATCAGAGAATGGTAGATCTGGATCAGATTAGCTATACACAGATGGATGGTGAGACATACTTCGCATTAGCTGAAAGACCTTACTACAATACAAACTATACATTTATCACATTCTATCGTCAGGACTGGTTAGACCAGATTGGATATTCTGAATATCCTACCACATGGGCGGAAGAGAAAGAAATGCTTCAGAAGTTAGTTGATGAAGGAATCTGCAAGAACCCTCTTGGCGGACAGATGGTAACTGGCGCTGGTGTTGACCAGAACTACGCTTACAGATCATATCCTCTTGATGAAGAGAACTGGGCTTGCTACGGTGACTATGCGATTCCTGCACTTGGCGATGCAGCTAATAAGGCACTCTTAAAGAGAGTTAACGAGCAGTATAATGCCGGATTTATCAATCCTGAATATTATGTAACAGATGCAGAAACAGCAAAAGCTGCATTCATCAATGGTGAATCAGTACAGTGGGGCGCTTACATCTCTGCAAGCATGGATGTACTGGATTCCTTCTATGCACAGAATCCTGATGCTAAATTAGCAGTTAAGATCCAGGCTACTACAGATGATCCGGAAGGCGGCACAGTACCTGCATACAGAGCAAACAATCCTTTCGGTATGATGATCGGTTTCTCTTCACAGGCATCTGAAGATGAGATCAAAGCAGCTTGGATGTACATGGAATGGATGACACAGGAAGATAACCTCTTCACAATGCAGTGGGGTATCGAAGGCGAGAACTACACAATGGGTGATGACGGACTTCCGGTAGCTGTAACAGACTACAGCGGTGACTGCACACAGGGCTTCAATAATTCCAAGGATTACTGGTGCGTAACAACAGAAGCAAGAACAGCTGGTACTATCGAAGACGTTATCAAGGCAGCTGCACCTGCAGGATATCCTCAGGACTTTACACAGGATATTATTGACAATTACTACAAGCAGGTAGAAGTAGCTGACAAGGGTTGGGCAGTATCCGATTGTAACTTTGCAGTAGTACTTGATTCTGTAGGTGAGTATCAGGCATCCTTACTTGAACTCTACACAGAGTACAGAGATCAGTTGACAATGTGTTCTCCTGATGAATTCGACACATTATATGATGAGTTAGCTCAGAAGTATGCTGACGCTGGATATCAGGCAATCGTTGATGAAAGAAAAGAAGCATACGAAGCTGGCCAGAGCACAAAATTACCACAGTAATTTGTACACAATCTAACCTGATTTGTAAAACAATAAATACGGCCCCCGACAAGTGTTGGGGGCTGTTTTAAGAAAAAAGACACAGGTATGTTTTTTCAAAGATTTCAGTTTACCTATATTGTTGTGAAATCTTTGACAAAACAAATCTGCATAATAATTTCGGATGATAAATGACACGTTGAGAAGTGTAAAGACAGGATTGAGGAGGAATGTATCATGTTAAAGCTGGAGTATGACAAACAGGAGCTTGAGCAGGTAATTGACAAAATTGTAAAGAAGACCATGAATATGGATCTGACATGGGATTGGCCATGTGGTGTAGCATATTATGGAATTTCAGATGCTTATGAGAAGACCGGTAAGAAGGAATATCTTGATTTGCTCAAGGATCGTATAGATGAACTGATTGATCTGGGACTGCCTAAGGTGTGGACTGTAAATGCCTGCGCAATGGGACATTGCCTGATCACACTGTATCAGGCAACTGGTGAAGAGAAATATCATGAGATTCTGATGAGCAAGATTGCATATTTAAGAAATGATGCACTTCGCTTCGGCGACCATGTGCTGCAGCATACAGTATCTGCAAACAATGATTTCCCGGAACAGTGCTGGTGTGATACTTTATTTATGGCAGCATTCCTCATGCTTCGTGTAGGCGTTATGGAAAAAGATGAAGAACTGATTGATGATGCATTGAATCAGTATTATTGGCATATTAAATATTTACAGAATCCAAGCAGCGGCTTATGGTATCATGGCTACGATAATATTGCAGGAGACCATATGTCCGGTATTTACTGGGGACGCGCTAATGCCTGGGCTGCTTTTACCATGTCACAGGTAGGCGGTATTCTGCCAAAGTGTTATCTGTATCCTAAATATATTGATATTGCAGGCTCTCTTAATGAGCAGCTGGCAGCACTCAAGGTATACCAGACAGAGAATGGTCTGTGGAGGACAGTGGTAGATGATCCTGAGTCTTATGAAGAAATCTCTGCATCGGCAGGAATTGCAGCAGCTATGCTGACAAGAGGCAATCCACTTCACAGCAAGTATATCAACAAGGCAATCAAGGGACTTCTGGCAAATGTCAGTGAAGACGGTAAAGTAATGAATGTATCCGGCGGTACAGCCGTTATGAGAGATAAAGAAGGTTATCGCGGTATTCCAAAAGCATATATCCAGGGATGGGGACAGGGATTAGCATTGTCTTTCTTTGCTACATTATTGGTGTCCGATGAGATCCAGAAAGACGGTGCCTTATAAAATGTATGCAAAGACTTATGTATTTGGAAACAAAAATCAAAAACTAAATACAGATAGTCGAAGCAAAGAGACAGCAGTTACCGGAGGGCAGTTATATGATGCCGGGCTTGGATATGGTTTTGTAACAGAAGCTGATTTCCGCAGCAACGAGATGCTTCAGATGCCGGAGTTAAGTTCAGGCTTTGTTCCGGCATATGCTGATACAATTGGTGAAGTGACCAGGATTGTCACTGATGATCTTGGCTGTCACGTAGATGGACGGTATGCGGCTTGTCGGCTTGGAATACAGGAGAGATGTATGATTCCCCTGTGTTTTCGGGCGGATGTGGAGCGGAGCGGTAACTATCAGATCACTCTGGAATATCAGTCAGAGGCAGAAGCTATGATTTTTGCAGGATCGAGGAGACTTGTATGCAGGTCTGCGGGAAAAGAACAGAAGCAGTCATTGACTTTTGTTATGAATGCCTGTGACATCATACCTATGGGCAGAAACTGTATCTATGAGTGTAAAAGTATTGATATTACCCTGCTGGGGGAGAATGCGAACCTGTGCAGGATCAATATAAAACAGGTAAATTGCCCTACGATTTATATTGCGGGGGATTCTACGGTAAATGACCAGCCGGCATGGTATCCTTATCAGCCGGAGGCTGCCTTCGCAGGCTGGGGGCAGATGCTTCCGGCGTATCTGAGCGGTAAGATAGCCGTGTCTAACCATGCACATCCGTGTCAGACTGTTGAGACATTCAGGACTGAGGGACATTACGCCATTATTCAGGCGCATATCAGATTTGGTGATTATCTGATGCTCCAATTTGCGCATAATGATCAGAAACTGGCTGGTTTAAGGGCAAAAGAGGGCTATATGGAAGCTTTGTGCCGTTATATAGAAGAGACTCTGGCTATAGGGGCATATCCGATTCTTGTGACTCCTGTGTGCAGGAATACCTGGCGTGTCAACGGTATGTATGCTGATTCCCTTGAGGAATATGCACAGGCATGCAAGCAGGCAGCAGCCCGTTACCAGATTCCGGTAATTGATCTGTATGGGGCAAGTAAGGACTTTATTATTCAACATGGACCTGAGCAGACGGCAAGATATTATTATCCCAAGGACTTTACCCATCCCAATGACTATGGGGCATATCTTTTTGCAGGAATGGCAGTTAAGGAATATTGTGGACAGATGAGGACCGGCAATTATGCAGAAGCCTACGGCAGATTGGCAGGTTTTATGACGAGGCATAGTGAATGGAAACCCAAAGTGTAAAAGAATCAGAAAGTATGGTTAAAATGTAATATGAGGAGGCAGCTATGAGTAAGAGAAAAGGCGGTTTTACTTTGCCGGGCGAGGCAGGGTATGAGAAGCTCACGTTGGAGCTTGCAGATAAATGGGGGGCTGATGTGATCAGAGACAGTGATGGTACTGTATTATCAGACGAAATCACCAATGCAGGATATGGAATCTATTCTACTATCTGTATTATTAGAGATCACAATGCATGGGCAAAGGAGAATCAGGATAAGTTACAGCAGACATTTCTGATGACATCACCCAAGGTAGCGACAGAGAATACACTGTACATTGGACTTATGGATGATTTCTTTGATGAACAGTTCCGTGTTAATGACAGCGAAGCAGCTTTCAAATACTGGCAGGTATATGATCGAACAACTGACAGTGTTGTTTCGGCGGATAAGTGGAGCTACAACAGCGCAGATAACAGCGTAGAACTGCATGATATTACTCCATGGCATTCCTATACAGTAAGCTTTCTGGCTTATCGTATATGGGAAGAGATCTCCATGTATAATCATACGACCAATCATTGGGATAAAGAGCACCTGATGCAGATTGATCCTGTATATCCTGAGACACAGGAATATCTCAAGAACTGGATGGAGAACTGGTGTAAGGAGCATCCGGCTACGACAGTAGTTCGTTTTACTTCCATGTTCTATAATTTCGTCTGGATCTGGGGAAGCAGTGAACGCAACAGACAGCTTTATTCTGACTGGGCATCTTATGACTTTACAGTAAGCCCCCGTGCACTGGATGAATTTGCCAAAGTATATGGCTATCAGCTGACAGCAGAAGATTTCATCAATCAGGGTAAGCTGCATGTAACACATATGCCTGGCAATCAGAAAAAGACAGACTGGATTAATTTTATTAATCGCTTTGTCATTGATTTTGGTAAGGAATTAATTGATATTGTACATAAATATGGAAAGAAAGCATATGTATTCTATGATGACAGCTGGGTTGGTGTAGAACCATACAAGCCTGAATTCAAGGAGTTTGGCTTTGATGGCCTGATTAAATGTGTATTCTCAGGCTATGAAGCCAGATTGTGTGCAGGAGTAGACGTTGATGTACACGAGCTGCGTCTGCATCCATATCTTTTCCCGGTAGGACTGGGAGGACTTCCTACATTTATGGAAGGCGGCAATCCTACACTGGATGCCAAGAAATATTGGAATAGTGTAAGACGTGCGCTGCTTCGTGCATCGATAGACAGAATCGGTCTTGGCGGTTATCTGCATCTTGTACAGGATTTCCCTGATTTTGTGGATTATATCGAGAAGATATCTGATGAATTCAGAGCATTGAAAGATCTGCATAAGGCTGGTAAGCCATATTGCTGCAAGACCAAAGTAGCAGTACTACATTACTGGGGAAGCATGCGTTCCTGGTCTTTATCAGGACATTTCCATGAGACATATATGCATGACCTGATTCATATTAATGAAGCATTGAGCGGACTTCCTGTTGAAGTGAAATTCATTAACTTTGAAGATGTGAAGAAGGGTGCGCTGGAAGATGTAAATGTAGTCATCAATGCAGGTGCAGCCGGATCTGCATGGAGCGGTGGTGACGCATGGAAGGATGATGAAGTAGTAGCTGCTTTGACGAAGTGGGTATATGAAGGCGGAACCTTCATCGGTGTAGATGAGCCATCCGCAGTAGAAGGCTATGACAGCTATTTCAGAATGGCACCGGTACTTGGCGTAGATAAGGATATCATTGACAGAGTATGCCATGGACAGTGGAACTTTGAAGTAGATGAGAAGGCAGCAGCCGAGGTAATGCCACAGGGCAGTGAAGTCTCTGAAAGAGTAAAATGCCACCTTACAGACGGTAAGGCTGTTGTACTGGCAGCAAAGGGTAATAATCCACTTATGACAAAGAACAGCTTTGGCAAGGGCTGCGGCATCTATATGTCTTCCTTTAGCGTAAACAATCAAAATACAAAGATGCTGCTGAATCTGATTCTGCAGGCAGGCAGAGAAGCAATTGACGGTAATTATCTGACCGATAATGCTGATATGGAATGTGCTTATTATCCTGAAAGCAGAACTCTGATTGTAATTAATAATACAGATTCTGTACAGGAGACTACGATAAACACAGAATTTGGAACAGAAAAGATTAAACTGGAAGCATTTGATACCTTGATTAAGAAGATATAAAAATATAAAAATGGGGACGCCATAGTGATATGGGCGTCCTTATTTTAAGTGAGTGTAACAATTAAAAATAACAAAGAACAAAACAAAGAAGCCCGATTGCTCGAGCTTCTTGTTTGTGTAAAAGGGGAATTCTTCCGGAATTGCTAATTAGCAAGTCTAGCATCTCTGCTAAACATGTATTTATGATACATCGTACATATCAAATAATCTATAACTATATTGCACTATATTGAAACTATATTGATTTATTGCGTAGACAAATGGGGTCAAAGATGCATTTCCGAACAATATAACACAGTATCTGAGTCACAATAATACCGAAAAATGCACCACTACTGTCAATGCAGACATCCCGGATAGAACCGGAACGCCCTGAAACATAGAGCTGGTGGAACTCATCCAGGGATGCGAAACCAATACAGAATAATCCTGAAGTCAGCAACAGCCAGATGCCACGTATTCCATATACATATAAAGGGCAGGCAATAGAGACTGCCAACAGAAAATATTCAGAGAAATGAGCTGTTTTACGGACATAGAAATGAATACGATGTATACCCTGTAGAATCTGTGCATCATTCAGATCAAGATTGAGGATATGATCTGTAATTTCTATTACTTTATAAGATACTTTATAACTCAGAGATGAGCTGGCAGCGCCATCCTGGGCGGAAAAAGAGTAGATACAATACATGATAACCAGCGCCGGAACGAAAGATAATGGTTTTAACAAAAATCGGAGTACCTTTTTCATAAGCTTCACCTTGCCTTTCTTATTGGGATTATAAGCTCTATTTCAAAATATCACAAGGCGAAATATGAAAAACTTCTCGATCAGATAGTGTACAATTCGAGTTTTTATGCTAAACTAGATATAAAAAGAAAGAAGGTGTTGCTGATTATGCAGGACAGTGAGAAACTTTCCAGAGATGAAGTAATTGCATTTTATCAGGATGATACAATGAAACTGCTGCGCTATGAGGGCTGGCTGCAGGCAGCAAGCGGTAGAGATGCTTCCAATATTTATAAGGGCGAAGGAATAGAGGCGAATTCCATGCCGGTTCCGGTATATGATTCCACGTTGTTGTCTTTTGTGAAGGAGGCCAAGGCAACACGCTTTATGAATCGTAATTATGTGTATACTTTCTCAAGATACAGCCTTCGCAGTGTGCAGGATGAGCTGAATCTGATTGAGAGATGTACACTGATGGAGACGGATGTACTGGGTGATATTTTGTCAAAGTATATTCTGAAGGGCGAAGTACGCGGCGCATATTGGACAGAGGGCGTAAAGAGCGGTGTATTTCTTGCAATCCTTCTGCGATTGAAAGAATTATTAGAGATAAAAAAGCCATTGGCATAAGATTGGGGAGCTGGAGATGGGAGATAAGTCAACACAGAAGAAACAGTATATCATTGAGAAAGCAAAAGAGGTATTTGCAAAAAGAGGATACAAGGATGTGACCATGAAGGATATCGTGGATGCATGCGGCATCAGTCGTGGCGGGCTGTACCTGTATTTTGGCAATACAAAAGATCTGTTCGAGGCAGTATTGGAACAGCAGACACAGAATACAAAGAGTAGCTATGAGGCTTCTTTGCCGGAGAATGCAGCACCAGGCGACCAGTTACTGTTGTATCTGGATATCTGTAAGAAGGAAATGCTTGCAAAAGACGATCTGATTACAGCAACTTATGAATATCTGTTTGCCAATGCACAGGATAGTGTGGTCAGCAGACAAAAAGAAGAGAATGCCAGACTTCTGGAACAGATCATTACAGATGGCGTGAAAGAAGAATGGATGGTCTGTGAGAATCCTGCAACGGCAGCAGCAACTATTTCCTATGCAATGGAAGGACTTAAAGTAGCAGCAGGAACCACAGGAATCTCTGAAAAAGCAGCAGATGATACCATAAATTACATTATGGGAACACTTGGACTTGAAGTAGAATAGAAGAGATTAAAATAGAAGAGATTAGAATAGAAGATATGATGAAAAGAAAAGCCTGACTCCGTGGAGTCGGGCTTTTTATATTCAGGAACGCAGTGATATGATCTTTCCAAAGTTGCTGATCTTACATTCCTTGAAATCTCCCAGCATCTTGGATAGTTTGGCATAACCGTAGTTAGATATATTAAAATCAGGAAAACGTCTACAAAGCTTCTGATTAAGCTCTCCTACATTCATTGTATGCTTCTCGCATTGTTTCAGGATAGACAGGACTTCCTTGTGAATATCATCCAGAGTGATGTCCGCAGCCTGCAAGTATGCGGTAACGGTAGTCTCTGTATATTTTAAGGAGATAGACTTTTTGAACTCGGCGGCTTCCAGAAATTTGGAGAACTTCGTATATTCATAATTTCGTACATCGAAAGTCGGATACATCTTGGAGAGACGGCTGCCTAATTCTCCGATATCCATAGAAGTACCATCATTGCCATTCTCACTGATGATCTTAACAAGTGCCTGCTCAATTTCTGACAGAGGTGTCAGTGCATCCTGTTCTGCCTTGGCGGAGTGTTTACCGACCTTGGTAACGGATGTGTCCACATTGGATAAGAGATCGAGCAGTACGAATTTCTCACAGGCGGAGCGGAATGGCTCCGGAGTCTTACGTTCTCCCATACCGATGACATACATGCCGGATTCACGAAGACGCATGGCAAGTCTGGTGAAATCGCTGTCGCTGGAAGCCAGACAGAAGCCGCTTACATGACCAGAATAGAGAATATCCATGGCATCTATGATCATGGCAGAATCAGTGGCATTCTTACCTGTCGTATAGCTGTATTGCTGTACCGGGTTGATGGAATTGGCTAACAGCACATCCTTCCATTTGCTTGAATTGGAACGGGTCCAGTCCCCATAGATTCTTTTATAAGTAACGGTTCCGTACTTGGATAATTCATCCAGTATGATCTTAATGTAATCAGCGCTGATATTGTCACTGTCTATCAGCAACGCAAATTTGATATCTTCCATATCTGTAAAATTCCTGCCTTTCCCGGTTTACATAGCTTTGAATAATTATATTGTAGCATTTTAAATTCTTTTCGTCTATTTCCACGGTTGAAAAAATGCAGAATTACTGCTATTCTTATTAAGATAGTATCAAAACCAAATATACCAATTTTTACGGAGGACTTACAAATGGGAAAAGTGAAACGTATTTACGTGGAAAAAAAGGCTTCCTTTGCAGTAAAAGCAAAAGAGCTGGAAGAAGAGCTCAAGAGCTATCTTGGAATTGATGGCCTGGAGCAGGTAAGGATTTTCATTCGTTATGACGTAGAGAATCTGTCAGAAGATACCTTTGAAAAAGCTTGCAAATGTGTATTTTCTGAACCACCAGTAGATGATTTATACTTAGAGAAGTTCGACATGCCTGCGAATGGCAGATGCTTCTCTGTAGAATTCCTGCCTGGACAGTTCGATCAGAGAGCTGATTCAGCAGTACAGTGCGTAAAATTCCTGAAGGAAGACGAAGATCCCATTATTAAGACTGCCGTAACATATTTACTGGTAGGCAAGATTTCCGATGATGAATTTGCCAAGATCAAATCCTACTGTATCAACCCGGTAGATTCCAGAGAGACAGACATGGTAAAACCTGAAACTCTTGTAACAGAGTTCGCAGAACCTGCTGATGTGGCAATCTTTGATGGTTTCAAGGATATGGCAGAGGCTGATTTAAAGAAGCTTTATGATTCTCTGGGACTGGCAATGACATTTAAGGATTTCCTGCATATCCAGAATTATTTTAAGAATGAAGAGAAGAGAAATCCTTCTGTAACAGAGATTCGTGTATTGGATACATACTGGTCAGACCATTGCCGTCATACCACATTCTCTACAGAATTAAAGGACGTAACTTTTGAAGATAATTATTATACAGAGCCTATCAGGACTACTTATCAGAATTATCTGGCTGTCAGAGAGGAGATTTTTGCAGGCAGAAAGGACAAGTATGTCTGCCTGATGGATCTGGCACTTATGGCTATGCGTAAGCTCAAGGCTGACGGTAAGCTTGAGGATATGGAGAAGTCTAATGAGATCAATGCTTGTTCCATCGTAGTTCCTATTGAAATTGACAAGGAAGATGGAAAAGGCGTTATCACAGAAGAGTGGCTTGTAAACTTCAAGAACGAGACTCATAACCATCCTACAGAGATCGAGCCTTTTGGTGGTGCAGCAACCTGTCTGGGCGGTGCTATCCGTGATCCGTTGTCAGGACGTACTTATGTATATCAGGCTATGCGTGTAACCGGTGCAGCAGATCCTACTGTATCTGTAGAAGATACTCTGAAAGGTAAGCTCCCTCAGAAGAAGCTGGTTCGTGGTGCAGCAAGCGGTTATTCATCCTATGGTAATCAGATTGGTCTGGCTACAGGCTATGTAAAGGAAGTATATCATCCAAACTATGTAGCCAAGAGAATGGAGATTGGTGCTGTTATGGGTGCTGCTCCAAGAGCAAGTGTTATCCGTGAGGATTCTGATCCCGGTGATATCATCATTCTGTTAGGTGGACGTACAGGACGTGACGGCTGTGGTGGAGCAACAGGTTCTTCCAAGGTACATACAGAAGCTTCCATTGAGACTTGTGGTGCTGAGGTGCAGAAAGGTAATGCGCCTACAGAACGTAAGATTCAGAGATTATTCAGAAGAGAAGAAGTAAGCAAGATCATCAAGAAATGTAACGACTTTGGTGCAGGCGGTGTATCTGTAGCAATCGGAGAGCTGGCTGATGGTCTGGTTGTTGATATGGATAAGGTTCCCAAGAAGTACGCAGGTCTTGACGGAACAGAACTGGCTATTTCCGAGTCTCAGGAGAGAATGGCAGTTGTAGTTGATCCTAAGGATGTAGATACCTTCCTTGGCTATGCTGCAGAAGAGAACCTGGAGGCAGTTGAAGTAGCAGTTGTAACCAAAGAGCCAAGACTGGTACTGAAATGGAGAGGCAAGGAAGTTGTTAATTTATCCCGTGCTTTCCTGGATACCAACGGTGCTCATCAGGAGACTAACGTATACGTAGACATGCCTGTTAAGGAAGACAATTACCTGAACAAGGTAGCAGTTCCTGCTGTAGAAGAAGCTCTTGCAAAAGACGATGTAAAAGCAGCAATCCTTGCAGAATTGAATGATTTGAATGTATGTTCCCAGAAGGGTCTTGTGGAAATGTTCGACTCCTCTATTGGAGCAGGCAGTGTATACATGCCTTATGGTGGTAAGTATCAGCTGACAGAGACACAGACTATGGTAGCGAAGCTCCCTGTATTAAAGGGCAAGACAGATGTTGTTACCATGATGAGCTATGGCTTTGATCCATATCTGTCCTCATGGAGCCCATATCATGGAGCTATCTATGCAGTAACAGAATCTATGGTTAAGATTGTGGCAGCAGGCGGTGATTACAGCAAGATCCGTTTCACTTTCCAGGAATACTTTAGACGTATGACAGAAGATCCTGAGCGTTGGAGTCAGCCTTTTGCAGCATTGTTAGGTGCTTATGATGCACAGATGGGATACGGTCTGCCTTCTATCGGTGGTAAGGATTCCATGTCAGGAACCTTCAATGATATTGATGTACCTCCTACATTAGTGTCTTTTGCAGTAGATGTAGCGAAGGAAAAAGACATCATTACACCAGAGTTGAAGAACGCAGGAGATAAGCTTGTTGTGTTCCGTATTGAGAAAGATCAGTACGATATTCCTGTATATGAGAAAGTCATGAAGCTTTTTGACGGTATCTCCGCATTGATCAAGAAGAGAGCTATCGTAGCTGCTTATGCTCTGGATGGTGCAGGTATTGTGGCAAGCGCAGCCAAGATGTCCTTTGGTAATAAGCTTGGTGTAGAATTTTCAGATGCTTTATCCGCTAAGGAACTGTTTGCAAATGAAATCGGCAATATGATTGCAGAAGTATCCGCAGATGGTATGAAAGCACTGGAAGAAAGTGGAATTGCTTACAGTGTTGTAGCAACCGTTCTTCCTGAAAATGCCGGATTTGTATATAAAGATGTAAAAGTCAGCGAGGAAGACGCTCTCCATGCATGGAAGAGCAAGCTGGAGAAGGTATTCCCTACTAAGGCAGTAAAGGCTACAGATGCAATTGAAACTAAACTGTATCAGACATCTGATATCCATATCTGCAAGAACAAAGTAGCGAAGCCTACCGTATTTATCCCTGTATTCCCAGGAACAAACTGCGAGTATGACAGTGCCAAGGCATTTGAACGTGCGGGTGCTAATGTCATTACCAAGGTGTTCCGCAATATGACAGCAGAGGATATCCGTGAATCTGTAGATGAATTCGAGAAGGCTATCGGACAGGCACAGATCATCATGTTCCCTGGTGGATTCTCCGCAGGTGATGAACCGGATGGTAGTGCGAAGTTCTTCGCGACAGCATTCCAGAATGCGAAGATGAAGGAAGCTGTCATGAAGCTGTTGAACGAGAGAGATGGTCTGGCACTTGGTATCTGTAACGGATTCCAGGCACTGATCAAATTAGGTCTGGTTCCTTATGGTGAGATTACTGGTCAGAAGGAGGATTCTCCTACATTGACCTTCAATACGATTAACCGTCATATCTCCAAGATGGTATACACCAAGGTCGTATCCAATAAGTCCCCTTGGTTACAGCTTGCAGAGCTTGGCAAGACCTATGTAACACCGGCTTCCCATGGTGAAGGACGTTTCGTAGCTCCTAAGGAGTGGATTGACAAATTATTTGCAAATGGTCAGGTTGCTACACAGTATGCTGACTTCAATGGCAATATCTCCATGGATGAAGAGTGGAATGTAAACGGCTCTTATGCTGCAATCGAAGGTATCACCTCGCCGGATGGAAGATGCCTGGGCAAGATGGCACACGTAGAGAGACGTGGTGAATCCGTAGCAATCAATATCTACGGCGAACAGGATCTTAAAATCTTTGAGTCAGGTGTGAAGTACTTTAAATAAGCAGATAAGAAACCTCAGGATTAAAACAAAGCCTGAGGTTTCTTCTTGATGAAACAGCGATGAAATTCGGATGGTTACATAAAATTATCTTGTCAAATACATATGGTTTGGATATAATATTGAAAGTAAGGTTAATGAGAGGTAATTCTGGCAGGTATAGTTCCTGAATCATTGCCGGAAAGAAGGATGTACATAATGGCGGAAAAGAATAATGGAAGAGAGATCGCTTTTGTTGAAACATATGAAGAAGAGATTAAAAATGCGATTGAGAAGACTTTCCTGAAGCATGGAGTATCTTATCTGATCAAGGTAGATAAAGTACGTAACAGGAAGAAGGGCTTATTTGAAAGCCAGAAGAAGTTTTCCTTTTATATTAATCGTTATCAGGAAGACGAGGCAAAAGCCGCCATGGAAGATACGAATCTGAAAGATGAAGATGTTGTATATTTAGCATAACGGAGTGGAGAAGAATAATGATAGATTTCGGAAGCGTCATGAAGATTAAGAATGCATGGGATACTTTTAACAGAAATCATCCCAAGTTCATGCCTTTTTGTCAGGCAGTAGGCAGGGATGGAATCGGTGTGGATACCATTATTGAAGTGAAAGTCACCAGCGCTGATGGCAGAGAATATAACACCAATATGAAGCTTACACAGAGTGACTTGGATCTGTTCGCCCAGATAAGGAGCATGAATTAGGTTATGGTATCAGTGAGAGAAGCATCCGTTGAAGATGCGGCAGAGTTATTGGAAATATACAGACCCTATGTAGAGCATACAGATGTGTCCTTTGAGTATGTGACACCATCTGTGCAGGAGTTTGCGGGCAGGATTGCACACACACTGCAACGGTATCCTTATCTGGTGGCACAGAATGAAGACGGTGAGCTGCTGGGATACGCCTATGCTTCTGCATTCAAGTCCAGAGAGGCATATGACTGGTCAGTGGAATTGTCAGTATATGTGAAGGACGGAGTACACAGACAGGGTGTGGGCAGCCTTTTATATACAGAGCTTGAGAAGATCCTATATGCACAGAATGTATATAATCTCTGTGCATGTATTGCATATCCATATCCAGACAGTGAGAAGTTTCATGAGAGGATGGGATTCCAGACGGTAGCGCATTTCCATCATTCCGGCTTCAAATCAGGACACTGGGTCGATATGATCTGGATGGAGAAGGCACTCAGAGAACATGATGGAGCTCCTGAACCATTTATTCCGTATTCACATTTGGACTAATTTAAATGAAAGATTCTATTGTATTTGATACAGTAGGATCTTTTTTTATGTCATTTAGAATTAACTAAAAGGTTAAAAACTAGTAAATATTACGATTTAAAATGCCAAATGATAAATTAAAAGAGTTAAAAAATGTGCAAAACGGCTATTTTATTTTTCATAATTGACGTTCAAATGAACTATTTGTATAATTTATATGTAAACTTAAATAAGAAATAAATTAATAAGCTAAAAATAATTAAATCAGCTAAAATTAATTTATTCTGCGTACTGCAAAATGCGGTACGGACGAACAGACCGAATATACAGGGAGGTAGGAACGTGAAGAGAAAACAGGTTGTAAAGATGCTTTCTATTGGTATGGCTGGAATTCTGGCAATATCATCCTGCAACATGGCAGGCGGCATGGTCTATGCAGAAGAAGTATCGCAGGAGAATGTTGTAGAAGGGGAGAACACAGAAGAGACATTTACAGAATCAGCTGCTGCAGAGGAAGAAGAGCAGGAGAATGAGGAAGTAGAGGAAGCTACGGTACAGACGAAGGAGACTACTGTAGAGAAGGAGACAGAGGAAACAACAGAATCCACAACCGAAGAAGCAGCCGGCGAGGATGAGGCTTCACAGGAGGAAACAACACAGGAAGCCACAGAAGAGGTCACAGAGGAAGTCACAGAGGAAGAAATGACTGAGCTTACAGAGGAAGAGCCTGTAGCCATGGCAGCTGACGTAGAGGAGACACAGCTGCAGCAATTTTATGGACAGGAGCTTGCATTTGATGATACAAGCAGCTGGGATGACAAGGGCGAGAATCAGCTGGGGCTTTCCACAGACACGGCGCTCAACAGTGGCACGAAGGTTTCCTTTGATCTGTATATTCCGGCAGAGAATGCAGAATATGAGGGACTTATTAAGGTTCAGGGAATCGCCAGACTCGGCAGCGGCTGGAGCTGGACACAGAATGATGTGATACCTGAGCTTGGAAGCGGTGATTTTACACGGAAAGTAGAGATCGATGGTAAATTATATAGAAAAGCACATGTGTCATTTGCCTTTGGTGATGAAATAACACAGGATTATCTGGCAGAATTCACAGTAAAGCTTGCAGGCTGGATGTGTAACTATACTGGCTCTGTCTATTATGGCAATGTGACTCTTGAGAATGGAGCACAGGAGAAACCGGATAAGCCCGTACAGGAGAATGTTCTTGCAAGCTGGAGCTTTGATGAGAATATCAATGGCTGGTATTATGACGGTGTATGGGACAATCAGGGGCAGAACAGTCTGGACTGGAGCGGGCAGTATCAGGCACTGGCCATGCAGGTGGATTATTCCAAGGATGTGAAATCTACATGGAGTGAGATCAAGTCCTCCTATTGGGACGATGACTTCAAGGTAAAGGATGCCAATAAGATCACTTTTGATTTTATCTATGATCCTGCTTTGATGACAAAGGGCAGCTTCAAGGTCAAGCTGTTCGCAAACAGCGGAATTGATACCAATACCTCTATCAATCTTGATAATGCAGAGGACTATGCGGATGGTCTTAAGGTGGTGCATTTTTCCATGAGCTATGATACGAAGAATATTGAGAATGGCTTCACAATAGGTCTTATCGGCAGTGAGACAGATTATCAGGGAATGGTATATCTTGATAATGTGACGCTTATGTCAGAAACTAAACAGGAAGAGGATATCTATGTGGATGCTACAGAAGAGATAACAGGACAGGATATGAAGCTCTCCGTACAGGGAGATACTCTTGTGACAGGCGCAGGAAGCAGTGAGATCCAGAAGAATATCACACTTGCAGACGGTCAGGCAACAGAAAGTGTCAGACAGGTATACGCTTATCTGCAGGCTGTAGGCAAAACAGACAGCGTGATATTCGGACAGCAGAACAATACAAGCCATAAGGCAGGAAGCAGTGATTTATCCTGCTCAGATACAATGGATGTGGTCGGCTCCTATACCGGTATTATTGGGCTGGATGGATTGTCACTTGCAGGAAATGAATATTCTGCAGACCGCTATCTGAGCGAAATGCAGGGGCTGGATGATGTATATGAGACAGTAGCAGCCAGAATCAATCAGGCTTCTACACAGATCGAGAAGAATGTAATCGCAGCAGCAGCTCTGACGAATTATAATATCAGAAATGGCGCAATTGCTACGCTGTCACTGCATATGCCTAATTTCAGTACTGTATCCGAAACAGGAAATGACACAGGTGTCAGTTATGCAGGCTATAACTTCAGCGGTTATACACCCAATCTTCTGACAGGAGATGTGATGAATCAGATTCTGCCAGGAGGAGCATACAATGAAGCCTTCCGTGCTTATCTGGACATGGTAGCTGACTATGCACATCAGGTAGATGGCGCAGTTCTGTTCAGACCATTCCATGAGAATACAGGAAGCTGGTTCTGGTGGGGCGCAGCCTTCTGTGATGAGCAGACCTATAAGAGCGTCTACAAGTACACAGTAGAATATCTCAGAGACGAGAAGAATGTACATAATTTCCTGTATGTATACGGACCAGGCTCGGAAGCTGCTTCTGTAGAAGAATATGCTTCACGTTATCCTGGAGACGGATATGTTGATATGGTGGGATTTGATATGTATCACAGAAATCCACAGCAGGGAGATTCTTTTGTGACTAACTTTACGAAGGAGCTGCAGATTGTGGATGATTTTGCCCAGGCGCATGGCAAGCTGGTAGCAGTTACAGAGACAGGAACCGCTCATGATGTTGCAGAGGGAGATAACCAGACTGCATTGCTCAAGTCAGAGAATACAAGACCGGACTGGCATCAGGAGATTCTGGATGCAGTAAAAGGCAGCAATGCATCCTATTATCTGGTATGGACTAATTTTGGCGAGAAGGACGGCTTCTATACCCCTTATGTAAAATCTGTAAAAGAAGATGGTGCGAAGCATGGCCATGAAATGATGGATCCGTTTATCAGATTCTTCAACCAGAACAACAGCATCTTTGCCGTAAATCAGAAGGATGCTCTGGAGCAGATGAAGTCTGTAAGCATCCAGGCAAGACCGGCAGCAACGCAGAGCGGATATATCGTAGCTCCGGTTGCAGGCAGCAGAATCCTGGATGCGACCTTACTGTCTGCAAGAATAAGTGGTGTGACTGCTGATGATCAGGTTACCTTTGTCCTTTCCGGAAAAGACAGGGAGATCACACTGCAGGCACAGATCGCAGATGGCTATGCGACTGCACAGCTGGAGCAGGATTCCCTGACAGCGCTTGGGGAGGCAGTTGGTACGATCAGCTTATATATCAACAATACAGTGGCTGATACGATCCGCGCTACCTTCAATATTCCGCAGCCTGAGCAGGATCCTTATGAAATTGACGGATTCGAGAACTACTATGGTGTGGATACGATGCTGACCAAGAACTGGGCTACGAATAAGGCAACAGGCAGCAGCATTACGATCAGCTTATCCAGGGATTACAGCTATGAAGGCGAATATGTCATGAAGTTCGAGTACGCAGAGACCCCTGATGGATGGGCAGGAGCTACGATCTCCAAGGAAGTAAGCTGGGAAGACTGTGATGCCCTGCAGTTCTGGACAGTGCCGGATGGAAAGCAGCAGAAGACAGTCATTCAGATAACAGCAGGCGGCAATGTATATGAATATTATATGAATCTGAATGAAGACTACTGCAATGCCGGAACAGAGCCTGTTCTTGTAACGATTCCCTTTGCGCTGTTCGTGGCAAGAGATATTGCAGGCAATCCTGCAGGCGGACTGGAGAACGACAAGAGCAATATTACTTCTATAGGACTGTGGGTGAATGCAATCGCAGGAAGCGCAGCTATAGATGCAGACAATATGGTAAAAGGCACAATCTACTATGATGGCATAACAGCTGTGAAGAGTGGTAAGACAGCTGCTGAGGTAAAGAAAGCAGAGCAGACTCCGACAGAGCCTTCCAGGCCTGATGCACCGGTTCAGCCGTCTACTCCCCAGCAGTCGTCTACTCCAGAACAGGAGAGCAGCAATGGTGAGAGCCAGAGTAATTCAGCCTCAACAGCTTCTGTGGCACAGGTACAGCTTGTGATTCCTGAGTCTGCGGTAGAGAAGATGAAGCAGACTCAGGCAGCTTATAATTTCTATATTGAGAATATTGCAGTGACTGTAGATGCAGAAGCAATAGCTTCATGGGAGGGAGAGATGGATCTGAATGTCAAGCTGCGCAGTATACAGAACTTCTCAGCAGACTTTGATGCTTTTTATATACAGAAGAATAAAAAGGCATCAGTTCTTGATAAAGCAGTAATCAATGTGGCTTTATCAGCAGCTAAGGCGCAAAGCATTGCCTATATCTTTGGCAGGGAAGCACAGAATGCTTATCAGCTGCTCAATGCGTCGCCTGTCAGTGAGATAGGAACAGTGACGATACAGGCAGATACGAATCAGGAATATCTGATTTTATATTAATGGAGGTCTCCTTTTCTCTATTGTCACAATTACAGGGAATAAAATATGTGAATATATACTATGGATTAATGCAGCAAAAAAGGGTATACTATATGGTGCTATTTTGAGAAAAGGAGAATTCAGAAGATGAAAGTTAAGAATTTGGCAAAGAAATTCCTGTGCATTGCGTCAGCAGTTGCAATGGCAGCAGCTTTAATGGCAGAGCCTATACAGGTGCAGGCAGCAGGCGAAGTGTATACATCAGAGCTTACCGGTCTGCCTATCAGCGCAAGTCTCAAGGATCAGAGACCTATTGCGGTCATGGTAGATAATGAGAAGGTTGCATTGAAGCATTTCGGTACAGCTGAAGCAGATATCGTATATGAGATGATGAACTCTACTGCAAATGACCGCATCACCAGACTGATGTGCATTTATAAGGATTATAACTCTGTGCCAACGATAGGCAGTATCCGCAGCATCAGACCAACTAATATTATTTTAGCAGGTGAATATAATGCAATCTGCGTACATGATGGCGGTCCTTACTATATCAATGAGTGGCTGGCACAACCTTGGTCTGATAACCTCAGTGCCGGATTTGCAAGAATCCCTAACGGTAAGAAGAGGGAATTTACAGAGTATGTTACAACCGGTGAGGTAAATAACCGTATCGCAGCAGCAGGCTATTCCAAGAATTATACACCGCTGTATCTGTCTACAAGAGAAAGAGAGTCTCATTTCCTCTTTAATCCTGTGGAGACATTGCTTAGTACAACATACGGTGGAGCAGGTGTGGCATCAGCGACCCAGATTAATCTGACTCCTGCTTTCCCACATAACAAATCCATGTTAAAATACAATGCCAATACAATGACTTATGATTATTATGAGTATGGTTCGCTTCATACAGATGGAGAGGATGGACAGGCATTGACATTTAAGAATGTTATTCTGCAGGAAGCTTCTTTTGCACAGTTGGATGCACATGGATATCTGATTTATAACGCAATTGGATATATGCCAAGTACTACGGCAACAGGATATTATTTTACAGATGGACAGGTTATTCCCATTACCTGGTACAAGAATGGTGAGACTGCCATTACGAAATATTATGACTATACAGGCCAGGAGATTAAGTTGAATCCTGGGAAGACTTACATTGGACTTATCCCATCAGATGCGTGGACTGCAATTGGGATTGGATAAACAGGAAAAGAGTGGACTTGGCTGACAAGTTCACTCTTTTTGTATGTTTATTCCATCAAAAGTGCAAAAATATACATTTTTTCGTACCTTTTACCAGTGCAGAATCCCTTGAATGCTGGGGACTCTTGTGATATAATTAGACGATTATGCAAAAGGTACATTATTATTATATTAGAAAGGCGCGGTAAAGAGATGAAGGCATTTTTAATATTGGAAGATGGCACTGTGTTTGAGGGAACTCATATAGGTGCAGACAAAGAAGTAATTAGTGAGATTGTGTTCAATACTTCTATGGCAGGTTATCTTGAGGTCTTGACAGATCCTTCCTATGCGGGGCAGGCAGTCTGCATGACTTATCCACTGATTGGCAACTATGGAATCTGCAAGGATGATATGGAGTCACGCAAGCCATGGCCGGACGGATTCATTGTCAGAGAACTGTCAAGAAATTACAGCAATTTCAGGGCAGATATTTCCATCCAGCAGTTCCTTGAGGAGAACGGAGTTCCTGGTATCGCAGGCATTGATACGAGAGCCTTGACTAAGATTCTTCGTGAAAAGGGCACAATGAATGGCATGATTACCACGAATGAGAACTATAATTTTGATGAGATTCTTCCAAGATTAAAAGCTTATACCACTGGTAAGGTAGTTGAGAAGGTTACATGTGACCATGTATATGAAGTGAAGGGTTCACAGAGCCTGACAGAGAACGGTGCTATTTCAGGAAGTGCGAAGTTCGATGCAACAGCTTTTGCAGAAGGAGTTCGCGAGAAGAAGCCCTCTCTTGTAAAAGAGCTTAACGGTAAGGGTAAGAAGGTCGCCCTGCTGGATCTTGGAACCAAGGCTAATATTGCTTATTCCTTAAAGTCCAGAGGATGTGACGTAACAGTATATCCTGCACAGACCAAAGCAGAGGAAATCATTGCCGCAGCGCCTGACGGTATCATGCTTTCCAATGGACCTGGAGATCCTAAGGAATGTACAGAGATCATTGCTGAGATTCGCAAGCTCTACGATACAGATATTCCTATCTTTGCCATCTGTCTGGGACATCAGCTTATGGCGCTGGCAACAGGTGCAGATACTTATAAAATGAAATACGGACACAGAGGCGGTAACCATCCTGTTAAGGACCTGGCAACGGGGCGCGTATACATCTCTTCCCAGAACCACGGTTATGTTGTCGATATGGACAAGCTCGACCCGAAGGTTGCAACACCTGCATTCATCAATGTAAATGATGGAACAAACGAGGGACTGAACTATACAGGTAAGAAGATATTTACAGTACAGTTCCACCCGGAGGCATGCTGCGGACCGCAGGATTCCGGATATTTGTTTGACAGATTTATAGATATGATGGAGGTGAATGAATAATGCCTAAGAATCCTAATGTAAAGAAAGTAATGGTAATTGGTTCCGGTCCTATTGTAATCGGACAGGCTGCAGAGTTCGACTATGCAGGTACACAGGCATGCCGTTCCCTGAAAGAAGAAGGAATCGAAGTAGTACTGGTCAATTCTAACCCTGCTACGATCATGACAGATAGAGATATTGCTGATAAAGTATACATTGAGCCATTAACAGTTAAAGTGCTTGAACAGATCATTGAGAAGGAAAAGCCGGATTCCATTCTGCCGACACTTGGTGGACAGGCTGGACTGAATCTTGGTATGGAGCTGGAAGAGAGTGGCTTCTTAAAGAGCCATAATGTAAAGCTCCTTGGTACAACCGCAGCTACAATCAAGAAAGCGGAAGACCGTCAGGAATTCAAGGACACCATGGAGAAGATTGGTGAACCATGTGCGGCATCACTGGTTGTTGAGAACGTGGAAGATGGTGTGGCATTTACCAATACCATCGGTTATCCTGTAGTACTTCGTCCTGCTTATACACTGGGCGGAAGCGGCGGTGGTATCGCCCATAACCAGACAGAACTGGAAGAGATTCTGGAGAATGGTCTTCGTCTTTCCCGTGTAGGACAGGTTCTTGTAGAACGTTGTATCGCAGGCTGGAAGGAAATCGAATACGAAGTAATGCGAGACAGTGCAGGTAACTGTATCACAGTATGTAACATGGAGAACATTGACCCTGTTGGTGTTCATACCGGTGACAGTATCGTAGTTGCCCCTTCCCAGACATTGAGTGATAAAGAATATCAGATGCTGAGAACTTCTGCACTGAATATTATTTCAGAGTTAAATATCACAGGTGGATGTAACGTACAGTTCGCACTGCATCCAACCAGTTTTGAATATTGTGTTATCGAAGTAAACCCTCGTGTAAGCCGTTCTTCAGCACTGGCTTCCAAGGCAACAGGTTATCCGATTGCCAAGGTTGCAGCCAAGATTGCACTTGGTTACACACTGGATGAGATCAAGAATGCCATTACGGGTAAGACTTATGCAAGCTTCGAGCCTGCCCTTGACTACTGTGTAGTTAAGATGCCTCGTCTGCCTTTTGATAAGTTCATCACAGCAAAGAGAACACTGACAACACAGATGAAGGCAACCGGTGAAGTTATGAGTATCTGTACAAACTTCGAAGGTGCATTGATGAAGGCTATCCGTTCTCTGGAACAGCATGTTGACTGCCTGAGAAGCTATGACTTCTCTGCATTAGACAAGCAGGAGCTGTTAAAGAGACTGGAAATCGTAGACGATCAGAGAATTTATGTAATTGCAGAAGCACTTCGTAAAGGAATTGACTACGATACAATCTTTAACATCACGAAGGTTGACCGTTGGTTCATTGATAAGATCGCAATTATCGTAGAGATGGAATCCGCTTTGGAGAAGGGACCTCTTACGGTAGAACTTCTGAAAGAAGCAAAGAGAATCGAATTCCCGGATAATGTAATTGCAAGATTAACAGGTAAAACTGAGGAAGAGATCAAAGAAATGCGTTACAGCAACGGTATTACAGCATCCTTCAAGATGGTTGATACCTGCGCAGCAGAGTTTGAAGCATCTACTCCTTACTATTATTCCTGCTTTGATGGAGAGAATGAAGCAATCGAGACAAATCCACCTAAGAAAGTACTGGTACTTGGTTCAGGCCCTATCCGTATCGGTCAGGGTATCGAGTTCGATTACTGCTCCGTTCATGCAACCTGGGCTTTTGCCAAAGCAGGCTATGAGACAATTATCATTAACAACAACCCGGAGACAGTAAGTACTGACTTTGATATTGCTGACAAACTGTATTTCGAGCCATTAACTCCAGAGGATGTTGAGAACGTTGTAAATATCGAGAAACCGGACGGAGCTGTTGTACAGTTCGGTGGACAGACAGCGATCAAATTAACAGAAAGCCTGATGAAGATGGGCGTACCTATCCTTGGAACCAAGGCAGAGGACGTTGATGCAGCAGAGGATAGAGAGCTCTTTGATGAGATCCTTGAGCAGACACAGATTCCCCGTGCAGCAGGTGGTACTGTATTCACAGCAGAAGAGGCAAAGGAAGTTGCCAACAGATTAGGATATCCTGTTCTGGTAAGACCTTCCTATGTACTTGGTGGGCAGGGTATGCAGATTGCAAGCTGTGATGAAGAGATTGAAGAATTCATGGCTATCATTAACAGAATTGCACAGGATCACCCGATTCTGGTAGACAAGTACTTACAGGGTAAGGAACTGGAAGTAGACGCTGTATGTGATGGTACAGATATTCTCATTCCTGGTATCATGGAGCATATTGAGAGAACCGGTGTCCACTCAGGTGACTCTATCTCCGTATATCCTGCTCATACAGTCAGCAAGCATGTAAAGGAAACAATTGCAGAGTACACCAGAAGACTGGCTAAGGCACTTCATGTTAAGGGCCTGATCAATATTCAGTTCATTGCTGTAGGAGAAGAAGTATATGTAATCGAGGTCAACCCTCGTTCTTCCAGAACAGTTCCATATATCAGCAAGGTAACAGGTATTCCTATTGTTGATCTGGCAACCGAAGTTATTATCGGTAAGACAATTAAGGAATTGGGATATGAGCCTGGTTTACAGAAGGAAGCAGAATATATTGCAATTAAGATGCCTGTATTCTCCTTCGAGAAGATTCGTGGTGCTGAGATTAGCCTTGGACCGGAAATGAAGTCCACAGGTGAGTGTCTGGGTATCGCCAAGACCTTCAATGAAGCACTGTACAAGGCATTCCTTGGTGCTGGTATTGATCTTCCTAAGCATAAGCAGATGATCATCACTGTAAAGGATGCAGATAAGGGAGAAGCTATCGAGATTGGCAGACGTTTCGAGAAGCTGGGATATACGATCTATGCGACCAGAAGCACAGCCAAGGCATTGAATGATGCAGGTGTGAAGGCAAGAAAGGTCAACAAGATCAATCAGGAATCCCCGACAGTCATGGATCTGATCCTCGGACATAAGATTGACCTTGTAATCGACACTCCGACACAGGGCCGTGACAAGTCAAGAGACGGCTTCCTCATCAGAAGAACTTCCATAGAGACTGGAGTAAACTGTTTAACAGCAATGGATACAGCCAAGGCACTGGCAACCAGCTTGGAGAACAAGAACGACAATCCACTGACATTAGTAAATATTGCAGAGATATAATAAAAACCCTTTCGCTGTAATAAGCGGAGGGGTTTTTATTATGCGGAAAAATATGGAAATGTATGCAGCAATGAAAATAGTAGAAATAGTGCAATTTTTATGCGATATTATACAAGAAATACAAAGAAATATATCGTATTATTAATAATATATGCAATTTTATATGTGAGGTGGAAAGCATGGCAGTTGAAAGAAAAACATTAACGCAATTATCTGTGCCGATATGTCTGGAAACTTTATTTTATATGCTTTCAGGTATGGTTGATACACTTATGTTGTCGTCTGTAGGAGATCAGGCTGTGGGAGCAGTTGGAACAGCCAATACATATATAGGTGTTTTTATCATCATGTTCGGAGTGATATCATCAGGTATGGTAGCAGTCATGTCACAGAATATTGGAGCGGGAAGACCTGGGATTGCATATCAGGCAAGACAGCTAGGACTGTTATTTAATGCATCGACAGGAATCCTGATGTCTGTCATTCTTGCGTTTTGTTCCGGTAGAATACTTAAAGTAGTAAGTATAGCCCCGGCTTTGCTTGAGCCGGCTGAAACATATCTTAAAATTGTAGGCGGAGCATGTTTTTTGAATGCGCTTATTCCTATTTTCTCCAGTTATTTGAGAGTGTTTGGTTATACAAAGCATTCTTTGATAGGAACTATTGTTGGAAATGCTGTGAACATAATATTTAATTCGGTATTTCTATTTGTATTCAAATGGGGAGTAATGGGGGTAGCCGTTGCTACAGTTATTTCAAAAGTTGTAAATCTTATTATTGTAGCGGCTATGGGCGCTGTACTTATAAAAGCAAAGCAGAGTCCTGAGCGTATCCAGCCACGTAAGATACTTGCACAGATTGTTAAGATAGGTTTTCCTTCTGCATTAGAAACAGCACTTTATAATGTAGCAATGACATTTATAGTACGCTTTATGAATCAGATGGATACGGATGGAATGAATGTTACAGCCCGGTCGTATACTATGCAGATTGCTAATTTCTCGTATTGTATAGGAGCAGCACTTGCACAGGCAAATGCGATTATGACTGGCTGGAGAATTGGGGCAAAGGAGTTTGAAGAATGTGACAGGGGTACGGCAAAAGCAGCAATATTTGGTCTTATAACGGCAACGTGCTTCTCTGTAACATTTGCCATATCCGGACATTTTATAGTCCATATATTTACGGATGATATACAAATGGTAGATCTTGTGGTAAAGTTGTTGATAGTAGATGTATTCCTTGAATTTGGCAGGGTGACAAACCTTGTATATGGACAGGCGTTAAAAACCAGTGGGGATGCGGTTTTCCCGGTTATAATGGGTGCAGTATTTATGTATCTGTTTGCAGTAGGCGGAACGTATTTTCTTGGTATACATATGGGACTTCAGGCAGTAGGGGCATATATTGCCATGGCAGGCGATGAGTGTGCGAGAGCTGTCGGAATGGTACTCAGATGGAAGAGCGGAAAATGGAAAAGTAAGAGTCTTGTAGCATTGTAGGAGCAATTATGTACTTTGAATTAAAGGAAAATAAACCACATGGTACGAAGGATGACCCATTCAGTACATATCACATAGAGAATAGGGGGCAGTCTTTTCAGATACCGGTACATTGGCATGTTGAACTCGAAATCATATATGTAAAAAGTGGCTTCCTGACTGTAAATATATCAGGAGAGAATTATATTGGAAAACCCGGTGATGCTTTTGTTGTGTCACCGGGCAATCTTCATTTTATGGGTTCACAGACTGGCACTGTGGATTATTTTACCTTTCTTTTCCCGTTAAAATATATAGCTTTCCGTAGCGATGATATGTTAGATGATAAATTGATTGAACCGTTAAATAGCGGTCATCTGATGATAAGTCCGGAAATAAAGGATACGGTAAAAGAACAGTGCGAGCAGCTGGCCAGGGTATATGCAGCGGAGATTGATAAGAGTGAGTCAAAAATAACAAGTCAGATCAGGAAAAAAATAATCCTTTTACAATTTATCCATGAACTATGGAAGAAGGGATTTATCGTAGAAAATGATACCACCGGCAGAAATACTGTAGAAAAAGAAATGGTTTCGTATATACAGCAGAATTATATGGGGAAGATACTGTTAAGGGAATTCGGGGAGCAGTTTCATCTTTCTGAAAAATATATATCCCGGTATTTTAAGGAGCATTTTCACATTACCCTTTCACAATATGTGACATATTTACGGCTGGAGCATGCAAAACAGATGTTACAGGAAACCGATATTTCCGTTACAGAGGTAGCAATGCAGAGCGGTTATCAAAACATAAGTTATTTTATAAGGAGCTTCAAAAAAACGTATGGAGTGTCACCATTAAAATATAGAAAAAGTTAAAAAAATCATGGATATAGTGTTAGAATTGTTTAAAAAAGTAAGATAAAATACAAGAAAATGAAATGTGTAAAGGAGTAATTTATGGAATATTCAGCTATTTTTCATGATATGGATAAAAGATTCTGCTATGCGATTGATAAGGATCTGTTCGTGATACGTGTGCAGGTAAAAAAGGATGACATGGAGGAGGTAATTCTCCATTGTGAGGATAAGTATATACCAATGGAGCGCAAGGATACACGAAAGACGATTACGATGAAGAAGGTTGCCACATCCCGGTTTCATGATTATTATGAAGCACAGCTTCAGATGCATTTAATATGTCTGCGCTACTTTTTTGAATTTAAGGATATGCAGGGGGAAAGGGTATATTACGGCAATTATGAATTCAGTAAGGAATGTATTACAAACAGGGACAGAATGTTTGACTGTCCACAGAACCTTAGGGAGGAAGAAATGTTTGAGGTTCCACAGTGGGCAGCAAATAAGGCTGTGTATCAGATTTTTCCGTCCCGTTTCGCTGCATCACAGCCGGTAGACAGGGAACTGTGGTATAAAGCACCGATTACTCCCATGGATAATCTGCATGGTGATCTCAGAGGTATTATTGAGCATATGGACCATATCCGGAAGCTGGGAATCGATGTTTTGTATATGACACCTGTCTTTAAATCCAATTCATGCCATAAATACGATACCATTGATTATTATCAGGTTGATCCTTCATTTGGAACGCTGGAGGATCTCAAGGAGCTGGTGCAAAAAGCCCATGAGCGTGGAATGAAAGTAGTCATGGATGCGGTATTCAACCATACAGGAAGAGAATTTTTTGCATTTGAGGATATCTTGGAAAAGGGAGAGAAATCCAAATATCTGGACTGGTATTTTATTGAGGGATTTCCCCTTGAAGGTGGATCAGGAGAGATTCCAAACTTCAAATGCTTCGCTTACCATGGAGGAATGCCAAAGTTAAATCTGAGGAATCCTGAGGTTGAAAAATTCATTACAGATGTTGCATGCTATTGGATCAAGGAATGTGATATTGATGGCTGGAGACTGGATGTAGGAGATGAAATCAGCCATTTTTTCTGGAAGCGTTTTAGAGAGGCGGTTAAGGCAGTAAAGAAGAATATGCTGATAATTGGAGAAATCTGGCATTATGCAGGAGATTTCCTGGAGGGAGACGAATGGGATACGGTCATGAATTATCCATTTTATCTGAACATGATAGACCTGCTTGCAGATGAGAAGATCAATGTCAGCCGGTTTGTACAGAACCTTGGATATCTAAAGGGGAGGTTGAACAAAAAATGCTATCCTCTTATGTGGAATCTGATTGACAGCCATGATACGGCAAGATTTTTACATTTATGTAACAATAATAAGAAGAAACAGCATTTGGCAGCAGCTTTTCAATTATTATTGCCGGGAATGCCCATGATTTATTATGGTGATGAGTACGCGATGCCGGGGGCAAATGACCCGGATTGCAGACGAGGCATGTACTGGGATGTAGAATATCAGGATCAGGAGATGTTTGAATGGTATAAACAATTGCTGCATATCCGAAAAACACATACGTGTATCGTGGATGGCGAATTGATTGAGACAATCGCAAAGGATGAGGAAGAGACAATTGTTTTTATTAGAAAAAATGGCGAAGAGACAATTGCTTTGATTTTTAATTGCAGTAGTAATGCGAAAGAATTCAATGAGTATGCGCAGAAATATAATTTACTCAGAGAGAACGTATTTGATGGAAAAGTAGAGGGGCTTGATGCCGCAGTAATAGTACTTTAATAGTACAGATAATGAAAAATAGTGAAAAAATAGTGAAAAAATAATGGAAAATGGATTTGTTGTTCCCATATTGGTTAATGAAAGAATAAGATCATATAAATTAAGTGAATTTACAAAAAACTCTTGACTCTGACGTTGCGTAATAGCTTAGAGTATGCTTATCGAGAGGAGGAAAAGCCAGTGATGACAGTAAATGATGTAAGTAAATTGACTGGGGTGAGTATACGCACTCTGCAATATTATGATACGATTGGACTTTTAAAACCAAACGGGCATACGGAAGCCGGTTATAGACTGTATGACGATACAGCGCTGGAACGGCTGCAGCAGATTTTACTGTTCAAAGAATTGGAATTTTCCCTAAAAGAAATTAAATCAATGATCAATGCACCTGATTTTGACAGAGACAAGGCAATGGAACAACAGATAGAATTGCTTACAATGAAAAAGGAGCATTTGGAAAATCTGATTGATTTCGCTCGAAAAATTAAGACCACAGGAGTGAAAAATATGGATTTTACAGTATTTGATACAAAAAAGATTGATGAGTATACAAAGCGAGCCAAAGAACAGTGGGGACAGACACCTGAGTATAGGGAGTATGAGGAAAAGACAAAAGACTGGATCAATCAGGATCAACAGGATGTGATGAAAAACTTTATGCTGATTTTTGCTGAGTTTGGAAAGATGAGAACAGAAGAACCAGCCAGTGAAAAAGTACAGTGTGAGGTAGAAAAATTGCAGAATTTCATTTCAGAGCATTTTTATCAGTGTTCCATTGAGGTATTGAGCGGTCTGGGACAGATGTATGCAAGTGGTGGTGAGTTCACTCAGAACATTGATAAAATGGGTGGAGAAGGAACAGCCAGGTTCACAGCAGATGCAATAGAGGTGTATTGTAAAATGTGATATTCACCAGATTAATTTATATACAGGAGGATGAAATATGACTGAGATAATTAGAGAAGCAAGACCGGAAGATTATGAACCTATAGTGAAGCTTTTGAATCAGGTACAGGAGTTGCATGAGCAGTGGCGCCCGGATATATATAAATTTAACAGAAGCTTTTTCAATCAAAGCATATTTGAGGAGGAAATGCAGAATAATGCAATTTATGTAGCACAGACAGAAGCTGGAGTTAAAGGCGTCATGGAAATAACTTATCGTCATATCGAGTCGCCTGTACATGTTACCAGAGATGTTGTTTTCGTAGATTCAATGGTGGTTGACAGAGAATATAGAGGAAAAGGCATAGGGCATTTATTTTTTGATAAGCTAAAAGAAATAAAAGAAGCTAAAAAATTAGATGGTATTGAGTTACAGGTTAATGCGAGAAATACCATGGCATATGAGATGTATAAAAAATATGGATTTACAGAAAAGTCAATTAACATGGAATTACTGTGATTTGTAATGATGTTAAATGAAAGGGGAGTGTTCAGTGTTGACACTCCCCTTTGTAGCCTGATTATTGCTTAGTAGTTCTCAGCGTGTACTTCAAAGTAAGCCTGTGGATGCGCACAGACAGGACAGACTTCGGGAGCTTTTTCACCGACTACGATATGACCGCAGTTGCGGCATTCCCATACCTTCACTTCACTCTTGGCGAATACTTCCTGCATTTCAACATTATGGAGCAGAGCGCGGTAGCGTTCTTCGTGCTTCTTCTCGATAGCTCCTACCATACGGAATTTGGCAGCCAGTTCAGGGAAGCCTTCTTCCTCGGCTGTTTTGGCAAATTCCTCATACATATCTGTCCATTCGTAGTTCTCACCATCGGCAGCAGATGCCAGGTTTTCAGCAGTAGAGCCGATACCGTTCAGTTCCTTAAACCACATCTTTGCATGTTCTTTTTCATTGTCTGCTGTTTTTAAGAATAAGGCTGAGATCTGTTCAAAGCCATCCTTCTTAGCTTTGGATGCGAAATAGGTATACTTATTTCTAGCCTGTGACTCGCCTGAGAAAGCCTCTCTTAAATTTTTCTCTGTTTGTGTTCCTGCATACTTGTTTGCCATAATTGTATTCCCCTTTATAAAATTTATTGTCTATTCGTAAATCGGTTCAAAGTCATCTACGCCATGTCCACACAGCGGGCAGATGAAGTCTTGGGGCAATTCGCTGCCTTCATATACATAGTTGCAGATCTTGCAGCGCCAGCCGATGATCTTCTTGTCCTTTTTGACAGCTTCAGGCTGGGGCTTAACATAGTTCTGGTAATCAGCATAGGTAAGTGGTGCATTTGCATTCAGCAGCTTCGCATCCACGACCTCTGCAATGAACAGGGTATGTGTTCCCAGATCATGCTGTTCTACGACTTTTCCACTGATGACAGCACAGGAATGCCATCCCATGTAAGGAACGTCATTGCAGTCCCTTGGTGCAGGGATTCCATCGAACTTGTCTACATTCCTGCCGGATTGGAAGCCGAAGTGTTTGATCGTTTCAAAGGAACATTCCTGATCGAGCAGACTTAGAGCAAAGACACCGCTTTGCTTGAGCAGTTCACAGGTATAGTTGACATTCAGAACAGATATCGCAATCCTGACAGGATCGTTAGCAACCTGCATACATGTATTGATGATACATCCGTTTTCTTTGGCATTTACTTTGGTAGAGAGCATAAAAACGCCATAAGTTAAGTTGTATAGTGCCTTTTTATCCATATTTGTTACCACGCCTTTCTGTAGCCTGCCCTTTTATAGAGCAGGTACTCATCTTAATTGAACTTACCTAACTATGAGTATTCCAAGAGATGGGATTTGTATACTCATTCTCACTAACATTCATTATATCATGAACTTCGTTCATGATCGTCATTCGCCGTTCGGGATGAGCATGCAAGCATGTTCCCCCTCACTAACGCTCATTATATCATAAAAGCTGAAAATAAACATTACTATTTCTAATAATCAGAATAATAGAAAATTATATAAAAGTTTCAAACTACTTTTGAAAAATTATTATTTTAATGCTTCATTTTGTGCATATGTTTTTGTTCTGCCATCTGTTCCAATTTATCTGTCTCTAAATTGTTGCAATATATTGACAAATCACATATTTAATTTTACTATATACTTGGTTATACAAAGTATGTGAGGTGCTTTATGAATGACAAATATGAAAGACAGATGAAAAAAGGTGTATTGGATATGCTTGTTCTGAAGCTGCTGGAGTCTGAACCGAGATATGGCTATCAGATTATTCAGGAACTGAAGGATAAGAGTGGGGATGTCTTTTCACTAAAGGATGGGACATTGTATCCGATTTTATATCGGTTGGAGGATGATGGACTGGTAGTGAGCAGGTGGAGTGAGGCTGTCGGGAAACAGGTTCCACGAAAATATTATGAAATCACACAGACCGGGCGGAGTGAATTGAAATCTATTGAACAGACCTGGCAGTCAATTGCCAGTGGAATATCACAGGTACTATCGGAATGTTCCAAATGAAGCATTGCAGGATACATCACAAAATGGAGGGGTAGAACATGAATGTAAATAATTATGTAAACAAAATCGTAAGAAAAATCAAATGCAGTTCTGCGAGGAGAAAAGAGATCAGGAAACAATTGCAGATGGACATTGAACTGCGTATGCAGCAAGGAGAATCACTGGAGCAGGTTATGTCCCAGATGGGCGATATCAGGGAAATTGCGGATAGCTTCAATGAAAATATCTCAGCCGCAGAGAAGAAAAAGTATACGCTCAAAAAGATTTTAACAATCGTTGCTGTGGTGGTTGTGTTTCTAGCGTTGATTGCGATAGGGATATACAGAGCGCTGCCTAAGAGTGTGGCGATTGAGGACAGTACATATTTTGACAAGCAGACGGTGACAGAAGCTGTAGAGCGAGCAATTATCTTACTGGATGATGAAGAGTATGCGAAGCTTCAGGAGGATGCAACACAGCAGATGCAGTCCGTACTCAATCAGACAACCATAGATCAGGCGAGGGCACAGGTTACATCAGACTGGGGCGAGAGACAGTCGATTGGCACCACATATGCGACAGAGGTAATCCAGAATGGCGAGCATTATGCAATTGCACAAGTTACGGTCAGCTATGAGAATGTGAATGTTGTTTATACTTTAACTTATGATGCAGATATGAAGCTTGCAGGACTATATATGAGATAAAAAATCCACCGTAATCTACAATGTGAGGTTACGGTGGATTTTAAAATTTATTCAGCTACTGGGTTCTGGGCTAACTGCTTTTTAAAAATATTTCTAAAGATCAGTCTGACAAAAGGACCAGCATAGAATATCTGGAAGCACATTGCCATTGGAAAATTCACAACAGTAATCTTCAACCAGTTGGCAATGATGTTGGAAGCGCCATTGTAATTGAAGAGAACGCTTGCGATGAAGCTCATGACAGGGCACATGAGGCATACGATCATGGCAGAGATAGACAGAATCATAACAATTGGTCTGTCTTTTGCAGGGTCAACGAAACGAAATGCCAGTTTCTTGGCGAGATTACCTATGATGAAGAATTCGAGAATAAATCCAATCGTCCCCATAATAGGCAGCTCATGCAGTGCAATGAGGAATACTTCATTGGAAAGCCCTCCCATGTCAATTGCAACATTGTAACATACCATGGCATACACCATGATACATACCATGATAATTGTGTAAACTACATCCTGAAATTTTGTCTGTGGCATAATAAAAACTCCTTTACTTTGCAAATTGTAAATTAAAAACAACACATACGTGAAATGACCGCGTAGTGTTGTTCGTTATCATTACATAAGTAATGTGTCGTTTCCAATTAATACCACATATCTGTTGTCTGCACAAACCTTAAAAACCGTGCCTGATTATAGTAACATATCTTCTAACGGAATGTAAGTAAAAGTTTACAAAATATTCCACAAATTTTTGTGCGTTTTTGCTTCCATTATCTACCTGTTGCATAATTGTTACGTAAATGTTACGATATGTTTGTGCTTAGCTAACACATATAAAAAATAAGAATAAGGAGGACGAAACTATGTGTTTTAATTTTAATAGCTGCTCCGAGTTATTTAACGCAATTTGCAATTTCTTTAACTTCGGTTGCTAATACATCTTGCCCCGGCTTTGGTCGGGGCATTTTTTTGTTTTCAAATTATTGTGTATGTATTATAATAAACTTATGTTTAAATGTCAGACAATAGACAAAGATGACAATAAAAACAGAAAGGATGACAAAGGGAATGAGAGAGACTTGGCGGAGAATAGCCGCAATTGTAATGGGATGTATGCTGTTTACCGGATGTGGGGTAACGGCAGAGGTGGATGACTACGCTACGAATCAGGGTAGTTATGCGAAGCAAAGTGATAACGGAGAAGCGCAGACAGATTCACAGACAGAAGAATCAACAGCAGCAACAGGAATACCGAAAGACCAGATCAAGGTAGGAGTGCTGCATTTGTCTGATCCTGCTGAGGGAAGCGGCTACACCTATACACATGATCTGGGCATTCAGGGTATGCAGCAGAATCTTGGACTTTCCAATGAGCAGATTATCCGTAAGAACAATGTGGATGATTCAGATGAAGCAGCTACCAAACAGGCAATTCAGGAATGTATTGATGAAGGCTGCAACATCATCTTTACAACAAGCTGGGGTTACATGCAGGCGACAGCGGATATGGCAGAGCAGTACCCGGATGTCTATTTCTCCCACGGAACCGGCTATATGAGCAATGGTAAGAATTTTAACAATTATTTCGGACGGATCTATCAGGCAAGGTATTTGAGCGGTATTGTAGCCGGGATGAATACGAAGACAGATAAGATTGGCTATGTGGCAGCCATGGATTCTTCCAATTCAGAGGTAACAGGCGGCATTGATGCCTTTGCACTGGGAATCTATTCGGTGAATCCTGATGCGAAGGTATATGTGAAGGTTACGAACAGCTGGTATGACCCTGAGGGGGAAAAGGCAGCAGCCCAGACACTTCTGGATATGGACTGTGATGTGATTGCCCAGCATTGTGATACGGTATACCCTCAGTCCCTGGCGCAGGAGAAAGGTGTATACAGTATCGGTTACAATTCAGATATGAGTAAGGATGCACCTAATGCCTGCTTATGTAGTGTTATCTGGAATTGGAGTGCTTATTATACAGCAGCAGTGCAGAGTGTCATCGAGGGAACATGGGATGGAAGTAATTATTATGGCGGTATGAGTGAGAATCTGGTCAATATTACTCCCCTTGCAGATTTTTGTGCAGAAGGAACTGCTGAAAAAGTAGAAGAAGCCAGATCTGCTATCCTTTCCGGTGCAAATGGCGTTTTTGACGGAGTCATAGAGACGAATACAGGAGATACCGTTGGGGAAGAAGGAAAGACACTGGATGATGCAACGATCACAGGTGGTATCAACTGGTATTTCAAGACAGTCAGTGTTGTTGATTAAAGGGGGGCAGGAGCATGAAGAAGAAAATATTAAGTCTGACGATAGGACCGGTATTGGTACTTGGACTGATCACGATAGTCCTGATGCTGACTATGGTCAAGGACTCCATGATAGATGAAGTACAGGAGGCTTTAAAAGGCACGGCAGCAGCGACTTTGGCAGCATATGACCAAAATACGGGTGACTACATAGAGTCAAGCAATGGTGATATATGGAAGGGAAGCTATAATATTTCCAAGTCGGAGAGTCTGGTTGACAGGATTAAGGAAAACAGTGGAATGGATGTTACCTTTTTCTACGGAGACAGAAGAATCATGACTTCGGCGCTGGATGACAACGGTGAGCGTATCCTGAATTCACCGGCTGGAGAGCGGATTGTAGAGAAGGTGCTCAATGGCGGTGAAGAATATTTCAGTAAGGCAGTTTCACTGGAAGGTGAACTTAATTACGGCTATTATATGCCCGTGTATCAAAATGGAACAACGGATCAGATCATTGGAATGGTCTTCGTTGGAACGGATAAAAAGCTCAAAGATGCGGTTGTAAACAAGATTCTCGGCTCCATTATTCTGGCTGTATGTATTGTTATGCTGATCTGTATTGTTGTAGCTGCGAAGTTGTCCACGTCCATGACGAAAAATATCAGAGTCAGTATTGGTGTTGTCAGCAAAGTGGCAGACGGGGATCTGAACGTATGGGTTGATGATAAGCTGCTCAAACGTAAGGATGAGATCGGAGAACTTTCCAAGGTAACAATTACGCTGCGTGATACGCTGAAGAATATTATCCAGGGTATTTCAACCAATGCAAAAAGTCTTCTGGAGGCCTCTGAAATGCTGGGAACGGCGGCAGATAAGACCAATGGAACCATGAGTGGAGTACGTGAAGCTGTAAACCAGATTGTAGAAAATTCCACAGAACAGGCGCAGAACTCTCAGAACACTTCTGACCATATGAAGATTATGGGAGAAAAAATCACAGAAACTGTGTCAGAGGTGGAATCGCTTGATCATAATGCGGTATCCATGCAGGAATCCAGTACGAAGGCATCTGATACATTGATACGTCTTCAGGAGATTAATGAGGATGTAGAGCGTATTATCAGTGAAGTACAGGAACAGACGAACCGCACAAACGATTCGGTACAGAGAATTTATGAAGCTACTACTTTTATCGCTTCCATTGCAGAAGAAACGAATCTGTTGAGCCTGAATGCTTCCATTGAAGCAGCAAGAGCGGGCGAAAGCGGCAGAGGCTTCGCTGTAGTAGCCGATCAGATCAAGAAGCTGGCAGAGCAGTCCAACCAGTCCAGTGCAGAGATTGAGGAGATAACCAGGACCTTGATGGATGATTCTTCCAAGTCCGTAGAAATTATGCAGCAGATGAAAGAAATCATGACCAGCCAGAGTGAGAGCATGCAGGATACACAAAGCATTGTATCAGAGGTACTGGGAGAAATAGGAAGATCCATGCATAGTATTGAACAGATAAAAGGCAGTACCAAGAGATTGGAAAGCTCCAGAAATGAAGTTGTACAGGCGGTAGACGAGCTGTCCGAAATTGCAGAGGATAATGTGAACAGTACCCGAAAGACCTATGATGAGACACAGGAAGTTGTGGATACCTTTGAACAGCTTTATCAGAGTGCAGCACAGCTTCGTGAAATTGCAGACAAGCTGGTAGCAGGAATTGATTACTTTAAGATTTCATAAAAAGTTAATAGTCTTTTGTTGACATATAAAAGCATGCATGTTATAGTACATATAGAACAAAAGAAAGCAAGGATAAAAAGACGCGGCAGAGAATTCTGGAGCGTCTTTTATGCAGATAGGTCAACTCTGACTGATGGAGGTGTATGTTATGACAAAGGCAAAAGATTATTATGAAGTGTTAGGTGTAGATAAAAATGCTGACGATGAGACAATCAAGAAAGCATATAGAAAGCTTGCTAAGAAATATCATCCCGATACCAATGCAGGAAATGCAGAGGCAGAGAAGAAATTCAAGGAGATATCTGAGGCTTACGCGGTATTAAGTGATAAAGAGAAGAGAAAAGAGTACGACCAGTTCGGCAGCGGCGATTTCGATGGAGGCAATCCTTTTGGAGGAGGCACCTCGTATCGTTATTATACCAATGGAGACCCGAATCAGGGCTATCAGGAATTCCACTTTGAAGGCGGCAACATGGATGACATCATGGAAGAACTGTTTGGTCACATGGGTGGCATGGGTCATATGGGAGGAATGGACGGCTTTGGCTCAGACCGAAGTCACAGAGGCAGCAGGACTTCCTTCTATAATAGTGGGTTTGATAATGGTTTTGATGGTGGTTTTGCGGGTAGCAGCATGAACAATAACATTGAGACGGAAATGACGATTTCCTTCGATGATGCTGTATTTGGCTGTGATAAGCTGATATCTCTGCAAGATCCTCATTCTTCTGCTGCGCCCAAGAAGCTCAAGGTGCATATTCCAGCAGGTATTGCCAGCGGTCAGACTGTGCGGCTCAAGGGTAAGGGACGTACCTCAGCCGGTGATCTGCTGATCAAAGTCACAGTAGAAGAGAAGATAGGATATGAACGTAAAGGCATGGATATTTACACCACGGTCAATATCCCATACGAAATAGCAGCCCTTGGCGGCGAAGCTACGATACCGACCTTATATGGCAATGTGAAATGTAAGATTAAGGAAGGTACGCAGTCAGGCTGTAAGATCAGATTAAAAGGAAAAGGCGTGGTATCCATGAAGAATTCTTCTCAGTATGGCGACCAGTATGCAACCGTACAGATACAGGTTCCAAGACATCTTAGTGAGGAAGCAAAGCAGAAGTTAAGAGAATATGCGGCATGTAAATAAAATTTGACTTTTTTGAAAAACAGAAATATAATAACTTTTGAACGAGTAGCAGACTAGCGTAAATCCAGTTTTGGCTGCTCGTTTTATTTTTTAGTTAAATAATGTCATAAAAAGTGTGTAGCTTATCAGCGTAAGTCCAACTTATAGGATAAGTGCACACTTTTTTTATGCAGAAAAACAGGAGGTTTATGAAATGGCAGAAAGTAACAAAATGAGGGAAATGCCGATAAATAAGCTCATGGTGCAGATGGGAATACCGATGATCTTATCAATGGCATTGCAGGCGGTCTATAATATTGTGGACAGCGCCTTTGTCGGAAACATGAAGGTGGGAAGCGAAGCAGCACTGAATGCACTTACGCTGGTATTTCCAGTTCAGATGCTTATGGTGGCAGTAGGAATCGGAACAGGTGTAGGAACGAATGCACTTCTGGCAAGAACACTGGGACAGGGAAATAGTAAAAAGGCGGCGAAGGTCGCAGGAAACAGTTTATTTCTCGGAGTAATCATTTATGTGGTATGTCTGTTATTTGGAATTTTGGGAGTAAAAGCATATATTTCATCCCAGACAGTTGATCCGGAAGTCATTTCCATGGGAACAAGCTATTTGAGAATATGCTGTGTGATTTCATTTGGCATTATTTTCTTTTCCTTATTTGAAAAGCTGTTGCAGGCAACAGGACGTTCCCTTTATTCTACCATCGGTCAGGTAGTAGGAGCTGTGGTAAATATTATTCTTGATCCAATTATGATCTATGGTATCGGACCGGTTCCTGAAATGGGAGTAGAAGGTGCTGCCTATGCAACTGTAATTGGACAGGTGGTATCAGCAGTATTATTATTTGTTTTCCACATAAAATTGAATAAAGAGTTTGAACATGGAACGAAGTATATGAAACCTGATGCCGGAATTGTTAAGGAGATTTACGCCATTGGACTTCCGGCGATCATTGCGCAGGCGTTAATGTCAATCATGGTGTATGTGATGAATCTGATTCTGAAATTCAGTCCGTCAGCCCAGACTGCATATGGATTGTTCTATAAAGTACAGCAGTTTGTACTGTTCCTTGCCTTTGGACTAAGAGATGCAATCACACCGATTATTGCTTTTTCCTATGGAATGCACAGCAAAAAGAGGATTCAGGATGGAATCAAATATGGTCTGATTTATACGATTGTACTTATGATTCTTGGTGTGGCAATTACAGAAATTTTCCCAGGTGCTTTTGCTGCTTTATTTAATGCAGGACAGTCCAGAGAGTATTTCATTGGTGCAATGAGAATTATTTCCATCAGCTTTATTTTTGCAGGAATCAATGTGGCATATCAGGGAATCTATCAGGCGTTGGATGGTGGAATGGAGTCACTTGTGATTTCACTTCTCAGACAGTTGATTATTATTTTACCGTTGGCAGGTATTTTCTCTGTTTTTGTCAGAAATGGACAGATGGGAGTTTCAATGATCTGGTGGGCATTTCCAATCACGGAGTTTATCGCTTGTCTGGTGGGCTATGTATTTTTAAAGAGAATCAGAAAGAACAAAGTGGAAACTTTAAATTAAGGAGGAATCGATTATGGCAAAGAAAATCATTACAATCAGCAGAGAATTTGGAAGTGGTGGACGCTTCATCGGTGAAGAAGTGGCAAAGAAACTGGGTATAAAATACTATGACAAGGATATCATCGGTCAGATTGCAGAGCAGTCAGGCTTTTCACCGGAGTATATTCGGGAAAATGCAGAATTGTCTCCGAAGAAAGGATTGTTTGCCTATGCTTTTGCAGGACGTGATATCACGGGAAAATCCGTGGAAGATATGGTGTATGAGGCACAAAGAAAAGTAATCATGGAAATTGCGGAAAAAGAAAGCTGTGTGATTATAGGTAGAAATGCAGACTTTATCCTGAAAGACAGAGATGACGTGCTGAATGTATTTATACATGGTGCTGAATCGGAGAAAGTTAAGCGTATCTGCAAATTATATCATGTCACGGAAACTGATGCGATAAAGATGATGACAGACATTGATAAAAGGCGTATGACAAATTATCGCTTTTACACAGATCAAAAGTGGGGAATGGCAGGTAATTATACGCTGTCGCTGAACAGTTCACAGCTTGGGTATGACAGGTGCGAACAGATTGTAATAGAATGTATGGAATAGCTCTGTTATTATTCACAACATTATGTACACGGCAGTATACGCCAGCTTTTTTTTAGTTGACAAAATAAAATTGTGATGTATAATTAGTTCAAAAATGAATTATTCAAAAATGAACGAAATGAGAGATGATAACCTTGAACATGAGTATTGAATTTGCCAGAAAAATGTCTCTGGCATACAATCTGAGCTGCAAATCACTGTGTCAGGAGCTAAAGCTGCCGCAGACTGCCTTTGACATATTGATGTTTCTTGCCAATAATCCGAACTACAAGACTGCGAGCGATATCGTAGAAATCCGTAAGATCAAAGCCAATCTGGTATCAGTCAATGTAGACAGGCTGGTGCAGGAGGGATATTTGCAAAGGCAGGCAGTAGAAGGGGATCGCCGCAAGACGGAACTTCTCTGTACACCCAAGGCACAGCCTGTCATTGAAAAAGGAAGAGGCTTACAGCAGGATTTTATGGAGCGTCTGCTTTTTAATATGGATGATAATAAGAAGAATGAGCTAAAGGAAATCATTCATATCATGGAGCAGAATCTGGATACGATACTGAAAGGGGATAAATAACATGAATATATTGTTGACAATACTTGTTACTTTTTTTGCAGGAATGGGGGCTGGGCTTGGTACTGGTTTTGCAGGAATGAGTGCCGCAGCAGTCATCAGCCCGATGCTGATCACTTTTTTGGGAATGGATCCTTATATGGCAGTAGGAATCGCGTTGTCATCGGATGTCCTTGCAAGTGCGGTATCCGCTTATACATATGGTAAGAATAAGAATCTGGATGTTAAGAATGGTCTGATCATGATGGTAAGCGTACTGGCATTTACTGTTGTAGGAAGCTATGTGTCCAGTCTGGTCCCCGCGGCAACGATGGGGAATTTCTCAGTCTTTATGACATTTTTACTGGGAATTAAATTCATCGTGCGTCCAGTCATGACGACCAAAGAGGCAATGCAGGGTGTATCTGCGGGCAAAAGGGCAGTCCAGTCGGTTATTTGTGGTGTCCTTATAGGTTTTATCTGTGGATTTATTGGTGCTGGCGGAGGCATGATGATGCTTCTGATCCTGACATCAGTGCTGGGATATGAATTAAAGACCGCAGTAGGAACCAGTGTATTTATTATGGCTTTTACAGCATTTACCGGCGCAGCATCACATTTTGCCATAGGTGGAGCACCTGACTGGACAGTACTGATATTATGTGTGCTCTTTACCCTGATATGGGCGAGAATTGCGGCTGTCTTTGCAAACAAGGCTACGCCAAAGACATTGAACCGTGCGACAGGAGTCATACTGGTGCTGCTTGGAATTGTAGTTATGTTGTTTTCAGCGATAGCATAAGGAGATGTATTCAATTAAATTATTTGAAATATTCAGGAAATGATTGTTTCATCATATCTATATTTTCTGTATATCTGGTCATATGAAGCCGTGAGATAGAAGCGGCTTCTTTTTTATTTTTCTGTTCGATTGCTTTTACCAGCTCTTCATGATCGTGGAGAATCCGATTCTTTTCATTGCAACGGAAACTCAGGATTGTAGTTCTGTCAAACAGCGGAGATACGTTGTTGACAAGCTTATACCAGTATTCATTGTTACAGAAGTGATACAGCATGGAATGAAATTCTTTATCCAGACTGAATATTTTTTCTTCATCATTGCGTTTGATATAACATTTGATAAAATATTTAAGGAGGCACGTTATGTTAGGTAATAACAAAAAAATTTCATTGATTCATAAATTGGCATATGGAAGTGGAAATATGCTTGGAAGTGGAGCGCTGGCGATCAGCGGGGCATGGCTTTTGTATTTTTATACGACATTCTGCAATATGTCAGTTGTAAAAGCAACGCTTATTTTTTTCATTGCAACCTATCTGGATGTGATTCTGAATCCGTTAATGGGCTTTATCACGGATAGCTTTTACAGAACGAAGCTGGGAAGAAAATATGGCAGGAGAAGATTTTTCATTATGATTGGAATCCCTCTGATGCTTTTATATCCGATGCTTTGGGTCAAGAATATGAACTTCTTTTATTACCTTACGACCTATATTTTATTTGAATTTGTTTATACAAGTGTCATGATTCCCTACGATACACTTGCGGTAGAAATGACATCGGATTTTAATCAGAGAACATATCTGACCGGAGCCAAAGCCATGTTTGGCAAGCTGGCGAATTTCCTGGGGGCTGCAATACCTGGAATGTATATTGGAATATTTGGTAAGGATTCTCCATTGCCATTCTTTTATACCGGAGTAACTTATTGCGTAATTATGATAATTTCACTGGCATTTTTGTATTTTAATTCATGGGAAAGACCATATGAAGAAGTTGCTGACGAAGAGGTTCCTAATTTTATAGAAGGAATCAAGAAATTATTTGTTGATATTATATCCACCTTAAAAATAAAATCATTTCGTGAACATCTGGGGATGTATTTATTCGGCTTTGGTGCAGAATGGCTATTCACAGCCTGCTTTACGTATTTTATTGTATTTTGCCTGAAGCAGCCATCAACGCTTGTATCAGAACTGAACAGTATGAGCAGCATTTTACAGCTTATTTCTACGGCATTATTTATAGGTATCGTATCTAAGAAAGGCTTTACCAAACCATTTATAGGTGCTTTATCAGTCGTAATTGCGGCTATCATGTGTTATTTTGGAATTTTTGTTTTCCATACAGGTCATATGACGTTGTTGGTAGCATTTGTTACAATTATATTTGGACTGGGAACAGGCGGCGTTTACTATATTCCATGGACAGCGTACACATTCATGGCAGATGTAGACGAGATTGTGACAAACAGAAGACGAGAAGGTGTATATGCCGGAGCCATGACTATGGCTGGTAAACTTATGAGAGCGAGCATTGTATTTATTTTAGGTCAGGTACTTGCTGCATTTGGCTTTGTATCAGGAGCTTCCCTGCAGCCTGAATCTGCAATTAATGCAATTGCGGGCGTGCTTTTAATTGGTGTTGGTGGAATGGCTGTTATTGGAATTATTTTTTCTCAAATTTTATCATGCGAAGGGAGAGATTTTATGGAAAAGGAATTATTGGGAGTAGTTACGGCAGCAGGAATGATAGCAGCACTGACAGGCTGTGGATAATCCGCTGCGGTAAAGGCAACCGCAGATGCAAATGGAAACTATCTGGTGAATGGCAGTTTTGAGGAAGCAGATTTCACAGGATGGACAGTGACCAATATCGACAATGTGACGGAAGAACTGAACATATATGATCGTGATACAGATTGCTTCGATGGTGTACAATCTCTGCATTTTTATTCGGGAAGCAACAATGTAGACTTCTATGCAGAACAGAAGGTAAGTGGACTGGAGGAAGGTTCCTATAAGCTGACCGCACACATCCAGGGAGAGGCAGCCGGGGATGATAATGCAACAGTATATTTCTATGCAATTGTTGATGGAGAAGAGTTGAGAACAGAAGGGGAACTGAACGGATATGTCAACTGGTATACAGCAGAACTTTCTGGACTTACTCCAACAGACGGAGAGATTACAGTAGGGGTTCGTGTTTCAACAGCGCCAGGTGGCTGGGGAACGATTGATGATATTTCCATGGTGAAGGAATTAGAGTATTATGGAGCCTCCTATCAAGAATTCTTCCCAGTATGGCGACCAGTATGCAACCGTACAGATACAGGTGCCAAGACACCTTAGCGAAGAGGCAAAACAAAAACTGAGAGAATATGTGGCATGTAAATAAAATTAAACAATAAAAACAGTTTAAAACAGAAAAATATAGCAAAATTGCCAATTTTCCCGGGGTGGGGGTACTAAAAATAAGTAAATAGACAGAATTTTAAAATATTAACTGATATTTCTTGACTTTAAATTAGTATTTTGATATATAAGATAATGAAAAAATAAAGGAAAGGAAATGACAATCTATGTTGTCACAAAAAAATATGAAGAAAACAAAATTGGAAAATATGCGTCTGCAGGAGAGGATAAACTATGGCTACAGAAAAGTCATTCTCATGATGTTGATTTCTGGTCTGCTTTCTATAGTGGTCATAGGTGTGTTATTTGCTAATATGCTGCATTATATAAATAATGTCACTGTAGCAGATCAATCAGTAAAAATATGCAGGATTAATGTTAATACAGCGGCAAGGAATATCAGGGAAATGGCATTAAATGACGATGCCTCCACATATGACAGCTATGAGCAGACAGTAAAAAGACTGCTTGCAGAAGTAGACACTTCACTGAAAGCGTTAAAGGATACCGGAATTGTTCCTGATTCAAGCTATGAAGAATATGCAACAGCTCTTTCCGAATGGGGAAATGTCGGTTATTCTATCATGGAAGAGGTTCAAAATGGTAATAAGGAACAGGCGGTAAATGAAATCTTTGATGATTGTGTACCCGCATTAAACAACCTGGTGCAGATTGCAATCAAACTGGATGATATAACAGATGAGGTGAAAGCACAGGCTGCCAGAACTACTTATATTTTCACTTTCGCAGGAATTGTCTGTATTATTGTGTGTTTAGCCTTTGCATGGATGCTGACAGGGAAAACAAGTAAAAGAGTACTTGAAACAATCCTGGAGCCGTTGCGTGCAGTTGAAGATGTTGCGAAGGAATTGACGGAGGGTAATTTACACAGTACATTGGAGTATCGTTCTGAGGATGAGATTGGAAGACTGGCACACAGTATGCGTAAATCAATCCGTATTCTGGGAAGCTATGTAGATGATATCGGACGTGCAATGAAGCTGTTTGCAGAAGGAAATTTTGATGTTCAGCCTGAGGTAGAGTGGAAGGGAGATTTTGTAGGCATCTTAGATTCCTTTATGATGTTTGAGAAAAGTATAGCGGATACGATCAAAGGAATCCAGAATGTTTCTAATGAAGTTTCAAGTGCGGCAGAGCAGGTGGCATCAAGCTCCAATGATCTTGCAGACGGGGCCACAAATCAGGCAGCCGTCGTAGAAGAGCTGACAGCAACAGTTGCAGGTGTTTCTGAACAGGTAGAGAGAAATTCACAGTCTGCAAAGGAAATCAGTGCAAGAGTAGACAAGCTTGGAAATGCGATTTTGGAAAGTAATGGAAAAATGCATGAAATGGTTGATTCCATGAATGAAATAAGCGACGCATCAAAGGAGATTGACAAGATCATCGCTACGATTAACGAAATAGCATCACAGACCAATCTGCTTGCATTGAATGCGTCTATTGAAGCTGCAAGGGCAGGAGAGGCAGGAAGAGGATTTGCAGTTGTAGCTAATCAGGTAAATGTACTGGCAGATCAGAGTGCACAGGCTGCAAAGGAATCATCTGCATTGATTGAATCCTCTGTAAGAGCCGTAGAAAAAGGTATGGTGATCGCAGGACAGACTGCAACACAATTGGAAGCGGTTGCTGACAACTCTAAAACGATTACAGAAGAAGTTACCAATATTGCAGAAACATTAGAGACACAGACATCAGAAATCCAGCAGATTAATGAAGGAATCGAGCAGATCAATGATGTTGTACAGACGAATTCTGCAACAGCAGAAGAATGTGCGGCTTCCAGCGAGGAAATGAGCAGCGAAGCAGAAAATCTGCGTGAAATGATCCGGAAATTTAAAATTGCTGAATTTAAAAAGTAATGAAGAACTACGGTGACTTGTAACACGGAACATAGTGTATATAGGGATAATGAGCTTAGAAAGGTAACTACATTATGGATGCAGATTTGCCTTGTTGAGCTGGTACATAGCATAGATATCAGGATTTGTGTAGAAGGTGTAGAAAAAGAAGAGTGGCATCAAAAACTGAAAGAAATAGATGTTGATTATTTACAGGGTTATCTGTTTGGCAAACCATGTGATAAATCCCGATTTTTAGAACAATTCATATTTGATTAAAGGCACGGAAAATGCCCTCCTATAATTGAATTAACCAGTGGAGGATGGCAATTGGACTTCAGGCAGTGGACGGACTCAAACCATCGAAATAATTCTTTCTGAAACGGCGTTCTCTTTTTCTCCAAACGAATATATCTCTTTCCATGACAAGGCAGAGGTTCTGGAAGAAATCCTAAAAGAATATCCGCAGATCGAAATTGTACAGATTCAGTTCAACTATGTGGATTATGAAGACCCTGCCGTAGAAAGCAGAAAATGCTATGAAGTCTGTCCACAGCACTTGCAGATCAGAGAGCTGTTACAGGACGTTGCCAAGGAATTTGAGAAGTAATTTCTTACGACTTTTTGTAATTCGTGCCCCATTCCTGCATTGCAGTAAGGATGGGACGCATGGACTCACCCACATCACTAAGTGCATATTTTACACGGGGCGGCACTTCCGGATAGACAGTTCTGGTAATGATGCCATCCTCTTCCATAGATCTGAGACTGTCAGTCAGTACCTTCTGGCTGATACCGTCCAGATCTTTTTTTAATTCATTAAATCTCCACGGTCTTTGAAGCAGATTACGCATAATGAGCAGTTTCCATTTACTCCCGATGAGCTGAACAGTAGTCGCTATGGGACATTCTGGTAATTCATCCTTAGTCAGCATAGGTTTTCCTCCTTTATAGTTTCCAATATGATGTAAGTATCAAATATAGTGTAACATACAAAAAAGTATCCCTTATGATACGTTGGAGGAGTACTGGGCGTATTGGAGCAGATATATCTGGATCAATCGGTATAGCAATCCACCTGCACCAACCTATAATAGATTGCTGGAACTTGTAAAAGACAAGGATTATTTCGTCCTGACTACGAATGTGGATCACTGTTTCCAGAAGGCAGGCTTTGATAAAAAGAGAATATTCTATACGCAGAGCTATCAGATAGATACCACTGGTGAATTGACGATAGCAGAGGGGATTGCTCCTAAACGGGCGATTCCATCTGAACTGGTTCCGCATTGCCCTCATTGTGGCAAGCCGCTTACGATGAATCTGCGGGCAGATGATACCTTTGTAGAGGATGAAGGATGGCATCAGGCAGCAGAGCGGTATTATCTTTTCAGGCAGAGACATGAGAAGCTTAGTATCGTCTACCTGGAGTTAGGGGTAGGATATAATACCCCTGGTATCATCAAGTATCCATTCTGGCAAATGACAGCAGCCAATCCCAAGGCAACATATATCTGCCTGAACTATGGACAGGCGGCAGCGCCCGCAGAAATACAGAGACAGTCGATATGTATAGATGGGAATATTGGAGAAATTCTGCAATAATTGTAGTAAGTATTTGACAAGGTAAAATATTTATGTAAAATTATTACTAATAACTATGTGTTTTGCGAAATGGATGTGTATAGGAGATTGCTTCCAGACACAAAGAGCGCGGGCAGGAATGAGGGATTAGTATGGCTACGATAAAGGAAATTGCCAAAATAGTTGGTGTATCGAGTGCAGCGGTTTCCAGAGTATTGAACTATGATGAGGGAATATCTGTCAGTGATGAGACGAGAGAGGCTATTTTTGCGACAGCAGAGAAGATCGGATATAAGAAGAGAGTGATCTATCCGAAGATAGAGAATGTAGCGTTATTATATTTTACGGATAACGAGGATGAACTGGAGGATGTTTTTTATCACGGAGTCCGGGAAGAAATCGTAAAACAGGCGAAGAAAATGAACATCCAGCTAAGTATATATGATAGAAAGGATGGAATGGATGCCATTCCAAAAGATCTGACTGCTTTTATCGCAGTGGGCTGGCTTACCAGAAAAGAAATCAATAAGCTGTACAAAATATGTAAAAAAGGCGTATTTATCGGTACTTCGCCGGATGAAAAGCTCTTTGATGCCGTGAAACCAAACATGGATTCCTTTGTAACGCAAATGGTTGATTATTTTGTAGAGAAAGGACACAAGAAGATTGGGTTTATCGGGGGCAGTGACCGTAACATTGATACAGGTATGCCTTCTATGGATGTCAGGGAATGGTCTTTCAGGCAGAGTACGGCATATTATAAATGTCTGAATGAGGAATATATATTAATTTCGGATAAATTTACAGTGGATGATGGATACAGGATGGGAAAGGAGTTGCTGAAAAAGGAATCTTTACCCACGGCACTTTGCATAGCAAGTGATACACTGGCAGTCGGGGTATTGCAGGCGTTGAATGAAGGTGGTATTCAAGTGCCGGAACAGATAGCATTATTTAGTATCAATGATGTGAATATAGCGAAATATCTGTCACCGCCACTAACAACGATCCATATTGATATCCCCTGTATTTGTGAGACTGCGCTGGATTTGTTAAGGACTCGTGTTTTATCTGGAGGCAGGGTGACGAAGCTGGTTTTTGTAAATGGGATACCTGTTTTTCGTAAAAGTTGTTAGTAAAAGTAGAGATGTCATTATGGCATCTCTTTTTTTGCTCCAATTGGATATTATATACAAAATGAGATAACCATATTTGGCAATATAGTGAAAATTGACATGATATGTCTTGACATTACCCTTTATTGGTGGTACATTTTGAACAAGTAAATAATTTACTAAAATATAAGTAAATAATTAATTCAAATTTTATCATGCGAAGGGAGAGATTTTATGAAAAAGGAATTATTGGGAGTAGTTATGGCAGTAGGAATGATAGCAGCACTGACAGGCTGTGGAAAATCCGCTGCGGTAAAGGCAACCGCAGATGCAAATGGAAACTATCTGGTGAATGGCAGCTTTGAGGAAGCAGATTTCACAGGATGGACAGTGACCAATATCGACAATGTGACGGAAGAACTGAATATATATGACCGTGATACAGATTGCTTCGATGGTGTACAATCTCTGCATTTTTATTCGGGAAGCAACAATGTAGACTTCTATGCAGAACAGAAGGTAAGTGGACTGGAGGAAGGTTCCTATAAGCTGACCGCACACATTCAGGGAGAGGCAGCCGGGGATGATAATGCAACAGTATATTTCTATGCAATTGTTGATGGAGAAGAGTTGAGAACAGAAGGGGAACTGAACGGATATGTCAACTGGTATACAGCAGAACTTTCTGGACTTACTCCAACAGACGGAGAGATTACAGTAGGGGTTCGTGTTTCAACAGCGCCAGGTGGCTGGGGAACGATTGATGATATTTCACTGGTGAAGGAGTAAGCATGGAATTTATTAAGGGCATGGATATTTCCATGGTGAAGGAATTAGAGTATTATGGAGCCTCCTATCGTTTAAATGGCAAGGAAGAAGACTTGTTCCATTTGCTGCATGAGTGTGGAACCAATATGGTGAGAATCAGGATATGGCCTGATCCATATGATGAAAAGGGCAATTCTTATGGAGGCGGAGGAAATGACTTGCAGACCACCATCGAAATTGCAAGAAGAACAGTGGAATGTGGCATGGACTTTATGCTGGATTTTCATTATAGTGATTTCTGGGCAGATCCAGCCAAGCAGGTAAAACCCAAGGCCTGGAAAGAGTTAAGTGGACAAGCTCTGGAAACAGCAGTGTATCTGCATACGTTAGATACTCTCAAGACATTAAAAAATCAGAAGCTTGTACCAGCAATGGTTCAGGTAGGAAACGAGATTACAAAGGGACTGCTCTGGCCTGATGGTTATGTAGATCGGACACAAAGTATGGCACAGCTTCTTAAAGCCGGCATTAAAGGCGTGCGTGAGGAATGCCCGGATGCTAAAATAGTATTGCATCTGGATTTTGGAACAGACAATCAGATGTATCGAAAGTGGTTTGATCAGATTGAACCTTATGAGCTTGATTATGATATCATTGGAATGTCCTATTATCCACACTGGAATGGCGGTTTAGAGCTTCTTCTGGATAATATGAATGATATCAGCAGCAGATATGATAAGGATGTGCTGGTTGCTGAGACCTCAATAGGATATACGACAGAGACATTTGGCTGTAGAGGAATTGTATATTCTAAGGAACATGAGAAAATAACAGGATATCCTGCAACGCAGGAAGGACAGGAAGCCTTTTTGAGAGATTTATTTGCAACCGTGAGAAAAGTAAAAGATGCAAGAGGAATTGGTGTCTTTTATTGGGAGCCTGCGTGGCTGCCGATTCCAGACTGTACATGGGCGAGTAAAAGTGGAAGTATGTATATGAAGGATAAAGTAGTGGCTGGAAATGCTATGGCAAATATGGCTTTGTTTGATGAAAAAGGAAATGCAAACAGCGCATTGTTAAATATGAAAACGATGTAGGTGAGGGAAAATCTATGAAAAATAAGATAATCATAACAATACTCTGCACATTGATGGCAGTAGGTACGTTGACAGGCTGTGGCGCTGGTAAAACAGATTCCAGGATTGTCATTTGGACAAATATGAGTGTAGAAGTAGATACACTTCAAAAATATGCAGATGAATGGGGAGAAAAGAACGGTTATGAGGTAGAAGTACTTCATCAGTCTCCATCCGTTCAGCAGTTTGCACAGGCAGTAAAGAGTGCTTCGGGACCGGATGCAGTGGTAGGTATTCCAAATGACCAGCTTGCAGATTATGTAAATGCAGGCCTTGCCGCAGAAGTTCCACAGGAATTGTATACAGACAGTGATTTCTCAGATGCAGCGATACAGGCATGCTATGTAGATGGGAAAAGATATGCAGCGCCGCTTTCCGTGGAAACGACAGCATTGTTCTATAATACAGAGCTTGTATCAAAGGTTTCTTCAACCTGGGAAGAACTGGTAGAGCAGGCAGCGCAGAATGGTGGTGTGCAATTTGATGCAACCAGTATCTATTATGATCTTGGATTTGTGAGGGCATGCGGAGGATATATTTTCCAGTATAAAGACGGCGCATATGATACTTCAGATATTGGACTTGCCAATGCAGGAGCTGTAGAAGCATATGAATTTATTAATGCTTTGTGCAATAAATATAATCTTATTACTGCTGATGTGACAGCGGATATTGCAAGAAGTAACTTCCAGAATGGAAAATGTGCATATTACATTGGTGGTCCCTGGGATATTGATGGTTTTACATCTGCACAGACACCGTTTGCAATTTCAGAAATGCCGACTTTTCATGGTCAGCCTTTTGTTACCCCTGTAGGAACACAGGTAAGCTTTGTAAGTAACAACAGTGACAAGCAGGAACAGGTGTGGAATTTTATACAGTATCTGATTGAAAATGGAGCACTGGATCTGTATGAAGCAGGTGACAGAATTCCTGCCAGGCTTGCAGATCAGGAGTTAGCTGAGATACAGAACAATGAGTATGCACAGGCTTTTATTGCACAGATCAATAACGGAGAGCCGATGCCGACTGTTTCTGAGATGGGGCAGCTCTGGAGTATTCATACTAATAATATCAGATCTATGTGGTCAGGAGAACAGACTGCACAACAGGCAGCAGACAACATGGTCAGTCAGCTTAAAGAAGCAATTGAATTAATGAATTCAGGAAAGTAGTGATGGTATGAGAAAGAAAAAGAATGCTCTGGGCTACACATATCTGGCACCTGCATTGATTTCCATTTTACTGGTGACATGTCTGCCGATTATCTATACGGTAATTTTGTCTTTTACCAATTATAATATGTATCATTTGAATGATTATAGTTATGTAGGATGGGAGAATTACCGGACAGTCTTTTCTGGAAGTATCAAGAGTGTGTTCTTCCCGGTTCTTGGCTGGACGGTGTGCTTCGCAGTGCTCAGCACGGCAGGGGCATATGCTATGGGACTGGTACTTGCCATTTTATTGAATAATCCGCATATGAAAGAGTCTAAAATATACCGGGCAGTATTAATTGTACCCTGGGCGTTGCCGTCCACGATTGCGATTCTTGCATGGCAGGGGTTGTTAAATGAACAGTATGGTGGCATCAATAATCTGTTGCATATGCTTGGAGCTGCATGGAATGTACCGTGGCTTACCAATCCATTTTGGGCAAGAGTTGGGTTGATCATTGTAAATGTCTGGCTTGGTTTTCCATATATGATGAACGTGTGTCTTGGTGGTCTGCAGGCTATTTCAACAGAATACTATGAGGCTGCCAAGATGGATGGTGCATCGAAGTTTCAATGCTTCAAGAGTATCACACTGCCAATGGTAACAAAATTGTCAATCCCTCTGGTCATTTCCTCTTTTGCGGCTAACTTCAATAACTTTGGAAATATATATATGATAACACAGGGAGGTCCGGCAAGAGTAGATAATCAGTTCGCAGGCTATACAGATATTCTGGCAAGTACGACCTATAAAATGACAACCTGGTCGAACCGCTATGAGTTATCAGCGACTTTTAGTGTATTGATCTTTATTATTGTCGGGACATTTACACTGGTCAATATGCATTTGTCCGGCTCATTCAAGGAGGTTGATTAAATGAAAAATACAGAGAAAATAACAGCCTCAGAAATGAGAACTCTGTGGGGGAGCAGAGTAGTAATCTGGATTACCATGATTCTGGTGCTGTTCCCGGTAGTGTGGATCGTAATGTCCTCTTTTTCAGCAGGTGACAGCTTCTTTCTGTCCTCTCTGTTTCCTGATAAATTCAGCGTAGAGCATTATGTGACCTTGTTTCAGGAAACTGATTTTACAATATGGGTGTTTAATTCGTTAAAATTCTGTTTTATTGTAGCGGTTATTCAACTGATTCTGACTTCTCTGGCAGCGTATGCTTTTGCCAGACTTAGATTCGTTGGGAGGAAGTATGGATTGATGTCTCTGCTGGTATTACAGGTTTTTCCAAACAGTATGGCGGTAGCCGGATATTATATCCTGATCTATAAATTTGGACTGGTGGACAGCAGTATAGCACTTATTTTTGTTCTGGCTGGAGGCAGTGCTTATAATATATGGCTGTTAAAATCTTACATAGATGGACTTCCCGTGGAATTGGATGAGGCAGCGATGGTAGATGGAGCAAATGAATTTCAGGTATTTTATAAGATCATCATACCCCTTGCAATGCCACAATTAGCCGTTATTTTCCTGTTTTCCTTTATCGCAACCTACAGTGAATATGTAATTACCTCGATATTTTTGCAGACACCGGGCAAAATGACACTTGCCCTGGGCTTACAGTCATTTATCAATGATCAGTTTGCAGCGCATTGGACGTTATTTTCAGCAGCAGCTGTTATATCTTCACTGCCGATCATGATTGTATTTATGTGCTTACAGCGGTTCATTCAGAATGGATTGGTTGCTGGAGGTGTCAAAGGGTAAGTTATATGCTTCAACATACAAGATACATTTGAAAATTCTCTCTCCGACTGCTATGATATTTATAAGAAAAACGTAAAAGGAGGATTCAAAATGCAGTATTTTGAAGAACGTGATGGCAAGCTGATCTTTCGTTACAATGGAGAGACTGTGCAGGTCGAAGCATGGGGACAGGACAGTCTGCGTGTCCGCAGCAGAGTGCTTGGTGAGATCAGTGAGGAGTGCAGCGCCCTGACAGAAGAAGTGGCAGTTCATGATGCTGTGATTTCCATTCAGGGAGAGGACAGCGCCGAGATCACAAACGGCAGGATCAAGGCAGTATTGTATAGACAGGGCTGGGGCAATGCGCTTCAGATTACCTTTTATAATGAAAAAGGCGAAGTACTCTTGCGGGAGATTCCAAACGGTGGTGCATTGTGCCTGAAAGCGAGATATTTCAGATCATTGGCAGGTGGCAGCTTCTACCTGAAGGCTTCTTTCCAGTCCAATGACAAGGAGAAGCTGTATGGAATGGGGCAGTACCAGCAGGAGCGAATGAATCTAAAGGGCTGTAATCTGGAACTGGCACACCGTAATTCGCAAGCGAGCGTTCCTTTTTATGTGTCCAGTCTGGGCTATGGATTCCTGTGGAACAATCCGTCAGTAGGCGAAGTGCATTTCGGTACCAATACAACAGAATGGGAAGCCTGGTCTACTGACCAGTTGGATTACTGGATCACAGCAGGGGAGCGACCGGGTGATATCGAGAAGAATTATACAGAAGTTACCGGCAAGTCACCTATGATGCCTGAATATGGACTTGGCTTCTGGCAGTGTAAGCTTCGTTATTATAATGAGCAGCAGGTGCTTGATATCGCAAGTGAGTATAAGAAGAGAAACATCCCGGTCGATGTGATCGTCATTGACTATTATCACTGGCCAAGGTGTGGCGATTACCGCTTTGATGAAGAATATTTCCCACATCCCGGCGAAATGGTAGCGAAGCTTCATGAAATGGGAATAGAGACAATGGTGTCTATCTGGCCGCAGATTGACTGGCGCAGTGAGAATTATGAGGAGATGAAGCAGCAGGGACTTCTGGTGAAGAGCAATTCAGGCATTGATGTGCAGATGGTATTCCATGGCAATAATGTCTTTATGGATGCGACCAATCCAAGGACGAGAGAGTATGTCTGGGATAAATGCAAGAAGAATTATGCTGACCTTGGAATCAACACCTTCTGGCTGGATGAAGCAGAGCCGGAGTTTGGCACTTATGAGTATCAGACGTATCGCTATTATGCAGGTCCTGTAGAAAAAGTGGGAAATATCTATCCAAGGGAGTATGCGAGACTTTTCTATGAAGGACAGCAGTCCAATGGGCAAAAGGACATCGTGAACCTGATTCGTTGTGCCTGGGCAGGAAGCCAGAAATACGGAGCACTTGTATGGTCAGGAGATATTATGTCAACCTATGAGGACTTCCGTAAGCAGATCTGTGCAGGAATCCATATGGGATTGTCCGGTATTCCCTGGTGGACGACAGATATCGGTGGATTCCACGGCGGCTGGGTAGATAAGCCGGAGTTTAAGGAATTGCTGATTAGATGGTTTCAGTTCGGAACGTTCTGTCCTGTTATGAGAATCCATGGCTGTAGACAGCCGGCGCAGCAGATCATCAACAAGGCTGGAGAGGTCAGGGAATGGACTGGTGCAGACAATGAAATCTGGAGCTATGGTGAAGAGAATTATGAGATTATGAAGAAGTTCATTCTCATCAGGGAGAAGATGCGTGGCTACACTAGGGAGCTTATGAAAGAAGCCCATGAGAATGGCAGCCCGGTTATTCGTGCTCTTTTCTATGAATTTCCACAGGACAAGGCATGTTGGGATATTACAGATGAATACCTGTATGGAGCCGACATTCTGGTAGCCCCTGTGTGCCATGAAGGAGCAAAAGGCAGAGAAGTCTATCTGCCGGAGGGCGCGCAGTGGATTAGTGCCAGAGATGGCAAATCCTATGCCGGAGGTCAGAAGCTGTTCTGTGATGCGCCTATTGACACATTGCCCGTATTCTTGAGAGATGGCAGACAGGAATATCTTGTGGGAGAGATTTGATAAAGTAGCTGGCATACAGTTGACAAAATGGTTAGAATAGACTAACATAAAAGTGAAAAGCTTCATAGCAAACAGCTATGGAGCTTTTTTACTAACACAATCAAATGATGCCGATTTATCATTTGATTGGCAGAATCCCAGCGGTCAGAAATATTTCAAACAAAATTATCGTTATGAAGAGATAGCATTTAAAGCCTTGGTAAATATGGCGTTATATCATAAGCTTTTATAAAATTTACGAATTTCGTCAGTTGATCCGGCACGAAGATACCCTTTTTCCATATGATTCCAAATTTGCTGGTAATCTCCGGAGTAACGGGAATTTCCACGAAATCTCTGGGATTGGCAGCAATAGAAGAATACAGAAAAGCGCCACATTTACTTCCACGGACGTAGTTAAGAACTGTGGTCAACTGACTGCAATACATATGAACATTGGGGGTAATTCCCGCAGAACGAAGGCGGGTGATTACCGTCTGTGTCTGAACAGAGTCTGTATTAAATAAGATAATAGGCTCATCTTTTAACATTTCCATTGTAATTTCTTTTTCACCGGCATAACGGTGGGTCTTGGAGACACAGTAGACATATCGGTCTTCCATCATCACATAACTGTTGTATTTATCCAGATTGTAAAAGTCCATATTTGCCATTGCCACGTCCAACTGTTCATTGTCTACCAGAGTACGGGCGCGGATAGAACCGTATTCCAGAAGCTGGATTGGGATATTGTACTGTTCCTGGAACTGATCTGTAACTCTTGGGAAAAACACGGTACTGATCATAGGAGGAATACCAATACGCAATGGACGACGGTTTTCCTCACTATTTGAAAAATCGTTGTATAGCTCCTGCGTCTGTTTCAGGATATATTCTGCTTTCTGGTAGAAGGATTCCCCATCTTTGGTGAGGGAAATCCTGTTTTTTCCATGATTAAAAAGCTTTAAGTGAAATTCCTTTTCCAAATCACGGATGGATGTGGATATGGTTGGCTGTGAGACAAAGAGCGCATCAGCAGCCCTTGTAATGCTACGGTAGCGGCATACCATACAAAAGTATTCCAATTGTGTCAGTGTCATAGAAAAGCCTCCAATATTTAGCAAGTTATTCTGTAATTATAGTATAGGCAAAACCTATGCTGACGTCAAGTATATGAAATGTACATTATGCTGGAAATGAGATATGCTGTAGTCACAAAGAAATAACAGAGAAGGAGGTTTTTTATGAGTCCAGCAGTCATTACATTAATTTTTCTGGCATTTGCCATAGTCATGTTTGTCACAGAGAAGATTCCACTTGGTCTGACAGCCATGATGGTCTGTATTGGTCTTGTGATTACCGGCGTGTTGAGTGTAAGTGACGCATTTAATGGTTTTATCAACAGCAACGTGATTTTGTTTGTAGCTATGTTCATTGTAGGAGGAGCCCTGTTCGAGACAGGGATGGCTAATGAGATAGGAAGTCTGGTAACGAAATTTGCCAAGACGGAGCGTGGACTGATTGTAGCCATTATGGTGATCGTGGGAGCTATGAGTGGATTCCTGTCCAATACCGGTACAGCAGCAGTCCTGATTCCAGTAGTAATAGGAATTGCAGCAAAATCAGGATATAAGAGATCAAGACTTTTAATGCCTTTGGTATTTGCAGCGGCAATGGGAGGTAATCTGTCCCTGATTGGTGCACCGGGCAATATGATTGCACAATCTGCCTTGGAGCCTTTGGGATTGAAATTCGGTTTCTTTGAGTATGCGATTGTAGGTTTACCGATTCTGCTTGTTGGCTTTTTGTTCTATGCTACGATTGGTTTTAAGATTCTGCCGGATCATGATGCAGTGGATACAGGAGATTCCATTTTTGACGAATCACAGGATTTCAGTGGAGTTCCCAAGTGGAAGAAGGTATTGTCTCTGGTAATCCTGATTGTTACTCTGGTCGGCATGATATTTGAAGAAGAGATAGGCGTAAAGCTTTGCATTACAGGTTGTATCGGTGCAGTTTTGCTGATTCTTACCGGTGTTATTTCGGAAAAAGATGCTCTCAAATCCATTGATCTCAAGACAATTTTTCTGTTCGGCGGTACGCTTTCGATGGCAAAGGCACTGGAGGTCACAGGAGCCGGCGAATTGATCGCGGATAAGGTGATAGGAGCATTGGGAGCAAATCCTTCTCCGATATTATTTACCTTTGTAGTATTCATTCTGTGCTGTATCATGACGAATTTCATGTCCAATACAGCAACAACAGCACTGATGGCACCTATCTGTGTCTCTATAGCACAGGGAATGGGAGCAGATCCCAGAGCGGTTCTGATGGCGTGTGTTATCGGAGGTTCCTGCGCATACGCAACACCTATTGGTATGCCTGCCAACACAATGGTGGTCGGAGCCGGCAATTACAAATTTATGCATTACGTAAAGTCAGGAATGCCACTGATCGTTATTGCAACAGTTATCAGCATGATTATATTACCGATTGCTTTTCCATTCTATCCGTAAAAGCATGGTAGTACCATTATAAAAAAAGAATTTGGAGGATAAAAATATGTCAAATGAAGCACAAGTAAAGAAACTGACCGATATTATGGCACAGTTCGTAGGATTTACGGCTAAGAAACTGCCGGATGATGTTATTGCAAAATTACAGGAACTGAGAGATAAGGAAGATACACCAATGACCAAGGTTATCTATGATACCATGTTCCGCAATCAGGAGCTGGCTCTGAAACTGAATCGTCCTTCCTGTCAGGATACAGGTGTATTGCAGTTCTGGGTAAAATGTGGTACGAAGTTCCCTCTGATTGATGATCTGGAGGTGTTATTAAAAGAGGCTGTAGTACAGGCTACTTTTGCTACTCCTCTACGTCATAATTCTGTAGAGACTTTTGATGAGTACAATACTGGTAAAAATGTAGGAAAAGGAACTCCTACTGTATGGTGGGATATTGTTCCCAACTCTGACCAGTGCGAGATTTATACTTATATGGCTGGTGGCGGTTGTACACTTCCCGGCAATGCTACTGTTCTGATGCCCGGTGAAGGATATGAAGGTGTGACCAAGTTTGTACTGGACAGAATGACTTCTTATGGTCTGAATGCCTGTCCTCCATTGTTAGTAGGTGTGGGTGTTGGTACTTCTGTTGAGACAGCAGCATTAAATTCCAAGAAAGCGCTGATGAGACCTGTAGGCTCTCACAATGACAATGCAAATGCAGCAAAAATGGAACAGTTACTGGAAGACGGTATCAATGCGATTGGTCTGGGACCTCAGGGTATGGGTGGTCACTATTCTGTTATGGGCGTTAATATCGAGAACACAGCCCGTCATCCGTCTGCAATTGGTGTAGCCGTAAACGTGGGATGCTGGAGTCACAGAAGAGGACATATCGTATTTGATAAAGACCTGAACTTTACAGTAGATACACATACTGGTTTTGAATACAAGGAAGAGAACTGATACAGAAGGGAGAGAATCATAATGGCAGTAGAAGTAAAAGATGGTAAGAAAATTCTGGTAACACCAATATCCGCAGAGGATTTGAAAGATATTCATATTGGTGATATTGTATATCTGACAGGAGATATCACAACCTGTCGTGACGTAGCACATCGTCGTGTTGTAGAGGAAGGAAGAGAGATTCCTGTCGATGTCAGAAATGCAGCAATCCTGCACGCAGGTCCTATCATTCGTCCGCTGGGAGATGAGAAGTACGAGATGGTTTCTGTAGGTCCGACTACCTCTATGAGAATGGAAAAGTTTGAATACGAATTCGTAGAGACTACTGGTGTCCGCGTCATCGTCGGCAAGGGTGGAATGAAAGAAAATACGGAAAGAGCCTGTAAAGATTTCGGTGCGATTCATTGTGTATTTCCAGCCGGAAATGCTGTAGTAGCGGCTGTTGAGGTAGAAGAGATTGTAGAGGCACAGTGGAAAGATCTGGGAATGCCGGAGACTTTATGGCATTGTCATGTAAAAGAGTTCGGCCCTCTGATCGTATCTATTGATTCTTATGGAAGAAACTATTTTGAAGAGAAGAAAGTAGAGTACAATCAGAAAAAGGATGAGCAGATAGAAATTATCAGCAAGCAGGTTGGATTTATTAAATAAGCAAATGTATGATGGAAAAAAATAAATATTATGGTTTACAGGTAAAACCTGATAAGTTTGAAAGCGGTATTGTCATCTATAACAGTAATTCCTTTGAACTGAATGAATTGGATGTTCAGATAGTGAAAGACACAGAAGAGAGCTCTTATCATAGGACCAGTAAACATTTAGCACAAAGGAAGGAGCAGCGTATGGAGTTAACATATCATTGGGAATGCAATGACATGATGGATATGCTTACGGTAAGAATGGCTGAGCGTGAAGGTGTGACGGAGCACTTGAAGTCAGTAGATCAGCTCGGATGGGTGCGGAAGATGAATAACATCCGGAGCAGAGCAGAGGAAGTAGTGTTGCATGATCTGATTTATATGGATTAAAAATAGCGGGAAATCTTAATTGGTTTCCCGCTACTTGGCATATGAAAAAGTTCATAGAAAATTCAGTTGATTCCGTAAAGTTCCTCACTTATAATGATATTGAGGCAGAGAGCCTTTTGCGGAATCTTAGAAGTGTTATGCACAATACAAAAGGAGGGATGTCGACTTGAATACAGAAATAGCAAATGCTGTGAATGCAGCAGGAGATAAGGCACAATATGATACTCGTGTTAAAAGGTTACTGGCACAGAAGAGTATATTAAGCACATATTCTGGTGAAAACAGTCGTTGAATTTCAAGGAATGAAGCCGGAAGATGTTGTAACATATATCGAAGGCGAACCGAGTATTAGCGTTGTTCCGGTTGAGCCGGGATTAGCAAATATGGAAAAAACAGATGCTACAGGACAGCGTATCGTAGGTCTTAATACGGAAAATGCTGAAATTAATGAAGGATTAGTCAGATTTGATATTATTTTTTATGTCCGCATGCCATCCGTAGATGACACAAAAAATGGACTTTCGCAGATTATTGTGAATATTGAGGCTCAGAAGGATGAGCCAACGGAATATAAAATTTTAAATCGGGCAATCTTTTATGTGAGCAGACTGATTTCGTCACAAAAGGAAAGAGATTTTGTAAATACTAACTACGACGACATTAAGCAGGTATTCAGCATATGGATATGTATGAATATGGATGATAACAGCCTAAGCCATATCCATTTGACAAAAGATGAGATGTTAAAACCATGTACCTGGAAAGGTAATCTCGACCTGTTAAACATTGTGTTAATAGGAATCACAAATGAGATTCCGGAGCATGATGAAAAATATGAAATGCACCGGTTGATTGGAGCATTACTTTCAAGTGAACTGAAAGAACAGGAAAAATTGGATATTATAGAACATGAATATAATATTCCAATCAGTCAAGAATTTAGAGAGGATGTGAGCATTATGTGTAATCTGAGTCAGGGTATTGAAGATAAAGCAATTGCTAAAATTGTGATGAATATGTATAAAATAGGTTATACACCAAATCAGATAGCAGATGCTGTTGGTGTGAGTGTTGATGAAGTTGAAACGATTATTAAGAAGAAAGAGCCTGCAATGGCGTAAGCTTTATTAACCAAAAAGATCTAAAAAAATAAGATGGCAAGTTGTTGATGATTTGCCGCCTTTTATACCGATACATCAATAGAATTACGAACGAGTCTGTTACCATTTTGGACAAGTGTAGCTTCTACGGATTCTCTTGTGACATTATCAAGAATGCTTGTATCAAATGCTTGTCCGGGCTTCCAATTTGGATTGGCTGATTTTACGGCTGCGTACATAGCAGCTCTGTACTGTCCTTCATATTGTTCTAAAGTCCATGTACCACTTAAACGCTTATCTTTGCTGACGCTCAACTGATAATTTTTGAAAATATCGGAACGCTTCGTTGTGTCACCATTTGAAAGACCTTTTTCCTGAATAAATTCCCGCTTCACATTATCAAACATTTTTTGACGATGATCTTCGGATACATTTGTAAGTTTCTGCCATGATGTACCCTTACCAGTCACATCCATACCTGCAACACCATTTGCATTCAATAAATCTCCGTCCGAATCAAACTGCTTCATCAGATTTTTAATAATCGTATCCCTTCCACCGAATATTTCATATATCATCTTTTCTTCCGGAGACATCATGGATTCATTTTCAATTACTCCAGATAACCAGCCTTTTTCTTTCAATACCTTATACTGTTTGCTATTTGTATTGATACTATTATAGGCATTACCTAAACCGCTAATATTCATTGACATAAAAGCCTCCCTGCAAATAAATTCAAAATCCGTTTAGAATCTGTACTATGCTATATATAATATATCGTCACAAATCACAGAAAATTAATAACACAGCATATAATACAAACGGCTTTTCCCGATATAATTAGGTAAGATTTATGATGTGAAATGAGGAAAAGCATGAACATATGACTTTATAGAATCTGCGTATAATCATAAAATATAGAACTAATATATATGCGCATAATCTGGAGGAGCCATGATATTAAAATGAAAATAAGCATCGAAATGATATGGAAATAGATTTTATCATTTCAAATAATAGCAGATTAAAATATAAGATGTTTCCAATTGAAGTAAAGTCTGGAAAGCATTAAATAATTTCATAGAAAAATACAAGGAGCGCATAGGGGAAAGTTATATTATTCATCCAAGAAATTTGATTGTAAAAGATGGAATTATATGCATTCCACCATATATGACGATGAATATATAAAAATCTGACATACACACTTGACAATATTTCTCTGAGGAAGAGGTTGGTTCTGCTATTGAGAAATCAGGAATTGACAGAAAAGAGATTTTCCTGACGTCTAAGGTATGGATTGAGCATTTTGATTATGAAGAATGCAAGAAGTCCGTACTGGAATCCATGGAGAAGCTTAGAACCGATTATCTGGATCTGATGCTTCTGCACCAGCCGTTTGGTGATACTTATGGTGCATGGAGAGCACTGGAAGAACTGTATGAAGCAGGTAAGCTTCGCACAATCGGTATATCTAACCACTATGTAGACCGTATGGTAGAGTTTTCCAATTTTACAAGGATAAAGCCAATGGTCAATCAGATGGAAGTGCATCCTCTTTTTGATTTCATAGTATCACAGGAGTAGAGCAGTTACAAGAAACGTAGGAAGTTTTAGAAAGAAGATAATTGACAGAAAATATGAAAATTTTATTGACACACTTGCATGCATTTGATAATATTTATCAAGTAACTTAATATTCCATGAGGGAGTAGTTAGCGCGAAAGTGTGATTTGTCAACATCCTGATTATATTACAAGATATAATCTGGCAAATCTTAAATAATGAGACTCATGTATATCAATTAACAGTTTGTGTATTGTGCATCGGTGGGAAGTTGATATACATGAGTCTTTTTAATCTTTGGATATACTTATAAATAAATAGCGAGTGTTTCGGCTGACGGCACTGTAGTGGAGAGAGAAAAGGAGAAAAACATGGAAAAATTCATTAACAACGCCCCATTTGCTCTTGTACTTGTGTTTCTGGTAATAGGTTTTGTACTGCTTATTAAAGGAGCAGATTTTTTCGTAGAAGGAAGTTCCAGTGTAGCAAAGAGACTGCATGTTCCGTCCATCATTATCGGACTTACAATTGTTGCAATGGGAACATCACTTCCGGAAACAGCTGTCAGTGTATCGGCTTCAATTGCAGGTAATAATGAACTTGCAGTAAGTAATGTGGTTGGCTCCAATATATTTAATCTGATGGTTGTTATTGGTGTGTGCGCAGTATTAGCTACCGTAGATGTCGCAAAGGAAACAATAAAGAGGGATATTCCACTTTCACTTATATGCGCCGGACTTTTAATGCTTCTGGGAATTATTGGACTTGGGGACAAAGCAGGTATGACACTTGGGCATCTTGATGGTTTGATATTAATTGTTTCCTTTGCAGGTTATATTTTTTATATGGTCAAGATTGCATTAAAGGCAAGTAAGGAAGGCAGAAAAGTTGAGATTGAAGGCGGTTCAGATGAAGATATCAAGTTGCTTTCAGTTCCGCTTAGTATTCTGTTTATCGTTGGTGGTGCAGCTGCGATTGCAATCGGCGGTGATGTTACAGTTGATGCTGCATCAAGAATAGCCAGTGATCTGGGAATGAGCCAGACACTTATCGGACTTACAATCGTTTCCATAGGAACATCGCTTCCAGAACTTGTGACTTCAATAGTTGCAGCGAAAAAGAATGAAGTCGATATGGCACTTGGTAACGCAATCGGTTCTAATGTGTTTAACATCCTTATGGTACTTGGTATCGCATCAGCAATCAGTCCAATCAGCATAATTACTGAGAACATTATTGATTTATGCGTACTTATTGTTTTTACAGTGTTTGTATGGATATTTGCAGGAACCAAAAAGAAAATTGGAAAAATCGAAGGATTCTGTATGGTTGCGCTTTATGCAGTATACACGGTGTATATCATAATAAGATAAAAAGGGAAATATAAAAGCTTCTACTGCAAATCTTATACAAAAAAGATATACCACAGTCCTTTTTTAACAGACTTATGATCGTATGCATGTTTTCTACCTCAGTATAATGCATGAAATCGGAAATATGTAAACCACGGGCAGTAAGGCTTCGTTCGAGTATATTTCTTGTGCCTGAGCCATTTTCGCGTACAAGAAGACGTTCACATGTCAAATCATTCATGGTATGGGGATGGTCTATTATAAAATTATGGGATGCAGCACAGACTGCTATATAGTTCTCTGTGCTGTATTTTTTATGAGAATAATTTTCTTTTGGATAATTTCCCTCTACAATAGCCAAGCTGATCTGACCATTATCAAGCAGACGCAGAAGCTGGGAAATGAATGTGCTGGGATACTGCGGGCTGGGTAATATTTAACTGTTTTGCCGCGGCGGTAAAATTCAGTGTCTCACATACAGTAAGAAATGTCTCTGTTCTAAAATCAAGCATATAATCACCTTAATCATAAAAATAATTTATTGTTCAATAGAATTATATAATTTTACCTTATTGTTGTTTAGTGATACAATTCGTACATAATAGGAAAGCGAGGTTATTAACAAATGGATTTCATAAAGAAAAATGGGAGTGGTATTCTGGTCTGCCTGGCAATAGCCATTCCATCATGGTTACTTGGAAAAATGTTTCCTGTTATAGGAGGCGCAGTGATTGCCATTATAGCAGGAATGATTGTTACAATGTTTTGGGACAATAAAGGCAAGGCAGAACCGGGAATTAAATGGACATCGAGGGTAATTCTGCAGACGGCGGTTGTTTTACTTGGTTTTGGAATGAATCTCGGCGTGATTTTTCAGACAGGGAAGCAGTCCCTGCCAATTATTATCTGTACAATCACAACGTCACTTATTATTGCATGGATATTACAAAAAGCTCTTAAAGTGCCTGCCAATACATCTATACTTGTAGGGGTTGGATCATCTATCTGTGGTGGCTCTGCGATTGCGGCAGCTGCACCTGTTATTGGTGCTGATGATGATGAGATTGCACAGTCAATAGCAGTAATTTTCTTTTTCAACGTGCTTGCAGCTATTTTCTTCCCAATACTTGGAAAAGCCATAGGATTTGATACAGTGAACGGAGAGCCTTTTGGAATTTTTGCAGGGACAGCAATCAATGATACATCATCAGTAACGGCTGCGGCATCAACCTGGGACAGCATGTGGAATCTTGGAAGTGAGACGTTAAATAAAGCGGTGACAGTAAAGCTGACAAGAACACTTGCCATTATACCGATTACGCTTGGATTATCACTGATACAGGCAAAAAAGAGTACAAAAGAAGGAAAACAGACTACAAAGTTCAGCTTAAAACGGGCATTTCCAATGTTCATACTTTATTTCGTGATTGCAGCGATTATTACGACGGTCTGTGTACATATGGGTGTGGATGCGGGAGTATTTCAGCCAATTAAGGAACTGTCCAAATTCATGATTATTATGGCAATGGCTGCAATTGGATTAAACAGCAATGTGATACAGCTCATTAAAACAGGTGGTAAGCCTATTATTGTAGGGGCATCCTGCTGGTGTGGAATCACAGTTGTAAGTCTTATCATGCAGCATGTAATGAAGATCTGGTAGAATGACTGGCTTTGCCTGATGCATGAAAAAGTATTGACTAACCTTCTCTTTTCATTTATCATTGTAAACCGTAAGGATGATTACGAGTTGACAATCAAATAAATCAGATATACAGGAGAGACAAACATGGATGCAATCACACTGGCACAGGAAATTATGGATGGAAGAAGAATCACAAGGGATGACGACCTGTCATTTTTTATAACATGTGATCTGGACGAGCTCTGCAAGGGCGCTGATATGATAAGAGAGAAATTTGTCGGAGACAAGGTAGATTTGTGCTCCATCATAAACGGACGAAGCGGCAGATGTCCAGAGGACTGTAAGTATTGTGCACAGTCAGCATATAATCATACAGATTGTGAAGTCTATGACTTTCTGCCGGAAGAGAAGATTGTAGAGGCATGTAAAATGAACGAGAGCGAAGGAGTAGACCGCTTCTCTATCGTAACAGCCGGCAAAGCGCTTACAGGTGAGGAATTTGACAAGGCAATACATGCTTACGAGACAATGAAAAAGGAATGCAAGATAGATTTGTGTGCATCTATGGGCTTTTTAAGCGCTGAGCAGCTTCACAGACTGCATGAGGCAGGTGTAACAAGCTATCATCATAATATAGAGACTTCCAGACGTAATTTCCCTAATATATGCACGACACATACCTATGATATGAAGATAGAGACTCTGAAAAAAGTCAAAGCAGAAGGCATGTACGCCTGTTCAGGAGGAATTATAGGAATGGGCGAGACCTGGGAGGACAGACTGGATATGGCAGTCAGCCTGGCGGAAGTCGGTGTGGATTCTATTCCTATCAATGCCCTGATGCCGATTTCTGGTACACCATTAGAAGGGCTGGAGAGACTGACTGAGCCGGAGATACTGCGTACAGTTGCCTTTTTCAGATATATTAATCCCAAGGCAGACATACGACTGGGAGCAGGACGTGCACTGCTTACCAACGATGGAGAGCTTGCATTCAAGTCAGGTGTATCCGCAACAATTACCGGCAACATGCTCACAACCGTAGCATGTGCCACAATCAGAAGTGACAGACAGCTTCTTAAAGATATGGGACGCGACGTCACACCAGATTATTGGAAGAATCAGGAGAACTAATATTTTAGCCTTTATTGATAAAATCACGGAAAAGTGCTAAAATATTAGCATGATTAACTTATATCAAAAAACATGGAATGAAATAGATAATGACATTGCCAATAGGATGGTAAAGTTACGAAAGAGAAGAAAGATTACACAAAAAGCTTTGGCTGCAAAATCGGGGGTAAGTCTGGGGTCAATCAAAAGATTTGAGCAAAGTGGTGAAATTTCCCTTCAATCTTTGACAAAACTTGCAATAGCTCTTGAAGTGGAGGGAGAGCTGGACACTTTATTTGATTCAGTACCATTTCAGTCAATAGAGGAGGTAATCAATGAACAGGATAAATAAGCTGGAAGTTTATTATCATGATGCCCGCGTAGGTACAATGGCTTTATACCAAAACCGTTTGGCTGTATTTGAATATGATAATGACTGGATTGCAGATGGCTTTTCAATCAGCCCTTTTTCATTACCGCTGGAGAAAAAGGTATTTATGCCTAAAATAGATCCGTTTGATGGCATTTTTGGAGTATTTGCGGATAGCTTGCCAGATGGCTGGGGAAGATTACTGGTAGATAGGCTGATGCGTAGAAATGGAATGAATCCATATGAAGTGGGAAGTCTGGACAGACTTGCAATAGTAGGTTCATCCGGTATGGGGGCACTTACTTATCGACCTGTAATATCCCTCGCAGATACTATGGAAGAAAAAAGGTTAGATGAAATCGCTGTAGAATGTGAACGCATTTTAAATACAGAGACTTATGATAATTTGGATTATCTGTTTGCCAAGGGTGGTTCTTCTGGTGGCGCAAGACCTAAAATATTGACAAAAGTAGATGGGGAAGACTGGATTATCAAGTTTCCATCTTCGGATGATAGTCAGGATATCGGTAAGCAGGAATATGACTATGCTATATGTGCAAAAGAATGTGGACTTGATATTGAAGAAGTAAGGTTGTTTCCATCAGAACGTACTCAGGGATATTTTGGCACAAGAAGATTTGACCGCATAAACAGTGAAGAAAATGGAAAAATTCATATGGTTTCGGCATCAGGGTTGTTGGAAACTTCGCACAGGATTCCCAATCTTGATTATGATATCCTTATGAAGTTGACGCTTCAGCTTACCAAATCAATGGAAGAATGTGGGAAGCTTTATAAACTGATGTGCTTTAATGTATTTGCACATAATAGGGACGATCATTCTAAAAACTTTACATTTTTATATAATTCATCAGAAAAAAGATGGATGTTATCACCGGCATATGATCTTACTTACAGTAATTCTTTAGGTGGAGAACATGCTACTACTGTAAATGGAAATGGCATAAATCCCGATATAGATGATCTTTTGAGTGTGGCAAAGAGAATAGGATTAAATGTTGCAGAGTCAAAGAAAACGGCATTAAATATAAAAGAATGTGTATATGAAATGCTTCACGAATACATTTCAACCAGATAGTAATTGTCTGGTTGATTTTGTATACAGATATTTCCAGGAGGGAAAGGCGTGAGATATAGAGAAGTCATAGAAGGAAGATTTATAGACAGACCGAATCGTTTCATTGCACATGTGTTGATTAATGGCGTAGAGGAAACGGTACATGTGAAGAATACCGGGCGGTGCAGAGAGCTTTTGTTACCAAATGCCGAGGTCAGGCTGGCGGTATCGGATAATCCCAATCGTAAGACAAAATGTGATCTGGTTGCTGTATACAAGGAGAAGCTTGGCTGGGTCAATATAGACAGTCAGGCACCGAACAAGGTTGTGCAGGAGTGGCTGGAGACGCAGGACTATACGCTGGTGAAGCCGGAGTATGTATACGGAGATTCCAGAATCGACTTTTATATGGTGAAAGATCAGCAGGAATATCTCATGGAAGTAAAAGGCTGTACTCTGGAGATTGATGGAATCGGATATTTTCCGGATGCACCGACTGAGCGTGGAGTGAAACACTTAAAAGAACTTACCAAAGCCAGAACACTTGGCTATGAATGCATCATTGCCTTTGTGATTCAGATGGAAGGAGTCAGTGAAGTACGCCCTTACATCAGCATGCAGCCGGAGTTTGGCGAAGCACTGGAGGAGGCAAAGGCAGCAGGGGTAAAGGTGCTGTTCTTGCAGTGTGAAGTAGGAAGAGATACATTACAAATTCTTACGTATTGATAAAGGAAGGATAAAAACATGGAAAGAGTAGAAAAATTTTTAAAAGAAGCAGAAACCTATTATTTAGCAACAGTAGAAGGAGATCAGCCAAGAGTGAGACCTTTTGGAACGGCTCACATTTTTGAAGGCAGACTGTATATTCAGACTGGTAAGGTAAAGGATGTGTCTAAGCAGATTCATGCAAATCCAAAGGTAGAAATATGTGCATTTAAGAATGGGGAATGGCTTCGTGTAGCAGGAGAGCTTGTAGAAGATGAGCGTAGAGAAGCAAGACAGTCCATGCTTGATGCTTACCCATCATTGCAGAAGATGTATTCAGCAGATGATGGCAACACAGAGGTATTCTATTTTAAGAATGCTACAGCTACATTTTCATCATTTACACATGAACCGGAAGTAGTGAAATTTTAATTTCCTTTCTGTAAAAATGGGGACAATTGTCTCCATTTTTTTATATATTTTTATATAATAGAAGAAATTCTGTGTAACATTTTCTGGACTGAACTGTTATATAGGTGAGGAAGGGGGAGGACTTATGGAAAAAGATATATTAAAACAGCTCTATCAGAAATACCGCAAGGAAATATATCTTTACCTCTACTCTTTGTGTAAAAAGGAAAGTCTTGCAGAAGATCTTTTGCAGGAAACTTTCTTGAAAGCGCTGCTTTCACTGCCAGATGACCATACGAACATGCGGGCATGGCTCTACCTGGTAGCACGCAATCTCCTCTTCAACTATTATCACAGGGAGAAAGAGAAAGTGCCACTTGAGGAAGCGCAGCAAATGCAGGATACAGGGACGCAGGAGGTTCTGGAAGAGATTTTAAAAGGCGAGAGGAACAAAATCCTTTATCTTGCAATGAACAGATTGGAACAACGCAAGAGAGAGATTCTGCTCATGCAGTATTTTGGAGAACTATCACAGAAAGAGATTGCGGCGATTTTGAAAATGACACCGGAAAATGTGAGGGTATTATCGTATCGGGCAAAGCGTGAACTTCGGGTTTACATGGAGGAGAACAACTATGACCTATCGTGAATTGTTAAAGTTATATCAGGAAGGAAAATTAGACGAGGAACAGAAACAAGAGGTGGAGCAGTCGGTTGAGAAGCAGGAAGCCATCAGTGAGTACCTCTATGAGAAAGAGGAAATCCCGGGACTGGAAGCACTGCATGAGGAAGAGGCGCCAGATGCCATGACGAAGGAGAACAATGCAGGAGCGGAAGAAGAACAGCGTTTTGTAAAAATGATACAGAAGACCATCAGGAGAACTTTCTTGAAAATGGGTGCAGTCATCGGAGCGGGTGTACTTGCAATTGTACTTTGTGTGATTTTTGTATTGCCACAGGTTATATCAGCCTTCTATTACAATCCCAATCAGGTTATGGGAAGAAATGAGGAAGCAGGAACCATCACAACAGACCGGATGAGCCTTGATTTAGCAGTATACTCAGAGATGTTCCAGCCGGGCATTTACCGGGGAACGGTAAATGCAGTATCGGAAGGCTATGGAGCTTACAGTATCTCCATTCCACAGGGATTTTCCTACGATGGGAGATTTACCACAGTGAATGGAAAGTTAAAACGTGGAAAACTGACACTTTATAATACAGATGTGTTAAAAACACCTTATGGGAATACATTTGTCATGCCCAAGGAAGTGGAAAAGTACACAAGAACGCGTTTTTATGATGAAGAAACCAAAGAATTCTGGGGACCGGCAGGAAGTGCTAAAGAAGCATACGCATCTATTGATGAGCTGGATGACAAGGCATATTATATCGCATACGGTTCACTGGATGAATTGACGGGTTATGCTGACTTTTATAATTGGGCAAAGGACAGAGAAATGGATTCAAACCTGTGGTGTGCAGTTTATACATCGGATGAAGAAGGCTATATGTGCAATTCGGGACACCTTGGTATGTTGATTAATCCAAGTGGAAGCTGTCTGGACTGGGACAGAGAGACATATCCGTATCTATGCCAGCTTGATAACAGCGATACTGCCAGGTGGGACATGGCGGAAGATGAAAAAAAAATGCAGACACATTTTATCAGTCTGTTAAGCTATCTGCGTGATTATCCGCAGATTGTGAAAATTTTAAATGGTAATGAGGAACTTCCGTATGATACAATGATTGAGAGTGTAAAGAAGGATGGACTGCGCATTTATGGATTTTCAATGATCTGCCAGAAAGAGAAATTACTGCAATTGCGTGATGAAAGGGAGATTTCATATCTGTACGCAGTACCGTTAAATTAATAGCAGAAAGATAAATAAACAGAGAGGGAAAACAGTCCACACTTGGTTATCAGCCGGATGTCTGGAAAGGATGGAATTGAGAGCAAAATGACAACAACAACTTTATGCTACATAGAAAATGATAGTAAATATCTGATGCTGCACAGAGTGAAGAAGCACAATGACATGAACGAGGGTAAATGGATTGGAGTTGGTGGTCATGTAGAGAGCCAGGAATCTCCAGAAGAATGTCTTGTGCGTGAAGTGAAGGAAGAGACAGGGCTTACTCTGACGTCATATAAATTTCGCGGATTGGTCACTTTTATAAGTAATGAATGTGAGCCGGAGCTTATGTGCGTGTTTACTGCGGATGGATATACAGGTGAGCTGACTGAATGTAATGAAGGAGATTTGTGCTGGGTTGCTAAGGATCAGGTATTGCAGCTTCCCACATGGGAGGGGGACAGGGTATTTCTTGAATTGCTGCTTGCAGAAGAGGATAGATTTTTCTCCATAAAGCTGCAATATGAAGGAGATAAACTTACAGATAAGAAGATTTGTCTGTATTAAAGTAGAATAAAGGAATGGTTAATGAGAATGAACACAATTAAGAAAGCTGCAGAAGAGGATAGAAATGCTATATTGAAATTATACAGGACGAGGTTGTATGGACCGGCAGACTGGAATGAATATTATCCAAATGAAGAAACCATAGAATTCGACCTGTCTAGGGATGCTCTGTTTGTAATGAAGAATGATGCGGGAGAGCTCATAGCCACCATCTCAATTGATGAAGATCAAGAGGTTGACAGCCTGACTGTATGGGATGAGAACATAGCGCCGGCAGGAGAATTGGCGAGATTGTGCGTCAGGGAAGATATGCAGAATCAGGGAATTGCCAAAGAAATGATGCGATATGCTTTTGATGCACTGAAAGAACAGGGGAAGAAGGGGGTTCACATCCTGGTAAGAAAAGGACATGCAGGAGCAATCGCCTGCTATACGGCACTGGGGTTTCAGCAGGTAGGAGAATGCAGCCTTTTTGAAAAAGAATTCATTTGTATGGAGCGTGAATTATAGAAACAGTAACTTACCTCTAAAATAAAGTTGACATAACAATTGACAAAAATCGGCGGACTTCATATAATAAACTCATGTGATATAAACTTTTGCTTATATATGAGGGAGCGATTTGTATGGAAAAAAGCAAAATAACTGGATTAATAGCAGCAACATATGTTGCTGCTTTTGCGATTGGCTGTACATCCATGGAGGAGAGTAATACCCATGGAGAATAGAAGGAGTCACCGGTTACAGATTATTGTCATATATGTGTGCTTTGTCATGATCATGGCACTGTGGGTTGATATTTTTCTGGACAGGTATAGCAGATATAACGAAGAGGTTCTGTATGAAGAGCGCCTGAATCAGATGAAAGAAGTCACCACACAGCTGTTTACAGGTCTGGAAGATGTGGTAGAGAACCGCTGGGATCTGGTGGAGGAACAGATAAACCATCTAAAAGACGTAGTATTGACAGACGAAGAACAACTCATACGTTTTATGCGTAGACAGACCAGACTCTCCGAATTGGAGAATAAGAAAATGAGACTGCTGGCAATAGACAGCCTTGGAAGGTGCTACACGCAGGATGGACTGACAGGGGCTTTTTGTGCTATGGATTATCTGCTGGAAGAGCCGCAGAGAATCAGCCTTGTTTCCAATACCATGACTAGCAATATGACTGCAATTATGTTTTTACAGAGATTGAACAATGATATATCATTTAATAGCGACACAAATAATATTACACTGATTTATTATGGCGTTATGCAGGATATGGAAATGTTCAACCCACATTTTGAATGTTCTGCGTATGATGGCAATAACACTGTATATGTGACGGATAAGAATGGTGTGAAGCTTTTTAACAGTCAATCCAGAGAAATACTGCAAGGCAATAACACTTATGCAGTGCTTGAAAATATGGAATATGTACACGGAAGTTCCTTTGAAGAGACCAGACAGACCCTGGAAAAATCAGGAATTGCTTATTCCAACGCATTTTTGCAGGGAACAGAATATTATTATGCATTATATCAGATGAAGAATGCAGACTGGACATTGCTGTTTCTTGTGCCTTCCTCCTATGTGGCGGTCAATACGGTCAGGCTTGTGAATTCCACAGTGGTGATGGTACTGGTATTTATGGGGATTCTGGTTCTGATCAGTTCATTCTTCATATTCTATACTGTGCGGCTGCAGCATAAAGAGGTTCTGGATGCGGAGAGAAAGAATAATAAAGAGCTGTCCAATGCTGTATTGGCGGCGCAGACAGCATATAAGACCGCAGAGAGCGCCAATCATGCCAAAAGTGCATTCCTGGCAAACATATCCCATGATATCCGTACACCTATGAATGCGATTATCGGACTAGCCGAGCTATTGGAACATGATACACAGCAGACACATAAAAATGCAGAATATGTAAGAAAAATCAAAGCCTCCAGCCAGCAGCTTCTTGAGATTATCAACAACATACTGGATATGAGCAAGATAGAGAGCGGTAAGGCTGTCATGAATATGGCGGAGTTTGATATACAGGAGATATTAAAACAGCTTGAAGCTGGTTTCAGCACGCAGGCAGAAGCCAATGGACTGACCTTTGCTATCACAGCGCATGAATTGCGCCATGAGTGGTTATGCGGAGACAAAGGCGGGGTAATCCAGATTCTTGGCAATCTTTTGTCCAATGCAATCAAATATACATCAGATGGCGGAAGCGTCAGTCTTGACGTATTTGAATTAGACCAGACTTCCGGAAATTATGCCAAGCTGTGTTTTCGGGTAAAAGACAATGGAATTGGGATGAGTCAGGAATATCTGGGCAGGATATATGAGTCATTCAGCAGGGAGGAAAACACACAGATGGATTCTGTCCAGGGAACGGGACTTGGCATGACGATCGTAAAGAACCTCGTGGACATGATGGGTGGCAGTATAGATGTAGAAAGTACACTGGGAGAAGGAAGCTGTTTTGAAGTAATCCTGGACTTTAGAATTGTGGATAAAAAGCCACAAAAGGCATTCATAGAGGATAAGTCAAAGCCGGACTATAATCGGCTGGAAGGAATCCGGTTCTTATGTGCGGAAGATAACCCGTTAAATGCAGAGATATTGGAGGATTTGTTGCAGATTGAAGGGGCAGGCTGTGATATCTGTACAGATGGATGTCAGGCTGTTGATAAATTTGAACACTCAAAGCCCGGAGAATATGATATGATACTAATGGATATACGAATGCCGGTCATGAACGGATATGAGGCAGCGAAGGCAATCCGGGGCAGCAGTCATCCCATGGCAGGGAAGATACCGATTATTGCTCTGACTGCCAATGCATTCTCAGAGGATGTACAGAAGTCCCTGGCTGCCGGTATGACGATGCATCTGACCAAACCGATTGATATCGAACTGTTGTCAGAGGCTGTGCATCAGTATGTATCCCATACATCGTGTGAAGAATGAATATGTTCAGGTATTGAAAGGCGTGGAAATAAACAGAATGAATCAAGTACGTAATTATCAGAAGGAATTGGAGAAAATAATCGAGCAGCTCAGTGCAGGGAAAGAGACACCCAGTCTTTTGCTGCACAGTTGCTGCGCACCCTGTAGCAGCTATTGTCTGGAATATCTCAGACAGTATTTTAAAATTACAGTATTTTATTATAATCCGAATATTTCCATGGAAGAAGAATACCGCAAACGTGTGGCAGAACAGAAGAGACTGATTGCAGCATACAATGCACAGAACCTTTACTATCCGATAGATGTGATAGAAGGCGATTATGAGACAGAAGCCTTTTATCAGATTGCAAAAGGGCTGGAACAGTGCCATGAAGGTGGAGAGAGATGCTTTGCCTGTTATGAACTGCGCCTTAGAAAGACGGCACAGCTTGCCGCAGATATGGGTGCAGATTATTTTACGACTACGCTGACGATCAGTCCACTTAAAAATGCAGCAAAGCTTAATGAAATCGGAGAAAGATTATCTGGTGAATACCATATACCATGGCTTGTATCGGATTTCAAGAAAAAGAATGGATATAAGCGTTCCATCGAATTATCAGCAGAATATGACCTGTACAGACAGGATTATTGTGGCTGTATTTATTCCAGAATAGAACGTGAGAACCAGAAGAAGGAAAGAACTTGAAAAATCTATTGCACACTGATTCAAAAGCATATATGATAAGAAAAGGTAACTGTTCAATAAAAAGTATATTTATACATGATTTTGAATGGTGTCCGTAAGTGGAAGAAAGGATAAAGATAAGAAATGAAAAAGATTCTGGATTTAATTTCTGAAGAAGTAATGCAGGCTTTTGAAGCAGCAGGCTACGAGAAAGAACTGGGTAAAGTATCTATCTCTAACAGACCTGATTTATGTGAATATCAGTGCAATGGCGCCATGGCAGGTGCCAAGAAATATAAGAAAGCTCCTATCATGATCGCAAATGATGTGGCAGCGAAGCTGGCAGACAGCCAGGTATTTGAGAAAGTGGATGCGGTAGCACCAGGCTTTTTGAATTTCACTCTGAGCAGAGAGTTTGTAGGCAATTATGTAAAAGAAATGCGTACCTTTGACAAGTTTGGTCTGGAAGAGGCACAGACTCCGCTGGAGATGGTCATTGATTATGGCGGACCTAATGTAGCGAAGCCTCTTCATGTAGGACATCTTCGTTCAGGCGTTATCGGCGAGAGTATCAAGCGTATTGTCAGATATATGGGACATCACATCACAGGTGATATCCATCTGGGTGACTGGGGACAGCCAATGGGGCTGATTATGAACGAGCTTCATATCCGTAAGCCTGATCTGGTGTATTTTGATGAGAGTTATACAGGAGAATACCCGACAGAGCCTCCATTTACCATCGCAGAGCTGGAAGAAATCTATCCATTTGCCAGCAAGCGTTCCAAGGAAGATCCTCAGTATAAGGAAGATTCCATGGCATGTACTTATAAATTACAGAGTGGCGTGAGAGGATACCGCGCATTGTGGAATCATATCATCAATGTATCTGTAGCAGATTTAAAGAGAAACTATGAGAAGTTAAATGTAGAATTTGACCTGTGGAACGGAGAGTCTACAGTACATGACCTGATTCCGGGCATGGTAGATTACATGAAGAAAGAGGGCTATGCCTATGTCAGCGATGGCGCTCTTGTAGTAGACGTAAAAGAAGATACAGATACCAAGGAAGTACCGCCGTGCATGATCTTAAAATCTGACGGTGCATCCCTGTACAATACTACAGATCTTGCAACAATCATGATGCGTATGGAGCAGAACCATCCTGACGAGCTGATCTATCTGACAGATAAGCGTCAGGAGCTGTATTTTGAGCAGGTGTTCCGCTGTGCACGTAAGACGAAGCTGGTAAAACCTGAGACGAAACTGGTTCATATTGGCTTTGGAACAATGAACGGTAAGGATGGCAAGCCATTCAAGACCCGTGATGGCGGTGTTATGCGTCTGGAGACTCTGATTCAGGAGATTAATGACGAAATGCTGCGCAAGATCACAGATAACCGTGAAGTAGATGAGGCAGAAGCAAAAGAGACTGCAAGAATCGTAGCTCTGGCTGCATTAAAATACGGTGACTTGTCCAATCAGGCAAGCAAGGATTATATCTTTGATATGGATAGATTTACTTCCTTTGAAGGAGATACAGGTCCTTATATTCTGTATACAATTGTACGTATCAAGTCCATTCTTGCAAAATACAAAGAATCAGGAGCTGCTATTGATGAGAATGCCTTCCAGACACCTGTAAATGATTCTGAGAAAGCACTGATGATGGAGATTGCCAAGTACAATGCCAGCCTGGAAGCAGCATATGAAGAGCTGGCTCCACATAAGATTTGCGCATATATTTATGATCTTGCCAATGCGTTTAACCGCTTCTATCATGAGACAAAGATTCTGGCAGAAGAGGATGAGACGAAGAAAGCAGGTTATATCAGCCTTCTTGTCCTGACAAGAGATATTCTGGAGACATGCATTGATCTGCTTGGTTTCTCAGCACCGGAGAGAATGTAAATGATAACGATTAAGACGCAGATATATGATGATTTTCATTGTATTGCGGATCAGTGTCCGATGACCTGCTGTCAGGGCTGGTCTATCAAGGTAGATAGGAAAACCTGCGAGAAATGGCAGAGTCATGGGGATACGGCTTATTTAATGGAATATACCATTCCACGTGATGAGGAAGAAGCACCACGGGAAATGGCAACTGATGATGCAGGGACTTGTCTGTTACTGGATAGTCAGGGCTTATGCAAGTTAGTAATCAAACATGGGGATGGGTATCTGTGTGATACCTGTGCCCATTTTCCACGCAAAAGAAATGAAATCACAGAGTTGGATGAGCAGGATAAAGAACAAAATAAAGAACAAAATAAAGAACAGGTACTGATTGCCGAGTATTCCCTGTCCGGGGCATGTCCGGTTGTTATGGATATGCTGGCGGGGCTGAAAGGCAGTCTTGGACTTCAGGTAACAGGTGATTGTGAGCAGGGGATTCAGTTTCCCATGGAATACAGAGTCAGGAATCAGCTGATTGCCATGATTCAGGGGGAGAGCATATATCAGAAATTTACGTTTGTTGAGCGTATTATGCTTGGATTCTCCCTGCTGCATGAATGTCTGGACTGCGATACAGAGGAGAATGTGGATGACTGTCTGGAAGTCTACGGAGACCCTGAGAATCTGCGGGAAAAGGCATTATTCTGGGGGAAGATGCAGACTCCAATAGAGGATGTTATGGAGGAATTATGCCAGACCTTCTGGAATGTAACAGAATATTATAAAGAGCTGCCCATGTATCGGGACTATGTGTATGAGCTTGCAGATACAGTAGACAGATGGTATCCAGAGACGGATACGAAGACGGCTGCGAAACTGCGTATGCAGGCATGTGATACCTGGGAAGAACATAAGCAGAGATTTGCATGCTTTGATGGACTGGCACAGAGAGTCATGGCAGCAGAGATATTCTCAGATTGTGTCAGTGATGATCTGGGAGAATTAACGGAGAACTTTCAGGCGATTATACTGGAATATATCATGACACACATGTCAGTTTTCCTGCTGGGAGAATATGATGAGAAGACAGTAGAGACTTTTTATTCACTCTACATCAGAATCATTGGTCATAATGCAGAGGGCATGGCAGAATATTGGGAAGAGAATTTTGATGATTCGATTCTGGAACAGGAATATCTGTATCTGCTCCTTTCTTAATAAGCAAACCCCGCCATTTGGTATATGGCGGGGTTTGTGCTGTTTAGAGATATTTCTTTAATCCGTTGGAAGTGTCAACGATTTGATTAATAGTGTCTTTTACTTCGTTGGCATAATTTAAGTTGTCGTCGCTCATCTGTTCTACCTGCTCGGCACTGGCAGTTACTTCCTGAGTAGCAGCTGACAGCTGGGAGATATTATCTACAATACGGTTATTGGATTCGGACAGACCGGAGATCTGATGGTCAATAGCACCGATATCCTGAATTAACTTAGCCATATTGGTATTGAGCTGTTCAAAAGAAGCAGCAGCGCTGATAATCTTATCATTCTGGTCGTTGGTTGCATCAATTGAGCTTTCGATGGATTTTACAACGTCATTTGCATTCATGCTTAGTTCAGTAGTGATTCTTGTGATTTCTTCGGTTGACTGTTTGGTCTGTTCTGCCAGCTGTCTGATCTGATCTGCTACAACAGCAAATCCACGTCCAGCTTCACCGGCTCTTGCACTTTCAATAGAAGCATTCAAAGCCAGCAGATTGGTCTGACTGGAGATATTAAGAATCATACCGGCAATATTTTCAACCTCAGCGGTCTTCTCCTGTAATTTTGCCATAGAAGCAGTCACTTCATGATTGGTAGAGGCAATTTGTGCTGACTGTGCTTTCAGACTTTCCATTACCTTGATATTTTCCTGGATGCTTGCATTGGATTCAGTGGCAACACTTACCATTTGTCTTGAGTGTTCACCTGTAGTCTCGATAGCTGTCTGGATACTTCTGGTCATGTTGTTCTGTTCTTCGATATTCTGTGAAGTGGTATGGGAAGCAGTGGCGATATTTTTCATATTGCCTGCTACTGTCTGGGTAACATTTACCAGTTCATCTACAAGAGAACTGCTCTTTGCTGTCTCGCTATGTATTATTTTGGAGATGTCTACAATGCCATCGAACATCGCCTGCTGTTTCTCACTCTGGGCGGCTACGAAACCAAGGGCATCATCACTGAAGAGCTTGGTCAGTGTGCCTATTCTATACACGATGAACAGCAGCAGATAGACACAGATAACACGGCAAAAGGCATCTACATCAGCCTGGAAAATGCCCTTGAAGATTCGGATTGCTACTACAATTGTGTAGAGTATCGTATAAGAAGCACAGGCATTTTTGAACTGCTTGCGGTCATAGTAGGGAATCAACAGTGCAAGAATTGCAATCAGAGCATAATAGAGAAATTCTGCATTGGTCTGCATGCCAAGAAGCAGAAATTCAATTCCCACATCGAAGATAACAACACGCTTTAAGAGACTGCCTCCTTTTTGACGTACGAAAATGATCACATTGCCAATCGCAAAGAGAGCAATCAGAGCCAGATTACTATAAGCTGTGATAGATACAATGCTGTTGGAATTGAGCTTCAACAATAGATAGATGATAAATTGTAACCACAGAATTGTTGTAGCCAGAATATAGATTTTATTCATACTATGGTAACGTTCTGACTGGTCGTTGTAGCGGAAAATTTTGTCTTTTTCCATTTGGGTATCCTCCTTCATGTAATAATGCCTTCCGGGAATTTTCCTGAAATGAATGATTCTCGGAGTGCATAAATAATAGGTATTTCCTTGATATAAAGTAAATTATATTGCATGTAAAAATAATACAATATACATTATATAACATAAAAAGTCAGAAATCTACAAAAATATACGAGAATAATTGCTATTTATGACGAAATAGATAACAATGAAAGACTGGCAGGGACTTTACAAGAAAAAAAGGAAAGAGTAAAGTAATGCAGGAAGAATACAGGAAATATAATAGAAAGGTATGTTTGGTTATGACAAAGGATATGACAACGGGCAAAATCACGCCCTTATTGATTTCATTTACAATTCCACTGGTATTGGGTAATCTGTTTCAATTGATGTATAATGCCGTGGACAGTATCATTGTCGGCAAATTCGTGGGAGAGGATGCACTGGCGGCAGTGGGAACCAGCAATCCATTGATGACGTTGATTATATTATTTGTAAGTGGATTGTGTATGGGAGCCGGTGTGCTGATCAGTATGCAGTATGGTGCGAAGGACTATGAGAAGCTGGAGCTGCAGCTGAGTTCTACTCTTCTTGGCGGTATCATATTTTCAGTGCTGATATCCATAATCAGTATCATTGCGGCACCTGCATTGCTCCGCATCATGCAGACTGATGAGAGCATTATGCACATAGCAACGGTATATCTGCGCATTATACTTATGGGATTGATCTTTACCTTTATCTATAATTTCTTTGCCAATGCGCTGAGAGCAATGGGAGATAGTAAGACACCATTGTATTTCTTGATGATCAGTTCGGTATTTAATATTCTAGGAGACTTGTTTTTCGTTGTGGTGTTGCATTGGGGCAGTGAAGGATGCGCATTATCTACGGTCATCAGTGAAGCACTGAGCAGTCTGTTGTGTATTCTTTATATTAAGCAGAAGATTCCGGTGCTGTGCCTGGGCAGGAGATGGTTTCGTTTTGACAAGAAGGCATTTTACCGCACTGTGCAGTATGGCTGGACCAGTGCCATGCAGCAGGCGACAGTGCAGCTTGGTAAGTTGGGTATACAGGCAATCGTCAATACCATGGGCGTTGCGGCGATGGCGGCTTTTGCAGCAGTCAACAGAATTGATGATTTCGCCTATACACCGGAGCAGAATATTGCGCATGCCATGACTTCCCTGCTGGCACAGAATGAAGGGGCAGGCAGGAAAGAGAGAGTCAGGGAGGGCTTTCGTTGTGGTATGAAGATAGAGATCATATATGGAATTATCGTATGTATCATCTGCTTTGTGTTTGCCAGACCATTGATGCTTTTGTTTGTAAATGATGAAGAGGTCGTAAGGCATGGTGTGCAGTACCTGCATCTGATTGCACTGATGTATCTGTTACCGGCTGCAACGAATGGTATTCAGGGTTACTTTAGAGGAATCGGAGATTTGAAAGTCACACTCTGGAGCAGCTTTATCAATATGGGTGTGCGAGTGCTGGCAGCGATTCCCCTTGTATTTGTATGTAAGCTTGGAATGGCAGCCTTGCCTTTTGCATACTTATGTGGGTGGTTTGCCATGCTGATCGCAGAAGTGCCGCTGCTTGTATCCAAACTAAGGGAAAATAAGGCATAAAGAATAAATAAACGTAATTATTCAGAGTTATACAAAATGAAAAAGAAGTATTGGATTCCAATACTTCTTTTTAGTAGCGAGAGGGGGATTCGAACCCTCGACACTGCGGGTATGAACCGCATGCTCTAGCCAACTGAGCTATCTCGCCATTTACGATATGAACACTGAATAAAAATGATGGGGCCTACAGGGCTCGAACCTGTGACCCTCTGCTTGTAAGGCAGATGCTCTCCCAGCTGAGCTAAGACCCCACAATCAGCGTATCAGTTACTGTCGCAACCGACTTATTTAATATACTAATATTTGAGCAAAATGTCAACTGATTTTTAGAAAAATATAGAAAAATAATTTCCAGTGTTAATTTCTTATGGAAACAACCAGCAGTTTTTAAAGCAAATCCAGGCCTGCATATGGCTTTTGCAGTAAGGCAGAAGAACCGGATCTTGGTGCAAAAGAAATATACAGAAAAGCAGATGGTAGAATGTATGAATGCAAAGTCACTATGAAATGTCAAAGAGCATAAGAAACAGCCGATAATTTCCTGCCCGTTTCGACCATGGCAGACAAATTATTCGGCTGTTTTATTGTCTTTTATGGAAGAAATACGCAAAAGCTGCATAAATGCCGTATTTCCTGCGATAAGTAGCAGTTGCACATGCAAGTGGGCATCTTTATAATGGAACTTGCCAAATTGTGGTGTATTTAGACAGGGAATGGGCAAAGGCGGCAAAATGAACAATGCTTTGCACAGGAACTGTTGGAAATTGGAGAGGAATATAATGGAGCAGCTTAAAGTAGTAACACAACAGGATAATGAAAGAATGTTCCGCATGATAAGTGATTTAATTTCCAAAGACAAAGAATTTCAGATTATGATTACAGTACCTTCCGGCAGACAATACGAACAGAATCAGGTCGGGGAAGAGAAGAGGATAGCGAAGGAATACAATCTGGAGAAGGATGTTACAGACATGATCCATGAGATCGGAGTACCGGCGCATATTAAGGGATATCAGTATCTGAGAGAGGCTATCATGATGTCTGTGGAAGATGTGGAGATGCTTAATTCCATTACCAAGATACTGTATCCATCTATTGCCAAGAAATATCAGACAACGCCAAGCAGAGTAGAGAGAGCCATCAGACATGCCATAGAAGTGGCGTGGAGCAGGGGCAAAATGGAGACCCTGGATGCGCTGTTTGGGTATACCATTAATATAGGAAAAGGCAAACCTACTAATTCAGAATTTATAGCGCTTATTGCTGATAAAATCAGACTTAATATGCGTTGACATAAGAATATGACAAAGTTATGAGTCTATTCTTTACATTATCGGGTCAACTGGTGTATAATTTAGATAAATGTATCGTTCTTTCAAAAGAAAATGAGAAGGAGTTCAACGGGATATGAAGAAAATATTGTTTGTAGCTTCAGAAGGAGTACCATTTATCAAGACCGGAGGTCTTGCCGATGTTGTAGGCTCGTTGCCTAAGTATTTTGACAAGAGATATTTCGATTGCAGGGTCATTCTGCCAAAGTATATGTGCATGAGCGATAAAGTAAAGTCCATGATGAGATACAGGACACATTTTTACATGGATTTCATGGGAATGAATGAATATGTAGGTATCATGGAAACAGAGTATGAAGGCATTACTTATTACTTTATTGATAATGAGAAATTCTTTAACGGCTTCAAGCCTTATGGGGATAATATCGTTGAAGAGATATCCAAATTTGTCTTCTTCTCTAAGGCTGCATTGTCTATCCTTCCGGTCATTGATTTCAGACCGGATGTGATTCACTGTCATGACTGGCAGACAGGTATTCTGCCGGTGTACTTAAAAGAGCGTTTTGCAGGCGGAGAGTTCTACCGTGGAATCAAGTCTGTTATGACGATTCATAACCTGAAGTTCCAAGGAGTGTATGACATTAAAACAGTACAGAATATTACAGGATTGGATAATTCCTATTTCACACCGGACAAGTTGGCGTATTACAAGGACGGTAACCTGTTAAAGGGTGGACTTACCTATGCAGATGCAATTACCACAGTAAGCCAGACTTATGCAGAAGAAATCAAGACTGATTTCTATGGGGAACATCTGAATGGACTGTTAAATGCCAGAAGCAAGGATTTACGTGGTATTGTGAATGGTATTGATTATAATGAGTATAATCCGCAGACAGATCAGTATATTATCCGTAAGTATAATGCTGATAATTTCCGTAAGGAGAAGATCAAGAACAAGCGTGACCTCCAGAAACAGCTGGGACTGGAAGAGAACGATAAGAAGATGATGATCGGTATCGTCTCCAGACTGACAGACCAGAAGGGTATGGATCTTGTGGCATATATAATGGATGAGCTTTGCCAGGATGAGATACAGCTGGTGGTTCTTGGTACAGGTGAAGAGAAGTACGAGAATATGTTCAGACATTTTGACTGGAAATATCACGGCAAGGTATCTGCCAATATTTATTATTCAGAAGAGCTGTCCCACAGAATCTATGCATCCTGTGATGCTTTCCTGATGCCATCTCTGTTCGAGCCATGTGGACTGAGTCAGTTAATGGCACTTCGTTATGGTACGGTTCCTATTGTACGTGAGACTGGTGGTTTGAAAGATACGGTAGAGCCTTATAACGAATATGAGAGTAAGGGCACTGGATTTAGTTTCTCCAACTACAATGCTCATGAGATGCTGAATACCATTCGTTATGCTGAGAAGATATATTATGATAAGAAACGTGAATGGAATAAGATTATTGACAGAGCCATGGCTACAGATTATTCATGGAGCGTGTCAGCATTGAAGTATCAGGAGATGTACGATTGGTTGATCGACAACAATTAAGATTACACAAAGCCACTTCATAAGGAAGTGGCTTTTTTTCGGAGGTAAGATATGGCTTTTGATGGAATTACGATTGCATCCATCGTAAGAGAAATGAAGAATCAGATAGAGGGAGGCAGAATCTATAAGATTGCCCAGCCTGAGAAGGATGAACTGCTTCTTACGATCAAGAACAATGGAGGGCAGGTCAGGGTAATCATGTCTGCAGATGCATCATTGCCTTTGTTGTATCTGACGCAGGAAAATAAGACAAGCCCTATGATAGCACCGAATTTCTGCATGCTGCTGCGTAAGCATCTGCAAAATGCAAGAATCGTAGCAGTGGATCAGCCTATGGGACTGGAGCGTATCGTGAAGCTGCAGCTGGAGCATCTCAATGAACTGGGAGATCTGTGTACGAAATATCTGGTCATTGAGCTTATGGGTAAGCACAGTAATATTATTTTCTATGACGATCAGAATATGATCATAGACAGTATTAAGCATATATCAGGTATGGTCAGCTCTGTTCGTGAGGTATTGCCGGGAAGAGAGTATTTTATTCCCAATACACAGGATAAAGAAGACCCCCTTACAGTTTCCAGAGAGGAAATACACAGAGTACTGACAGCGGCATCCCGACCGGTATTTAAGGCAATCTATGGGAGCTTTACCGGTATTTCACCCTGCATAGCCCATGAAGTCTGCTATCGTGCCGGAGTGGATGCAGATAAGCCATCAGGAGAGCTGACAGAGGCAGAGATGGATGCGGTCTGCAGCATCTTCTTACAGATTATGAAAGATGTGAAAGAGGGAAGCTTCGTCCCTAATGTAGTATACGAGAACAACCAGCCGGCAGAATATGCCGCTGTCAGGCTGACTTCCTATGCAGATGACAAGGTTGTACTGTATGATAGTATGTCTGAACTGATAGAGCATTATTATGCGGAGAAGAATATTGTCACCAGAATACGTCAGCGTTCCGTAGACTTGCGCCGTGTAGTGCAGACTGCCATGGAACGTAATGTGAAGAAATATGATCTACAGGTGAAGCAGCTGGAAGATACGCAGAAGAGAGAAAAATACCGTATCTATGGGGAATTGCTCAATACCTACGGATATGGGGCAGCAGAGGGCGCCAAGTCTTTGGAAGCATTGAATTACTATACTAACGAGATGATTACGATTCCTCTTGATCCTACGCTGACAGCCGGAGAGAATGCGAAGAAGTATTTTGATAAATATCAGAAGCTGAAGCGTACTTATGAGGCACTGACTACTTTAACACAGGAGACGAAAGAAGAAATCGAGCATCTTGCATCCATTAGTACAGCGCTGGATATTGCGCAGAAGGAAGAAGACCTGGTGCAGATTAAGGAAGAGCTGATAGAGAGTGGTTATATCAGAAGAAAAGGCGGTACGAAACGTGTGAAGATAACCAGTAAGCCTTTTCACTATATCAGTAGTGATGGATTTGATATTTACGTAGGAAAGAATAACTATCAGAACGAGGAACTTACATTCAAGTTCGCCACAGGTAATGACTGGTGGTTCCATGCCAAAGGCATGCCCGGCTCTCACGTAATCGTGAAGACCAATGGTGCGGAAATGACAGACAGAGCCTATGAAGAAGCTGGAAGACTTGCTGCGTATTATTCACAGGCAAAAGGTCAGGAGAAGATCGAGATTGACTACACGCAGAAAAAGAATGTAAAGAAACCCAATGGCTCAAAACCAGGCTTTGTTGTATATTATACGAATTATTCCTTAGTAATTGATTCTGACATCAGTGGATTGCAGCTGGTCAAAGAATAAATAAAATGCCTTGCGAATCAGAATAAGACCGCAGGGCATTTTGTTGTTTACTTTCTGTTTTGCTTTTGAATCAGTATCCATAATCCGGTGAAGATAACAAGACTGATTACTGTAATCAGTATACCGGCATTAAATCCCTCAGGATAGTAGGAGAGCGCTATTGTATGTTCACCCTCCGTCAGATAAGTACTGATCATGGTATCTTCAAAGAGATCTATAGCAGCTTCTTTACCATCAACCAGTAATGTCCATCCTGGTTCATAAGGGATGGACAGAACCAGTTCGCCAGGAGTCGTAACTGTAATATGACCATTCATATGGGTCTCATCATAGGAATCTACAGTCATGGTCTGCTGGCTTAGTTTGTCTGTGAATTTGCCAAGGACATCCTCATCTACACTGTAGACAACCAGATTCAGGTCTTCGCCATTTTCAGAGGTCAGAGTGAGGTAAGAACCGGCTTCATGATAACCCAGATCCAGAATGTATTTCTTTTTGATGGTCTTGAAGGTCTTATCTTCAGAACCGTAACGCAGCTTAATGTTATCAATCTTGGTATTGCTGGTATAAGCATACAGATGGGCAGAAGTTTCCACGTCAACCGTAGCACGTCCACCATCCTGTTCTACTGTGACAGGAAGAAATACATCTTCCTGAATACCCAGAGTGTTTACCAGATAATTCTGACGTTCAATAGGATTAAGCTGATCTACATAACTGACCGTGTCATTCTCATGCATATTCTCCTCCACATCATCTGCGCTGCTGAACAGTTCTTCCAGGGAATCATCTGACGATTGTGGCTGTAAGCTGTCATAAGCGGCGCCTGTCAGAGCATTATGGTGAGCTGTGATGGTAGCCATATCAGAGGAAGATACCATATCGGAAGAAATCATAAATCCCAAAGGCAGGGAATAATTGTTGCGGTACAGATATAATTTTCCTTCTGTATCAGCCAGGCTGAACAGTGTATCATAGCCTCTGTCTATTGTATACAACATGTAGCGGTTAGCCAGTAATGCGGCTGTTATCGGCGTGGCACCGTCATAACAGTAGTATACACGGCTGCTCTTCATACCGTATTTCTCATAGAAATCCTTTACCAGAGCATTGGAGGTGGAAGAAAAGTAGGAGGCAGATGGAAAACCAATCAACATGGCATCGTTCTGTGTCCTGCGTGCAAATTTCTCAAAACGGAAGAAATCGCCATCCTCTTCTTCCATGGTGCGTTTAGTCAGTGTCTGATAAGAATCATAGTTGGCCAGATATGTACTTCTTGATACAGTAGAAACACTGGTCAGGTACATGTTGGCACCGGATTCTGCGATAACCAGGGCAAAGGTCAGGATTGCCAGTATCTGAGAGGCATTCTGATGCAGTCTGTATCCGTGGATGAGACCGGCATAACATATCAGGAAGATACCTGTGAACAGGAAACATGCTCCTGTAAAGGAATCATCAGTGATCAGCTTCTCACATAACAGGATAAAAGCCAGTACACCAAGGAAAAGTCCCATGATCTCATTACCTGAATGCTCACGGATGTGCAGAAAAGCTTCAAAACACATGGCAAGCAGCAGGAAGATATACAGGAAGGACTGTCTTGCAGGCAATGAGTCAGGATAGTTCAGACCATGCCAGATGAAATTCAGTACATTGGTTGAATAGCTGATCAGGATAAAAGCCAGCAGAATCAGCTTAGGTGCTTTCTCACGGATAGGAATCTTCTTCTGCATGATATAAAGAGGCAGGAGAAGAAATGCTGCGACACCACAGTAAATATTGGGCCAGTGATCCAGTCCGGTCTCTACTGTTACATTGAAGCAGTGCCTTGCCAGCATATCAATGACAGAGAAGTAGGACTTCACTGTTTTAGGAAAATTAATATCACTGAATTCTGTAAATTTCAGTGCTGCAACTTCTGGCAGCAGCAGGATTGCGGCAATACCACCGGCAAGCAGGGAGTAGACTCCGAATCGGATAATGGCTTTTACATAATAATTCTGAAGACGGGCTGGAATTGGAACTGCCAGCGGTCTTGAGATATCCTGATTGTGCGGGTTCCTGCCTGCAAGTAATACGATAAAGTACAGAACCAGAAAGATACAGATCATAATGGACAGATAATAGTTGGACAGGATGGACAGAGCAAGCATCATGCAATAGAGTCTGCCATCTCCCTGTTCTACGAGCTTTTCCAGAGCCAGAATGATGATCGGCGCCAGCACGATGCAGTCCAGCCACATGACATTCCAGCTGTAGGCGGCCATATAACCGGACAGGGCATAGAATGTGGAAAAGAACAAAATAGCCCAGGTGTCAGTGTGGAAATGCTTCTTTAAATATACAGCAAAGGTCGTGCCACACAGACCTGTCTTGATGACCACCATATAGGTGATGAATTCCATCAGGTGTCCTTCCGGGCAGAAAATGGCCAGCCAGTTCGTAGGGCTTGCCAGATAGTAGACATACAAAGCCAGAAAGTTGGAGCCGATACCGGTATTCCAGGAATAGAAGAGACTCTCTCCATTTTTCAGTTTATGATAGAATTCCACTAGAAAAGGAAAATACTGATGGTACATATCAATATGCAGGAAAGAACGGTCGCCAAAGGGATAGATTTCACGGATGGCGAAGATTACCAGCATAATGACAGCAGGAATAAGAAAAGCAAATAAATATAACTTGTTGAAAGTAAAACTTTTTTTGGTTTTCATCTTCTTGATCTCCACTTATTTTTGACTGAATATATTATAATACTGTAATGTCATATAATCTTGCAAAGTACTTTTCACATCTTTTACGGGAGTACTGATACCCTGGGCATTTTCAGCACGGATTGCAGTCAGGACAGGGTATTGCCCTTCAAGCTGTGACAGATAATTTCTGTAATCATAGAGGGGAAGTCCTGCGGCACGCAATACGTGGCTGCCCAGATAATTGGCACTTGTCTCTACGTTGCTGGCTGCTTCAATGTCATAGTTTGCCCAGATGATAAAAGGCACTTTATAACGACGGGCTTCTTCCTCTTCTGTAAGTGAATCGCCGGATCTGCCATTGAGCTTCCAGACTGGTGCAGCCACAGAATTGGAGGGCTGGTGGTCGCCGAAGAATACAATGACTGTATCCTCATCTGCCTTGGAGAAATACTCTATCAGGTTCTCAAGAGCCTGATCGGATAATTTGATCAGAGACAGATAATTGGGAAGAATTTTAGAACTTGTGCCTTCTACTGTAATATCAGGATGGAAATTATCATATTCTTCACTGTAGGAAGAATGATTCTGCATGGTGACATTAAAGAGGAAGAAAGGCGTATTGGCGTCTTTCTGCTCATATAATTCGATGATCTTGTCATAACAGGACTGATCGCTGACGTATTTACGTATTTTTACCGGATTGACCCAGTCCTTGAGAGAGTAGAAGGTATCAAATCCAAGCAGAGGATATACCTTATCCCTGTCCCAGCCGGAAGCATTATATGGATGCATGGCAATTGTATTATAACCCTTGGATTTCAGATAAGTGGCAATGGAATAATCATTGTTTTTCACATATTGCTGGTAGGCAACACTGCCCTGTGGCAGAAAAGCCATGGTATTACCGGTCAGAAATTCAAACTCTGTATTGGCAGTATTACCACCAAGGACAGACACATTCAGATGCCCTGATATGGTATTGGGAGTGCCTTCCTGCATCAGAGAATGGAGAAAAGGCATATAATCCTCATTCGTTTCAAAATCTCCGAGCACAGACAGATCAGAGAAAGCTTCGTTCATGATAACGATGATATTAGGTGTATGTGTCGCAGATTCTGTATCGTTGGTATCATAGGAAGCAAGAAGTGCAGCGGCGTCCTCTTTGTTATAGCCGTCAGGCTTCTCTACCACGATATATTTTAACTCCATCAGAAAAGCGACAGCAGTACCGTCACGCTTACTCATAACAGTAGGGGTGAACAGCTTGTCATAGAGCTTGAACCGGGCAACTGTGCTGTCCTGATGCAGCATGGCAGTGAAGCCCCACAACAGTGCAAAGGACGCCAGAACACCACCGACTCTGATACGCCAGTCTTTCTTTAATTCCAGGGTGACTTTAGATTCCAGAAGAATCAGAATCACAAATCCGATCAGTACGAAAACAGCTTCTTTGCTGAGTGTGTATTTGAAATTGTTGGCAACACTGGCAGCAGTACCGATAGACAGGATATCCCAGGGCATGATAGGCGCGGAGCGAAACTCCAGTACGTAGTAATTCGCAAGACCGATTATCATGAACAGGATAGTCTGACAGCGAAGAGCGGTCTTGAGCTTTCCGAACAGGAAGAGCAGAAGTGCCATGATCAACTCAAAGAGTACAATATTGAGAAGCTGGATTCTGATCTTCATGGTAGTGAACGGATTATGTGTATACCACTCAAACAGATATAATATGATAATAGGAAAAAGTAACATGGGAATAATATTTCGCAATTTCTTCATAATAGACCTCCATGCTGTTGCATAACAAAAACAGCTATCTTACAATAGCATTTTTGTTCTGTTCTTTCAAGTCAGTTTGGGAAGTTCTTTTTTGATAGTATTGCGATATTCTGTAGGAGTACAATCCATGTATTTCTTGAATATCTTATTGTAATAGCTGGTATTATTGAAGCCGACAGAACCAGCAATCTCAGATATGGAATCCAGCGGCTTGCGGTGCATTCGCTTGGTTGATTCCAGAATACGGTATTTCATAAGGTATTCAAAAGGTGTTACATTTAAGGTACGTTTGAAACAACGGCAGCATTCGCTTTTGCTGACCATGATAGAGCTGGAGATATCTTCCAGCGTTACTGTCTCCATGAAATGTTCCTGTATATAGAGGATAGCCTGTTTCACACGTTGTTCATCCTGAACGGCTGTCTTAGGGACAGGACCGGGAGCGCTTTGGAGAGTGAGCTGATATAGCTGATACCAGATGCGCAGCAGGGCGGATTTGGTCAGAAGCTCGTAGCCATCGTTTTTATCCTGATTAAGAGACAGGATTTCCTGTATACTGGACAGATAAATCGGATAATCAGATTTATCTGGATTGACATACACGTGTTTCAGTGTAGAATTATGGAGCACCGGCGTAATATATTTCTTCTCCAGTTCCAGCTGTCCAAATCCCAGAATAAAAGAGGGATGGACAACGAGAGAATAAAGGGTACATGGCTCTTCGGAGGTTGGTGTGACAAAATGGCGGACATTCTGATTAATGAAAACCAGATCCCCCTGTGAAGCCAGTATGGTTTCTTCTTCGCAGGTAATATAGATCTGACCTGAAACAATATATTGTATTTCGACTTCCTCATGCCAGTGCCAACGTATGAGAAGAGGATCGGTTTCTGAGAAGACAAGACGGGATACCTCTAACGGATAGTCGTCCTGCATCAGACTGCGGCTTCGTTTTGTATAATAATCGGGGTCTTCGAGTGGGTGGTAATCAGACATGGAATGACTCCTTTCTGTAGTTTTCGGTATGATATAGACCTATTGGAATAGTTTAACATATTTGTAAGAAAAAAAACATGGAAAAAACAAACCATATATTATATAATTCTATGTAATACGGCATGTTGATTATTAGATATCTGATATATAAGGCACAAATCGGGAATATAAAATATGAAAAGCAAATTCACAAAATACCTGGAGAATTTTTTTATAATAGCAGTAAGTCTGCTGTTTCTTGTATTTTTTATATTGCAGGTGACAAGCAGGGATGAGTTCTCACCATGGAACAATAAAGTCGAGATCCTGAAGGAAGATGCCGGTCTGCTTCTGGAGGATGGGACGGTAATTCCCATTGAAGAAAAAGATGGGTATTTCATGTATGCGGATGCCAGACCGGGGGAGACACTCACTGTTGTCATGCAGCTGCCGGAAATAGACAGGCAGAACAGAGTGATTTGCGTATTCAGCACGGAACAGGATGTTGGAATATACATAGATGGAGTAGAGCGTATCTATTATAATGACGAAGAATACAGACTGGCAGGAAGCTACAGTGCCAGCCGTTTCGTAATGGTACCGGTTTATGAAGAAGACAGTGGCCATGAGCTGAGGGTTACGTATAAGACGTCTGTTGCATTGTATGCAGGCTCTATGGCGTGTCCCAAGTATGCCAGGGAACAGGATATGCTGTATTGGATATTCCTGCGGTATGCTGGACAGATAACTTCTGCGGTCATTCTGCTTGCAGTAGGCATTATCTTTATTCTGTTCAGTGTTGTTTTACGGTATAAAAGACGGGACGACAAAGGCATCGGATATCTTGGCATCTTCTCTATCATAATTGCTGTATGGCTTCTGTGTCAGTCCAATATGCGTGTCTTTTACAGCAGTTATTTAAGCGGCGTGAATCTGATGGCTTTTTATATGATCATCATTATTCCGATACCGATTCTGATGTTTTTTAATAATCTGATGAAATACAGATATCAGAAGCATATCAATCTAATGATTGTGATAACGATTCTGAACACCATAATGTGTCTGGCACTGGAATTCATGGGGATAGCGGATACGATCACAACGATTCCAATCGCCCATGTCATAATTACTGTATGCTGTGTTATATGTCTGACCGATTTCTGCCGATATATGAAGAGTGGGGATATTGTTGAGCCATTTGCAATGATTCTTGGCATGGGATGTTTCTTCTCTGTAGTCCTGATAGAAGAGATCAATCTGTTGTTCTTTAACTGGTTCTTTGTAGGTAAATACATAGGTTATGGAACGCTGTTTTTTATGATATGTTTTGGTTATGCAGCCTTCCGGAGCTCTGAGGAGCAGGAAAGAGAGTACCGGGAAGCAGTCAGGGCGAACAAGATCAAGAGTGATTTCCTTGGAAATATGTCTCATGAGATCAGAACGCCGATCAGTACAATCCTTGGCATGAATGAAATGATCCTCAATGAGAGCGATAACAGGGAGATCATTGGATATGCCCAGAATATCCGCAATGCAGGAAATATCCTGCTTGCACTGGTAAATGACGTATTGGATTTTGCTAAGATAGAAGCCGGTAAGATGGAGATAACTCCGGTTCGTTATGAATTAAGGAATATGCTCAATGATCTGATGCAGACAATCGAAACCAGGGCATCCATGAAAGGACTGGCAATAGAGCTTGATGTAGAGAAGACGACGCCCAATATTCTATATGGAGACGAAATACGTATCAGACAGGCAGTTACCAATCTGTTGACCAATGCAGTGAAGTATACGCAAAAAGGCGGTATTACACTGAAAGTAAGATATGTGAATGTCGGCGAAGAAGAGCTGCGTCTTTACATCAGTGTGTCAGATACTGGTATAGGAATCCGCAAGGAGGACCAGAACAGGTTATTCCAGTCTTTTGTAAGGCTGGATGAGAACAGAAACCGCAGCATAGAAGGAACGGGGCTTGGGCTTGCAATTACCAGCCACATAATCCGGTCCATGAACGGTAATATTGAGCTGGAGAGCGAATATGGAAAAGGCACGACCTTTACAATCTCGTTCTTACAGAAAATCGTGGATAATTCACCGGTTGGAGACTTTGAAGACTGGTATCGGTATCAGGTAAGACGCCCCAGACAGTATCTGGAGCAGTATGAGGCAGAGGATGTACAGCTGCTTCTGGTGGATGATAATGTCATGAATCTGGAAGTCATTAAGGGACTTCTTGGCAAGACGGGAGCGGTAATAGATGCAGTGGCTAGTGGCAGGGAATGTCTGGAGCTGGTAAAAAAGAAGAACTACGATCTGATTCTTATGGATCATATGATGCCTGATATGGACGGCATTGAGACTTTTCAGAAGATTCAGGAGTCCAGGCCAAAGGGCGGCTGGCATACGCCTGTTATTGCATTGACGGCCAATGCGGTATCCGGTGCAAGGGAGGAATATCTCCGGTATGGATTTGCAGATTATATTGCAAAACCTGTAGAATACAAGAAATTAATAGAAACCATGAAGAAATTCCTGCCCGATAAGATAAAACTCCGTACAGAGGTTGCCAATACCCAGATACTGTGCGAGGATTATCTGGAAAGAAAGGAAATTCATGTGCAGGAGGCTCTCAAATATACTGCGGGTGATTTTGACCAGTATATACATCTGTTGGAGCTGTTTACGATGGATAAGGACAGGAGTAAGCAACAGGCGCTGACAGAAGCCTATGAGCAGTTCAACTGGAAGAACTACGTTACCTATGTACATGGCGTGAAGAACTGTGCGCGTATGATAGGGGCGGATGATCTTGCAGATATGGCATACGAGCATGAATGCAAGGGCAGGGAGCATGATAAGAAATTCCTGAAACAGAATTTCCATATTTTATTAGACAAATGGAATCATACAGAAGATATCATCCATGAGTATCTGGAGCGGAACTTTAATTCTGAGAATGAAAAGGGCAGCGCAAAACCAGGGCTTTCGGATGAAGAGTGGGGAGAAATAAGAGATAAGATTGCTGCGTATCTGGATGTCTTTAAAAAGAAAGAGGCACTTGGACTGTTAGAGAGTCTTGACAGATATGAATTGGATGCGCGGCAGCAACAGACTGTAGAAGAGGCAGTTAAGGCAGTTAAGAGTTATGATTATGAGAGAGCAATCATGTTGCTTCGGCAATATGAACTGCATTAGGGCTATGAATGAAGGAAGGACAATATAGTATGCAGACAGTAGTAACGCCTGAAGAGCAGAAGAAGGTATTGGAGCTGGAGAAAATGAAGCGCAGTCTGGAATTGCAGCTTCAGGAAATGGCAAGAAAAGTGGAAGAACAGAAACAGCAGATCGCCATGGCAATGCGTGATCCGCTGACTGGTCTGCGCAACAGAGAAGGAGTCGCAGATCAGATCAATACCCTTTTAAAGAAAGAGACCAAAGGAACTTTCTTTATTATGGATATGGATAATTTCAAATGTGTGAATGATACTTACGGACATGTGGAAGGAGACCGGGTATTGGTCCGGTTCTCATCAGCCCTTCGCAAAGTGATTGAATCAGAGGATATCGTGGCAAGACTTGGTGGCGATGAGTTTATTGTATTCAGTCCGGGACTGCATCACAAGAATCTGATAGAGAAAAAGGCAGCACACATTATCAGACGTATTGAGAGAGAACTTGTTACACCGGGGAGACTGATAAAAGTAACAGTCTCTATGGGAATTGCATTGTCTCCAACGGATGGTGCGACATTTGAAGCACTGTATACCAATGCAGACAAAGCATTATATTTTGTGAAAAATGATGGGAAGAATGCCTTTCGTTTCTATGGAGAAACGAATGACAGTAAAATAAAAAAATGTACGCCCAAGGCATCCATTGAAGAAATTACATCAAGGTTAAGGGAGAAGAAAATGGAAGGATCATTTGTAGTAGAATATGGCAATTTTGAGAAAATATATCGTTTTCTGGAGCGAAATATTGCAAGAGAGAACAGAGAAGTACAATGTGTGTTGTTCACGATAGATGAGCCTGAAGCTGAAGTATTTGACAGTATCGCATTGCAGAGACAAATGGAACATCTGGAGCACGCAATTACCTCTTCTCTTAGAAAAGGCGATGTGACAACAAATTACAGTTCCAGTCAGATGCTGGCACTACTTATGGATGTCAACCAGGACAATTCCAAAATTGTGATAGACAGAATATTACAGAAGTATCGGCAGAAAGCCGGAGAAGATGCAATGGAGATTCTCTATGAATCCCAGCCTCTTATGCCTGAGGAACAGGTCTATTAGAGATAAAGGATAAATATATGTATACAGTATTAGTAGTAGATGATGAACCAGCCAATTTACAGATGGTGGAATATACATTAAGTGATGAATATGATGTCGTTCCGGTCAAAAGCGGACAAATGGCATTGAAATATCTGGAGAATAACATACCGGATCTGATTCTGCTGGATATTCTTATGCCACAGATGGATGGGTTTGAAGTATATCACAGAATCAGAGAGAAAGAAGCACTAAAGGACATCCCTGTTATCTTTCTGACTGCCGCCAATGATGTTGACACAGAAGAGAACTGCTTTGAGATAGGCGCAGTGGATTTTATCGGTAAGCCTTTTGAACCAAAGATTGTACTGCGGCGTGTCAGACGTACACTGGAACTGATACATAAGAATAGTGAGAAGGGATATGTCCTGAAACAGGATAATGTCCGTGATATAGAGACAGATAAAGAAAAGACACTTGCTGTAACAGTAAATGGAATGGATATCCGAATATTCCAGTCGGAGATTTACTATATAGAAGTGTTTAATAATACCTGTATTATCAGGACTGTGAACCGGGAACTTTCAGTAAGGGAGACGCTTGACCGTATGCAGCAGAGACTGGATGGGCATTTTGTCAGGGCAGGCAGAAGCTATCTGGTCAATGTAAGGTATGTTGCAGAGCTGGCTGATGATATGGTAATCATGCAGAATGGGAAGAGAATTAAGCTTCCAAGACGCAATAAGAAGGAAATCGGTCAGGAGATCTTATTAAAAGCAGGACATTTAAGTGTATAAACATTTGTTGCCATTTACCACAGAAAAAGACCATTCACCACAAACCTATTGAGATTCTCTTGCTTTTCTGTATACTGTAACTTGTGGATAAGAGGGATAAAGAAAAGAGAGAGAAGAGAGCAAATAGTAAGTGGTTCACGTATTGAACCGAATCCGTGCGACAAAGGATGGTTGTAATGAGGACGATATTAGCCGTAGATGACAGAAAAGAAATATTAGCTGGAATTGAGCAGCTTCTGTCCGGGGAATGTCAGGTCATAGCCGTGAGCAGCAGGGCAATGGCACTGAAATTCCTACAGCAGAGATTACCGCATCTCGTACTGGTGAATACTGAGATGGCGGAAATGGACGGTTTACGACTATACGTTGAAATGAGGGAGAACGAGAAGTGTGAGAAGATACCGGTAGAGAAAATTACATATCCTTTTGATGCAGCTGCATTGAAACAACGTGTGGAGATGTTGTTACTTGAAGGTGCGCAAGAGGATAACGCCTATCTCCCGGTGATCAAAGATGGAAGGGTCACAGAGATACCGGTAGATCAGATTGAGTGTGTTGAAATATATGATCAGGTCGTGATTGTCAGGCTGCAGTATCAGGAATTGCGAACCAGAATGACGGCAGGGCATATAAAGAAATGTTTAGGAGAACGGTTCCTGAATGTAGGAGATGGACTGCTGATCAATAAGAAGCTGATACAGAATGTGTCAGAAGGAATACTGTATATGAAGAGTGGCAGAGAACATGTACTGCCGTTATATGAGAGAAAGAAATTGACAGAACAAGTCAAAAAAATGTTATTGATTGAGAGAGCGGGCGAAGCGTAGGAAAGAACCATGGGAGTGGTTCTTTTTTCGTAGTTGTTTACTACATTTAGTATTCTGTGAAATATTTCATTAAATAATAAATTAAATGTTGTAATAAGGTTCCGGATATGGTAAAACTATAGTAGCAAAAGACAGTATTTTATATGCAGATTATGGGAAAGGGATGGTTATTAAAATGAAGACGGGAAAGAATTACAAGTTCTGGTTTGCAACAGGTTCACAGGATTTATATGGAGATGAATGTCTGCGTAAAGTAGCAGAGCATTCCAGAATTATTGTTGAAGGATTGAATCAGTCAGGCTTACTGCCATATGAGGTAGTGTGGAAGCCTACTTTAATTACCAATGAAGTAATCAGAAAGACATTTAATGATGCGAATGCAGATGCGGAATGTGCCGGCGTGATTACCTGGATGCACACATTCTCACCGGCTAAGTCATGGATTCTGGGATTGCAGGAATATAGAAAGCCATTGATGCATTTTCATACACAGTTCAACGAAGAGATTCCTTATGATACCATTGATATGGATTTCATGAATGAGAATCAGTCTGCACATGGAGACCGTGAATATGGCCATATTGTCAGCAGAATGGGAATCGAGCGTAAGGTCGTAGTTGGATACTGGAAGAACCCGGAAGTGATTAAGAAGATCGCTCAGTGGATGGTAACTGCTGTAGGTGTTATGGAATCTTCCCACATCCGTGTATGCCGTTTCGGTGACAACATGAACAATGTAGCTGTTACAGAAGGCGATAAGGTAGAAGCGCAGATTAAGTTTGGCTGGGAGATCGACCATTATAATGTAAATGATCTGGTTGAGTATGTAGACGCTGTACCGGCAGGTGATATCAGCGCATTGACAGATGAATATTACAGCAAGTATCAGATTCTTACGGAAGGCAGGGATGCAGCAGAATTCAGAAAGCATGTAGAAGTACAGGCTGCGATTGAGATAGGATTGGAGAAATTCCTGACAGAGCATGATTATCATGCAGTCGTGACACACTTTGGTATGCTTGGTGGTCTCAAGCAGCTTCCGGGTCTGGCAATCCAGAGACTTATGGAGAAGGGCTATGGCTTCGGTGCAGAAGGTGACTGGAAGACTGCAGCAATGGTTCGCCTTATGAAGATCATGGCTTCTAATGTAAAGGATGCAAAAGGTACTTCTTTCATGGAAGATTATACATATAACTTCGTACCTGGCAAAGAAGGTATTCTGGAAGCACATATGCTTGAGGTATGCCCAACAATTGCAGATGGTCCTGTTTCCATTAAGGTGTGCCCTCTTTCCATGGGTAACAGAGAAGATCCTGCAAGACTGGTATTTACATCCAAGACTGGTTCGGCAGTAGCTACTTCTCTTGTAGATCTTGGCAACCGGTTCAGACTGATCATCAATGCAGTAGATTGTAAGAAGACAGAGAAGCCGATGCCTAAGCTTCCTGTTGCAACTGCTTTCTGGACACCACAGCCTGATCTGGCAACAGGTGCAGAAGCATGGATTCTTGCAGGTGGTGCTCATCATACAGCATTTTCTTATGATCTGACCGTTGAACAGATGGTAGACTGGGCAGATGCAATGGGTATTGAAGCCGTTGTTATTGACAAGAATACAGACATCAGAACCCTCAAGAATGAATTGAGATGGAATGCGATTGCTTATAAGTAAGGAATAGTGACGGCGGCGCAGCTTGGAAGCGGAAGTGGGTCGGGAGGCTCAGATATTTCCTTTGAATCCACGCTCCCGCTCCGCTGCTCGATGTAGCGGATGCATAGGGTTGCGAATGCCTGTCGGCACCCGCGACCCAAGCACCGACACTCGCAGAGGGGATTCTCAGGAAACATTCTGAGCCTCCCTGTGTCACTGGGGGAGGCGAGGTGTAAGTAATGCGAATGGGAAGGTATGCTGTTGATGGTGGTAGGAAATTTGTACTGCTTGTGAATCGTGACAGAATAGGTTGTAGGATTAACTGAAATAGAGGCGTTTGGGCTTTTCTACGTACTCCACTTCATCAAGTTGGGTGAAGGCGTCTATGAAGTCTTCGCGGATGGTGACGATGGCGTAGCTGTTGATAAGAGGCTCTACGTGGATAACGGAAGATTCCAGGCGCGTAAGCTGACCGTGGTATTTTACGATAAGTTCCCAGGTTCTTGCTACAGGGTTGTAACCCGTAGCAAGACCTGGGGATTTTTCTTTTTCCTCCGTAGTTGCCTGCAAGGCAAGATTTAGCAAATTTTCTAATTTCTGACTGGGCATATAAATTACCTCCATAAGAGTTACATGAGTCCTGCGAAACGCTCCCTTATGAAATTAAATTGCCGGGATTCTATATATGCATAAGCAGGCACTCTGCAGCCGCCGGTACTTAGTGCGCGGAAGCCATAAGGCTTTTGCGCACTTATGTACCGCTGCGAGATGCAGCGTAGCGAGAGCGGGCCTGTGGTGCATATATAGAATCCCGGCAATTCTCTATTACTTCAGGCGTTTCGCAAGCCTTCTAATTACTTAGGGCGAACAGTCAGTCTTTTGATGAAGCCGTCCTTATCTGTTTCACGGACGGTAGCGATTGCCATGATATGATAACCACCGAAGTTGGCAATGAATTCTGCCTGTTCTTTGTTTACAACTTCAGCTCCTATTATAGAATATTGCCGAAATCCGAATTTGTTACGGAAGAACATGTTAATGGCTTCTTTGCCATAGATATGATATTCTCTCTGATTGGAAGAGTTGGAGCAGTAGTCGCAGAGGATTCCATCTTTGGTGAATAAGTCCGCAAGACCTGCAAAATCTTTATTTTCCATAGCTTCTATATATTTCTCAATTGGTTTCATATGCCAGATCCTCCTTAATATACCTTTTCAGAATTCAATAATGCGTCAGTACCGCCATCAACGAACATGATATTGCCATTGATGCCGCTTGCCTTGTGTGATACCAGGAATATCATCACTTCTGCGATTTCCTCCGGGTCCATCAATGTTTCCAGACCGAATTTGGTAGGAATAGGAAGAGCGTTCAGTGCCATTTTGGCAGTTGTGCTCATGGTAGCTGTCATGGCAGTATTTACATTACCTGGTGCAATCGCATTGATGCGGACACCATTGGCAGCCCAGGAAGCAGAGACTCTTCTTACCCAGCGGGCAAGTGCATATTTGGTGGATACATAGAGGCTGTTGCCTACGCTCAGACTGGAGGAATCCAGTTCATTTACAAGTTCCAGAATTCTCTTCTCATCACCGATATTATTAAGAAGATCAACCAGATCCATTCTGCCGGCACCCTGGGAAATCGTATTGGAGGCAGTAACTACGCAGCTTCCGTGCTTCTTTTCCAGAAGATCATAAGCGCCCTTGGCAATGGCAAGTGTTCCGAAGTAGTTCAGAGATACGATCAGAGACAGATTGCCGCATGCACCGGATACACCGGCATTGCAGATCATACCGTCCAGTCCATCGGGGCAGAGCCTGTGCAATTCATCAATTGCCTTTTGCCTGCCTGCTTCTGATGCCAGGTTGACACAGATATCGCCGTCTTTCAGGTCAATGTTGATGACACGGCTGCCATCAGCTTCCAGTAATTCCTTTGTTTTGGCGCCGATTCCACTTGATGCGCCTGTAATTGCATATACACCCATATTTATCCTCATTTCTGCGCACGCTTCTTACACATGCCGAGTTTGTGCCAGGTGCGCACAGACACAAAGCTCGTAACATCCTGTAATGTACTTCAATAGTACATTGTACTTGCTGTTTCTTATGTATCTCATTATAATAAAAAGTGGTATCTTATAAATAACCAAATTAAAGAAAAATAAGGAGACCAGATTGAAGTGTTGACTTATGATATATCAGAACGTGGTAATCTGACAATATATGAATATCTATACCGCTGTATTAAGGCCGATATTATAAAAGGCAGACTCTCCCTTGGTGAGAAGCTTCCGTCCAAAAGGAAGATGGCGCAGCAGCATCAGATCAGCCTGAAAACGGTAGAGAACGCTTATGAACAGCTTTTGATGGAGGGCTATATCAGTGCAAGGGAGAAGAGCGGCTATTATGTGATGGAAGCAGAAGCAGGATATGAACCGCGGCGGCGGACTTCCTATACTGCAATGCAGACAGGCAGCCGGGGAGAAGAAGCTTCCAATATCACGATAGATCTGACTTCCAACAGAGCCGCTATCGAGAAATTTCCGTATGATACATGGGCGAAAGTGATGCGAGGGATATTATCGGAGAAGGAGAATGTATTGCTGGATACGGTGCCCTTTGCCGGAGTATATGAGCTGAGAGTAGAGATTGCAAGGTATCTGTATGAATATCGTGGAATGGATGTGGAACCGGAGCAGATCATCATCGGAGCAGGGACGGAGTATTTGTATGGAAGACTTCTACAATTGCTGGGAAGGAACAGCATCTATGCCATAGAAGACCCGGGGTATCACAGATTTTCCAGAATTTATCATGCCAATGATCTGCAATGGTGTTATGTGGAGATTGATGAGGATGGAATCGTAATAGATTCCCTTAAACAAAGTGGCGCTAATGTGGTGCATGTATCACCGGGACATCATTTTCCAACAGGGATTATCATGCCGGCAGGAAGACGGCAGGAGCTGCTGGCGTGGACGCAGGAAGAACTTGGAAGATACATTATTGAGGATGATTATGACAGCGAATTCCGGTTCAGCAAGAGACCGGTTCCTTCGATTCAAAGTATGGATAAAAACCACAGAGTCATATATTTTAATACCTTTTCCAAGACATTAGCGCCCTCCATCCGTATCAGTTATATGGTGCTTCCACCAGCCTTGATGGATCGTTATGTCGGGACAATGAATTTCTATGCCTGTACCGTATCGGCTTTTGAGCAGTATGCACTGACAGAGTTCATGCACCAGGGATATTTTGACAGACATATTCACAGGATGAAGAATTTCTACCGTAATAAAAGGGATAAAATACTGGAAGTCCTGAAGGCTTCTCCACTGTATAAACAGGTAGAAATACTGGAAAAAGGCGCAGGGAATCATTTCCTGATGAGGATAAATACCGATTTGAGTGATACGCAGCTTAAATGGGCAGCAGCCGGGAACGGTATACAGATAAGCTGTCTGTCAGAGTATTGTGAGTCAGATAAGGACAAGTATGCTCATATATTAATTGTGAATTATTCAGACCTGGAAGAGAATGGCTTTCGGACAGCTGTTGAAGTGTTATCCCAGATTACAAGTTAGTTATAACTAACTTTATAGTTGTGTACAGGATGAAATGATGTTATACTCTGTGTTGTGGATTGAGTCGCATGAGCGGTGAACGCACAGACAGCGATTGCATATATATAATGTAAGAAAGGTAAGGTGATTGGGATGGATATAAATACAGCAGCAGGGCTTTTGATTCCTTTTCTGGGAACGACATTAGGAGCAGCGTGTGTTTTTTTCATGAAGAAAGAGATGAATGATATTGTGCAGAGGGCACTGACCGGGTTTGCAGCGGGAGTCATGGTGGCAGCCAGCATATGGAGCCTGTTGATACCGGCAATAGAGCAGAGTGAAGGTATGGGGAAATTTGCCTTTGTTCCTGCCGTAATCGGGTTCTGGCTGGGAGTATTATTCCTGCTGATGCTGGATCATGTGATTCCTCATCTACATCGAAACAGCCAGGAGGCAGAAGGACCTAAGAGTAAGCTGCAAAGGACAACCATGCTTGTATTGGCAGTGACTTTGCACAATATTCCTGAGGGAATGGCAGTAGGTGTGGTATTTGCAGGATATCTGACGGGAAATGCACAGATTACGGCAGCAGGAGCCATGGCACTTGCGATAGGCATTGCAATCCAGAACTTCCCTGAGGGGGCCATTATCTCCATGCCTCTTAGAAGCGAGGGGATGAATAAGGGCAAAGCTTTTCTTGGTGGGATGCTGTCCGGCATTGTGGAACCGATAGGTGCAGTCCTTACAATACTTGCGGCCAGTCTTATTGTACCGGCACTTCCTTATTTCCTCAGCTATGCAGCGGGGGCTATGCTCTATGTTGTAGTAGAAGAGCTGATTCCGGAGATGTCAGAAGGAGAACATTCAGATATTGGAACCATATTTTTTGCAGTAGGTTTCTCCGTTATGATGGTATTGGATGTTGCGTTGGGATAAAAAATATGGATAGGTGATTGACAATAGCGCGAATTCTTAACATAATAAGAATGTAAAAAAACAAAGGAGGAGTTCGTCATGAAATTTAAATTTGGAATTAAAGAAGTAGTTGCAACAGGTATCGGAACCGCCCTGTTCGTGGCATTGACACAGGTACAGATTCCCATGGGGTTCATCCCCAATACCTCTTTACAGCCAAGGGCAGCGTTACTGGCATTCCTTGCAGCTGTATTTGGCCCTGTAGTGGGCGGTATTGTAGGGTTACTGGGACATGCGTTAGGTGATGCCCTTTTCTATGGCAGCGTATGGTGGAGCTGGGTATTCCCGGATGCAGTATTCGGTCTTCTGATTGGCCTTTTTGCTGCAAAATATGCGATCAAGGATGGCGGTTTTGATAAAAAGGCAATTATTCTTTTCAATGTAGTTCAGGTAATTGCAAATGCACTGGCATGGATTCTGATAGCCCCTGTCCTGGATATCCTGATTTATGCAGAACCGGTATCCAAGGCATTTGCACAGGGCTTCTGGGCATTCCTTGGTAACATTATCGTTGTTGGTATTCTTGGTTCTTTACTGGCAGCCGGATATTCCAGGATTGGTGCCAAGTCATCCAGCTTAAGTAAAGAGGACTAAAGGTTTTGGGACAGATGGAACCTATTATAGCGTTTAGAAATTTTTCCTTTAAGTATCGTTCCCAGGTAGAACCTACATTAAAGGACATCAATCTGGAGATCTATCCTGGAGAAAAGGTATTGATCGTGGGACCTTCGGGGTCCGGCAAGTCTACACTGGCTCATTGCATGAATGGGCTGGTGCCCTTTTCGTATAAGGGAGATATTACAGGTGAGTATCAGATAAAAGGTCAGAACCCCCGGAAACTGGGGATTTTTGGCTTGTCCAAAATGGTCGGAACGGTTCTGCAGGATACAGATGGACAGTTCATCGGACTGACTGTGGCTGAGGATATCGCTTTCGCTCTGGAAAATGACAGAGTAGAGCAGCAGGAGATGAAGCAGCGTGTAAAAGACGTGGCGCAGATGGTGGATGTGAAACCTCTGTTAAATCATTCCCCAAGGGAACTGTCCGGCGGACAGAAGCAGCGTGTATCTATGGCTGGAGTCATGATTGATGATGTGGATATTCTGCTTTTTGACGAGCCACTGGCGAATCTGGATCCGGCTACAGGTAAGAGAGCGATTGATTTGATTGACCGCATTCAGAAAGACAAGAATGTAACAATTGTTATCATAGAGCATCGTCTGGAAGATGCCCTTTATCGTGATGTGGATAGGATCATTGTAGTGGGCGATGGTCAGATCGTAGCGGATACGACACCGGATGAACTGCTGGCGATGGATGTGCTGGAACAGCAGGGAATCCGTGAACCTCTGTATCTGACAGCATTGAAGCATGCAGGATGTCAGATTACGAAGGAATCCAGACCTCAGCATATTGAAAGCATGAATCTGGAACCGTATCGTAATCAGGTGAATACCTGGTTCCAGAGTGTACAATTACCCCCAAAAGAGAAACAGGCAGAAACGATTCTGGAAGTACGGGATCTGTCTTTTGCCTATACAGAAGGGCAGCCTGTACTGCAGGATGTTGCTTTTAAGATACAGAAGGGCGAGATGCTCAGTATCGTAGGCAAGAATGGGGCGGGTAAATCGACGCTTTCCAATCTGGTCTGTGGATTCCTTACTCCGGCAAAAGGTGCTATACTTCTGCATGGCGAGGATATGAAGGCTCTCTCTATTAAAGAGAGAGGAGAGAAAATCGGACTGGTGATGCAGAATCCGAACCAGATGATCAGCAAGCCTATGATTTATGATGAAGTAGCACTTGGATTGCAGGTGAGAGGTGTTGCATCGGATGAGGTAAAAGACAGGGTATATGAGACATTGAAAATCTGTGGATTGTATCCTTTCCGTAACTGGCCTGTATCAGCATTGAGCTTTGGACAGAAGAAGAGAGTGTCTATTGCTTCTATATTAGTACTCAATCCTGAGATATTGATATTGGACGAGCCTACAGCCGGGCAGGATTACCGTCATTATACAGAGATCATGGAATTTCTGAAAAAAATAAATGAAGAACAGGGAATTACCATCATCATGATTACCCATGACATGCATCTGATGCTGGAATATACGGATCGTGCCATTGTAATTGCGGATGGCAGAATGATAGCAGATGATGCACCATCCAGGATTCTGACCAATGAACAGATAGCAGATACAGCTTATCTTAAGAAGACTTCCCTGTATGAGCTGGCAGTGAAGTGTGGTATCTCGGAACCCTCTGCATTGGTGGAGCGTTTTATTGCAGATGACAGACTCAGACGTGAGAATGGAAGGTAAGAAAGGTATGGAACAATATGTCTAAAGTATTAAGTTATGAAGAAAAAGACACCTGGATACATAGGCTGAGTGGCGTAACGAAGCTGGTATTCTTCCTGTTGTGGTCCATTACCGGTATGCTTTCCTACGATACCCGTGTTCTTCTGGTCATGCTGGCATGCAGTCTGATCATATTTAAAATGTCCAGAACAGAGTGGAGACAGGTTGGTACAGTTTTCAAGTTTATTATGTTTTTCCTGGTAATCAATCTGCTGGCTATCTTTATCTTTTCGCCGGATCAGGGAACGAAGATATATGGTACCCATACAGAGCTTGTCAAGATTGCAGGACCATATGTGATTACTACGGAACAGCTATTTTATGAATTTAATGTTATGGTGAAATATCTGACAGTAATACCGGCAGTATTTATGTTCATTGTAACAACGAATCCCAGTGAATTTGCAGCATCCATGAACCGTGTAGGAATCAGCTACAATATCTGCTATTCGGTGGCACTGGCTCTCAGATATATACCGGATGTGCAGGACGAATACAGGAAGATCAAGCATGCACAGGAGGCAAGAGGAATCGAAATGTCTTCCAAAGCATCCTTGATAGACAGAATTAAGAAATCCTCCACAATTCTGTTCCCGCTTATTTTCTCCAGCATGGACAGAATAGATGTTGTCAGCAATGCCATGGAACTTCGTGGATTTGGAAAACATAAGAAAAGGACATGGTATTCAGCCAGACCACTCAAAAAGAATGATTATATCGTGCTCATTGTTACCGTGATTTTTACAGTGACAGCACTGGTGATTACATTTCAGAATGGAAGCAGATTCTATAATCCGTTTCTATAATAAGTTTAGAAAGATATCTCATGAAAATGAGATATTTTTTTTGCATAAAATCATTGACAATACCTGCCAAAGTGTTATAATACAATCAAACATATGAATAAGTGTTCATATGACGCGCTGATAAAAAAGAAAAGCTGTGAAACAGCGATTTTGCGAATGGGGTTCTGAATAGTTACAATAAAATAAGAAAGGGAGTTGTAAAATGAAGAAAACATACAAAATTGATGTAGACTGTGCAAACTGTGCAAACAAAATGGAAGAGGCTGCTAAGAAGACAGCTGGTGTAAAGGATGCAACTGTAAACTTCATGGCATTGAAGATGATTGTTGAGTTCGAGGATGGACAGGAACCTAAGGAAGTTATGCAGGAGGTTCTTAAGAACTGTAAGAAAGTCGAAGACGATTGTGAAATCTTTTTATAGGATAGATGACCGCAGCCTTTCGGGCTGCGGTTTATAATCAGTAGATACCGAATAAGAGAAAGGTATGATGAATATGAATAAGAAGCAGAAGAAAGTTCTGATACGTATTATTGCATCACTGGCATTGATCATTCTGTTATCATTGCTTCCGATTAGTGGATATTTTGAATTACTGTATCTGATTCCTTATGGCATTATCGGTTACGATATTCTGATTAAGGCATGTAAAGGAATCAGGAATAAACAGGTTTTTGATGAAAATTTCCTTATGGCAGTGGCTACACTGGGAGCTATTGCACTGGGTGATTATAAAGAAGGCGTTGCGGTTATGCTGTTCTACCAGATTGGCGAGCTGTTCCAGAGCTATGCCGTAGGTAAGAGCCGCAGAAACATCAGTGAACTGATGGACATTCGCCCTGATTATGCCAATATTGAGAAAGATGGCAAGCTGGAGAAGGTCGATCCTGATGAAGTAGAGATTGGTACAGTCATTGTCGTACAGCCGGGTGAGAAGATTCCTATTGATGGTATTGTTGTAGAAGGTCAGACAACACTGAATACCAGCGCATTGACAGGCGAGAGCCTTCCAAGGGATGCGAAGGTGGGCGACGAAGTCATCAGCGGCTGCATCAATATGACCGGTGTACTCAAGATTCAGACAACCAAGGAATTTGGTGAATCTACAGTATCCAAGATTCTTGATTTGGTAGAGAATTCCAGTTCCAAGAAATCACGTTCCGAGAATTTCATATCCAGATTCGCCCATTACTATACTCCAGCAGTATGTTATGGCGCTTTGGCACTGGCAATTCTGCCTCCAATCGTGCGTATGCTGTTCATGGGGCTGGAACCTGAATGGGGAGACTGGATTTACAGAGCCCTGACTTTCCTTGTAATCAGCTGCCCATGTGCCTTGGTTATCAGTATACCGCTCAGCTTCTTCGCAGGAATCGGCGGAGCCAGCAATGCAGGCGTACTGGTCAAGGGTTCTAACTATCTGGAGACTTTGTCACAGGTTAAATATGTAGTTTTTGACAAGACAGGTACTTTGACAAAAGGTGTTTTTGAAGTGAGTGGTGTGCATCATAATACAATGCCGGAGGATAAGGTATTGGAGTATGCAGCCCTGGCTGAATGCTATTCCAGCCATCCTATCAGCAAGAGCCTGAAGAATGCCTATGGAAAAGAAATCAATCAGGAGCGTGTCACCAATGTGGAAGAAATCAGCGGTAACGGTGTAACTGCCATGGTAGATGGCGTATCTGTTGCAGTTGGTAATGCGAAGCTGATGAAGAAGCTGGGCGTTGCATATTCTGACTGCCACAAGGTAGGTACTCTTGTACATGTAGCGGTAGATGGTGCTTATGCAGGGCACATCCTGATTTCAGATGTTGTAAAACCACATTCCAAGGAAGCTATTGCAGAGCTGAAAAAGGCTGGCGTAAAGAAGCTTGTAATGCTGACCGGTGATGCTGACAGAGTAGCGCAGCAGGTTGCAGGTTCATTAGGAATTGATAAGGTATACAGCGAATTGCTTCCAGCCCAAAAGGTGGAAAAAGTGGAAGAGCTGTTGACAAGCAAGTCTGAAAAAGATAAACTTGCCTTTGTAGGTGACGGTATTAATGATGCCCCGGTATTGTCAAGAGCCGATATCGGTATTGCAATGGGAGCACTTGGTTCAGATGCGGCGATTGAGGCAGCAGATATAGTCCTGATGGATGATGACCCTCTCAAGATTGTAAAAGCAATCCGTATCTCCAAGAAATGTATGAGAATCGTATATGAGAATATCTATTTTGCCATAGGCATCAAGATATTGTGCCTGATTCTCGGTGCGGTTGGTATTGCCAACATGTGGCTTGCTATCTTCGCAGATGTAGGAGTCATGGTAATTGCGGTACTGAATGCAATCCGCGTATTGTTTGTGAAAAAGCTGTAGCTTAACAGTTACAGAAGCAGAAGAAATGAGGAAAAGACATGGCAGATAAAATGTGTTGCGATTCGACGGAAGTGCATGAGGATTTGCTGAAAATCGTAAATGACACCATGCCGGAAGAAACCGAGCTTTATGACCTGGCAGAACTGTTCAAGGTATTTGGAGATTCTACCAGAATCAGAATATTATTTGTACTATTTGAAGCAGAAGTATGTGTATGCGATCTGGCGCAGGTATTGAACATGACACAGTCGGCAATCTCACATCAGCTCAGGATTCTGAAACAGAACAAGCTGGTGAAGAACCGCAGGGAAGGAAAATCCATATTTTATTCCCTGGCAGACGATCATGTACGTGCAATCATTGCACAGGGCAGAGAACACATAGAAGAATAGACAAAAGAGAGGAGCAGTGTTGCTGTTCCTCTTTTTAACGGCATACGTCTGATAACGCATAAAATAAAACAGTATGGACATCATAAAAAGGGATGCAACATTTTCTATAAATTGTTGCATCTTGCTGTTACGTAACCTATTATTGTAGTAAGACTGTATTTAATTATTGAATACAGGACAGGGAAAGCTGAAGGAGCGGCTGTCTGCATATCGATGCAGATACCCACAAGGAGGAGTATATGAGTACGACACAACCAATCAGAGATAAGGAATCTCTACAGAAATTTAAGAATTTTTATAAGACGCAGAAGCCCAACCCACGCAATTATGCGATCATTGTGCTTGGATTGAACACTGCACTGAGAATCAGCGATATTCTGAACCTGACCAGTGAAATGGTCTATGACCATAACAAGGTTCGTGAACATATCGTTGTAAAAGAACAAAAGACGGGAAAAATCAATCGAATCCTGCTTAACCGCGAAGTCCGTAAGGCCTTGAATCTTTACCGTCATTTTCTAGTAAAATCTGCTGCCTATAAAACAGGAAATCCCTATCTTTTTCCAAGTCCATATGTCAGCCAGCGCCCTCTGTCACGCTATCAGGTGTATCGTATGATACGAAACGCTGCTGAATCTGTAGAAATACAGGAAAAGGTCAGCTGCCATTCCCTGCGCAAGACCTTTGGCTACCGCGCATGGAAGCAAGGGGCTGACCCTATTGTAATTATGCTCATCTATAACCATTCTTCCTTTGACATTACCAAACGATATCTGTGTATTGAACAGGATGACAAAGATAAAATATATCGAAGTATCCTGATCTGAGTTATAAAACATTACAATAATAACTTCTGCGGCATTGCATATGGCGCAGTTTTTGTAGTACAATGAAATAAGACAGAATATGTCGTTTTTTGAAAAAATTTGAAATGCACACTAAAGTTTCTGTAAGATGTGACGATATATATAGTGTAAAGCAAAAGGGATGCAACAATTTATAGAAAATGTTGCATGCACTCCGAACGCAAGGAGGCACGGAAACAGTGGCTTTTCAGGGCAGGGACAGTGAATGACCCACAGTCGGCTCTGGCTGGCGCATTTCGAAAGAACAGGGAAACCGATAAGAGAGATTATCGAACAGTCAGGAAGGAGGAGCAGCATTGCTTAGATTATCCGTACAGAAAAATGAATATATCATGGTGGGAAAAGATGTGAAGATCACATTCCTTGGTGGGGTGAAGAATCAGGCGCACATCATGATAGATGCCCCTAAGGAGATCAATATCGCCAGAGGACGTGCGATTGAGAAAAGGGAATCCAGAACAAAAAATCTGTAATAACACAGTAATAACCGGAGACTGACGCAATGGGAGTGAGCGCGCGCAGACTGTTGAAGGTGAGTCTTCGGATATTATAAATAGGAAGTTTGGATACTCACCAAAGTTCCTGACAACTGAATAAGGGAACAAAGAAAAGGCGGTAAAACGGATTTTTATCGCGACAGCAAACCGGAGTCGGGGGATTTCCAAAGACCTCGGTTAACACATGGAGGTAAAATTTTATGGTAGTACAACACAATTTAACAGCCATTAACGCTAACAGAATGTTAGGTATCACTCAGGGGACATTATCAAGCTCTACAGAGAAGCTTTCTTCCGGTTATAAGATTAACCGTGCAGCAGATGATGCAGCAGGTCTGTCTATTTCTGAAAAGATGAGAAAGCAGATCCGTGGTTTAACAAAGGCTTCTTCCAACGCAGAAGATGGTATCAGTGCTGTACAGACAGCAGAAGGTGCTTTGCAGGAAGTTACCGATATGTTACAGAGAATGAATGAGCTGGCAGTACAGGCATCCAATGGTACAAACTCTACAACAGACCGTCAGTCTATCCAGGATGAAATCGATCAGCTGACAACAGAAATCGACCGTGTAGCTGAGACTACTAAGTTCAATGAGACATATTTATTAAAGGGCAATGCAGATGGAACATCTTCCAGCCAGTTAGTAAATGCTCATGATGCAGGTCTGGCAGGTAAGCTGGTAGACAATGGAAAAACTGCTAAGTTTACTGTTGATAGCAAATTAAATGAAGGCGATAAGGTTACAATCGCTGGTGCAGAGTATACAATTGGTACAGATGCTGCTGGAAAAACCAGCGCTGACGGATATAAAGCAATAGCGCAGGATACTACTAAAGTAAAAGTAGGGGATTCTATTACTGATGGTAAAACAGGAGTAACTTATACTATTGTGAATAAAGCTGCTTTTGCAGATGTAAAAACAAACGCTGCTGGTGCACTTAAATTAACAGATCAGAAGAGTAAATTTAAAATTGAACATGCAGATGGAAGTGTTTCTGAATATGCAATAGATAGTACTGCTGCAGGTACTGCAGGTAAACTTGCGAGTGATAAAGATGCAGAAGAGTTAATCCGTCAGGAACTTGCCGCTGGTTCTAAGATTACAATGACAGCTGATGCGAATGGAACAGCTTGCGAGGTAGAAATTGTTGACGCATTGGTAACAACAGGAGTTTCAAGAGAAATCAGCAGTTACGATGCAAAATTTTCATCTAATACGGGCGCAGCAGCCACAACAAACGATAAGATGAATGTAGATCAGTTAGCAGTAGCTACTGGAATTAAAAAAGGAAACAATGTAGTAGCCAATGCAGGTGATTTGAGAGAAGGAGATTCAGTTACAATAGGTGGAGTAACCACTAAACTTACTACTAAGACTCCTAAATCTGCATCAGATATTTCATCAGTAATTGAGAAATTAGATGATGGAGCGACGGTTAAGATTTCAAGAGATAATGGAACTGGAACAAAACAAGCTCAAACTTATACGATTGGAAAGAAGACAGATGCGGTTAATAATGTGTATACAATTGCAGATTTAGCAGATATGATCAAACATGGTGACGATGTTGAAATTACGGTTGCAGATACTGATTATGATGCTTTAAATGAAGCTGCTAAAAAAGGAATAACATTGGGACAGCCTAATGGTGGTGGTGCTGCGACCGCTGCAGTTGCATATACAGTAATTGGTAATGTCAAGAGTGAAAACAGTGATGTGATTTCTAAAGCAGATGCTCTTCAGAAGATTGCAGATGAACTTCAGAAAGCTTCTTCTATTGGTACAGATACAGCAGCTACTGTTGTAAATAACAATGACGGTACTTTTGAAATCAACAAGGGTTCTGTAGAAGTAAAGGATAAGTTAAACTTCTCCTTACATGTAGGTGCAGATGCTGATATGACCAATAAGATTACTGTTAATCTTGAATCTATGAGCGCAGCAGGTCTTGGAATTAAGGGTATTAATGTAAACGATGAGACTGGTATGTCTGCTACATACGCTGTTGATTCTATTGAAGATGCAATCAAGAAGGTTTCTTCTCAGAGATCCGCTCTTGGTGCTGTTCAGAACAGATTAGAGCATACTATCAAGAACCTGGATAACGTTGTTGAGAATACAACATCTGCTGAGAGCCAGATCCGTGATACTGATATGGCTACAGAGATGGTTAAGTATTCTAACTCTAATATCCTTGCACAGGCAGGTCAGTCTATGTTAGCACAGGCTAACCAGTCCAACCAGGGTGTACTTTCTCTGTTAGGTTAATTGCTTAATCAATAATTGGAGTCGGCGATTCTTTGAATCAGCCATTCCTACCATAATATGCAAAAGCCGCCAGATTGGCGGCTTTTGTCATGTCAGAAATCTTTCGTTAATCTTTCCAGAGTTCTTGCATATATTCGGAAATTTCCTCATCTGATAAATTATAGTTCTGCTTAATCATAGTAATTATTTGTGATTTGGGTAGCTTAAGATTTTGAGCTAATTTTATCATACCACTAATCTCACCTTCCCCATAAGCTTTCCCATAAGCTTCTTCATAAGCATCCTCATAAGCCTCTTCCCGTATCATTTCCTTATACCCGACTTCATCAAATTCCGATAAAATAGATGCCATAATTCTCAACCTCTCTTTCTGTAAGATATCACGCAGAATATCATCTCTGATGCAGTCATCGATGGCTTTGGAGATAGCCTGCCCATTTGTCCAGTGCTTGTTTTTCTTCAGGTAATTGCGTATGGTGTCGATGAACAAAGAGTATTCCTTCAGCTTCCGGCAGCGTTCCATGAGTTCCTTATTATGCCCATAGTTGATATTGAGCATGTGGGCGACCACTTCAATATCAGGCTGCGCAGTGGGCTGTTGGAAGGCATCGGATAACCGCAGTTCTTTTCTGTCCGGCATATTTGCAGTGCCATTGTAGAAGACGATGTACTGTGGAGTCGGGATTTTCAACAGCCGGGTAGAGTATATCTTTTTGCCGAAATACTTAACCTTGTATAGATCGGCGAAGTAGAAGAAGCCTCTTAGCGGTTGGTTGGGATTGAAGGTAGACTGCTGTTCGAACAGATTCTGCCAGTCATCCAGGATAAATGACATGTCATTCTTCAGATGCATGTAGATGACGTCATCAATCGTGTTGATCTCCAACTCATCGGGATTCTGGTAATTCTTACCTGTTAATGCATTATATTTGACAGGAGTTTATATATTATTCGCGGAATGTGATGGAACCAGTGGCAGCATCCATACTGTCTACAATGGCAAGAGATTCCAGATGATAACCGAGGTTGCGGATGATGCGTCCCCCATTCTGGAAGCCTTTTTCTATGGCAATGCCGATTCCTTCTACGGTACCGCCGGCTTCAGTTACGATGGAGATCAGTCCCTGTAGTGCACAGCCGTTGGCAAGAAAATCATCAATGATCAGCACATGATCTTCCGGTCCGAGGAATTTTCTGGATACGATGACCTGATTCTTGCATTTATGTGTGAAGGATTCTACTTCAGCCACGTACATATCGCCGTCAATATTGATGCTTTTGGATTTCTTGGCAAAAACAACAGGCACATCAAAATGTCTGGCTGCAATACAGGCAATGCCAATACCGGATGCTTCGATTGTCAGGATTTTGTTGATGTTGGCATCTGCAAAACGTCTTTTAAATTCTGCGCCCATTTCATCGAACAGGCGAATATCCATCTGATGATTCAGGAAGCTGTCTACCTTTAAGACGTTGCCTTCCTTTACAATTCCGTCTTTTGCAATTCTTTCTTCTAAAAAGTTCATGACTCTCCTCCGTATAATGAAACCAAATTGATTCTATAACAAGATTATCAAAATAGTGGCAAAGGTGCAATAGGTTGGGTATAATAAATAGATAATTACGAAACGTATAAAGAGAATGGAACGAATTGTGCAGATTTAACAATGCAACACAGGCACGCTTTCGCTACACTGCAGCTCGTAGCAGTACATAAGGCGCTTAAAATACAGCGCCTAAGTACTGACGGCTGCACAGTGCCTGCTTATGCATTTGTTAAAGCTGTACAATTCTGCATACTTAATAGTGCGTTTCGCAAGTATCTATTATAAGAGAGAAGGGTGATTTTGAATGGAGCAGGGGCTGGTTCATATATATTGTGGAGATGGGAAGGGGAAGACAACCTGTGCGGTGGGGCTGATGATCCGGTGTGCAGGACAGGGCGGAAGAGTACTGTGCTTCCAGTTCTTGAAGGGAGATAACTCCGGTGAGAGAAGGATTCTGGAAAAACTGGAAAAAGTGACACTGATGTCATGTTATGGCAAGGTGAAGTTTACAAGTAAAATGAATGAAGAGGAAAAGCTGGAAGCGAAAACCTTTTATCAGAACAGATTCCAGCAGATTATTACTATGGTGCAACAAAAAGAGTATGATCTGCTGGTGCTGGATGAGATTATGGCTGCAATCAGCGCAGGCTTTCTGGAGGAGAAGGAGGTTGTCCGTTTCCTTCAAAATAAGCCTGGGACGCTGGAAGTAGTCATGACAGGCAGGAATCCGGGAGAAGAGCTCTTGAAGCTGGCTGATTATGTGACGGAAATGAAGCTGTGTAAGCATCCTTATGAGAAAGGAGTCAGTGCCCGTCGGATGATTGAGTGGTAAACAGTGGAGCAAAGGAATGATGCTTGCGATATACCGCACAGACGTCTTCTAATAAATAGCCTTTTGTCTGTTCTGCAGGACGACCGATGACTACCAGGGTAGTATTGGTCTGTTCTGCGCTTTTTATTTTCTCGGCAAAACCGCCATTTGCCCCGGAATTTTTAGTCAGTACATAAGAAATATGGAATTGATGGATAAGAGCGGTGTTCAATTCTTCTGTAAAAGGTCCCTGCATACAAATCAGATGCTGTCCTTTAAAGCCCATTTCGTAAGAATCAGATACCATTTTTGGATTGGGAAGGATTCTGGCATAGACACGTTCCTCATAGCCTGGAAGTTCACGCAGAAGAGGCAGCTCCTTACTGCCTGTTGTGACCAGAATATTGCCTTTTGTTCCGGCAAGATAGGAGACGGCCTCCTGCATGGTATGGACGAATACAATATTGGAATCCGTATCAATAGGAGTACTATCCGGTCTGATGACCCTTATATAAGGAATGTTCTCGGCAGCAGCGGCGTTTCGGATGTTCTCAGAGACAAGTACAGCGTAGGGATGAGTCGCATCCAGAATACAGTCAAAAGCATTTTTGCTCATGAGCTTCTCCATCTCCTGCTCATTGAGTCTGGAAGCCAGTACTGTCAGTGCTTTATGCTCCGGCAGCATCAGTCTGCCATAATCTGTGGCAATGCATACAGTCAGATGCATCTGCAGATGTTCTTCATTTATCATATTCAGCAGAAATTGCGTCAATTCTCTGCCTTCTGTCGTTCCGGCAAATATAAGATAGTTTTCCATAATGATGAATCACGACCTTTCTAAAAGTATAACTGTATGGGCACCATTGCGATAGCAAGAGTTTTACCTGAATCAATGGTTTTATGCAAAGTAAGGGAATCGGCTCCAGAACAGGCAAGGGCGGCTCTCTCACATACATTATCCACACCGGTAACAGTTTTCACATATTCGGATGAGCTGAACTGCCCCTGTACCTGGGATAAAGTCAGGGCATCATACGTATGAAAAGGAATCTGATATTTGTGTGACAGTTCTATGAGACAGGATTCCTTTTGCTTCAAGTCAATACTGGCAATAGCCAGTAGAGAATCGGGGGAAATGTGCTGCTCCTGAAGTGTACGTTCTACGAAGGATTCCATATCTTCAGGTGAGATGTCCTTGCGGCAGCCAATTCCCAGAACGGTCTGGCGGGGAATCAGGTGGAGCGTCTCCGTATAGGGCTTTTGATCTGTAAAAGGACTGATACAGATACCAAGTTTGGGAAGCTCATTTGGATTCAAGGTCAGTTCATCCGGTAAACTGCCTTGTGGAATGATACCGCTAAGACCTGTTTTTTCACCATCCAGTATAGCAGCGGATATTTTCTTTGCAAGTGTCATATCGGATATTTTCAGGTGATTTTTTGTGGCAAAAACGTCTACTGCAAATTTGTGATTCAAGTCTGTTGCAGTAGAAATAATGGGAGTAGCACCAAGCAAGGATGCAGCCTGTATTGCCAGTTCATTGCCACCGCCGATATGGCCGGAGAGCAGTGAAATGACATAGCGCCCCTGTTCGTCAATCGAGAGGACACAGGGGTCAGTAGTCTTATCCTGAAGGAAGGGTGCAATAGCCCGTACAGCGATACCGCACGCCCCGATATAGATCAGTGCATCCTCGGAAGAGAAAAATGAGCCTGTTAAATCCGTAACGGACTTTTTCATGGCTTGCAGATGAAATTCGGCTGCATATTTTGGCATAGTAAAAGCCTGGCACAGATGTCCGCTCTGTACCAGGTCTTTTGCCAGAGACGCTGCCAGAGCAGCGCCATTATGTGTAAAAGAAAAAATAGTAATTCTCATGATGTCTCTCCAATGATGTTATTTGGTATTCTGTAATTTCGCTGCATTCTCGTTCAGAGAAGAAACGATAGAAGATACGTGATTGACCAGTATGGAATTCTGCTCGCAGGCATGATATGTCTCGTTTGCATGAGCAGAGACTTCCTCGGTAATGGCTGAGATAGTCTGGATATTCTCAGTAATTTCACGATTGGCACTGAACAGGTCATCTACAATGCCCATAAGTTCCTGTGCCTGTGCCACAACGGTATCTGTGCCTTCCATAATATGATTGAAGTTACCGGATACAGCCTTTGTACTCTCTCTGTTCTGCTGGTTACTGTCTGCAACGATATTTACCGCAGAACGGACAGATTCCAGCTCTGTATTGATATGGTTGATCAGTTCTGTGATGTTGACAGTAGCGCTCTTGGTCTGGCTTGCCAGAGTGGATATCTGACTTGCTACAACAGCAAATCCTCTGCCTGCTTCTCCTGCACGGGCAGCTTCTATGCTTGCGTTAAGAGCCAGCATACCGGTGCTGTTGGCAATACTGGTAATGGTTTCGATGATAGTGTTCATCTGGCCTGCATACTGACTCAGAGCATCCATCTGTGTGATCATCTGCTGGTTTGCTTCCATGGACTTGTCAATCTGGTTGGATAGAATATCAATTCTTTTACGCCCATCTGATACATCCTGTGCAGTTCCTTCCATATTAGATTCAATCTGCTGTGCAGCATCCTTGACGGTATCAATATATTTTTGAATCTGTTCAGTCTTTAGCAGCTGGTTCTGAACAGACTCTGCATTTTCTGTACTGCCTTGTGTTACCTGTTCCATGGAATCGTGCATCTGGTTCATGGAAGAACCCATTTCCAGAACCTGTGTGGATACATCGGATATTTCCTGAGACATCTGTCTGGCTGTCTGTATGATGTTTTCGGAAAGGGCAGCGGATGCTTCTGACTGTTCCTGAATCTGAGACAGTTTTACACGATTGACCTTCTGGACAGCCTTACCTGCCACGATCATGAAGATACCTGTCAGAAGGATACTGGCAATCTGTATTTCCACATCTGCGATCTGAGAGGCTTCATAACCTACTGTAATGGCGCGGTATGCAACGAATCCGATGTTGCCAAGCAACGTAACCAGAAAGATTCCAAGACACATACGCATATCCATATACAGAATGATGACCATAAATAATGGGAACATATAGGTATAGGCAAAGGTGCTGTGTGTTGTGAAAAGGGTGAAGAGATACATAATACTGTAACTGACGCACATAACGATTGGAATGGATGGATTTTCTTTCTTCCTGCGATACAGAATATATTCAATGATAACAGGAAGAAGACAGAGCAGCACAAAGAACAGATAATAACCTAAGGTTCTGGCTTTTTTGGCAAGCTCTGCTGCATATGCCAGTACCAGAACGGCACTGATACTTGCGTGTCCGATTATCGCGATTTTATTAATGTACGCTTTTTCTGAAAATTGATTCATATAACCCCTGCTTTCTGGAAGTGTCTCCCTTTTTCTTGCTATTATTATACATCTTGTGTGATAGTAAGAAAAGCCTTTTGTAAAAAACAGTTGATTCCTACTGATACACTAGGTATAATATCGAAAGGTATGATGCGTTTTTCTATATATGGAAAGGTTTGGTTTGAAAAATGAAGGATTTGGAAATATCAGTACAGGAAATGGCACAGTTGGGCGAGAAGACATATCGTCTCATAGATATGCGGGATGACCTGTCCTATTCCTATGGAAATATACCGGGAAGTATTCATATACCGGGAGAGGAACTCCTGGAGAATCCGGAGCAGCTTGCCTTGCAGTATCCTGGGGAAAAGCTGATCATTTATTGCAAGAAGGGCGAGAATAGTAAAGATCTGGTCTGTTCCCTTCAGAAAAAAGGCATAGATGCTGTCAGCCTGCAGGGCGGTTATCTGGCATGGCTTATGGAGCGCATGAAGGAGCAGCCGGGGAAGGAACAGGAGAGAGAAGCCTATCTGGATATTGAAGAGAGTATCCGTAAGAAGTTCCGCAAAACAATCTGGTGCCGTTTTACGAAAGCAATCCGCGAATATGAGCTGGTCAAGGAAGGGGATAAAGTGGCAGTCTGTATCTCTGGTGGTAAGGACTCCATGCTGATGGCGAAGCTTTTTCAGGAGCTGAAGCGCCATAACAAATTCCCTTTTGAAGTGGTATTTTTGGTGATGGACCCGGGCTACAGCCCTGAGAATCGTCAGATCATAGAGAATAACGCCAAAAAGCTTAATATTCCAGTTACGATCTTTGAATCAGATATTTTTGAATCCGTATTTAACATAGAGAAATCCCCGTGTTACCTGTGTGCAAGAATGCGAAGAGGATATCTGTATCACAAGGCACAGGAGCTTGGCTGTAATAAGATAGCACTGGGACACCATTATGATGATGTGATAGAGACGATACTGATGGGTATGCTCTATGGAGCACAGGTACAGACAATGATGCCTAAGCTGCACAGTACGAATTTTGAAGGTATGGAGCTGATACGTCCTCTGTATCTGGTCAGAGAAGATGATATCAAGAAGTGGAGAGATTATAACGATCTGCATTTTATCCAGTGTGCATGCAAATTCACGGATACCTGTACAACCTGTGGCGGTGAGAATGCATCGAAGCGTGTAGAGGTGAAGAATCTTATCAGACAGCTCAAGGAGACGAATCCGTTTGTAGAGAGCAATATCTTTAAGAGCGTGGAAAATGTGAATCTGAGCACGATTGTAGCATATAAGAAGGATGGTGAGAAACATCATTTTCTGGATGATTATGATGGTATAAAGGAATAATTACGCAAAAGGCAACTGTTTTGTGCAGTTGTTTTTTACGTATACTTCTGCTATAAGAGAAAGTTATAACAAACCCTAACTTTTATGTATTGGCAGAATTCCTATCGGACTGATAAGATATAACTATTCAGAGCCATGCATTTGTAGACAGAATATGATTGTTTACAAGCATATTTGTCTACAGTTATATGGTCTGAATAGTTATATATGTAAGAAAGGATTGGTTTATATATGGGATGTGGAATCGCAACAAAATGTATCTATGGAGATGGTAAAACTTTTGAAGGAGATAAAACAGGAGCTATCAGCTTTCCGATTTACCAGACAGCAACGTATGCCCACCCTGAGGCAGGCAAAAGCACAGGCTTCGACTACAGCCGTTTGCAGAACCCTACAAGGCAGCAGGTGGAGAATGTGGTGGCTTCTCTGGAAGGCGGCGTAGATGCACTCGCCTTTTCTACAGGAATGGCAGCGATTACTATGTTAATGGAGATATTCAAGCCGGGAGACCACATTATTACAGATGCGGATCTGTATGGCGGCAGTATCCGGCTTTTTGACCATGTAAACGAGAAGAACGGTCTGACTTTCAGCCACATTGACTGTACAAAGGAAGACATTGAGGCTTATATTCAGGAGAATACAAAGGCAATCTACATAGAGACACCGACCAATCCGATGATGAATGTCATTGATATCCGCAAGGTATCTGACATTGCCAAGAAGCATGGGCTTTTGCTCATTGTAGATAATACTTTCCTGTCTCCGTATTTCCAGAGACCTTTTGAGCTGGGGGCAGATATCGTCATTCACAGCGGTACGAAGTTCCTCGGTGGACACAATGACACACTGGCAGGCTTTATTGTAACCAATTCCCAGGAGATATCTGATAAGCTCAGATTCCTTATCAAGACAGTAGGTTCAGGACTTGCGCCATTTGACAGCTGGCTGATTCTGCGTGGAATCAAGACACTGCCGATTCGTATGGAAAAGGCACAGGAGAATGCCCAGGCAATCGTGGAATTTCTTTTACAGGAAAAGAAAGTGACTAAGGTATATTATCCTGGTATCGAAGGAACCAAGGCTTATGAGATCTGTAAGAAACAGGCAAGCGGTTTCGGAAGTATGCTGACTTTTGAAGTAGAGAGCAAAGAGCTGGCGCTTCATATTCTGAAGTCAACGAAGCTGATTCCTTTTGCAGAGAGTCTTGGTGGTGTGGAGACTCTGCTGACTTATCCTACAACACAGACTCATGCGGATGTACCGGAAGAGGTCAGAATCCGTAATGGTATTACAGACAGAGTATTGAGATTATCAGTTGGTATTGAGGATAAGGCAGATCTGATTGCAGACCTCAGTCAGGCAATTGACAGCTACAGGTAATTTTATGTTGCGCCTGTTCAGAGTGGTGGATATAATGTAACATATATCCGAAAGGACGCATATAATATGACATTACAACAATTAATCTATGCGGTGAAGATTGCCGATACCAAGTCCATGAATAAGGCGGCAACAGAATTGTTTGTCTCCCAGCCTGCTCTTTCCAGTACAATAAGAGACCTGGAAGAAGAATTGCAGATAGAGATTTTTATCCGCACGAATAAAGGAATCGTAATCACTACAGAGGGTGAGGAATTTCTAAGCTATGCCAGACAGATGGTAGAGCTGAATCAGATGATAGAAGATCGCTATATTAATAATATGAAGCGGAAGAACAAATTCAGTGTATCCATGCAGCATTATTCCTTTGCGGTAGAGGCTTTCATGAAGCTTGCAAGGGAATTTGCGCTGGAGGATTTCGAGCTGGCGGTGCATGAGACCAAAACCAGTGAAGTAATTGAAAATGTACATAATTATCGAAGCGAGCTGGGCATACTTTATCTGAATGACTTTAACAGAAAGGCGATGCAGAAGATATTTGCAGAGAATGACCTGGAGTTCACAGAACTGTTTCAGTGTGATGTGTACGTATACCTCAGCAATCATCATCCGCTGGCGGACAAAGATAAGATTACTTTTGAAGAGTTGGGAGATTATCCATGCCTGTCTTTTGAACAGGGAGATAAGAATTCCTTTTATTTTGCAGAAGAAGTGTTCAGTACGCTGCAGTACAAGCAGATGATCAAGGCAGATGACCGTGCGACCATGCTCAACCTTATGGTCGGTATGAATGGGTACACACTCTGTTCCGGTATTATCTGTGAAGAGCTGAATGGGGATGGTTACTCGGCAATTCCACTGGAGACAGATGAGAAGATGACCATAGGCTATATCAAGCGGAAAGGCATGCATATCAGCCACATTGGAAAAAGTTATATAGAAATATTACGAGGATATGCTTGACAGACAAAAGAAAAAGTATTATTATCCTATTAATCCTAGTTAATATATAGGAAAAGGAGGAAAGTTATGAAAAAAGGAATTTTAAGAAAAGTATTAGCAAGTGCATTAACAGTAGCAGCAGTAACAGGTCTGGTAACAGGCTGCGGAAGCACAGGAACAGACAGTGTAGCTTCAAATGACAATAAAACAGTATATCGTACTCTGGATGAGATCAAGAGTTCAGGTACAATTAACATCGGTGTTTTCTCTGACAAGAATCCGTTCGGTTATGTAGATGAGAATGGTGAATATCAGGGATATGATGTATATTTTGCAAACAGACTTGGTGAAGATCTGGGTGTAAAGGTCAACTTCGTATCAACAGAGGCAGCCAGCAGAATCGAGTATCTGCAGACTGGTAAAGTAGACCTGATCCTGGCTAACTTTACAGTAACCAAGGAAAGAGCAGAAGAAGTAGACTTCGCACTTCCTTATATGAATGTAGCACTTGGTGTTATTTCACCGGAATCAGCACCTGTTACAGATATTGATAACTGGAACGCAGATGATGAAATGATCGTTATCTCAGGTACAACAGCAGAAACATATCTGACAGAGAATTATCCTGATATCAAACTTCAGAAATATGATACTTATGCAAATGCCAAGAATGCATTAGAGAACGGCAATGCAGCTGCATGGGCAAATGACAATACAGAGGTTATTGCATTTTCACTCCAGAATCCGGGCTATACAGTAGGCATCCCGACACTGGGCAGCCAGGATACGATCGCTCCGGCAGTATCCAAGGGCAACACAACATTACTTGACTGGATCAACGAAGAGATCAAGACATTAGGTGACGAGAATTTCTTCCACGCAGATTATGAAGCTACATTAGTAGATACTTATGGTCTGGATTATGAAGACAGTCTTGTAGTTGAGGGTGGCGTAACAAGCCAGAACTAATACAAATACCCGATTAAGGTGGTAGGCGAAATTGAGTATAGAATTTATTCAGGAATATTTACCACTGTATCAAAAAGCAATGGTTCTAACTTTGAAAATCGGCTGGAGTGGCATAGTACTTGCCATTCTGGCCGGTTTCGTGTGTGCAATGATACAGTATTATAAGGTTCCGATTTTAAGACAAATTGTAGCAGTTTATATTGAATTATCCAGAAATACACCTCTTCTGATACAGCTTTTCTTCTTATATTATGGATTGCCCAAGATTGGTATTGCGACCAATGCAGAGGTCTGTGGTGTAGCAGGTATGGTCTTTTTGGGAGGCAGCTATATGGCAGAGACTTTCCGTAGTGGACTGGAAGCAATTGATAAAGTACAGACAGAGAGTGCGTATAGTCTTGGAATGACCAAAAAGCAGACGCTTGCATATATTATTTTACCGCAGGCAATGTCTGTCAGTGTACCGGCTTTTACAGCAAATGTCATCTTCCTTCTGAAAGAGACCAGTGTGTTCTCTGCAATCAGTCTGATGGATTTGATGTTCACAGCCAAAGATTTAATAGGATTATATTATAAGACGACAGAGAGTCTTGTGCTTCTGGTAGTCTTTTATCTGATTATCCTGCTCCCGGTATCTATTCTGGGAAGCATACTGGAGAGGAGGATGCGTCATGCCGGATTTGGGGCTTGAGGTTCTATTTAAAGGAAGAAATTTCGCCAGACTTCTTGAAGGACTCTGGGTTGCAGGCAGAATCAGTCTGATCTCTATCGTAATCAGTCTTCCTTTGGGCATTCTTCTGGGTGTTATTATGACCTGGAAGAACCCTGTAACAAAGTTTATTACCAGAATTTATCTGGAGATTATCAGAATTATGCCGCAGATGGTTCTGCTGTTCATTGTATTCTTTGGAACAACAAGAATCTGGGGATGGAATCTCTCAGGGGAAATTTCTTCTATTATTGTATTTGCAGCATGGGGTACTGCGGAAATGGGCGATCTGGTGCGAAGTGCGCTGATCAGTATTCCCAGGCATCAGTACGAGAGTGCACAGGCACTGGGCTTTAACTGGGTGCAGACCTATGTATATTTTATTATTCCACAGACAGTACGCAGACTTCTGCCTCTGTCCATTAATCTGATCACACGTATGATCAAGACTACCAGTCTTGTACTGATGATCGGTGTAGTAGAAATGATGAAAGTAGCACAGCAGATCATTGAGGCAAACAGAATGACCAGTCCTAATGCGGCCTTTGGTCTGTATCTTGTGACATTCCTGTTGTATTTTATCGTGTGCTGGCCCATCAGTATGTTAGCCAGATACTTGGAGAAGAAATGGAATTCATAGAAAAGGAGTCAATGATGGAAGAAGCATTGTTAAAAATTGAGCATCTGAAGAAAGAATATGACGGACAGACGATTCTGAAAGATGTCAGTGTAGAAGTGAAAAAAGGCGAAGTTATCGTTATCGTAGGTCCGAGTGGATGCGGTAAGAGTACTTTCCTTCGTTGTATCAATGGCTTAGAGCCTATCCAGGGGGGAACGATCTCGCTGGATGGAGAGGCGATTGACCGTAACAGCAAGAGTATTACAAAGATTCGCCAGAAGATTGGTATGGTATTCCAAAGCTATGATCTGTTTCCACATATGACTGTTCTGGATAATATTGTAATCGCACCTGTCAAAGTGCAGAAGCGTAAGAGAGAAGAAGTTGTGGAAGAGGCGCGTAAGCTTCTGGAACGTGTAGGTCTTGCAGACAAGGCAGACAGTTACCCAAGGCAGCTTTCCGGAGGACAGAAGCAACGTGTTGCAATTATCCGTGCACTTTGCATGCATCCTGAGATCATGCTTTTTGATGAAGTAACAGCGGCACTTGACCCGGAGATGGTACGTGAGGTTCTTGATGTTATGCTTGACCTTGCCAAGCAGGGCAGTACGATGATTATCGTTACGCATGAGATGCAGTTTGCCAAGGCAGTCAGCAACAGAGTGATCTTCATGGATAACGGTGAGATCGTAGAAGAGGGCGTACCTAAGGAATTCTTTGAAAATCCAAAGACAGAAAGAGCGCAGAAATTCCTGAATATTTTCAATTTTGAGTAGATTGTGCTAGTTTATAGGAGAATATAATGAAAATAATAGCTATTGGAGCTGTGACAGCAGGTGGAAAAACAACAGTCGTAAATGCAATCAAAGATAGGCTTCCAAGAACAGCATCACTTCACTTTGATGACTACTCATTTGAAGGAGAAGTCGAAGACTTTTCAAAATGGATATCAGAAGGTGCAGATGTTCATGTATGGGACTTATCCCCGTTAAAAACTGATATTGATAAAATTATCCGCAGTGGTGAATATGACTGTTTACTGTTGGACTATCCATTTGCATACCAACATCAGATGATAAAACCTTATTTGGATTGTTGCATATTTATTGACACACCATTAGATATAGCAATGGCTCGAAGAGTTCTTAGAGATATGAAAGAGGCTACGTCAGATGAAATTCGCAATGAAATGGATACATATTTAAAATGTGCAAGAGTAGCCTATATTCAGATGGTGGAAAATCATTTGTCAACTTGCGATTATGTGATTGATGGTGCTAAAGAACTTGAGAGCATTATCAATGAAATTATTGAAATAATATCAAGAATCTAATTTCAGTTTAATGAACAGATTCTAGGGACGACGGTTTAGCTCGCCTTTTAAAGTATGTGGCAGAGAAGCTTGGATGTTTCGTGCGAAGACACGTTTCCACTCCGCTGCTCGATGTAACGGACGCATAAGCCATCCATTTAATATAAAAACTTTCCATATACAGGTGTTCTAATAAACCGTATTTTTAATTAGTGTTTGATGAGGTAAATATTGGTATGAGAATAATTCAAATAGAAAATGATGAAGAAAAAAAACATATTACCAGAAACATACTTGAAGCATTACCTGATTGGTTTGGAATTTCCGAAGCGAGAGAAGAATATATACATGATAGTATGAAAAATGTTTTCTTTTGTGCTTTAGAAAATGAAAAAAAGGTAGGTTTTCTGTATCTTAAACCAACAGGGAAAGATACGGTTGAAATTGCAGTTATGGGCGTGCTAAAAGAATATCATCGTAAAGGAATAGGAAAAGCTTTGTTTGAGTCTGCAAAGAAAAAAGTAAAGGAAAACGGCTATTCATTTATTCAGGTAAAAACCGTTCAAATGGGAAAATATGAAGATTATGATAATACAAATCGATTTTATATTTCTCTTGGCTTTAAAGAGTTAGAAGTATTTCCTACGTTATGGGATGAATGGAATCCTTGCCAAATTTATGTGATGGCGGTATGACAACTTTCCATTTAATGAAAAATATAGTTGACATAGACCTGCACTTTGGATATGATTTGAATAGTGACACAGGCAAGGAACGAACGGCAAAGTAGTCAAGAAACGAACGGCATCTTGATTACTTTGCCGTTCGTTTGTATGTAGGAATCACATACTTGTGAAGGCATGATTATGGACACAGAATGATACTGATTTAACAAATCATAGGTGTTGCATTGTAAAATCAGTATCATTCGTCCCATTCTATAAATACATTGTGGGAGATAAGAGATGGAAACGAAAGCATCAGAGAACATCATTGAACTTAAAGGAATCAGGAAAATTTATGAAGATAATTTCGAAGCAGTGAAGGATTTTAATCTTCAGGTGAAGAAGGGAGAATTTGTTACATTTTTGGGACCATCAGGCTGCGGCAAGACAACTACGTTGCGTATGATTGCAGGCTTTGATATCCCGACATATGGACAGATTCTGTTAAATGGCAAGGATATCAGCCAGCTTCCACCAAATAAGAGACCAATCAATACCGTGTTCCAGCGTTATGCCCTTTTCCCACATCTGAATATATATGACAATATTGCGTTTGGCTTGAAGTTAAAGACCAAGACGGTAACTTATCAGAATGCGGCAGGGGAGACACTGACCAGACAGGAGAAGCTTTCCCGTGGAGAAATCAGGGATAAGGTGCGTCATGCGCTGGAGATTGTAGACCTGGAAGGCTTTGAAAAAAGAAGTATTACAACATTGTCGGGTGGGCAACAGCAGCGTATTGCGATTGCAAGGGCGATTGTAAATGAGCCTGAAATACTGCTTCTGGACGAACCATTAGGAGCACTGGATCTGAAGATGCGTAAGGAAATGCAGCTGGAATTGAAGGCAATGCATAAGGAACTGGGCATTACTTTTATCTATGTTACCCATGACCAGGAGGAGGCGCTTACCATGTCTGATAAGGTGGTAGTCATGTCAGACGGCATGATCCAGCAGATTGGTACGCCGGAAGAGATATATAATGAACCGAATACTGTATTCGTAGCGGATTTCATTGGCGAGAGCAATATTTACGATGGCAGGATGTCAGGTCATAAGATGGTGCATTTCTGCGGTGCCGACTTTGTCTGTCTTGATGATATGCCTGTAGGAGCCAAGGTAGATGTTGTAGTGCGTCCAGAGGATATCATTATGACCGCACCGGAGCAGGGAACGATTACAGGTGTAGTCAACTCCGTTATTTTCAAAGGTATGCATTATGAGATTATTGTGCAGTCCGGGGATAATGAAGTTGTGATTCAGAGTACCAAGAGTGCGAAAGTAGGAGATACAATAGGTATGTGTCTGGAGCCGGACGGTATTCATGTAATTCTGGCGGAGACCAATCATAACGTATTTGATGGCGAACTTACCAGAAATTACACAGTGCGTTTTGCAGATGGCGAGTATGAATGTGACGTGACGAAATTATATGCAGGTTCTGCAATCAATGCAGATGGTATTCTGGTAGATGCAGATGGCAATGAGATCTACACGGATGGAGTCAAGGTGCGTGTCAAGATTCCTGTGGATGCGGTTTCCATGAGTGATGATACAGAGGGAGAGGGAATCTGTGGACACATTGTTTCTCTTATTTATAAAGGCGACCATTATCACTATATTGTCAGAACCAGAACGGAAGAGGATATCCACCTTCATGATGAATATCTGTGGAACGAGAATGACTATGTCAGAGTATTGATTCCAAAGGAGAGCATAGAACTTTCCTTTGAGCAGGATAACTAGAAGGAGCATGGATTAAGATGAATTTGCGTTTTCAGAGGAAGCAGCTTAGCATTCCTTATGTGATATTTTTGCTTTGCTTTGTAATTGCTCCTGTATTGGTGGTTTTTTACTATGCATTTACCAATGGAGAGGGCAGATTTACAGTAGCTAATTTTATTGGATTCTTTACCAATCAGAATACCATCGGTACACTTTGCTATAGTCTGGTCGTGGCGCTGACTGTAACGATATGTTGTACACTGGTGGCTTATCCTACAGCGTATATTCTGGCTCGAAGCCATTTTAAGAAAAAAGCAGTTCTTCTGGTGCTTTTCGTAGCGCCTATGTGGATTAATTTTACACTGCGTGTTGTGGCTTTAAAAGAAGTCCTTACCATGATAGAGGGAAATCTGGCATATCATCCATTCCTTAATACAGTGCTTGGCATGACCTACGACTTTCTTCCATTTATGATATTGCCTTTGTATACAACGTTGAGTAAGCTGGATAAATCTTATCTGGAAGCAGCAACGGATCTGGGAGCAAGTCCGGTTGTTACATTTATGAAAGTAACATTTCCACTGAGTATGCCGGGACTGATCAGTGGAATTACAATGGTATTCTTACCATCTATGACAAACTACGTTATATTGGACATGCTCTATAACAGTACTTATATTATGGGTAGTCTGATTGGAAGCTATTTCAGCGCTTACGATTGGCATAGTGGTTCCATGATCTCTATTGTGCTGCTGGCAATTATTTTCCTGATTACGTGGGCAACCAATGGATTTAATGAAGAAGAGACAAGCAGGGGGGGAGTATTATGATCAAGAGAATCTTACACTCTTCATGGCTGGCACTGGTTCTGTTATTTATATATCTGCCTGTGCTGATGCTGGCAGTTTACAGCTTTACCGATACGGCAACAATTGGTACAAAGGGCAATTTTTCCCTGCAAAATTACGTGACACTATTCACTACACCGGAACTAAGAGGCATGATTGGTGGCACATTCCTGCTGGCTTTCGGATCTGCCCTGGTGGCAACAATTCTTGGAACTATAGGCGCAATTGGTGCTTTTTATTGTAAAAAAGGTCCTAAACAGCTGATTCAGTTCGTAAACCAGATTCCGGTTATCAATGCAGATGTTGTGACCGGTTTCTCATTATGCGTTCTGATGATCGTTGTACTGGGAATGGATAAGGAGACTCTGCTTCCGTTGATAGCTGGACATGTGGTACTGGAAGCGCCTTTTGTCTATCTGTCTGTACTGCCTAAGCTGAAACAAATGGATAACAGCATCTATGAGGCAGCAAGAGACCTGGGAGCCAATGCAAGAGTAGCCTTATTTAAGGTGGTAATCCCACAGCTTGTTCCGGGTATCGTATCTGGCTTCATGCTGTCAGTTACATTGTCTCTGGATGATTATTTCATTACAACTTATACAAAACCTGCGACTTTTGATACGATCAGTACATATGTAGTAAATGCTACGAAGGGATCTCATACTGAGATCAAGACTGCTCTCTGGGCATTGTCTACAGTCATCTTCGTTATTATATTAACGGTGGTGCTGGCTGGAAACAGGATTACCCATAGAAAGGCTGGTGCTGATAATGAGAAATAAAGGTATGGCAGCAGCGATTATGGGACTGGGAATCATGACCATATGCAGTGCTGTTCCTATGAAGGTGTCTGCTGCAAATGATACGATTACCCTGCGTGTGTGCAACTGGGAAGAATATATTGATGAAGGCGGCTGGGATGAGGACGAGAGAATTGAACTGCCCAGCGGAGATATATTTGGTGATAGGTCGCTGGTAGAAGAGTTTGAAGACTGGTACTATGAGAATTATGGAGTGCGTGTAAAAGTAGAGTATTCTACTTTTGGTACGAATGAAGAGCTATACAGCCAGTTGAACCTTGGTAATGTGTTTGATTTGGTCTGCCCCTCAGATTATATGATCATGAAGCTTATGACAGAGAACAGGCTGGAGCCTTTATCAGATGTTTTTTTTGATGAGACAAATGACAATAATTATTATAGGAAAGGGCTTTCTCCTTATATTAAGCAGGTCTTTGATGAGCATGAGATTAACGGAGAACCTTGGTCAGATTATGCAGCCGGCTATATGTGGGGCGTCACGGGAATGATATACAATCCGGACGAAGTAACACAGGAAGAAGCATCTACCTGGTCAATCCTGACCAATGAGAAGTTCCATAGACAGGTCACAATCAAGGATAATGTAAGGGACGCTTATTTCCCGACGCTGGCAATCCTGAATACAGACACCTTAATGAATGAGGATTTCCGCTTGGAAGCTGACTATCAACAGAAGCTGTCAGATATCATGAATGATACGGGAAAAGCTACGATAGATGATGCAGAAGCGAAGCTGAAGGAAATCCGTAGAAATGTATATTCCTTTGAGACAGACAGTGGAAAGGCAGATATGATTACGGGTAAAGTCCTTGCCAGTCTGCAATGGTCCGGTGATGCAGTCTATGCAATGGATCAGGCCGAGGAGGATGATTTTATCCTGAACTGGGCAGTACCTGAAGAGTGTACGAACCTGTGGTTCGATGGATGGGTCATGTTAAAGGGTGGAATTGGCAATGATATGGCAAAGAAACAGGCAGCAGAGGCATTTATCAATTACCTGTCCAAGCCGGAAAGTGCAGTACGCAATATGTACTATATTGGTTATACATCTGCCATAGCCGGTGGTGACAGCAATCTTGTCTTTGAATATCTGGAAAACAATTATGGCGCAGATGAGGATGAAGAAGATGTGATAGAGTATCCGCTTGGATATTTTTTCTCTGGGGATGCAGAGGATGAGAGATATGTCATCACAGCACCAGAGGAGCAGACACACAGACAGCTCGCCGCGCAGTACCCGAGTCAGGATGTGATTGCACGTAGTGCCGTCATGCTGTACTTTGATGAGGAGGGCAATGCCAACATCAATCAGATGTGGATCAATGTACGCTGTTTCAATCTCAGTATGATTAGTCCCATACAGTGGATTTGCATAGCAACGGGTGTAATACTTATTCTCGTTATCATCCTTCTTATAAAACATGGAGACGAATGGTTTCAACCAAAAGCCCCCAGAGGGTATCATAGAGTCAACTAACAGGAAAGGGAGTACGAATCTTTGATTCGTACTCCCTTTCCTGTTGCTTTTGATGGACGCTGCGGGCTATGTCAGTTCAATTCATTTGCCACGTACGTGATGTAAGAGTTTCTAAGAACTGCATCTCAAATGCTTAACGTGCAAGCCGGGCGCAAAACTCGCCATTCTGGCTCAGACAGTTGCGCCCGGTTTGCAAGCATTTGTTCTTTGTTCTAAGAAACACTAGACATCACTCCCTAAGCTGCATTCATCGAACATGCCATAGCCCGCAGCTGTATACAGAAAGCTATCGGTCTTGATTGGCAAGCTTCAGGCAGCATCAACCTCTGACAGTTTGGGATTGCGAACCTTAGGAATGGCTGTTAGTACTTCTTGGCAGCAAGGAAGAAATGCAGGCAAGCCTGAGCCGTTGTCTGAGCCGCAGGCGAGTTTCAGGCGCAGGGCTTGCAATAGAAGCATTTCTGCCGCAGGTGCTTAGAAGTCCTTACAGCCTTGACGTGTTCGCAGACTAAACTGTCAGAGGTTGATGCGTGAGGGAGGGCAAGTGAGTCGAACTGCCATGAACTGCGGCGGGACTGTCGAGAGTAAAAGGGATTGAATTAGGCAGGGATTTGTGAGATGCTATAGGGGGCAGGTGGAAGTTATGTGTGAGAGAAGAATTGTAATTGGGGGACGTGGGTGTCAGGTATATGGGGATGAGACAGCGAAGAACGTGATCTTCTGGTTCATAGGAGAACATGAGAAAGATATGATAGAAGAAGTGTATCAGCAGTTAAAGGAAACGACACAGGTGTCATTTTGCCTGATTGCATGTGAAATAGAAGACTGGAATGCACAGCTTTCACCGTGGAGTGCGCCTGCTGTATATGGGAAAGAAGGCTTTGCAGGAGAGGGAGCAGAGACCTTGGAATGGCTGGAGAAGGAATGTCTTCCGGGTCTTGAAAACATATATCAGATGAAGCTGGAAGAGAAAAGACTATTGATAGGCGGATATTCATTGTCTGGATTATTTGCAATGTGGGCTTTTTACGAACTGGGGATATTCGCAGGAGCAGCGGCATGTTCTGCTTCCTTCTGGTTCCCAGGTTGGATGGAGTATACGAAACAGCATATGGTACGTAAGAAGAGCAGAATCTACTTGAGCCTTGGAATCAAGGAAGAGAAGACCAGAAACCCTGTTATGGCAACAGTAGGGGAGGCTGCCAGAGGCATGTATCAGCAGCTGTCTGAAGATATGAACGTTGAGAAAGTGACTCTCGAATGGAATCCTGGTAATCATTTTACACAGCCTGCCGAGCGGATAATGAAGGGATTTGCATGGCTGTTATCATAAACTGCTTGATATGTAGTATTGAATACTATATAATATGGGTTAGGGAAATTGCGTGATTTTCCTAACCCATATTTGGAAAGGCATGGTTATAACGATGCATATTGACACAAATGATTTATTACAAAGTATATTAGCAAGTTTTGACAGAATTGATTATGTGAAGTCACAGGATATACCCAATATTGACCTTTATATGGATCAGGTGACTACGTTCATGGATAAGAACCTGAGAAAATCTTCCAGATATCCTGAGAACGATAAAGTCATGACCAAGACCATGATTAATAATTATGCAAAGAATGATCTGTTACCACCACCTATCAAGAAGAAATATTCCAAGGAGCATGTGCTGGTACTGATTTTTATCTACTATTATAAAGGAATCCTGTCTATCAATGATATTCAGACGCTGTTGCAGCCAATTACGACGCAGTTCTTCCAGACAGAGGGAGAATTTGATATTACATCTGTGTATGATGAAGTATTTGGACTGGAGAAAGAACAGATAGATGCGTTGAAGAAGGATGTCATGGAGAAGTATGAATATTCTACGAAGACCTTTGAAGATGCGCCGGAAGAGAGTAAAGAGTTCCTGAAGCTGTTTTCCTTTATATGTTTACTAAGCTTTGACGTATATATGAAGAAACTTCTGATAGAGAAGCTTGTAGATGAGATCAAGGAGAAAGATCCCAAATCTAAAAAAGAAAAATAACTGATAAATATTGAAAATGTCTGCTAATTATTCTATACTATAGGAAACCGAATGGTTGGGAAAGGAGTATGGGAATGATGGTATCAGGAATTACAGGAATCTCCGGAATGAATAGTTATCGTATTTCTTCTATTCATGGAAATCCTTATACATTGAATCCAGTCTCTGAGATAACTGAGCAGACAGAACAATCCGGCAGACCCCTTGTGATTGCAGCAGATAAGAAAGATGAGCTGTATGTCAAGGATTATGGCGAGCTGAAAAATACAGGAAGTACTGCAACCGGCGATTTTGCGGAAATGCTTGGAATCTGGCAGGATATGCAGGCAGGTGGAACACAACAGGTACAGCAGCAACAAAACACATCAACGTCCTACTATAATGATATGATTGGTCTGATGGGTTATCAGAATGCAATAAGAGACCAACTGGGAACATCTTTTATACCTTTTGAATAGTATAAGTGATGATGGGCAATCACTGGAAGCAATGGCTTTCAATGGTTGCTTTTTTTATATCAGGACACACTTTTATCACAATTTCAACAAATTTTCATCACACATTACACATAGAATGAACAATAGCGGTTATTAATCTATAACCGGAAATGTTAAGTAGGAGGACAGAAGACGTGATAGAAGTAGAGAATCTGACAAAAAAGTATGGCAGTCATGTGGCAGTCGATAATTTGTCCTTTCGTGTAGAGAGGGGTATGATCTACGGCTTCCTGGGACCGAATGGAGCCGGTAAAAGTACGACCATGAATATGATGACCGGATATATTGCGGCCACCAGCGGAACAGTGAAAATTAATGGATACGATATCCTGAAGAATCCGGAGCAGGCTAAGAAAAGCATAGGATATTTGCCGGAGCTTCCACCTGTTTATCCAGATATGACCGTATATGAGTATCTGAGGTTTGTAGCTGAATTAAAGAAAGTAAAGAAAAATGAGAGACAGGTACAGATAGAGGACGTTATGAAGCAGACACAGATAGAGGATGTGAAAGGACGTCTGATCAAGAACCTGTCTAAAGGATATAAACAGAGAGTAGGTCTGGCACAGGCGATTATCGGTTATCCTGAGGTGATTATTCTGGATGAACCTACAGTTGGTCTGGACCCGAAGCAAATCATAGAGATTCGTGAACTGATCAGAGAACTGGCGAAGAAACATACGATTATTCTAAGTTCCCATATCCTGTCAGAGGTAAGTGCAGTCTGCGATCATATCATGATTATTTCCAAAGGTAAGCTTGTGGCAAGTGATACGCCGGAAGGACTGATGACCCTGTTAAAAGGCGGCAGACAAATGAAATTATCAGTGCTTGGTGAACAGAGTAAAGTCGAGGAACTGTTACGGAGCATGGAATCAGTCAAAGATTTCTCTATGCAGCCTCCTAGGGCAGAGGGAATGGTCAGTGTGAATATCAGGACAGAAGATACAGAAGACATCAGAGTAGAGCTGTTCCACAGACTGGCTGCGGCAGATATGCCTATTATGGAATTGAGTCTGTCAGAAAAATCATTAGAGGATGTATTCTTAGAGTTGACAGGCGAGGAGGACAAAGAGAATGAAGGCAATATTTAAAAGAGAGTTTTCGGCTTATATCCATTCAGTAGTAGGACTTTTATTCATGGCAGTCACAGTATTTTTCTTTGGATTATATGGGGCTGTATATAATCTGGCATCAGGATATCCTTATGTATCTTATACATTAAGCGCCATTTTATTTCTGTTTCTGTTGACGATTCCCATCTTGTCCATGAGGATTCTTGCTGATGAAAAGAAGCAGAAGACAGATCAGCTGATACTGACTGCTCCGGTTTCTGTTGGTAAGATCGTATTGGGCAAATATTTTGCAATGGCAGCTATTTTCCTGATTCCTGTAGCCGGAATGTGCATATTCCCACTCTTTTTATCAAGATTTGGAACAGTGCCTATGGCAGAATCTTATGCAGCTATATTGGCTTTTGCATTATATGGACTGACCTGTATGGCAGTAGGTATTCTGGTATCCAGCTTTACAGAAAGTCAGGTCATTGCAGCAGTATTGTCTTTTGCAATTCTGTTCATTACGTATATGATGCAGGGAATTGAGAGCCTGATTTCCCAGACTGGAAATGTTGTAACGAAATTTTTAAGTATTTTTGATTTCCAGACAAGATTCAGCGATATGGTAAATGGCGTATTTGACATTACAAGTGTTATTTATTTTGTAAGCGTCATTGCATTGCTGCTTTTCCTTACAACACAGTCTATTCAGAAGAGAAGATACAGTGTATCTGTACATAATATATCCATGGGTGCGTATAGTTCAATAACGGTTGTTATTGGAATTGCACTTACAGTTGTTGTGAATCTTATCGTTTCACAGTTACCTACGAAATATACAAGCTTTGATATTACAGCGAATCAGTTGTATACCATCACAGACCAGACGAAAGAAATGCTTGGTAATCTGACAGAGGATGTAACGATATATGTACTTAGCTCTGAGGACAATGCGGATACTACAGTTGCGCAGACTCTCAAGGGATATGAAGAGGAATCCTCACATGTTAAGGTGGAATATATTGATCCCTTGGTAAATCCACAGTTTGCAAGCAGTTATTCTACTACCAATCTGTCACAGAACAGCTTGATCGTAGAGACATCCAAGCGTTATAAAGTGATTTCCTATAGTGATATGTATGAAACGGAAATAGACTATTCAACCTACTCACAGAATGTAACAGGGTATGATGGGGAAGGCCAGCTGACCAGCGCAATTGCATACTGTACGAGCAATGATATGCCGAAAGTATACATGATTACAGGACACAATGAGTATACATTAGACAGTGGTTTTACAACAGCACTGGAGAAGGAAAACATTGATTACGAAACAATCAGCCTGATGGAATATGATGCAATACCGGAGGATGCAGAGTGTATCATCATTCATGCCCCGGAGAAGGATTTCTCAGAAGATGATGCCAATAAGGTGATTGAATATCTGAACAATGGTGGTAAGGCATTGATTACAACAGAGTATGTAGATACACAGATGCCTAATTTTGAGAAGATACTTTCAGAGTTTGGACTGACAATCCAGAGTGGTTACGCAGTAGATACCAATGCAGGTAATTATTATCAGACACCTATTTATCTGCTTCCGAATGTGGAATACAGTGATGAGACTACAGGTCTGACAGAAAGTCATACTTATGTTATGGCACCTTATGCAGAAGGAATTGCTGTTCCTGATGTGGATGTTGAAAATATTACATATACCAAGCTTCTGACTACGTCTGAGAGCTCTCTGTTGAAGACAGATGTTAAGAATGCAGCTTCTTTTGAAAAAGAAGAAGGGGATATTGATGGACCGCTGTGTATTGGCGTAAAAGCCGAGAAGACACTGGATAGTGGTTCAGCAGTATTGTATGTCTTTTCCAGTGCACAGTTCTTCACAGACAATGTGGATAATGCAGTGTCCGGCAATAATAAGACACTGTTTACTAATATAATGAGTACAATTGCTTCTCATGATGTAAGTGTGTCTGTACCGGTTAAGAGTTACAGTTACGATAATCTGACTGCCTCAACAAAGGACGTTGTATTATTTGAAACAGTAGTTGTAATCCTGATTCCATTAGCCCTGATCATAATCGGATTTGTAATCTGGTTCAAACGAAGAAAGAAATAAGGAGGTAGGCTGCATATGGAGAAGCAGAAGAAACAGCTGCTCGGATTGCTGGTGATTCTGATTGTGGCAGTCATTGCTTTTATAGTAGTGAAGAATCTGCCCCAGGAAGAGGAAACAGATACAACAGCAAGCTATGAAGTAACTAATCTGAATGCAGATGATGTGACAAAACTGGTGTATACCAATGAAAATGGTACACTGACTTTGAATAAAGACGGAGATAACTGGATCTGTGATGAAGATCGCAGTGTAGACATTGATGCAGATAAAGTAAGTACTATGGTTGGTAAGGTGGCTTCTCTTACATCAGAGAATAAGATTGAGAATGTAGAAGATATTGCCCAGTATGGTCTGGATGCACCATCTCTTACGATTCTGGTATCGGATGGTACAACATCATATACTATATTAATTGGCGATTATAATGAGACAACATATACATATTATATGTGCCTTGAGAGTGATAAGAGTACAGTATATACGACCGATTCTGCAACAATAACAAGCTTCCAGAATAATACGCTGGAAGATATTACAGCAGAGGAAGAGACAGAGACTGAAACGGAGACTGAGAGTGAAGCAGAAGAGATAACCGAAACTGATTCAGAGTCAGCGAGTGAATAGTTTTGAAGAAAACTACTGGTCTTTTCCAGTGAAATGGTGTATGATAAAATCCTATTGGAGAAAACTGAATACGGAGGTTATCATGAATCATTTTACGAAAATTGCAAAAATTATTCTGATGGGTGTATTGGCGCTGGGAATTACATTTGGCCCACAGTCAGCCTGGACAGTGCAGGCGGCAGAAGCTTCAACACAGCAGACAGTACAGACACCAACCTATCAGGTCTATGTAAATCGTATCGCTAATTGTGTTACAGTATATACAAAGGATGCGGATGGAGAATATACAGTGCCGGTGAGATCTTTTGCCTGTTCCACTGGTAGAGAAGGGATGGAGACTCCGCTTGGAAGCTTCAAAACTTCTGATTATTATACATGGAGACTTATGGTAGATGGAAGCTATGGACAATATGCAATCCGTTTTAACAGAGGTATCTTGTTCCATTCTGTTCCATATTATACCAGTTCAGCAGATAATCTGGAGAAGGATCAGTTCAATCTGTTAGGTTCACAGGCGTCTCTTGGATGTGTCAGAATGGCTGCCAGTGATGTGAAGTGGCTTTATGATAACTGTGAAAAAGGCACCAGTGTTATCGTATATGATGATGAACAGAATCCTGGACCTTTGGGAAAGCCGGTACAGATGCAGATTGATATTTCCCATCCATTTGCCGGATGGGACCCGACAGATCCGGCAGGAGAGAATCCATGGAATACAATCAGACCTTCCCTGTATCTGATACAGGATATGGGGGATGGTGTACTGTATGTACCAGTAGGTGCGACTGTTGATCAGTTGAAGCAGTATGTTGGATTAAAGAATATACAGGGACAGGCGTATACCCCACAGGACTATCAGTTGTACATAAATGGCAATTATGATCTGAACACACTAGGGGCCTACAGAGTGTGGATCAGTGGTCAGGATGTAGCCGGCACTATGGTACAGCAGGAAATGATACTTGCTGTTGTGAATATGTAAGTAGATAAATGGCTTAGATAGAGGCAGATATGATGAGAGTTTTCCTATCATATCTGCCTTTTATTATATTTATTTATCTGCTATGGCTTTTTGGGCATAAGAGGTATCGACCAGTTCGTTATAGGGAACAAAGGAATCCAGTTCCCCGGCTTCCATCAGTATGTTTTCCAGTAATTCAAAGCTGCTTTGCTCAAAGATCAGGTCTGTTTTCCAAGTGTCCTGACACTGATAGCGGGTGACAATTGTAGTAATGGTATCCAGATCTGTTTCTTTGAATTGGGGCTGGATGATAGAGGCTATCTCCTGGGCAGAGTGGGTGGCAGTGTAATCCATACCTTTCTGCAGAGCATTCGTAAAATGCTGCAATGTATCAGCATGGTCCGCATAATAGCTTTTTCTTGCACAGAAGGCGGTATAAGGGACATAGCCTGAGTCTGTTCCAAGAGAAGCAACGATATAGCCGGTCTGTTGTGCTTCCAGGGAAGTTGCATGAGGCTCGAATTCTACCGTGAAATCAGCATAGCCGTTTTCCCCTTTCTTAGCACCTGCAAAAGCTGCAGCAGTTGAACCAAAGTCAATACTCGTATCGATAGTAAGGTCTGTATCAGGGTTAATGTTGTTTTTCTTCAGAATATATTCAAATACCATCTGTGGCATACCGCCCTTGCGGCCGCCAAGTACATAATGCCCTTTTAACATATCCCAGGAAAAGTCGTCGATAGGTTCTCTGCTGATCAGGAAATTGCCGGCTCTTTGTGTAAGCTGGGCAAAGTTGATGGCATAGTCTTTGGCACCCTGTAAATAGGTATAAATAGAAGCTTCTGAACCCATGAAACCAATATCGGCTTCTCCTGTAAGAAGTGCAGTCATGGTTTTATCAGCGCCATAACCGGTCACAAGGTCGAGGTCAATTCCCTCTTCCTCAAAATAACCTTTTTCTATTGCAACATACATAGGAGCATAAAAGAGAGAATGTGCCACTTCATTTAATGTTACCTTTTCCGTAACACCTGTTTTTAAATTAGAATTCTCATCATTGGAACTACATCCTGCGACTGCAATGCACAAGGTCAGAAGCAGAAGTGAAAGAACTAACTGGCATAGTTTACGAGAGTATTTCATAGAACCACCATAGAAAGAGATTTTAGGTTAATGTATGCCGGGAGAAAATAAGATGTGCATAGATATTTGATTTTAGGTGTTTGCAATCGAATGTATTTTTGGTATACTGGGTTAAGATGCTTGTAAGCATCAGTCTATTATACAAAATAAAGGGAGAATGTCATGAGTATCTATGATTCACTGAATGAACAACAGAAGAAAGGCGTATTCACTACTCAGGGTCCGGTTCTGATCTTGGCTGGCGCTGGTTCAGGCAAGACAAGCGTACTGACCAGGAGAATTGCTTATCTGATAGAGAATACAGGTGTTAATCCATGGAATATCATGGCAATTACCTTTACCAATAAAGCAGCAGGAGAGATGCGTCAGCGTGTAGATGATATTGTGGGATATGGTTCAGAGAGCATCTGGGTAGCAACATTCCATTCCACCTGTGTCAGAATACTTCGAAGACATATTGACAGACTTGGGTATGATACCAGCTTTACAATCTATGACACGGATGACCAGAAGAGTGTCATGAAGGAAGTGTGTAAGAAGCTGGATATTGACACCAAGCAGCTGAAGGAAAAGACAATTCTGGGAGCAATATCTTCTGCAAAAGATAATCTGATTTCACCGCTCGATTATGAAATGTCAGCAATGGGAGATTTTAACAAGCGTAAAATTGCAAATGCATATAAAGAATATCAGATGTTATTAAAAAAGAATAATGCACTGGATTTTGATGATATCATTGTAAAAACGGTAGAGTTGTTCAAAGCATGCCCGGAAGTATTGGAGAATTATCAGAACCGTTTCCTGTATATTATGGTGGACGAGTATCAGGATACGAATACAGCCCAGTTCGAGCTGATACGTCTTCTTGCCCAGAGAAACCGTAATCTGTGTGTTGTAGGTGATGATGACCAGTCTATTTACAAATTCAGAGGAGCGAATATCCGCAATATTCTTGATTTTGAGAAAGTATACCCGGATGCTGAAGTCATTAAGCTGGAGCAGAATTATCGTTCTACGCAGAATATTCTGGATGCTGCTAACAATGTGATCCATAATAATATTGGAAGAAAAGACAAGGCATTGTGGACAGACAGAGGAAGTGGAAACAGAATCCATTTCAGACCTTTTGACAATGCATATGATGAAGCTGAATACATAGCAAGTGATATTAAATCAAAAAAATATCAGGGAACCAGTGATTACGGTCAGTGTGCAGTGCTGTATCGAACCAATGCCCAGTCACGACTTCTGGAAGAAAGTTTCATCAGCGAAGGAATCCCATATGATGTAGTAGGAGGAGTGAACTTCTATGCCAGAAAGGAAATCAAGGATCTGTTAGCCTATCTGAAAACGATTGACAATGGAAAGGATGATCTGGCTGTAAAGAGAATCATCAATGTGCCACGAAGAGGAATCGGAGCAGCAAGTGTGAATAAGGTACAGGATTTTGCAGACCATATGGGTATCAGCTTCTTTGAGGCCATGCAGAGAATAGATGAGATCACATCTATAGGAAAGGCAGGCGAGAAGCTTCGCAACTTTGCTCTTATGATCATGATGTTCCGTACAAAGCTGCAGCATGGTACTCTGGAAGATTTAATAACAGATGTGATTGAAACGACGCAGTATACAAAAGAGCTGGAAGAATCAGATGATGATGACGCAGAAGACCGTCTGCAGAATATTGATGAATTGATCTCCAAGGTGGTCAGCTTTGAACAGGAGCGCGAGGAACTGGGAGAGGAAGCATCCCTGTCAGCTTTTCTGGAAGAAGTGGCGCTGGTAGCTGATATTGATGGAGTGGATAAAGACGATAATAAAGTGTTGTTAATGACGTTGCATAGTGCCAAAGGTCTGGAGTTCTCCCAGGTATATCTCGCCGGTATGGAAGATGGCGTATTTCCAAGCTATATGACAATCACATCAGATGATCCAACAGAGATAGAAGAGGAACGCCGACTGGCTTATGTAGGCATCACAAGAGCCAAGGATGATCTTACGATTACTTATGCAAAACAGCGTATGCTGCGCGGCGAAACACAGTATAATCCAATCAGCCGTTTCATAAAAGAGATTCCGGAGAATCTGATGGACAATAAATTACCGGTGCTTAAGAAGTGGGGCTATGATGATTATGAGGAGGATTCCAGAGAACGCAGCCATTTTAAGACTAAACCATTTGCAGGAAGTGGATTCAATACCGTATATCAGAAGCCGGTTCTGTCAGATGATGTGTTTGATAAGCCAAGGAATAACTGGGAAGCGGCAGAACAGGCAGTGAAGAAAAATAACTGGGAAATGCCGACAGCGAAAGCAACTGTCAAAACGGCAACAGTTCCTTCTAACAAAACACCTGTTATGAAACAGCAGCAGCCAAAGGATATCGCATCTATATTAGTATCCAGACCTAAGGCAGTGATTAAGAAAAAAGAAACACCTGCGGCTAATAAACCCTATATAGCAAAATCCCTGGATGGACTTACCAAGGGCATGCCGACAACACAGGGAGGACTTTCCTATGGAGTTGGAGACAGAGTACGCCATATAAAATATGGTGATGGAACAGTGCAGAAAGTTGAAAAGGATGTCAGGGATTATAAAATAACAGTTGCTTTCGATGGAGCAGGCCAGAAAATCATGTACGCTGCGTTTGCAAAATTGCAAAAAATATAGTAACTTTCTGTTAATTTCCAGAAAAGAGTAGTAAACCAGGCAAAAAAGTGTTATCATATTGATATCAACTGACGATAATGTTATTGTATGAAATGATAAAGAAAGAAGGGGTAAACATGAAGAGCTGGGATGATGTAGTAGAATTTCTTCAGGAGAAGAATTTATTAGGCAGAACATGTTGTTTAAAGAAGAAAGAGGAAGAGAAGAAGTCTAATGTATGGGTATGGGTACTCGCTATTGTGGGCGGCATTGCAGTAATTGCCGGTATCGCATATGCAGTATACCGTTATCTGACACCAGATTACATGGATGATTTCGATGACGATTTTGATGATGATCTGGAAGATGATTTCTTTGATGACGAGGACGAAGAGCCTGAGAAGGAAGAGAAGAAGCCAGAATAAGATTATGCAGAAGATATAGGGGGATGCTGCAACAGGCATCCTCTTTTTGCGTGAATAAGCAGAGCCATGGGCTTAGAGATAAATTTCATACTTGTATGAGAATTTATCTCTATGACTATGGCGAGCAACGCGACTGAGCGAACGAGATCGCGAAGTGCTGCTTATCCGCATTTTTAGGTAAGTGGAAGTAAGACATACAGAAAGGTACAGGTATCAAAATGAAAAAAGGACAGATATGTGAAGGATATGTGGAACAACTTGATTTCCCTAATAAAGGAGTATTGAGCTGCGAAGATGAAAAGGTAGTAGTTAAAAATGTACTTCCTGGACAGAAAATATCTTTCATGATAACCAAAAAACGAAAGGGTAAAGCAGAAGGACGTTTATTGGATGTTCTGGAAAATGCACCTTATGAAATTCCAAGTGTCTGTCCTCATTTTGGTGTATGTGGCGGTTGTGCATACCAGACCTTACCTTATGATAAACAGCTAGAGTTAAAGAAAGGGCAGGTCAGAAAGCTTCTGACACCCGTTTTTGCAAAACAGGCACTTCTTGATGGAGAAGCAGAGCTGACAGATGAATATGTTAATCACATCTTTGAAGGAATCAAGGGCAGCCCAGTACAGAGTGCATATCGTAACAAAATGGAATTTTCCTTTGGAGATGAGGTCAAGGACGGACCATTATCATTGGGCATGCACAAGAGAGGAAGCTTCTATGATATTGTATCTGTCAGAGAGTGTCAGCTGGTGGATGAGGATTATCGTAAGATATTAAACACCACATTAGATTACTTCACACAAAAAGGTACTTCATATTATCATAGAATGAGACATGAAGGATATCTTCGTCATTTACTGGTGCGTAAGGCACAGAAGACAGGCGAAATCCTCATTGCCTTGATTACTACAACTCAGGAAGAACAGGATCTGCAGCCATATGTGGATGCGCTTCTTGCATTGCCATTACAAGGTAAAATAACAGGCGTTCTTCATACAAAAAATGATTCTGTAGCTGATGTTGTACAGAGTGATGAGACCGTATTACTATACGGACAGGATTACTTCTATGAAGAGCTTCTTGGATTAAAGTTTAAGATATCACAGTTCTCCTTCTTCCAGACAAACAGCCTGGGGGCAGAAGTTCTCTACGAGACGGCAAGAGAATTCCTGGGAGATATCTCTGACGATGGCAGGAATGATAAGACAGTCTTTGACCTGTACAGTGGAACAGGAACGATTGCGCAGTTGCTTGCTCCTGTGGCAGGTAAGGTCATCGGTGTGGAAATTGTTGAAGAGGCAGTAAAGGCAGCCAGAGAAAATGCCAAGCTCAATAACCTGAACAACTGTGAATTCATAGCAGGTGACGTATTAAAAGTCATTGGTGATATCAAAGAAAAACCAGATTTCATAGTACTTGATCCGCCGCGTGATGGAATCCACCCTAAGGCATTGCAGCACATCATAGATTATCAGGTAGACAGAATCGTATATATCAGCTGTAAGCCAACCAGTCTTGCCAGAGATCTCGATATCATGATCGAACAGGGATATCGCATGGAAAGAGTTGTTGCCATTGACCAATTTCCAGGAACCGGGCATGTTGAGACGGTTGTCTTGCTTTCCAAGGGTGAGGTCGACTCGAAAAAGATTCGGGTTGAGTTCTCTTTGGAAGATATGGATATGTCCGAATTTCAGGATGGGGCGACCTACACCCAGATCAAGGACTATGTGCTGGAGCATAGTGGGTTAAAGGTATCCAACCTGTATATCTCATAAATTAAGCGGAAATGTGGGATTGGGGTCGGTAAGAACTATAATCTGCCGAAGTCCGAGGGCGCAAGAGGTTCGGTGGATCTCTGTTCTGCGCCGACCGGAGCGGGAGCGGAGACTGCCAGACAGCCACAGTGTCCGCCGGAAAAAGAGAAAGCAATCCGAGAAGCATTCAAATATTTTGGGATGATCTAACATCCCATAGAATGGAGGTTTCTAATGGATAGATTGATTTCTTGTGAGTTCAACATGGATAATGCCTGTGTGGAACTGAAATTCTTAGATGGCAGCATGATTGTCATTGATACCATCGCCGTGGAGAATGGGGTCGCCGACAATATGTATCAGCGGTCAGAATTGGACTATCTGATCTACAATGATCCGATTGGATATGCAGACTTGATATTGAACGGTGATCCCGAAATTATCTAAAAACTGTAACTGAATGTAAACCCTTAGATTAAAACTCAGCCCTCTGCCTTTTCATTGGCAGAGGACCGTTTTTTGCTTAACAGTTATTGAGCATCCCTTAATTGCTCTACAACGCTGCATTTCGCTGCGTTATTATACATCATGCAGGGGATCAGCCACCCCAGCAGAAGAAATACCGGAATTGTCAGCAGGACAGGCAGAATGGTGAACCGATACTCGAAGAACCAGAACATACTGCCCAGCATTTTTCCTGCAAGAGGTTCCACCAACAGCGACAGAATAAAGGCTGCCGCTACGGAAGACATTGCGTAAAACAACCCCTCGTAGATCAGCATGGTTTTGAGCTGCCGGTTCGTCATTCCTACAGCCTGAAGCACAGCAAATTCACGGCGGCGGGAAAGGATACCGGTCATCATGGCGTTGGAGAAATTTAGAACACCCACAAGTCCAATGATGGCACAGAGCAATCCGCCCAACAGCAGAAACATATTCTGAAAGTCTTCAAATTCGGCTCGGAGTGTTGCTTTGCTTTCATACATCAATTCGGACAAGTCATTCGCAGTCAAATCAGTAAGATAATTCTCCGCAGATGCTTCTGCCTTATCATCAGGAGTATCGAACAGATAAAACATCGGGATACTCTCATGCTGGCTGTCATTATTTAGCTTTTCGATAGGAAGCACAAAACTGTAGCCTGTTGTATAATAGCGGAAACTCATAGAGTGTGGCACTGTGACATAAGCACATACTGTATATTCTACATCATGGCTTTCTGAAATCTGAAACTGTATATATTTCGATGGCGTGTTTTCATCGCAAAGGTTTCCGGTACGGCTGTCAATATCATGCCCGTCATCAATATAGGTTATGGTCTGAATAGAACCTACAGGCGGGTAAAAATCAAGATTACTTACGTTGCCATAATCATCTGTAAGGACTACTACAGCGATTGCTTTTGAATCCTCTTGGAACATAGGGGATATGTCGCCCTCAACCACAGTTAGTTTCTCAAACAGAGATTCATCCAAACCTTCGATCAATGCACGCTGGCTCACAAGATCATCACGACGATTTTGCTGTTCCAAGAGGGCTTTTGCATTTTCCTCGGATGTATAGTGCATCATGTCCTGTAGCCAGCGTTCCTCACTCATCCAGCCATATGGCTTATAGCCCGTCAGCTTGTAACCACACCCAGAAAGGGACGGAGAAATATTGGTTTCAATTTGCTCAATTTGTTCCTGAGAGATAAAGCTGCCAGAGCGACTATAACGAAAATAGTCCGTAGAGCTTACAATAAAGTCCGCACAGGTCTGTTTTGCAAGATACTTTTCCATATTAAAGCCCCCGGTAAAAGTGACCAGAATATTGAGAAGCACCACGGAAAGCGAAAGAGAGATAACCACAAGGATAGTCTTTCTTTTATTTCGCCCCAAATTAGCAAAAGCCATTTGATGTACTTTTGCGCCATGGGTAGTACAGTGTTTCTTTTTGCTCCTTACAATTTCAGTGTACTTTGTTGCTTCTACTGGAGAAACTTTTGCAGCGATCTTACCCGGACGGGAACAGGAGAGCAAAACTGTAATTAGCGCAAACAGAGCAGACGCAAAGAAAATCAACGGTGAAGTGCTGACGGTGGAAACGCCGACACCAAAAGTGGTTCGTGCCATTACGACTGGCGTCAGAGATGCACCGAAACCATATCCCAACAGCAATCCAATCGGAATGCCTACAACGCACAGAAATAGTGCCTGTTGGCGTATGATGCGCCGCAACTGCCGGGGTGTGACACCAATGGTTTTCAGCAAACCATAGAATCGAATATCTCCGGTAACGGAAATCTGAAATATGTTGTAGATAATCAGATAACCTGTGAAGATTACCAACGTAAGGAAAGCGACAATCGCAATTAGTATGGATGCATCTATGCTTTCGCCAAGCTGTGAAGAAGTGTAGCCCCAGTTTACACCGATGCGTACAAGTTCCCCTTCACCTGTTTCATCCCAAGCATACCCTAAGTCCAGATCCACCTGCTCCATCTGAGCACGGATGTTCATGCTGGATGCCAGCATCACATTCAAATCAATACGGAACGGTTCCAGTCCATTGGACACAGCTTCCGATTCTATTTCTTTTGCGTATTCTTCACTGATATTGATATAGTGAACAGGACTTATATCATCATATTCCCACCATCCCGTCAGAGTAAATGTATCTGTTTTCTCATAAGGCATTTGGGATAAAGCACCAACCGTATAGGTAAGTTCAATTTCTGCTCCTAACTTCGGCTCAATACCCAGAAGTTTCAAGGCATTTGTGTCCATGGCGATTTCTTTGCCGCTCTGAGGCATGTGTCCGGTGGTAGGTTTGGCAAAGCTCCATTTGGTGCAGTTGGCATCCATAAAGCTGACTTCGGCAGGTACTTTGGCAAATGCACCGCTGTCTATATAGCCGGTACTGATGCGCTTGCCGATTTCCTTTATATTTGAATGGGCGGCAATCTTTTGAATCTGTTTTTCTGTCACTTCCTTAAAGGTTCCATGACAGTACCCACCCACCTGACGGAAGGTGTAATTCTCATAGCTGGAATTTATGGACATTATTATGGTAAACAGAGAGGTAAATAGCAGCGTTGTCAGCGCAATGGCAATGATTGCAATGATATTACGCTTACGGGATGCCCATAAAGAACGCCAGCTTAATTTCCAAATACATTTTCTGTTTTTGACATTCATCGTAGCCACCTCCCGTTAGTTCTGGGAGACGATCCGACCATCTTCGATACGGATAATGCGGTCTGCCATCTGCGCAATTTCTTCGTTGTGAGTGATCATTACGATTGTCTGGGCGAACTTTTGACTGGTGACTTTCAAAAGGCTCAATACATCCTGGCTGGTTTTGGAATCCAGATTGCCGGTGGGTTCATCTGCCAGAATGATAGCGGGTGCTGCCGCCAGCGCACGGGCAATGGCTACACGCTGCTGTTGACCGCCTGAGAGCTGATTGGGCAGCGCATCCAGACGATCATCCAGCCCAAGTGTCTGTACAATCTGCTGTACGAAATCCTTATTGACCTTGCCACCGTCCAGCTCAATGGGTAGAACGATATTTTCATACACATTCAGCACCGGAACAAGATTATATGCTTGGAACACAAAGCCAATTTTTCTGCGGCGGAAGATGGTCAGAGCTTCCTCCTTCAGGGAGAAAATATTCTGCCCGTCCACCATGACTGTGCCGCTTGTAGGACGATCCAGCCCACCCAGCATATGCAGCAGGGTAGACTTGCCGGAGCCGGATGTACCGACAATCGCCACAAATTCGCCTTTCTGCACACTTAAATCCACTCCGTCCAGCGCATGAACCGCATTATTGCCGGAGCCATAAATTTTTCTCAGGTCTTTTGCCTGTAAAACTTCCATAAACGAGTACCTCCATGAAAAAATCTGTATGTATGCAAAGAGATCATCCTTTGATACATACAGATTATCGCACAGGATTCTTTCCACATTCTTTCCGGCGGAAAATGAAATCTAACAGTTTTGATAGAATTGTTGTTATTTCGGCAGAAATATGGAAAACGTACTTCCTTTTCCCAGAACGGAAGCAACCTTGATATAACCGCCCTCGCCGGATATGATCTGTCGGGCAAGGTATAAGCCGATGCCGACCCCTTCCTGCTCCTGAACCGCCTTTGAACGATAAAAACGGGCAAAGATCTTTGCTTGCTCACTTTCCGGAATGCCTGTGCCGGTATCCGATATATCGATCCTTGCAAACATTTCATAACTTACGGCAGAAATAGTAATGGTGCCATGCTCTGTATATTTGATGGCATTGTCTACGATATTAGCCAGCGCTTCTGTTGTCCATTTCATATCAAAGGCAGCAGAAATATCTGTATCATGCAGTCGCAAAGACAACCCTTTTTCAGCAGCTTTGGCGGCATATTGTTCTACTACGCTTTCAAGCAGCGGCTGCAGTGCTCCTTGCTGGGGGGAGAGTAAAATGATCCCATTTTCCAGTCTGGAAAGCTTTACGAGAGAATCGATCAGAAATCGCAGCTTTTCCGATTGTTTGTACAGCGCCACCACATTTGCCTTCGCCGATACAGGCAGAGTTTCCTCCATCAAAAGCTCGCTGTATAACAGCAGGTTTGCAATCGGCGTTTTTGTCTGGTGGGAGATGTCCGCAATCAAGGACTTAATTCTGTCTTTCTCCTGTGCTACATTTCGAGAAGATGCTTCTGCTGCGGAAAGATAGTGTGCAAACTTTGTTTCCAAAGCAGACAGCCGGCTTTCATTAAAATTGGTTTCAGAAAAGGAGCCGGTCATGGCAGCGTCCAGCATCCTTTCGATTTCTTCCATCGTTTTTCTGGCCTTTCTCCGCTCCCATAATACAACAGCTATCGCCGCCAGAAAACATAGCAGTATGATCACAATACCGGTTTTATTCATCTTTGGTCACCCAGCTATAACCGATTCCATAGACGGTTTTAATGTATTTCTGTGCACCAAGCTTATCCCTCAGACGCTTGATCGTAACGGACAAAGCATTTTCATCCACATATTCTGCGCCATCTGTCCAGATCCGGTCTACAAGGTCTCCACGGGTCATGGTCCGACCACGGTTTTCAACAAGCAGACGCAGTAATTTTTGCTCTGTTTTGCTCAATTCCACTTTTGAATCTCCCACATAAAAGGTCATAGCCTCAAAGTCAAAGTGAAATAGATCCATATGGATCGGTGCATTTTTATGGTTTGACGCTTGCTTTCGCAGTTGGGTATTCACCCTTGCCCGCAAAACCGAAAGAGAAAAGGGCTTGGTAATGTAATCATCAGCGCCCCTCTCCAGTCCGTCTACGATGTCCAGATCGGTGTCATTGGCAGTCAGCAGAATAACAGGAACCCCGGGCATGTTTTCCTTGACCTCCCGGAGCAGCTCAAGCCCACTGCCATCTGGCAGATTGATATCCAACAGAATCAGGGATACACCGCCGCAAAGCAATTGCTCTCTTGCCGCTTTTAGATCATGACAGGATATAATCTGACGGTCATCTGCTTTCAGTGCTTTGCATAAGCCTTGATTCAAACCGATATCATCTTCAATAATCAATAATTGTTCCATGTATCTCACTCCCTCGTTATTCAAATGCCACCATCATTTCCTTGGGCAATTTTTCGTTCTCACAGTTCAGAAGATAGGCTATTGCTCTGTTTGCACATTTGTTTGTTTTCACTGTATCCCAGTCGGCAAGACGAACTATTTCTGCTGTGCTGCCCTCAAACATAACCGCCAGTTCTTCAAAGGTGGGGCGGCCTTTCCACGAGCCGACACGCCCGCAGGTCATGCAGATCGCCAGCCGCTTTTCAAGCAAGGTCGCAGTTGTATTTCTTTGCAAATTCACTGACCGCACCCTTGGCAGGATCATAGTCCATCAGCTTTTGGAGCATTTGCTCCCGGCAGGAGAGTTTTATATCTATAAATCGGTCTGTGTCGTACAAATCGCCGCCGTCCACACCGAGAAAGTCTTTGATGCGCTTGTTGAGCTGCGGCTCGTAGTGGTGCAGGAAGAATGAGAAATATATAAGGTTCTTTTCCTGTAAGGCAGGCAGGATGTATTCGTTCAGACTGTCCACCGCTGGCGGCTCCGGTTCCAGTTGGAAGATGCGCTCTGCCACATAGGGAATGATGCCATCACCGTGCGGATTGACTTGGTGTTTTGGTATGTATCCGGTCATATTCCATATAAAATCCTTCAGCATAGCGCACCTCCCTTCTAAACAAATGCTTTCTGGATAGTAGCCTGATTTTAATTCTCAGATTGTGTTTCTTTTGCTTCTACTTTTACAATCATACATAGGCTTTGAACTGCATTAAAGAGACGGATGCAATCCATCTCGTCAATTTCAAAATCCGATCTTCCATGTAATAGCCAATGCCTATTTATCGTTTCAGGTTCATCGGCAGAGAAATCGCTTTTTTGATACAGATTTCGGATGAAGTTGTTATAAGAAATCCATACATGTTTTTGAATTGTACTTCCTGTTGACGGGAAGGTATCGACCTTCTTTTGACAAACCTTCATCATCCTTACATCTTGCTTGTCATCGCTAAATTCTGACAGAATACCCTCGATAACCGAGAGTAGCGATGTTGCACAAACAGCATACAATTTATTTTGAAATGCTTGCCAGCACTGGTCTGTGAGATTTTTCAGTCCTTCTTTAATGGGAGATGCTTTGATTCCGTTCACCATATCTTTGGTTTTCTGAAAATCTTCTATTGTAAAAAACCATTTCAAAAATGCATTGATATCATCCAATTTGTTTGTGTTTGCTATTGTTTTGACTGCGTAAATATTTAATTCTGCGGGTAAAGTCCACCCTTCTGTTGATAGCTTGCTCACAACAATATCTAATTCTTTATCAAATTCCTGTACACTTTCTTCAGCCTTCTTTGAAATAGCTTTTTGAATAACCTCCATTTGTTCTTTCGTTAATTCTAACATTCGTATAACCCTCCGAGTTTAAGTGTTCCTATAATTCAGGCTCTCATTTAGCAAAGCCGCCTGTCCCATCTCTTTTTCGTAATCACCTTTGGCATAGGCGACATTGCTCAGCGCTCGAAGCATTTTATCCTTTGCCAGCCTTTTCATAACCTCTGCAAGATCAGCGTCCAGAGTACCACGCTTCACATAGCGGTTTATGGTGTTCAGCCGTTTCTCATAAATCTGTTTCACCGGATGATCGTCCGCAAGCTCCCGTTGTTCTCTGCTTTTCAGGTTGCCGATCTGCCGACAGGTGCGGTGCAGCTTGTCCCCCGGTGCATAGCCGCCGCAGTATTTGGTGTGCCTTGCGTTGGTGGTCAGAAACCACTTTTCGCAGATTTTGCATTTCTTCGGTGCATGACCAACACACAGGCCCTCAAAGAGATCAGACCGGAACATCCCCACAAAGGATACATAGTGCATCCGCTTGACCAGCTTCGCAACTTTTTCGCCGGGACGGATGGTTGCCACATACTGAACAGAGTTATTTGCGACAGACATCCAGGTATTGCCCTCAGCGATGGAGAACTCCGGCGTGAAATAGCTGCCGAACATTCTGGCAAATCCCTCTGCGGTGCGGTCTGCTTCGTTGCAATCCGATTTTTCTGCAAAATCAAGCATGGCCGTTTGGTATTCCCCAAGGGAGTAGGCCAGATGCCCGCATACGGCGGTATAGCGCTGGAGCGTGATTGCTTCGGCATAGTTCTGGATTTCTTCAAATTGCAAAGAATTGGTTGCGGCTTTTGTGGCAAACTCCACATATTTCAGTGCATTGTCCGCAGTAAAGACCCTTTCTATCCGTTCTCTGTGCTTTGATATGTCCATATAAGAGAATGGCGGGGTTTCGCTGAGAATATCCAGCATCGCCAGAGTAGCTTCCCTTGCCATAGGACAGAGTGCACAAGCATCCTGTCCGGCGTTTAATGTTCCGAGCAGCAGATTGATTTTCTCGCCTTGCTCGTTCGCCTTTGCAATGGTATCCGCAGGGACATTCAGTGCATCACAGGCAAGCGTACCGACAGGAAATGTTTTGCCCTCATATATGACCGTATCCTGCCAAAAATCCAAAGTCATCAATTCTTGGTTCATGCTTGCCTTCCTGTCCTGTTTTTTCATTTTTCTAATTATATCATGTAAATGTGAAGAAATCTACGTCCTCAGATAAGTTGTCCTGTCATTAGCCTGTTTTTTGAAAAATCCGGCATAACCATAGTAGAAAGCGTCAAATACCTGCCAATCACGGCGGGTGTTTCGTGTTTTCTGAATACTATGAACGGAGGTTTTTCTATGACAATCTATGAAACCATCAAGGCGGCAATCAGCGTAAAGCAAGCCGCCAAACACTACGGGCTGAATGTCAACCGCAACGGTATGGCTTGCTGTTCGTTCCACAACGACAGGCATCCGAGCTTGAAGCTGAATGAGGACTATTTTTTCTGCTTCAGCTGCGGAGCCAAGGGGGATGTAATCGACCTTGTGGCAAGGCTGTTCGATCTGAGCAGTTATGAAGCAGTGCAAAAACTGGCTGCGGACTTTGAGCTTGACCCGAAACCGCCCACTGCCGCAGCTATGGTCAAGCCGAAGCGTCCTTATATCCGTCAGTTCCGGGAGGATGAAATGTTGTTCAGTACGCTAAGAAAGCAAATGAAACGGGGAAGCTGTATGAAGAGGATCTTGCAGAAATAAAAAAGATGAATAATGAGCAAACAGAGCTTCTAAAAAAGGCACTTGAAGCAGTTATTCATCTATATGAGGAAGATTCAAAGAAGAGAAAGTGAATTGATAAAAAGCGTTAGCGTGGCTCTGCGGTTTATCCGCAGTTCGAGGGGATTGGGGCATTTTCCCCAACAAGCAAAAATGCGCCGGGTATATACCGGGGCACTGCTTGCCAAGTAGCGAAATTAGGAATGAAAGAGAGGATAAGACAATGGAAAATATAACTTTTGATTATAAGTTTTACAGGATACCTAAGAGATTTTTTAAGGAAGACATGTTCAGAGACATGACGAATGCGGCAAAGGTATTATATGGAATACTTCTGGATCGCAAGTGCTTGTCAGACTCCAATGGAGACGCATGGCGTGATGAATATGGAATTACCTATATCATTTTTACAATCGAAGAAATTATGAATCTGATGAACCTGGGGAATAAGAAGGTTAACAAAATGTTGAAGGAGCTGGAGGAGCATGGCTTGATTTACCGAAGACATCAGGGTTTGGGAAGACCGAATAAGATTTATGTTTATGATTTGTTCAAAGCAGATAATTCAAATTGGCTGCCAAAACAAATTATATTCGGAAAGGGGAGCAGCAATGAGAAAGAAGTATTATGAAGATGCAAAAGAGAATGCAGCTTTTGAGAGATGTGCAGATGTAATAACATCCCTGATTCTAAAATATGGACCGGCTTTAAAACGAAAATGGAATCTAGACGAGTGGATTAGGAATATTCAGGCAGAGAGTCTATGGAAAGACATAGCTTGCAAAAGATATCAGCGGTATTTTATTTGCATGATGAATATGAAAAGTCTTCCTGTATGACAAAATCAAATTGACTAATACTAATTAGCAATATATAATATAGACAAAACGAAAATGACATGAACGGAGGAACAATGAAGTGGAGAAGGTTATAACACTCGAGGAAGCATTAAAAAGAATTGAAGAATTAGAAAATGAAAACGCCGAGTTACGCGAAGAACTGGAATATTATAAAAACCGTAAATTAAGTGGAAGGCAGAAGCACAATGCAAAATGGATGGCAATCTACAATGATTTTGTTGATTGCTATGAGAACGGCATGGCTATGATAGAGATTGCAAAACGAAATAATGTCAGCGAGAGGACGATATACAGGTATAAGGCGTATTATGACAAGATGAGGAACACACAGGAGAATGCGATAGAGTAATTGAAGAAATTAATAGTAAAGAACATATTGCTGGCGTCAGCAATATGTTCATAAGAGGAAATTTGAATGGAAAAGAGAATAATTGAATTGTACAGAAGAAAATTTGATGATATCCGACATGAAGCGGATGGCATTGAGTATTGGTATGCAAGAGAACTAATGAAATTATTGGATTATGTTCAATGGAGAAATTTTGATAATGCAATAAATAAAGCAATGATTTCATGTGAGAATAATGGAAACGTAGCAGAAGATCATTTTTCAAGAATTAACAATACAATTGAAGTTGGAAACGGTGCACTTCGTGAAGTTGAGGATTATATGCTTACTCGTTATGCATGTTATCTTATTGCTGAAAATGGAGATCCACGAAAGGAGCAGATTGCTTTTGCACAAAGCTATTTTGCGGTTCAGACTAGAAAACAGGAATTGATTGAAGAAAGGATTTCTTATATCGAAAGAACAGAGGCAAGAGGAAAATTAAGGGAATCGGAAAAAAGATTGTCTCAAAATATTTATGAACGTGGAGTAGATGATGCTGGATTTGGTCGTATCCGGTCTAAAGGAGATCAGGCTTTATTTGGTGGATTTACCACGAAACAGATGAAAGAACGTTTGGGAGTACAGGATAAAAGACCACTTGCGGATTTCCTGCCAACACTTACCATTGCTGCAAAAAATCTTGCAACTGAAATGACAAATTATAATGTTGAAGAAAAGGATTTGCAAGGAGAATTTGCAATCACTGTTGAACATGTGGAAAATAATACTTCTGTTAGAGACATGCTTGGACAAAGAGGAATTAAACCAGAAAATTTACCGGCATCGGAAGATATTAAGAAATTGGAACGTAGAGTGAAGAGAGAAGAGAAAAAGCTTGCAGAGCAGTCTGGAAAGTTGACAAATGAATAATACAGTAGTGTGAGACTATTGAAGAAGAAAACAAGATGTTACATATATACTCGTGTGTCTACAGCCATTCAGGTTGATGGATACAGCCTGGATGCACAGAAAGACAAGCTAAGAAAATATGCAGAATTTCAAGATATGGAGATTGTTGGAGAATATTCTGATGAAGGGCATTCCGGCAAGAATATAAAAGGTCGTCAGGAATTTATGCGGATGCTGAATGATATTGAAGATGGCAAGGACGGAGTTGATTTCGTCCTTGTATTCAAATTGTCACGATTTGGCAGAAATGCTGCAGATGTGCTCAGCTCTTTACAACTTATGCAGGATTATGGTGTCAATCTTATCTGTGTAGAAGATGGAATTGACAGCTCAAAAGAAGCCGGTAAACTACTTATATCTATTATTGCTGCGGTAGCAGAGATGGAACGTGAGAACATAAGAGTACAGACGATGGCAGGACGTGAGCAAAAAGCCAGAGAAGGGAAATGGAACGGTGGATTTGCACCTTATGGATATAAGCTGGAAAATGGAGAACTTGTCATTGCAGAGGATGAAGTGGAAATTATTCAAATGATTTTTGATCGGTATATTCATACTAATGATGGAATTAATGGCGTTGCCAATTATTTGAATAATCATGGTTATACAAAGAAATTACGTCAAAACGGAACAATCCCAGGTTTCTCATCAAGTTTTATCAAAAAGATTATTGATAACCCGGTGTATATGGGGAAGATAGCATACGGACGTAGGCGCACCGAAAAGAAAACAGGAACCCGTAATGAAACGCATGTAGTGGAACAATCGGAGTTCCCTGTATATGAGGGAATCCATGAAGCTATTATTTCTGAAGAGGACTGGAATCTTGCACAGGAGAAACGCTCTAAAAATAATTACAGAAGAGAAAAGATTCATGATCCGGAGCATGCACATATTTTGTCAGGAATATTGAAATGTCCATGTTGTGGAAAAGGAATGTATGGCAACATTGCAAAAGCAGGGCGGAAAGATAAGAAAACCAGATATTACTACTATTGCAAGAATACAGTAAATGCCACAGGACATAAATGCACTTTTCGATGTAACATTGAACAGTCTCAAATTGATGATGTGCTTGCAAAATTGATTACGGCAATGACTAGGGAAGGAAAATTCAAGGATGCCATTCAAGACAGAATCGGGGCAACAGTTGATACTTCTGATTTGGAAAAGCAGTTATCTGTATTAAACGCAAATCTCCATCAGGCAGAGACAATTAAAACACGTCTTGAACAGCAGATGGATAATCTGGATGTTACAGATATTCATTACGATAAAAAAATTTCAGATTTACAGAGACGATTAGATATCCAATATGATAAAATAGATGAAGTGGAAGAGGCAATCGCAGATTTGAAGTCTCAGGTATATGAACTTAAGAAAAATCAGATTGATGCTGACAGCATATACGGCTTTTTGAACGCATTTAATGAATTATATGCAGAATGTACGGATGCTGAAAAGAAACAGTTTATGCAGGCATTTATTGAGCGTATTGATATATTTCCAGAAAGACGAGAAGATGGTAATTGGATTAGGAATATCAGATTTCAATTTCCGGTACCGATTCTTAGAGATGGCAAGGAAGTAGTTCGAGTTGATGGTATTTCTTTGGATAAAGAGAAGTCTGATGAGCATACTGTTACCTTGGAAAAGTTTCCAACACTTGAGACAGTATGTTTATTGTCCAAACTCCACGAAGCGAAGCATCATGTAAATGTGAGACTGGATATGGATGAACTGGATTTGACATCTGCGGAGAGTAAGGCGACTTATGAAGAGATAAAAGCTTATGTGTTGGAGAAACATGGTTTGCAGGTAACGAATCTTTATATTGCACAGGTGAAGAGAAAGTGCGGTATTATTGAGAGGGAGAACTATAACAAGCCTAAGTCAGAAGATGCGAAACAACCACAGTGTCCGGAGGATAAGGAAAAGGCGATTAAGGATGCGTTGGAGTATTTTGGGATGGTGTAGAGATATTATGGTGGAAAGGAGAGACTTATAATGGATAATACGACTACAATAGGTGAAGAAAATGTTGTGCTAACAGGTGAAGAAAAAATGGGTGGCTATATTTCGAAACTTGTTTTTAATAATGGGCTTGAGATATCGATAAAAGAAAATGATATTGTTGTATTCGTAGGTCCGAATAACGCGGGAAAAAGTCAATCCTTGAAAGACATTTATGAGTTATGCGATAGCAAAAAAACAACCACTGTTGTAAAAGACATTGAAATAATAAAACGGAGTGGAAGTATAACGGATTTTTTAGATACAGTTTCCACAGTAGATGACCATGGAGGCTATAAAAATTATTCAGGGTTGGGCTATAACATTGCATCACATACGATATCAAATTATAGAACAAATAAATATTTCGGTAGTACTAGACCACTATTTGTTACATATTTAGATACATTAAAAAGACTTACAATCAGCAATCCAGCACCATTGATAACACGTAAGGCAGCAAAGAGTAATCCTATTCATTATGCGGCATTTGACAGAACTTACAGAAAGTGGCTGAGCGACAATTTTAAAAAGGCATTCGGTAAGGAAATTATTCCGCATACATTAAATGGTGGAAATATCCCTTTGTGTATAGGAGATGCAGTAAAATTTGAAAACGAGTTTTCTGATGAACAAGAAAGACAGGAAGCTTATGCAGAGGTGTTGGATACATATAAGCAGGTTCAAAGTCAAGGAGATGGCATTAAAAGTTTTACAGGTATATTATTATACCTAATGATAGATTATTATTGTACCTTTTTGATTGATGAACCGGAATCTTTTTTGCATCCACCCCAGGCTAATATTATGGGTAGAATAATTGGACAGACTTTGCAAGAAAAACAACAAGCTTTTATTTCGACTCATAGTGAAGAGGTAATAAAAGGTCTTCTGGATGTTTGCCCTGGAAGAGTTAAGATTGTGAGAATAACTCGTGAAGAGGATTCAAATAATTTCTCCGTATTAGAAAATGATAGATTTAATGAAATTTGGAATGATCCTCTTTTGAAATATTCTAATATTATGTCGAGCTTATTTCATAAAGAAGTTGTATTATGTGAGAGTGATTCTGATTGCAAAATGTATTCAATTATTGATAATAATATTAAGCAGTCAGAAGGAATGTATTCTGAAACGTTATTTGTTCATTGCGGTGGCAAACACAGAATGGCAAAAATTATTAAAGCGTTACTTTCACTTAATATTTGTGTAAAACTTGTTCCGGATATAGATGTCTTGAATGATGAAACTGTATTTAAAGGAATTATAGAAGCATTTGGAATAGATTGGGATAGTGTGAAGAGTTCGTACAATACAATAGTTTCAAATCTTCATAGTCCAAAAGAGAAAATTGTTCGAAATGATGTGTGCACAAATGTAAATAGAATTTGTGAGAAATCAAATAATCAATTTTTGTCGAGTAATGAACTAAAAGAAATAAGAGGAACAATTAGTGTTATTTCTAAATGGGATGCAATAAAAAAAGGTGGAGTTTCTGCATTGCCTGCAGGTGACGCAACTGTTGCATTTAAGAATATGAATAATATTTTAAAAGATGTGGGAATTTTCATCGTGCCAGTCGGAGAATTAGAATGTTTTGTAAAAGAAGTTGGAGGACACGGACCAGAATGGACTAATAGTGTTCTTGAAACATTCCCGGATTTACAAAATGAAGTATATGATGAAATAAAAGAATTTGTTAGAATGATTTGTTCATAGGCAGATAAGCAATGTTTGAATTATATGTTTACGAGGGGCTGACGTGCTAAGCTGTTATATAAGCGATAGGCTCAGGTTTCCGTTGAAAGAATCTGAGCCTTTGTTCATATGCCTATCAGCACGTCAGTGGGTTCATGCTGTCAACATATGAGTAAGTAGTTGGAATAGATTCAGTAGTTTATGGTGATATATGCTCTAAGTGACTTCTTAATCATGATTTTGTCATGGTTAGTGAAGCAATCACTTAGAGCATTTTTGTTTCAGGAGGTACAGCCATGAGAAATGAAAAAATTACCCCACTGTACGAGCGCCTGAGCCGGGACGATGAGTTACAGGGTGAGAGCAATTCCATATCCAACCAAGATGTAATATGTAGA